>Ga0102593_1000111_pt1 | contig 213150 bp, 213 predicted proteins | sample AraplaCol_mMS_r2_2_FD_76862 | JGI IMG/M metagenome (GOLD analysis project Ga0102593, IMG submission 76862) | Arabidopsis root microbial communities from North Carolina, USA - plate scrape MF_Col_mMS_r2 (SPADES assembly) (version 2) | ecosystem: Host-associated > Plants > Roots > Endosphere...
ATGATAACCTTGGGCCAGTTCTTCATAAAAATGGATTTGTTCCTTATGAAAAATGGATCGGAATGATTCAGCACATTCAAGAAAAAGAATACATACATACAGGAGTAGAAGGGTTTCAATGTAAGCGAGTGCGCACAGAAGCTGAACTGAAAGAATGGATAACGGTATACATAGACGGCTATCAAAAACCAAAAGAATATCAAGCTGACTTTCTTGAAAGGTTTAGGGAGCTTATGCAGCACGCTGAGCAATATCAGTTATATCTGGGCCTTTATCACAACCAGCCAGCTGTAGCTGGGTCTCTCTTTTTTTATGACGGTACAGCGGGTTTGTATTGTATCACTACAGCTAGACATATGAGGAGAAAAGGCCTGGCCACCGCATATTTGAAGGAAGTTCTTACTGAAGCAAAAAAACAGGCGGATACGTGTATTTTGCATGCTACAAATGCAGGAAAGCCAGCCTATGAAAAACTTGGTTTTACAGCGGTTAACGAATTTGATGTATATAGATGGAGAAATAGAGATAGAACATAATGTGCTGCGGTTTGTGAGAAAAGAGACAAATTTCGACAAATTTTTAAAAAAGTGTAGCTTCCACTTCGTTTTTGGTGTATCCTAGGAAAAAGCAGCAGCATGAGCTAGTGTTGTACAGAGAACACAGATAAAAGGAGTCATTATGAAACATTTTTTTAAAACGAGCACGTTTTGGATAGGTTTGGTTATCGGAATCGCGCTCACATTTGGGGGATATTTTACTGTTACTAGTATTTATGATTATTATTTAGGACGAGAACAGCTGAAAGTATTGACTGCCTCTCAGAAAAACCTTCAAACTGCTTTTAAAGAGTATAATCAGCTGATGGCCGAAAAAAAAACCAAAAAGCAATTTATCAATGAACTCGATGATATTTCAAATACTATAAACTATGAATATAATGAATTAGCTTCCCTTGATCCTACGATGAAAACGATGTATAAGCATACGGGCGTCATCGATGATATGGAACTGATGATTGATAATATCGATAGCATTTATGAATTAACGATGAATGATCACAAAGACGCAACAAAACCGCTTCAAACCTACGTATCTGATTTAATGGAATATGTAGAAAAAGATATGAAAAAAGAAATAAGCATGCTAAGTAAATAGAAAAAAACAGCTGTCTAAACAAATAGGCAGCTGTTTTTTTGTTGATTATAAAAGGAATCTTTTGGTTGCAGGCGAAAGAGTATACTATGCACCCACTCACTTACGTGCACCACGTTTACAAAAAAGGGAGGACATAGTATGAAAAAAGTGGTGGTTATTCTATTTAGTTTGTTTTCATTAGCCGCATGTCAGGTTCCTACAGCTGAAACGCTTGAAGATCCTTATCCACCCGCTATAAAAATAATAGCGGAAGGCAAAGAAGCCATCATCAAGCCTTTATTTTTTTGCTGGACCGAATGTGAAGCTGATTTTGGCGAACGAAAAAATTTTAGACAAATTGTTATGAAAGATAGTATTCCCGTCTCTCAAGGTGGTCAAGTGTCCATTAAAATAGATGGTAAAAAACCTAATGCGCTTTATTACAAACAAATTCGCAATCAGTCTATTTACGAAAACATAGTAGAAAAAAAGGACATAAAAAAAACATCTGCTATTACAGTAGATTCTGCCTCTCGCAGTGATCGGTATATACTCGTAGCGGACTGGAAAGATAGCAAAGGAAAAAAGTTAATCGGGCGTGTCTACTATACTCCAGTAAAATTTGAAACGCCATAGATATGGCTCTCTATACTGTTGTAATAGAGAGCCATATGCTTAACTAATAGAATTAAGTGCTTGTGCAAGAGAAGAAGTAGTTTTAACATGTTCAAATGAAAGCCCTAAGCGAATGGCAGTTTGAGAAATTTCCGGTCGAATTCCAGATAAAATTGTTTGCACACCAATTAAACGAAGAGCTTTTACCAAATTAAAAATCTCTTGTGCCATCATCGTATCAATCGTAGCTACACCGAGCAGGTCAATACATAAATGTTCAACGCCTTTTTCCGAGCATTGCTGAAGTGTATTTTCTAAAATAAACTGACTTTTGACCGTTCCAATATCCCCCACAAGAGGCAAAAGTGCAACTTTGTTTTGAAGCATGATGACAGGAGAACTTAATTCATTAATTAACTCTTTCTGAGCGTTCAGCTGTTCTTGCGTATTTTTATGATATTCTTGAATAAAGATATAAATAGATAGATCAAAAGCTTTAACAATAATGTCATACCACATAAATATCTTATCTACGCTTACCTCATTCGAATGCAAAGAGATAAACTTCTTTAAATAATTAACGACAATTTTTTGTGAATTAAAATATTCTCGAATAATAAAGTGAAGAGGCGTACTTAAATGCTTTGGATCACGTGCTAGTTCTATCGACCACTGCTGAAAATCTGAAAAAAAATACTCCTCATCCTTTATAAATACGTCAAATAAATGCTGAAAATAATCTTGATTTTGCTGCTTCAGTTCTTTCACAATTGCTGGATTTTCACTCGAATAGACAGAAAACTCATTTTCATCGTCGAGCTGATTGTACCAGTCTTCAGTTAATTGAAGAGAATGTTCTTTGAAAAAATGATATAAGTCCTGATTTTTATGCATGAAGACTCTCCTTATATATGTATAGTCTAATTGATTTATAAATAAAGGCATAAAAGCATCCCCTGATCTAGAGTGAGGATGCTTATAAATAAATCCATTATGAAGCGCATTTATTTTCCTATACGCCTTATTTTCCCTAACTGTATACTCTCAAACCCAATTTATAAAAAAATAAACATTTTTTAACTAGCATATTCATGCATTTTAACTATTTTTCATAAAGAACCACTTCTTATGCTTATAGCTTTAGCTTCGGCAAGGCATCTTTAATGCTTTGATAGACTAAAATAAAGGACATATCATCTTCTATAGTGCTCATATGTATGGCCATGTCAGGAGAAATTCCTGTTAAAACAAGCTGAGTTCCCATGAGCTTCAGCCAATTGTAAATATTAAGAATATCACGGCCGAATGAATCATTAAATTGCGCTAATCCTGAGACGTCTAGGATTAAATAACGATCTTTGCTGCTTGTATTACGCGCGGTGAAGCTATTAAATAGCATTTCTATACGCCGTTCGTTTAACGTTCCGATTAATGGAAGAACAGAGATTCCTTCCTCTATTGGCACGATAGGAGTGGATAGCCTTTCCACTTCTTCCAAAGCCTGCTGAAGCTGTTCCTGGGCTGTAATTTCTATTGTTACGTCTTTTTGAACACCGATAAAGTAGTATTTATCTTCTTCTTCTATATATGTTGGGTCAATCGTTAGCTGATTATGAAAGAAAGAGCCGTCTTTTCGATAATTAACAAGCGTAACAGAGACTGACTGATTGCGGCTGATAGCGCTGCGAATTTCATCAACGTGGTGCGGGTTTGTAAGAGGACCTTGTAGAAAACGGCAATTTTCCCCTAATACTTCTTCTTCCTTATAGCCGGTCATAAGGGAAAACCCTTGATTAAGGTAAATAATTGGGTTATCAGGCAAAGAAGGGTCTGTCACGATAATACCAGATTGTGAGCTATGAAGGGCTTTATTTAAAATGGACCATTTTGAATCTTGAGCTTCAGGTGTAGTCAATGCATTCCCTCATTCCTTGGAATTTTTATAAAAATATTGTGACATAAACACGTCAAAAAAACAATTTTCGACGCGTTTGCTCCTAGAGAAAGAATGAAGATAAGGAAAAATATGTTATAATAGTTTCAGGAGCAAAGGGAGTGTGAACAAACGTGATAACCATCAATTTATTTAACGTTAGTTTCTTTGTGATGGCGCTAGTAGGCTTTATTCTCATTTTTTGTTTGCGGCTAAAGTTCAAGCGGCCACTGTCATTATTTAAATGGTCTTTTTTGTTCGGAACGATGCTGCTGTCGCTAAGTTTATACTTGTTTATGGCGACCAGCCAATATATTCATTTGATATGCAATACAATCGGCTCAGTTATGACAGCGCTCTATCTTATCAGTATTATGGTCGGAGCAGAAGAGTCATAAATACATATGTTTGAAAGTCTATTGAAAGTGGAAGATAAGTAGAAATGCTTAAAAGAGAACGAGACGAACTTACATTCTTTGAGCCGAAATGATGACAACTGGAAAAACACCTCGGTACAAAATGCCGAGGTGTTTTTTCTAAATAAAAATAAAAGGGAAGGGAGAATATTTAGAGAAATACTAGTCATATTTTACTGAGTGTAGTAAGATAAAAAGTTATTATTCTATTTTTAGGTTGTTGCTATTGGCAACATGTGTTAGTCTAAAAGTGGTATACATTTTAGGCGATCTTGAAAAAGAGAGACGAGAAGCTTTTATTCAAGTTTCTTAAAAGCTTTACGTTTACTGAGGTGAAACAATGAAATCTCAAGTACAAAAATTTGTAGGCTATTTATTAGCTGGTGATCAAGACAGCGCTTGGGAAATTGTGCTAGAAGAAATCCAACAAGGAAAGAACAGCCTAGATATTTATGAAAATTTAATTACAACCGCAATGCGAGTAACTGGAGATATGTGGGAAGAAAATATCATTTCTGTAGCTGATGAGCATGTCGCCACTACGACATGTGATTATGTGCTAACTCGCTATCGCTTTTATAAAAAAATTCAGGGACACGCTTCAGACATCGCTCCAAAGGCACTGCTTCTATGCTTGGAACAAGAACAGCACTTTATTGGTTTAAAGATGGTGGCTTTATTGTTTGAAGAACATGGTTGGAATACTCGCTTTTTAGGGGCCAATCTGCCTCTGGAATACGCTGAGAAAATGGCTATAGAATGGAAACCGCAAATGGTAGGATTATCTGTCAGTATTCCTTATCATATTGAGAGGCTTGCTGAATATACCAAAACTTTGGACAAATTAGAACCAAGACCAACTGTAATGGTAGGAGGGCGCTTAGTTTCTCAAATTGATTTCCGTTCCTACTGTTCTGAGCATACACGCCTAATTCCGGATCTTCACCAACTAAATAACTGGTTAATCAGTTATCACAAAGGAGTGGAAGTTAATGTCGATGCTTGAATATGTTCCAATTCCTTACTTTTTAGTGGATACTGAATTTAATATTTTGGAATGGTCGCAACAATCAGGTCATTTATTTAAGCCTTCAGCTAATTTTTTAGATCTTGTAGACGTATTTAGTCAAGAAAAGGCGAGAAAGTTTTTAAGCTTGCGCCAAAAAGATTCTCGAGAACTGTCGGTAGACGAACCCCATGATGAGCAAACGCTTGTCCAAAGCCGAGGCCAGGCTATTCAGAAAGTAGAGCTTGTGATGCAAACCAATGATTCGCCTTATTCACTGTTTGAATGCTTAATTCAATGGGATAGTGATATAGGTCATTTAGTTTGTATTCGCCAAGATGAACGTATACAAGAGCTAACGAATCTTGTTCAAGACCATCGGAAACGATTAGCAGATACAGATTTTGAACTGCTTGAACAAAAAGAACGTCTTGAAAAATCATTACAAAAAATTAAGCAATTGTCCGCTTCTTTTATTAAATTATCCTCTAAAGTAGGACTTATACCTCTTTTTGGAGACTTAGATACAGATCTTGTAGCTGAAAATACGTGCATTTTGCAAAACTTTGCGCATGAAGGAAATTACACCACGCTTCTATTTGACTTTGGAGGCTTAGATATATTAACAACCGAAGGAATTCAAGCTTTTGCAGGCTTTATGCAGTCCTTCTACCTCATGGGTATCACATGCTACATTATCGGCATGAAGCCTCACCATACGGCTGCTTTGAAAAATAGAACGTTTGGTGATCAAATTATTTATATGAATAATCTTAGTGAAATTATTGCTGTGAATAAAAATGTGAGTTAAAAGAGTGGAGGAGAAGAAAGAATAACTTTCTTCTCCTCTTTCTGTATACACTTCTTCGCTTACAATTAAACATTCTTTTTATATTTCAGCTGAAAGGATAGCATTAAGACGTTGAAGTCCAATGTTCAAATCAGTATCACTAAGAAGGGAATAGCTTATTCGAATGTAAGCATGAGGAGGTTTGTGAACGAAACAAGCTTCACCAGGTAAAAAGCAAACATTATGCTCCTGGGCTTTTTTTAATAATGCGAATGTGTTTACATTTTGCGGCAGTTTTAACCATAAGTTGAAGCCTCCTTTAGGGACTTGGAATTGAACGTAGTCGGAAAGAGGCGAAAGCAGGTCGCTTGCATGATCTCTTCTCAATTGCAAAGCGATCCTCAGCTTTTCCATATGCTGTTTCATTCGCTCAGTGCGTAAGAAAGCTAGCACAGCTTTTTGAGTTAGTAAGGGACTACCAATATCCATCAATGCTTTAACCGCATATAGCCAATCAAATACAGAACCTTGTGCATAAAGTAATCCAATTCGAAGTCCTGGAGCCAAAGTTTTACTAAACCCCTTCAAGAACAAAACATGCCCATTTTTATCAAACGTTTTTATCGGTGGAGGCACTGATATATCATCGAAATAAATCTCTCCAAACGAATCATCTTCAACAATAAAAAAGTGATACAATTCGGCCAAATCAACTAGTTCTTTGCGGCGCTGTCTGCTCATTAGTATACCTGTAGGGTTTTGAAAAGAAGGGTTTACGTACAAAAGCGAAGGCTTTATTTTTTGGCAGACTTCTTCTACTAAATCAGATTGTATTCCTTCTTCATCTAGTTCAATTGAAATGACGTTAACACCTTTATTGGTGAAGACATCAATTGCAGCTCCGTAGCATGGACTCTCTACTATAACCGTATCCCCTGGCTTTAAAAGCGTTTGAGCAATTAAATCAATACCTTGCTGAGCGCCACTTGTAATCATGATTTCATGAGGATCAGCTTTTATTCCTTGCTCTCTCTGTAAATAAGAAGAAAGCTCTATGCGAAGCTCACGATCTCCTTGAATTGGACCGTATGTGGCTAAAACAAGCTCATTGGTACGTAACAGACTTTGCATTTCTTGCGCTAAAAACTGATTAGGAAGGAGACGAGGGAAAAGAATAGCCTGAGAGAAATCATAATATTTACGATCACGATTTAAGCTATACTGAGAGCGCGTGATATTTACGTTTAATTCATCTTGCCATGAAAAATTATTTAATACCTTGGAAGAACGTTTAGTAACCCCTTTAACAAAAGCTCCTTTTCCTGACTGTATTACGATTAATCCTGATTTTTGTAAGAGCTGATACGATTTTCGTACCGTTAATAAGCTTATTTCTAACTCTTGTGATAGCTTGCGTAAAGAAGGGAGCTGATCACCAGGTTTTATCATGCTCGTTTGGATGCGATAACGAATCTGCTCATAGATTTGCTGATAAATGGGGGTAGAAGATTTTTTATGTACATTAAATCTCATTGTGTCACCTAACTATTCTTTTTCTTTAGTTAACCTCAAAATAAGCATGGGCGCAACTGGAAAAACAGCAACTGTTATAGTCAAGGTTTTACTGTTATACTTCCTTTCTTTTATACTCGTGGCATGTTTAAAGGAGGAAGATATATGATTATTATTAATTACGTACTTATCTGTTTTATTTTCGGCACGACATTCTTAACTATTAAATTAGGGATTGAAGCAGGAATGCCTCCACTTTTCTCAGCTGGAACTCGCTTTCTTTTAGCAGGAATATTAGTAATCTCGTACTTTGCATATAAAAAAGACGTTCGACGCTCGTTATTACTTTCAAAAAAAGTGATGATGGTAGGGTTTTGTTTGACCTTTATGACATTTTCAACACTCTATTGGGCAGAACAACATGTGACATCGGGTCTTGCAGCTGTTTTATCTGCTACTGGCCCAATGATGATATTGCTTATTCAAGTGATGCAAAGAAAAATGGAATTAAAAAAAGAGCAGTTATTCGCTTTGCTTCTGGCTTTTACCGGTGTTATTTGCATTTCACTTCCAAATGTGACAGCCACTATGTCTTATTCGCGGACGTTAGGGTGTATCATTATCATAGTAGGAGAGGTATTTTACGGCATAGGCAGCAATTATTCGAAAGCTTTGTTAAATAAACTAAAAGAAGTATCACCGTTTTTAATTAACGGTATTCAAATGTTTTACGGGGGAATATTTCTACTGGTGCTATCTTTATGTACAGAGCAGATCCATGTTTCCACTATTATGCCTTGGAACGCAGTATGGTCTATTGTATATTTAATTTTTGTTGGTTCAATTGCTGGACACGGCTTATATTATTGGCTAATAGCCCAAACAAATCCGGTTTTTCCATCTACGTGGTTGTATGTATCTCCTTTAATCGCGGTGTTAATCGGTTATGTAGTCTTAAATGAAGCTATCACGCCTTCTATTATTGGCGGAGGCCTTCTTATTTTAATAGGAGTGTTTATGGCCAATCGTGAAGCTTTGGGAGTACATTTTAAAAAAGGTGTGCTATTCAAAAAGCAGCTGTAAAACAAGTCGCCATTTGCTGACTTGTTTTTAGTCAATCGGATGACAAAGAAGATTGAAGAAGATATCAAAGATGACTAAAAACCTCTTCCTAATGAAAGAAGAGGCTTTTTTGTTAAGAGTTTGCTGACATCGTATGAGACGGTAAAATGATATCTTGGTCGACGAGAAAGGACAAAAGTTCTCGTGTAGCATATGACATATAGCGATCTTTTTTCAAAATGATCCCGAGCTCCCACATTGGAGTAGGGGCGGCAATTGGAATACTTTTAATAAAGGGATTATTGATTTTCGGAAACACGGACTTTGGTAAAATAGCAATACCTAATTCAGAAGCAACTAGTTCAATAATCAAATCCCATTGAGAACTTTCGTACGCTATTTTTGGATGAAAACCCGCTTGAATGCACTCATGAATAATGCGATCATGAAGAGAGAAATCTTTGCTGAACAGAACAAACGGCTCTTCTCTAAGCTCGCTCAAAGCAACAATTGATTTAGCTGCCAGCGGATGCTCATGATGAATGTATAAATTAAACTCTTCTTCAATAAACGGATAGATGTGAAAAAGAGGGTTTTGAATAGGCAACACGATAATGCCAAGGTCTACTTGTTCGTTTTCTACAAGTTCGACAATTCGCTTTGCGCCAAGCTCCACAAGCTCTAATTTCACCTGAGGATGTTTTGATGTAAAGTTTTTTGCAATCATCGGGAAAACAACAGTCCCTACTAAAGGAGGAATTCCTACTTTAATATCTCCTGTAGGCAGATTCCGTAAATCATCTAACAGAGCATGCAGCTCGTGAAGAGTGGATACCAGCTTTTGGCTTTGCCCATACACAATCTGTCCTGCATCGGTTAACGTCAGCTTTCGAGTAGAGCGATCAAAAAGATCTACGCCGAGTTCTTCTTCTAGTTTCTTTACAATTTTACTTAATGCTGGCTGAGACAAGTGAATTGCAGCTGCTGCTTTCGTGAAACTTTTTTGATTAACTACTTCCATGAAATGTTGCAGTTCTCGAATATCCATAAATTCTCCTCACTAGTATTCTTAGTTTTCATACTATTTATTCTATTTATCTATTTTACTTATGATTCAAATAAATGTAAACTCTTACATAAGGAAGTGAATAGTGATTCATCTAAAAATAGTACATCAAATTCCTCTAAATACGTTAGAAACCCGCATGTTTGTAAGCGTTAACAAAAAGCACCCTCGAAGAAAATCCTAGAAAAATATTTTTTTCTCCCGTAAAACAAAGCCGCGAGCGCAGAAATAACAAGTGTTGAAATGTTCATTTTGTATACTGTTCTGACAATTAAGAAAGAGGAATAAAATGGTATAGTGCACCACTAAGGTGAGTCTATTCATTCTGCAAACGAGCCGTACATAGAAAAAAGGCCTGTTTGTTAAAAATAATTGGGGGAGTGGTTGAGATGACATACGTTAAAGGACTAGAAGGAATCATTGCAGCTGAAACAAAAGTAGGGCATGTTGATGGAGAGAAAGGTCAGCTGATTTATCGCGGATATTGGGCAAAAGATTTGGCGATCAATTATTCTTTTGAAGAAGTTTCTTATTTAATTTGGAACGGCACGCTGCCAAATCATGATGAGTTAAAAGCATTTAAACAAAAAATGGTGACTCATCGTACGCTTCCAGCTAATATTGTTGCGTTAATGGACTGTTTGCCAAAAGATACAGAAGTGATGAGCGCGCTTCGCACATGTATCTCAGCATTAGGAGACCCTTCATACAGCTGGCCTCCGACAAAAGAGCAGGCGCTTGCGATTACAGCGGTAACACCTACCATTATTGCCTATTGGTATCGTAAAATGAATGATTTAGAAGTAGTAGAACCTAACGAGCATTTGGATCATGTAGCAAACTATTTATATATGATTAACGGGGAAATTCCAGATCAAAGTTTGGTTACTGCGCTGAACGCATATTTTGTTTTGACAATTGAACATGGGATGAACGCCTCAACCTTCTCATCACGCGTTATTTCATCTACCGAATCTGACATGGTTTCAGCTATTTGCGGAGCAATTGGCGCGATGAAAGGTCCGCTTCACGGAGGAGCTCCTTCTGGTGTTATTACCATGTTTGATGAAATTGGAAGTGAAGAGAATATTGAGCCTTGGGTTCGTAAAAAATTAGATAATAAAGAGAAAATTATGGGATTTGGTCATCGCGTTTATCGTACACATGACCCAAGAGCAGAAGCATTAAAAGAAGTATCGAAACAAATCTCAGGAGACAACGGGCTATTTGATTTAATTGTTAAAATTGAAGATAAAACCATTGAATTACTCAATGAATACAAGCCGGGTCGAGGCATTTATACCAATGTAGAATATTTCGCTGCAGCGGTTATGAAAGCGGTTGAGCTTCCGTCTGAACTATTCACACCAACCTTCACAGCAAGCCGTGTAGTTGGCTGGACAGCTCATGTCGTAGAGCAGTCAGAAAATAATCGTATTTACCGACCTCAGTCTGCGTATATAGGTTATACGCCAGTTGAACAAAATCAATAAATAAACTCGGTTTCACATAAAAAACGTCGGTAGATCCGACGTTTTTTTCATATGGTTAAATATATTCTTTTTGAGAATAAAATCGCTTTAATAAATAGAATAATCCGACTGCTAAGCATAAACTTGCTGCAGCTAAGCTAGAGGTAATCATGGCGTGCTCACCTTCGGTAGGGGTATGTGAAAGTTTATAGCTGCTGTAGCATAAGAGAGCTGTGATACATAAACAGCAGGAACTAATCAATCCATAACGCTTTTTGAAGCCAATAATAGATAGTAATACAATCAAATAAATTCCGCTCACCATCATCATAATTGGAAACTGAGGGTGGAATTTAATTGTATATAACAAATAATCGATGTGAGAATAGTGATGAACCGCCGAGGACTTTGTTAGCCCTCCGGTCAAACTAGCTGATAAAGGTCCTTCAAGCATCGAAGAGCCGTTATACCAAGTAGCGACTGAGGAAAGTAAAAAAACAAAACAACTTGCAAATAGCTGCGTCATGCATTTTATTGACACGTATAGAAAGCTCCTCTCAATAACCATCTTTTGTTAATACAAGTCCGAAAATTATTATAGCAGGTTTTGAAAGTAAAAAAAGTACTATTGGAATGGTTTCATAAAACGTTCATATTTGAAAAGGTTTGTTTTTTAAAAAGAAAGGGAAAAAAAGTGAAACGGAAGATATGAATAGAGGAGAGAGAAAGATGAAGGCAGCAGTGATTTTGAATCCAAACGCAGGAAACAAAAAATTAGTAAATGAAATTGACTTTATATGTGATCGGTTAAACACTGCATTTGAGACGGTTACTTTATATAAAACAGAGCAACCTGGAGATGGTGCCGATCTGGTAAGAAAATTGGAAGGCAAAGCGGATGTCATTATTGGAGCAGGAGGAGACGGGACAATTTATGAGCTCATCAACGCTCTTGCTCCGCTGCAGCAACGTCCTGTATTTGCTATTTTACCTGGAGGAACGTGCAACGACTTTTCGCGTGCAATTGGAATGAATCAAAATCCTTTAAAAGCGGTGGAGCAAATTATAGAAAAGCAGACGGAGGCAGTGGATGTTGGAAAACATGGCGAAGATTATTTTTTAAACTTTTGGGGAATCGGCCTCGTAGCTGATGTATCTGAAAATATTTTAGAAGAAAATAAAGAGAAATTTGGTAAGCTCTCTTATTACATGAGCGTAGGTAGAACTTTAAATCAAGCAGAGCCTTTTCAATTAAAAATGACGAGCGAAAAAGCTTCCTATGAAGGAGAAGCTGTTATGGTGTTAATTGGAAACGGTCCCTTTTTAGGAGGAACTCGCGCTATGCTAGGAAACAGCTCATTTCAAGACGGATTATTAGATGTATTCGTTATTAAAGAAATGGGAATCGAGCCGGTTATGGCATGGTTACAAACAAGCCCTGATGAGGAACAGCTTAACCCTGAAAGCAACCTTATGCATTTTCGTGCAAAAGAAGTTCATATTGAAACTACTCCTGAAAAAACGGTAGATTGTGATGGAGAAAAAGAAACGACGACACCTTCAACGATTACGGTTCTCCACAATCACATAAATATGATAGTCGGAAACAGATAAAAAAACGCTGGAAGTTCCAGCGTTTTTTTTATGAAGACAGCCATCGCGGAGAAGTAAAGAGCATAATCATTATGCTGCTCATCGTAATAACAAGCATGGAGTAGCAAAAAGCAGTAAATCCGATAATATGTAAGCCCACTATCATAATCGTACTGTCTAAGATAAAAATGGTTATTCCTATATTGATTTTCCATTTTTTTGATACAATAATGGCAATTAAATCAAGCCCGTCCGAACTGATGCCGTAGCGAAGCATCAGTCCTATTCCCATTCCTACGAGTGCGCCTCCAAGCAGTGAGCTAAAGAGCAAAGGAAGCTCCAGCGTGCCTTCGAGAATAGACAGCCATTCTGTCATAAAAAAAGAAACAAATAAACCTATACTTCCATAAAAAAAGTTTTGACGATGACGAAAAAAAGCATATAAATAGACAGGTACGTTCAAAAAGAAAATGGACATTCCGATAGGAGTTCCAAACACATAATATACGATAAGCCCAAATCCTATAAGTCCACCGTCTAGTAAGTGATACGGAGCAATAAATCCGTTTAGCCCTAGTCCAATTAATAAGCTGCCACAGCAAATCGAAACCACTCTCGAAAAAATATTCCTCACCCTATACGTTAAATTTTAATAGGAGTAATCGTTCATCTATATATATGGCAAGCTTGGGTTATTTAGAAGTAAAAAGAAAATTATGTAAAAAGTATTGATTCTATAACTCTGATATTCTATAGTTAATCTAACTTCGTTTTCACGACAATTTCTTGATTTTTTACGATACTGTTTAACTGTTTGTATTTTTAATATATAAAAAAGTTGTGTTCGGTAAAAAGCATACGATTGTAATAAGTCGATAAAAGCAAGCCGCTATATAAAGGGGTTGATTACGTGTAGGATTCTCTTTCTTTTCAGTCATACTAAAAAGAAAGAGGGATTGTCGTGAAAAATCGTTCCGTAATTTTTTTATGGTTTGGTCAAAGTCAAGCCAATTTAGCAGATGTATTATATATTGTTGCGTTAATCAGCATTCTTTATGCTCAAAATAGTTCTCCCGTGCTGCTTTCATGCATTCCGTTTACCATTACGACTGCTAAGTTTTTGAGCAGTTTTACTGTGCCTTTTCTTATAGATCGCTACAGGGCTAAGCGTATTCTTGTTGTGTCTCAGCTGTTAAAAACCAGTGTTTTGTCTATGTTTTTCTTGTGGCATATGTCGCTTATCAGCATGCTGTGCTGCGTGGCGCTTATTGCTTTTTTCGATGGGTGGGCAGCTCCGGTTCAAAGCTCTATGCTTCCTCATTTAGTAGATAAAGAGAAGCTGTTGAAATGGAACAGTATGTTTAATGTCACCGATCAAACGATTCAAATTGCAGCCTATCCGCTTGGAAGCTTTCTGATCATTAGCTGGGATGCTACTGGCCTTTTATGGCTGTCATTTTCGTTATTCAGTTTGTCAATCGTATTTATGCAGTCCATTCGCATTAACGCTCATTCTTCTAAAACGAAGCAAAAACAAGGGTTAAAAGAGGGATGGAAGCTAATTTGGCATTATCCGCGCCTGCGGGTTTTATTAGTCATGGAGGTTTTAGAAGGGATGGCTGCCGGCGTTTGGGCATCAGCAATTGTCTACGTGTTTGTGAAAGAGATATTAAATAAAAATGAAGCTTGGTGGGGATATATCAACAGCAGTTTTTTTGTTGGAACGGTTCTTGGAGGTTTCGTTTTGTTGAAGATTTCAGTTGAACAAGAGAAAAGTCTTTATCATATCGTAACACTAGGCAGTCTTTTATCAGGTTTCTTTACATTATTGTTCGGAGTGATGCCTGCTCCTTTTCTTTCACTTTTACTTAGTTTTGCTATTGGCATTGCCCTTCAAATAAGCGCTACGTGTTCTTACACGCTTACACAAACGGCCGTTCCTTTAGAAAAGCTTTCTAAGGTACTTTCCGCTACGCTTAGCGTTTCATATGTGACGTTTGGGCTTTCGGTGCTGCTGCTTGGAGCTGTTGCTTCGCTAAATGTGACGGCGGCGTTTCTAACAGCAGGAGGACTGATTGTAATCAGCGGCTGTGTAGGTTTATTCTTACGAAATTATGCGCTTGCTAACTAAAAAAGGTTGCTATTTGCAACCTTTTTTAAAACATTGTATTTTCTCTCCTCAACCATAAGCCGTATAAGGTTGTTTGCTTTAAATATCCCTTGTGTAAAAGTAGGGAGCTTTTCACGAAAACGAAAGGAAAAAAAGTATGGTTATCGAATTATGTTAAGAGCGTTGAGCTAAAAGGAGTGATTAAATGGTTGTCATTCGACAGGCGGTTGAAACTGATCGAGAGCGACTGGCTACGTTAATGCAAGAATATATAGTAAAATTCTGTGAGCAGCCTGCCCCTTCCCGGAAAGCTTTAACTTTACATATTAAGCGCTTATTGAATAATCCTTCCTATGGTATCCAGTTTGTTGCTGAATTGGAAGGGAAACTAGTAGGTTTTGCGACGGTGTACGTATCGTGGAGCACCTATTATTTTAAAGAAACAGCCATCTTAAAAGACTTGTACGTATCTCCTTTAAACAGAGGAAATAAAATTGGTGAACGTTTGTTTAAGATCTGCCTTGCCTATTCTCAAAAGTATGGGTTTGCAGGTATGACCGCTGAGTGCAGCAGTGAAAATAAAGTTGCTCAAAACCTTTATCAAAAAATGAACGGTAAAGAAAATGCAGGGGTTCAATACCGTTTTTTTTAAGAGAAGTGCAGCTTTTACTTTTAAGACTTCTACTAAATGGCAAAAATATGTTATAGTATGAAAAGTGAAATTGATGAAAATGTCGGTGGGCTATATGTTAGATGATCGTATCAATAGTAGGGGGAAGTTGGACTAGCTGTTTGAAAGGCGGCCATCCTATTTTTAGTATAGCCGCAAGGAAGGAGCAGGACCTTGAAAAAAAATCCAATCTTAAACGCGTGGAAAATAGTAACTGCAACGAGCGGTTTTTTACTTGCGCTGTTTATCTTTAAAGTCCGAAAAGGAAGATAACCATATAAAGAAAGCTCCTCGATTGAGGAGCTTTTTATGATTTAGGAATAGGAAACGTCAAGGGAGTCACTGTTGATAAAGAATCTCTGTAAGAATGATAGGTGAAATAATGACGTGTTGGACTATAAATAGTCATGTAAAGTAAATAATCATATTTCGTTTCCATATAGAAAAAAACGCCGTCTACGTGGAGTGTATAGAAAGAGTACGACATCCCGAGCAGCGTTTGCTTTTGTACGCTTGTGCTTGGGTTTTCTTTAATCCATTCATACAGTTCAAACGCACTCACTCCTGGTGATGATTGCAGCGTATGTACTTTGTCATATAACTTATCAGATACATCGGAAACCGACTGTTTTAATTGGTGAAATAAGTTGGACATTTGTTCTTTCATTATGGTGAGCTCCTTTACGGGTAGTCAGCTATTAGCATGCTCAAAGAAATCCACGCTTATGTATAAGTTAGTGGATGGCTGATTTGAATTTGCCGCCATGCGCTTCTTGGGTATCCATAATGGTTGTAAATGCATGCGGATCTATTTCGGAAATAATGGTTTTAAGCTTGGTAATTTCTAAACGCGTCACAACTACGTATATGACTTCTTTTTCTGTACCTTCAAATCCGCCTTTACCGTAAAGCTTTGTAACGCCGCGTCCTAGACGATGTGTAATAGCATCTGACAGCTCTTCGTAGTGATTTGAAACAATAAAGGCTGCTTTTGTTTCATCAAGACCCTGAATAATCGCATCGATTGTTTTAGAAGCAATATAGTACGTAAGGATCGAGTACATGGCCTGTTCCCAACCTAGCACAAACCCTGCCCAAGCAAAAATGAAGATATTTAAAAACATCACAAATTCGCCCACAGAAAACGGGATTTTTTTTGTTAATAAAATACCTAAAATCTCAGTTCCGTCTAACGCTCCGCCGTGACGAATGACCGTTCCTACACCTGCTCCTAACAGTAGCCCGCCAAATACAGTAGCAAGAAGCGGTTCAGATGTTACAGCTGGAACATGGTGCAATTGAGATTCTACAATGGATAAAGCAACAACTGCAAACATAGATGAAAAGCAGAAGTTACGACCAATTTGTTTGTATCCACTATATAAAAAAGGGAGATTAAAGATGATGATAAGAAGACTGAACGGCAATTTCGTTAAGTAAACTAAAATTAGAGAAATACCGATAATACCGCCATCAATTACGGAATTTGGGACTAAAAATAATTCGATAGAAACGGCAGCCAAGGAAGCCCCAATTAACATCATAATGTAGCGATAAATGAGCCGACCTGCCTTTTCCTTTTTGTGCTGTTTCGTTGTCATAAAATCTTTCCTTTCAAAATACTGCCTATACGCAACTCTTACTAGTATAACTAAGTCTTGGGAACTCTATCCAATTATCTACTTTAAAAAAGACTAGCCAGAATAAACAAAATCCTGTTAAATTAAACGGTAGACATTTGCTGAAATAAAGGAGCTGTACATATGATAAACGTTTATATTCCAGCGCTTCAAACAAGCGCTGGCGAAAAAGCGGCACGCTATATTGATACATTAACCAAACCGATAGGAAGCCTTGGAAGACTCGAAGAAATAGCAGTGGAATTAGCGGCCATGACCGGGGAAGTTTTTCCGACAGTCACGCCGCCAGGAGTCCTCGTTTTTGCAGGCGATCATGGAATTGTAAAAGAAGGAGTTTCAGCTTATCCGCAAGACGTAACGGCACAAATGGCGCTGAATTTTTTGCAGGGAGGAGCAGCTATTAACGTGTTTAGTCAGCAAATAGATGCACAGTTCAAACTGATTGACATCGGCATTGCTTCTGACCTTTCCCATAAGGACCTTGTACAACGCAAAGTGAAGCTGGGGACAGCAAGTTTTTATAAAGAAGACGCGATGACGCGCAGTGAGGCAGAACTGGCTGTTCAAGTCGGATATGAAGAAGCTGAAGAGTTTATTGCCCAAGGAATTAAATGTTTGATTGTAGGAGAAATGGGCATCGGAAATACTACGTCAAGCACGGCTATTTTAGCTGTATTGACAGGAGAAAAAGTCTCTAAGCTTGCGGGAATGGGCACAGGGATTTCTGATGAACAACTGCGCCACAAAGTGAACGTGATTGAAGAAGCGCTGCAAAACAGGCACATTAACCCTCAGGATCCGATTGATATTATTAGTAAAATAGGGGGTCTTGAAATTGCCGGGATGACAGGTGCTATGCTGGCGGCAGCTGCTCACCGTATTCCTATTTTAGTAGATGGTTTTATTTGTACAGTTGCAGCCCTTCTAGCAACAGAAATCAATACACAAGCAAGAGACTATATGTTTGCTAGTCACGAATCTGTTGAACAAGGCCATGCGTGTGCAATGAAGCTTCTTGGCAAGAAACCGCTCCTCAACCTCAATCTTCGTTTAGGTGAGGGAAGTGGAGCTGCTGTTACATTTCCGCTGCTGCACTCGGCTTCACTGATGATTGCCAATATGGCTACGTTTCAATCTGCTGGAGTGTCTGAGAAAGAATAAACCTAAAAAAGACATGGAAACAAAACCATGTCTTTTTTCTTTATTTTATAAAAAAATCTTATATTTTTAACATCATAAACCAATAAATGCTAAAGCTAGCACCTGTTAAAATAAATGATCCAATAATTAACAATACCAGTGCAACGCGTCGTTTAATCGCTTGAATTTCTCTATCTTTTGGCAAACGTCCCATTGGTCTTCCTCCATTATGTAAATATTTCACGTATTTTCCTATTTTACTCCGCTTTAAAAAGAGAGAACATATGTCAAAGTTACTAAAAACCAAATTATTTTACAAAAAAATTGTATCCCCATTACAGCAGGGCAAAGAATACGTATTTTTTCAGTTAGAAAAGGACTGCTCTAAAGGTTTACTTACATGGCAACAACCTTTATCATATAACTGACTATACTATGATGTTATCCAAAGTTGGAAGAAATCTCAATAAATGTGAGTGTTATAATTACATGATAAGAGTCAGAAAATTTTAAAAAAGAGTGTGAGCAAACAATGAACGGTATGTTGATTATTCGGAACGGTGCTCCTTTTTATGAAGGAGCTTCCGTGCCTATTCCAAAAGATAAAGCCTGTATTATCGGACGAAGCAGTGAAGAATGGGAGCCTTATCTGGCCTTTCAAAGTGCTTACATTTCGCGCAAGCATTTTGAAGTAACGTACGAAAGCAATGCCTTTTTCATTACAGACTTGTTTAGTAAACACGGGACAAAAGTAAACGGAGAAGAGTTACAGCCTGGAACCCCTCGTTTATTGAAAGAGCAGGATGTCATTACCTTAGCAAATGAAGAGGCAGCTTTAGTATTTAGAAATGATGATATGGATGCAACCCTCGATTTAGGACCTTTGCTAAAACAAATAAATAAGCCATTTTACACATTAGATCCAATTTTGCAGAAAGTAAAAATAAAAGAGGAAACGTATATTCTGTCAGATAAAGAATACGCGTGCTTAGCTTATCTTCTAGAATACAACAATCAATTTGTTTCAAAAGAAGCATTAAAAAAAAGCGTTTGGCCTGAACGAGTAGAGTCAAATGGAGAAATTCTAGTAGCAGCAGAAGAGCTGAATGCGCTGATTTACCGGGTTCGCAAAAAAATAGGAACATATTTAGAAATCGAAGTGATTCGAGGAAAAGGATATTGGCTGCACTTTAACGAAAATGGACGTGAATAGAATCACGTCCATTTTTTAATCTCGTTTTACAGCATGTACACGTATATGTTTAGCTTCTGCTAGCCAAGATCCATTTTGAAATAGTTTATCTTGCATTCGATTTTCTAAGCGCGTAATGAGGACATTTTTAGTTTCTGTCGTCACGTGAGCAAAAAGAGGGGCTGCATTTGTTTCCAGCCAATTACGCAAGCCGTTTTCCCCTTTTAACAAGAAGGGACGGCTGTAGTGAATAGCCGTGGTGACTTGAAAATTCTGTGATTCCAAAAGAGAAGAATATTCAGCTACAGAAGGAAAGTACCATGGGAAATCTACATCGTTATAAGGGATATCAAACGTTTTAAATTGACGAATGATTTCTGTGAAAATTTCGTCCATGTTTCCTTTTCCCCAAAATTCTGCTACAAATCGGCCATTTGGTTTTAAAGCATTGTAAATGTTTTTAATGACAAGGTGAGGGGGACGGATGTCGTGTAAAGTTGCATTTGAAAAAACTGCGTCAAATTGTTCGTAATAAGGAAGGTTAAGGGCATTTAACTGTTCAAAGGATAAAGTTGGGTACTGATGACGAGCCTGTTCAATCATATTTTCAGAGCAATCGATGCCCGTTGCACGGACATGAAGCTTATTGAGCTGCGAAATAAATTCGCCAGTGCCGCAGCCAATATCTAAAATATGTTCGCCAGCTTGAGGAGAAAGAAGGTTCATAGCACTTCCTCCAAATGAAGAAACAAACGGAAGATGATACACTTGAGCAATTTTTTGTTGATTAACAGTTTGACTCATGAAGTGATTCCTCCTTTGTAAAAGATGATGACTATCGTTTTATAAGAAGAAACAAGCTTTGAATAGTAGATATGAAGTTATTGATAGAATTATACCATATATCTTACTTATTATGCCGAAAACTGCAAAGAAAAAGCGCACCAAACTTCTAGCTTGGGCGCTTACAAGCACGAACTATTTTATAATCATTAACCAAACTGAACAAATAGAGGAAGATCTGTATGACCCATCTCACGTACGTAGACGTATAAATTTCCTTTATGATGAATTTCATGGTCAATGGCCATTTGTAAGAGTTGACTTCCGGGAAGCTTTCTTCCAAACGCTGCAGTGGTGTCAATTGCTTTGTTTAAATCATCTTCGCTAAGTGAACGTAATACGTCTACTGTTTTTTGCGTATATTCAGCTGCAAGGTCCGATAATGATTTACCGCTAAAATCAGCTTTTTGACCAAGTGGAGATAAATCACCGGATTTTACCACTGATGCAAATGCATAAAAAGATGTTAAAATATGCGTAGATAAGTCAAAAGCGGACATAGATGTCGGGGCAGGCTTGTATTCGTAGTGACCTGCTTCAATTTTGTTGATTAATTCATTAGTTACGTTTCGATGTGCTAAAAAGTGATGAGTAATTTGTTCAACTGTCATGATGAAAGGCTCCTTTATTATGTATTTCGCTTCTGAGTATAGCATCTGAAACTCAGAAAGCGAAGAAAAAACTTTAACAAAAAGAAAAACAGCTGCATGTGAGCAGCTGCTTTTCTTTTTATTAGAAATTACGTTGTTTTAACTCTTCAAGTAATAACTCCATACCTTCGCGGCTTAAAGTTAATTTGCCATCTGCGATTGTTACGTTGTCAGAAGATACTTCGCCAGTAATCGCACAAGCACCGTTCGGCTCATATTTCTTTAAAATAATTCGATCTGTTTCGACAAAAATTTCAACAGGATCTTTTACATCTATTTCAAGAACACGTCTTAACTCTTTAGGAATTACGATACGACCTAAATCATCTACTTTTCTTACAATACCAGTCGATTTCATTTTTTAATCACCTTTACTTTTATATTTTATTGAGTACGCAAAATATTATTTTTGGAATTTCTAAGATGATTATATACTAGATAACCGCTAAATTTGTCGAAGTTATTAATATGTAAATGAACTGTAATATTATTGAAATATTATCTGTAAATACAAATCCTCCTACAATATGGAATATGTAGGGCTCTTTGTATGATATAGGAGATGCAGGAATTAATTACATTTGACATACAATTTTTTTTATGTTTATGCAGCAGCCTGGGGGTAGGCTACATGTAAGCGTGGAAGCAAACAAGTTGAAAAAATGAAGAAAATATGATTAAATTTAAAAAGTAACTTGTTCAAAATAATTAAATCGTAATGATTACGTATTTCAAATAAAAAATTGATAAAACGAAAGGATGACAAAGAGTTTGGCTAAAAAATCAAAAGTTGTGAAAGAACAAAAGCGTCAAGAGATGGTAGCGAGATATGCGCAATTACGCCAAGAGCTGAAGGAAAAAGGAGATTACGAAGCGTTAAAAAAATTGCCTAGAGATTCTTCACCAACCCGCTTAAATAATCGCTGCCGTGTTACCGGTCGTCCGCGAGGCTATCTTAGAAAATTTGAAATGTCACGCATCGCTTTTAGGGAATTGGCCTACAAAGGACAAATTCCAGGTGTTAAAAAAGCAAGCTGGTAGTATAAAAGCCCTCATTATGAGGGCTTTTATTATTTATTAGCTGCAAAATATCGAGCAATTCCTTGGTAAATACCTGTAGATATTTGCTGCTGATACGCGTTAGAAGAAACAATTTGCTCATCGTGAGCATTTGATAAAAAGCCTAGTTCAAGAAGTACAGCACGCTGGTTGTTTTCTCGAGTAACATAATAATCTCCAAAACGAACCCCCATATCCTTCATAGAAGGCGCGTTTTCAGCCATGCTTTCTTGAATGTATTTTGCTAATTCTTTATCTTTGGCTTCACTGTAATAAAATGATGCGATGCCGTTTGCAGAAGATGAAGTAGAAGCGTTATAGTGAATGCTGATAAATGCATCTGCATGCTTTGCTTCACTAACGTTCACTCGTCCGCTTAGTGAGATAAAAGTATCGTTTGAACGCGTCATAAATACATTTGCTCCAGAATTAGCTAGGCGGCTTGCCACAAGTTTTGCTGTTGTTAACGCTAAATTTTTCTCAATCGATGACTTGCCTGAAGTGCCAGGATCATATCCGCCGTGCCCAGCGTCTACTACAATAATTTTATCTTTTAAAGCAGCAGATGAGGAAGGCAAACTAGCTGAAGTTGTAGAACCAGCCGCAGCTGTTAACCCTTTTGACACCCATGCTGTTTGACTTGCAGAGTACTGAATTTGCACCCAGTCATTCGTTTCGCCTACTTTTTTGAATCGTTCACCTGCTTTTGCTACACGAATGATTCCCGCACTTAAGCTAGGCTGACTGCGCAAATTTGAAGCTTTTGTAATTTGAATCGACTGGGCTGGTTGTGAAGACTGTCCAGAATCAGCTTTTAGATACTGACTCGCCACCCAGCCGGTTTGACCCGATGCCGTTTTAATCTGCGACCAAGATCCGCTTACTTTTACCACCGTTACTTTTGAATTGCGCGATAAGTTCGTTACGATGGACGCGCTTGTGCTTGCAGAAGAGCGCACGTTCAATGAACTGGCATTAACGACCGCTGACTGTGATGACGTAGACCCAGAATCTTTAGCTGGCGCAGAAGAAGCAGAGCCTGCTTGTAAATACTGACTCGCCACCCAGCCGGTTTGACCCGATGCCGTTTTAACCTGCGACCAAGATCCGCTTACTTTTACCACCGTTACTTTTGAATTGCGCGGTAAGTTTGTCACGATGGATGCGCTTGTGCTTGCAGAAGAACGAACGTTTAATGAGCTCGCATTAACGACCGCTGACTTCGATGTCGAATTTGCGGTAGACGTACTGTTTGTTTGCGTTTTATTTATGTATTGAGATGAAATCCAAGCTTCTTTACCGCTATAGGTAATTTTAGCCCATCCTTTGCTTTCATCTACTATATCAACGGTGTTTCCCTTCGTTATTTTTCCAACGATAGCACCGCTTGTACTAGGCGTTGCACGTACATTTAACGATGTAGCAGTTACTTTGGCCGATTCAGCTGCATCTGCATCAATTGAGTGCAAAAGCAATGAAGAGCTTAAAAGAACAGAAGAAACGGCTGTGTACATGACATGTTTTTTACTCATTTTTTCCTCCTTGCAAATTACAAATTTCAACATAAGGTTATTGGTATACAAAGCATATATCGGCAAATAGTCCAAAATTTTGAGTGAAATCTACTATTATCTCATAATACCGATATTATCCATCATACTATATGTCGAAATTCAATTGTATAATGAATTTGAACTATCTGCCATCCTTACCGATAAAATTTTACATTAATGTAAAATATAATTATGTTAAAGGTGGAATATAGAGATATTAAAAGCATTTAGTCCTTTGTTTATCGACATTTTGAGGACGTGTTTTATACTAGAAAAAATGTAAAATAGTATAAAGCAGCCGGATGTGAATAGGATAGAGGAGAGATAGCAGATAAAATCGTATCTATCTTTTGGAGGAGGAAACATCCACAATTATGAAACATTTAGAATAAAAATAACAAAAATATATAAAATAATAAAAAGCCTGTCTATATTGCTGTAAAGCTCGTAGCATAAACTAAAAGTAAATAGTTAGAAAATTCTTTCTTTTTATTTCGAAACATGATACAGTATAAAAAAGTGAAAGGGTGGAAACTGATATGCGAAAGATTGTTCAGTATGAAACAAAGTGGTCGCTTTTGTATCAAATGGAAAAAGAAGCGTTGCTTAATACACTAAAAGACTTTTCAGTAGACATCGAACATATTGGAAGCACGTCCGTTCCAGGATTGGCAGGTTCACCAATCGTTGATATTTTAATCGGAGTCAAACGCGAAGAAGACATAAATGAAGTGCGGGCTATATTAAAAAATAAATCTCACGTATATGTAGCGGAAAAAGAGATGTTTGTCTTATTAAAAGAAGGCGTTCCAGCTGCACACTATCCTCCAATTATGACAGCTAAAAATGCCCGTAGGCTCATTCCACATGATGCTAGAAGAAGTCATGTGTATGTAACGGTCAGTGAATCTCCTTACTGGAACGAACGAATTAATTTCAGGGAGCAGTTACGCTCGAGCGAACGTGCTAGAAAAAAATATGAAGGTATGAAATACGAGCTTTCAAAACGATTGTGGAACGATATTTCTACCTATGAGTACAAAAAAGAAGAATTCATTCAGCGCAGTCTATAAAAAACGTCATTTCAATTGAAATGACGTTTTTTAATTAATTATCTTGTAAAACAATGGTCTCAAGCTTGTCAGCAGTATTTACTGCGAGAACCGTATAGTTTTTACCGCTTTGAAGATTTGTTCCAGGAAGACTTAGTATTTCTTTTCCATCTGCTGTGGAAACAGATAGATCATACGAACCCGGATTTACTACTTGATAACCTGAAATGCTTTTAAAAGACAGATCTTTAAATAAAGGAGCAGCACCTTTAGGACCTACGTTTACCGCAGGAGCATCAGGAGATAAATGAGCAACACGTAAGCTTGCTTTTCCATCCATTCCTTGCTTATTATTCGTGAAAGCCTGTAGTTCAAGATTTTCCGCTTTATTTACAGCGGCCACTGTATACGATTTTCCACCGTCTACAACAAGGGTAGCTTCGATGATGGAATCTTTTGTTCCTTTTGTCTTCGCTTCGTATACTTCTACTTTATGAGAACCGGCTGCCAAAGGCAAAGAGTTGGCGACATCTTTAAACTTTGCTCCTTCTACTAAAGCTTTGTCATCCACAAAAATGTCTACAGCCGGAGCATCCGGTGAAGCATGAACGATGCGAACTTCTGCATTTTGAGCTGTTCGCTCATCTGCAGCAGGAGGTGTTTCAGCGGCAAATACTAACATGCGGCTAAGTGCCAAGAAGGCAATCACTGCTGCCATTACGAATAGTCGTTTCATCAAGTATCACTCCTTTTTTAGTATACACAGCTTTATGTAAAGAGAAGGACTGTGCAGTTGTTAGCGTACACTAAATAAAATCAACTATTCGTTTGTTTGTTAACTTTTGATATGTTTACTGAGATTTCTGACGAAAAAATCGAAGAATAGCCAAAATATTGTACAGAGCTGTTAAGAGCCATGTCAATAAAAAGCCTAGGCCAAGCCCAATATTGGCATCTATATACGTATGCGTGAAGTCGTCATATACGACGTAGGAAAGAGGAGCAATCGACAGTAAAAATAGAAGAAAAAACAAAAGCTTTTTCCATCTGTTTAAAGTGAAGGTTAAATAAAAGAAAAGGAAAGCGGCGAACAATAGAAGACCGTCTCGAATAGCCCAAGGCAAAACGCCGATATGTGGATTAGCGAGAAGAAAAGTCGGGACAATCGAAAGGAGGAAAAGGAGAGAAAGTAAAGTTACGTGAAGTGTGTGCTTTTTTGTAAAAGCCGGCACCAATAAAAACGCTGCGGTTGCACTTAAAAGAAAATTACAAATTAAAATAAACTCCATATCAACACCTCATTTATTGAGTATTACTTTTAGTCTATTCAGCACGCTGTTAAAGTAGATAAAAAAGCTGCGATGTTCATCGCAGCTTTTGGTTATTCGAATTTAAATCCTTGTTTTTCAAGCATCGCTCGAACTTCTGGATAATAAATGGTTTTGTAAATAGCTGATACAGTTTGTGACCAGTTGCGGTCATCAGCACCGTTTGTTCTCTTTTTCATATACTCTGCCATTTCAGCATCATAGTCTTGAATCAATGACTTCAAGTCGTGATTATAGCTTTCACGATGGTGCACAGCAGCTTGTGGCAATCGAGGCTTTTTCGCAGAATGATCTGACGGATGTCCAACCACAAGACCGCTTACTGGGAATACGTATTCCGGTAAATCGAGCAGTTCAATGACTTCTAGCGGCTTTCTGCGAATTCCTCCGATTGGGACTGTACCTAAACCGAGTGATTCTGCTGCAACTGTTGCGGCTTCTAAAGAAATTCCAGCATCAGTTGCCCCGACTAAAATTGATTCAAGCCCATCGGTTACGCCAAGAGGGGCATCGTTAAGTTCAGCTGCAATCTTAGCACGATTAAAATCTGCACAAAAGATTAAAAATAGAGGAGCTTGGTCAATCCACGCTTGGTTGCCGGCAAGCTCTGAAAGTTTTTTCTTCTTTTCTTTATCTTGGACGCTAATAATAGTTACTTGCTGTCCATTAATAGAAGAAGCGGCTGACTGAGCAGATTGAATAATCGTATCTAAATGTTCGTCACTTACTGCTTCGTCTGTATACTGACGGATAGAACGATGATCTTGAATTGTACGAATTGCTTCATTCATGATGCGTCATCCTTTCAAAGAAGTTATGATTAACCTTGTAATGTTTTTACATCTAAAGGTGCTACAAGTACGCCAGTTTGAGCAAATGCTACAAAACTTTGGAAGTGAGCTGATTTATTGTGTGCTTGAATTGCTTCTTCGCTTTTCCACTCTTCAATCATCATAAATGTGTTAGGTGTAAAAGCATCTTCAAATAGTTGATAGTTGCTGTTTCCTTCTTCTTGTAAAGAATGCTTAATTAGTTCTTGTACGTTTTCTAAAAATTCTTCTCTTTTTGCTGGGTTAACTTTCATTGAAGCTTGTAAATGAATCATGGGTGATTCCTCCTTTAATAATGATGGTGCTTTATATTATTTGTTTTGTTTTTAATCTTTCATTCAATTTACGATTAAAATGAAGATAAGTTCGAATATCATCGAACAATGAAACTATAACACCGATTAAATAACAGTGCAAGGAATTTAGTTCGAAAGTTATCGAACATTGATACACAAAAGAAGCTGTGTTATATTTTAAGCATGAGAAAACCTTATCAACCACCGAAATCTGAAATTAAATTAACGCCTATTTTACATGCGTTGAGTGATCCTAACCGGCTGCGAATTGTACAGTGTTTAGCGACAAGAAAGGAGCAGACCTGTTCGTATTATCAAAAATTAAATGTATCAAAATCAACGCTATCACATCATATTAAAGTACTTCGCGAAGCTGGAATTATCAAACTACGTATAGAAGGTACGCAGCACTATTATTCCTTGCGTTTAGAAGAACTTGAGGAATTGTTCCCAGGTCTGCTTCCTTCCATTATAAATATAGATGAGCAATTATTTTAAAAGCTGAACGATGTTTTGTTCAGCTTTTTTGTTCAAAATAAATGTGTGCATGCAGGCTGCACCCGGGATTAAAAGAAGAACGACAGTGAGGGCAAGTCGAGTTACAGGTTAAGTATTCATTAATTGATAGCTCATGTTTACATACTCCGCAAAGAATAGCTTTTTTATTAAACATAGCTTTTGGCCACCTTTTAATATCATGATCAGCATGTCCGTTATGACATTGATAGCATGGATAATATGTATTACAGCAATAAAATTTTATTGCGATAATATCTTTAGCTGTATGATAGTGCGTACAGCGCGTTTCGGAATCCACCGTATCACCTTTTACTGCAGGTACAGATTTGTTCATTATCATCACTCCCTATGAAAAGTATAGCATGCTTTTATACGCCTTATCATACATATGTAAAAAGAAAAATGCTATAATAAAACCATCGTTTTACATGTCAGATTGCATGCTAAAAAGATCAGATAAAAATTGATGTCAAAACAGATCGATTAAGTGAAGTAAAGAGAGGAAGAAAAAATGAGTAAGCAAGTTATCGTTTTTACCGGAGGCGGAACAGCTGGACACGTAACACCAAACATTGCCATTATGAAAGAATTAGACAGTGAAAAATGGGATATCCATTATGTCGGTTCTCACAATGGTATTGAGAAAGAATTAATTACAAAATTAAACGTTCCATATCATGCGATTTCAAGCGGGAAGCTGCGTCGATACGTAGATATGGAAAATGTAAAAGATGTATTTCGAGTAGCAAAAGGAGTTGGCGATGCACGTCGCGTGCTGAAAAAGTTAAAGCCTTCTCTTGTGTTTTCAAAAGGCGGTTTTGTCACAGTTCCTGTTGTAATGGCTGCTAAATCGCTAAACATTCCCGTGTTCATTCATGAAAGTGATTTAACACCGGGACTGGCAAATAAAATTGCGCAGAAATTTGCCACTAAAATTTTCACTTCTTTTGATGAAGCGGCAAACTATTTTCCAAAAGAAAAAGTGCAGGTTGTTGGTTCACCTATTCGAAAAGAATTATTTAGCGGAAGCGCAGCGAACGGGGAAAGCTGGCTTCGCTTTTATGATAAGCGCCCAATTTTAACCATTATGGGCGGAAGTTTAGGAGCACGTCGCATCAATGAAATTGTTCGAGAGTCCTTGCCTGAACTGCAAAAGAAATTTCAAATTGTACACCTGTGCGGAAAAGGCAATGTTGATACAAGCCTTGAAAAAGAGTCGGGCTACCGTCAGTTAGAATATGTAAATGAACAGCTTCCAGATGTTCTAGCGGCCACTGATTATGTGATTACACGCGGCGGATCAAATGCTATCTTTGAGTTTTTAGCCCTTCATAAACCGATGATGATTATTCCTTTGTCAAAAGCACAAAGCCGCGGAGATCAAATTTTAAATGCACAGTCCTTTAAGAAAAAAGGCTACTGTATGGTTGTGGAAGAAGAACAGTTAACAAAAGAAGTGTTTTTGCGGGAAGTAAATGAGCTTCAGCAGCAGGCAAGTACGATGAAGCGTACAATGCGTGAAGCAACAAAAACGGATGCCATTTCAATTCTTGTAAATGAAATTGAGAAAATGAGTTAAAAAAAAGGCTGGGACAAACGTACTTTAGCCGAAGTGAAAAACGAACCATTGATCAAGGTGTTTGATTAGTGGTTCGTTTTTTTTGTTAAAGTGAACGTAGGTTTCACCTGTTCAGATCCTTCTAGCAGTTGATTGGAGGGCAAGAAGAAGCCTCCTGCGGAAAGCGAAGTCTTGCACAGAAATCAACTGCGGTGTCACAAGCGGTTCAGCTCATGTATCCCATTTGTTCATCTTTAGATGGGCTACATTCAGTCACAACCTTTTTTTCTTCGAATCTATTATTTTAAAATAATGAATATACATAGAAAAATAAAGCTTTTAAAATTTCAAAAAATGTTGTTGACAGTAAATTTTAACAGGAGTAAGATTACTCTCATGAAACGTTCCACTGTGAAACGCTGAGTCTTTTCTGAAAGAGAAGGAAAGAGCGGAGGACCCAATTATCAGGGGTGAATCTCTTAATTGAGTAGGGTTACTTTCTTGACCCGAACCCGTCAGCTAACTTCGTAAGCGTTAAGAGAGAGGATGGTGTAATCGTGGTCGTTTTCTATAACAGCGGATAGTACGCTCCTTTCAAAATATAGGTGAAAGGAGCGTCAAGATGCATTTATCTAAGCAAATGATTCAATTGATTGAATACCGAGCAATGTGCGACCAGCAATCTTTTGATCTAGCAAACCGCTATTTGTCTACGTTAGCTAATCAAAGTTTTAAACGCAGCAGTAAAAACCATAATTAAGTCTAAAAATTAAATAACAAATATACGCTTAATCAATTATGAGCGGGGGACCCAATATTTTGTACGTATGTACTAGGGGTGAATCTCTTAACTGAGTAGGGTTACTTCCATAACCCGAATCCGACAGCTAACTCCGTAAGCGTTTTGGGAGTAAAAAAATTCGTGTCGATCACGGCTTATTTGTCGTGCATTAAACCGCGGAAGAGAACTCTCTTCTGCGGTTTTTTTAATGGGGAAAATAGGAGAGCAGGTTATGTCTGCACCGTAAAGAGGATATAGTAGGGCTTTTAAAACGAGAGCAACAATACGTGAGGATTAAACAATCAAAGATAACCTTTCGCAGCTAGCTCACTTGGGCGTGATGCTTTACGCACAGAAACAGTCACTACGCTTAATCATGGGTAGTAAGAAACAGTTAGGAGGGAGCAACTTGGATATAATCATGCTTGGAACGCTTGCCATATTAACAGCTGCTATGTACGGAATTATTTGCTGGTCGTCTCATGTAGTAGACGAAAGAGAGGAGAAGTGAACATGTCGTTCATTTTGTTAGGTATTTCAGTTCTCGTTTTAATTTATTTAGTATATGTACTGTTAAATCCAGAACAATTTTAATAAGCGGAGGAATAAAACGTGGGAATTTTTCTACTATCAGTTGCGCTGCTGCTTGTTTTTGTAGCGCTTATTGCAAAGCCCGTAGGTATTTATATAGCGAATGTGTTTTCAAACGATAAAAACACTAGCTTGGTAGGGAAGATAGAATCGGTGATGTTTAAAGCGGCAGGAATTAAAGGGCATAATCAGACGTGGAAGCAATATGCACTTGCTCTCGTTTTGGCGAATACGTTTATGATTTTTGTGGTGTATCTTATCTTCCGGTTTCAAGAGGTACTGCCGCTTAACCCAAGCCACATCAAAGGAATGGATCCGGCCCTTGCTTTTAACACGGCCATTAGTTTTATGACAAATACGAACTTGCAGCACTACAGCGGTGAATCAGGTTTGTCTTATTTCTCGCAGATGGCCGCCGTTGTATTTATGATGTTTGCTGCACCAGCAACAGCCCTTGCAGTAGCAATCGCTTTTATTCGTGGGTTGGCAGGGAAGGACATGGGAAACTTTTTTGTTGATTTTGTGAAATCAATTACGCATGTTTTACTTCCTATTGCTTTTATAACAGGCATTTTATTTGCGTTTTTAGGTGTTCCTCAAACGTTAAGCGGAACGGTGACTGCCCATACATTAGAAGGGGCATCCCAGCAAATAGCAAGGGGACCAGTTGCTTCTTTTCTTTCAATCAAAGAGCTAGGCAACAACGGAGGGGGATTTTTTGGTGTCAATTCAGCTCATCCATTTGAAAATCCTAATGCGTGGAGCAATGTATTACAAATCGTCCTTATGCTTTTGTTGCCAACCGCACTTCCTTTTACGTACGGAAAAATGATCGGACAGCGTAAACAAGGTCGCATCTTGTTTATATCGATGAGTATGCTCTTTATTGTTATCTTAAGTACAGCGTTTGTAACAGAGTGGGGTGGCAACCCTAGACTTGATGCTTTTCATTTGAATGAAGCGAGCGGTTATATGGAAGGGAAAGAAGTTCGTTTTGGTGTCGGCATGTCAACTCTGTACGCCATCGTGACGACAGCAAGTGAAACAGGCGCAGTCAATGCCATGCACGATACCCTTACGCCTCTTACCGGGTTATTGACACTTGGAAATATGATGTTAAATACCGTATTTGGCGGTGTCGGAGCAGGGTTTATGAATGTCATGATGTACGTCATCATCGCCGTATTTTTATCAGGTTTAATGATTGGAAGAACCCCGGAATACGTAGGTAAAAAAATTGAAGGAAAAGAAATGAAGCTCATTGCCGTGACGCTTATTCTGCAGCCGCTGCTAATTTTAGGGGGAACCGCCGTAGCGCTCACTACTCATTTAGGAATGGAAGGTATATCAAACCCAGGCTTTCACGGGTTAAGCCAGGCACTGTATGAATTTACGTCGTCAGCAGCAAACAATGGATCCGGTTTTGAAGGACTCGGTGACGCAACTCCGTTTTGGAACATTTCTACGGGAATTGTTATGTATATTGGACGCTACTTCGGACTAATTACGATGCTGGCGGTATCGAGCTCACTAGCATCTAAGCAGCTTGTTCCTGAAACACCTGGGACATTTAAAACGGATACGTCTTTATTTAGCGGCATTTTAATTGGAACTACCGTTATTGTAGGGGCACTTACGTTTTTCCCAGTGCTTGTACTTGGGCCGGTTGCTGAGTATTTGACACTGTAATCAAGAAAGCGGAGGATTATAATGAATAAACGGAATTTTATGAATAATCTTGAATTAGATCGTAACAGTCACATTCAAGGTTCTGTAGATAAACAAACTTCATCGATTTTTATTCAATCAGTAAAGCAGGCTTTTATCAAGCTAAGTCCAAGAACGATGATAAAAAACCCTATCATGTTCGTAGTAGAAATCGGGTTTGTTATTACGCTTTTTTTAGCTGTTGTTCCAGACCTTTTCGGAGAAAGTACAGTAAGCGCAGGCTTTAATATTGCCGTATCCCTCGTTTTATTTTTCACAATTGTTTTTGCTAATTTTGCAGAAGCATTAGCAGAAGGACGAGGAAAAGCGCAGGCAAACTCATTAAAGCAATCGAAAGGTGACATTACAGCTAATAAACTTCAAAACGGGCAAATGATACAAGTTTCGGCATCGCAACTAAAAAAAGGAGACATCGTCGTCGTTTCACAAGGCGAGATGATTCCTGGAGATGGAGAAATCATTAAAGGACTGGCGTCTGTTGATGAATCGGCTATTACGGGTGAATCGGCACCTGTTATGAAAGAAGCAGGGGGAGATTTTAACTCTGTAACGGGAGGTACAAGAGTTGTCAGCGATGAAATTACAGTTAAAATTACGTGTGAGCAAGGTGAATCATTTTTAGATAAAATGATTTCGCTTGTTGAAGGAGCAGAGCGTCAAAAAACGCCAAATGAAATTGCGCTAAACACGGTTTTAACAAGTCTGACGATTATTTTCTTACTAGTTGTTGTGACGCTTCCTGTATTTACAAATTACTTACATTTTCAGCTCGACACGGCTATTTTAATTTCACTGCTCGTCTGCCTCATTCCTACGACAATTGGAGGATTATTATCGGCTATTGGAATTGCTGGGATGGACCGAGTTACTCAGTTTAACGTGATCGCCATGTCAGGAAAAGCAGTAGAAGCAGCTGGTGACATCAATACAATTATTTTAGATAAAACCGGCACCATTACGTTTGGAAACCGAATGGCTCATCAATTAACGACTGTAGAAGGCATAGACGAACGTGAACTTTACAAATGGGCGTTTGTTTCTTCTCTTTACGACGAAACGCCAGAAGGGCGCTCAGTTGTTGATTTTATTCAAAACCGTATGGGAGTAGAAGATCTTAGAAAAACGCAGGGAACATTTGTAGAATTCAAAGCTGAAACGCGAATGAGCGGTATTGACTTAGAGAATGTATCTGTACGAAAAGGGGCAGTGGACGCCGTCACGGCATGGGTAGAGTCAAAGGGCGGGAAGGTTCCCTCTGATTTGCAGCAAAAAGCAAACGAAATTGCAGGAGCTGGTGGCACGCCGCTTGCCGTCGCCGATGATGATAAAATCTATGGCTTAATTTATTTAAAAGACACGGTAAAACCAGGAATGAAAGAACGCTTTGATGAACTTCGTAGAATGGGTATTAAAACGGTTATGTGTACAGGAGATAATCCGTTAACCGCTGCAACCATTGCAAAAGAAGCTGGAGTAGATGAATTTATTGCGGAATGCAAGCCAGAAGACAAGATTCAAGTAATTAAATATGAACAGCAGCAAGGAAAGCTAGTTGCTATGACAGGTGACGGGACAAACGATGCCCCTGCGCTTGCTCAAGCTGATGTTGGCTTAGCAATGAACAGCGGAACCTCAGCTGCTAAAGAAGCAGCAAATATGGTGGACTTAGATTCTGATCCCACTAAAATCATTGAAGTCGTTTCAATTGGAAAACAGCTATTAATGACAAGGGGTGCCTTAACTACATTCAGTATCGCAAACGATATTGCTAAGTATTTCGCTATTATTCCAGCCATGTTTACCTTGGCGATTCCGCAAATGGAGGCTCTTAACGTAATGAAGCTGAATTCACCTCTATCTGCCGTATTGTCAGCGCTTATTTTTAATGCGGTCATTATCCCGCTGTTAATTCCCTTAGCCATGAAGGGAATTGCGTATAAGCCGATGAGTTCTAACGCCCTGCTGCGAAAAAATTTGTTCATTTACGGATTAGGTGGGGTATTGGTTCCCTTCATTGGGATTAAAGCGATTGACTTACTACTTTCATTTGTAATGTAGAGGAGAAGAAACGATGATACAAACAGAACGAATGGGAAGCATTATTGTTCGCTTAACAATTATGATGATAATTCTTTGTGGTCTTATTTATCCTGTTGTGATGACAGGCATTGCTCAGACGGCTATTCCAAGTAAAGCAAATGGCAGCTTAATCTATTCAAACAAGCATCAAGTTATCGGTTCTAAGCTGATAGGGCAGCAGTTTACGAGCAATGCATTTTTTCATGGCAGAGTCTCTAGTATTGATTATAACGGGGCAGGGTCTGGCTCGTTGAATTTAGCACCTTCAAATAAAGATCTTACGAACCGTATCGAAAGATCAGTAGCGGCGTGGAAAAAAGAAAACGAGGTACCAAAAGGCGGAATTCCAATTGATGCCGTCACAAATTCGGCTTCTGGACTCGATCCGGATATTACGCCACAAGCTGCATATGCACAAGTAGAGCGCGTAGCAAAAGCAGCGCATATTAACACCAACACGCTAAAAGAGCTGATCAAAGAACATACTCAGCAAGGAGCTTTTGGTGCAAAACGAGTAAATGTAGTAGAGCTAAATTTAGCTGTTCAACGAGAGCGCTAATTACATGCACTCGCTTCATGTATTGAAGCGAGTGTGATAAAGGGGCCTGAACAATGAAAGAAAAAGAAGCTCATCCATACTTTCGAAGAAAAACTCCGGAAGAACTATTGCGTGAACTTCATGATCAGAAGCGCGGAAAGCTTAAACTCTACATCGGTGCGGCGCCGGGAGTAGGAAAGACGTATAAAATGCTTCAAGATGCGCACGATTTAGTCAAAGAAGGCGTAGATGTCGTAGTTGGATATGTAGAAGCACACGGCAGGAATGAGACTGAGGCGATGATCGGAAATCTAGAAGTAATCCAAAAAGAAACCATTTTTTATAAGGGAAAAGAATTACAAGAGCTTGATTTGCTGGCGATTGTAAGAAGGCGGCCAAAAGTTGTAATTATCGATGAACTCGCTCATACAAATGTGCCGACAAGCCGCCATAAAAAACGTTTTGAAGATGTTTCTTACCTGCTCAACCAAGGTATTTCAGTCATGTCAGCAATGAATATTCAGCATATGGAAAGCGTACATGATCTCGTATATGCTGTTACCCAGGTAAAAGTTCGTGAAACAGTGCCAGATTTATTTATCCAGCAAGCAGATGAAATTCAGCTTGTGGATGTTACGCCAGAACAGCTGCAAAAGCGTCTTCGTGAAGGCAAAATATACGAAGTTCATAAAATTGAACAAAGCCTGCAGTCTTTTTTTAAGCTCGCAAATCTCCATGCCCTTCGTGAATTAACGCTCAGAGAAATAGCGGATGAAGTGGACGGTAAGCTCATTCATTCCCATGAAATTGGCGTAACAGGTATTTGCGAACGCATTTTAGTATGCATTCAATACAGTGAAACAGCTGAAAAATTGATTCGAAGAGGCTGGAGAATGGCAAACCGATTGAAAGCAGATTTGCTGCTGCTTCATGTTTTGACAGGCGAGCAAACTGAAAGGCAAAAAGCACAAATCAAAGAGTGGCAGGAATTTGCTGATCGCTTTCACGCATTGCTAATTGTTGAAGAAGCTAAAAAGCAAAAACCAGCTGCAGTGATTGTGAACGTAGCCAAGCAGTATCGCGTTACTCAAATCTTACTAGGACAATCAGCGAGGACAAGGTGGGAAGAGATTCGAAAAGGGTCTATTGTGAATACGATTATGAGACAGACTCATAACATCGACATTCATATTGTTTCAGATTCAGCAAAGCAATGACAATAAAATGGATGTATAATAAAAGGAGAATATGAGTGAATATTGCGTTCTTTTTACTCCCCAAAAAAGAAGTCGTTACCCTGTCGACACAGTCAACTGTCCGTCAAGCATTGGAGAAAATGGAGTATCATCGCTACTCTTCTGTACCGCTCATTAACCAAAAAGGAGAATATGTAGGGACTTTGGCAGAAGGAGACTTGCTATGGAAAATAAAAAGCCTAGAGCATATAGAACTTCATGAGCTAGAACACCTACGAATTGAAGAGGTCCCAAGGCATCGCGATTATGAACCTATCACCATTAATGATGAAATGGAAAGTATTTTGTCACGCGCGTCTGAACAAAATTTTGTACCAGTTGTAGATGATCAAAATATTTTTATTGGACTCGTGCGGCGAAGAGAGATTATAGAGTATTGTATCTCTCAACTTTTTATACATGGAGAAACGCCTTTAAATGTGAAGATTTAGTTAAGTTTGCGTAAAAAACATAATTTTTACATAAAAGGTAGTCTCTTTTTATATAATTAATGTTATAATAAGAGATGTAAAGACGAAACTTGCGTAATGTAAGCCTCTAACATTTGTTAGAGGTTCTTTTTTTACATAACATAAAACATTTGATTTCAGTTCTTTCTATGATTAAGTTAGAATAAGTGTTAAAGTAAGAGGTTTCTTGCTTTTTTACATAAGAAAAGTGAGCTGTACAAAGGAGACAAAGTATATTGACTACGGAAAAAACAAAAAGCGATCAATTACGCAGCATATTCAAAACTATTATCTTCGCTATCGCTCTAGTATTTATGATTCGCGCATTTTTATTTTCTCCGTATATTGTAGAAGGCGCTTCAATGAACCCAACGCTGCATAACGGAGAGCGTTTGTTTGTGAATAAACTGTCGTATTCGCTCCATGATATTCGCCGCGGAGATATTGTGATTATTAAAGATGAGGCTAAGAATAAGCATTATGTAAAAAGAGTAATCGGTCTGCCAGGTGAAAAAATCGAAATGAAAAAAGATCAGCTTTATATTGATGATAAAAAAGTAAGTGAACCTTATTTAAAAACGAATCGTCAAATTGCCAATAACATGGATATGGAGCTCACAGGAGATTTTGAACCCGTTCAAATACCTAAAAACGAAGTATTTGTAATGGGTGATAACCGTCTGTACAGTATGGATAGCCGCAATGGTCTAGGTCTCATTGATGAGAAACGGATTGTCGGAAAAAGCGAATTTGTATTTTACCCCATTAAAAAAATAAGAAAAACAACGTAAAAAGAAATGCCGGCGAAGGTATTTCTTTTTTTGTGCCTATGTCTACTCGGCTTCTAGATGGGCAAGCTAAGGAAAAAAGGTGTGAATTAATTGAAGACAGCCTATGAAAAATTATTTAAACATTTTAAATTTGTTGATGCTCTTGAGATGAAAAACCGATTAGCAATGGGACCTATACTCACATACGCTTCACGGGAAAACGGAGAAATATCCGATATCGATCTGACTTTTTACGAAAAACGAGTAGGGGGCGTCAGTACGGTAATTGTCGGCCCCGCGTTTATCACAGAAAATGGCCAAGTAGCACATGGTCAAATCGGCATTCATCGTGATCAGGTCATACGAAAGCTTCATCAACTAACTCAAATGATTCATAGGAGAGGAGCTAAAGCGATTCTTCAACTATCGCACGGGGGAAGAAAGTGCGTAGAAATGAAAAATAAATGGCAAGCCATTAGCCCAAGTGAAAAGCCTCATAAACGTAAAGGCAAAAAGCCTGTTCAAATGAACGAGCGCGATATAACTTATATTGTTCAAGCGTTTGGCGAAGCTACCACTAGAGCTATGGAAGCAGGATTTGACGGAGTGGAAATTGACGGAGGAAATGAATGTTTACTGCAGCAGTTTATGTCAAGGCAAGCCAATGAACGAAGCGATTCTTATGGGGGAAGCGCAGAAAACCGCTTCACTTTTGCACTTGAAGTTATTCGTGAAGTGACGCGTCGAGCAGCACATGCGGGCAAACCATTTATTGTGGGGTATACATTAGCGCCTAAAGAAAAAGGCTATTTAGGAAATAAAGTGGAAGATACATTTGAGTGGATTGATCGTCTTGTTCATACAGAAATTGATTATTTACATATCAGTGCTTTGCATGAATCTACCTTGGATAGTGAAGAAAATCGTTCACTTCTTTCTTCGATTATTAAGCACGTCAATCACCGTGTCCCTCTTGTAGGTACAGGAGGACTTACGGCAACAGAAGTAGCAGAAGCTTTTGAGCAAGGTCTGGCTTTAATTACGATTGAACAAGCATTAGTCGTACAGCCAGATTGGGTAGAAAAAGTGATAAATAGCGACGAGCCTGCTTCTATGGATATGACGTCATTAGATAAAGATGTGAGTTTGCCTCCTGAAGTGCTGGCTCATTGGAAAGACATGCATAAAAACGACCGCCCTTATTAAGTGAGCGGTCGTTTTTATGTGGTTGACTTAACAAGAAGAATTTTATTTTACTGATACTATAACCAAGCAGCATACATAGACTAAAAGAAAAAATCAAAAACACAGTTGACTTCTAGGAATAGTTAGGATTACAATATAAACAACTTATTCATAAAACGGACAGCTGATCGGACATACCGAAGGCTTCTAGCAAACAACTGTTGGAGGCCTTTTTGTGCTTTCTAACAGAAGATGAAAGTGGAGGGACAACATGAAAAAGTTAATTACGTTTGCACTTATTGGCTTTTTAGCTCAGTTAATTGATGGATCACTCGGAATGGCATACGGGGTGACATCAACTACGCTGCTTTTAACGTTTGGAATTGCACCAGCTGTGGCTTCCGCATCTGTTCACTTAGCAGAAGTTGTAACAACAGCAGCTTCTGGTGTTTCACATATTAAATTTGGAAACGTAGATAAATCGATGGTGTTAAAACTAATTATCCCAGGTTCCATCGGAGCTTTTGTAGGAGCCTGCTTTCTAAGTAATTTACCTGGAGATGCAGTAAGGCCTTACGTTTCAACATTCTTATTGCTCCTAGGAGTTTATGTGTTATTTCGTTTTTTATTTACGTTTAAAACAAACGAAGAAAAGAGCACCAAACCTTTATCGACGAAGCAGTCCATTCCGTTGGGATTAATTGCTGGATTTGCTGATGCTACAGGAGGAGGAGGCTGGGGGCCGATAGCAACGCCTGTATTGCTAGCTAAAAAAGGCACAACAGCCCGGAAAGTCGTTGGAACCGTGGATACAAGTGAATTTGCTATTGCCGTCTCGGCTACACTTGGCTTTTTAATTTCTCTTGGCTGGGAGCAGGTAAACTGGTTCTGGGTAGGCGCCCTTATGATTGGCGGAATTATCGCGGCTCCGATTGCTGCATGGTTTGTTCGTATTATCCCGGCTCACTTGCTTGGTTCACTTGTTGGTGGATTTATCATTTTAACAAATGCTCGAACACTCTTAAACACATGGGTATCCAGCAGCTCAACTCAGATAGCTGTATATGCATTCATACTTATTGTGTGGGCCGCAGCGATCATTTACTCACTGTTACAAGGAAAAAAATATAATCAAAATCGAAACGTAGAAGTTTCGTAATAAAGAGGATGGAATAAAAGTAGCTTAGTTAAAGGAAGATCTGAACGCATTTGATTCTTGATGGAGAATCAAATGCGTTCAGATTTTTTTATGGTTAGAGTGAAGGTAGTTTCATGTATGTAATGGTTTCTAGCTGTTGGTTGGAGGGCAAGGCGAGGACTCCTGCGTGAAAAGCGGAACAGATGAGACCCGGCAGGAGCGGCCGCCCTCGGAAAGCGCAGCCTTGTACGGAAATCAACAGCGGTGTAACAAGGGATCCATGCTAGCGTATTATCCCATTTGTTCGTCTTTAGATTGGGGTGATTTCGTTATGTCTCAATCTCTTTTATTATCTGAATTCCGTAAAATAGAGAAGCGTAGATATTTTTTTTGCGTCTTATGATACAATAGACGAGTTCATTCATGAGTGGGAATACTTTCTAACACATATAAAATTCATTGAATCGTCGAGGTGTGAAGAGTAAGTGGTCTATTTTATTTTAGTATTAGTAGCAGCTATCGAAGTAATTGTCTTATTGATTAATCGACCTGTATTTGCAAACATTCCGTATGTTCAAGTATATATTGTTCCTTTGTTAGTAGTAATTGTCATCACGATGTTGCTTTCGCGAAATCCAAAGAGATTTATGCGGTGGTTTAAACAAGGGCTTATTACGATTTCAGTCGTTGTGCTTGTATTCGTACCGGTTCTCTATGCTAAAAATCTCCCGCTGTATGGTTATAATGAAGCAAAAAAAATGCTTGCGCAAAGAGAACAGCTCTTGCTAAGTCAGTTCCAAAAAGGAAAATACGTATATCCAGCAAAAGACAGCCCTAAAAAATACCGTTATCTATTTAAAGTCAATCGTGGAAACGGCATGCTTGAATATGTATTCGACCCATACACAGGCGGTTATGAAGTTGTGACAGATGTGATAAAAAAATAAAGGTTTAGCTTATTTAAAGCTAAGCCTTTTAATATGAGAAAAATTGAAACTTTTTGAAAATCTGTACGTATTTATTAAAGAACGTTCACAAAAAAGTCACAAAAGGAGTTGCATAATGGGAAAGTTAGAATACCGACTGCTAAAGCCTGATGATACATTTGTATCTATTTATCACTATCAATCTATTGAACTTGAACAAATTTTAGCAAGAAGAGAATGCGAATTTTTTGTTAAAGAAGGAGTAACGTATAAACAAACTTCATCTGCAGTCGAAGATGATATACATATTATTTATGTAAAAGAACATGAACATGGACCGAAAGAGCAAGCAGAAGATGATCACAGAGAGATTACATTAGAAGTCCGCGAACTGAATTCTCTTCGAGGACATCCGATTTTATTCGTCTCTTCATTTTATACGCATTTGGACGTATTAAGCTATATCGGAACAGTTTATACATACTACAATGGATGGGAATGGGAAAGAGACTCTGCGGAAATTGATGAAGATCGCAGCGTGTACAGTTTATATGTAACAAAAACAGGCGTAACGTATGAAGGGGGAAAGGCGTAATGTCAAAAACAAAAAAAATGATGGCCGGGGTTTTGACCACAGCTTTAATGACATCGCTCGTTGCCTGTGGTTCAACTGATCAGGCAAGACCAGCTAAACCGAAAGATAAATCGTGTGACAAGTGGAAATGGGATGAAGATACCCAGACGTACTACTGTTCAGATTCTTCTTCTTCCCACAGCGGCTCATATTATCACGGAGGCCGCTACTACGGCTCTAAAAAACAGTTGACCTCATCATCGGCCTATAAATCATTTAAATCAAGCAGCTCGTATAAATCTGGAATTGGGAGCGGCTCTAAAGGCGGTTTTGGCGGGTAATGCATAAAGAAAAGCGAGAAATGTTTTATAAAGAAATTGAAGATTTTTGGCACGATTTATACGGAACAGAGTATGCTCTTTATGACGTACATATAGAGTCTTCTCATATCATTGATTCTATTAAAGAAGCTTCAAATCAAATTGGGGAATTATTTTTTAAAACTGCACCTTTACTTCGTTCGTTAGATGATCAGACGCTTTTTTCTTTAGGATTTCCAAAAGACAGCCTCCCGTACCTACGACTGAAAACGATGGAAACAGAAAGTGTGATTTCGCGCCTTGATTTTGCTGTTACGACTGATCAAATCAAGCTTTTAGAACTAAATGCGGATACGCCTACGTTCATTAAAGAATTATTTCATGTAAATGAGTTAGTCTGTCGTCATTTTCAAGTGCAAAACCCTAATAAGCTTGAGGAAGAAAAGCTTGCTTTAGCATTAAAACACGCCATTTTTGAAGCTTATAACGAGCTCGATAGAACGAACTATCCAAACGTCGTTTTTTCTTCTCATGATACACATGAAGAAGATAAGCTAACGACTCTTTATTTAATGAAGCTAGCCGATGTAGATGCTACATACGTTCCATTATCGCAGCTTCGAATTGTCCCTTCCTCTACAGTGGAAGAAGGTGAACATATAGAAGCGGGCGTGTATGATCAATATGGACAAAAAATAGACGTACTTTATCGCCAAACTTATCCGCTTGAACATTTAATTGAAGATGAAGATCCGAGCACGCATGAAAAAGTCGGACACATGCTTTTAACATTGGCACAGCAAAAAAAAGTAGCCATAATCAACCCGCCTTCTGCATTTTTACTGCAGTCCAAAGCCGTGCAAGCACTCATTTGGGCTTTGTATGAACAACATCACCCTTTCTTCACTAAAGAAGAGCATCACATCATTGAAACGTACTTTTTACCAACGTATTTAGAAGAAGATCCATTTATTGAAAGAAAACAAGCATTTGTGAAGAAACCATCTTTTGGTCGTGAGGGAGATACCGTTGAAATTTATAATGAAGATGGAATCAAAATAGACGAAGATCAGCATAAAACATATCAAGAATACACGGCTGTGTATCAACAGTTTATTCCATTGCCAACTGCAACGATGAAGACTCAAACGCAAACAATAGAGGCTCATATCATGTACGGGTGCTTTTTATTAAATGGAAAAGCAAGCGCAGTAGGAATACGAGCTGGAAATCAAATTACGGATAACGAATCGTATTATTTGCCGATTGGATTAAAATGAAAAGGGGAATAAAAATGACACAATGGATTGATTGGGCTAGTATAGGGAGTTTTTTATCTCACGTAGCGGTAGGGTTAGGGCTATTATTTATCGGAGTTATGGTATTTGAATTAACAACAAAGTTTAATGACCGTGAACTCATAAAAAAAGGCAATGTGGCGGTTGCTTTGAAGTTATGGGGAAAAGGAATAGGGCTTGCTATTGTCATTTTTACTGTATGGAGCAACAGCTTAAATTTGGTAGATGCAACTCTTTGGGGAGTAGTAGGTATCATTACTCAAGTAGTGGCATATTGGGTTATTGAATTTATCATGACGCCTAAAACGAGCCTAGCCAAAAAAGTAGAAGAAGGAAATGTAGCGGTTGGAGTAACTCTTTTTGCAGCGTCGGTTGCCGTCGGCCTTATTGTGGCCGGAAGCTTAACATATTAAAAGAAGGCGATTCCTGTTTTACGGGGAATCGCTTTTTTTATGTCCCGATTGCTCGTGTTCACTTAGTAATAATGTACGTGTATTTTCACGATCGGCACGAACAATTTTTTGCTGTGTGTAAAGCGGAATGACAAAGAGCAAAATAAATAAAAAAACATAGCTCATTTTTGTTATCCTCCCATGTAAATTGTAAACGCCTGCTAATAGTGTGTGACAAACAATACGTAAATATAGCATATTTGATTGGATGAACTGGAAAAAATTGAGGGATACAAAAAGAATATAATCTTACCTTCAACAAAAACTAAAAGCAGTATAGAGGCACGTCTTTTATTAAGAAAGGAGTTGGGAAAAGTGAAAAGGTGGCTCATTTTGTGCTTAATGATTATAATCGCAGCTGGATGTGGACGCCCAGATGAAACGTCTCAACCGAGCATTTTCCTTATACCAGAAGGGTACAAAGGATGGGTTATGGTCGAATATGACAAAGATAACGGAAATCCCAGCAAGACAGAAGGAGACTACATTGTATTTAAAGTAAATGACCAGGGAGTCGGGAAAACCAAAACGCTTTTAAGCGGCGGCGGCTGGGCAAGAAATAAATATTTCTATGTAAATAAAAATGGAGAGCGAAAGCAATTGAAGCAGGGGAAGATGATTCATGGAACGACTCAAGGTAACAAAAATCATACGGTAACCTACTTTTTCGTCGGCACCGCAAAAGAGTTCGATAAGGCCGGAGACTATCGAAGAAAACTTACCGAAGAAAGTTCTTCGTAAGAAAAGAAACGTTGCCTCTTTGGCAACGTTTCTTTTCTATCTTCATTTGAATGTGCAAAAAACGGTATCTTTTAAACGTTGAATTTCACTTAATGCTTCTTCTTGCTTATGAATTACCCAATCTGGCAATGAATGTTCAACCGACAGCTCGTCGAAACAAGCCCCGCATGTTTTAACTTCAATATAAGATTCAATATACTGAAGGTGATCTAAGTTATAAGCCCAAAGTCGACGTTCAGGGCATATCGTTTCTAAGTAAAGCGGAAGCTGAAAAAAAGGATCTACTGCTTCAGAAAGTTCTAACGGTCCTTGGCTATCAGCATTGGTTACGTCTAGATAACCGCAGTGAGGACACGTGCATGAGTGCGTTGACCCGCTCAATTTTTTATCCAGTTTTACAACTCGCGCACATAGTTCGCAGTTTGGACATTTTACTAAGATAAAATCAAGGAACTTATCTAAAAATTGTTGCTGTATTACTTGCTGATTTGTCATTTTTTGTACCTCTAACTGTCAAACTTTTTTTAGTTACGAAAATAAATCATGAAACCTACATACTATTCATAACACATGATGGGGGTTAAAACAACAAAAACCCTTTTCGACAGAAGGGTTGTATGATATAGTATGACAAATCAGAATAAATAAAGAAAAATGGTGAGAAAAAATGAGTCAAAACGAACAATGGACCTCAAAACTCGGCTTTATCTTGGCATCTGCCGGTTCCGCGATTGGAATCGGAGCCATTTGGAAACTGCCTTATGTAGCCGGAACAAGCGGAGGAGGGGCCTTTTTTTTACTGTTTATCTTGTTTACAGCAATTATTGGTTTGCCGCTTTTGCTTGCTGAATTTGTACTAGGTAGACATACACAAAAGGAAGCAATTCGTGCTTATGATGCAGTTGCTCCCGGTTCTCTATGGAAAGGAATCGGGTATTTAGGTGTGATTACATGCTTCATTTTATTATCTTTCTATAGTGTAGTAGGAGGATGGATTTTACAATATATTTTTGCAAGCGTCACGGGTCAGCTGAATGGAGTAAGTGACTACGGGAGTTTATTTAACTCGACCATTGCCAATCCAACAAGTGCTGTTATCTCTCAATTTGTTTTTCTTCTTTTAACAATTGTTGTAGTCGCAAGAGGCATTCAAAATGGTATTGAAAAAGCAAACAAAATTTTAATGCCTGCTCTCTTTATTTTATTTATTATTATCATTATTCGTTCTTTAACATTAGACGGGGCGATGGAAGGCGTATCTTTCTTTTTGTATCCAGATTTTTCAAAGCTTACATCCCAAACCATTTTGTTTGCCATGGGACAAGCATTCTTTTCGCTTAGCGTAGGCGTTTCAGTTATGGTTACGTACAGTTCGTATCTATCTAAGCAGCAAAACTTGCCAAAATCGGCTATTTCAATTTCAGCGTTAAATATTTTGATTTCTTTACTAGCAGGACTGGCAATTTTCCCTGCGGTCTTCTCAATGGGTGTAAAACCGACGGAAGGACCAGGTCTTTTATTCATTGTATTGCCTTCTATTTTTGAACAGCTTCCGTTCGGAATTGTGTTTCAAACTTTCTTTTTGGCGCTGTTTTTATTTGCCACTTTGACATCTGCGTTTTCGATGTTAGAAATTATTGTTGCTTCTTTAGCCAAAGGAGAGCAGCATAAGCGTATAAAGCTATCTTGGATTTCGGGCTTGCTAATCTTCGTGGTAGGAATACCTTCAGCGCTATCGTATGGTTTATTAAGTGACGTATCGATCTTTGGAAAAAGCATCTTTGACGCTTTCGATTTTCTTGTAAGTAATATCCTTATGCCACTAGGTGCTCTTTTAATCGCCATCTTTGTTCCTTGGAAAATGAAAAAAGATGTGCTAATTGAAGAATTTAAGCACGGTTCAACGAATGTGAAGCGCTGGTTCTCTTTATGGCTTCTTGCTATTCGATACATTGCACCTGTTTTAATTATCATTGTATTTATTAATATGCTAGGCTTTATCTAACGAAAAAACGCTGTTAAAACGCTTGGTTTTAACAGCGTTTTTTTGAAGGAAGAGGAGGAGTATGATGCTTGATTTCTTGTATGATATGTTTGTAGGGGCAGGGGTATTTATTTTATTAATAATTCTGTTGCTAGTAGCGAGAACGTCAGGGAAACGCAAGAAATAGGCGGGTATAATTCCCAGTGTAAAAACCCCAAAAAAGACTAACACCACAGAATTAAACTATGATAATATATTATCCTATGAGCATAATCAATGCTCACATATGTTGTGATGAAGCGTTTTTTTAGAAAGAGGGATCATCTTGAGTGGAGAAGTTCTTGTCAAGATTTTATCTCAAGCGTATGAACAAAAAAAGACATTACCAATCGTCTCATTCTCGTCTTTTTTTGAACAAAAAAAGGTGGGCTTTCGTTTAAATAACGATGTGTCCGCTGATATTATCTACCATACGCTTATGTGTATTCAGAGAAAAACGTGTGTCCAAGATGTGTTAGTGGAAGTACTAAAAGTTGATAGTCCAAACAATGACGGGGCATTTTCTGATTGTGTATATATTTTAGCAAATGGTACAAAACAGCAAGTGAAAGAATGGGTTCAACCCTTACATCCTAAAAGAGTGAAACAAGGATATCAGCACGGGACACCCATTGATGCGCCACAGTTAAAAAATGACTACCACGTGTTTGCCGTTACTTGGTCATAAGCGTTTAACCCAAAAAACATCCTGCTGTCGCTGCAGGATGTTTTTTGTTAATAAGGATGAGCATCGTGACCTTTTTCATTAGCTTCTTCTACCGCATCAGCAGCTTTGTTGCTTCCTAAGGGTGAACCGCCTTCTTTTGGCAATTTCCCGTATGTAGGAGTCATTTCTGCTCCCATTTCAATTTCTAGGGAACCATCATCATGCATCAGAAGACCAATGCCATTTGCTACTCGATTGCCGTAGTCAAAATCACATTGAGTTAAAAGCTCAATCATCTTTGTTTGAACGGTATGGTGACAACATTTTAAGCCGTCTACTAAATTTTGAATAAGCTCATCACGTTCCCAGTCCTCTAGTAAACGATAGCGTTCACCAGCTTGCTTAAAGTCATTTGTACGATCAATTTTTTCTTTTTTTACATTTCCTTCAACATAAGGCTGATGAGGTTTTGGATGGTCATGCGCTTCTTGAAGACCTCCAAGAGAAGAAGGCTCGTAATTCACGTGCGGGTTCTGACCTGGAGCAGCATCTACATGATAGGCCATTTGACCGTCGCGTTGATTTGTTGCTACATGTTTTTTCGGCGCGTTAATAGGCAGCTGCAAGTAGTTTGTTCCCACCCGGTGACGCTGCGTGTCGGAATAGGAAAACGTTCTTCCTTGCAGCATTTTATCATCAGAAAAATCTAGCCCGTCTACAAGTACACCCGTACCAAATGCGACTTGCTCCGTTTCAGCAAATACGTTGCTTGGATTTTTATCTAGGACCATTTTACCTACTGGGAGAAATGGAAATTGGTCTTCCGGCCAAATTTTCGTGTCATCAAGCGGATCAAAATCCAGTTCAGGATGCTCTCCATCTTCCATGATTTGTATACAAAGTTCCCACTCGGGGTAGTTACCGCTCTCAATCGCTTCATACAAGTCTTGAGTGGCGTGACTGATATTTTTAGCTTGAATTTCTTCTGCTTGCTTTTGGGTCAAATTTTTAATTCCTTGTTTTGGTTCCCAATGGTATTTCACAAGAAACGCATCGCCATCTTTGTTTACCCACTTATATGTATTAACACCGGAACCTTGCATTTGCCGATAGTTAGCAGGTATTCCCCAAGGTGAAAATAAAAAAGTAATCATATGCATAGCCTCAGGGGTGTGAGAAATAAAATCAAAAATACGCTCGGTATCTTGACGGTTTGTCACAGGATCGGGCTTAAAAGCATGAATCAAATCAGGGAATTTAATAGCATCGCGGATAAAAAATATTTTAAGGTTATTTCCTACTAAGTCCCAGTTTCCGTCTTCTGTGTAGAACTTTACAGCAAATCCCCTTGGGTCTCGCATTGTTTCTGGAGAGTCCTTTCCATGAGTTACGGTAGAAAATCTGACAAAAACGGGCGTCTGTTTGCCTGCTCCTGAAAAAACTTTTGCGCGGGTGTATTTTTCAACGGGCTCGTCTCCAAGCTTTCCGTACGTTTCAAAATATCCGTGAGCTCCCGTTCCCCGGGCATGAACAACACGTTCCGGTATACGTTCACGATCAAAATGCGAAAGCTTTTCAATCAGCTGGTAATTTTCAAGAGTAGCAGGTCCTCTGTTGCCTACCGTTCGAGAATTTTGGTTATCACGAATGGGGTGACCTTGACGCGTCGTAAGCGTCTGCTCGTTTTCTCCGGCTGCATAGCGTTGGTCTTCCGAGTCACCTGATCCGCTAACATTTGTACCATGAATGCCTTTATGGCTCATAAAATAATCCTCCTTGTTTCAAACATAACAAGACTATTTTTTTCAGCCTTCGCTTTTTTATTCATTAATATGGAAACAATATAAATTTTTAGAAGAAAAGCTGTTTTACTAAAGAGGGGAACAAGTCCGCTAAACGAATAAATTTTAAAAAAGTTTCACATTTCAAAAAAAAATAAATTGTTTTTTTTGAAATATAAAGATAATGTTACGGGTGATTTTTTACCTATTATTAGTGTAGGAAAAGGAATAATATTGGAATATATTAGCTTTTTTGTCGAACTTATTAAGTGTTAAACGACAATAAACTACGACAATATACACCATACAGCTGCGCTACTGTCGTTTCCTGTAACATAAATGTAATATTAGTGATGTTATTTTGTAATAATGTGTTGTTACAATGTAAACGTCTTATAGATTAGTAGATTATGGCATTGGAGGAACCTTTTTTTATGAAAAAGTTGATATATTCGTTAGCGTTATGTGGATCTTTAACAGTAGTACCTACAATTAGTGAAGCTGCTTTAGGAGATGCTACGCTGCACCCAGGAACAAGTAATTCAGATGTGAAAGAATTACAGCAAAAATTAAAAAACAAAGGTTATTTTACATACGGTACAACAACAAACTATTACGGTTCAATCACGACTAGCGCAGTAAAGTCGTTTCAGCGTGCAAATGGTTTATCTGCAGATGGTATTGCAGGTCCATCTACATTTAATAAGCTGCTAGGAAGCGGAAGTTCATCAATTAGCTCAAGTTCATTGCTGCGCGTTGGTTCAACTGGACCAAACGTACAATCTTTACAGCAGCAGCTAAAGAATAAAGGCTATTTTAAAGGGACTACGACTCAATACTTCGGTTCAATTACAAAAAATGCAGTAATGGCATTTCAACGTGCAAACGGACTGTCTGTGGACGGAATTGCGGGTCCAGCTACGTTAAGTAAATTAAAAAATGGCGGTTCTAGCGCTTCAACTGGTGGTTCTAGCTCTAGCAACTCAACTATTTTACGTCAAGGTATGAAAGGTTCAGCAGTAAGCAGCCTTCAGCAAAAACTAAAAAATAAAGGTTACTTCTCAGCTGGTGTAACAGGCTACTTTGGCTCAATTACAACAAGTGCAGTAAAATCATTTCAACGTGCAAATGGTTTATTAGTAGACGGAGAAGCGGGTCCAGATACGCTGAATAAATTAAATTCAAGCAGCTCTAGCAGCTCAAAACCTTCAACATCAACAGGAAGCAGCACAAGCTCAAGCTCAGCTTCAAAAGTTATTTCATATGGTAAACGTTTTATGGGAACACCTTATGTTTGGGGTGGAGCTGCGCCTGGAGGCTTTGATTGCAGTGGTTACCTTAACTATGTATATCGCAATGCAGTAGGTGTAAGTCTTCCTCGTACAGTTGCTAGCATCTATCAAACTGGTACGCGTGTAAGTTCACCTCAGCCTGGCGATATCGTTTTCTTTGAAACGTACCAACCAGGAGCTAGTCATGCTGGAATTTATATCGGGAACGGTCAATTCATGCATGCAGGTTCTTCAACAGGCGTGACAATCACATCACTAAGCAACTCTTACTGGTCAAAACGTTACTTAGGAGCAAAGCGTTACCTATAAGAGTGTAACAAAAAGGAGTAGTTGTAGAACTATTCCTTTTTTCTATGCACCATAAACGTAAAAGTAGGAAATTTTTGCGCGATTTGGTATGATAACTAGGGAACAAATAAAAGGAGTGTATAACATGGCTATTGTAGATGTAACCATTATTCCGGTAGGTACGGAAACGCCAAGCGTGAGTCAGTACGTAGCTGATATTCAAAAAGTGTTGGCCAAGCATGAAGATGAAATTACATATCAATTAACCCCTATGAATACATTGATTGAAGGGGAATTAAGCACGCTGCTAAAAATTGTTCAAGAGATGCATGAAGTACCTTTTGAAAATGGTATTCAGCGCGTATGTACAAATTTACGAATTGATGATCGCCGTGATAAAGAAAATCATACGATGGCTGGGAAATTACAATCAGTACAGTCTAAATTAAAAGCAAAATAAATAATATGCAATACAATAAAAAACGCTTGAGTATCCACTCAGGCGTTTTTTATTGTATTTATACTTAATTAGCATGCACAAGAGAAAAAATTTGAAAAGCTACGCGCAGCCGAAGGGTTTCCTCTGACGTGTGAATAGGTCTTTTTAATAATTCTTCGCATTTTTCAATTCGATAGATCACCGTGTTCCGGTGAACGAATAACTGCTTAGCAGTCTCTGAGATTTGGCAATTGGAATTTAGATATGTTTCAAGCGTGTCAAGTAAGATGGAGCGATCTTTCTTGTCGTACTGCAGCAAACCTTCTAATGTTTGAGAATAGTAATCTTGTAAATCGTTTGCTGGAAGCAACCTCAGCAGTTCTTTAAACTGTTTTGGCTGATAAAATTGAATAAGCTTCGACTGATCTTTAAAATGGATGGTTTCAAGAGCTTCAACAGCTTCTTTATATGAGTCAGCGATTGTAAGTAGGGATTGGCTTTGGTTTCCAACTCCAAATGACATTCGCTTATCGTAGTGACGGTAAACAGCTTCCTGCAAGCGATGCAAGCATTCTATAATCATAGGTTGAGAATGAGGTGTAAACAAAAGAATATAAAGATTGTCATAGAAAAACAAAACGGCCTCTGTATGACCTGTTGATAACTCATATTGAAGGAGCTCATAGATCATATCATCATCGCTGTAAGGCGTGAATGTAGAGTGGATTTTCCCGACGGCGCAAATATAGCTGTTTCCTGCTGATAAGCCCATCATCTGTGCTTGAAAGGAAGCATCTTCAAGCGTTTTATAATAATTGTTAACAAGCTGATTGAAAAAATCGTTTTTTCGTCGCCGTTCAGCTTCATACAAAGCCTGCTGCCTCATCATTTCGAAGGATAAAACGTTTGTCGCTTGTTCAATCGTTAGGAGCGCTGAATCGGATAAAGAAACTTGGTGTTCAATAAGTAAATAACTGTACTTTCTTGTATGAGTAGCAATCGGAAAAAGCGTAACGGTTTTTTTGGTGTGTAAAAAGGAAAAGGTTGTATATTTTGACGTTCGTAAAAACAACTGCTTAGCGCCCGCTACCGCTTCTTCCATCGGGAGTGAAAAAGGTTCGCGTTTGTTTGTATAAAAGAGTTCATGGCCATGGGTATCAAAAAGGGCAACGTGAGCATTGCATAACGTTTGAATAGATTGCATAATTTTCTCAATGCCTTTTCCTTGTAAGATGTACGAGGAAAATAGCTGATGTGTGACCATCGCTTGCTGAAGCTCGGCTGTTTTTTTATCTAAAATAAAGCTGAGAGATTCGTTAATAACTGCGCCTAACGTTTCGTCCGTTTGGAAATCAATGATCGGAAAGTGAAGTTCATCAGCTAGCTGACAAATAGAAGCAGGAACGTGTTCGAAAAAGCGCTTCGTTTTGATGGCCAATCCTGCACATTTCTTTTTAGCCATTCCTTCTACAAGTTTTGCTAAGCTTTCTTCATGTTCTTTGAAGTGATAACCCGTTGTAATTAAAAATTCTCCTTCTTTTAAAAAAGATAAAATATCGGGTGCGTCCATCATATTGACGTTATGTACTTTGCGGGTGACTCCTTTTTGCCCGGCTACTACAGATGCTTTTTCATAAATTGGAATGCGTAAAAGAGTTTGTAGTTCCATTATTTATTACTCCTTTTGTTAAAAATTCTCACATTTCCCTGCGCGTATCTTTATCTATCTTTTATTTTATAAGAAAGTTTAGTTAAAATAAATAAAATTTTCAGAAAAAAATGTATAAATTGTTAATGAAGAAGTGTATTCAATCCTGTAAGATAAAATAAATAACATATAATGTTAGAAAAAGTGACGTATATAAGACTTTGTATATTTAGTGATAATAGCCAAAAAAACACTAAATCATTGTAGGAAGTGTCAATGAAAACAATCAGTCATTTTCTTAAAATGAAGATAGCAGGAGGGATAGCAATGGTTGCAGATATGACGGGAAAATCTAAGCTTTGTCAGCAAATCGAAGAAAACGTTAGCTGGTTGTCACAGTTTGGGTTAGATGAAAAAGAAGGCGTTACGAGGCTTTTATATACCGAACAGTGGAATGCAGCTCAAAAAGCATTGGAAGAAAAAATGAAGGGACTTCACCTCAAAACGTATTACGATGATGTAGGAAATTTATTTGGACGGTTGCAAGGAACGGGTTCAGAACAACAAGTTATTTTAACAGGATCCCATATCGACACCGTGATAAACGGAGGAAAGTATGACGGGGCGTTTGGTGTTGTGGCAGGCATCATTGCTCTGCAGTACCTATATGCGCATTACGGCTCCCCTACAAAAACCTTAGAGGTCGTATCACTTTGTGAAGAAGAAGGTAGCAGATTTCCTCTTACGTATTGGGGATCAGGTAATATGAATGGATTACACAGCAAAAGTGATGCAAAACATGTTATAAATAAAGAAGGGGTTAAGCTGGATGACGCAATGAAACAGCTTAATTTCGGAAAAGGCCTCCACAGCGAGCCATACCGCACGGACATCGCTTCTTTTATTGAACTGCATATCGAACAAGGAAAGCAGCTTGAAATGTCTCGTTGCGATATCGGAATTGTTTCTAGTATCGTCGGGCAGAAACGATTTACAGTATCTGTTAAAGGTGAAAGTAACCATGCGGGCACAACCCCGATGAACATCAGAAAAGATGCATTTTATGTGAGCTGCAAACTTGCTAAAGCATTTATTGAATTGAGCGAAAAATATCATAACGCTTTATACGTAACGGTTGGCAAAATTACACTTTCTCCAAATGCACCGAATGTAATACCAGGATATGTAGAATTCACGGTCGATATAAGACATCATGAATATGAGGTTTTACAAGAGGCAGAACGAGAAATGAAGGAAATTATAAAGCGAACAGCAGGGGATTTAGAAGTGAATATCGACTGCTGGATGGATGAAAAACCTGTCGCCATGAGCGAAGAATTATCTGAACTTTCCAAAATTATTTCCTCGGAAAAGAATATCTCCTCCCGAGAATTAGTAAGCGGTGCAGGACACGACTCGCAGGTATTCGGACGAAGAGTTCCCACATGTTTGTTATTCGTACCGAGCCAAGATGGAATCAGCCATTCCCCAAAGGAATTCACCAAAGGAGAACAGTTAGAAAAAGGAGTAAAGGTCTTAATAGAACTATTATATAAACTTGCCTACTAGGAGGAATTTGACATGACTATAACAAAACAGCTTCATACACCGCCGCGTACGATTATGACACCCGGACCCGTAGAAGCAGATCCCCGCGTATTAAGAGCATTAGGAACACCTATTTTAGGTCAGTTTGACCCCGCATTTACGCACATTATGAACGAAACGATGGAAATGCTTCGTGAACTATTTCAAACCAAAAACAAATGGGCTTTTCCCGTTGATGGAACGTCTAGAGCTGGGATTGAAGCAGTTCTTGCAAGTGTAGTTGAGCCTGGAGATAAAGTATTTGTCCCGATTTTCGGCCGCTTCGGCTATTTATTAACGGAAATTGCCGAGCGCTACGGAGCTGATGTACACAATATTGAATGCGAATGGGGAGAAGTGTTTGACCCTGAAACAGTTATCCATGAAATAAAAAAAGTGAATCCGAAAATTGTTGCAATGGTTCATGGTGAAACGTCTACAGGAAGAATGCAGCGGCTTAAAGAAATTGGTGCTGCATGCCGCAACCAAGATGTTTTATTTATCGTCGACGCAGTAGCCACTATTGGCGGTACGGATGTAAAAGTAGATGAGTGGAACATTGACGCATTGATTGCAGGTACACAAAAGTGTTTATCTGTTCCGTCGGGCATGGCACCTATTACGTACAATGATCGTATTGAAAAAATTATCATGGAACGCAAAAAAGTTGAAAAAGGAATCGCAACAAAAGCGGATGCTCAAACTGTTCGTCTGCGTCCGAATATTATCAGCAACTATTTCGATTTAAGTCAGCTTCAAGACTATTGGAGTGAGCGCAGGCTAAATCATCACACGGAAGCAACGTCCATGCTCTATGCTTTAAGGGAAGGGCTGCGCGTTATTTTAGAAGAAGGATTAGAGGAAAGATTTGCAAGGCATCGTCTCCATGAAAAAGCACTTGTAGCCGGTATTAAAGCAATGGGATTATCGTTATTCGGAGATGAGCATTCAAAAGTTCCAACCGTTACTTGTGTTTTAATTCCCCCAGGTATTGACGGAGAGACAGTTCGTTCTACGCTTCTTGAACAATTTGGGATTGAAATTGCAAGTTCTTTTGGGCCGATGCACGGAAAAATATGGCGTATCGGTACAATGGGATACAGCTGTCGAAAAGACAACGTTCTATTTACATTGGCTGGTCTTGAAGCAGTGCTTATTCGAAACGGGGCAAGCGTGAATGCAGGTGCTGCTTTGCAAGCAGCATTAGAAGTTTACGAGGAAGAAGTAGCGTTGTCTAGCCTGTAGAGATTCGTTTTATTCATCATATAAAGAAAAGAGGAGATTTTCTATGAGTGAATACTTTTTTACACACCCCTATGCATCGCAGCGTACGTGTACGTTTGGAAAAAACGGAATGGTAGCAACCAGTCAGCCTCTTGCTGCTCAGGCGGGTCTTGAAATGTTGAAAAAAGGAGGCAATGCGGTAGATGCTGCTATTGCCTCCGCGGCTTGTTTAACGGTTGTAGAGCCTACGTCAAATGGAATTGGCGGAGACGCATTTGCTCTTGTGTGGATAAATGAAGAGCTATACGGACTCAACGCGAGCGGTCCTGCTCCTGCTTCTATCTCTATTGAGGCTCTGCGTGCCATGGGGATAAAAGAGATGCCCGCTCGCGGTTTTGTTCCTGTTACGGTCCCAGGTGCCCCGAGTGCGTGGGTAGAACTGTCAAAACGCTTTGGGCGGCTATCGTTAAAAGAAGTGCTGCAGCCTGCTATTTCATATGCACAAGAAGGCTTCCCAATCTCTCCGATTTTAGGGTACAATTGGGAACGAGCGTTTGAACGATTTACACACGCGTTAAAAGGTGACGAATATAAGCACTGGTTTGAGACGTTTGCCAACAATGGATCAGCTCCTAAAGTAGGGGAAGTGTGGCGATCACCGGACCATGCTGCTACGCTGCTTGAAATTGCCGAAACGAATGGAGAATCTTTTTACAGAGGGGATTTAGCTGATAAAATAGCAGCTTTTTCGAAAAAATACGGCGGATTTTTAGCAAAAGAAGATTTAGCAGCTTTTAAAGCAGAGTGGGTGAAGCCAATTTCAACTTCTTACCGAGGATATGATGTGTGGGAAATTCCGCCTAACGGCCAAGGCCTTATTGCACTTTTAGCTTTAAATACGCTAAAAGGCTTTTCTTTCGATGCCAAAGATTCTGTCGATACATATCACAAGCAAATTGAAGCCATGAAGCTAGCGTTTGCAGATGGACAAAAATTCATTACAGATGCTGATAAAATGACAGTAGCAGTTGAAGATTTGTTGAATGATTCTTATGCAAACAAGCGCAGAGGGCTGATTGGTGAAAAAGCGCTTATTCCCGAAGCCGGACAGCCGTCTCATAGCGGCACGATCTATTTAGCGACAGCTGATGGAGAAGGAAACATGGTATCATTCATTCAAAGTAATTACATGGATTTTGGCTCAGGACTTGTCGTACCTGATACGGGCATATGCCTGCAAAACCGCGGGCATAATTTTTCGTTAGACCCACAGCACCATAACCGATTAGAGCCAGGAAAACGGACCTATCATACCATTATTCCTGGATTTTTAACAAAGAATAAAAGTGCTGTAGGTCCATTCGGTGTAATGGGCAAATTCATGCAGCCTCAAGGACATGTGCAAGTCGTCATGAATATGATTGATTTTCATCTAAATCCTCAGGCAGCTTTAGATGCACCAAGATGGCAGTGGATTGAACATAAAAAGGTTCTTGTGGAAAAAGAAATGCCTTCACATATTGTAGAAGCATTAGAACGCAAAGGGCATGATATTCATGTGGCTACGAGCAGACATACGTTTGGAAGAGGGCAGATTATTTTGAGAGATGAACAAACCGGCGTATTATACGGCGGCACAGAAGCGCGAACAGACGGAGCGGTCGTTGCTTATTAGATCATAGAGAAAGGAGCGCGAGAAATGCGACAATTGGATATTTTTATAGCGTTTTTTCGCTCAGGTATGCTCGGCTACGGAGGAGGACCTTCAGCTATTCCACTCGTAAAAAAAGAAGTGGTCGATACGTACAAATGGATGGATGACGATGAATTTGGCGATTTGTTAGCAATCGCCAATACGCTGCCTGGGCCTATTGCTACAAAGCTGGCTGGATACATCGGCTATCGAGTCGGCGGTATTTTGGGTCTCGGGACAGCTTTATTTGCAGCCGTTATTCCAACCGTTTTTTTAATGGTATTGCTGTTAACAACTTTAACGCAATTTAAAGATCAGCCGTGGGTTATGGGCATGACCAAAGCAGTTGTTCCTGTAGTGGGAGTTATGCTCGCGGTTATGACGTGGGACTTTTTTAAAAAATCAACGTCTGGTTTAGGGTGGACGCCAGCTATTATCTTACTGATTATTAGCTTAGGATTAATGGAATTTGCCCATATCCATCCAGCGGTCATTATTATTGTTCTTATGGCGGCAGCTTGGATTCCGCTAAAACGAAAAGGAAAAAAAGGCGAAAGTGCTGAACACAAGCAGAAGAGGGAATCGGTATGATTTATATTCAGCTATTTATGGCGTTTTTTGTTTCAAATATTTTAGGCTATGGAGGCGGACCTGCGTCGATTCCGCTTATTCAAAAAGAAGTCGTAGATCGCTACCATTGGCTTACCGTCAAAGAGTTTAGTGAAATGCTGGCAATTGGAAATGCGCTTCCTGGTCCGATTGCAACAAAAATGGCGGGGTTTATCGGATATCAGCAGGCAGGGATTTTAGGCTCTGTGATTGCTCTTTTTGCAACGATTGCTCCATCGGTTTTACTTTTAGTTATTTTACTTCGAATATTATTTAAGTATAAAGATTCGCCAAATGTTAAGAAAATGACGAACTACATTCGTCCCGTTATCGCCATTTTACTGGGCTTGATGGCGTATGAATTTTTTATGAATTCATACGGTGATTCAGGTATATGGCAAACTTTATTTTTAGTAGTAGCCAGCTTTCTTTTATTGGAAAAATTACGTGTGCATCCAGCGTTCGTTATTGTCGGAGCACTCGTATACGGAGCTGTTTTTCTTGCTTAAATGAAGCTCTCAAATAATGAGAGTTTTTTTGTGTAAAAGAGACGAAAAGAGGGGAAGTCATGGTTGAAAAAGCAGCGCTAGAAAACGTTCAGGATTTGGTTAAACTGCGAATGTTGCTCATGAAAGAACTGGGAGAATTAAACGGGAACGAGGAGCTGTTTCAAAAAGCTACAGAAGAATATTTTACTGCAAATATAAATAATCCAAATAGCTATACGGCTATTTTAAAAGCGGAGGGAGAAATTGTATCAGCAGGAAGCATCGTCTTTTTTATACGTCCGCCTTCACCGAGTAACCTCCAAGGAAAAGAAGCATATGTTATGAACATGTATACAGCTTTTGATCACCGAAAGCACGGCTACTCTTCAGCTATTTTAAAGCATTTGATGCAGTACTGCCAAAAAAGTGGTGTAAATCGAATATGGTTAAATGCTTCTTCCGCTGGAAAAAGCTTGTATCAAAAACATGGGTTTATTGATTGTGAATCTGAAATGGAATACAAGTTTGAAAAAAATTAGAGTAGCAAAACTCTTGATAGAGATGGGTTTGAAGGAGCTATGGTTTTTAAAAAATAAAAAAAATTGATAAAAAGTGTTGACGAAGATAAAAAAACCATTCATAATACAAATCAACATCACACAACATTACACACAACTTGGAAGCGACAAACAGTTTCAAACGATCGGAACTGATTATCCAAGTACACATACATAGTCAATACTGAGCGTTGATAGGAGCACTAGTAGAAAAAATTTCCCTGTAACAGAGAGCTGACGGTTGCTGCGAGTCAGAACACAAATTTTTTCGAAGTACATTCCTTGAGCATCTTTTCCGAGTAGGAAAAGACGGCCTGGCCGTTATTTTAATGAAGAGGCAAGCAAAATGCTTGCAACTAGGGTGGTACCGCGAATTTTCGTCCCTACTGACTCTTAAGAAAAATCTTAAGGGTGAGTAGGGACTTTTTGTATTTCGGTCCATTATAATTTTATATCCATTACAAGCGATGAAAAGAGCATAGTAGCAAAATCTTCCCTGTATTCAGAGAGCTGATGGTTGGTGCGAATCAGTACAAAAGAGATTGCGAATTACATTCTTGGAGCTTTCTTTTGGCGATAGTCAAAAGCGGCAATAGCCGTTATCTTAATGAAGAGGCAAGCAATGCTTGCAATTAGGGTGGTACCGCGATCAATTCGTCCCTACTGATACAATCAGTAGGGACTTTTTGTATATCCGCATAAGCGGCTGTGTAGGTGTAAAACGGATTTTTCAATACAAACTAAACGAGAAGATCCGTTCAAGGTTATAAAATCAAAGGAGGATTTTTAAAATGACAAAATCACTAGAACAATTACGAGGACAAATCGACGAAATAAATTTAGAAATTTTAGAATTATTAAATAAACGAGGTGAAATCGCACAAGAAATCGGAAAAGTAAAAGGTACACAAGGTGTGAATCGCTTTGATCCAGTGCGTGAACGTAAATCGTTAGATCAAATCTTAGCTAACCATAATGGACCATTCGAAGCTTCAACAATTCAGCATATTTTCAAAGAAATTTTCAAAGCAAGCTTAGAGCTTCAAGAAGACGATCACCGCAAAGCACTTCTTGTATCTCGTAAAAAGAAATCTGAAGATACAATCGTTGACATCAACGGTACAAAAGTAGGACCTGGAAATTTAGAATTTGTAATGGGACCATGTGCAGTAGAAAGCTACGAACAAGTAAAAGAAGTGGGCTTAGCCCTTAAAGAACAAGGCATTACGTTAATGCGCGGCGGAGCGTTCAAACCACGTACATCACCTTACGATTTCCAAGGTCTTGGAGTGGAAGGGTTAAAAATCTTACGTCAAGTAGGCGATGAGCTAGGCCTATCAATTATCAGTGAAATTGTTTCTCCTCAAGATATTGAAACGGCTCTAGACTACGTAGATGTGATTCAAATTGGTGCACGTAACATGCAAAACTTCGAGCTATTAAAAGCTGCAGGTTCTGTAGACAAACCGATTCTTTTAAAACGTGGATTGGCAGCAACAATTGAAGAATTCATTAACGCTGCTGAATACATTATGTCTCGCGGAAATGGAAACATTATTCTTTGTGAACGCGGTATCCGCACATACGAACGTGCAACACGCAACACATTAGATATCTCAGCTGTTCCAATCTTGAAAAAAGAAACGCATTTACCAGTTGTAGTAGACGTAACGCATTCAACAGGACGCAAAGACTTATTATTACCATGTGCAAAAGCAGCGATTGCTATCGGCGCAGATGCTGTAATGGCAGAAGTTCATCCAGACCCAGCGGTAGCACTATCAGATTCAGCACAGCAAATGAACATTCCTGAATTCCACAAATTCATGGAAGAATTAAAAGGTGCAGCAGTAAAATTATCTTAATTTCATAGTGATACAGTGATAAGAAACTAGTAGCAAACATTTCCCTGTCTCAGAGAGCTGACGGTTGGTGGAAGTCAGTACACAAATGTGAGCGAATTACACTCTTTGAGTACTCTTTTACAGAGCGGTCAGCAGATCGTTAACAATTCGAGGTGGCAAGCAATGTTTGCAACTAGGGTGGTATCGCGAGAAAAACTCGTCCCTATGACATAGGGGCGAGTTTTTTTATTTTTTATAACAGAAAGGAATCGATAATATGAGATATTTAACAGCAGGAGAATCGCACGGACCTCAATTAACAGCGATTATTGAAGGAGTACCGGCAGGGCTTGAATTAACAGCCGAACATATTAATGAAGATTTAGCAAGAAGACAAAAGGGACATGGGCGCGGACGCCGCATGCAGATTGAAAAAGATCAAGTTCAGATTAAAGGCGGGGTTCGCCACGGTGAGACGCTTGGTTCACCCATTGCTTTAGTCGTTGAAAACAAAGATTTTACTCACTGGAGAAATATTATGGGTGCTGATCCAGTTGATCATGATGAAGAAGTAAAGCGACAAATTACAAAACCTCGTCCAGGTCATGCGGATTTAAATGGAGCGATTAAATACGGTCACAGAGATATGCGAAACGTATTGGAACGTTCATCTGCTCGTGAAACGACGGTGCGAGTAGCCACAGGCGCAGTTGCCAAACAAGTACTAAAAGCTGTAGGCGTAAATATTGCGTGTCACGTGCTTGAAATCGGCGGTGTGAAAGCTGAAAAAACGGCATATGAGTCACTGACAGAACTTCAGGAAAAAACAGAAGCGTCACCTGTTCGCTGTTTAGATGAAGAAGCAGGACAGAAGATGATGAAAGCAATCGATGATGCAAAAGAAAATGGAGACAGCATTGGTGGCGTAGTGGAAGTAGTAGTAGAAGGAATGCCTACTGCAGTGGGAAGTTACGTGCACTATGATCGTAAGTTAGATTCAAAGCTAGCTGCTGCTATTATGAGCATTAACGCGTTTAAAGGCGTTGAAATCGGCGTAGGCTTTGAAGCAGCTCGCAGACCGGGAAGCGAAGTCCATGATGAAATTCTATGGGATGAACAAAACGGCTATACGCGTAAAACGAACAATGCAGGAGGTTTAGAAGGAGGCATGACAACAGGGATGCCGATTGTTGTGCGAGGCGTCATGAAACCTATTCCTACCTTATACAAGCCGCTGCAAAGTGTAGATATTGATACAAAAGAACCATTTGCTGCAAGTATTGAACGCTCAGACAGCTGTGCAGTACCGGCGGCAGCGGTTGTAGCAGAATCAGTGATTGCTTGGGAACTAGCATCTGCTATTATCGATCAATTTGGGGCAGATCGAATTCAGTTAATTCAAGAAAACGTAAAAAAACATGAAGAATACGCAAAGCAATTTTAATGAATAGAGGAGAATGAAAGGTGAAAACACGTGTATTACTTATTGGCGTCGGCCTTATTGGAGGATCATTAGCGCTAGCTATGAAGAAGCATCGTCACGTCACAGTCGTTGGAGCTGATATCAATACAAATGAAGTACAAGTAGCCAACCAGCTAGGTATCGTTGATTATGTAGCTGAAGATATAAAAACAGAAGCAGCCCAAGCAGATTATATCGTGCTTGCTACTCCAGTAGAGTACACGACAGCATGGATACACGACCTTTCTACTTGGAAGCTTAAAGAAACGGTTATCGTAACGGATGTCGGAAGTACCAAAGGTGAAATTATGAAAGCAGCCGAAGCGCTGAATAAGAAACGTATTTCATTTATTGGGGGGCATCCGATGGCTGGTTCTCATACGAGCGGTGCAGTCAATGCACGAGCGGATTTATTTTGTTCGGCGCGCTATATTTTAACGCCGTTTGAAAATGAGCAAAAAGAAAAAATAGATGCGCTTATGCATTTGCTAGAGCCTACAGGTGCACAATTTGTACCGCTTGATGCAGCTACTCATGACCAAATCACTGGAGTTGTCAGTCATTTACCTCATGTGATTGCGACCAGTCTTGTAAGACAAGTAAAAGGATATTCAGCACAGAATCATCTTGTCACGGAAATGGCAGCAGGCGGTTTTCGAGATATTACGAGAATTGCTTCAAGCAATCCTCATATGTGGAGAGATATACTAAAACAAAACCGTTCTATGCTTTTAACATTGCTTGATGACTGGATGAAAGAAATGGAACAAGTAAAACTATTAGTAGAAAAAGGTGACGGTCACGAATTATTTGATTACTTTTCAGATGCCAAAGAATTTCGTGATTCGCTTCACGCATAAAAGGAGAGACATATTGTGACAGTAAAAGCTTTACGAGGAACGATTCAAATTCCAGGAGATAAATCCATTTCTCACCGTTCCGTTATGTTTGGTTCAATCGCAGAAGGAACAACAACGATTAACGGGTTTTTGCCAGGTGACGATTGCCTTAGCACCATTTCCTGCTTTCAAAAACTAGGTGTAGATATTCAAATGATTGATGAACAAAGCGTCGTAGTCAAAGGAAAAGGGATACAAGCTCTAAAAGAGCCATCTGATATTTTAGATGTTGGAAATTCGGGCACAACGATTCGCCTTATGATGGGGATTTTAGCAAATACACCCTTTCATTCAACATTGATTGGAGACGAATCCATTGCCAAACGCCCCATGAAGCGTGTGACCGGTCCGCTTCGTGATATGAATATTCATTTAGACGGTCGAAAAGATGCTAATTTTACACCGCTTGTTATTCGAGGTGGGCAAGCAAAAGGTATACACTATACATCTCCCGTTGCAAGCGCACAAGTAAAATCAGCTATTTTACTTGCTGGACTGCAGGCGGAAGGAACAACTTCTGTAACGGAACCGGCGAAATCACGTGATCATACAGAACGTATGCTAGAGGCATTTGGTGTTAAAGTCGAAGAAGAAGGCTTAACGGTTTCAATTGAAGGCGGTCAAACGTTAAGAGGAACGCATGTAGAAGTGCCTGGTGATATTTCGTCAGCTGCATTCTTTTTAGTAGCGGGGGCTATTATTGCAAACAGCCGCATTGAAATTCAAAAAGTTGGGATGAATCCGACTCGAACGGGTATTTTAGATGTGCTTTCAAATATGGGCGCTTCGATCGAGACAGTCAAAGAAACAAAAGAAACAGCGGAACCCTATGCAGATTTAGTTGTAGAAGCTTCTCACTTAAAAGGTACAGAAGTAGGCGGAGACTTAATTCCACGCCTAATTGACGAAATCCCAATTATTGCACTAGCTGCCACACAGGCAGAAGGAATCACGGTTATTAAAGATGCTGCAGAGTTAAAAGTCAAAGAAACAAACCGTATTGATACGGTAGTGAATGAGTTAACCAAAATGGGAGCTAACATTGAAGCAACGGAAGATGGAATGATTATTCACGGAGGTACAAAACTTCACGGAGCAAATGTAAACAGCCACGGAGATCACCGTATCGGTATGATGCTCGCTGTTGCCTCTTGTATTGCTGAAGGGGAAACAATTATTGAAAATCGTGACGCGGTATCCGTCTCTTACCCGCAGTTTTTTGCTCACTTAGAGTCTTTACAGCAGTAAATTCCCTTATTATGTTAAAATAGCAGTTTGAAAGTTATAAGGAATTTATAAAATTAAAACCAATGACTCTATATTTCGCTGGAGAAATCCGATATAATCATTACAACACCTCTAGTATTAAATAGAATTTGGTGAATGATTATGTTTTTGATGATTGTCTACATCGGGGCCATTTTATTTTTTATAAAAATGTTTATGGATCGAGATTTTATTTGGTTTTTGTTCCTATTGCCATTTTTGATGTTTGTTATGTTTTTTGAAACAGACTATCTTGATCATGTCCCTGAATCTGGAAGGTTAATTATCTTTACGTTTTCTTTTTTAGTCATTTATGCAATGGTTTTGGTGTATAATCGATATTTTAGAAAAGAAGGATGTAAAGAGTAAACTCAAATGTGAATCCATTGATAATGATAAAAAAAGCATGCCCTACGGCGTGCTTTTTTTATCGCTTGAATTGACATCCACTGGCGTAAGCGGCTTTTTAGCAGGGCCTTCTACCACAGATCCGTCGTAAGAGAAACGAGAACCGTGACAAGGGCAGTCCCACGTGCGGTCACCAGCGTTCCAATTCACTTCACATCCTAAGTGCGTGCATGTAGTATCGACGCAGTGAAGCTTCCCTTGAGGGTCTTTATAAGCCCCCGTACGTTTGCTGTTTACATATACGACCGACCCTTCATCATTTTGGAGCTGATCCAGTCCTTTTTCAGGCATTGAAAACTTACCGGTAATAAAGTGTTCAGCCACATCAAGATTTTGACGAAAGAAATGCTTAAGGCTAGGGTCTGCATAAAAACGAGATGGATTATACAACTCTGCATATGGGTTGTCTTTTCCGGTTATTGCATCTCGAATAATATGTGCTGCAATGGTACTATGAGTCATTCCCCATTTTTTAAATCCGGTGGCAATAAAGATATTTGGCTTGCTTTCTTTAATGGGACCGATATATGGAATTTTATCAAGCGTAAATAAATCTTGTGCAGACCATTTATAACGAAAATGTTGAACATTAAAATTTTCTTCAGCGAACCTCTGAAGGGACTCATAGTGGAACATAGTATTAATTCCTTGTCCAGCTTTGTGGCCTTCTCCACCAATTAAGATGAGTTCTTCTCCGTCAACTTTTGTTGAACGCAGCGAATGAGTAGGCTGATCAGCACTTAAATACATGCCTCCAGGGTAAGCTTGTTCAACTTTTGCTGCTAACACATACGAACGTTTGGCATACATGCGCGTATAGTAAAAGCCCGCTCCATCATAAAATGGAAAGTGTGAACACGCCACTACGTATTTGCAAGAAATTCGATGTCCGTCTCTTGTGACAACGGTGGGCGATGTGCTTTCTTCTACGTCCGTTGCTACGGTGTTTTCAAAAATCAATCCGCCGCTTTCTGTGAATTTTTTTACTAAATGAAGCAGATATTTTAACGGATGAAACTGAGCTTGATCTTTCATAATAGCTGCTGCCCTAATATCAAAATTAAAAGGAAGCTCTGTTGCAAATTCACATGGAATATGTAATCGCTGATAGGCTCGAAATTCTTTACGAACTCGATGATCAAACTCCAGCGTTTCTCCATATAAGTAAGCATCTTGTACCGAAAAGTCACAGTCAATGTTCTCCGTTTGAATTAAGTTTTTCATAAACTGCAGAGCTTGTTCGTTTGCTTTATAATACAGCAGCGTTTTTTCTTCGCCAATATGTGAAAGCAGTTCATCGTAGATAACGTCATGCTGAGCTGTAATCTTTGCTGTTGTGTGACCGGTTGTACCATTTAAAATATTATCAGCTTCAATTAACGCCACGTTCAGTCCTTCTTTTTGTAATAAATAAGCTGTTGTAATACCGCTAATACCGCCTCCTACTACTACAACATCAACTTTTCGATTTTCTGAAAGAGATGGGTATGTTGGAAACTTTAAATGATCGCGCCAGTAGGGCTCAGTATCCTTTGGGATATTTGCCAATTTATTCACCTCCATATGATAAGTCTTATTTTTACCATAGTTTTCTAAAAAATGTATGCAAAATAAAGGAATCTACTCTAATAGCATCTCTTTGCTATACCTATTTAAGCAAAGTAGGGGAAAGAGTGATTACAATCAGCCTTTGTACGATTGTTGCGAACGAAGCAGAGGTTAAACGGAAATATTTGCTCTTCAAGATTCTTCTTTTTCAACGTGGCTTCCGCACCTGCACCTTGCCATTTGCTACGAAAGGATTGGTGAATAAAAAGCAAAGTATGAAATAGTAAAGGTTACAGATTTAAACATGAAGAGCAATAAATTCATATAAATGATAGTGAGCATCATATAATAAAAGTATAGAGGCTTAATTCGGCAAAAGGTATTTAAACATCAAGGTCCAAATAAAAGGGCAAACGGCATGTTTGTCCTTTTTTCATGATTATAGTGACAATTTTCATATATAGTAATAAAGTATATATATAGCAAAAAAATCCCAAATTTTAAGAAGATAAAAAACGGCTTAAAACCAAAACAAGTTGTACTCTTAGAGTATGTAGAACGTGCAAAAAAACGAAATAATATGTAGTATTGTAATACAGGACGTAATTGGGAAGAAAAATGAAAACGTTGACAAAAAGAGGAGGGGTACCATGTTGGGTTCACTACCTAATGTTATAAATACGTCAACGCTTGTGTCTTCAAGTGAACAACAAGAAGCGTCATCTGAATCATTTAAAACATATACTCATAAAGGGAAAAAATTCAAGGTCTATTTACCTAAATCCTATCATATTTTAAAATCTTACCCACTAATGGTTATGCTGCATGGATGTACACAAAATGCAGATGATTTTGCGATAGGCACGCAAATGAATGAGCTCGCCGACGAAAAGGAATTTATTGTCGTATATCCACAGCAGTCTTCTAACTCAAATATGAATAAATGCTGGAACTGGTTTGAACCTCTTCATCAAATTAGAGGGTTTGGCGAGCCAGCTATTATTGCAGGGATTGTAAAAAAAGTCCAAAACATGCACTTTATTCAGAAAAATAAAGTGTTTATTGCCGGTCTGTCAGCAGGAGGAGCAATGAGCATCGTTATGGGGGTAACGTATCCAGAACTGTTTGCTGGAATAGGTGTGTCAGCAGGTATCGAATATCAGGCGGCTCTTAACGTATTTAATGCGTATTCTGTCATGGCCAGTAAAGGTCCTTCCCCCGTTAAACAAGGAAGAATTGCTTATCAGCAAATGGGAAAACGGGCAAAGCCACTGCCGCTCATTGTATTTCATGGTAACGCTGATTCTACGGTAAATGTAGCCAATGCAGATCAAGTGGTTCACCAGTGGATTACAACGAATAATCTTGCTTATAACGGAAGAATAGATGGATGGATTCAAGATAGCCCGGTTAAAACGAGAGAAGAAAAAATTCTCTTTGGACGGGATTATACAACATATCGCTACGAAAGCAGTAAGGGAGAATTGGCTATTGATAAATATATTATCAATGGAATGGGGCATGCATGGTCAGGAGGGAATTCAGCCGGCAGCTATACAGACCCTAAAGGCCCCAACGCTAGTCGAATCATGTGGGACTTTTTCATGAGTCAAAAAGTATAAACAGAGCATATAATGAGGTTCAGTTGCGTTCTTATCGCAGAGAAGAAGAGCTGAAAGTAGCTCTTCCGGCCCTTATTAGTATAAAGAAGCAGCTGCAGGAGCCATTATTTTAACTAGACGTGTTTTTCTAAAAATTAGGATTTGATTATTTAGAAAACGGGTACTGTAATAAAGAAAATAAGAAGCCAAAATTACATAGCTTAGGATTGACAGCTTATAGTTGTAAATGTAAGATAACTGCGAGCTGCATTTTGTATGATTAAAACATTAAAATAAGCCGAAAACTGAAAAAATAAATAGAAATTGTAAGATGAGCGGGTAAGGAAAAGGAGATTAAAAAATGAATATTGCATTTTTCTTAGTACCAAAAAGTGATGTTGTAACACTAAATATTCAATCCACATTAAGACAGGCTCTTGAAAAAATGGAGTATCATCGCTATTCTACAGTTCCGCTGGTTGACGATGATGGTAAATATGTGGGCGTTCTTACTGAAGGAGATCTTCTTTGGAAGTTAAAAAGCCTAGGAGACTATCGCTTTCAAGATACGGAAAATATTAAATTAACAGAGATTGACCGCTATCAAGATTATAACCCAGTTGCTATATATGATGAAGTTCAAAACATCCTTTCAAAGGCAATTGACCAAAATTTTGTTCCTGTAACGGATGATCAAGGGGTATTTATTGGAATTGTGAGAAGAAGAGAAATTCTAGAGTTTTATGCAGAAAGCGCAAGTAAAGTGAAAAATCAAATATAAAAAAAGCCATCTCTAGATGGCTTTTTTTCTTGTCTTATCTCCCCCGTACATACTCCTAAAAACAGGCTTAGGTCATGGCCCACAGCAATGCACTTCCTTGTACTAGTTTACATAATCTATTTATATATAGGTATAAAATTGCCTATATAAATCTTATTTATAGATAAGGATGGTTTATGTGAGTTACAACAATAAAAAGAAGTGTTGCTGGTGTTCTAATCAGTATTATTACAAAACTTCTGGCTATGATCCAAGAAGTAGCCATGAAGGAAAATGCTGTCATAACGATTATAAGCATAACGATCATTGTCCTAAACATGATGATGATCATCGTTCTGGACATAAAAAATGCCATCATGATGGCAACCATGGCGGAGGTCACGACGGTAACCATGGCGGAGATCATGGTGGCAACCATGGCGGAGGTCACGGCGGTAACCATGGCGGAGGTCACGGTGGTTGTAAAAGACGTCGCTGCTGTTGGGGCTGGGTGTTTTAATTTAATAAATAATTGAATTAAAATGAAGCGTTGATTTAGCAGAAAGAACTCAAGAAATTGAGTTCTTTTTTTGTAAGTTGAAACTTATAAACGGTATACTTCGTATATATAGTAAGAGCATTTTGGAGGAGGAAAAAAAATGTTTAAAAAAATGTTTGCTAAAATTGGAGTTGGAGCTGCCAAAGTAGATTTACGACTAAATGAAACGGCCTATACGCTCGGTCATGTAATTGAAGGAGCTATTATCATCCAAGGTGGAAACGTTCAGCAACATATTAATTTAATTGATGTTGAATTTTGGCTTGAAGTTCAAATGAAAAGCGGTCAAATGCATACACATCGTGTGGAAAGCCTGCGCGCAGCTTCTTCATTTACAATTAATGAAGGCGAGAAAAAAGAAATTCCATTTACATATCATTTACCTTTGGATCTTCCAATCTCTGCGAGCAACGTTAGCTATTTCTTTAAGACACACTTAGATATTGAAGGGGGAGTAGACTCAACAGACCGGGACCCTGTGCGCATTAAAGCTCCAAAAAGCTTATATCAGCTAGTAGAGGGCTTTGAAGCACTTGGGTTTAGAGAAAAACATCATTCAGGAAAATTTAACGGATACAAACAAGAATTTTCATTATTTCCTACAGACTTCTTAAAGGGATATGTAAATGAGGTTGAGTTTGAGGTAGCCATTGAACGAAAAGGTATCCGCGTGCTGTTGGAGCTAGATTTGCCTTCTTTCGGCCGAGAGAGGGAAATAAAAAATGAACTCTTTTTTACAAATGATGAACTAAGCCAGCCATCTACTATCGCTCGTTTGCTGGAAGAAGCGATGGAAGAGATGATGGAAAATCCTCGAGACTATGAGTATTATAAGCCTTCTCACTATGATCAGCATTCACACCACCCACGTATGAGCGGGTTAGGAGGAGCAATGGGAGGCTTTGCAGCCGGTATGTTAGGCGGACTGCTCATTGAGAATTTGATGGATGATATGTTTGAAGACTCGGCGCTTGGTGAAATTGGAGAAGATATTGAAGAAGCCGGGGAGGATCTGTTGGATGGAGATTTTTTTGATGGAGGAGACGATTGGTAAAAGGGATTTTGAATAAATAAAAAGGATGATTAATGATGATCATCCTTTTTTTCTTTCTTCTTTCTTTTTTTTACTTCTATATACTTAATGTGAAAATCCTCTATAATCAGAACTTTAAAGTAAAATTGCTCATGCTGAATGATATCATTTTTGGTCACATCAAACTTTTCGGTTAACACCCACCCGGCAATGGTATCTACTTCTTCGTCGCTAATATCCGTACCGAGTAAATCATTTACTTGGCTAATGAGCATTTTTCCGTCAAGAATATAATGGTCGTCTTTAATTTTTTGTACATAAGGAATTTCGTCCGTATCAAACTCATCTCGAATTTCTCCCACAATTTCTTCAATAATATCTTCTACTGTAACAAGCCCAGCGGTTCCGCCATACTCATCAAAAAGAATAGCCATTTGAATACGTTCTTTTTGCATCTTTACAAGCAAGTCATGAATGGGTACGGTTTCAATTACTTTAAAAATAGGCTTGACGTATGACTCTAACGTATTGGTGCCGTCTTTTTCGTTGAATACAATATCATTATAAATTTCTTTGATATTAACGAGACCGATTACTTTATCTTTATCCCCATCTTCAACAATTGGATAGCGCGTATATTTTTCGACATTTGCGATTTGCAAAAAAACCTCTACGACGTCGTCTTTGGAAGCACTCACAATTTCCGTACGAGGGACCATTACTTCTTTAGCTAAACGATCATCAAAATCAAAAATTTTACTCATATATCGATATTCGGATTGATTAATTTCGCCGCCTTCGAAGCTCTCAGATAACAAAATGCGCAGCTCTTCTTCACTATGAGCAGCTTCATTTTCTGAAATCATCGTTATACCAAAAATCTTGGTCAACATACGAGCTGATCCGTTTAATATTTTAATGAACGGATACATAAGTTTGTAAAACACGATAATCGGTTTTGCAAAGTTCAGCGTAATTTGTTCAGCCATTTGAATAGCAAACGTTTTAGGAGCTAATTCCCCCAAGACAACATGTAAAAAAGTAATAACAACAAATGCAATGACAAAAGATAAAATACCAGCAAGCGGTTCATTCGTATGGAAGGTAGTAAAAAGAGGGTGAAGCAACCGATCTAGCGTTGGTTCACCAAGCCAACCAAGCCCGAGAGCCGTGATGGTGATACCAAGCTGACAAGCGGATAGATATTCATCTAGATGCGTAATAACGTGTTTGGCAGATACAGCTTTTTTATGTCCTTCTTCTAGAAGCTGATTGATTTTTGAACTTCTTACTTTTACAATAGCGAATTCTGTCGCTACAAAAAAAGCAGTTAATGCAATTAAAACTGCGACTAATAGTAATTTTACGGCGATCATCAAAGTCACCACCTTGTACGTAAATGTATATCTTAAGTGTTAGCCAAAGTGGAGAAAACATGTATTAAATCGAGAAAAGAAAAACGCACATAAAAAAACTGCTTCTATCTTTAAAAAGAAAAAGAAGCAGTTTATTATGTTACATGTTCATTTAGGGGAATTAATCTTAACTTTACCATCATGGTCTATCACATATCGGTTCTACAGTTCAACTGACTTTTAGCAAACGTATTGCGAGTGTGTTATGACACCTCCTTTAACTGTAATCCGAGTATATATGATGCATCTCTCACTCCTTTCTATTAGTTAATTGTATTATAATACATAATTAATCAAAATACTACAAATATTCAGAAAATAATTCAAAATGCATAGTTTTTTGTCATTTTCTGAAATATACACACAAAACGGGATTGAGATATAACAAAATCAATACAATCTAAAGACGAATAAACTGAGTAAATGATCTAGTATGGGTCGTTTGGTAACACTGCTGGTGATTTCCGGGCAAGGCTACGCTTTCCCTCCAATCAACAGCTAGAAGCAACTCCAAACATATTAACATTAAACCTATATTCACCATACCAATGAAAAGATCCGAACGATGAATCGTTCGGATCTTGCTTCAACTAAAATACGTTTGTACCAGCCTCTTTTTAATTAATGCAGCTTATGGTTATTAGGCATCTGAGGAGAGGCAGTAGCTTTTGCAAAACTTATGATCATTTGCTGCATATCTTCTTTTGCAAGCTGCGGCACTTGATAATAATGGTGTTTATTTTGATAAAGAGAAATTTCATAAGCCATTTCAATCCAATTAGGAACACTGTCTCCGAATATTCGGCGAACAACAGGATTTGTTATTTCTAAAGCGGTCATGGTTAAAAGAGATGCTTGAGACTTAACTAGACCTAGCATATGACCTGATATGCCTTTTTCATTGATTTCCTCAACGGACTGATTCGGCTTTTTAGGCTGCGAAGGCTTTAAGCCATAAACAAAGGTATGAGACTGCTTCATGTTATATACATGTGTAGAATCGGCCGGCTTTTGACCAGTAGAAAAAGCTTCTACGATTAAATTATATTCATTTAAAATAAACTGATATTGCCGATCAATGATATCAAGCAGCTCTTGTTCTTTTACATATTGCCTAAACATCATAAACTGATCCATTACATTAATCGAGCCGGCAAGTGTTTCATGAACGTCAAATAGTTCATGCCCTCCATGGTTCAATTGAGGGGGTACAGCTCCAGTTTGCATGTTTGTAGGAAGTTCGTGATTATTCATACTAAGTCCTCCTTAAAATCGGTATCGACTATAGTCTTTAAACTTCTTCAGGTTTTATACTCAAACTTGATTTATTCATAAAATGTTGCTCTACATAACTTAATTTACAACTAGTTATTTAATTAAAGGGTAAAAGTGAAAGGGTTTTATGAAAAAAAAGCGAATATCAATAACAATTCACGATCTATAGATAGGGGAATCAAAAAACATGAATGAGCTGCTGTCATACTCAAGTGAATTAAAACACGAAGCAAATCAACTGGTGGTATCCAATCATTTATTGGATCTGTTAAGAGAATACGGTTGTCCTCTCTCAGGGGAAAGTTTTGAGTTAAATGTCATGACAAATCGCATCATTAATTTTTACGTAGGAAATGATGAAATGGATGAAGAATCTATTTTTCACATGGGGTATCAGCTTACAAAGCGTTTTAACCCTTATAAGATGATATTTGCTAATGAAAAAGATAAGTATCAGTGGAGTCTGTATATGATTCAGAAGGGAGAAGAGTGGAAGCTTGATATTTCCGTGCTTCCAGAAAATATCGTGAAAGGCAAAGTTGAGAAACAAGAGTTATTAAAATCACTTCTCACTGAAAAGAAGCGGGAATGCATTTTATTTTTCAAGCAGCAAAGCGGATATAATCGCTATTATACGAGTGATCATGTCTATAAGGCTGTACTAGAAGATGACATTCACGATGATATGTCTTTTTTTATGTGGCTGCAAAGACAAAAAAAAGTAAATCAACAAACGTAAAAAAGAGCCGCTTAGGCTCTTTTTATGCGTTTACGCATGTTTTTACAGGTAAAGCAGCTTTTAGCATCCAAATATGTTTTTCAATGTTGCCGATTGTTCCAATGAATAAGTCAGCTGTTACGTGATCGTGTGCTGCTTCAGCGTTTTCAACTGCATTTTTTAGGTTTTTAACAAGTAGCGTATAGTCATTAATTAAGGTTTCTACCATTTCTTCACTCGTTTGCTCGTTTCCATCTTCAGAAAGAGTAGCTGCTTGCAAAAATTGCTTCATTGTAGCAATTGGGCTTCCTCCAATGGCTAGTAATCGTTCTGCATATTCATCTATATAGTCCGCCGTCTCATTATAGAGTTCTTCAAATTTTTCATGAAGCGTAAAAAATTGAGGCCCTTTTACATACCAGTGAAAGCGATGTAGCTTCGTATACAATACGTTAAAATCGGCAATTTGTTGGTTCAATACGTTTTCTAAATTCATAGTTAATAGCCTCCTAATGAGTTGTTATTATCTTATATTTATATTATATCAAATATCAAATTAAAATCAATACTTATTTATAATTATTATTAAATAATAATCAGGGTGCTTTTAAATTATAGCTATTCTCTTTAAAAACTCTAAAGATATGATAGGATAGAGCAAGAGTATTGAAAGGAAGAAGGATTAGTTATGCATATTACACCAGAAGCAAAACAATTAATTAACAATATACTTGAAGAGCAGGAGATAACAGGAATTCGCTTGTACTTCAAAGGAATTAGCTGTGAAATCCCTAATATTGGGTTAGCTTTTGAAGAGCCTTTTGAAAATGATGAAATGTATGAAGTCGACGGAGTACAAGTAGCAATGGAAGCTTCTATTGTGCCTTATACAAATGAATTAATGTTAGATGTTCATACAACGCCGTACGGTCCAGGTTTAGCATTAGTTGGGGCTAAAGAGGCTGAGTAAAAAATTTATGTAAGAGAAGCTAACAGGTTTGTTGTTTGTTTTGGTAAACCTTGGTTTACTTAATTCAAACGTTAGTGAAATGGAGGGGGACCTATGCTTCTTTCTCATCATGTAACGGTTGAACAAAGGCAGCAAATCAAACGCTTTAAGCAGCAAATACAAGACGCAAAAACGCTAGATGAGCGCCGTTTGTATCAAGCCCAGCTAAATAAATTTGTTGAGCGCCTATTTATTGAGAATCGCTTGCAGCGCAGCGGCGAACAATAAAAAACACCTAGAAAAGAAGCCTTCAAAGAAGGTTTCTTTTTTTTAAGTAGATTATTATACTTTTAACTCTTGTAATTATTCATTTTCTTATATATCGCCCTTTATCTACTTGAAATCCGGTTTTCTGTATGAATATAGCACTAAAAACGTGTAAGTGACTATTAAATGAAAGCGCTTTCTGTTATAGTGAAGGTATAGAATTGTACTTGTTCACCTACAATGTTCATAAGGAGTGGTTTGTATGATTGAAAGAGGAAACTTCTTAATTGGTTTAGCGTGGGGAACATCTTTGAGCATACCTTTATGGATCGCCTTCTTTGGCTGGATAAAATTAGTTTGGCGCTTGCTTTAAATAAATAAAAACAAAAAAAGTAAAAAAACTTCAGTGGATATGCGCTGAAGTTTTTTTAAATAGAATAAATAGGTATTAAGAACTATTAAATAAATTATAATTTATAACGATAAGTAAATAAGACTACTATAAATATTATTTCTGGATTTTTTAAGATTCTAATGTTTTAGGTCTTATTACACAACGGAAAGCAGGAGTACAAATTGAAAAGCTATCGTTTAGTAAGTTTCTCTACCTTATGTATCTGTCTACTTGTTTTATTCATTTCACCTTTTCAAGATACATCTAGTGCGTCAACTGATAAATATCAAAATTTCAAGCAGCTCTCACAGCACGAGTTTTCAGCTAGCTATAAAGTGACGACCAAAGAAACAAAAAGCCCTGTCCTTATCTTTGCTCCACACGGTGGAGGAATTGAAGGGGGGACAAGCGAAATTGCCAAAGAGCTTGGCAAACAAAATGCTCTTTACCTATTCGAATCGTTAAAGTCGAAAGGGTCACGAGACCTGCACCTCACAAGCACTCATTTTGATGAGCCCACAGCGCGTAAGATGGTAAGCAAGTATGATAATGTTTTATCACTTCACGGGTATTCTGGGAACGAAAAACATATTTTTGTGGGGGGAACTGATCGGGAGCGTGCAAAAAAATTAACGCAATTATTAAATCAAAATGGATTTCCCGCGGAACTGATTACAAAAGGGCACGATGAGATTGCAGGCATTAACCCTGGAAATATTGCAAATAAAAATCGTACCGGGAAAAGTATTCAATTGGAGATTAGCCAACCGCTGCGAAGTGCTATGTTTCATTCATTCTCTTCAAAAGGAAGAGCTTCGTCTAAAACTCAAACTTTTTATAGGTTTACAAATGTGCTTTCTACATTTGTTTCCACTTCTTACTGAATCCAAAAAAGAATGCTTTCACAAGCATTCTTTTTTTATAAACTAGTTTCGCTACTCGTGACTTATAATAGGTTTCCAGTTAAAATCTTTTACATCTTGAACAGAGGGCTTTCTCACGTGCTGTAAGCTTTCTTTATTACACGCTCCATAAACTATAAAATTTTCCTGAGCTTCTATTAAAGAAATAGAGTTGGCTCCTAATTCGTTGGCATTCAGCTTTTGGTACGGATCGTCTTCCCAAAAACATATCTCACAAATATCATAGTCACCATCACTGTCTAACGATTGATAACCACAGCAAGGGCATGTATACTTTTTCATTGTTTCTATCCTTTCTGTATGGGATTTTAAGCTAGAAAAAAGTCAGCCATCTTATTTAACTATTTTACTATATTCAAGGATAATCTGAAAGAATATTCAAAAAATTACAGCGGCATCTTCCCTAGGATTTGTGAACATTTTATAACGAATTGGTAATAGTTATTGTGAGACTGAGTAAAAAAGGAGTACACTTACTAGGAAAATAGATCGTGTTCGAAAACGTCTACATAAAAGCATTTTTGGATATGATGAAAAAAGAAAAAAGAGATAGGGAGTCATAAATATGAAAAAAATAATAGGTTTACTTTTAGCATGCTTTTTAGCTGTTCCGACAGTTAGTTTTGCTCATACACATGTGCAAACAACAGTGCCGGAAAATGGTGCAACTGTTACAGCTCCTCTAAAAGAAATTAAATTAACCTTTGAAACACACATCGAGAAAATCAGTACTGTAACCGTTACAAAAGATGGACAAAAAATTTCACTTGCATCGCAAAAAGTAGAGGGTCATGATTTAATAGCTTCTCTCGATCAGCCTCTTGAAAACGGATCTTACACAGTGAACTGGGAAATTGTAGGGGAAGATGGTCATGTAATGAAAGATTCGATTGCTTTTAAAGTAGATGTGAAAGATGAAGCGAAAGAAGAGAATACTCAAGCAGCCGGAAAAGATAGTGAAAAAAAGCAAGACGCCACGCAATCCGAACAGCACCAAAAAAGTGCAGTAGCAAATGATGAAAAAACAGAGAACAATGATTCTTCATCGTTTTTTGTTATCATGATTATTGCTATTGTAGTGGTGGTTGGAGCATTACTCTTAATCTTCAGAAAGAAAAAGGCTTAAAAAGATGAGTATTTTGTTGCCTGTTTTTGAGTGGTTCACATACGTAGGTCTTTCCTTATTATTAGGATTTGCTGTACTGCAATATGTACCTCTTACAAAAAAGCCAACAATTTTATTATCAAAGCGATGGCTACTTGCAAGTGCAGCGGCTGTCGCTATTTTTTCGGTTGGAAATTCGCTTGAGATTATTTTATCTTTTTCAAAAATAAGAGGGTTAGGTGAAACAGTTCGTCTTGTATTATTGGAAACAAGAACCGGACACGCCTGGATCTTTGTTGTGCTGATTGCTATTTTATGTATGGTTGCTGTTTCAATAGAGAGCCACCCTCATATGTATACATTACTGACTGTAGCCTTGGTGGGAGGAATCGCCTACGCAAGTCACGCAGCATCCGCTTCTGCGCTTAGCGGCATGCTTTCTCATTCTCTTCATATTTTAGCAGTTGGACTGTGGGGAGGGGTGGTTCTGATTGTTGCCGCTTTTTCAAAAGAAACCTCCAATTGGAAAAGTTTCTTAAGCTGGTTTACTCCTTTTGCAATCGCTTGTTTTGTGCTTCTTTCATTAAGTGGGTTCATTTCGATGGTCATTATCATGGGGCTGTCCAACTACGTAAATTCATGGGCTACAGATTACGGGCAGTCTCTTTTACTAAAGCATATTACGATTATTCCGCTGCTTGCATTTGCCGTCATCAATGGCTTTCTTATGAAAAAAACGATAAAACATCCAGAATATAAGCCCGTGATGTGGATTCGAGCAGAAAGCATTATTTTGCTTATCATTTTTTTATTTACAGCTATCATGGTGACGCAATCGCCGCCAACTAATATAAGTCATATGGCAATGGATTCATCGATTCTTCCGTTTATCTATGGGAAACAAGTGACGCTCCCTCTAACGTTTCACGTAACGATTGTAGGAATCCTATTCTTATTTGTCGCACTGCTGTTTTTTGTGTATTTACTTGTTTGTTTTTACAAAAAGACAGTATGGCTTAGCGTATTAAGTGCGGGTTTGTTTGTTTTTGCTTTTTATATTGCGATGATGACAAGTATTCAAGTCTAAAAACAGTGAGAAATATCTCACTGTTTTTTTATTAGCCATTAAAAGCTGTGTTATCTCTCGGGCCTTTTCCCGGAGAAGGAGGCATCGGCATATGGGAATTAGAACCAGAGCTAGAACCAGAGCCGGACGTAGAGCCGCTTGGAGGCGATATATTTCCTACGTTTCCAAAAATAATGATCCCGCCAGAAATTGTTCCAATAGAAACAGATTTAATATAAACAGACATTCTTATTCAACCTCTCATCTAGTAAAAGAGTTCAGTGTACCATAGTATATGACCAGCTTGTCATTTTCGTATAGACGAGTTTGAAAAATAGGTAAAAGCTTAGAAGTTCAGGTTGAGAAAGGAAATGGTGTAAAATAAGATAGAACTTTGAAGGTAAAGTGTGTGGTGTCTGCCTAAAGTGTGTATACCACCTATTAAAAGAATTAGAAAGGAACTAAGATGAATACGCAAAAAGGAATTCATTTTTCATTTAAAAAATTATGGTTGCTAACGACCCCTCCGACAGGAAAGCTACTCATTTCGTTTATACTGGCCTTAATTAATACCGGAGCGTCGCTTTCTATTCCTCTTGTCATTAAAGAAGTGATGGAGAAAATTGCAATAGGAGTCTCACCGCAGCTTATAGCAGGACTCCTTGTTTTATTTGCTGCTCAAATGGTAACAAGCGCAGTATCGCTTTATCTCCTTGCTCAAGTAGGGCAAGGTGTTGTAAAAGAACTCAGACATAAAGTGTGGAACAAGCTCATAAAGCTTCCGGTTTCATTTTACGACCAAAACCGTTCCGGTGAAATGGTAAGCCGCATTACAAATGATACAACCATTGTGATGAATTTATTGTCAACAGAAATGATTGACTTTGTTAAAAATATTTTATCTATTATCGTTGCCATTGTTATTTTATTTACGCTTGATGTACCCATGACGCTCATTTTATTAGCGGTTATTCCCGTTATGTTTGTACTGGTTATGCCGCTAGCGCGAAAAATACATAAAATTTCACGTGAGCAACAGGATAAAATGTCCAAGCTTACGGCTTTTTTAGCTCAAATGCTGAGTGAAATCCGCTTGATTAAAGTATCCGGTTCAGAGAAAAAAGAAGTTGATTCCGGCTTACAATCGTTTCAGTCACTCTACCTCTTCGGTGTAAAGAGAGCTAAAATTGAAGCCATCATTACCCCGATTATTAGCACGGTGATGACCGCTGTTATGATTGCCATCGTCGGGTTTGGTGCATACCGGGTGAGTGAGGGATTTATCACTGCAGGAGAGCTGGTGGCTTTTGTTCTTTACCTTTTTCAAATTATGGTTCCGGTTGGTTCACTTACCCGATTTGTTACGAGCTTTCAGCAAACCAAAGGAGCTTCAGAAAGAATCTTTGATATATTAGCTGAGAAAGAAGAGAACTATGAAAATGGAGAAGTGCTTGAACAGGTAGGGAGTTTAAGGTTCGATAAAGTTGCTTTTCAATATGAAGATAAACCAGTATTGCAGGAAGTTTCATTTTCTGCTAAAAAAGGAGAAGTTACCGCTTTTGTTGGACCTAGCGGAGCTGGAAAATCTACTGTTTTTTCGCTTATCGAACGCTTTTATGAGCCTTCATCGGGGCGCATATTCTTGGATGGAACAGACAGTCAAAACGTCAACTTACGTTCGTGGCGTCACCTGTTTAGCTATGTTCAGCAGGATTCTCCGATTTTAGCAGGAACAATTCGAGAAAATCTCATTTACGGATTAGAGCGGCATGTGACGGATGAAGAAATAGAAGAAGCAGCGAAGTTAGCGAATGCTCATCATTTCATTCAGTCCTTTGAAGCTCAATATGAAACAATGATTGGAGAAAGAGGTATTAATCTCTCAGGAGGACAGCGACAGCGTATTGCAATTGCCCGAGCGCTGTTACGCAATCCCCAGTTTTTACTACTGGACGAAGCGACAGCTAGCTTGGACTCCGAATCAGAAAAGCTTGTGCAAGAGTCATTGGAAACGGTAATGAAAGAACGCACATCACTCGTCATTGCCCATCGTCTATCTACGGTCATTAATGCGGACCAAATTGTTGTAATAGAAGAAGGGCAGGTTACAGGAAGCGGAACGCATAAAGAGCTGTTAGCCTCTCATTCTTTTTACCGGCGTTTGGTAGAGCAGCAGTTTCAAACATCCCTATAGAACAAACAAAAAAAGACTGCTTTCAAGCAGTCTTTTTTTAGTTTATTTATTTAGCTTTTTGACTAATTCATCACCCATTAACTCAGAAGAAAAAGGATCTCGGCTTGTGACAATTTGATCATTTGCCCAAACGGCATATGCTTTTTTATCCATCTCAGGGATGTAGTTAGCCACTTCACGAAGTTCTTGTTCTAAACTGTATGGTAAAAAGGGAAGTACTTCTTCCGGTTCGATTTCATCAGGATAACCGGTTACGTCTAGTCCTTTAATTAACAGTTCATCATCGGATCCTTTCAAGAAAGCAAAAACAGAAGGTCCGTGACACTCAGCTGCTAAAATACCTCCGTTGTCGTACACTTTGTTCATAAGTGCATGCAAGTCCACATTTTTTGCTAAGTCAAACATAGCGCCGTGGCCGCCTACTACTAAAATAACGTCATAGTTCTCAGCATCTACTTCTTCAAGTTTCATTGTCTGATCCGCTCTTCCTGATTCATATAATTGCTTATACGTTCCGTCTGGATCAAAGTCTTCTGAAATACTTCGAACGTCTACTTCCGGCTTACCTCCAAAAGGTGAGGCTAAATCAACGGTGTGCCCTGCGTCCTCAAGCTTTTGCAGCGGAGCAAATAATTCTTCTGCCCACCAACCTGTGTGATAATCTTTCTCTTCGTATCCGCTTGATAATACAGCTAACACTCTTGCCATGTTTATACCTCCTAAATAATGTAAAACGTATAGTGATACATATCATGTATTCATTGTGAACTGTACCCTATATAAAAAAACTTTAAACAATGGCAAGTTATGAAAAGGTAGCGTGAATCATAAACAAAACCAAAAAAGAGATAGCAAATTTAAGATGCCACTTTTTATCTGTACGCTTATAGCGCTTCACGCCCATCACGAGTAAACAAGCTAGAACAGCCATCGTAATAATTCCTGAAAAGTACGTAAAATTTGCTTGAAATCCTTTTATTAAAGCCATATAACCATGTAAAATAATCAAGGCTGTTGATATAAGAGCAATGGGAACGTGCCACTGACGAACGTACTTGGCTAAAAATTGGATAAGCGGTTTTAACTCAAAATTTCCTTTTTTTATGTGCGATAACGGTTTCCATTTTAATAATAAAAAAATAGGATAAATGGCTAAAGCTGCAAAGAAACCAATTCGTGCGATTGAACCAAGCTCTTTAAAATTCCCTTCATATACTTTAGAATCGAGCGGAAGGGAATGTTTATAAATAGGGATGTAAATAAGCCCTGCTACAACTAGTAAAAAAGAGATAGTAAAGATAAAGATCACTTTTTTGCGCTCACTTTTATTTTTGATTAATGTCTGTAGCCATGATTTTTTAGCTGGAGATTTAGCTGAATTCATTTTCTTCCTCCTCGGAAAAAACTAGTTAATGTCAGTATGAACTTTTTTTCTTAAAAAACCTTTAAAAATCCTTCTTTTTTAGAAAAATTCATTTTTTTCTTTGCAATACGCGTTATAGTTAAACAAAGGGTTTAAAAAGGAGATGAATACATGAAAAAAAGAATAAGTATATCTATAATCAGTCTTTGTTTACTTTTAACGGCCTGTGGTCAGGAACCTGCTCAAAGCACAAATGCTGAGCAGCCAAAACCGTTGGACGTAAATCTTCAAGGCCCAGGGGCGTTACAGAAAAATGAAAGCGGTATCTACAAAGCCGAAGTTACATATGGAGACGAAAAAGTGAAAAATGATGATGTTGAAATGATTGAATTTGAAATAGAGAAAAAAGATGGCGAAGGGAAAGGGAAGATGTTAAAGCCTAAACAAGTAGGAGAAGGTGTATATGAGATACAAACATCTTTCTCTGAGCCTGGCACATATACCGTGCAATCACATGTTTCTGCAAAAGGGACGCATAACATGCCTCTTATAACCGTTACGGTTAAATAAAAGAAGTCAAGGATTCTAATTCCTTGGCTTCTTTTCGTTTAGTATGTCCAATGAATTCCCATTCTACAAGGGGAAAAGGTTATTTGGAATAGGATGATTTTTTCTATCATCATTTCTATCATCAATTAAAGTAATGCACTGAGCCAGCTGTTCAATTCCTCGTTTGATCGTATTCGTATTTACTTGCGAGATGCTTAATCGGAGAAGAGTGTCTCGTTTGTATTCTGGTAAAAAAAATCTAGAAGCATCATCAACATATATGTGCTGCTCGTTTAGCATGTGAACGATCTGTTTTGCTGTCACATGCTCAGGCAAACTAATGGATAAATAGAATCCTGAAGTTGGTTTAGAAAAGTGTGTATGAGCAGCTAGCAGTGAATCACATGCTTCTACAAGAGTTTGCATTTTGGTATGGTATACCTCTTTTATCTTTTTAAGATGACTAGTAAACATGCCGCTTTTTAAATAAATTTCAAGAGCACCTTGAGAAAGCGCTGAACTATTAAAATCTGAACTGAATTTATATCGTAAAAAGTTGCTATTCATTAACGAAGGAAGCACGACAGCAGCAATACGTAACCCAGGAAGAAAGATTTTCGAAAAGCTTTTAATGTAAATAACTCGTCCAGAAGGATTAAAAGAAAATAAAGGATCTGATTTTGCATCGGGATCAAGGTCACCCAAAAAGTCATCTTCCACTATATATACATCGTATTTTTCGGCTAGCTCCACGATTTTTTTCTTCTCAAAATTTGTATAACAATGCCCAAGAGGATTGTGAAATCTTGGAATAATATAGAAAAATTTTATATCATTATTTCGAAAAATGTACTCCAAACGATCAAGATCAATCCCTTTCATCGATAGCTCGATCCCAAAAGCAGTAGCTTGGTGCAGCGTAAGAGACTCGATAAAACCGAAATAAGTGGGCTGTTCAATCAGGATATTATTTTTTCCATTTGGAAATGGCATAGAAACTAATAAGTGAAGAGCTTGCTGAGACCCGGATACAACAACTAACCTTTCAGCTTGAGTGAACACCTGTAGGTTCTGCAAGTGTTTCACTAACTGTACCCGTAATGAGTAAGAGCCTTGTTGATCAGAGTATGTAAAAAGCTCTTCTTTGTAGTGTTCAATCGCTTGGTTTATACAATGCTGAAATTCAAGATAAGGCATAACGTTTTTATCTGGACCAGCAGACAAGAAATCAATCACTTCATTTTCATTCGTCCTATGTTGAAATTCTGCCACAACGTAGTAGCCGCTTTTAGGAACAGAATAAATTAAATGCTCTTTTTCTAGTTCACTGTACGCTTTGATAACGGTATTCTTGCTGCACGAAAAATGTTGGGATAGTCGGCGAACAGAAGGGAGTTTACCACCTGCAATAAGCGATCCAGTTGCTAGGCCAAGCTTAATTTCTTCCATGATTTTCAGATATTTCAAACTCATAGGTCCTACTCCTTTAATTTGTACCCGTACAGATAGGTAAAAGAATGATTTATTTTAGTAGTTGTCCTGCGCTATCCTTTTAATTATATCAGAACTTTTTTTAGAAAAATGGTACAGTTCTGAAAAATAAAAAGACAGGGGTAGGGTAAGATGCAAAAAGAAACGAGAGAGAAAATGGGCTTATTGTTGGGGTTAGTAGGCGTTATCTGTTTTAGCTTAACCCTTCCTTCTACAAGCATTGCAGTGGAGTATTTCGGAACGACAGTCGCAGGTTTAGGAAGAACAGCTGTAGCTGCTGTTTTAGTAGCTGTGATATTGATTGTACGAAAAGAAAAATTTCCTTCTCTTCGCCAATTTAAAAGTCTGCTGATCGTCGCTTTAGGCGCAGTTTTAGGGTTTCCTCTGCTCACTTCTTGGGCAATGAAATCCTTGCCTGTTTCTCACGGAGCGGTTGAACTCGCTCTTTTACCATTAGCCACAGCCGGTTTTGCGATGTTTAGAGGGGGTGAACGTCCTTCTTTAAAATTCTGGGTCTCAAGTATAATCGGTTCGGCAGCTGTTATCGTGTATGCTCTTCACCTCGGATTCGGTCAACTGCAGTTTGCTGATGCAGCTTTACTAGCAGCGGTGCTGATACTTGGACTAAGCTACGCAGAAGGAGGGGGGTTAGCAAGAGAATTAGGCAGCTGGCAAGTAATTGCTTGGGCCATTATCATCGGTACGCCATTTTTTATGATTCCAGTGGGACTAAGCATTACAGCTGAAATGCTCCATGCGCCTTTAAAAGCGTGGGCTAGTTTGATTTATCTCTCAGTAGTGAGTCAATTTTTAGCATACGTTGCTTGGTACAGCGGGATGGCTATGGGTGGAATAGCCAGAGTTAGCCAGGTTCAATATTTACAGCCATTTTTAATGATTCTGTTTGCAGCTCTATTTCTAGGTGAAACAATTACACTTTTTACTCTTGCTATAGCAATAATTGTTGTCTTTTCGGTTGTACTAGGCAAAAACGCTTCGGTGTCAAAAAAAGAAGTGCATCCACAGAAAATGGTGAATAAAGACGCTTAACTAATATGTGAATTTGTTATATTAAAACAACATGCTCTATTCCCGTTAGCAATCAGCAGGCTCATTGGGTCTCCTGTGTTCTCTATGCAAGTTTCAAGAGCCAAAAGATAAGAAATGAATGAATTTCCTATGTAAAAAAGGTATATAACGGTTTTTTTTTACATAGGTTGAACATTATACAAGAACTTGTACACCGAAAAATACAATTAGACAAATAATTCGTATAAAGCTTGTCATATACATAGAGAGAAGAGGTAGTGATGAAAAAGGACGGGAAATAGAGGAGATAACGAGATGAACACTTTTTTGAAAGGAACGTTTATTCTAGCAGGTGCTGCCTTTGCAGGAGAGTTAATTGAATTTCTTGTAAATATGGTACTTGCTAGAGAATTAGGAAGGGAAGGCATGGGCATGTACATGACTGTTCTTCCTATCATTTTTCTTATTGCCACCGTAGCTAACTTAGAACTGCCTATTTCTATTTCTAAATTTTTGGCTGAACATCATCGCAAAGAACATCAGCATATGATGAAGCATGCCACCATTTTTGCGACTGCTGTGAGCTTGGGAATCTTTTTTATTACACTGGCCGTATTAGCAGCCTTTCCATTTTTTAGTCACTATCATCCTTACTTGAAATGGGTCGTACTATGTTTCATTCCGGTTGTTTCATTTTCAGCGGTGCTTCGTGGATATTTTACGGGTAAAAATAATATGACGACTATCGCTGTGTCTAATTTTATCCGCAAAGCCTTTCAGCTAACGATTTTATTTGTTGTTTTTCAAATGTTTGCTTTCACAGATGTTAAAATGTCGCTGTTTATTGCGATTTGTACGCTAATTGGAACCGAAGCTGTTATTTTACTTTATTTTTTTATCACGTATGTTACTCAGTTAAGTGTTTTATCAAGAGGGCACAGACCTCTGCTTTCTCCAAGTGAGATTCGGAAAAAGCTGTTAGGCGTCTCACTTCCGACCACGGGACTGCGTTTATTTAATGCGGTATGTAATGCTATTCAGCCGTTTTTAATCAAACACGCGCTCGTTTTATCGGGCATGACTTTAACCGGGGCAACGCAGCATTTTGGTATGCTAACAGGGGTAGCGATGTCGATCGGATTTTTTCCAGCTTTCTTTGCTCATTCTCTTTTAGTGGCACTAATACCTGCTGTATCTGAAGCTCATGCGAAAAATCAGGAAGAACAGCTTCAAAGACTTTTGACTCAAAGTATGCAAATGACATTTTTATATGGGATTCCGTCTATAGTGGCGATGTATTTCTTTGCTGAGCCGCTTACTAACTTGTTTTTTCATTCTACAGAGGCCGTGTACTATTTAAAGGCTTTATGGCCGTATTTTCTTTTTCACTTCTTTGCCGTCCCACTTCAAGCTTATTTAATTGGACTTGGCTATGTAAAAGATGCTTTTTATCATACGATTTGGTCTCATATTGTATCTTTTTCCCTGATGTTTTTCTTAGGATCACAAACAAATATTGGCATGCAGGGAATTATTATCGGGATGAACTGTGGCGTGGTTGTCTTGACCGTTCTGCATTATGTAACGATTTGCAAAGTCATTAACGTTTCCTTTTTTTCACTTAAGCATAAAACGCATTTATCTTAAAAAAACCTCCAACAGTGAAGTTGGAGGTTTTTTGGTTACCAGTTATTCATAATTGAGCTAAACAGTGTAGCAGGGTCTTGTCCGCCGCCGCCTGATAAGTATTTCGTTGTTTGCGTAGAATTAGCATTATCAAAGCCAGCGTGGATAGAAACGACTGCATCATCGGTATACCCGACAAACCAAGCATCTTTGACATCGTTGGTTGTACCGGTTTTACCTGCAGCATCTCGTGAAGAACGAGCGTTAACACCTGTTCCATAGCTTTTTTCAATCACATCCTGTAGCATGGATGTCATTGTATCCGCATTTTCTTCACTCATTACTCGCTCTGTCTGAATGTCTGGCTTTTTCACTTCACCGTCGCGCATCTCAATTTTTCGAATTGCGTACGGCTTAGTCATGACGCCTTTGTTAGCAAAAGTTGTATATCCTTGTGCTAACTGAAGGGGAGAGAACGTTGTGGTCGTTCCTCCCAGAGCAAGCCCTAATTTTGACTTATCGTCATCTTCAAGAGGAAGTCCAGCTTTTTCCATGAATTTTGCGCTTGTATCAATACCAATTTGTTTTAAAAGCCAAACAGCTGGAACGTTAAGCGAACGAGTAAGTGCTTCACGCATTGTCACATGCTTTTGATATTCACCTTCTGCGTTTTTAGGGCTATATCCACCGCCAAAGTCTTGTCGTTCGTCACTTAAGAGTGAAGTTGGTGTATAATCTCCAGTTTCTAAGGCTGGACCATATACGGCTAAAGGCTTAATAGCTGAACCAAGCTGATAGCCGCTTGTAGCACGGTTTAAGCCGTTTCGCTCATAGCTGCGTCCTCCATACATCGCTGAAATTCCACCTGTTTTAGGGTTAACAGCCGAAATCCCAACCTCTACTTTGCTGTTGATGGCATCATCTCGGAACGTATGATTTGCTACAGAGTTATTAATCGATTCCTGTAAATTAGGATCTAAATCTGTATAAATGGCATAACCACCCTTATAAAGGTCATCAGCAGATACGCCATACTGTTGAGCAGCTTCGTTAATTACATAATCAATAAATGCTTGATTTGAGTTCGGTTTTTTAACCGGAATACTAGGCTTGACTACACGTTCGTTTAACGCTTGCTGATACTGAGTATCACTAATAACGTTTTGGTCATGCATCAGTTTCAATACAACGTTTCGTCGGGCTGTCGCTTTTTCTGTACTATTGCTTGGTGAATACGTACTCGGCGCTTTTGGCAGTCCTGCTAAAAGCGCAGCTTCGCCTACGGTTAAATCTGATACAGGCTTATTAAAATAAAGCTGAGAAGCTGCACCAATACCATATACACCGCTTCCGAAATAAATTTGATTTAAATATAATTCCAAAATTTGATCTTTTGTAAATTGTCTTTCTAAGCCTAGTGATAGAAACATTTCATCTACTTTACGTTTAATGGTCTTATCACTAGATAAGTAAAGATTTCTTGCTAACTGCTGTGTAATGGTACTTGCGCCTTCAGCTTTACTCATTGTTACAATGTTCTTAAAAAGGGCGCGGCCAATACCTTGTAAATCAATCCCAAAATGCTTGTAAAAGCGACGGTCTTCCGTTGCAACAAACGCCATTTTTACATAATCGGGAATTTCATTGCTCGAAACATTTTGACGGGGAACGGTTTTATACAATTCGTCAATCTTACGGTCATTTTTGTCATAGACTACCGTACTTTGAACCGACTGCAGTTTCGAGTAAGATAAATCAGCCGTTTGCTGAAATTGCTTTAATACATAGGTAACTCCTAGCATTACAATTAAAACAACGACTAAAAAGGCTAAAATAAATTTCCTCATGTTGGTTCACTCCACTAAGTAATAATTCCATGTTTACACATAGCTACATTCTTCGTCTTTACAAGGTCGTTATGTAAAGAATGCTAAAGTTTGTTGATCCATTCAATCTTTTAACAGAGAGATGGATGATAAAGTATTAACGTTCACAAGCTGACGCGCTAAGTTTAATAAAGGCTATTATTCAAGTGCAGGTAAGTTTTTAGGGTATAAGATGATTGACATAAATAGCTCTTTACGCAGTTATTTTTTGCTTACTCGCAGATGTTTCGTTTTTTTATTAAACTGAAACAAAGTGAAATACAATCATCTGAACTTAGTTTACCCATAAATTTGTGTTTGTCAAATAAAGTCGTATAAAGCACCATTCGGGGCTTTGTTCCCCTTTATGAAAAAACAAGCTGGTATTTTACGTTCTGTTTCTCATAGAAAAAAGTTGTTATAACACGTATAAGAAATAAGATTTAGTACGTTCGGGTATAAATGCTGATATCTGTTGAAAGTAACGAAATAAAGCAAAAATTAACTAATTTATCAGACTAGGGCACTTTTTATACGAAGGAGGACGGGCGAGTTTTAATCATTATCCACCTTTTGACGGGAGCACTTAGCTAAAAGTGGAATATTTCTTTCCCCGTTGTAAGTCAAACGAATTAAATACCTAGCTGCATATGAGCAATGGCTATATGAAGTTATTCAGTATTATGTGATACTGCCAGCAAAACATACAGGTATTTCTTTGACAGTAGTTCCTTTACAAATGCTTCGAAAGTTCTTATAATAAATTTATCTTTAATTCGAGATATTTAAAAGGAGTGGATATACGTGAAACATATTTTTAAAAAAGGAACGGACGAGACGAAACCGACTTTGTTGCTGTTGCATGGTACAGGAGGTACAGAACAAGATCTGCTTCCTGTTGCAGATATGATTGATTCCTCTTGCTCGGTATTATCTGTAAGAGGAAATGTACTAGAAAACGGAATGCCCCGTTTCTTTAGACGTTTACAAGAAGGAATATTTGATATAGAAGATTTAATTGAACGCACAACAGAACTTCATCAATTTTTAGACGAAGCGGCTGAAACATATTCATTCGACCGACACAACATCGTAGCTGTAGGCTACTCAAATGGTGCCAATATTGCAGGAAGTTTGCTATTTCATTATGAGAATTCTTTAAAAGGGGCGGCTCTTCTTCATCCGATGGTTCCAAGAAGAGGAGTTGAAGTGCCTAAGACGGACGCCTCTATCTTTATCGGCGCAGGCACAAACGACCCTATTTGCCCAGCATCAGAAACAGAAGAACTTTCTGCGCTTTTAGAAAAAGCCGGAGCAGACGTACAGGTGCATTGGGAATCATTTGGACATCAGTTAACACGAACAGAAATTGAAGCAGCTGAAAAATGGTATCGGTCAAAATTTTAATTTAAAAACTTTCCGCACTCGTGCGGGAAGTTTTTTTATTTTTAAAAAATAATGACAGTTATCGTACAAAAGATAGATATAAATGGTAAAAAGTACTTTTTTTACTGAATGAAGGGAAATTTTATGATATCATTTTATTTCCGGTATATCTTTGCAGAACAGCTATTTTTAGGTAAAGTATCAAATTATTTTAAAATTCCTGGTTTCTATCACAAAAAAATGAAACCAAAGTCTGAGTAAACCGTTATAATAAATGCAGGATTTAAATTCAAAAGGATGGTTAAAAGCATATGACTCGTTTTTTTATTGTTTTACTTTTCGTTCTAATGGTTATATGTGTATATACCATTATTTCGCAAACCCTTTATCGTCGCTATCATTCATCAGTCATAATAAAAGGGGAAAAAAAGCATAAAATAGCTATAACATTTGACGACGGGCCTCATCCTGTTTATACACCAAAAATTTTGGACTTGTTCAAACTGCATGAAATGAAAGCTACTTTTTTTATTGTGGGAGAACTAGGGGAGAAACACCCGTCTATTTTAAACAGAATGATCGATGAAGGACATGAAGTAGCTATACATCATCATCGTCATGTGAGTGCATGGACGCAAACACCTTGGCAATTAAAAAGACAAATTCATCAATGTGCACAGGTTATAAAGAAAGTAACAAATCAAAAGCCGCTTTTTTATCGTCCGCCGTGGGGACATTTAAATATGAGCAGTTTATCAATGGCCAAGCCATATCACCTTGTGATCTGGACAGGAATCTTTCAGGATTGGACACTAAAAACAACGAAAACGGCATTAGTTCAAAAACTAATGCGTAAAGTAGAAGATGGAGCCATTTTTGTGTTACACGATAATGGAGATACCCCGGGAGCAGATGAAAAAGCACCTGAAATGACGATTGCGGCGTTAGAAGAATTTTTACCTTACTTAAAACAGCAAGGGTATGAAAGTATAACCATGCAGCAATTGATGAATCAATCGTAAATAGAGGAGCGAGCAGTGGACTTAACAATTATTTCTCAGTATATACATTCCTATGGTTATATTGTTATTTTACTTGTACTTTTTTGTGGGATTGTTGGAATTCCAGCGCCTGAAGAATCATTTTTAATATTATTAGGCATGTTTATTGCCAAACATCAGCTGAACTTATACGAATCATCTCTTTTTGCTTTTTTAGGTGTTATAACTGGAATGCTTACTGCTTACGGGCTAGGAAGGTATGCGGGAACCCCATTTTTTGATAAATACGGAAAATACGTAGGGTTAACCAAAGAGAAAATTGAAGCGGCAAGCGGCAGCTACCATAAATATGGGATATGGACCATTTTATTTGGTTTATATATTCCAGGCTTGCGTCAAATTAGCCCATATATGGCGGGAATAAGTCGCTATCCGTTTTTGCTTTATTTATTGTTATCGGTAGTAGGAAGTCTAGTATGGGTCCTTTCTTTTCTAATTCTAGGTTACTACGTAGGAGATCGAATTCATATTTCGTATATTATCATGGGCGCTGTAGCTTTTTTTGTCATTTATTTACTTATAAAAAGAAAAAGAAACCGAAAACGTCTTGAGAGGAGGGATGGTCAATGAGGAAGGTTTTATTCTTACCGCTTTTTCAGATGCCATCTGGTCATCACCAAGTAGCAGACGCCGTTATGGATGCCATCATGGAGCGTTTTTCGCACGTTATTTGTCAAAAAATTGATTGTTTAAGCTATTGGAGCAAACCGCTTGAACAAATGATTTCATCGATATACATGAAATGGATTTCTGTTTTTCCAAAGCAGTTTGAAAAATTTTATTACGGTCATGTATACAAAAAAAACGACCATACGATGGATGATTTTGTTGTGAAAAAGTGGCCGATTATCGAATACCATATGAAAAAATTAATTGATGCAGAGCAGCCGGACGTCATTGTTTGTACACACAGCTTTCCTTCCTGTGTATTAAGCGGGTTAAAAGAAAAAGGAATCATTGATCTTCCTATTATAAACGTATACACAGACTTCTTAGTAAGCGACGTATGGGGTAAAAATGGAATTGAGCTTCACTGCGTGCCTGATCAGGATACAAAAGCGTTTTTACAAAACGTTCACGGTGTAAAAGAGTCTTCTATTTATGTAACGGGCATTCCCGTTCATAAAGCGTTTTTAAAAAGACGGATTGACCATCTCATGCCACAGAAACATATACTGATTGCCGGAGGGAATTCCGGCCTTGGAAATGTACGCAAAATGCTTCAGCAGCTTCCGCAAAACTGTACGTATATGTATTATGTGCTGTGCGGAAAAAACAAAAAGTTGTATCAAGAACTAATAAAATTGAACCACCCGAGAATTAAAGCGGTCTCGTATGTAAAATCGAGAGAGAAAATGAATGATTTATATGAGGGAGCAGATGCCATTGTCACAAAAGCGGGGGGAGTGACAATTAGCGAAGCCCTTCACAAGAGACTACCTATTTTTATTCACTCATCTCTTCCCGGTCAAGAACAAATTAACATTGAATATCTAAAAGAAAAAGAGCTGCTGATACCGCTTAATGATGCTGAAGCCTTTGAACAGCAGCTTAAGAACATTTTAGAAAATGATGTGAAACGAAACCGGTTGATAAAACGGATGGACGAATATGTAGACAGCTTAGAAGTAAAAGTAGATCGCGTGCTTGCAGATCACTTTAAGCTGTATCGATATGAGACAAGTCAAAATCAATTTTAAGCAGAACATTGGTTATTTCTTTTTACATTCGATAAACTAACTGTAGAGATAACATCTGTAGAAGGTTAGATGAAGTAAAAGGAGATTATAATATGAACTCAGTTATTGAAACGATTTTAAATCATCGTTCTATTCGCAAATATGAAGACAAACCATTGTCGGAAGAGCAAATTCAGACGATTGTAGAAAGCGCACAGGCAGCTTCCACATCAAGCTATATTCAAGCGTATTCCATTATTGGAGTAAAAGATAAAGAAACGAAGCGAAAGCTTGCTCAATTAGCAGGAAATCAGCCTTACGTAGAAACAAATGGACACTTCTTTGTATTTTGCGCTGACTTTCATCGTCATGATGTCATTGCGGAAATGGAGAAAAAAGATTTATCGACAGCGCTCGAAAGCACAGAGCAGTTTATGGTAGCTATTATTGACGTTGCCCTTGCTGCGCAAAATGCAACGCTTGCTGCTGAATCAATGGGACTTGGAGCTTGTTACATTGGCGGTTTGCGTAACGAATTAGAAGAAGTAAGCAAATTGTTAAAACTGCCTCATCATGTAATCCCGTTATTTGGTCTAACGGTTGGACATCCAGCGGGTATTACGGATAAAAAGCCGCGCTTACCATTTAAACATGTGTATCATGAAGAAACATATGAGCCGAATGATGAGCAGACGAAAAAAGAATTAACAGCGTATAACGAAGAAATTTCTACTTATTACAACGAAAGAACAAATGGCAAACGCCAAGACACATGGACTGGTCAAATGGCTGAAATGCTTTCCAATCCTAAGCGTATGTATATGAAAGAATTTGTTGAAAAGCAAGGATTTAACAAGAAATAAAAAAGCTGGGACAAAAGTAGTTTAGCCGAATTGAAAAACGAACCGCTGATCAAAATTTTTGATTAGCGGTTCGTTTTTTTTGTTATGAAAAAAACTTAATATACCCGTTAAATGATCAATAAAAAAGAAGAGGCATAGCCAGCAATGGTAGAGAAATTTAACTATTTTAGTAAAAACAACAATAAAAAGCAGTAAAAAGTAGAAACGTTTCATCATATAGCCAAATTATCAGAAATATTACGATTGAATGTTCTGTTTTGTTAAGTTTTGTAATAAAAGTAGCACGGCTCTGTAACGGCTGTGAAATGTGAGGATGATATCATTCAATCATTGAGTAAATAAGGAGGTATTCTTAATGAAAAAATTTATATTTACTCTAGGAACAACAGCAATCCTTTCAGCAGGATTTGTAGGTGCAGCTTCTGCTTCTACAAGCGGAACGTATCACGTAGAAAAAGGTGATACGTTATGGAAAGTCGCTCAAAAGCACAGCGTGAGCGTAGACGAGCTAAAAGATGCAAACAACTTAACATCTAATATTATTTATCCAAATCAAGAATTAAACGTAGCTACTATAAAAGAAATGACGCACAAAGTTCAGCAAGGAAACACATTATGGTCCATCAGTCAGCAATACGGCGTGACGGTAGATCAAATTAAAGAATGGAACGGACTGAAGTCAGATTTAATTTATCCTGGCGAACAATTAAAAATTCAGTCTCCAAACGGTCAAGCTCAGCAATCAAGCCCTTCAGTAGCCCAAGCTGCTCCAGAAGCTCAGCAAGCTCAAGCACCGGCTGAACAAACTCAAGAAGAACAGCAGCAAGCTCAAGCTGAACAAGCTCAAAAAGAGCAACAGCAGGCTCAAGCTGAACAAGCTCAAAAAGAGCAACAGCAGGCTCAAGCTGAACAGGCTCAAAAAGAGCAGCAGCAGGCTCAAGCTGAACAAGCTCAAAAAGAGCAACAGCAGGCTCAAGCTGAACAGGCTCAAAAAGAGCAGCAGCAGGCTCAAGCTGAACAGGCTCAAAAAGAGCAGCAGCAAGCTCAAGCTGAACAGGCTCAAAAAGAGCAGCAGCAAGCTCAAGCTGAACAAGCTCAAAAACAACAACAACCTGCTGAATCGTCACAACAAGCCAGCGGCAAATCAATGACAGTTGAAGCAACTGCCTATACGGCTAATTGTGCTGGATGTAGCGGTACAACTGCTACAGGAGTGGATTTAAAAGCAAATCCAAATCAAAAAGTAATCGCTGTTGACCCTAGTGTTATTCCATTAGGTTCGAAAGTTTATGTAGAAGGCTATGGTGAAGCTGTAGCTGCCGATACAGGTGGAGCAATTAAAGGCAATCGAATTGATGTATTCGTTCCTTCTGAAGGTGATGCTCAACAGTTCGGAAGAAAATCTGTTAAAATCACGGTTATGAACTAAGAAGTTCTTTATAAAATTGCTAGTCTAGTATAGAAATACATAGCTAGTAAAGCAAAAGAGGTGCCATAAGGCACCTCTTTTTACTTTATAATACGCTTTGCGCCCGCATAGCTGTTTTTCCAGTACGCTGTTGAAAGTGATTGCGTTTTAACGCCTTTGCTGCTGACATAAATGAATTCTTGTTTGTCTAGGTAAATTCCTACGACTGAAACGGATTTGCCGTTTTTAAAGAAAACTAAATCTCCAGCCTGCAGGCTGTTTTGCTTTACGTCCGTGCCGCTTTTATACTGATCTGCTACTGTACGGGGGATAGAAATATTTGAACCCGCGTTTTTATATACATACTGTGTGTACCCTGATACATCAAAACCTTTTGGTGTCGTACCTCCATATTTATATGGCTTTCCAATTAGCGTTTTGGCATACGATACAATTTGCTGCTGTTTTGCACTAACAGAAGCTTGAGGTGCTGGAGCCGGAGAAGATGCGCTTGTACTTTTCACTTTCAGCACTTGTCCAACTTTTAGCGCATCTGTTTTTAAATTGTTTAATTTTTTTAATTCAGCTACCGTCATGCCGTACTTTTTAGCGACTGCTGTCAGCGTGTCTCCTTTTTTCACCGTGTAGGTGCCATTACTATCAGCCGGTGTAGATGGAGCTGTTGGTGAAGGTTGAATATCTTCATCAAGCAAATAACTCATATTTGCGTTAAACGTTACTTTTCGCTTCGTTTTATAGCTCTTCGCTTTTTGCTGAAATTGCGTATTGTATGCGTTGATTTCTTTTTCAAAATTTGCAGAGATCTTATTAAATTCCGCGTCACTTACATCTCCATACGCATAGTCTTCAAGATCCACAATGTAATTGTAAAGAGCAATTAAGCTGTCGTATAAATACCCTTGAAGCTGATCAGCTTCTGAATTAAGGTGATTCATCGCATAATTTTTATCAGTCTTTGTTAGAAACTGGTCAATTTGATCCGCAAGCTGATCATATGCCGCTAACGCTTTTTCGTCATCTTTTATTCCTTCAATTTCTTTTAGCTTTTTTTCTACGGTTTTATAAAATGGTGCGTAATAATCTGCTAGCGAATTAACGTCTTTTTGATAAACGCTGACAGAAGAAGCAGCATAAGCAGAGTGACTAAAAACAGGCGTTGTCACCGATGCTCCTACTAAAACGGATGCTGCTATAAATGGTACAAGTAGTTTCTCTTTTTTCATTTGTAAAGTCCCCCAAATATCCAAATAATAGTATAGCAGATAGATTATACTATATTAGGTTATAAAAGAACTAGTACTTTTCCTTTAATTTCATATTTTTTAGCAGTTTGCGTACCTGATAGAAGATAATCTGAAGAACAAAGAAAATATGTGATACAATGTACAAATATTCAGTTAAAAAGGAAGTGTACGATATGCAGCAATTTATCAAAGAAATAGCGCGCGGAAAAAGAGGATCAACTGACTTAACGTATGAACAAGCAAAAGAAGCAGCTCGCTTAATTGCTTCTGGACAAGCTACGGATGCTCAGATCGCTGCTTTTTTTATCGCAGAACGTATTAAAACTGAAAATGCAGATGAACTATTGGGATTTGTTCATGCTTTTCGCGAAAAAACAAAAGAAATACCGCTGTCTCAGCCGTTAAAAGATAAATCAATTGATTTTGCAAGCCCTTATGCAGGGAGAAATTCATTTTTTGCGACCATTCCTGTATCGATTTTATTAGCTGAAAGAGGTGTGCCAGCTTTTTTACACTGTACAGAAGCACTTCCTCCAAAGTTTGGAACAACGATTGAAGACGTACTTCATTCATTACAGATCCCTCAAGCTCAAACGATTGAAAACATCAGTCATGCGTTTGAAACGTTAAAAATTGGCTTTGTAAATGCCGAAACAATTTCTTATCCTCTTAGTCGCATCAAAAAAATTCGTCATGAAATTGGTGTAAGGACACTTATTAATACGGTTGAAAAACTACTAAACTTATCGAATGCTTCTTCTTTAATGATGGGGGCTTTTCATCGTACGGCCATTAATAAGATTGTGCCTATTTTTGCTTCTCTGCCTTTCAAACACGTATACGTGGTACAAGGGATAGAAGGATCAGAAGATGTACCTGTACATAGAAGCAGTTTTGTTTTTACTATCTCAGAAGGAGAGATGGAGTCGTTTATTGTCAATCCAAAAGAATACGGACTGTTTGTGGAAGAAGAGCACTTTGAAAAGAAAATAAGTGTTGAAAAACAAGCGGAATATGTGACGCGCATTCTGGAGGGTGAATCTTCTTCCGAACTGACTTACGTCTATAATCAAGTAGTATTAAACGCTGGCTTGCGCTATTATTTATTTGGCTATGAAGCTTCTATTGAAAAAGGAGTAGACTATGCAAAACGTCAGCTAGCTGAAGGTTTGGGCTGGAAACACCTGCAGAAATGGAAAACACAAGCGATTTCAGAAGAGTAAAAGGTGAGCAAACATGCTCATCTTTTTTTATCGGAAGAGATAAATCCTTTGTTTTTTATCAGAAAATTTACTATAATTAGTTATGTATTTGTGTTAGAAAATGTAACATTTGATGTTAATAAGAAAATAGATTAGCAGAAAGGAAGCTTTCATTGAAACTTACGTCGAGAGAACAAGAAAAATTAATGATTGTCGTAGCTGCAGACTTAGCAAGACGCCGTCAAACAAGAGGATTAAAACTTAATTATCCCGAAGCAGTAGCTATTATTACATATGAAATTATGGAAGGAGCTCGTGATGGCAAGACGGTAGCACAGCTAATGCGAGAAGGGACCAAGATTTTAAAACGAGAAGATGTAATGGAAGGTATTCCGGAAATGATTCATGATATTCAAGTGGAAGCTACCTTTCCAGATGGAACCAAGCTCGTCACTGTGCACGATCCAATTCGTTAAGAGGAGGGAAAGATATGATTCCAGGGGAATATTTCTTAAAAAAAGACCCAATCACATGTAATAACGGAAAGAAATCAATTAGCGTGACTGTAATCAACAGAGGCGATCGACCTGTTCAAGTAGGGTCACACTTTCATTTTTTTGAAGTGAATGCTGCGCTCGAATTCCCCCGCGAAGCTTCGCTTGGCTATCATTTAAATATTCCGGCCGGTACAGCCGTTCGTTTTGAACCAGGTGATGCAAAAGAAGTCGATCTCGTTGCTTTCTCCGGAACAAGAGAAATCTACGGTCTTAACAATAAAACAAACGGATCGCTTTCTGATAGAAAGGAAGATGTATAAGATGAGTTTTCAAATGTCGCGACGTCAGTATGCAGATATGTTTGGACCAACCGTTGGAGATGCTGTTCGTTTAGCAGACACAGAGCTATTTATTGAAATTGAAAAAGATTTCACAACATATGGAGATGAAGTGAAGTTCGGCGGAGGAAAAGTCATTCGTGACGGAATGGGGCAGCATCCTCTTGCAACACGAAGCGAAGCAGCGGACTTAGTGTTGACAAATGCAATTATTGTTGATTATACAGGCATATATAAAGCAGATATTGGAATAAAAGATGGACTCATTCAAACCATCGGAAAAGCGGGCAATCCCCTGCTGATGGATGAAGTAGACATCATCATTGGTGCGAGTACAGAAGTGATTGCAGCAGAAGGGAAAATTGTAACCGCCGGCGGTATTGATGCACATATTCATTTCATTTGTCCGCAGCAAATTGAAACTGCTCTTGCCTCTGGAGTTACAACAATGATTGGAGGAGGAACGGGACCGGCTACAGGAACAAAAGCTACAACTTGTACACCCGGAGCGTGGCATATTGAACGAATGCTTGAAGCCGCTGAAGCATTCCCAATGAATATTGGCTTTTTAGGAAAAGGGAATGCAAGTGCTAAAGAGCCTTTAATTGAGCAAATTGAAGCAGGAGCGATTGGACTAAAGCTTCATGAAGACTGGGGAACCACGGCATCTGCCATTGACACAAGCTTACAGGTAGCAGACGAGTACGATGTTCAAATTGCGATTCATACAGATACTTTAAATGAAGGCGGCTTTGTCGAAGATACGATTGCAGCGATTGGCGATCGAGTCATTCATACCTATCATACTGAAGGAGCTGGAGGCGGACATGCACCTGATATTATGGAAATGGCAAGCTTTCCAAACGTGCTTCCATCATCAACTAATCCAACAAGACCCTATACTGTCAACACGCTTGAAGAACATTTAGATATGCTCATGGTATGTCACCATCTTGATCCCTCTGTACCAGAAGACATCGCTTTTGCTGATTCTCGCATTCGCAAAGAAACGATTGCAGCTGAAGATATTTTACACGATTTAGGTGTATTCAGTATGATTTCTTCAGATTCCCAAGCAATGGGACGTGTAGGAGAAGTGATTACAAGAACGTGGCAAACAGCTGACAAAATGAAAAAGCAGCGAGGGAAACTTGATGGTGACAGCGAAGCTGGCGATAACGCACGTGTCAAACGCTATGTAGCTAAATATACGATTAATCCAGCTATTGCTCATGGAATTTCCGAATACGTAGGATCAGTAGAAACAGGGAAAATGGCTGACTTAGTCCTATGGGAGCCAGCGTTTTTTGGAATAAAGCCTGACTTGATTGTAAAAGGCGGTTTGATTGCACACAGCTTAATGGGAGATCCTAACGCTTCAATTCCAACTCCACAGCCGGTTTTATACCGTCCGATGTTTGCTTCTTATGGAAAAGCAAGAGCTAAAACGTCTTTTACGTTTGTGTCAAGAGCAGCGTACGAGAACAAAGTGGGCGAGAAACTGGGGTTGCAAAAGCTGCTTAAACCGGTCAAAAATATTCGTCAATTAAAAAAAACAGATATGAAGTTAAACGGGGAAATGCCTAAAATTGAAGTTGATCCCCAAACCTACGAAGTCAAAGTAGATGGACAAATGATTACATGTGAAGCAGCAGAAGTTGTGCCTATGGCGCAGCGATACTTTTTATTTTGAGGTGAAAGAAATGGTAATCGAAAAAATTATCGGAAATATGGCAACATTAGAAAAAAGGGCTCCACATATAGAAAAGGTATATATCGAAAGTGATCACTTAGTAAAACGAGTTCAGCGCGTTGTAACAGATCACGGTAAGGAACTAGGAATTCGTCTAAAAGAAAATCGCGAGCTCACTGATGGCGACGTGCTGTTTATGGATGAAAGCAATATGATTGTTGTGCAGGTGCTGGCAGACGATATTTTGACGATTCAGCCGATTGATATTCAGCAAATGGGAGAAATTGCTCATCAGCTTGGCAACCGCCATTTGCCGGCACAGTTTGAAGGTGGAGACATGCTCGTACAGTACGATTATTTAGTCGAAGAATTGCTCCGGCAGCTTGATATTCCCTATAAGCGCGAAAAAAGAAAAGTAAAACAAGCTTTTAAGCATATCGGACACAGTCATGACTAATTCATTGCTTTCGCTGATTCAACTATGTGATTCAAATTTTCCATCCGGTGCATTTTCACATTCGTTTGGCTTTGAAACGTATATTCAGCGAAACCAAATTTACAACACAGAAACCTTTCAAGAAGCGCTTCGTACATACCTTGATGTTCAGCTGACGTATACGGACGGCTTAGCATGCAGACTGGCTTATGAGTATGCGGCTCATGACCAGTTTAACGAAATTATGAGAGTGGATCATGAATTATACGCTCTTGCTTTGTCAAAAGAAACAAGAGAAGGGACAAGACGCGTGGGCCAGCGCATGTTAAAACTTTGCTTAGAGTTATTTCAAGGCTCTTATTTAGAAAAGTATATGAGTGAGGTAAAAGCAAAGAAGGCGTATGGACATCCTGCTGTTGTATTTGCGTTAGCCAGCCTGCAGTTAAATATCACAAAAGAAGACGCAATTTTAAGTCACTTGTACGCTAGCATTTCTTCGTTAATCCAAAATGCTGTTCGCGGCATACCGATCGGTCAAACGGATGGACAAAAAACGCTCGTTCTTTTTCAGCCGCTGCTGCAGCACGCACTTCAGCATATTTTACAAGCAGATCAAGAGGAATTTGGTGCCGTGACACCAGGGTTAGAAATCGCTCAAATGCAGCATGAACAATTGCATGTCCGATTGTTCATGTCATAAAAAAGGAGGGAAGGCCTTCTAACGATGAAGGCGTAAAAAATGAATGCAATTAAAATTGGAATTGGTGGACCTGTTGGTGCAGGGAAAACAATGTTAGTAGAACGATTAACGCGTGCACTAGAAGGACAGCTAAGCATGGCGGTCGTTACAAACGATATTTACACAAAAGAAGACGCGCAATTTCTAGTAAAAAACAGTATTTTACCGGAAAATCGCATCGTAGGAGTAGAAACAGGAGGATGTCCTCATACGGCCATTCGAGAAGATGCATCTATGAACTTTGCTGCGATCGATGAGTTAGTGGAACGTCACCCGGATGTTGAACTTATTTTTGTAGAAAGCGGAGGAGATAATTTAGCCGCAACGTTTAGCCCAGAGCTCGTTGATTTTTCGATTTATATCATCGACGTAGCACAAGGGGAAAAAATCCCGCGTAAAGGCGGTCAAGGAATGATTAAATCTGATTTATTCATTATCAACAAAACAGATTTAGCCCCGTATGTAGGAGCCAGTTTAGAAGTAATGGAAAAAGATACAATCCAAGCGAGAGGGCACAAGCCTTTTGTTTTCACCAATTTAAAAGAAGATAAAGGGCTCGACCAAGTGATAGAATGGATTAAAAAAGAGGCCTTTTTAATCGGCCTTGAATCATGAGCTACACGGGTTATTTAGAGCTTCGAGCAGAAAGAAACAGTGAGCGAACCGTTATTAAAGATACGTACCATTACGGGGCTTTCAAAGTTGCCAGACCTATTTACATGACTCCTGAATCCCCTTTTGTCTATATGCTTCACGTAGGCGGAGGATACGTAAGCGGAGACAAGTATAAAACGATGATAACGGTAGAGAAAAATGCCCAGCTGACGGCTACTACTCAATCTGCGACAAAGGTGTACAAAACACCGAACGAAGCTGTTTTACAAGAAACGTGTATAACTCTTGAAGAACAAGCCATCATGGAATATATACCAGACCCGCTTATTTTGTATGAAAATGCTGCATTTGTTCAAGAAATAACGGTTCATATGGCACAAAACGCTGCTTTGTTTATGTGTGACAGCATAACTCCGGGGTGGTCGCCGGATGGGCAGCTGTTTCAATATACCTCTATGCGTTCCAAGCTTAAACTGTATGTAAACGAGCAGCTGAAGGTATACGATCACTTATACTTGAAGCCAGAAAGCCATTTGCGCGGCATGATGAAAATGGAAGGGTATACTCATTTTGGATCGATTATCATTGTTCATCCAAACGCCGACGATGCATTTATAGCGAAAGTACATCAGCTGTGCGAAGAGGCAGGCTGTAAAGTAGGAGCTTCCGCACTTCCGATCCCCGGATGTGCTATTCGAATATTAGCTGCTAGTACACAAGAAGTTGAAGACATAATCGCTAAAGTATACGGATTGTTCCGACAGCATTTACTAAAAGCTGAAGTATCACTTTTGCGTAAGTATTAAAGAGGCTGGGACAAAAATATGTTAGTTGAAAGAAGATCCGAACGAGCTGGATTCTTAGTGGAGAATCAAATTCGTTCGGATTTTTTTATTGGTAGGGTGAACGTAGGTTCCCTGTATGTAGCTCCTTCTAGCCGTTGATTAGAGGACAAAGCGACGTCTTGCACAGAAATCAACAGCTGTGGAACAGGCAGTCCAGATCATTTATCCTACTTGTTCATCTTTAGATGGAATTGTTTTCGTTATGTCTCATTCACTTTTAGAACCACAGGCTAAACAAGCCGTTGCTTACACCTAAATTATACATATAATAAAGGCCAAATATAATGCTGACAGCGCCTGTTACCTGCATCAAGCAGCGGTTTAACGTCACTTGTTTTTTAGTTGTAACGAATGGAATCCCAATAACCGTTGTAAATAACAGCATGCCAAGACAAGTGCCGATTCCAAAAATGATAATGTACAGAGCACCTTGCCATACGTGAGTAACGGTGCTCATCGTTAATACAACCATCGCTGCGCTTCCGGCCAGTCCATGAACAAAGCCAATGCCCAATGACTTTAAGTAAGACGTTTTTTCGTGATGCGTATGTACTTGTTTTTTGTAAGACAGAAAAGATGTAAAACCGAGGTAAACGAGCATAATGCCTACTAAAAATTCAAGTGACATGCTCATACGTTCAGAAATACTGCTTTTTAACACCATTAAAATCATGCCAAAAATAAACAGCGTAAGCGTATGACCAATCCCCCAGTATACTCCTGCAAGCGAAGAGCGCCACAGCTTTTTACTTTTTGAAGCAATGGTTGATACAGCGATAATATGATCTGGTTCTAGAGCATGCTTGATTCCTAAAAAAAACCCTAGTATTAAAATTGAAAAAAAACTTGTTTCCATGTCAGCTTTCTCATCCTTTCGTACGTATAAAACTAGTATATCGTACGTTTTTGTTTTAATAAACAGAAAATTCTAAACGAAAATGTCTGGTCGAATAGCTAAACTATTTATCAATTTACAATAAGTTACAAATATTAAAGGAGATGTAGTATAAAAATTTTACATTTACAAAAACTATGAGTAAATTATTGTGAGGTTGATAACTATGGACAAAATTTCTACTGATATCATGCTGTGGAGTTCTTTTATACGTCAAAATGTTAGGACAGAACGTGACTAGACTAGAAGCTCTTTTATGGAGCATTGCGTTGCCGGGCTTTGGACAATTACTAAACAAAAAACATATAAAAGGAATTTTGTTTATTGTACTTGAATTTCTCATTAATATGGGCGCAAATTTTAATGAAGGCATTCGCTTAAGCTTTTTAGGAGAAACAAGGCAGTCCCTAGAGGTAATGAACATGCAGTGGTTAATGTTTTATCCATGTTTGTATTTTTTTGCAATTTGGGATGCTGTTAAAGAAGCAGAAAACGGCGCATCGAGATTTACATTTATTCCTTTTGTCTCCTGTGCTTATTTTGTTACAGTAGGCATTATGTATTCCTCAGTAACAACCATCAACGGTGTTTTTATAGGACCAATTTGGCTTCCTATGCTGTCTGTTATACCCGGACTTGTTGTCGGGCTCATTGTCAAAAAGCTATTAGAAGTGTATATACATAAGAAAAAATAAACGTCATTACAATCTATACATCCGTAGATTTTAATGGACGTTTATTTTATTTTTGTTTATAAATAAGTAATAAAGTCTCTTATTTAGGGAACGTACTAACAGTGGCTGTTTTTACATAATTTTAAGAGAGCGCGGACTACTCATAAAAAAGAGCACATTGAAAATGGAGAGAATGGGTACAAGCTTATATAATAGCACTTTGACAAAAAGAAGCTGGAGAGAAGGTGGATAGAGGATGATCACAAATGGTATTTATCGTTTTTTTCTTATCTGGTACGTATGCGGAGTCGTCTTGCTTTCCTTCGATTTGCTGCCTTCATGGTTAGAATGGGCAAACGCGGTCTTTTTACACTTGAGCAGTCTTCTTGCTCTTATTTATCTAGCTAAAGCTTATGGAGTAAGGCGGGCACTGCTCGTTGCGATATTTGTGACAGGCGCATCTATTTATATCGAAAGTCTAGGTGTTAAGTATGGATTTTTATTTGGATCCTACGATTATGAAAAAGATTTTGGCGCCAAAATTTTAGGGGTTCCTCTGACCATTGGTTCGGCTTGGTTTATGGTTGTGATCACAAGCAGAATATTAGCTCTCGGAATTATGAAACGTATGGAACTGCCGTTTATTGTCCATGGAATTGCCTATGCAGTCATTAGTTCGCTTTTTGCTGTTATTATGGATTTGGCTATTGATCCTGTTGCCTATGTTGTTAAACAATATTGGGTGTGGGAAGGGGACAGCTTTTATTATAATATTCCTTTATCAAATTTCTCCGGCTGGTTTTTATTGTCTTTCTTCATTCAGCTGGTCGTATATTTCTTTTTAGCTAAGTCTCCTAAAGAGGAAAATCCGGTGTGGGAAAAAAGAATGGTATTTTTGTATAGTGCAGTTGTCATGATGTTTGTGATTGTAGCGTTAGCGAATGGCCTATGGCTTGTCGTATGGCTGACGATGATTCCTTTTCTTATTCTTTATATTGTGTATAAAAAGGAGACTCGCTTATGATTTACCCGAAGAAAAACTCAATATTTGAGCGATTTTTTCAACTGTTTGTCACATATCAGCTTAAAAAGCAATTTTATCGTATTCATTTACATATAGAAGGGCTCCCAAAAGATAAAAAAATTTTATTAATTGCTAATCATTCCAGCTGGTGGGACGGTTTAGTGACATTTTATTTAAATAACGCGGTATTAAAAACAGATCTATACGCTATGATGTCCGAACAAGGAATGAAGGATTTTCCTTTTTTTCAACGAATCGGAGCTTTTTCAGTAAATGCAGCGTCTCCGAAGCATACGGTGGAATCGTTAAGGTTTGCCAGTAAGCTGTTAGAAGAGAAAAAAGCGGTGCTTATTTTTCCCCAAGGAAAAGAAGAGCATCTTGAAAAAAGACCGTTAACTTTTTCTGAAGGACCTGCTTTTCTTCTAAAGAAGCATTCTGACGTTGAAGTTATTCCCATTACGTATTATTATACGTTTCGCCATGATCAGCGACCGGAGCTTTTTATCTGGGTAGGGCAAGCTGTTTTTTACGACTCATCTAAGGCAAGAGAAGAGATAACCAACACGCTAGGCGGTGCAGTCACTGCTCAGCTCGATTATCAAAAACAGAAAATAATTCAAGAAAACGATGAGGAATTTACGGTTTTATTAAAAGGAAAAAAGACGCTTAGTGAATGGTTAACGTGGTGGAAAGCGAAGGTGAAAGAATGATTTACTATATGCTTTTATTTATTTTTATGCTGCTTCTAACCATTGTAAATATTAAAGCAATGCCTAAATTAAAAAGATACGAGCCAGATTCCAAAACACCTCAGCCTCTTATTTCTATTTTGATTCCAATGCGAAATGAAGAACGAAATGTAAAGCGAATCATTTCCTCTATTAAAGGATTAACGTACAGCAATCTAGAATGTGTCATACTAGACGATCAGTCCACAGATCAAACACGAACACAGCTGTTGAAAGAAATTCACGGGGATCCGAGGTTTACCATCATAGAAGGAAAAGAGCTGAGAGAGGGCTGGGTCGGAAAAGTTCATGCCTGTCACCAGCTGTCGCAAGCTGCAAATGGAGACTATTTATTGTTTGTAGATGCAGATGTAGAACTAAAAGAACGTACACTGGAACATACTTTGGCCACAGCACAAGCGACAAAAGCCGCTCTTTTAACAGGTTTCCCTCGTTTTCCCGTAAAAACGTGGTTAGAAGCATTGGTTGTTCCGCTTCAGCATGTGGTTGTTTTTAGTTATTTACCGGTTGTCGTAGCTAATCGTAATAAGATGAGCAAAGCTTCAGCGGCTCACGGTGCTTTTATGTTTATAAAAAAAGAAACATACGAGGCCGTAGGAGGACATGAAGCCGTCAAATCTTCACTAGTAGAAGATGTCCACCTAGCCCAGCTTTTTAAGCAAAAGAAACACCGCGTCATTTTAGCTAATATTACCTCTCATGTTAGCTGTTATATGTATGAAACAACAGAAGAAGTATGGAACGGTTTTGCTAAAAACATCTTTGTAGGTCTGGGCCGCTCCGCTAAAGCAGTTTGGGTACTAAGCGTTTTTTTTGCCTGTTACTATGTGCTGCCGCTTCCTTTTTTTATAGCAGGAATATTCACAGGCAACATGCTTTGGATTCTGCCTTTTTGCATTATGCTTTTTCAGCGGTTTTTAATTGACCGGTCGGCTCAGCAAAAAGGGCTTTTGTTTTGTACGATGCCCGCGTCGGCAATTGTGCTGATGCTGCTGATGAATCATTCCATGAAGCGTGAACGAAAAAAGCAGGGATATGAATGGAAAGGAAGGCATTATCAATGAAAAAAGTACTAATAGTTGGGGCAGGGTTAGGCGGATTAGCTGCAGGAGTTCTTCTTCAAACAAAGGGGTTCGATGTCACAATTGTGGAAAAAAACGAGCATGTAGGCGGAAAAATGATGCCTGTGCAGCTAGGAGAATATTCTTTTGATTTTGGGCCTAATACCATTACAATGCCCGAAGTTTTTCAGTGGTTATTTGAGCAAGCGGGTGAACGCCCAGAAGACTATATGCCTCTTGTCAAACTAACGCATCATACGAATAATTTCTTCACCGACGGCTCCCAATTTTCCATGTCTATAGATGAAAGAAAGATGATTCAGCAGCTTGAACGTCTCGATCCCTTTGCTGCGGAGCAATACCCTGCCTATTTAAAAGAAGTAAAAAGAATATACGACATTGCAAAAAGCCAATTTTTCTACCGGACATTTTCATCGTGGAAAGATTACACAAACCCTTCTTTATTAAAAGCATTGCTGCAAGTAAGGCCGTTTGAAACAGTAGATACGTTTCATCAGCGTTTTTTTCGAAACGAAAACATTCGAAATGCATTTAATCGATATGCAACCTATATCGGATCTTCACCTTATACATCACCCGCTACGTTTTCACTGATTGGACATTTAGAAATGAATGATGGGGTGTACTATGTAAAAGGAGGAAATCCTAGAATTGCAAAAGGGCTGGGACATGTGTTCCAAAAAGCTGGAGGAAAGCTGTATACAAACTGCAGCGTTACTGAAATAATCGTAAAAAATAAACGGGCTGTGGGAGTGGAAGTAAATGGAGAAGAAAAGATAGACGCGGATATCGTTATTGTGAACGGGGACTTGCTAAAAGCCTATCCGGCACTTGTAAAAGAACAGGATAGACCTCATTTTAAAAACAAAAAAGCAGCTGAATTCGAGCCTTCCATATCAGCTTATGTGATCATGGCAGCTGTTAAGAAGCGCTTTTCTCAGCTGATTCATCATCAAGTGTATTTTTCTCAGGATTATAAACAGGAATTCTATGAGCTATTTCAGCAAAAAACGCTTCCAACCGATCCCACCATCTACATTTGTAATTCTTCATATACCGATAACACGGTAGCTCCGGGTGATAATTTATTTATTTTAGTGAATGCTCCTGCTGTGAAAGAAGAGAATCAAGAAGAAATGAAAGCTTACAGAGAAGTTGTCTATCGCAAGCTTTCTCAGTTTGGTTTAGATATCGAGCCTTCGCTTGTACATGAACGAATTGTTACTCCATATGAAATTGAACAAACGTTTGGCGCATTTAAAGGTGCTTTGTACGGCGTGAGTTCAAACCGGAAAATGGATAGTTTTCTTCGCCCAAGCAACGTCTCAAAAGATGTTAAAAACTTATATTTTGTAGGAGGAACGACTCACCCTGGAGGAGGGTCTCCTATGGTCACGATTAGCGGCATCAATGTAGCTATGCTTATTTCATCTTCCTAATTGATAAATCAGGATTGTCAAAAAGTTTAGTTTTTTGGTACTATAAGAAAGTGCAGAGGCTGTTAACCTACTGTTCTTACGGATGGAAAAAATGAAAAAACATGTTACATAACGAAGTTGAAAAGGTGATTACATAACTATATGATTGTATTTACGTGTCTTATTATTATCATAAGCATTGTCCGTCCGTACTTGGAAAGCGTGACTGTTAAGCGACTTGCTTCAGAAGGCAAAAAAGTTCGCTACTACAAAGAACAGTTCTTTTTTTATGTGCTAATTTTACTATTTTATATTGCGGTGATGGTATACCATAGGGTTCCAATTTCTATGTTAGGATTACAGGGAGTATATCTCGATACGATTCATCGCACGGCTCCGTATCCAGCGTGGATTGAATATTTGCTGCTTTTAATCTTTGCAGGCTTTATCATTCTTTCCATTATGCTTCAATGGATGAAAGATCATGGAGAAACGGTTTTTGTGGAACAGGAAATGCCCACGTCAATTGAGGCAACCGTTCCTAAAACGGAAAGAGAGCAAAAGTGGTGGCTAGCATACAGCGGTATTTCCAGCTTCGTAGAAAGCACCGTCTATTTTCCTAGCTTTTATTTATATAGTCACTATATATTAGCCATTGAAAACACATGGGTATTGGCCGTCTTAATTGGTATTGGTTATTTCCTATCACAGCTAGCTTTCCAGCGTGACCGTTTAAGTGTCCAGACGCTGTTAGTTGGTATCGGGCTAGGCGCTTTATTTATCATGACGAAGTCAGTTGTCATCATGGTCTTGTACTATGGCTTTAGCTTTTTGATTTATGATATTTACCAGCAAGATCGCAATCTAGTAAAAAGCACAGATGATCACTAAGAAACAACACGGCATAAAGCTGTGTTGTTTCTTTTTTTTATAATTTATAAAAAAAGCTTGAAAAGCGCTTTCAATAGTCTTATAATTTAGATAAATCGATTTACTAAACCGGTTTAGTAAGTGGTTAGTTAGCATAATAAGAAAGGTAGGTCGATTTATGAATAGTATCATTATCCCGTTAAATGCATTTGAAACAACAGGCTTTCAGCACACCATGATTGGGAAAATACATGAGCAGCAAGTACATGGAGTGGAAATTCGAAGAGAGTTAATGAAAAAAGTAGATCAAGAGATTGAGCTTATTGCCGAAGAATTAAAAAAATATCCGCTTTTTACAGTATATTCGGCTCCAATTGAACTGTGGAGAGAAAATGGAGAGTTAAACACACAAGAATTAAAAGCTATTCTTGAAGAAGCCGTATCACTTGGCGCTCAGTGGGTAAAAGTTTCTCTTGGTTTTTATCAGCCCCAATCGCCTATAGCAGATTTACAGCAGCTATTAGAAGCATTTCCAGCTTTACGTCTATTTGTAGAAAACGATCAAACCAGTCACGGAGGCAACATAGCATCTCTGCACGCATTTTTTGATAACGCTTACGAAGTTCCTGTTTCCATGACGTTTGATATTGGTAATTGGCTTTATGTACATGAACAACCCCAGGAAGCAATCAAAAAGCTAAGGTCATTTGTGGGCTATATTCATATTAAACACGTAATAAAAAACAGCGGAAAGCTAGTGACCACCGCTATATCAAACGGTTCAAATGAAATGTGGAAAGATATTTTGAAAGGGTTTTCTCATTCTACTTTTAAAGCTTTAGAGTTTCCAATCGATGAACCAGAACAAGTTCCAGGCTTCATTTCATTGGTGCAAGCAGCAGAACAGGAGGAAGTGCAATGAATTCATTAGACGTTATTACCTTCGGAGAAGCAATGGCGATGTTCATGGCAGAACAGCCGGGACCGCTGCATGAGATTAAGCGTTATACGAAAGAACTAGCCGGAGCAGAAACAAATGTAGCAATTGGTCTCGCTCGTCTCGGTCTGCGCGCAGGCTGGGTGAGCAAAGTCGGCAACGATCCTTTCGGTACGTTTATTATGAAACGGCTACAAGAGGAGTCAGTCAACACCGATTGTGTACTAGTAGATAGCGAGCATGCAACAGGCTTTCAAATTAAATCAAAAGTGGAAGTGGGAGATCCGGAAGTTTGTTACTTCCGAAAAAATTCAGCAGCCAGTCACTTGCACTCCAGCGATTTTAATCAAAACTATTTTTTAGCGGCAAAACATATGCATATGACAGGCATACCGCTTGCTGTGTCAGCAAGTATGCGCGATTTTGCTCTACATGCACTTACATCGATGAAAGCAGCTGGAAGAACGGTTTCCTTTGATCCAAACCTTAGACCCACTCTTTGGGCATCGAAAGAAGAAATGGTTATTACAATCAATGAAGCTGCTAAACAAGCAAACTACGTTCTGCCGGGTATTGAAGAAGGAAAAATCTTAACCGGCTACGAAAATCCAGAAGACATTGCTTCTTACTATTTAGATGCAGGCGTAGAGCTTGTCGTTATTAAACTAGGTGAACAAGGAGCCTTTTTTAAGACGGCTAAAGAGCAAGGAATGGTTGAAGGAATAAAAGTGAAACAAATAGTGGATACAGTCGGAGCAGGAGACGGTTTTGCAGTAGGACTGTTAAGCGGACTTCTTCAAAATGATTCTCTTACTCAGTCTGTAAGGAGAGCAAATGCTATTGGGTCATTAGCTGTACAAAGCCCTGGAGATAACGACGGATATCCAACTGAACAGCAGTTGCAAAGATATATGGAATCCCAAAAACAAGGAGTGAAGTGATAATGAAACAGCAGCTAGCAAAAAAAAGATGGCTTCGGTTAATTCCTATCGTATTTATTACGTATAGCCTTGCATATTTAGACCGTGCAAACTACGGGTTTGGAGCAGCAGCAGGGCTGGCGGAAGATCTTCATATTACACCAGGTATTTCGTCTTTATTAGGATCGCTCTTTTTCTTAGGTTATTTCTTCTTTCAAATTCCAGGCGCTCACTATGCTGAAAATAAAAGCGCCAAAAAGCTGATTTTTTGGTCTCTGATTTTATGGGGAGGGCTTGCTACAGCTACAGGTATGGTAAGCCACGTTGGATTTTTGTTTGTTATTCGGTTTGCTTTAGGCGTAGTTGAAAGTGCCGTTATGCCTGCTATGCTCGTATTTTTAAGCCACTGGTTTACAAAAGCAGAGCGTTCTAGAGCCAACACATTCCTAATTTTAGGAAACCCTGCAACCGTCCTTTGGATGTCGATTGTTTCTGGATATTTGCTAGAATCGTTTGGCTGGAGATGGATGTTTATTTTAGAAGGTTTTCCAGCTGTTATTTGGGCGTTTTTATGGTGGAAACTAGTAAACGACGAGCCAAAAGATGCAGGCTGGCTGTCGAAAAAAGAAAAAACAGATTTGCATGAAGCATTACAAAAAGAACAAGAAGGAATTAAACCTGTTAAAGGCTATAAAGAGGCTTTCAAAAATCGTACTGTCATTTTATTAAGCATTCAATATGCTTTATGGAGTATCGGCGTCTACGGATTTGTTATGTGGCTTCCTTCTATTATTAAAGCAGCGCCTAACATGAGTATAGTAAAGACCGGTTGGTTAGCGTCCGTTCCTTACGTATTAGCAGTCGTATTAATGTTAACGGTTTCATATTTATCAGATAAGTTTTTAAAACGAAGCGCATTTGTATGGCCGTTCTTATTGGTAGGAGCGCTTGCCTTTTACGGATCATACTTAGTTGGCACAAGCAACTTCTGGCTTTCTTTTACTTTACTCGTTATCGCCGGAGGGACAATGTACGCTCCGTACGGACCGTTCTTTGCAATTATCCCTGAAATTTTACCGCGTAATGTTGCCGGAGGAGCGATGGCTTTAATTAATAGCATGGGCGCACTTGGCTCATTTGCGGGTTCTTATATCGTAGGGTTTTTGAATGGATCAACAGGAGGATTTGGCGCTTCCTATATCTTTATGGCGGGATCATTATTCCTTGCTGCCATTCTAACTATTGTCGCAACGAAAAAGCCAAGAGAAGTTCAAAGTGTAAAGCCAGTTGAAACAACAGCTTAATGCAACGATAGAAAAGGAGAATTCAAATGCATATTGAGAAAATTACAAGTAGCGGTATTGTAGCGGTCATTCGAGGAGCAAGTGCTGAGCGAATTATTCCGCTTGCCTACGCGTTAAAAGAAGGCGGAGTAACAAACCTAGAAATTACAATGGAAAACCCTGCTGCCGTAGAGGTTATTAAAGAGTTAAAAAATGAATTTGACGACTCGATGTTTATTGGAGCAGGAACTGTTCTAGACGAAGAAACAGCACGAATTGCTATTATGGCAGGAGCGTCATTTATTTTTTCTCCTACGGTTAATGAACGAACAATTAAAACGGCTAAAAGATACGGAGTCATTAGCGTTCCGGGCGCTTTTACACCCACTGAAATTTTAACAGCCTATGAATGCGGTGCAGATATGATTAAAGTCTTCCCGGCAAGCGTAGTGGGCCCCGCTTATTTTAAAAATATAGCAGGACCGCTTCCTCATATTCCATTAATGCCAACGGGCGGCGTTACGGCTGAAAATGCAGGAGCTTATATTAAAGCTGGAGCAGCTGCTATTGGGGCAGGAAGCACATTAGTGGATGGAAAGCAGCTTCCAACTCCTGAATACTTACTTCAAGTAACAAAGGAAGCGAAGCGTTTTACTCATGAAATTCAAGAAGCTAGGCTTGCGTACGTTTAATAAATAAAGCCTTCTGCTAGCAAGAAGGCTTTTCCTTTTTCGTTTTTTTCGTTTACACTAGGAGTAGCATAATTTTAGGGATTGAATGAAAAGGACGGATTATGATGCAAAAAGTTACTATGCTGGACGTTGCAAAAGCAGCAAATGTCTCCAAAAGCACCGTATCACAATACATTAACAAGCGGTATGAATATATGGGCGAAGAAACACGAAAGAAAATTAAAGAAGCGATTGATACACTCGGCTATCAGCCCAACTATCTAGCAAGGAGCTTAAAACAAAAGCGAACGTCGATGATTGGGATTATTGTCGCGAATATTATGCACAGATTTTCTACTGAAGTCATTCGTGCAATTGAAGACTATTGCCATTCACAAGATATACATGCCATCATCTGTAACGCAGATGATGACCCTGATAAAGAAAAGAAATATATTAATATGTTAAAAGCAAAGCAAGTAGATGGCCTTATTTTATTTCCAACGGGAGCCAATACTTCTCTTTATGAGCAGATGATCAAAGAAGAATATCCGGTTGTTATTATGGATCGTAAAATTCATGATGTAAAAGGAAAAATTCCATCCGTAGTGGCAAACAACCAAGAAGCCACAAAACAGGCTATTTTGCATCTCCTCGAGCTTGGACATAAGCATATAGCGATTATTACAGAACCATTAACTATTACACCCCGGATTGAACGTGTAGAAGGGTACAAAGAAGCGTTAACATCAGCCAATATGCCTGTAAATGAATCCATGATTATCAACTGCAAAAAAGCGGACATGCAAAAAGCGCTTGAGAAGCTATTTGCAGCCGATAATCCGCCGACAGCGCTGCTTGCTGGAAACGATTTAGTATTCATTGAAGTGCAGAAATTTATTAAACAACACGGATTTAATATCCCAAATGATTTATCTTTAATTGTTTATGATAATATTCCTTACGCAGATGTAGCAACGCCTGCTGTTACGACGATTTCGCAGCCCGCTTTTGATATGGGAACAAAAGCAGCAGATTTACTTATTAAACAAATTTTGAAAGAAAAGATAGCTTATGAAGAGTACCAGTATGAGTGTGAATTAATTATTCGAGAAACAACTTTGTCGCATTAAGCTAAAAAGAGCGCCTATGGCGTGCTCTTTTTAGCTCATCAAAATATTGGTTTTTTTTACGCTGTTACTAAACCGGTTTAGTAGAAAGTGAGGAAAAAAAATATGAAGATACAAGTAGCATTAGATCGTGTCACAATTGAAGAAGCTATTATCCTTGCCAAGCTGGCAGAACCCTCTGTTGATTGGATTGAAGTAGGTACATCTCTTATAAAAGAGTATGGAATTGAAAGCATTTATAAAATCAAACAGGCATTTCCACACAAGACGATTGTAGCAGATATCAAAACAATTGATAACGCAGAGTATGAGTTTACAATGTGCTATCAAGCAGGTGCAGATATAGCAACAGTCATGGGCGTATCACCTTTACCTACGATAGATACTTGCGCAAATGTCAGCGAAAAATGGAATAAAAAAATGATGGTTGATTTATTAAACACATCAAGCAGCTCGCAAAAGCAAGTAGGTATTTATAGAAACGCTATTTTTTGCCATCATATCAGCAAAGACGAGCAAGAAAAAGAAGGAAAATCGCTGAGTCAAATAAATTTGCGGCAATATTTTCATTCAGATGCCCAAATAGCAGTAGCAGGAGGAATTAATCCAGCCTCAGCAGCATCGTTACTTCAAATGAAAGCGGACGTCGCGATTATTGGATCAGCGATTACAAAAAGTGCGGATGTGGCAAAGGCATCTGCTGAATTTCAAAACTTATTTATGAGCAGGGGGAACGTATAATGACAAAAACACAAACGATTTTAGACGAAATTACGGCCGTAATGAATCACATAAAAGAACCGCAAATAGAAGAAGTAGCGTTTTCACTTTACCAAGCGAAACGAATTTTTGTTATAGGCGAAGGCCGCTCTGGGTTAATGGGCAAATCATTTGCGATGAGACTGATGCATTTAGGTGCGACAGTATATGTTGTAGGGGAGACCATTACTCCTTCGATTGCAGCAGGTGACGTGTTGGTGGCCGTATCTGGTTCAGGAAAAACACAGCAAGTGGTGAGTGTAGCTAAAAAAGCCAAAGAAGTAGGATGTTCAGTTATCGGCATTTCAGCTAGTACAGAATCACCGTTAACTGCTCATACTGATGAGCTGCTGCACATTCCCGCTGCAACCAAATACCGAAGCGAAAATGAAGCCGCTTCTATTCAGCCTTTAGGCTCATTATTTGATCAATGTGCTCACGTTGTATTTGATGCCATTTGCTTAGAATACGGGAATTTGAATCACACGGATCATGAACAGGCGTTTAAGCAGCATAGCAATTTAGAATAAGAGGAAAGAGGCTAGAACAAAAGTAGGTTATTTAAAAGAAAATCCGAACGATGAATTGAGATTCTTGATAAAGAATCACATTCGTTCGGATTTTTTCATTGGTATAGGTGAGCGTAGGTTTCATGTGTGTAGTTGCTTCTAGCTGTTAATTGAATCGATGTAGTTATGTCTCATTCTCTTTTGATACAGGCAAGTCTAAGTCTGAACGTTTACTTCAGTTTTGTTTATTGCGAATATATTCCTTCTCTTCAAAGTAAATGACAGCATTTTTATGCTGAAATTGCTATAATATACAAGCCGGTACATATACTAAGGCGACTGAAAATAAAGGAGTTTTGATTAATGACAAAAATAAAATTAATTTCACATAACGATTTAGACGGGGTAAGTCCAGCACTGTTGGGTCGGTTAGCGTTTAGCGATGACAACTTTGATTACAGCACGGTAAGCATTGGCCGCATCAATGACACAGTGACACATTTTATTGAAGAAGAAAACGATGGAGACACAGCTTTATACATAACGGATATTAGCGTAAATGAGGAAGTAGCGGAAAAATTAAATGAACTGGTAAAAAAAGGCCAGCAAATCACTCTTATTGACCATCATATCTCTGCTCTTCCACTAGCTGAGAAATACGATTGGGTTCATGTTATTGCGGAAGATGAAAACGGTAAAAAGACGGCAGCTACATCTCTTTTCTATGACTACTTAGTGCGCCGCAACATGCTCCAAAAAACGGCGTTGCTTGATGAGTACGTAGAACTTGTGCGCTTATTTGATACGTGGGACTGGTTCCATGAAAATAACTTGAAAGCAAAGCGCCTTAATCACCTATATTATCTAATCCCGCATGAAGAATTTAAAGAAACCATTCTAGAAACACTTCGTGAATCGTATCATACTGAAAATCAAGAATTTACGTTTACGGACAAACACGAAATTTTACTAGAAGCAGAAGAAAAAAAGATTGAAAAATACATTTATGACAAACAAAAACAAATCATAAAAGAAAGGGTTGAAATTGATAAAACAGCGTACAACGCAGGGATTGTATTTGCAGATACATATCAGTCTGAGCTAGGAAATGCACTGTGTCTAGAAAACGAAGATATCGACTTTTCCGTTATGGTGGACATGGGACGCCAAAAGATTGGCTTCCGTGCAGTAAAAGACGAAATCAACTTAGCAGAAATTGTTGGGCACCTTGGAGGAGGAGGTCACCCAAAAGCTTCTGGATGCAAGTTAACGGCTGAAACGTTTGCTCTTTTCGTCACGGATCACTTGTTTAAAGACGAAGAAAAAAGTGAATAAAGCGTATAAGGAGGAGATGATATGTCGTTTAAAGATTTAGTTGTTGTTGTTACCGGAGCTGCGAACGGAATAGGTAAAGATGTATCCCGCGCATACGCGAAACAAGGAGCAAAAGTGGTATTGGCAGATGTGGACGAAACCGAAGGAGAGGGTCACGCGGAAGCTATTCAAAGACAAGGCGGAGAAGCCATTTTTGTGAAAACAGACGTCCGAAAAGAAGGCGACATTTTAAATCTCGTTGAAAAAACGGTCAGTACGTATGGAACGATACATATTTTGATTAATAATGCAGGCGTTTCCCGCTGGAAATCACCGTATGAGCTAACCATTGATGAATGGGATGACATTATCAATACGAACCTGCGCAGCGTGTTTCTATGCTCTCGCGAAGCAGCTAAGGTGATGAGAAAAAACGAAAGCGGAGGCTCCATTGTAAACTTAGCTTCTACAAGAGCTACAATGTCTGAACCTCACACAGAAGCCTATGCGGCTACAAAAGGAGGAATCGTTGCTTTAACTCATGCACTTGCCATTTCACTTGGTGATGACAATATCACAGTAAACGCTATTTCTCCAGGATGGATTGAGACATCTGACTACGATGGCCTTCGTGAAATCGATCATACGCAGCATCCGTCTAATCGGGTGGGAACGCCAGCCGATATTTCAAGAGCGTGTATGTACTTAACAAACGTTGAAAATGATTTTGTAACAGGAGCTAACCTCGTAGTAGACGGGGGAATGACGCGAAAGATGATTTATGAACATTAAGCATCTGTGAAAAAAGACTGCCGTATCTAGCGGTCTTTTTTCATATAATCAAGAAAGGAAAAAGATAATCATTTTTTTCTTGACAGACTAAAATAATCATTGTAAAGTAAGTTACATAAAGTAATTAAATTTCAATTAATATTTTTTTAGTTTAATATCTCGAATTAGAGATATAAGAATTCATTATACCTTGTTTATCTCCTTTTATCAGGGGGAAGGGTATAAACATGCAATTTAAGTTAAAAAAACAAACAATTAGGAGTGTGGAAAATGGGTTTTTTAGATAAATTATTTGATAAATCAAGTGATCAACAACAGGTTGGAAAAGATTTTTATGAAGCAATTAAAAACCGACGTTCTATTTATGCAATTGATAAAAATGTAAAAATATCAGAAGAAAAAATTGAAGAAATTATTAACTTTGCGGTGAAACATACCCCTTCATCATTTAATTCTCAAAGCGCACGCGTAGTTGTTTTATTTGGCGAACAGCATGATAAAGTATGGAATATTACGAGAGAAACGCTTCGTAAAATTGTTCCAGCTGAAAATTTTTCAGATACGGATCAAAAAATGAACTTATTCGGAAGCGGCTATGGAACAGTTCTTTTCTTTGAAGATCAAGAAGTAATTGAAGGATTGCAAAAGCAGTTCGCATCTTATAGCGAAAATTTCCCGGTTTGGTCTAACCAATCATCAGGTATGCTGCAGCATGTGATTTGGACAGCGCTTGAGCTGGAAGGCCTAGGAGCAACTTTACAGCATTACAATCCATTGATTGACGATGAAGTAAAAGCAGCTTGGAATATTCCAAGCTCATGGAAATTAATTGCTCAAATGCCATTTGGTAATCCTGTGGCGCCAGCGGGCGAAAAAGAATTTCAACCGCTAAGTGAACGTGTAAAAGTATTTAAATAAGAAAAAAGAGGTACGGACAAAATTATTTTAGTTGAAGCAAAATCCGAACGATGAATCGTTCGGATTTTTTCATTGGTATGGCAAGCGTAGGTGTTGCGTATGTAGCTGCTTCTAGCGGTTGATTTCGTTATGTCTCAGACCCTTTTTTTAGTAAATAGTTTGAATATTCTTTTATGTTTAACCTAAGAAAAATGCGGTTAAATAGGAGGAGTAGTCCTCAAATCTTCTGTGGAATTTATGCGCTATACATAAGCAATTCAACGATGTTTTACAAAAAAATAAAGTTTTTAACTTGGTTTTTTAGAGAATATTTGTTAACATATCCACTTGTGAGGTCTTAGTAAGAGGAGGATGATGTAAAGAATCCCATATCGGACGCAAGGGCGTAGATATGTGGAGTGGGAATTTTAAAGGAGGATTTTATGTCTGATCAAGGAAATCAAGGAAAATTTAAAAAATCAATATCGTTACTTGACCTAACGTTAATTGGGATGGGAGCTATTTTTGGTTCCGCCTGGTTATTTGCGGTTAGTAACGTAGCGTCAAAGGCTGGTCCAGCCGGAAGTTTTTCGTGGCTGATTGGCGGAGTCATTATTTTACTTATCGGTTTAGTGTATGCTGAACTTGGAGCAGCGCTGCCGCGTACCGGTGGAATTATCCGTTATCCGGTTTACTCGCATGGTCATTTAGTGGGTTACTTAATTTCATTCATTACCATTATTGCTTACACAAGCTTGATTGCCATCGAGGTAACGGCTGTACGTCAGTATGTTGCGTTTTGGCTTCCTGGTCTAACTAAACATGGTTCTGAATCGCCTACTACAATCGGCTGGTTATTTCAGTTCGCGTTATTAACGCTATTTTTTATCATTAACTACGTAAGTGTAAAAGCATTTGCTAAGTCAAATGTCATTATATCTGTGTTCAAATATGCGGTTCCTCTTACAATTATCGTCGTGTTAGCTTATCACTTTAAATCAGCTAACTTTACAACTGGCGATTTTGCTCCGTTTGGTTTTAATGGTATTCAAGCAGCCATTTCAACAGGTGGCGTTATGTTTGCTTACCTAGGACTTCACCCTATTGTTTCTGTAGCCAGTGAAGTTAAAAACCCGCAGCGTAATATTCCAATCGCGCTCATTATCTGTATTGTACTTTCAGCGATTATTTACACAGCACTGCAAGTATTGTTCATTGGTAACATCCCGGCTGATATGCTATCAGGAGGATGGGGAACAATTCAAGAGCAATTCTCTTTACCATTTAAAGATATTGCACTTATTTTAGGCCTTGGCTGGTTAGTAACGCTTGTTATTTTTGATGCTATTTTATCACCAGGCGGTAACGGGAACATCTTCATGAATACAACTTCTCGTTTAGTTTATGCTTGGTCTCGTAATGGAACATTATTTAAACGTTTCTCAAAAGTAGATAAGAAAACAGGAATTCCACGTGCGTCACTATGGCTATCATTTGGAATGTCCGTATTCTGGACACTGCCATTTCCTTCTTGGGAAGCGCTAGTAAACGTATGTTCAGTGGCACTTATTCTGTCTTATGCGATTGCGCCAATTTCAGCTGCTGCATTCAGAGTAAATGCAAAAGACCTTAAGAAGCCTTTTAAATTAAAAGGCATGAGCGTTATTGCTCCTGTTTCATTTATTTTCTGTTCATACATCGTATATTGGTCAGGATGGACGACAATTTCTTGGCTGCTAGGATCACAGCTTCTAATGGTTGTTATCTACGTAGCGTTTAAGAAATATGTACCAACTGACGTCGTAAAATTTGCACAGCAGCTTAAATCTGCTTGGTGGCTAGTTGCTTATTATATTATTATGCTTGTTATCTCTTATCTAGGTTCATTTGGTGGAGGACAAGGTGTGCTAAGCAACCCGCTTGACTTAATTTTAATTGCTCTTGTTTCACTTGGTATTTTCTACTGGGCGAAATACACAGGTTTACCAAAAGCAGTTATCGATACAGATGATTAATAAAAAACACGGCATGAATTCATGCCGTGTTTTTCGTTTGTATAGGCGTGTACTCTATTTATTTATCAAACAGCCATGTTTTTAATATAGCAGCATACTCACGAAAGTAGGCTTGAAGTTTAATTGAATTTGGTGTCTTTGCGCCTAAAGGATAAACATCAAAACCTTGGCGCTTGGCAATAATAGAAGCGCGAAACAAATGAAAATCACTGCTAACAAGCACGACTTTTTTGTGTTGAATATCAACTTTCTGTTTAGTAAAAGTAAAATTCTCAAAAGTAGAAGTTGACTGATCTTCTTTTATAATTCGATTCTTTTTAATTCCTTCTTTCCGCAGAAAACGATAGGCTGCCTCTGCTTCAGAAATTTCTTCATCGGATCCTTTTCCGCCCGTTACGATAACTTTTGTTTGTTGATGTGCTTGTAAATAAGATAAGGCCGTCTTTACTCGTTCTTTTAAACTAGGAGACATTTGATCACCATCTACTTTAGAACCTAAAACGAGGACATAATCTGCGTTATGTGGAACAGACTTGTGAGCAGTTTGATACATACAAAAAGATATAATTACTATATAAAGAACAAGCGAACCAATAAAGGTATAAATCATTTTTTTCTTCAACTGTGAGCACCTTCCTAGCTATTTCATAAGATGTTTGGAAAATAATTGTTATTATAGCATACGAGACCCAAATAAGTATAAGCACAGTAATATATAATAATAGAAGAAAATCGTTATTGTGAATGGTTATAAAATTCGTTACAATAAAGAATAAATGATTTTAAAAGTGCCTCTAAGGAGGATAATAGGGAAATCGGTGTAAATCCGGTGCAGCCCCCGCTACTGTAAATGTGGATGAACCTGCAAAGACCCACTAGTCAAACTAGGAAGGGTGCAGAAGTAAAATGAAGCATAAGCCAGGAGACCTGCTTTTAAAAACCCCTTATTTTTCGGTGGGAGAAATAAGTCAAGACAATGTGTTAATGAGCGCATGACCAAACCTTGACTTTTACAGTTAAGGTTTTTTTATGTGGTAGGGAGTGGAAAAAGTGAAAAAAGGAAAACCGCTTATGATTCAAGGAACGCACTCAGACGCTGGAAAAAGCATGATTGCTACAGCATTTTGCCGTATTTTTAAAGAAGACGGCTATCAAACTGCACCGTTTAAATCGCAAAATATGGCGCTTAATTCATACATTACAATGGATGGAAAAGAAATTGGCAGAGCGCAAGGAATTCAAGCAGAAGCGGCTGGAGTAGAAGCAACAACCAATATGAACCCTATTTTAATTAAACCAACTCGTGATCATGAATCTCAAATTGTCGTTCACGGAAAACCGCTACGTAATATGTTTGCTTTTCAGTATCGGCAAGAATTTTTTAATGAAGGTTTGAACGTTATCACGGAAGCTTATAAAGAGCTTGCCAATCATTATGATCGAATTGTGATTGAAGGCGCTGGAAGTCCTGCTGAAGTCAATTTGAACGATCGGGAACTCGTAAATATGCGCGTTGCAAAAATAGCCCAAGCGCCTGTTGTGTTAGTAGGAGATATTGATAAAGGAGGAGTTTTTGCGAGCCTAGTGGGTACTCTTCAATTGCTTCCAGATGAACACAAGTCTAGAGTTATCGGGGTGTTAATTAATAAATTCCGAGGAGATTTAGAACTTTTAAAACCAGGTTTGAAGTGGTTTGAAGAATACACGGGTGTTCCGGTTCTAGGAGTTATTCCTTATATGAACAACGTGGAAATTGACGCGGAAGATTCGTTATCACTTAGAAATTACTCAACGCTTGTGAATCCGTTAAAAGAAATTGATATTGCGGTTATCTCGTACCCGCGCATCTCAAATTTTACAGACATCGATCCTTTAAGCTTAGAAGAAGACTGTCACGTGAGGCTTGTAACCAAGCCGTCGCAATTAGGTACGCCTGATTTAATTGTTTTACCAGGAAGCAAAAATACGATTGAAGATGCTCAGTTTTTACAAGAAAGCGGCCTGGCTCTAGCCATTAATCAAGTTTTGAACACAACGAACGTTCACGTCATTGGCATCTGCGGAGGATATCAAATGCTAGGGGAGACAATTACAGACCCTGATGCAGTAGAATCTCGGATTGAATCTATCAAAGGGCTGGGCTTGCTTCCGGTGGAAACCGTTATGACAACCAGCAAAAAAACAGAAAGAGTTTCTGGGTATGTCCAGCTAGAAAGTGAAAGAGTTTCGATTGAAGGCTACGAAATTCATATGGGAAAGACGATTTCTAAGAGCACCACGGAAGCTTTTGCAGTGGTAGAGCATGAAAAAGAAGGAACGGTTAAAGACAACGTCATTGGCACGTATGTTCATGATGTGTTTCATAACGATGCTTTGCGCAGAGCTTTGCTTAATCAAATTCGTAAACATAAAAAATTGCCGCCTATTACGGACACATTCAACAGTCGCCTGCAAAAAGAGGAGTCTTTTTCAAAAGCAGCAGCATATGTGAGAGAAGCCGTAGATATGGAAAAGCTGTATCATTTAATAGACAACTATAAAAGCCCGGAGCAAACACAAAAAGTATAGCTTGTAGGGGCTTTCGCTTGTTTTTTTACCGAGAACTTTAGTACGCTATTCTACGTTGCCTAGTTCAACAGTCTAGCACTCGTAACAAATAAAAGATGATTGTTTCCAACTTAATGCATGGTGGAAGCATGGTTTATGGACAGGAAAATGAATGGTTAATGTAATGTAAAACATCACGCCTCGTTTCCTAGAGGAGCTGAACGTATTGATTTTTAAACGTATTTTTTTTAACAAAGCATCTATTTTATACATAGTCAGTTTATTTATTGTATGTACTTCGGTAATTATGGGCGTATTTATTGGTACAGTTTCGTTAACCGTAGGAGATACAATCAAAATTATTATTGGCCACCTTACCGGGCTATCCTTATATCACGGTCCGGAAAACATGGATTTAATCATTTGGCAAATTCGTTTTCCAAGAGTACTGGTGGCATTTTTAGTAGGAGCTTCGCTTTCAATAGCAGGGGCTGCCTTTCAAGGGCTATTAAGAAACTCTCTTGCCGATCCTTATACGATCGGGGTTTCCTCAGGTGCAACCCTTGGCTCTGTCATGGCAATTTATTTTCATTGGAGTATTTTTGGTTTGTCTATCTTCACGCTGCCTGTAGTCGGCATTGTATCTGGTTTTATTACTCTTCTTTTAGTTTTTGGTATTACGAAACTCGCAAGCGGCAATTTGGCCAATGAAACCATCATCTTAGCGGGGATTATTTTATCATCCTTTATGAGCGCACTTATTTCATTAATTGTGGCTCTTTCTCCCGAAGAAGATGTAAGGCAGGTTTTATACTGGCTAATGGGAAGCGTATCAATGAGAGGATGGTCTCATATTCAAATTTTAGGGCCGTTCTTTTTGATCGGTACAATTATGCTGTTGTTACATGTAAAAGAGCTGAACGGCTTAGCATTTGGCGATCAATCCGCTCAGTTTATGGGAATAGACGTAAAGAAGAAAAAAAGAATGATTTTAATAGGTGCATCCGTATTAACAGGGGCTGCGGTATCAGTATCTGGGGCAATTGGATTTGTTGGCTTAGTTATCCCCCACGTAGTGCGTCTCGTAGCGGGAGCTAATCATAAGCATGTACTGCCGCTTTCTATTTTAATTGGAGGAAGTTATTTGGTTTTAGCAGATTTATTGGCACGAACGATATTAGAACCTCGTGAACTGCCGATTGGAGTCGTAACCGCCTTAATTGGTTCGCCGATTTTTACCCTGCTCCTTGTAAAAGAACGTATGCGGAAGAGAGGAATATCATGATTGAACTATATAATGTGACAGGAGGATACGATAAGCAGCAGCCAACCGTTCGTGACATCACGTTCACCGTAGACAAAGGTTCTTTTGTCGCTTTACTAGGACCAAATGGAAGCGGGAAAACAACGCTTATTCGCTTAATTATGAATGTATTAACCATTCAATCAGGAGAAGTGAAGGTGGAAGGAAAGTCAGTGAAGGCTTATTCACCAAAACAACTGGCGCAAAAAGTTGCAGTCATGACGCAAGAAAATCAAATTGGGCTAGAATTTACGGTTCAAGAAATTGTTTCACTTGGACGTTACCCTTATCAGGCAAAAGGATTGTTTAGCACTGTATCAGCACAGGATGAAGAAGTGGTGGAAAGCGTGATGAAATTAACAAACGTCTGGCACTATAGAAATCATACTTTTCAATCGCTAAGCGGTGGAGAAAAACAGCGGGTTTTACTGGCTAAAGCACTAGCGCAAGAACCTGACTACTTACTTCTTGATGAACCAACGAATCACTTAGATGTAAAACATACAATGGAACTGCTTCAGCTGTTAAAAACTTTACAGCAGGAAATGAGCTTAACGGTCCTGGCCATTTTGCATGATCTCAACATCGCCTCGCTGTTTGCAGATAATGCCGTGTTGCTGAAAGATGGAAGAGTAGAAGAAACTGGGATGGATGCCATTTTTAAGGATGCAGCTACGTTAAAAAGAGTATATGGGGTTGATTTGCATGTATTTCACCATCCCGCTGTGAACAAGCGACAAATTGCTTTTGTGCCGCCGTATCAATATCCAGAGACGGACTTCCATGAGTTGTATCAGTTACAAAAGGAACCGGACAACCTATGTTTATCCTTTGTTCGTCCTTTGAGAACTCTTTCACTGGGTTCAAATGAAACAGGTCTAGACTGGTGTCAAGAAATTGTTCAACAGCAAAGCAGTGCTAACGCGGCGTGGAAATCTGCGTCTTTATATAGTCATGAAGTTCGCTTAAAAGACGATAAAGGTTACTCGTGGCTGGCTGTGCTGACACATGGACAAAAAGAAAACGAAGTAAATATTGTTCTACTAACAAATGCGCCGCTTTCGGACGGGAACTTACTTCATGCTGCGATGAAGGTAATTGAGTACCGAGCTTTCTTAGGAAAAACAGGACGTATTGTTGTAGCATCATCTCATCATAAAGAAGAAAATCAAGAAGAAATTTCAGAGTTCTTGATGGAACGCCTCCAAAAAGAATTACAACTATTTATGGAAACAAAAATGACCGACAGTTGCTTTAAATAAGCAGTAGCGGTCATTTTTTATTCTTCGGAGTGATCATCAGACTTTTCTGTTTCACCTCCTGAACTCATCGTTGTCTCAGTTGTATGTTCATCAATCTTTTTTTCTTTTAGCTTAACAGAAAACAAGTCTTTGACTTCTTCATCTACTTGATCAGAGTCAGCGCTGTAAGTGGTGCCGATGTTTAAGTGACCGGTCAAATCTTTAATGCCTAGCTGGCCGAAATTATTACTAAGATCAATTTTGTCTAACAATACTTTTTCGACCATGATTTTTTCAACAACAATGGACTGCTTTGGCTGAGTTACTTCATCAATCTTTTTGTCAAGAGTTTTCACCATCTCATATAAGGCTGTATTGGACGATTCTTCCTTTAACGCAGAGAGCTGATTTTGAATAGCTTCGAAATTAGGAGCTGACTGCATAGCCGAGAGTAAATGAGCTGTTTGCTCGTGCAGTTGAGACAGTGATTGAATAAGGTGAGCTGATTCATTTAATTGCTGATGAAGCTCTTCTATTTTAGGGATCGCGTCGGTTAAACGCGTCACTTGATCAATAATTCCCTGCAGGTTCAGCGCTGAATCTGACGAAAGAGCAGGTTTTGTGAATTCAGCTTCAGCAGAGGTCTTAGGCTCCATTTGGCTAGGCAACTTCTTTGGCTGTTGAGGGGGTTTTTTTAGATTAGACTGTTTTTTAGCTTTCATCTTTTCGGGTAATTCTTTCCGCTTTTGATTAGAACGTTGGTCTATGGGACCTGCTTTTTTTTGAGTTGGAAGGGAAGACGGATTTATTTTACGGACTGTTTCAATTTTAGGCGATTGTTTAAACCACTTAGAAAACATGAAATTCCCTGCCTTTCATGCTACGTATAGTTCTGCACAATAAATTACAAATCAAATTTCACATGCAAAAGACCATCTTTAAATGATGCGTGACACGGCGCTTCCCCTACAGCAGGCGGAAGGATGATTGATCGTTGAAACGTTCCTTCACGTCTTTCTTTGTGAAGAACATTTGCATCCTTCACGGTTAAAAGAGATGAACCGGATATGTGTAAAGTATTTTCGTGCATGGTCAATTCGACATCTGTTCGTTTAGCACCGGGTATTTCAATTACAACTAACAGCTGATTTGCCCATTCATATACATCAATTAAAGGATAATCTCGATACTCATTTACAATTTGAGGAGAAGCATCTGCTTCCGTATCATTCTGTTCTTCATGATCATCATCAAAAATCTTTTCCCAAAATTTCGTATGGTTTTCTTCTTGTAACGTTTCTGCCCACTTTTTAAATTTTCCATGATTCATATTTGTCACCTTCTTAAGAAAAATAAAACAAGGCCTTTTGCAGCTTTCTATTTTATATGTATGCATGAAAATAGAAAAAAACGTCCACTTTAATCTAAATCGTGGACGTCTATTTGAGACATAGGAATATTAACATGTTTAGGCATCCGGATTTCCAACACTCCGGAACGATATATGGCGCGTGTGCCTTTTTTACGAACCGAACAAGGAAGCTGAATTTCTTCTTTGAAGGATTCTTCTCCATCTATTCCTTCAATCGTACACACATATGGCGTATGATAGACTTTAATGCTTGATACAATATCACGGTTAGGGATTTTTAGCTGTACAATGCATTCATCTAATGTATTGATGACGTTTGAATCAAATCTTCTTGGCTTTTGTCCATGACCTTCAGTTCCCATATCCTGCTGTTCTTTCATCATGTCTTGGGCTTGCTTAAAGAATTCATTTCCTTGCATAAAATCCGGAAAAGAATGGGACATCGTAGAAGAAATCATTTGCTGAATATACTTATTCATGTCTTTAGATGCCATTCCTTTTGGGATATTTTCCATCATTCCTTTAAAAGGAGACTTTCCAAATGGAAACATATTTACACACCTCCTTGTAATGTGCCAAGTAAAATAACAAAATTGTTAAAGCTAAATTTGATTTCCAATTGGAGCTGAAGGGTTCGCAATTTGATCTTGATCGCTTACATCAGGATCTAACACGCCCGTATTCATTTGAGAGCAAGTAGGAGAGAAGTTACCTAAAGAGAAATTCGCGCCGTTAAACTTTGAGTTCGCCGTGTGACTGTTTTGAATGGTGGAACCAAAATCAATATTTGCGTTTTGCGTGACACCGTTTGTTACGATATTAAAACCGTTAATTTGAAGAGGCATAAAGAGACTCCTTACTGTTTTTATTCATTCCGCTCTGACTATCGCGTTAAGAGAGAATGTATTCACCGTTTGTCGTCATGCTGTTGACAAGCATTGCCCTATATCACTGCTGATAACCATTGACATGATCAACGTTTGCAATATCTGTTTGGTCATTTGTATCAGGATCGATATAAATGTTTCGCATTTTCGAGGAAGCAGGTGAGACATCGCCATAAGAAGAGTTCGTACCAGTGGATTTTGAATGAGCCGTGTGACTGTTATGGAGTGCTTCGCCAATGTTGACAGAACCGTTGCTTGAGATACTGTTGATCTTTAAATTATAAATGTTAATAACACTTGGCATACGCTCTCACCCTTTTCTATGGTTGATTAATGTATCCTATGATGATAAGTGCCTAAACGTTCACAATTCCTCATAACTAAAATCGCCTTTTCCGATTGAAGGAAAAAGCGATTGAGAGAGGATTACTTAATGATATGATGGGCTTATGAAATGGGTGCAATACGATAATTCTTTTTTTCTAAAATGTAAGAGATGCTTTGTTGGACAGTGGAAAATGTTCGCCAATTAAACTGAGAATCTACAAGCGAAAGAGCCATTTTTGAAGAAAGACCAACAATAAGGCAAGTGGTACCAATCAAACGCAAAGCATCGTGAAGCGTGTTAATATAATAACCGTGTTCTTCATCTAACGAATGAAGGGAAGATAAATCAATAAGCAAATAGCGCGCCTGTTCTTTTACAACTGCCTCCAATACCGTTTCAGTTAGCTTCTTTCCACGTTCTATATCCATCTTACCGGTAATGGGCACAGCTAAAACCTCGTCCCATATCTTTAATAAAGGCGTGGACAAATCCTCAATTAACCGTTCTTTTTCAAGCTCTGCTTCGGCTTGATCTGTAAAGTCTAATAGCATAAGCAAGTAGCCATAACGCTCGCCGTCTTTTGTATCAATAGGGTGAATCACAGCTTCTGCTACGTATTGACTGCCAATCGTTATACGCGTTCGGTAGGTTGTATGAAGAGAGGTGAGTAATTTTTCCGCTTCTTCAGAATTGGAATGAAAGAAGTCCATATGCTTTCCAATTAACTCTTCGATATGAGATAACTGGTAGATTGGGAGTACTGGCTGGAGTGTTTCAATTGCTCTTGCATTCATCCACTGCACACGATAGTCTTTATCTGCAATGATCATGGTTTCTTGAATATTTTCTAAAATCAAATGTCCATTAAGCTTTTGTGGAAGTCGTCCAATTCCATTCATTCTCCATCTCTCCTTATGTGTGTATTAAGTTTATGTACATCTACTTTATATTTTACAGTGAAAAGAATGAAGAAGGCTATAAGAAATTTCTTAACGTGTATAGGGATCATGGTATGTAAAAAAACGTAGGAGTAAGCACTCGCTTCAATCAAAAAACTCCCCTGTGCAAAAGGGGAGTTCACCTTACTCATATGATTTAATAAAATCAACGTTGTATTTTTCAACGCTTGATAAGTGGGAATCTCTAAATGATGAATCAGGCGTATACCATGACTTTTCATAAAAATAGGCTTGAAGATCTTTCGATTTAAATACATACCCATGCCGCGCATAGATTTCATTTCGAGCTAGCCTTAGTTCACTCGAGCTCAAACTGCTAATATCTCTATAGCTTAATTTGTAAGAATCCGAACCAGGAAGAATATAAGAGCTTGAAGTAGCATAAGAGCGCGGCCCAGGCACGATCACTTCTCGTTCTTTTATGACGGTTTTTTCCTTTTCGACGGGCGGCGTTTGTATATTTAACATAATACTTTCTTCACTTTGAATAGTGTAGGGACTGCTTTTGAACGTTGTGCCGTCTTTTTGCACTTCAGCATGAACAGTGACGCTTCCATCCGTGGCAACAGGCCCTATTTGTGATGAGCTATTCACCTGCAGTCCCGTGCTTTTTCCATTTACGAATAAAATAGCGTCATCTCTATTCGATGAGATTGTAACGTAAGCCCCTTTAAATACCACAGATATATTTTCTTCTTTTTGCCGGTGAAAATTTACAGTGGTTTGATCTGTAAGTTTTCCGTAAGAGCTTTCATAAGAAGCCGTAAGCGGGTAATTTCCAATCATAAAAGGCCCTATTTTTTGCGTTTGATTCTTGGATATCGATTGTTTTGTATCATTGACTGTAACCGTTGCATCCTCTGGCGTGGTGAGGGAGATATAATATGATGACGGCACAACCACGTACTGTTTTTTGAAGAGTAGTGAATGTTTCTGTTCTTTTATTGTGAAGTAGATACTCGATTTATTTTTTAAATCATTTTCAACGTCTCGTAAAATAGAACCATCGGAAGTTGCATCCAACAGTGCTTGAATAGATGTGTCATTAATAACTATAGTAGACTGCGAAGAGTCTAATAACTCTCTTAACACAGCTGTATCTTTCGATTCTAATGCCTCAATAAAGCGGTCAGCCGTCTTTTCTTCTGAGCCAGAGAAAAAGAAAGAAAATACAAAAGTTAAAAGAAGTATAAGCGCAATACCCCCGCCAATATACCAGCTCTTTTTATGCTTAGCTGCAGCTGGCGACACGGTGAAAGAAAAGCCGCAGTTATTGCAAAATAATTGGTCTGTGCTTGCACTGGCCCCGCATTTTGGACATTGATTCATTCACACCATTCCTTTCTTTTCATTCCATTAAATGTATGGAACGTGTAGGTAAAACAGACCATTAAATTGGAAAAAGAATAGATTCAACAAGAAAGATAAACACACCAAACATGCACAGAAAAGGTGAGGTATGCTATGATAAGAACTATATATTAATCCGATAGGGACACTCTGTCATATAAAAAGGAGATGAAGCAAATGAGTGTTTCATTTGTAAATAAAAATCAAGAGTCTACGTATGAAAAATTGCTGCCTCTAGTCGAAAAATTTAAGAAACGAGCTTTTAAAATAGATGAAGAAGGTACGTTTCCCTTTGAAAATATTCAAGAGTTAAAAGAAGCGGGCTATACACGTCTTTCTCTCGAAAGCAAATATGGCGGAAATGAATTACGCCTTTATGATTTTTTATTATTTCAAGAATTAATTGCTCAAGGAGATGCTTCTACGGCTCTTAGTATTGGATGGCATATGGGGATTACAATGGACTTGCGTGAAAAACAGCCTTGGAATCAGCAAATCCTCGATTTTATTTTTAAAGAAATAGAAAAAGGTGCACTTATTAACACCGCTGCTACTGAACCGAAGACAGGAAGTCCTACTCGAGGAGGAAAACCGGAAACGACAGCCGTAAAAACAAAAGAAGGCTGGCGAATCAACGGCCGAAAAACATTCACCACGATGTCTCCAGTGTTAAATTACTTTTTGGTAAAAGCAAGCATTGAAGGTGAAGAAGAGATCGGCTTATTTTTAATTCCTCGTGAAACAAGCGGACTTTCAATAGAAGAAACATGGGATATGATTGCAATGCGCGGGACAGGAAGTCACGATCTTGTGCTAGAAAACGTCGATATTAAATACGACTTTCTTGTTGAACGCCTCGGTGGTTTTAAAAAGAATGAGCCAAGCGGCTGGCTTCTTCATATACCAGCTTGCTACATGGGTACAGCCATCGCAGCAAGAGATTATGCTGTCGCATTTGCTACAGAATATTCGCCTAATAGTATTGAAGGGACGATTAGCGAGTTGCCAAATGTGCAGCGTCTAGTAGGAGAGATGGAACTTGAACTCATGCAGGCGCGTCACTTTATGTACGGCGTGGCAAGTAAATGGGATGAGACCAGCGACCGAGCAGCATTAGCGGGAGAGTTAGCAGCTGTCAAACACGTAGTGACCAATAGTGCCTGTACGGTTGTCGACAAAGCCATGCGCATAGTAGGAGCGCGAAGCTTGCAGCGCAGTAATCCGCTGCAGCGTTATTATAGAGACGTGCGTGCCGGGCTTCACAACCCTCCAATGGATGATATGACGATTGTTAATTTAGCGAAGCAGGCGTTTACTAGATAAAACTTAATAACATGTTAAATGATGAAAAACTGCTTATTATAGGCTATTCTATAATAAGCAGTTTTTTCGTTGCAAGAGGAGGAATTGAAGATGAAGTCCGTAAGAGAAATTCAGCTGACACCCTATAATATCGCGTGGGAAAAGGAATTTTCAAAAGAAGCTGCCACCTTAACAACTATAATGTCAGCTCAAGTTTTAGAGGTTCATCATATCGGAAGCACTGCTGTTCCCGGCTTAAGCGCAAAACCGATTATTGATTTACTTATTGAAGTGAAAGATATAAAGAAAGTAGATACATATAATCAGAGGATGGAACAGCTTGGTTACGAAGCGAAAGGTGAAAACAGCATAAAAGGAAGACGATACTTCCAAAAAGGCGGAAATGAAAGAACGCATCATGTTCATATTTATGAAAAAGGCCACCCAGAAATTAATCGGCATATATGGTTTCGAGATTATCTGCGTACTCACCCTGATACAGCAAAAGAATACGAAACGTTGAAAATAGAACTAGCGCATCGCTATCGCTTTGAACCAGAAAAATATGTGGAAAATAAAACGAATTTTATTCATAAAATAGATGGGCTAGCTTTAAAATGGAGAAAGGGAAGCAGCAATAAGAATAGGAAAGATGATCTTAGATAAAAAGGAGGAACGAGTTTGACTCCAGTTCTAAATCGACAGACAAATACAGGCAAAAAGAAAAAAACAATATGGATCAGTCTGATATCCTTTGTTATTCTTTGTTTTGTAGTTTGTACGGCAATTTCTCTTTATGTAGGCATAAGCCTGACAAAACTAGATAAAAATTCTGCTGTGAAAAATCCTGGTGATTACGGCATGCACTATAGCAATCAAGTATTTTTGAGCAAAGACGGAATAACCCATTTAAAAGGATGGATGATTGAACCAACGGAGCAGCCAAAAGCGACCATTATTATGTCACATGGATACGGAAATAACCGTGAAGCACAAGGAGCTGGCTTTCTGCCGCTGAGTAAAGAATTTGTAAAAGCGGGATATCGGGTAGTCATGTTTGACTTTAGAGATTCAGGAGACTCAGAAGGAAATCAAACGACGATTGGTGTAAAAGAACAGCTCGATTTATTAGGCGTTATTCAGAAAATAAAAGAAACAACAAAAGAGCCAATTGTGCTCTACGGCATTTCAATGGGAGCAGCCACTTCTTTATTAGCAGCTTCTCAAGATGACGACGTAAAAGCAGTGGTAGCCGATAGTCCTTTTAGTGATTTAACCTCTTATTTAAAAGAAAACCTATCTGTATGGTCTCATTTACCAAACTTTCCGTTTACACCGCTGACAATGGCTATTCTTCCTGTTATTGCAGATGTAAATCCTGCTGAAGCTAGTCCCATTAAAGCGGTCGAGCATATTTACCCTCGACCAATTTTATTTATACACAGCACAGGAGATACAAAAATTCCTTACACTGAAAGTGAAAAAATGGCTAAAACGCACCCGGATGCTTTTCACTTCTGGAAAACTGATAAAGCAGAACACGTTCAAAATTATCATGTATACAAAAAAGAATATGTAAAGCGCGTATTATCTTTTATTGAGCAATCGCTGTAAAAAAAAGAGGCTGGGACAAAAATATTTTAGACGAAATGTAAAACGAACCATTGATCAAGACTTTTGATTAGTGGTTCGTTTTTTTTGTAAGGACAAGCGTAGATTTCATGTGTGTAAATCTTTCTAGCAGTTGATTGGAGGGCAAGACGAAGACTCCTGGGGGAAAAGCGGAACAGGTGAGACCCCGCAGGAGCGAAAGCGACGAGGAGGCTCAGCGGCCGCCTGCGGAAAGCGAAGTCTTGCACGGAAATCAACTGCGGTGTCTCAAGCAGTTCAGCTCATATATCCCATTTGTTCATCTTTAGATGGGATTCATTTCGTTATGTCTCAACCTCTTTTAGCCGTTGATTTTACCTTGTTCTATAAGCTCAGCATATAAATTACGAAGAATGTAGGTTTTATAACTTTCTAGCTTTCTTCCATCAATTTTAGAGATATTGGCCGCTTTTAACTGCTGAACAAACCAGCCCTTTGAATAGATATGAGCCATTGTTAATCACTCCTTCAAAAAGATCCACTCTAAATAATTAACTATATTCATAAAAGGAACTAAAAAGAAGTGAACGAAGCAAATGAATTGACGTTCATTTTTTACAGCGTTATACTGCTCTACAGCTACATAAAAGGAGGAAATGAACAATGAGTAAACAGTATATAAACGTAAATGGCGTTAATTTGCACTACATAAGCAAGGGACAAGGAGAGCTTATGCTATTTCTTCATGGGTTTCCTGACTTTTCGCATATTTGGCGACACCAGATAGACGAATTTTCTAATGATTTTCATACAGTTGCTTTGGATTTAAGAGGATATAACTTATCTGAAAAGCCAAGCGGACTAGAATCATACGAGATTGATGTATTAGTAGAAGATATTCGCCAAGTGATTGAAGGTTTAGGATATAGCTCCTGCACGCTAGTTGTACACGACTGGGGAGCAGGAATTGGGTGGACATTTGCTTATCGCTACCCGGAATATGTACAAAAATTAATTGCTTTTAACGGTCCGCATCCTTATACATTTATGCGTGAGCTTAGAACAAATAAAAATCAGCAAAAAGCAAGTGAGTATATGAAATGGTTTCAAAAACAAGAAGCACAGGACTATATGGAACGAGACAACTTCTCAGGTTTGCGTAAGCTTGTGATCGACCCAGGTGTAAAAAAAGGATATCTAACAGCTGATGATGTTCAAGCATACATGAACTCTTGGGAAAATGGCTCTGTGCTGTCAATGCTAAGTTATTACCGCAATTTAAAAATCTTCACGGAAGAAGATCTTCAAAGAAAATCTTTGTTTCCGTTAGAAGAGGAAGTGTTAAACATCCCTGTACAGATTATTTGGGGAAATCAAGATCCTACGTTTATGCCTGAAAACTTAGATGGCATTGAAGAATATGTGCCAAACATATCTGTTCATCGATTAGCTGAAGCATCTCATGCTCCTCAGCATGAAAAGCCTCAAGAAGTAAACGACGTGATGTGGAATTTTTTAAATAAGTAAAGAAAAAAAGAAAGGTTTCCTCTAGAAACCTTTCTTTTTCTTTTGAATTTAAAATAATTTTTTAAAAAGTGATCCAACAGAATAAGGTGATCGTTAGGTAAGTATAAAAGGAAGGAATTCTTGAAAAAAGGCGGGTAAAAACTTTTTAAAAAAAGTGATCTATCCGAACAAAGCGTCCGTTAGATAAGTAGAAAGGGAAGGAATTATTCAAGAAGATGACATTAAAAAATTTTTTTAAAAAGAGTGATCCAACGTCACTCAGCAATCGTTTAGTAGATAGAAAGAGAATACTTCCTAAAAAGAATCATTAAATGTGAGGGAACATGAAGGTTTAATATATAGAATATTCAAAATGTTCAATCTATTTAATGATTTAAGATGTAGTAAGAATGAAAAAAGTGGCGTATATCAATCAACTAAAAATGAGGAGAGTGGAAAATGATGAAATTAAGTAAAAAATTAATGATCCCTGTACTAGGAGCTTCACTATTGATGCCGACTATTGCAAATGCAGAGGAAGCAAAACCAACGGCAGTAACAAAAGCTTCAGATCTACGAGCGAACTTAGACTACTTATTATCTGAACACTTTACGCTTGCCGTTGCCGCTATGACAACAGCCTATGACGGTTCTAAAGATGCTGACGCTGCGTTCAAAGCACTCGATCAAAATGCCGTCGACATGGAACCAGCTATTGCTTCTATCTATGGTGATAAAGGAGCGGCTGAGTTTGAACGAATTTTTAGAGAACACAACAATTACACAGATGATTTTGTAAAAGCAACAAAAGAAAACGACAAAGAAGCCATGGCGGAAGTAGATAAAGAAGTAGATCAATTCGTGAATGAATTTGCTAAGTTTCTAAGCACTGCTACGGAGGGTAAACTCCCTGAAGATGCAGCAAAAGAAGCGCTTCGCGTGCACGAAGATCAAGTAAAAGAAACGTTTGAAGATTATGTAGAAGGTGACTATGAGGCAGCCGCGAAGACATACCGCGAAGGATATCAGCAGATGTTTGCAATTAGTAAAGCGTTATCAAATGCAATCGTAACACAAATGCCTGATAAATTCGACAATACAAAAGTAGATACACCAGCAGCAGATTTACGTTCTTCATTAAACAGCTTAGCAGCAGAACATTTTGCTCTAGCAACAATGGGAATGGAAAAAGGGTTTAACGGTTCAAAAGATTACGACTATGTTAGCTGGTTAGAAAATGCCAACACAGCAGATTTTAAAGCTGCAATTGGCTCAGTATATGGCGATGAAGGAGCTGCACAATTCGAAAAAATTTGGCAAGGAGATCACATCAATGCCCAAGCTGAATTAGTAAGTGCACAAGTAAAAGGCGATGAAGCAGGAGAAAAAGCTGCAAAAGATAAGCTCCATAAATTCGCGCAAGAATTTGGTACATTCTTAGGAACAGCAACAGATGGAAACCTTCCAACTGCAGACGCACAGGCAGCTATAAAAGCACACGAGGATACGGTTATTAAAACATTTGAACAATATGCATCCGGTGACTACGCTGGAAGTTATGATACGTATCGTGAAGGGTATAAATTAATGTTTGGTGTTGGCCAAGCTTTAGGTGAAGCAATCGTAAAACAAAACCCCGATAAGTTTGCTGAAACAGCTATGCCAACAGATATGCCGAAAACAGGTATGGGCGGGGCATCTGAATCAACGATGAATCCACTAACAGCGATCTATATTGCACTAGGTTCGTTAGCTGTGTTAACAGCTGGAGTTATTTTACGCAAGAAACCAGTAAGCAAATAATATTTTTTCTCCTTTTCCTTATGAATTAAAAGTCAAGAGTCCTGAAAAAAAGAAGAGAGGCTGTTCTCTCTTCTTTTTTATAAACAGCTGTGAAATGAGGTGACGATGTGAAAAAAGCGATTGTTCTCGCCTACTGTATATTAAGTTTAGTCCTGCTTGTTAGCGGCGGACTATATTTTAAAGAACAAATGGTAGAAGCAAAAGAAACAAAGCAACAGGCTGCAGCTAAGCAAAAAGAAAAAGAAGCACAATCAAAGGATCTAAAAAGCCGGGTAACGCTTGAAGAAGAATTTGCTGTACTAAAAAAGCATAAAACAGAAGCCAAACAGTTAAACAAAGAATTCAAAGGAATCATCCCTGAAAAAGTGTCCATTCCTGCTGTTCATGTGGAGGCTTCAATTGAAGAAGTAGGATTATTAGACAGCGGTGAAATGGCAGCTCCATCTACAGAAAATGGAGTTGCTTGGTTTGAACCAGGAGCTAAACCTGGCGTAAAAGGAAATGCTGTATTAGCAGGACACGTAGACAGTAAAACCGGCCCTGCCGTCTTTTACAACCTAAAAAACTTAAAAAAAGACGATGAAATTACCGTAAGAGATGCACAGGGGACCACACTTACTTTTGTTGTTAAACGTATAAAAAGCTATCCGCGAGATAAAGCACCTCTAAACGAAATTTTTGGGTACAGCAACAAACGTAATTTAAACCTAATTACGTGCACAGGCACGTTTGACCGTGCGGAAGGAACCCATCAAGAGAGGTTAGTTGTCTATACAGAACTAAAAGCTGACCAAGCAAAAGAATTGGAGCGTGAAGCAAATGCACCACAACCTCCTACACATGTAAAGATGAGCGGTAATTTGCTTACGTGGTACGCGGTACGAGAAGGTAATATTATCGGCTACCGAATTTATAAAAAGAATCCAGGCGGAACATTTGTCCATATTGGCAGCGTTTCGGAATTTGAGCGAAAAAGCTTTGCTGACTCCGACGCATCTCAAGCTCGTTACTATGTAACAGCTGTTAATGAGTCAGGAAAAGAGTCCGCTCCGTCTAGTATAGCGAAATAACAAAAAGCTCTCTTCAAACGGAGGGCTTTTTGTTATTTTTGATTGTCGATTAAAAAGATATCTTCTGCCTTTCTATTTATCTAAATGCTATTAGTTTTAATAGATAAATAAAAATTCCTTAAAAATAATACTTGAATAATATAAATATTCAGATTATTATGTACTAATAATCTTTTTTGGTAATTAAAAGGAAAAATCTAAAAAATTCTAAACGAAAAAGGAGAGAAAGTATGGCACAACCTAATTTGCAAACAGAGCAAAAATCGCATCCAACAACCTTTCTAGACAAACTATTAGGAAGGGTAGAAGCAATCGGAAACAAACTACCTGATCCTTTTATTTTGTTTGTATGTCTAGCGCTTATTATCGTAGTAGCATCTGTTGCTATTAATAGTATGGGAGTAACGGTGGTCCATCCCGGTACTAATAAGACTCTTCCAATTAAAAGTTTGTTGTCGCATGAAGGCATTCAGTATATCTTAACATCGATGCTGACCAATTTCACTGAATTTAAGCCCCTAGGACTTGTACTTGCTATGATGCTTGGAGTCGGACTTGCAGAAAAAGTAGGTCTGCTTGAAGTGGCCATAAAGAAAACGATTTTGAATGCTCCAAAAGCTCTTATTACATACGCCATCATTTTTACAGGAATTATGGCCAACTTAGCGGCAGATGCCGCTTTTGTCATCGTGCCTCCGCTTGCCGCAATGATTTTTTATACAGTAGGAAGGCACCCGCTTGCTGGATTAGCAGCAGGATTTGCTGGGGTGGGATCAGGCTTTACAGCGAATCTTATTATATCCGGAACCGACGGATTGTTATCAGGCATTTCTACTGAAGCTGCTAAAACAATTGACCCAAGCGCTGCTGTCAGTCCTGCAGCGAACTGGTATTTCATGGCGGCTTCTGTATTTGTTTTGACCGTTATAGGAGCGATCGTCACCGAAAAGATTGTAGAACCTAGGCTGGGCAATTATAAAGGGAAAAAACGCAATGATTTTGGTGAAATTAGTGAGGCAGAAGCAAAAGGATTAAAAAACAGTATCGTTGCTACATGTATTTATGTCGCTGTACTAGCTGTTTTCTTATTTTGGCCCAACTCTCCTCTACGAAATGAAGACGGTGGAATTGTTCCATCTCCTTTTTTAGATGGTATCATTCCGATCACGCTGCTGTTTTTTGTGGTAGTTGGCTCTGTTTACGGAATAACAGTAGGGAAAATCAAAAGTTCTAGAGATGTACCTGCTTATATGACTGATTCGATGAAAGATATGGCTAGCTATATTGTTCTTATTTTTGCGGCTGCTCAATTTATCGCTTACTTTAATTGGACTAATATTGGAACGTGGATTGCAGTAGAAGGAGCGGATGCATTAAAAGCACTAAATCTAACTGGACTTCCAGTTGTGGTTGGTTTTGTATTTTTAACTGTTGTTCTAAGCCTTCTTATTTTTAGCGGCTCCGCTCAATGGGCGCTAGAAGCACCTATTTTTATTCCATTGTTCATGCTGTTAGGATACAACCCTGGATTTATTCAAGCAGCATACCGAATAGCGGATTCTTCCACGAATGTAATCACTCCTTTAAATCCATACATGATTGTTATTTTAGCCTTTATGAAAGAATACGAGCCTAAGGCAGGACTTGGCACAATTATTTCACTTATGCTTCCTTATACTCTAGCTTTTTTAGGAATTTGGATTGTTATGTTGCTTATTTTTGCAGTATTCGGTATTCCTCTAGGGCCTGGTGTATATATGTATTTGTAAAGAAAAATCCTCTTCTACTCCAAGAAGAGGATTTTTTTATGTCAGAAACTCTAACACAAACAAAAAATAGTTCAGCTTATGTGTACATAGGAGAATACATAAGAAAAAGAAAACAGTATGAAAAAATAAAAGTTTTCTGAATAAATTTGCAAAAAGTAGTTGCTAAATACATATAAATCAAATATGATAGTAAACATAACAAGAGATGTTATATAATCTAACATTAAATTTAGGGGTTATTTATTCGTACTTAAGGGGGAAATCATCATGCAAATGGGCGATTCAGTATTTATGTTTTTTTCAGCATTATTGGTTTGGATTATGACACCAGCTATTGCATTGTTTTACGGGGGCATGGTTCGAAGTAAAAACATGTTAAGTACCGCGATGTATAGCGTAGGTTCTTTAGCTGTTATATCTGTTCTTTGGATAGTGGCAGGCTATTCGTTAGCTTTTTCTACCGGTGGCAATGCTTTTATTGGTAACTTGGACTGGGTGGGATTAAAAGGAGTCGGGTTCACTCCAAACGGGGACTACAGTGCTACGATCCCGCATAATATGTTTATGATGTTTCAGCTGACATTTGCTGTACTAACAGTAGCTATTATCTCTGGGGCTTTTGCAGAGCGCATGAAGTTTTCAGCATTTATCTTATTTGCTATCCTATGGTCATTATTTGTATATGCACCAGTTGCACACTGGGTTTGGGGAGTTGGCGGATGGCTTCGTGAACTAGGAGCTATTGACTTTGCCGGAGGAAACGTCGTTCACATTTCGTCAGGTGTAGCAGGATTAATTCTAGCTCTTGTTGTTGGAAAACGAAAAAATGCCGATGCCGCAGCACCTCACAATTTACCGTTAACTCTTTTAGGCGGAATGCTGATTTGGTTCGGGTGGTTTGGTTTTAACGTTGGAAGTTCTTTAACTATTAACAGCGTTGCAATGACGGCTTTCATTAACACGAATACAGCGGCAGCAACAGGAATTATCGGCTGGCTTGTAGTAGAGTGGATTATCAATAAAAAACCTACGCTGCTTGGAGCCGTTTCGGGAGCGATTGCTGGACTTGTAGCTATTACACCAGCTTGTGGATTCGTTACACCGTTTGCCTCTATTGTAATTGGTTTTATCGGCGGAGCAGTTTGTTTCTGGGGTATCTTCTCACTTAAAAAGAAAATCGGTTACGACGATGCGTTAGATGCATTTGGTCTTCACGGTATTGGGGGAACATGGGGAGGTATTGCAACAGGTTTATTTGCCACAACTTCTGTAAATGACGCCGGTGCGAATGGTTTATTCTACGGAGATCCAAGTCTACTTTGGAAACAGCTGGTGGCTATCGTAGCAACGTACCTATTTGTCGGTATTGCTACCTTCATTATTGTTAAAGTGGTTGGATTAATCGTATCTCTGCGTGCGACACAAGAAGAAGAAACGCTTGGGCTTGATATTACGCTGCACGGTGAAAGAGCGTATCACGAATCAAATATGTAAAAGGGGTGGACACAGTGAGTGATGTTTTAACAAAAATTGAAATTATTACACGCCCTTCAAAGTTTGAAGAGCTTAAGCAAGAACTGGCGAAAATTGGCGTTAGCGGTATTACAGTTACGGATGCACTGGGGTGCGGGTTGCAAAAAGGCATTACGGAGCTTTATAGAGGCGTTAAAAAACAAGACAATATGCACGCACGAATTAAAGTAGAAATTGTGGTGTGCGAAGTTCCGGTATCTGACGTTGTTGATAAAGCAAGAAAAGTACTAAATACAGGTCAGCCTGGAGATGGGAAAATATTTATCTATGAATTAAAAAATGCCATTAAGATCCGAACAGGGGAAGAAGGATCACAGGCATTACGAAATAATAGTTAAACTTAGGGAGAAAGAGAAAACAAAGGGTCATATAAAAGGTGCATACTATGCACCTTTTTTTAGGTTGAATAGTTACACGGCATGTTTCCTTACGGTGACATGCTTTTTTGTTATATATATAGCCAAAAAGTATATCGCAAAAAATAAGTGAATATAATTAAAATTATTTTTATAAAATTAAGAAAATTATAAAAATATGTGTCATTGTTACTGACAAGTTTGGTGAAATACTGCTGTTTATCCTTTTATAATAGTAAAAAATAACTATATTTTTACTTTTATTAGTTTCTCTTTATATATGAGAGCAAATCGATTATGAAAGGATGTGAAAAAAGATGTACATAAACAGCAAGCTGTTTCACCGTTTTCAGAAATGACATTTGTTGCAAAGATAAAAAGCGTTCTAGACGCGAACAAAGGGAGGGAAAATCGTTATAAAAGACTAGCCGCTATTAAGCGTTTTATAACGATTACTACATGCTAAGTAAAAAAATGTTATCTATTTTAGCAACAACGGTCTTATCGGTAGGGTTTGTAGCTGGCTGTGGGAGCAACAGTACATCGGGAGAAGATAAAGGCAGCAATGTTATAAAAATTGCTACGCAAAGCCCTTTGTCAGGAGGTAGTGCGACGTTAGGTGAAGCAATCAAACTGGGAGCTCAGCTAGCTCTTGATGAAGAAAAAGACACGTTTAAAAAATTAGGATATAAACTTCAGCTTGTACCGTATGACGACCAAGGCGACCCGAAAAAAGGCGTAGCGAACGCTCAGTTAATCGGATCCGATAAAGCCGTCTATGGAGTGATAGGACATTTAAATTCAGGGGTTACCATTCCTTCATCTGAAACGTATGAGAAATATTCAATTCCAATGATTTCTCCTGCAAGTACAGCAACGGACGTAACAGACCGAAAGTTAAAAACGGTTAACCGCATTGTAGCGCGCGATGACTTCCAAGGGCCTGCAGGAGCTGAATATGCTGTTAAAGAGTTGAAAGCAAAAAATATTTTTGTCATTCAAGATAAAACAGCTTACGGACAAGGGCTTGCAGATGCTTTTAAAACAGCAGCTGAAAAAGAAGGAGCAAAAATTGTTGGATTTGAAGGAATTACGGTTGGAGAAAAAGATTTTAACGGTGTGTTAAATCAAGTCTCTAAAGAAAAGCCGGATCTCGTTTATTTTGGTGGTCTTTATGCAGAAGGCGGACTTTTAATTAAACAAGCTCGTGACAAAGGAATTACCGCTAAGTTTATGGGAGGGGATGGCTTAGACTCATCAACTTTAGTTGATATTGCCGGAGATGCTGTAAAAGATACATATCTTACGTCAGTAGCAGGCGATGCTTCCAAGACGCAATTCGCTAAAAATTATGAGAAGAAATTCAATAAAAAAGTAGAGTCATATTCTGTATACGGGTATGATTCCATGAAAGTTATGCTTCAAGGTATTCAAAAAGCAATTGAAGACAATGATAAAAAGCTTCCTTCTCATGAAGCAGTACGTGACGCCGTACGCGGTATTACAGAATATAAAGGAGAACTTACGCAGGTAGGATTTGATGAGAAAGGAGACAATAAATACGCTAAAATCTTTATCTATAAGTTTGACGCTCCTTCGTACCCAGCTAAATTAGAAGGAGAAATCTCACAGTAAACCTTAGAAAAGAAAGGTATGGATGTTCCGTACCTTTCTTTTCTTAAAATCGATTTTATAGGACGAAAGGGACGAGGTTATATGTTTGCTCATATTATACAAACACTGCCGCAAGTGTTAATTGACGGACTAACATTAGGAGCTGTATATGCAATTATTGCCCTAGGTTATACGATGGTATATGGCATTTTAGAACTCATCAATTTTGCACACGGCGAAATTTTTATGTCAGGCGCCTTTATCGGAACCGCTATTTTAATAGGGTTAACAGGCGTAGGTTGGATTGCAGCTTTTCCAGCTGTTGTGACGTTACTTTTAGTTCTTCTTATTACGAGCGTTGCGACTGGGTTTCTTGGTATGGGAATTGAAAGAGTAGCTTACCGCCCCCTGCGCAAGTCTTCTAAACTAATTACACTTATTACAGCTATCGGAATGTCGTTTCTATTACAGGATTTTGTGCGCTTCATTACGGAACTTAAGAATGGTAACTATATTGTTAATACCCCTGCTTTATTTTCAGGAAAAGTATTGGTTAGTGCTTCTTCTCTTTCATCATCATTTGATGATGCTACATTTAAAGTAACGTTTATCGTAGTGTTACTTGTTGCTTTTTGTTTAATGATCGGACTTGAAATTTTCGTCAATCGGACCAAATGGGGAATGGCAATGAGAGCTGTAGCTCAAGATCCCGATACAGCTTCATTAATGTCCATTAATGTAAACAAAGTTATTTCTCTTACTTTCTTTATTGGTTCGGCTCTAGGAGGCGCGACCGGTGTGTTATTTGCGCTTCATTACGGAACAATTGATCCTTACATTGGGTTCATATTAGGATTAAAGGCTTTTACAGCAGCTGTTTTAGGGGGAATAGGCAATATACGAGGCGCAATGTTTGGAGGGCTAATGCTTGGCATCCTTGAAATGTTTGCAGCTGCGAATTTATCAACAATCACCGGCAATATTTTAGGAGCAGAGTATAAAGATGTATTTGCATTTGCCATTTTGATTTTGGTGTTAATTTTTAAACCAGAAGGCTTATTTGGAAAAGCCGTTACAGAAAAAGTGTAGGTGATGAAGATGAAAAAAATAATGAGTAGGCTTGAAGGAAACAAAAAGGCGCAAATCATTCTATTTTTTATATATGTAATTGCAACAAGCGGTAGTTTAATGCTTGCCCAAAAGTCCGTTGTCGCATTTTTACTTCTTTTATTTTCATTATTACTTCTGTATTTTATGTCTCTTTCTACTAAATTAAAATGGCTAATAGCAGGGGTCATTTTAATTGTGCTGCTTCCTTTTTCAGCTAGCCAAGGCCCTGCTTATGAATCCTATATGGAAGTATCTACACTAGTAGGCATCTATATTGCTATGGCACTTGGGTTGAACATTGTAGTGGGGTTAGCCGGATTATTGGATTTGGGATTTGTTGCTTTCTTTGCAGTTGGGGCTTACACGTATGGAATTTTTGCGACCAATCAAGCTGCTAATTTTATGCCTTTTGGTACGTACCCATTATCAGGAGAAAGCTTTTGGTTTTTTATTATTGCAGGGTGTCTAATAGCCGCTTTATTTGGAGTTTTGCTTGGTATACCTGTGCTGCGCGTAAAAGGAGACTATCTAGCTATCGTTACGCTTGGATTCGGGGAAATTATTCGAATTGTATTTAACAATTTGGATAAACCAATCAATATTACAAACGGAGCAATGGGGCTGTCCTCCGTGACGCCGCCTTCTATTTTTGGGATTAACTTAGTATATCCAAGTCAGTTTTATTATGTAGTATTAGTCATCTTAGGGGCGGTTATTTTTATTGTACGGCGATTTGAATATTCTAAAGTAGGACGATCGTGGAAAGCAGTTCGAGAAAATGAAATTGCAGCTCAAGCGATGGGAATTCACCTTGTCAGAACAAAGCTGCTTGCGTTTGCTATCGGTGCCTCTTTTTCAGGCATGATGGGAGTGGTCTTTGCCGCTAAGCAAACCTTTGTTGATCCAACCAGCTTTACGCTGTTAGAATCTATCACGATTTTAGTTATGGTTATTTTAGGAGGAATGGGGAGCGTTCCAGGCGTCATACTTGGAGCGGCGGTTGTAACCATTCTTAATCTTCAAGTATTAACGGAGCTCACCGATTGGTTTAATCAACTGAGTTTAAACGGAGTTATCTCTATACCGGATGCACTTTCGCCAGCTAAAATGCAGCGATTTATTTTTGGCGGACTTCTTATTCTATTTGCTCTATACAGGTCTCAGGGATTGCTTCCTGCTAAACAGCCTACGTTCGATTTGAAAGAGCTGAAAGAAGAAGCGGAAGAAGAAGAAATACAGCCTGTGATTTCAACGGCTGAGAAAAACGTCAATCTATAGAGGTGAAAGAAATTGTCTATTTTAGAAGTGAAAAATGTAACCAAGGCCTTTGGCGGTTTAGTTGCCAATCAAGACGTAACAATGGATATTCAAAAAAATTCAATAACAGCTGTAATAGGACCAAACGGCGCTGGAAAGACTACATTTTTTAATATGGTGACAGGTGTTTATCAGCCAACCTCAGGTGATATTATGTTAAATGGTCAATCTATAACAGGGCTAAAACCTCACAGCGTATCAAAACAAGGGATTTCTCGGACATTTCAAAACATCAGGTTATTTAGTAATATAACGGTGTTAGAAAATGTATTAGTTGGGATGCACAACCATTTGAAAGCAACCACTTTTGAAACGCTGTTGAATTTACCTCGAGCAAGAAGAGCGGAAAAATTAGCTAAAAAAGAAGCGTATAAGCTGTTAGAATACGTTGGGCTAGAAGCTTTATATAACGAAGTAGCCAATAACTTATCGTATGGAGCGCAACGCCGACTCGAAATTGCCAGAGCGTTAGCTACTAGACCCTCACTGTTATTATTAGACGAACCGGCTGCTGGTATGAATCCGCGTGAAACAAAAGAGCTGACAGATCTTATTCACACGATACGAAAAGACCGGGAAATAACTATTTTATTAATTGAGCATGACATGAAGCTCGTCATGGAAATTTCTGATCGTATTATTGTATTAGACCATGGAATAAAAATTGCAGAAGGAAATGCTGAACATATCCGTACGCACCCGAAAGTGATTGAAGCCTATTTAGGGAAGGGAGCGGCAGGGGAGATAGACAGAAAGGAGAAAAGTACATGACTCTATTAAAGTTAACTGAAGTTGACACCTTTTACGGAGGAATTCAAGCGCTTAAAGGAATAACGATTGATGTAGAAGAAGGAGAAATTGTGACTCTTATTGGAAGCAATGGAGCCGGTAAATCTACCACACTAAAATCCATTAGCGGTCAAGCTCCTGTCAAAGCAGGTAGTATCGTGTATAAAGGCACCCACATCACGAAATTCCCTCCTCACCAAACGGCCCAGCTAGGAATAGCTCACGTGCCAGAAGGAAGAAAGATTTTTCCTAAGATGACGGTAAAAGAAAATTTAACCATCGGAGCCTTCTCGCTATCTAATAAAAAAGTAATAGAAGAAAATATGACTAGAGTACTCACATATTTTCCAAGGCTAAAAGAAAGATTGACTCAAAAAGGAGGAACGATGAGTGGCGGTGAACAGCAAATGCTAGCCATCGGGCGAGCGCTTATGATGAATCCCACTATGCTTATGCTAGATGAACCTTCTATGGGGCTTGCTCCTATCATTGTAGAACAAATATTTGAAATCATTATGGAATTAAATAAAAGCGGAATGACGATTTTACTCGTGGAACAAAACGCTTATCAAGCACTGCAAATCGCGCACCGAGGCTATGTGATTCAAACGGGAGAAATTATTCTGCAAGGGAAAGGCTCGGAATTAATTCATAATGAAAAAATAAAAGAAGCTTATTTAGCTTAAAAAACAAACCGCATCGGGTTTTAACGCTGCGGTTTGTTTTTGTTCACAAGGGATGATTTGGATAAAGCAGCTAAGCATTGCTATTATCTGGTTTAGTTTCTTAATTAAGTAGGGAACGTTTAAAATAAGATTATTGAATAAGTGAGTAATTAGATAACCTCCTAGCTGAAAGAAATGATTCAATTTAAAGCTTTTTTATAAAAAACAAAAAAAGTTGAAACTTTTTTCATTAAAAAACGTTTATAAAGTAATAGAAAAAAATGGGTACGGTTATTTACACTCAAAAAGGAAGTGAGAGCGTGGCGACGCTGAAAACTAATTATTTGACTGACTTATGCTTAATCTATAGAGAAAGTCAATTTTATGTAATGCAAATACCTAGTTTCTACAAAAAAATGGCTAGCAAATACTTTCAGTTTCAGCCCCAAGAAAAAATAATTGCGTATTTACACAGCTCTTTTATAGCAGGCCTAGATAAAAGGGGAATTTGCTTTACAAATAAGGGGATTTACTGGAAAAGCAGAGGGATGAAAAAAGGAAAAATGTTATGGGAAGAGTTCGCTAACATTCAATCCATTACCATTCGAAAAGAAGAAATGATTTGTTTTAATGACGTGGAGAAATTTCAAGTCAATCAAAACGATTACTCAGCTAGAAAGCTAGTATCTCTATTAAAAAAAATCAAGAAATTTATTCGCACTCATTCCCATGAATATATGTGTCAAGACTATATATATCCGTGTGTATCCTCAAAAGAATTAACTTCTATTTGTTCATCTTTTCAAATTCATCAAACCCCTGATCCAAAAGATGCGTTGTCGGTAGAAGGACAACTATGTGAAGAAGTTGAAAAAGAGATGCGAAACAGGCTCTATTTACCTGCTAAAGAAAAAATTGTAGCTCATTTAAATACATATCCTCTTCAAAAAACCGAGGGGATTACCGTTTGTTCTAAAGGAATTTATTTCTCAAAATCTTTTAAAACAGTTTACTACCCTTGGCACTTATTTCGCCACGTGAGTATTTCAGTGGAAACCGAGGAATTAAAAATTGCTAAAAAACATTCGTTATCTCTCAACTCAGCTGCCGTATCAAGCGGGGAAGTAATGCTGTTTCTCAAACAAATTAAACAGCATGTGCAGGCTTTGCATGAAAAAGAAGTCGATATTAAACAAGATAATAAGTTTGCATGGAAAATGTTAATTTAAAAAACAGGTTACGCGTAATCTGTTTTTTGTTTTATAGTTCTTTAGAATCATTTATTTGGAATATTGAAAGACATCATACAAGTAAACAAGACTAGAATATTGGAAGTTAAGAAAATTTTTCCATGACTATAAGGTTAATTTTACCAAAATATCTTTTTCGTTTGGATAATTATGCTAAAATAGAGCTCGAGTTTATTTTAAGGAGCTGACAACAAGATGGAACGTAATTATTCAATTGATTTTATTAAGTTTTTTGCTACAGTGTTTGTGGTTTGTATTCATGTTAATCCATCACATGACGATTTCTTTTTAGGGAACCAGGAAAATGTGCTAGATGTCATTGTTGACACATTTGCACGATTCGCGGTTCCTTTTTTCTTTATTGTATCAGGGTATTTGTTTATGAATAAAATTCAAAAACATCCAAAGCCTTCTGCATACTTAAAAAAATACACGTGGAATATTTCAAAGCTTTATGCATGTTGGTTCGTCTTTTATTTATTGTTTGGTGTAGTTCTGCGCTTATTTCAAAACCACGGAACATTAGCAGAACGAAAAGGTGCAGTAGCTGATTATTTAACATCATCCATCACATTCAAAGATATTTTTTATTATGGAAGTGACACAAGCGGATTTCAGCTTTGGTACTTGATTGCATTAATTTGGGCTGTTGTCATCGTTTTCTTATTTCAACGATGGAAAAAGATTGGCTTATTAATGTTTATCAGCACCGTATTATATGTAACTGGGTTATTTGGGCAGTCTTATTCTTTATTTTTTCCACTTTCTTTTCAAACGAGAGATGCCCTGTTCTTTGGTTTGTTCTATACAGTATTAGGAGCTATGTTTGCCCTTTACGGTAAGCAAATTCTGTCAGTATTAAACGCAAGGCCAATGGTTTATTTAGCCAGCTTTTTTGTGTTTTCAGCGTTAGAGATCGCCGAGCGTTACTGGTTGGTCAATATCCAGCACGGCAAGCCCGGAGACTATTTTATTTCTACGATTTTTTTATCGGCATCATTGTTTTTATTCGTATTGAGCAGTCCAGCTCTTGGCAAAAACTCGTTTTTTTCAAAAGTTGGGAAAAATTCAGTTGGCATTTATGTAGTGCATATATGTATATTAAATGAGACCTATCGATTGCTTCGTTCTATAGATTCTTCTTTCTTTACGAATAGTGTCGTTGCCTACGTACTTATCGTTCCAGCAGTTTTTTGGTGCTCGTACTATTTATATAGAGGAATTCAATGGACAAAGGAAAAATTACATGTGAAGCCGCACAAACATCCAATCACAAAACTACAGCATAAATAAAAAGAGCTGGCTAACTAAGCCAGCTCTTTTTATGATGCAATAGCGTACAAAAGCTGCCTTTGCAGTTGAGGGGATAAGGAAATATTTTGATACAATTCGTAAATATGATGTTCGTTCCGGTGATAACAAATCCAATCCTTGTATGTTCCTTTTAAGAAGATGCGAAAAAACACGATTCGCTTATTCGTGCCGCCTGTTTTTAATTCAATTTTCAAATCATCTGTTTCTAATGTATACTGTACTGTAGAAGAGGAAAGAGCAAGTTTAGTTGTTTTTTTACTTGTTTTAATGAATTCGGCAAGTTCAATGATCTTCATTTTTTTACCTCACTCTATTGTAAATTAGGGGTATCTTATACGTATGATGTGTACAAAGAAAATAGAATTGTTTTTTTATAGCTTAGAAGAATGATCTTCAGCCCCTTCGTTAAGGGATTTGCATAAAAGGTTGACGTTTTCTTTGAATACAAATAAAATGCATATTAAGAAGTATTTCCCTCATTGTAACTACAGAAAAAGAAGAATTAAGGGGGCTCAATATGTTGACTGACTTAGTTGTAAGTCAAAAAGTAGTCAAGGTAAATGAATTTACTGTTGTAGGAGTGCCTATTCGAACAGATGAACCTGTGGAAGAAACGGGCACAGGTCTTATTCCCGAGCACTGGCAGACTTTTTATAAACAACAGTTAGCTAATAAAATCGCCAATAAAGTAAATGGTAATACATTTGCTCTTTATACAGAATTTGAATACAATCAAAAAATGGATTTTACATTTGCTCTCGGATATGAAGTTTTACCCGGCGGCGAACTGAAAGATGATATGAGAGAGTTCATCATCCCAGAAGGTGAATACATGGTGTTTACAACAGCTGTTGGGCCAGCTAGACAGGTCGTCGTGGAGGCTTGGGCTTATATTCGCGAGTGGGCTAAAAAAAATCATCGTGCCTATAAAATAGATTTTGAATTATATGATGAACGCTGTATTGATCCTGAGTACAGTCAAGTTGATATTTATGTTTCGATTTAATAGCTAGTTTTGCTAAGTAGTTAAGATGCAGAGAAACGTTTTTGCTGCGTTCTTACTTTTAACGATAGGAATACAAAAGGGGTTTAGCGAGAGTGATCAGCAACGATTTATTACAAGCTTTAAAAGACGGATATAAACAGAGAATTAAATGGGTACTTATAAGTCAAATGGCACTGTTCATCACCGTAGCAGTCATACTTGTATCAAATTTTGTCACTAAATTTTCGTTTAACCAATTAAGCTTTATTTTTGTTTTGGTTAGTATAAGTTCGCTGTTATCAGGGGTAGAGCACGTATTGTTAAAACGTGAGAAGTGGCAATGGATTTTTGATTTTATTTTAGCTGCTTTTTTTATTGGTTTATCTATTTTTTTACACCGTTAAAGCGCCTAGTTCAGCGCTTTTTTATTTTGGGCAGCTCCGCACACAATTTTCGGACCTTTCTAGTATAAACAAAACAAAAATAGGTATTTATGACGAAAATAGTCAGAAAATTTAGTAAAAAAGTCTTGTATCTTGTCTTTATTTCGATTATGATAAGTTTACACCCTTCGTATTCACTTCTTTAGATGTCAGTACCTCTATTTTTACACTACAGAAAAGAGGTGAAGCCATTTCTTCAGTTTTCCTGCTAGCCTGCATACTAACCCTTTTAGCTATTTTATTTAGTAGCAACTACCCTCAAAATTAAAGGAGAGATCCGCGCTTATGTCAAAAGCTCCTGCAAAAAACGAAATTGAACTTCAACTATCTGAAACGCACTTTTTTCAACTGCTTGATTTAATTTATTTAGGTAACTGGATGGTCACAGCATGCTCTGGAGTGGAAGATGAACATGCACAAGAATATACGGATGTAGAAAAACAAATGTTTTCTCACGCAGAGCCTTTCCTTGAAAAAGGACCTTTTCACGCGCTAAACAGTGAGATTATGTTTACAGAAGAACATGAAGATTCTCTTCAAGATATTATTGGAGAATACGATAACGAAGTGTTTTGGGAAGCGCTAGCCTATCGCATGGCTAAACGAGATGTGATAGAACAAATAGGACCCATTAAAGAAATAAAAAATGAAGTTTTTATGCAAATTTTCCATCGAGAAATGGATTATATACGAGAGTTTGAGGCAAATGGAATTAAACGAATAACCATACCGCCTCTGCAGTAAAGGAGACAAATCGGCTTTCAAACTTGAAGGCCGATTTGCTGTTAAGCTGAAGCTTTCCTATTCCGTCTGAGAGGCGGGAAAGATCGGTATGTAAAGCTCCTCCATAACCATTCACACGGACCGTAATAGAAATAATAAAGCCACCACTTATTAAAAAAAAGCTGGAGTGTATATATAATGAGACAAATAATCGTGCTTTCTGTTAAGGTAAGAGTTCCGTATAAACCAAAGGCTCGAACCATCCACAGGCAAATTAAAGTTTGGCTAAGGTAAGTTGTTAATGCCATTGTTCCACTATACTTAAAAAGACCCAGCATCGAAGCGTAAGGAGAAAATTGCAGGAATAACAGTAAGGTGGTAAGATAAAAAAAACATAGAAAAATGCCGCTCAAACTTGTAAAAAGGTGAATGGCCGCCTGCTGATAGAGTCCATATTTTAAAATTTCTAGTTTTAAGATAGCGAGAATGATAGTTAAAGTAAAACCTGCTGCGCCTGTTATTAACTGAATTTTCTTAAAAAAAGAACGATTTTGTTCGATATTATGTACTAATCCTTTTTTAGCAGTATATAAGCCAAATAAAAACATAGAAAATACGGGACAGATAGAAAACGGTAGATTTAATAGCATAGGCACCACTTCAACATTCAAACGATAAAACAGCCAAGATAAATAGTCTGCTTGCCTGTAGGTGGATAAATATTGAGTTAAGGCATGTTCATGTAAAACCTTATACTCCAACTGAGCCTCCTGCAAGACGTGGGCCGGAATAAAAAACTGCATGCAAGCCAAAAGATAAAAAAAGCATAGCAAGCCTATTGCCCACAGCAAAATCGTCTTGGTTTTTCGATTATAAAAAAACAACACTAAAAAACCGCCGACAGCATACACATGCAAAATGTCTCCATACCAGAAAAAGACAAGATGAAAAAGCCCGATTAATAGCAAAGAAGCCATTCTTCTTGACCATAAAGCAGCGGCAAAGTAATGCTTTTCTTCAGCTCTATGCAAAAAGATTCCGCACCCAAGTCCAAATAAAAAAGAAAAAATCGTAAAAAACTTTCCTTGAACAAACAGTAGCAGGAATAAATCAATATAAGCATCCATTCCTTTATATTCATAAGGAATATCGTACAGCTGAAAAATAAATATCGGCGAAGCAAAAGCAGGGATATTTACTAAGAAAATGCCTAGCAAAGCAATGCCCCGAATAATATCAAGAACAACAAGGCGTTCGTTAAGGGGAAGTGGAGAAGGCTTCATCACTGTCGCTCCTTTTTGTAAGATATGTACATCTTAACACGACAGCGGCGAAAAAATAGGTGGGAATATAAAAAAATAAGCGGAAAGATTCATAGCTTTATGAACAAAAAAGTTGGATAATAATGGTATGGTTATCCATATCAAATACGAAAGGTGGAGAAAAGGATGAAAACAGCACTTGTGTTAGGTGGAACTCGTTTTTTTGGAAAAAATTTAGTCAAGACATTGCTCTCTAAAGGAGTTAAGGTTACGTTAGCAACGCGAGGTAAAACACCAGATGATTTCGGCGACCGAGTTGAACGGATTTTTCTTGATCGTGTAGAAAAAGATTCTGTAATCGAAACAACACGAGGAAGAAAATGGGATGTTATCTTCGATCAAATATGCTATTCTTCACACGGCGCAGCTGTGGCTGTTGAAGCTTTTCGTCATAGTACCAGTCACTATGTACTCACCTCGACTCTTTCAGTATACGGTTCTTTAGAAAAAACGTGTTATGAAGAAGATTTTGATCCATACAAGTATCCTATTTCATATACACGTCGTGAAAATATTTCCTACCAAGAAGGAAAACGCCAAGCTGAAGCGGTATTTTTTCAAAAAGCACCGTTTTCGGTAACGGCTGTCCGTTTTCCAATTGTAATGGGAAAAGATGATTATACGGATCGCTTACGTTTTCACGTAGAAAAAATTATGCATGAAGAAGAAATTGGTGTACCGGCTATTGAAGCAGAAATGAACTTCATTTCACAGGAAGAAGCCGGTGAATTTTTAGTCTGGTGTGCAGAACAGAAGCTAAAAGGACCGATTAACGCTTGTTCAAATGGTACTATTTCACTCAAAAATTTATTTTCATATATTGAACAAGCAGCGAATAAAACAGCAAAAACAACTTCTCGTTTAACAGATGAAAATAGTTCTCCTTACGGAGTAGATCATTCTTGGACGATGAGCAATGAAAAGGCTAGCTTTTGGGGATATTCATTTACAAACCTGCAGGAATGGCTGCCATCATTAATCAAAGCTTTCGTTGAAAGCGAAAAGAAAGTACCTTTAAGTTAAGAAAAAACAAAGACTGCACCGTTTAGCAGTCTTTTTGCTGTGACAAGCAGAACATTTTTATTTTATACATAAAAAGGGTACGCTAGGTACACATCATTATATAGAAGAAAGAAGGATAAACTATGGCAAAACATCACTTTCATTTGCAAGCAAATTGGCCAGGAGGCCGAAATGAAGTAGGTACAATTGAATCAGGACAATTAAAAACAAAAATTTCCATTCCGCCAGAAATGGACGGGCCAGGAGTGGGAACAAATCCAGATGAAATGCTCCTAGGGGCAGCAGCCACGTGCTACATCATCACGCTTGCAGCGATGTTCGAAAGAAGCGGAATCCGTCAGGAGGCTTTAACGATGGAATCAGAAGCTATTGTGGACGTGACGAATGGTGTATTCACATACGAAAAAATTATTCATAAACCTCATGTTATCATCACATCTGAATTTGCGGCTCAAGAAGAAAAAATCAATCGACTTATAAAAAAAGCAGAAACATCCTGTATGATTTCAAGAGCAATTCAAGGAAATGTTGAGATTAAATTAGAGCCTCAGCTCACAGTAAAAGCGTAATGGACCCATTACGCTTTTCTTATGTTTATTTCTAAAAAAAGCACATTTAAGATTGTAAAATACTCAAATTTGAATATAATAATTTAAGTAGCTATCATTTCTGTTCATCAAAAAGATGACGCGAAAGGAGGAACTGAAATGGTTTCATCAGAAAAAAATATTCGTTTTATCGTAGCAGGATTGCTGCTCGGTATTTTTATGTCAGCCATGGATAATACCATCGTAGCGACGGCTATGGGGAAAATCATTTCTGATCTAGGTGGGTTAGATAAGTTTGTTTGGGTTACGTCCGCCTATATGGTTGCCGTGATGGCAGGTATGCCGATATTTGGTAAACTGTCTGATATGTACGGCCGTAAACGGTTTTTTATTTTTGGATTGACGGTATTTTTACTTGGATCTGCATTGTGTGGCCTAGCGCAAAGCATTGTGCAGCTAAGTATTTACCGGGCGATTCAAGGAATTGGAGGAGGAGCGCTTCTTCCGATTGCTTTTACCATTGTATTTGATATTTTCCCTCCCGAAAAACGCGGGAAAATGACGGGATTATTAGGTGCCGTTTTTGGCTCAGCAAGTGTATTTGGTCCGCTTCTTGGTGCATACATTACGGAATACATCAGCTGGCACTGGGTGTTTTACGTGAACGTGCCGATTGGACTTTTATCGTTATTTTTTATTGTGCGCTTTTATAAAGAATCAACAAGTCATAAAAAACAAAAAATTGACTGGGCTGGTGCAGCCACTCTTGTAATTTCAGTAGTTAGTTTAATGTTTGCTCTTGAACTTGGAGGGAAAGAGTACGATTGGTCTTCTCCGCAAATTTTATCTCTTTTTGCTATCTTTGCTGTGGCGCTATCACTCTTCTTTTTTGTGGAAAAACGCGCGCAAGAGCCGATTATTTCATTTTGGATGTTCAAACGCCGTTTATTTGCAACATCACAAATTCTCGCTTTCTTATACGGAGCAACGTTTATTATTTTAACGGTATTTATTCCTATTTTCGTTCAAGCTGTGTATGGAGGTTCTGCTACAAATGCAGGTTTAATTTTAACTCCTATGATGTTAGGCTCGGTAGCAGGAAGTGCTATCGGCGGGATTTTTCTCACAAAAACAAGCTTTCGAAACTTAATGATTATGTCCGTTTTTTCATTTGCAGTAGGAATGTTTTTATTAGGAACAATGGAACCTGATACACCTCGTTGGATGCTAACGGTATTCATGATTTTGACTGGGTTTGGCGTCGGATTTAGCTTTTCTCTTTTACCAACTTCGTCAACGCATAAGCTGGATCCACAGTTTAGAGGTTCTGCCAACTCAACGAACTCATTTGCGCGTTCTTTAGGCATGACGCTGGGAGTTACGATTTTTGGAACGATTCAAAGCAATACATTTACAAATGAGCTGCAGCGCAATTTTCAAGGTATGGGAAATGGATCACAAGGAGCATTTTCTCAAATAGGAGATCCGAGTGCAGTTTTTCAATCAAGTGCCCGAAACAGCATTCCGCCTCAAATATTAGATAAGATTGTTGATGCTATGTCTACATCGATCACGTATGCATTTATGCTTGCTCTTATTCCAATTGCAGTAGCTATCATTACTGTCTTTTTAATGGGAAATGAACGAGTGGAAGTTCCTCCTAAAAAGCGGGTAGAAGCTAAGGAACCTGCAGCTCAAAAATAGAAAAAGCACGAAGATGTTCGTGCTTTTTTTACTAAATAAGATGCATGTCAAGAGGTGAAAGGTGTTATGAGTGTTAAATTAGTCATATTGGGTTTATTAATGGAAGGAAATAAGCACCCTTATGAGATTCAGCAAACCATTAATGAAAGACAAATGAAGCACTATATTAAACTTGCAAGCGGCTCTTTATATTATGCTTTTGATACGCTTGAAAAAAATCAGCTGGTGAAAGTAGTCGATGTGATTCGAGAGACAAACAGACCTGAAAAGACCGTTTATTCTATCACGGATGCAGGAAGAGAAGAATTTGAGCGCCTTTATTTTGAACAGCTATTAAAAAAAGAGCATATGCATAGACCAGTTTATGCTGCGCTTTCATTTACTTCTTACGTGGATCAAGAAAAAGTGGCTTCTGCTTTAGAAAAAAAGATTGAGGAAACGGCAGCTTATTTAGAAAAAATGCAAAATTTGTACCAAGTTAAAAAGGTGGATCATTCCATTGCAAATCTGTCGATCATTATGCGCACGATTATGCATTTGAAAGTAGAACTAACTTGGTTCACTCATTTACTCGAAGCGGCGAAAAGCAACAAGCTTACAGAAGTAGATGATGGTTATTTTGAAGACGTTGAAAAAATCGTAGATGAGTTTTAAAAAAAGAAGCAAAACGCTGCTTCTTTTTTTTAATGGTCATAAAATATATTTCAAGCAATTTAATTTTGCCAAAAGCTAGGTCAATAACAATTAATTAACACCTGATTCGACCTTTAATCAGCTTTACTTATAAAACGCTTTCAAAAAGTAGTAAGACTATTAAAAAAGTAAAAAAAATTAAAGAAATATAGCGATTTCATTTTGATTGACGAGTAAAAGAGTGGTAAAATATAAGCAGATATCAGATACACACGCAGTGAGATTTATCACTCGTTGTAAAGATGTCAGACGATAAGGTAATCGACATTCAAAATGGAAAGATTGTTGAGTACGACAATTATTATAACTCGTTGGGGGTTTTATCATGGGTAACGAAACGTCGAATAGAGGGGAGCCTTGGCAAGGATTTTTGGGTCCGAACTATGGCTATGTATTAGAACAGTATGAGTTATATGAAGAGCAGTCAGATCTAGTAGATCCAGAGTTAAAAGAATTATTTGATTATTGGGGTGCTCCTCCATTAAACGAAAGTGAGCAAGTTCAGCAAGCTGAATACGCACAGGCTGCACCTTCAGCTAACACATCTAAAATTGCATCGGCTATTAAGCTAGCGGAAAACATCCGTGCTTATGGTCATCTATACGCATCAATTAAGCCTCTTGAAAGCGAGAAGAAAGATCCTGTCTTGCTTCACTTGGAAGATTACAATTTAACGCAAGAAGATTTGAAATCAATTCCGGTTGACATTTTATGTACAAATGCGCCATCACACGTCAAAAATGGTTTAGACGCAATTAACTATTTAACAGATGTCTACACAAAAACCATTGCGTTTGAATTCCATCACGTACATAATATGGAAGAGAATAAGTGGCTGACTGATATGGTCGAGTCAGGTGCTATTTTCCAACCTCTTTCAAATGAGAAAAGAACTTCTATATTAAAGCGTTTAACAGAAGTAGAAGGCTTTGAACAATTTTTACACCGTACATTTGTCGGACAAAAACGCTTTTCTATTGAAGGCGTAGATATGTTAATTCCACTTGTAGATGAACTGATTGCACGCTCAGTGGAAACAAGCCCAAAAACGGTTAATATCGGTATGGCTCATCGTGGACGCTTAAATGTATTGGCACACGTATTAGGCAAGCCGTATGAAATGATTTTTGCAGAATTCCAGCATGCACCTAACAAGGAATTAGTTCCTTCAGAAGGTTCAATCGGTATCAACTACGGCTGGACGGGAGACGTAAAATATCACCTGGGTGCCGACAAACAAATTAAAGCAGAGAACACAGTTCGAGCTCGTTTGACATTGGCTAGCAACCCGAGTCACTTGGAGTTTGTTAATCCGGTTGTGGAAGGGTTTACAAGAGCGGCTCAAGATGAGCGTGATGTGAATGGATACCCAAAACAAGATGTAAAAAAATCGTTCGCGATTTTAATTCACGGAGATGCTGCGTTCCCTGGTGAAGGTATTGTACAAGAAACGCTGAACTTAAATCAATTGACTGGTTATCAAACAGGTGGAACAATCCACATTATTGCTAACAACATGATTGGATTTACAACAGAAAGCGTCGATTCTCGTTCAACGAAATATGCAAGTGACTTAGCAAAAGGGTTTGAAATTCCAATTGTTCACGTAAATGCGGATGATCCGGAAGCCTGTTTAGCTGCTGCTTACTTTGCTTATGAGTATCGCAGACGCTTTAACAAAGATTTCTTGATTGATTTAATTGGATACCGTCGATTTGGCCACAATGAAATGGATGAACCGTCTGTAACGCAGCCGAAGATGTATGAAATTGTGACAAAACGTCCAACCGTTCGTGCTATGTATGCAAAGCAGCTTGAAGAACAAAACGTGATTCAAAGCGGCCAAGCAGATCAAATTAATGAAGAGTTACAAGCGAAGTTAAAAGCAGCTTATGAGAAAGTACCGCCAAAAGCTGAAAAGCAACATAGAATCATGGAAATGCCACAAGCAGTCTTCAAAGGAATTTCAGATATTGATACATCTGTTACAAAAGAAGAGCTGTTTGAAGTAAATCAAGAGCTAGTGAAATACCCTGAAGGATTTAACGTATTTCCAAAACTTGATCGCATCTTATCTAAACGTGCCAAAGCGTTTGAAGAAAATGAAAGCGTAGATTGGTCATTGGGTGAAGCATTTGCATTTGCTACGATTTTAAGAGACGGCACGCCAATTCGTATTACAGGCCAGGACTCTGAACGTGGTACGTTTGCACATAGACATCTTGTTCTTCATGATCATAAGACAGGGGATGTTTACTCACCACTACACGCAATGAAGAACGTAAGCGCTTCCTTTGATATTCGTAACAGTCCATTATCTGAAGGATCCGTTCTTGGATTTGAATACGGCTATAATGTATTTGCTCCTGAAACGCTCGTTCTTTGGGAAGCACAGTTCGGTGATTTTGCCAATGCAGGTCAAGTTATTATTGACCAGTTTATTGCAGCAGGCCGTGCTAAGTGGGGACAAAAATCTGGAATGGTTTTATTGCTGCCACACGGCCATGAAGGTCAAGGGCCAGAACACTCAAGCGCTCGTCTAGAACGTTATCTACAGCTAGCTGGAGAAAACAACTGGACAATCGCAAACGTAACAAGCGCTGCACAATATTTCCACTTACTTCGACGACAAGCTGCCATTTTACAGCGCGAAGAAGTAAGACCGCTAGTAGTTATGACACCAAAAAGTTTGCTTCGTAATGCTTTTAGTGTGTCAAACCTTGAAGAGTTTACAAAAGGCTCTTTCCGCTTAGTAGTAGAACAGCCTGGATTAGGCAAAAAAGAAGATGCAGTTGAACGAATCGTTCTGTGCAGCGGAAAAATCAGCAGTGAATTAACGGAACGCTTAAACAAAGCAGAAGATGATAAAGATTGGCTACACGTCCTTCGTCTAGAACAAATTTATCCGTTCCCAAGACGCGTAATTGCTGAAATCTTTGCTCGCTATAAAAATTTAAAAGAGATTGTCTGGTTACAAGAAGAGCCGGAAAACATGGGCGCATGGAACTATGTAGAAGATCGACTGCGTGAAGTAGCACCAGAAGGAGCTACGGTTGACTACATCGGCCGCACAAGACGCTCAAGTCCAGCTGAAGGAGATCCAACAGTTCACAGACAAGAACAAGAACGTATTTTACAAGATGCATTAACTAAAAATGAAATTGCTAACGACGTTGTTACACGATAAGGAAGGGGAATGAACCATGGGAGAGATTAAAGTACCGGAATTAGCAGAATCAATTTCTGAAGGAACAGTTGCACAGTGGCTAAAACAAGTAGGAGATTTCGTTGAAAAAGGCGATTATATCGTTGAACTTGAAACAGATAAAGTTAACGTTGAAATTACAGCTGAAGACTCTGGTGTATTAACGGAACTTCTTGCTGGCGAAGGCGACACAGTGCAAGTTGGTGAAACAATTGCACGTCTTGAAGCGAAAGAAGGAGCTTCAGCACCAGCAGCACCAAAAGCTGAAGAAAAACCAGCAGAGGAAGCACCAAAGCAAGAAGCGGCTCCAGCTCAGCAAAAAACTGTTGAAGAAGTAGCGCCAGCAGCTGAAGCGCCTCAGCAAGGAAATCAAAAACAATGGCTAATTGCTTCTCCTGCAGCTCGTAAAGCAGCAAGAGAACGCGGGATTAAGCTAGATCAAGTGCCAACTACTGATCCTCTTGGCCGTGTGCGCAAACATGATATTGATTCGTATGCAGACCAAAAATCAAATGAGCAAAAGCAGCAGGCACAAGCAAGTAAGCCAGCTAACCCGGTATCTCCGTCTCCAGCGGCAAGTGAAAATAGCGACAAACCTGTTGAACGCGAACGTATGTCACGTCGTCGTCAAACAATTGCCAAACGTCTTGTTGAAGTTCAGCAAACAGCGGCTATGCTAACAACGTTTAACGAAGTAGACATGACTGCTGTTATGGCTCTTCGCAAACGACGCAAAGACAAATTCTTTGAACAGCACGACGTAAGACTTGGCTTTATGTCATTCTTTACAAAAGCAGTAGTAGCAGCACTTAAAAAGTATCCATTATTAAATGCTGAAATTCAAGGAAACGAGTTATTAATTAAAAAATTCTATGATATCGGTATTGCTGTGTCAGCTCCAGACGGTCTTGTTGTTCCAGTTGTACGTGATGCTGACCGCAAAACATTCGCTGGTATCGAAGGATCTATCGTTGATTTAGCGAAAAAAGCGCGCGACAACAAATTATCATTAAAAGATTTACAAGGTGGAACGTTCACAATTACAAACGGCGGCGTATTCGGTTCATTAATGTCTACACCAATTTTAAACGGACCTCAAGTTGGTATTTTAGGAATGCACAAAGTTCAGCTTCGTCCGGTAGCAATTGATGAAGAGCGTATCGAAAATCGTCCGATGATGTACATTGCACTTTCTTACGATCACCGTATCGTTGACGGCAAAGAAGCCGTAAGCTTCCTAGCTACTGTTAAAGAACTATTAGAAGATCCAGAATCTTTATTACTAGAAGGTTAATAAAAAGAACCTGCTATTTTCTTAGAGAATAGCAGGTTCTTTTTATGTTCGTTTAATGCCTGCAATATAAGCAGGACCTAGAAAAGTCATGCTAGCGAGTGTCAGGGCCATTTCTCGCGGTGACTGCTTCATATCTTGTTCTAACCAGTGCTGAATGACTCCAAGATGCGCTGACGTTACGTAAGACATTAAATATTCAAGTGGAACAAGCGGAGATATTTTATTATCAATGAGCTTTAATTTTTCTAGCATATTGGTTTTCATGACTTCTTTAATTTTAAGATAAAATCCAGGATTCCCTTTTGGACCAAGCATAACCTGCATAAAACGCGCATTTTCTTGAATATACTCAAAAAGTGCGATGATAAACGGTAAAGGCTGTTCTTGCAAATTAGCAGACACAATCTCATTGGGATTTGCTTTCTTGATAAATTCTTGTATCTCTTGAATAACTTCATTTTCGCTTTTTTCAAGTAAATCGTATTTGTCTTGGTAGTGTAAATAAAAGGTTCCACGATTAATATCCGCTTTTTTTGTCAGATCTCTGACCGTTACTCCTTCAAACCCTTTCTCTTCCATCAATTCTGTTAAAGCATCTCGAATGAATCTTTTCGTTCGAATAATTCGGCGATCTGTTTTTGAATTACCCACAGTTTTTAAACACCTACTTTTTTTCTTTAATAATGAACAGTTATATGCTTTGTGTTAAGTAAGCAACATTCTTACGATTATTGCATATTGAGAATGCAGGTGAATTTATTATAATTTACATAGTGATCACTAATCAACAGCATGTACATTATTTTTTTCTTTCGTCAAAGTCCATATCTTTAAAATGAAAAGGGGACGTTTATATGAAATTAGTTCACCAAAAATGTATATACTTTTCACCAATTATAGTGGTAGCAGTTATTTTCATTTTTATCCTAACGTTAATTCCTTCAGTAAACCAAGCACCTAAGAATTTGCCAATCGCATTCGTAAATGCCGACGAAGGAATGACAGTTCCAGCAAAGGGTAAGGTAAATATAGGAGATCAAATAAAACAAAATATGAAGAGTTCAAGCACTGAACAGTCTTCGGTTAAATGGATTTTTGTATCAACTACTAAAGAAGTTGAAAAAGGATTAAATAATCAAAAATACTATGGGGCGCTTATCATTCCAAAAGATTTCACCAAAAAACAGGCGACTCTTCAGACGGCTCAGCCGAATGCACCCGCTATTAGATTATTAGTGAATCAAGGAATGAATACAGCTGCTTCAACAATAGCAAGTCAGGTGCTAAACGGAGCAGTTGATAAGATGAATGAAAATATGCGCTTGCAGATAGTAAAAAGATTTGAACAAAACGGAACGCAACTAAGTGCAAACCAAGCATTAGCACTCGCTGCACCGATTCAAAAAACAGTTATAAACGTAAACGAAACAGGGACTCATAGTGTCAACGGAAATGCCCCCGTTTCATTATTTCAGCCGCTGTGGATGGCGAGTATAGCAGGGGCAGCAGTTGTATTTCTCGCTATCAAAAAAATCACGTTTTCTTCTCGTAAAGAGAAAATCGTTAACCAAGTAGGGTTCGTAATCATCGGGGGTATACTTGCTTTAGCTGCAGGTTTCGGGCTAGCGTGGCTGGCTGAAATGGTTGGAATTACTGTTCCTTCATTTTTAGATACAGCACTATTCTTAGCTATTGCTTACTTCAGTTTTTTCACTCTGATATCAGCCGTACTTTCATGGCTAGGACTAAAGGGACTTCCGATTTTCGTTATTATTCTATTTTTTGGCGCACCTTTGCTTTCAATGGCCCCAGAGATTATGCCTGATTTTTATAGAGAGTGGATTGATCCATGGCTACCAATGAGGTTTATGGTAGATGGCGTACGAGAACTATTTTTCTTTGGAGAACATCTGACATGGAATCATTCTGTATCTGCTCTAGCTCTTATCTCTTTAATAAGTTTATGTGCTGTGTTTGCTTCTGCTTTACCTGCATCTTCTGTAAAAAAAGAGAAGTCTCACTCAATATAAAAGATACTGTAACTGAATGAAAAGGAGAGATGATGATGAATCCACAAATCCTAATCGTTGGTGCCGGCCCTACTGGCCTCGTTATGGCCTACAATTTAGCCAGACATAACATTCCTTTTCGAATTATTGATAGAAGCGACGGGCCTGGGCAAGCCTCCCGGGCAATGGCTATTTTACCGCGAACCCTTGAATTTTATCAGCAGTTCGGTTTTGTAGATGAAGTCATAGACCACGGGATTAAGATGGAAGATGTATACGTCCGAGTAAAGAATAAAATAAAAGCAAAAGTTCATCTAGGATCTTTAGGAGAAGGATTAAGTCCTTTTCCTTTTGTTCTTACATTTCCACAGGACGACCACGAGCGGTTTCTACTTGAAAAATTAAAAAACCTTGGGATTGAAGTAGAATGGAAGACGGAGTTACTATCTCTAGCTGAACACGGAGAAGGGGTAAAAACTTTATTAAAAGCCCAGCAAGAGGAAACCGCTTATTTTAAGTATATTTGTGGATGTGACGGAGCACACAGTACAGTTCGGAAACAAATGAAGATAGAATTTAAAGGAGAAAAATATAAACAGCATTTTTATGTGATGGATGTTGAAGGCTCTGGTGAAATGATGAAGAATCAAAAAATCAGTATTTCATTTAGCAATGAAGAATTTTTGATTTGTATGCCTGTTAGAAGTAAAGGAACGTATCGAATGATCGGCATTATTCCTTCAGCTTTTGGGGATCAAAACGATGTAAAAGCTGAAAACATTCACGCTTTTCTTCAACAAACATTTGGTGCTCAGGTTGAGGGTATAAATTGGTTCTCGACATATCATATCCATCACAGAGTAGCAAGCCGTTTCCGACAGGGGCGTACTTTTCTAAGTGGAGATGCAGCCCATATTCATAGTCCTGCAGGCGGACAAGGAATGAACACAGGAATTGGAGATGCAATCAACCTTTCATGGAAATTAGCAGCTGTCCTTCAACACAAAGCGGCACTTTCCATATTAGATACATACGAAGAAGAAAGGTTGCCTTTTGCAGAGCTGCTTGTAAATACAACTGATCGCGCTTTTAAGCGAATGGTGGCACGAGATAAAACGAGTCAATTTTTTAGAAAGCATATCTTTCCGCCTGTACTATCCTTTTTATTTCGTTTCCCTTATCCCCGTCACAAAGCATTTACGATTTTATCTCAAATCCGCATTAAGTATCGAAATAGTAACCTAAGCAGCGGGCAAGGGACAAAGGTGCAAAGTGGTGATCGGTTACCTTATGTAGAAGGGAATTTTGAATATTTACAGTCATTAAACTGGCAAATACATGTCTATGGAACAGCAGCAGAGAAGCTAAAAAAGAGCATGCAAGAAAAAGGCTTCTCCTTGCACGAGTTTTCTTGGAACCCTTACTTGAAGAAAGCAGGGCTTCAAAAAGATGCTCTATACGTTATTAGACCGGACGGATACATTGGTTTTATTAGCAGCGAGCAGCGTATAGATCTGCTTCATCAATATTTGAATACGCATAAAATCCTTCCTTTTACAAATGAATATTAGATCTAAAAAAACGCCATCTTATATGGTGTTTTTATTTTTATTTACAATTTCGAAACAACTTGGAGATGTTTTTGGGAAAGCTGTTTGATAAGATAGACGAATAGAAATATCAAATGAAAGTACGTGATACATTGAATAAAAGGATTTTAGTAGTTGATGATGAAAAAAGTATTGCTACAGCGGTATCCTATGCTTTCAAGCGCGAAGGATATATTGTAGACACAGCATCTGACGGTGAAGAAGCGCTTGAAAAAGTAAAAAGCTTTCGACCTGATGTGATGATATTAGATGTGATGATGCCCAAATTAACCGGCTATGAAGTATGCCGAAAACTTGAGAATCGAAGAGGAATGGGGATTATCTTGTTAACGGTTAAAAATGACATCGTCGATAAAGTTCTAGGTTTAGAGTTAGGCGCAGATGATTACATGACCAAGCCGTTTGATGTAAGAGAACTTGTAGCTAGAGCTAAAGCACTTGTTCGGCGAATGGAAAAAAATGAAGCTCCTGAAGCTGTGGGAGAAATCACGGTAGGAAAAGTGAAGGTGAACTTAATTCAGCGCACGTTACATGTTGCCAATGATTTAGTAAAGCTTACACCAAAGGAGTTTGATCTTATTGCTTTATTACTTGCCAATTTAGAGAGAGTGTACACACGAGAAGATTTACTAGATCTTGTCTGGGGAATGGATTATGCAGGCGGTACACGTACGGTAGACATTCACATGCAGCGCCTTCGAAAAAAAGTAGGAGAAGCAGAACCTTATTTGCTTCAAACGGTATATGGCGTTGGATATAAAGCGACAGCAGGGATCAATGAATGAAAATCAGCCTAAAAGCTAAAATGGGACTCGTTCTTGCTTTTTTAATTATTTTAACAGTAACCGTACTGAGCGTACTTGTGTTAAAAGGAATTGAGACAAATCAGCGTGATCAGCTAGAAAGTGAACTTATTCAAAAAAGCAAAGCAGCCGAGCAAACGATTCGTCAAAGTTATGTAACCGGTGACACGTCTCTGAATACAGATTCTTTTCTTCAGCAAAAAGGACAGCGTCTTGCCTCTTCGATTGCATCACAAAGCGGAATGCAAACAGTCCTATATAATCAAAAAGGACAGGAAGCAGGAAGCTCTATTCCCATCGGCCAAAAAGATGTGGATGTTTCTGACACGCTTAGCTATGCTTTGAAAGGAAAAATAGCTTATCAAATCTCGGGTTCTTCCCTTATTTACTTTGCACCTGTGTCAATCGATAATCAATTTATTGGAGCCATTCGTTTTGACCATTCCCTAAAAAATAATCAGCAGTTTATAGCTGACATTAGACACCTATTTCGTACTTGGGGAACGATTGCAGCAGCAGCAGCTTTTTTAATTGGCTACGCTTATTTTTACCGTATTGCTTCGCTTATTGCTAGCCTTCAAAAAACTTCACAGCAGATTCGAAAAGGTCGTTATTTAACCGACCTGCCGTTCAAACGGCGCGATGAACTCGGGGAGCTCAGTCAAGGCTTGTTTTTTATGAGTACGTCGATTGAAAAAAATATCGATCAAATGAATGAAGAAAAAAGAAAGCTTGAGTTCGCTATTTCGAAACTGCAGTCTCTTGAACAGCAGCAAAAGCAGTTTATCGGTAACATCAGCCACGAATTTAAGACGCCTTTAACATCGATCAAAGCTTATGTTGACTTACTTGATATGTATCGAGATGATCCTCAGCTTATGGAAGACGGCGTGCAAAATATTCGTAAAGAAACGAATCGCCTTCATGAAATGGTAGATAAAATCTTAAAACTTTCAGCGCTTGAGAAATATGATTTCGAGCAGCGGCCAGAGCAAGTTGAATTGAAGCGGCTTCTAGAAGACATATGCGATCGTATGAAAGGAAAAGCAGCTAAATTTGATTTGACTCTTCATACAAATATAAAAGAAGCAGTTGTTTGGGCTGATCGTGAAAGCTTAATACACATTTTTATCAATTTAATTGACAATGCTATTAAATATAATGAACCAGGCGGAAAAGTGGAAGTAACGTCTTATACTTTAGAGAATTCTATTATTGTAGATGTAGCTAACACCGGGATAGGGATTCCACCCGAAGCAGAAGAAAAATTATTTCAACCATTTTTCACCGTAAATAAAGATCGGTCGCGTTTATCCGGAGGTACAGGCCTTGGCTTAGCATTAGCCAAAGATTTAACTGAAAAGCAAAAAGGCGTTATCAAGCTGCATCATTCTGATTCTAAATGGACGATTTTCAAAGTGTCGTTTCCTTTGAAAACAGAGAAATGAGTTAGCTAAAAGGAGTGAACCGTTATTGAAACGGTATAGATTAATGATATGTATAGCAAGCACTTTTCTTATTTTAACATCATGCGGACAAGAAGAAAGCCATAGAGAAACCGTTGAAAAACCCGACAAGAAAATTACTGTATTGGACCAAGTAGATAAAGATGGAAAAATAGAAGTGAAAGACGTTCAGGATATTAACGGCGTAAGGGCGTTTCAATTTTTAAACGAAAACACAATGATTGTTAGTAAAGAAAATAAACAATTTCGTTCGCACGATTTCGGTCCCAAAGAGGTATATGCACAGAATCTAGCCACTTATAATCTAAAAAACAAGTCTACTTTTGTGTTGCATCCAAGCAATGAAATTCAACATGCGGCAAAGCTTTCTCCGAATGGTGAATATCTTTTTTATAAAGTAGCAAAAGGTGAAGATACATTTGGTTATATAATGAACCTTCAAACAAAAAAAACGGTTAAAATAAAGAATGTTCTTCTCTATCCATCAAGCGGAGAGTGGCTTAATAATTCAGAAGTAATGTTTATTACAATGGAAGGAAAGCTTTCTAAAGCAAATGTAAAAGGAGAAGTAGAACCTCTGTTGCACAGAGACGATCGAATCTTAGATGCAGTTAAAGGAATAGGTGGCATTTATTATATTGGTGTAAACAACCAGCTTTTTTTTCTTCATAACGAACAGACGGACCCTGAAAAAATCCGAGATAATGTGGTTTCTATTATCCCGTCTCCAAACGGAAAACAATTAGCGCTCGTTCAGCAAAAAGATGCCCAAACGAGAACGCTGTCTATCACAGATTTAAAAGGATCAGAGGCCTTTCAGCTTGCTCTGTCCACTCAAATTTTTGGTGTAAGCTGGTCTCCCGACGGTTCGAAATTAGCTTATAACTTTATTTCTGAAAAAGAGGGAGATAAAGGGATATTCATAGCAGATGGATTAACAGGAGATGTTACACACCTAAACGTAAATTTAGACTATGCCGCTGATCAGCTTGATTGGAGTCAATCAGGAAATAAACTAGTTGCATCGAGCTTTACGCAAAATCAAGTTCATACGTATATTATCTTTTTAAAATGAGGCTGAGACAAAAGTAGTTTCATTAAAGTGAAACACGAACTATCTATCAAAAATGGATAAATAGTTCGTGTTTTTTTATGATCATGGTGAACGCAGGTGCTTCTAGCTGTTGGTTGGAGGGCAAGGCGAAGACTCCTGCGGGAACAGCGGAACAGATGAGACCCCGCAGGAGCGAAAGCGACGAGGAGGCTCATCGGCCGCCCGCGGAAAGCGAAGCCTTGCACGGAAAGCAACAGCGTTCGAGCAAGCAGTCCAGATCGTGTATCCAGATTGTTCGTCTGTGGGTTGGGTTCATTTCGTTATGTCTCAGCCTCATTTCTATTTTTTATACCTTAAATTTTTTTAAGAGTGTTTACAAGTTTGAAACAACTGAATAACAGACAGAAACATTTATATTTTATCCTTTCTTTATAGGCCTTTGTAGCGCATCAAAAGCCGTTTGAAAGGAGTAAGACATCATGAAATACTTTTTATTTATTTGTTCTTTAGCTTTTACGCTGATGATAGCAGGGTGCGGAACAAGCAATTCTTCATCCAAGCCTGCCAGAGAATTCACAAAAAATGGACAGGCTCAAAAACTAGAAAGCTCATCAGCTTCTTCATCTTTAACGAAATCTAATGTAGACGAAACAGTGGTAATAGCCAATCCAGAATCGGTTACGGCTTTAGTTAATAAAAAGCATCAGCTTCCTGAATCCTATCAGCCTTCTGATTTAGTCTATGCCGACGTTCCGTTTATCTTCAACGAAAAAATAGAAAAACGAATGCTTAGAAAGCCTGCGGCACAAGCGCTTGAAGAACTTTTCCGAGATGCTGAAAAAGAGGGAATCAGCTTACTTGGTGTATCTGGTTATCGATCTCACGAGCGTCAAAAAGAGCTTTTTGCATTTTATGCAAAGCGAGACGGTGAAGAACAAGCACGCACCTATAGCGCCTACCCTGGAACAAGTGAACACGAAACGGGACTAGCAATCGATGTCACGGGAGGAAGTGGAATGTGTGCTGCAGCAGACTGCTTCGCTGATACACCAGAAGCTCATTGGCTTTCAAAAAATGCCTATCAATACGGATTCATTATTCGATACCCTGAAGGTGAAGAGCAGGTTACCGGCTATAAATACGAACCATGGCACCTTAGATATGTAGGGAAAAAAGCAGCCGCATCCATTTTTAATCAATATGCAACGTTAGAAACCTATGCAAATAAGAAAAAAGTTTAATCAAAAGTTCTATAACTGGAGAACGAAGAAAAGAAAAATCAAAAGTCAGGTTTATCACTCTCACATATGATACAAACTGATACTATAACATGCTTGCTATAGAGGAAGGGTATCAATGTATAAAGATATTGCGATTGAACTGATATGTGGATTTTTAGCGCTATTTATTATGCTGAAGCTTTTAGGTAAGACACAGTTTGCTCAAATCACTCCGTTTGACTTTATTACAACGCTTGTCCTGGGAAATATTGTGGGGGATGCAGCTCTTGAAAAAGGAGTAGAGTTAACTGAAATTCTTTATAGCGTTTTGATTTGGGGGCTTCTGATCTACGCAGTGACGAAGCTATCTCAAACCTTTACAGGGTTTAGAGGAATTCTTGAAGGAAAGCCTTCAATGATTATTTATAAAGGGAAAATCCTTTATAAAGAGCTTAAGAAAAACAACTTGGACTTGAATCAGCTTCAGCATCTAATGAGACAGCAAGGGTATTTTTCACTGTATGAAGCAGAATACGTCATTTTAGAAACAAATGGAGAGGTGAGCGTCGCTCCTAAACACGAATTCGGCCCTCCGACGAAAAATGATTTAAACATCCCTTATTCTCAAACCAATTTACCTATTGCGTTAATCATGGATGGAAAAGTAGTGCCTGGTAATTTGAAAGAAGCAAACGTAGATGAAAAATGGTTAAAAAAACAGCTTGCAATCAAGAAAATTAAAAAATACAGCGAAGTTTTTTATGCTGAATGGCAGCAAGAGCGAGGACTGGAAATAACAAAATTCTAAAAACCCTTTCCTTTTAAGGAAAGGGTTTTTAGCTTTCTTTTAATAGCTTAGCAAAATCTTCAATCGTTGTAGAATACGTGACGTACAGACGAGGAATAAGATAGTTTTCATTCTTTTGTCCGCTTTCAGTAAAAAATTTTGGAATGGTTGAAAGACCAAATGTATAATTTTTTTTTGTTTCTTCCACTACGCGGCTATTGACCTTTCCATAGGGGTAAGCAACAGCAATAACGGGCTGGCTCGTAATGGCTTCAATTTTTCGTTTTGAATCAGCTAGCTCATAGGATAAATTTTTCGTCTTAGTTAAATCCGGATGAGTAGCGGTATGAGACTGAATAGAAAAAAATCCTGAATCAACAAATTTTTTTAAATCGGCTGGCGACAAACGGTTGGGACGGCCGATAAAATCTGAAATCACAAAAATTGTAGCCGCTGGATGAAATTGAGGGCTGGCTGCTCTTTGAAAAATAGGCAAGATAGTAAGATTATTTTTATATCCATCGTCAAATGTAATAAATATAGGTTTTTTCACACGCTTTAGTTCCTGCCATTTTTCAAATGTTAGCGGCGTATATCCTTGCTTTTTAAGATAAAGAAGTTGTTTCTCAAAATTTTCAGGCGTCACATACAGTTCTTTTTCCCCATGGCCTGTGTAGGCATCAATAGAATGGTAAATCAGGACAGGCACTTTCACTTGGCTAAAAGCGGGGGAAGGGAAAATAACAGTTAGCACTAAGATAACAAAAACCGAAATTTTTCTCATAACAATCCTTTCTGTTGCACAGTGGTGACGAGACTGTTTTAGTATGTCAAAAGAAAAGGAATGTATAAGCCAAGCTTTCTTTTCTACAAATATAAGCCTTCTTTTTTAAATATTTTATGCAGAACCAAGTGCTCAGCAGAGTTCACAACTGCAAACTGTTTTTTAGAAAGAGAATGGGGAGAAAAACGCATTAACTTAGTAAAGTCTGATGGCAGCGTAGTATATAAAATATCAGTAGAGAGTATAGGGGCAGACAAAGGTGTTTTCGAGCCGATGTGAAAACCCCAATCTCCAAAAGAAGGAATAATGGTGTGGTAGCTCAACGTATAAAACTGAGAAGCTTTCATCGTCTTATTAATGCTCCAAAAAACGATAGGTGTGTCTCTAGGAGAATTTGACTGACATACGACCAAGCCGCTGCGCGATAGTGAACGTTGGAGAAGTGCGTAAAATTCTTTTGTATAAAGAGCACTTATTTTTTTGTTGGTAGGATCAGGAAAGTCAATAATGATGATGTCATAACACGCTGAATTCAAAGAGAGGTAGTCAACAGCATCTTGAATATGAACGGTGACACGAGAATCTTCAAATGAGCGTTGATTTAACTTCTTTAATTCTTCTACATTCATCGCAGCATTTACAACGTCAGCATCTATTTCCACAAGGTCTATTTCTTTAACTTCTTTATATTTAAGGACTTCTCGTAAAGCTAAACCATCTCCACCGCCTAGAATAAGAATGCGGTGAGGATGTAAGGAAGCTGCAAAGATAGGGTGTACAAGAGCTTCATGGTACGCATGTTCATCCAATGAACTAAATTGCAGCTGTTCATCCAAATACATTCGAATATCAGATGCTTTAATCAGCTGAATATCTTGAATACGGTTTTTTTGATGAAACAAAATGTCATGCTGGCCTGATAAGAGTTGCTTTAGACTAACGTGATCTGAGTCATCTCCACGATTGAGAAGACGAGTGCTTTCAGCATGCTGACGATTTTTTGTTGGAGTTTCGGCGTGTTGAATTCCGCGAGAAATCGAATACACAACAGCTTTTTTTGAAGCTAATTGCTTGAGTAACGCATAACCAATTTCAATTATTTCTTTGTCTCCGCACGTATAAAAATCTAATGAAGCGTAGTTTTCCTCCGGCCACGTATGAATAGACAAGTGAGAGGTAGCTAATACGAGAATGCCTGTAATGCCTTGGGGCGTAAACTGGTGAAAATAACAGTGCAAAACTTCCATCTCTGCATCTAGTGCAGCTTCAACAAGAATTCTTCTTAAAAGTGAGGGGTCGTTTAATATCACTTCATCGCATTCGAACGCATCCATTAGCAAGTGTTTGCCTTTAATATCCACTACTTCAGCCTCCTTTTTGAGCATTATTTTCACTATCTTATGAAACTTTTTAGAAAAAGGAAACGTAAGCACGTTATTTTATGGATATTTTCGGGAAATAACTAGTTATCTTCTCGTAGAAAAGAAGCTGGGACAGACGTATTTTCGTTGAAGGAAGATCCAAACAATCAATCGAGATTCTTAACGGAGAATTCAACTCGTTCGGATTTTTTCATTATGATGGTGAACGTAGATTTACCGTATGTAATAGCTGTTAATTGGAGGGCAAGGCGAAGACTCCTGCGGGCAAAGCGGAACAGGTGAGACCCCTCAGGAGCGTAAGCAACGAGGAGGCTCATCGGCCGCCCGCGGAAAACGAAGTCTTGCACGGCAATTGACAGCACTAGCTCACTTACCCAATTTGTTCGTCTTTACATTGGATTAATTTCGTTATGTCTCAACCTTTCTACTCTTTATCAGTATTAAACCAGCCTTTTCGCTTGAACCATAGAATTAATCCAAGCGTTATCAGTCCCATGAAGCCAAGCACAAAGAAATAGCCATAGTGCCACTTTAGCTCAGGCATATTTTCAAAATTCATTCCGTATACGCCAACGATAAAGGTAAGGGGAATAAAGATAGATGAAATAACAGTCAGTGTCATCATGATTGAATTCATCCGGTTTGAATTAAGAGAAAGATAATTATCGCGCATATCAGACGTCATTTCCCGATTTGATTCAATCATATCGGCTAATTTTAATAAGTGGTCATAGACATCTTTAAAATACCTTTTTTGTTCAGGATGAACATCTAGGCGTTCAGAATTTATAACACGGTACAATAAATCGCGCATAGGCAAAATGGTTCTTCTGATTTTCAGCAAATCACTTCGAAGTTTGAATACATCTTCCATTAAAACAGAGATGGATTTTTTTGCATCTATGTTTTCTATATCATTCAGCTCATCTTCAATCTGATATACAGTGGGGAAATATTCATCTACCACTTTATCCATCACAGAATACGCAAGATAGCTTATCCCTTTTTCTTGAATCGAAGGTGTATGAAGCAGCTTTTCCCATACTTTATCAATTGCAGCTGACGGGTGAAAATGAAAAGTAACCATATAATTTTCGCCGATAAAAAGGTCAACTTCCTCAGCTTCTAACGTTTGACGATTTAACGAATGAAGGACAAAAAAACTGTATCCTTCATAATAATCGAGTTTTGGACGCTGCAGAAAATGAAAGCAATCTTCAATCGCTAACGGATGAAAGTGAAAGGATGATTGAAGCAGCAGCGCTTCTTCTTCAGAAGGGCAGTTAAAGTCAATCCAATAGTACTGAATAGAGAGGTCGTGAATCTGATCTAATTGTATATGTTTCACAAGTTTGTCATCGTTCTTAAGAGCTAACGTTCGTATCATTTAAAAACTCCTTTGTGTTTTTATAGCTATTTTCAATGTAGCATAAAATCATAAACTACACGTATTTTAAAAAATAATTTTCTTTCTTCTCTTTTTATAAAACTAGTAAGGGTGAAAAAGTTAAATTATAATGATAGTAGTAGCTCGTATGGAAAGGGGAATCGTTTTGAATAAAAATGAAGCACTTCGAATGTTTTTTTTAAAACATGCAGATCAACTGACGGAAGAATGGTATGAAAGCATTGAAGACAATGACCCAGAATCGGTTTATGCATCTACTCATCCGGAAGTCATTTCAGTATTAAAAGATCAAAATAATGAATTTCATTTATACATAGCCGATGTATTTATAAAAAATGAAAAAGAATTTTTTGATTCATTTGAAACGTGGATTTTAAAGATTGCGGAAGACGGAGAGCATGTAAGAACGCCTATTCATTATATTATTCGAGAATTTTTCCGAGTTAGAAAACAGTATTTAACGTATTTAAATCAATTTGTAGAAGAGTGCGAGCAAGATATTACGCAAGAAGAACTAGATGAATGGAACGAATTGATTGTACGCGTGTTTGATATCACCGTTTATAAATTTGTAGAAGAGCACCATCAGCATTCAAAGCGGTTGCTTGAAGCACACAAAGAACTGATTAATGAGCTGAGTTCGCCAGTTATTCCACTAAGCGATCATATTGCGATTCTTCCGCTTGTTGGGGACATCGACACAGCAAGAGCGCGCCGAATTTTAGAAAATACGTTAACTCGCTGCGCTGAACAGCAAGTGAATCACCTTTATATTGATATTTCAGGAGTAGTTATTGTTGATACGATGGTTGCTCATCAGATTTTCCAGCTGATTGATGCATTAAAATTAATAGGTGTAGAATCAACTATCTCTGGGGTACGTCCTGAAATCGCAATTACCGCTTCTCATTTAGGTTTATCGTTTGAAAATATATCAACAAAATCAACCCTTGCTAACGCGATGGCTTCACGTATGAGGAAATAGAGCAAACAAGAATTACTTTTAATTCTTGTTTTTTTATCCTAATTCATACTTGACATATAGGTTAAAGAGGTATTATGATTTTACTAATTTAATAAATAAAAAGAGTAGTATTACATACGCTAATATAAAAATGCATCTCTGTAATTAGCGGACAAGAATTGAACAAACAACATGAAAACGCTTTATATAGAATACGAGAATATTTAGGAGGAAATAGAAATGAACATCTTATGGTTTTTCCCTACAGCAGGCGACGGACATTATCTAGGCACAACCGAAGGAAGCAGAACAAGCGACATTCACTACTTAAAGCAAATCGCACATGGACTGGATTATCTAGGATATGACGGCGCTTTGTTGCCTACTGGTTCAAATTGTGAAGATTCATGGGTGATTGCGTCGGCACTTGCTTCCGTTACGAATCGACTGAAGTTTTTAATTGCACTTCGCCCGGGTGTAATGTCGCCAACACTTTCAGCACGGATGGCTTCAACATTCGATCAAATGTCAAACGGCCGACTTATGTTAAATATTGTGACGGGAGGAGATCCCGTGGAGCAAGCAACGTACGGTAACTATTTAAGCCACGATAAACGCTATGAGTTAACAGATGAATTTTTAACGATTTGGCGAGATGTAATGGAAGGAAAAAAAGTCGACTACAAAGGAGAACATGTTGATGTAACAGGCGCGTACATTCCATCGCCTCCTGTCCAAAAACCGTATCCTCCGCTGTACTTTGGCGGGTCTTCTCCAGCAGGAAAAGAAGTAGGAGCAAAGCATGCAGATGTATATTTGTTATGGGGAGAACCGCCCGCAGTGATTAAAACAAAAATTGATGAGATGAAAGAAAAAGCTGCAAACGAAGGTAGGGACATTCGCTTTGGTATTCGCCTGCACGTTATTGTAAGAGAATCGGAAGACGAAGCGTGGGAATCTGCAGATAAATTAATTAAACATGTTGATGATGATACGATCAAAGCGTTTCAAGATAAGTTTGCGTCATTTGACTCCATTGCCCAAAAAACACAGTCAAGTTTGCACAGCGGCACAAAAGATCGAGGGGCACTGGAGATTGCTCCGAATCTATGGGCGGGAATTGGCTTAGCACGAGAAGGTGCTGGAACTGCTCTTGTTGGAAGTCCTGAAATTGTAGCGGATCGTTTAAAAGAGTACAAAGAGCTAGGAATAGATACATTTATTTTATCAGGCTACCCGCATCTAGAAGAAGCATATACGTTTGCTGAGCTAGTATTTCCACATATTCAAAAAGAACGAAGCAAGAGATAATTCTTGCTTCGTTCTTTTTGAATCGTAAAAAAATAAATACCCCAGTTGACTTATAGGAATTATAGGTGTATTATAAAGATAGTTCATTTAGTCAGAAAATTTGTGATAAAGGGTGAAGAAAATGGAACGTTATGACGTAATTCAAGGCGCAGAATCTTTTTATTATAAAGGCAACGACATTGGTATACTTGTTTCTCATGGATTTATGGGGACTCCTCAAAGTATGGAATATATCGGAAAAGAATTAGCTGAAAAAGGTTTTACTGTGTACGGTTTGCGACTAACGGGACATGGTACTCACTACTATGATATTGAACAAACAACGTACCAGGAATGGAAGCAAGACTTTTTAAATGGGTATCAGCGTTTGAAGCAAGAATGCCGTCATGTATTTATCTTAGGTCAGTCCATGGGAGGCACTCTTACCTTTCATACAGCGAGTCAAGGACTAGATCTTGACGGAGTTATTGCAATCAATCCGGCTATGACGTCCATTCCTTCAATGGAGCCTTATCGTTCTCGTCATACGCCTCGTTATTTAAAAGAAGAGCATCCTGATATTAAAGATACAAACGTACATGAAATTACGTATGATAAAGTACCAGTGCGTTCTATGCGTGAGCTGCTTTCTTTAATGGATGAAACGAAAGAACGCTTATCTTATGTAACGTGCCCGGCTTTAGTACTAACATCAACAGTTGATAACGTAGTACCGCCTGAGAATTCAGCTTATATCTTAAACCATATTCAATCAGCAGAAAAAAGACAGCACATGCTTCGAAACTCTTACCATGTTGCGTCGATGGATTTTGATAAAGACACAATTGTTGCACAAACAGCACAGTTTGTACAAGCAACAGTTGCCAAAAAAAAAGTGCATGAGCGAATTTTTTAATTTTTAAATTCGCTCCGTTTCTTTTTTACTTCAAGTAAGATAAAATGAATCTTGAATGAAAACAAAGGAGTGTACATACATGATTCATTTAGAATGGAACGATCGTCCAACAATTAAACAAGTAAAATGCATACATACAGATGCAAAAAAATTCGTGGTTGAAAATGTCTTAACAGCAGGAAAAACATATGATGTGAAAAACGAAACAGAAGAGTTTTATTTTGTTGTTGATAACACTGGCCAAGTCGGCGGCTTTTATAAAGAATACTTTGAAGGCTAAACAAAAAATCATCGTCTCGGCGATGATTTTTTTATTGCAATAATTACCTGGAGCTTCTCTTAATGAAAACGAATGAACATACTTTTAAAGAGAAATTCCATATATCTAATCATTTCGAAAAAAAGCTTTACGATAAAAATAAGATGTAAGACCCAAATTCTTCCGTTTCTTGTTCTGATTAAAAGGGTAACTGACTATAAATACCCATGACAACAATTATTTTACAATGTAAAATGAAAGCGACGCTTAACAGAAAAAGGAAAAGAGGAGGTCATACGATGAAAAAGCGTAATACAGCAGCTTTTACATTTTTAGCATGGACAGCTTTTATTACAGCACTATTAGCTATGTTTATAGGAATTTATACCTTAGATGCATCATTACCGGTAAAAGGTTATTATGCCGTTGGAACATTATACTTAACGATGTCTGCTTTTGTGCTCCAAAAAACCATTCGTGATAACGAAGAAGATACGGCGCACGAACGCAAATATGACAAAGCAGAAGAAGAATTGTAGAGCTAAAAAAGAGCATTTTTCTAGCTCCTTGAAAAACATCCCCATTTTTGGGAGATGTTTTTTATATAAAAAAACAGGGAACTTGTCACTCCATGTCGTATTAATAAAGAAGGAGGCGATTGAATTGACACAACTAATGATTAATAACGTAAATTTTCACGTTGATATGTTTGAAGAAAAAATGATTACTGATGCGAATACAGGTGAAGAGTTGAAAAGGCTAAACTTTTCTTTTTCGGTTGTAGGCAAAGCAGCTTATGATAAATATGATGCATTTTTTGAGGATCCATATTTTGAAGTAACAAATATGGAGACAAAAGAAACGCTAACACTAAAAAACATTTCGCACAGCACATTTTATCAGTCACCTGAAATTACAGATCATACAAATATTGTTTTCAGGGTGAAGCTGCAGCAAGAACCTGTTAAAGCAAAAGAACAAGTGAAAAATGAACAGCCAACAGAGAACACGGTAAACGAAATGCTTTTATCTAGAATAAAGTTTAAGGCTCTTGTCGAATTACTTGAAGAAAAAGGACTTCTAACAGAGAAGGAATTGTATACTAAAATTGAAGAAGTAGCAGAACGAGATTTTGATATTCTAAGAGATGAATTAAGTCATTCTAAAAAAGAGGTAAAAGCGTAAAAATACCCCATTCTGCAGGGGGATTTTTTATTTATATCCATTAATTTATAACCCTTTTGATAAATCGTTCATATATTACATCACGATGAAAATAAAAAGGGTGAGGATAATGCCGATTGTTATTAATCATGTAGTGATTCCAAACGTTACAGGAGGAGTCGTTACGTTTGGCGACACGTACTATGTTTCTCCAAAAAGTAACAGTAAAACTGCACAAGGTTCGGGCTCTTCAAATACAGGAATTTGTGTAAATACAAATTCGGGACTTTCTAATACAAATACGCTCGATCCGGATGGTTCTGACCAAACCGGCTTTGGAAACGGCTAAGGAAAGAGATATTTTACTCTTCTTTCTACACGCCTTTTCAGTATTCGTTTTATCCGCATTTTATGCCTTCATTTGCACGTCCAATTGGATTTGTCGTGTCACCTGATGGAGCAATGGACAACTGGTGGGGGAAAAAACCATATTGGTGGGGAAAAATCACGCCTTCAGCGGGCGTTTTTCCTCCCGTTACCCAGTACTATACGGGTAATTTAGTTCCTTATAGTTTAAGGAGCTATTATTAATATAAAAAAGAAGTTCAGATTAAGCTACCTTGTTGGCGTCTATTTCCTGAAAATAGGCGTTTTTTTCCGTTTTACTTGATTCAAAGTTATTTTTGCTGAATAATAAGGAAAAGAGAATTTTTAGAAGTAAGCTGTACGTAAGGAGATGTTCAATCATGACAGATAAATGGAGAGTTCATAAAATAAAAAGTGATTGTGAACCTTGGCTGTTTTTAGAAGGCTGGGAAAAAGATATTATTGAAACCATTGAATTTGAAAAAAAAGAAGAAGCGCTTCGCTACTACGCGATGATGATTTATGAATTTCATCAAAAATACGCGAGCGTGCGAAGTGATGAACTAGCGCTCTTTAGCTTTTGGAACGAAGGCGAAAAGGAATTTTGCGAGGCCTGTGATGATGATCTTCAAATCTTCCACGGTGTTTTATTCGCTAAAAACGATGAAGTCTATTCATTAGAAGAAGATGAAGAAGGATTAAAAATGCTTCGTACTAAATAAAAACGTCCTGCGGGGCGTTTTTTTTATATAAAAAATGAACGATTTCAATCGCTAAAGCGTCATATAAGTGATGAAACAAAAAGGAGGGGTGACCGCTTTGGAACAAGATGATTTCATCCTTGTCCAAAAAGCATTACAAGGTGATGATGATGCCTTTTCATTATTATTTCAGCGCTATCATTCATTTTTATATAAATACCTTTTAAAGCTGACATTAGATGAGGACTTATGCAGTGAATTGTGTCAGGAAGCAATGATGAAGTGTTACGTGAATCTTTCTTCATACAAAAATGAAGCAAAGTTTTCGACTTGGATGATATCCATTGCTTCAAGACTGTACATGGATTATTTGCGTAAGCAAAAACGTGAAAAAAGCAGTCTCCAGCGAATAAAGCAGTCTTTATCGCACCAGCTTCAGTGGAAAGCTAAATACAAAGGAGTGGAATGGAGCGAGATGTTTTCCGATTTTAATGAACTCGATTCGCGCTTTCGAATTCCTGTCTTGCTTCGACATTATTACGGATATACATACGATGAGATTGCCCATATGCTGAATATGCGAGCAGGAACGGTCAAATCAAGAGTAAATAAAGGAGTAAACATACTGAGAAAGGAGTGGAAAGAATGAGAGAAGAAAATGACAATCAGTCCTTACATTCTTTAAAAAAAGATTGGGAGCAGCTAGAGAGTTTAGCAAGTCATGAACGTATTTCTCTTCATGCAATTCAAGAACAGCTTCTCATTCAAAAACAAAAGCAGAAAAAAGCTTTCCGGAAAGAGTTATGCTTATTTACATTAACAGCACTTGTTATTTTAACGGTAATGGCAACTGCTATTTTACAAATACCTGCCTTATTTATCGCCATTGAAGTAATTGGGATCATTGTTGCTCCTATTTCTTTTATCGTTTTTCACTATAAACGAAAAAAGGAGATGTTTTTATAATGAATGAAAAATGGATTCTTGTGCTGTTTATTTCACCATTTCTCCTTCTTCAAAGCTTTCTACTTTTTATCAATGCAAAAAAACGCGGCGCTCATCCATGGTTTTGGGGAATATGGGGACTGATTCAAATTCCAATGCCAACGCTGTTTTATTGGTTTTTTATTATTTGGCTTCCAGCACGAAGAAAAAGGGGGATGTAAATGAAGGACATTAATTGGTTGTTAATTGCTCCAATTCTATTCTTACAATTGCTTTTAATGATTCCAGCATTGATAAGCTGCATAAAGCAAGAAGAGACAAACGGGCCAAAATGGTTATGGGGACTCATCATTTTATGTGTAAGTACAGTTGGCCCCGTTTTATATTTTGTTTTAGGACGTAAAAAACAGTGAGGTGGAGCTAAGATGTTTATGCAAGTAGAAAGACTGACAAAAGCGTATCGTAATATAACTGTTGTGAATAACCTTTCATTTAATCTCGACAAAGGAAAATGTGCAGCGTTGTTAGGCCCTAATGGTGCAGGTAAGACGACTACTTTGCATATGATTGCAGGTCTTACTGCACCTAATAAAGGGAAAATTTCTTTTGAAGATAAACAACATCAAGACGTACGATCATTTATTGGCTTTCTGCCACAGCATCCTACGTTTTTTAATTGGATGACGCCTCAGCAGTATTTAACTTTTTTAGGTCTTTTATCTAACATTTCAAAAAATGTGCTTTCCCAACGAATAGATGAAGTACTTGAAACTGTAGGTTTAAAAGGAAAGGAAAAGCAGAAAATTGCTGGCTTTTCTGGAGGAATGAAACAACGTTTGGGCTTGGCGCAAGCCTTGTTACATAAACCTGAACTGCTAATTCTAGATGAACCGGTTTCGGCTTTGGATCCTGAAGGCAGAAAAGATGTCCTAATGATTATCGAAACATTAAAAAAAGATACGACCATCCTTTTTTCAACTCACATTTTGCATGATGCAGAACAAATATGCGATAACATTATCATGATTAAAAACGGACGTATGAAATGGAATGGAACAAAGAGTTCGCTGCGCCAAGAGTTTACGGCTCCTGCTTTTACGATTGAAACAGAAGAAAGGCTCCCTGCATCACTTAGCAGTCTGCCGAGTGAACAGGTGCTGTTTCATTCTCCTTATAAAGCCACTGTAGGTGTAAAAGATACATCTCAGCAGCAGCAACTGCTTCAACTGCTTGTTGATCAACAAGCAAACCTTGTTTTATTTGAACGAAAACAGCATTCTCTCGAAGATGTGTATCTAGAGGTGATGAACAAATGAACACATTTGGAGTCTTATTTAAAAAGGAACTGCATGAATTATTTGCGAACGGCAAAGGAATTTGGCTGCCAATTTCTCTAATTTTACTAGGCATCACACAGCCTTTAACGAATTATTATATGCCACAAATCATTAACATGGCAGGGAATTTACCAAAAGGAGCAATTATTCAACTTCCTACGCCCACCGGTCAAGAAGTAATGCAAGGTGTCCTTTCACAATATAGCACAATAGGAACCTTACTGATTGTACTAGCAAGCATGAATATGATTTCAAATGAACGACAAAATCATGCTGCTGTACTTGTTATGATGAGACCGGTGAGCATCATTCAATACATTATGAGTAAATGGGCTGCGCAAATTGTACTGGTCATTGGCTCAACGTTTATAAGCTATATAGCAGCATGGTATTATACAAATCTTTTATTTTCATATGTGGATTGGACTCATATGCTAGTTAGCTTTCTTTTATACAGTCTGTGGCTGATTTTTATCTTGTCCGTTTTAGTGGCAGCTGGAACATTCCTTTTACAAAGCGGAGGGATTGCTGGAGTAAGCATTTTGATCATTGCGTTACTTTCATTTTTGAGTACTTTGTTTACGAATCAATTAAAGTGGAGTCCTGCAGCACTGTCACAATACGCCGCTCGTCTGCTTGAACAATTGCACTGGTCACAAAGTTTCACCTATACCGTAGTTGTTACGTTAATGAGCAGTTTTTTTCTTTTAATTGCTGCTGTTCATAGATACAAAAAAGTGGAATATGTATAAAAAGACTTCTTTAACGAAGTCTTTTTTCTAAGGGATTAATTTGCAAATCCATGCAATATAAAGAGCAGCGGGGACTAAGAGAATCTGGGCACACACTGTCCCGCACAAACGAGAGATGACGAGTGTACCAACCATTTTGTTCATAGATTGCTTAGTGGATTCACCTTTCATTACCTTTTCAGTTAAAATGGCTACTTGCGGATCTACAAACACAGCAAGGGTAATCATCGCTAGTCCGTTAATAAGGCCAGACGACATCAGAATTGATTTAGAAAGAGTAGGCTCGAGCGTAGAAGCATAAAGAGTGGAAAGAACACCTACTGTATAAATGGTCGTAGCCATTAAATTCAAAAGAAGCAACCGCTTGGGCACTCCGCCTATTCGCAGCTGAGACAGCATAATCCACCTAGGACGCTTCACGTGTTTTTTTGCTTTCTCAAGCGTATGTATGGAAGCAATATTTTTCATCATTTTGGGTACAGATCCCGCTACTTCTAAGTGTGAAATCATTCGAGAGAAGATTGATACAAAGCTAGGAATTAAAAGAGCACCTGCGATTGTCCCAATAGAGGCCGCGAGCAAGATAGTTTGAAGCTGATGAAGCAGAACGGGCAAATCTTCTTTAGACTGAACCGCATCTCCTAATTTGCCGGTCAGCGGAGCTTGCACCATATTAGCTGTTCTTGAAACAATGACAATGATATTAAAAAGAGATAGAGCCACGACTAGCTTCCGAGTTTTCAAGCCCGCAAGTCTCACAGAGTAGGCTAGTGTTTCAATCATGTGAATAATTCCTACAAATACACAAATAATAAGTAATTTTTCTATCATAATAAGCAAGTTCCTTTCTTTGATACATGCACTTCCTTATTATGTATAAATTTGGTTCATTTGTAAATAAAAAGCCGCTTGCTACTCTTGGTAGCAAGCGGCTTTTTATTATCGATGCTGGTTAATATCACGCAGTATATCTTTGCTAGCCTGATAATCTTTTTCTCGTTCTTTTTCCACCTGTAGACGTTTGTCTAGTTTACGGCTATATTCAGCATACCCCACGCCGTGAGAAAGCTGCATGGCCTTTTCCATTTCTGACGTGTACGTTAGGTGAAGTGCGATAATGAATCAATCCTTTCAGCATTTTTCACTTGTGGCACATGTATTGCTGCTCAAGTGTTTGGATGTTTATGATTCTTGAAGTCTTTCTAGAAATCGTTTTCCCTGTCGCTCTGGATCTAAACATCAAATGATTAAAATTTCATAACATTCCAGGTAAAAGCCTTTTTTTCTTGCGTAGTATCCCATATAATAGCAGGAACAACGTTTTTAAAGGAGTTATATATGAACAATACAAAACGAGTATGGTTTGATTTACTTTTTTATATCGCTATTCCTTACCTAATATGGAACCAAGGAAAAGACATTATTGGTGATTACTATGCCATTTTGCTTTCAACAGCACCAGCGTTTGTGTATACCATTTATACATTTATTAAAGATCGCCAGTTTAACGTAACAGGATTGTTTATTGTCATTACGCTGCTGGCACGTACCATTATTGATTTAATTTCAGGAAACGCAGCAACGATGTTAAACAATCAAGTATACTTTATGATTGGACTGGCTGTAGTTGTCCTTTTTACCATTGTGATAAAAAAGCCAATTGGTTTGTACTTTTTTGTAGATACGGCTTACTTAATGGGCTATAAGCGAGAAGACTCTCTAAAACTCTTCCACCAGCCTGATTTATTCAAAATGATGAACTGGCTTACAGTACTGTTCGCAGGTCGCTACGTATTTTTAGCAATTGTAAAATACGTATTGATTCAAAAGTACGGAGTAGAAGGGTACGGGAACATGATTGTATTCCGTCAGGCCGTTACGTGGGCATTCTCCATTTTAATTGCTGTCTACACGTATTTTATCTATAAAAAAATTCAAGATAAAACAGGGATTGATAATCCAATGAATCCAAATGTAAATGAATAAAAAAGAAGCGTGCGTTTAACTAACGTACGCTTTTTTGTTACAAAACAGTGAACAGTGCTCGAAACACTAACATCTCATTTAAAATTAATAGTAAAATAACGCTATTAAAAACGGGATGAAAGTAGGTCAAGAAATGAAACTATTATTAGCATGTCAAAAGCAGCCTTATCGGATTTTAGAAATGATTATGGTGTTTTTCACTTTAATTTTTGTTGTACTGTCGTTTTTCGATTACCGTCAGCTGTTTTTTCTTGTGTTTACCCTTGGAATTGTATTTGCTATTCGAGCGTTTGAAATGCAAGAAGGAGAGAAAAAGACTCAAGGAAACATCTGGCTGCTTGTTGGTGTTGTGATGATTTTGCTAGATATAGTTTTATTTGTTGTATATGCCATTAATCGATCTTAAATAAAAGAAAAAAAGCTTCCGTTCAGAGGGGTACCTCTAGATACGGAAGCTTTTTTTGTTTAAGGAATCATCCACGATAATACATTAGATTGTAAAAATGTTAATACGCAGACAATCAGCAGTAAAAATAAGCTGTGCTTCACCGTGAAACGAAACAAATCGGACTCTTTTCCCGCCAACCCGACCGCAGCACAGGCAACGGCGATGGACTGCGGTGAAATCATTTTACCGGTTACTCCACCAGAAGAGTTTGCTGCAAGCGCAAGAAGCGGGTCCATTCCAATAGACGTAGCCGTGATTTTTTGCAAGTTGCCGAATAATAAGTTGGCTGAAGTATCTGATCCTGTAATAAAAACACCGAGCCAGCCGAGTACAGGAGAGAAAAAGGGAAATAACGCGCCTGTTTTAGCTAACAGCAGTCCTAAGGTTGTACTCATTCCAGACGCATTTGTCACGTAAGCAAATGCCACAACGGACATAATGGTAAGCAGTGGCAGCGCTAATTCTTTGCACGTCTCGTTAAACGTAATGAACCAGTCTTTCCAAGAGATGTTGACGATAAATTTTGTGACAACAGCAGACAACAGGATAGCTGTGCCCGCAGCGCCTAGTAATTCTAACTTATACACTGCCGCAATCGGTTCTCCATTTCCATTTAAAATTAAATTATTTAACCAAGGTACTTCTGGCATAAACGTTAAATAATGTCCGATGGAATTGATAGCGCTCAAAAAAGCGTTAGCTCCTTCATAATGTCCTGTCAAAGCGGTTTTAATTTGAGGAATTCCCCATATAGAAATAAAGATCGTTAAAATTAAAAAAGGTGACCACGCCTTTGCAATTTGAGCCCCCGTGAATGCGGGTTGATCTTGAGTTTCTCTTGGCTCAGCTGAAGCGGAAGCTACTTCATGTGCTGCTTTTTCAGATTGAAAGCGAAACGTTGTTTTCGGTTTCCAGAATTTTAAGAAAATAGCGAGTGCAAAAAGTGAAACGAGTGCCGATAAAATATCGGGAAGTTCAGGTCCTAAAAAGTTAGAGCTGACAAACTGGGTAAGGGCAAAAGAGACGCCGGATACTAGAATAGCAGGGAGTACTTCTAATGTTTTCTTAAATCCTGCCATTACAAAAACCAAATACAGCGGAATAAATACAGAAATAAAAGGAAGCTGGCGGCCTACCATTTTAGAGATTTCCATTGCCGCTACTCCAGTAGGACCTTCCATAGCCGTGATAGGAATACCGATTGCACCAAAAGCAACGGGTGCTGTGTTTGCTAATAAACATAAGCCAGCGGCATATAGTGGATTAAATCCTAAACCTACCAGCAGAGCTGCTGAAATAGCAACAGGTGCGCCGAAACCAGCGGCCCCTTCAAGAAAAGCCCCAAACGAAAAAGCAACCAACAAAGCTTGAAGTCTGCGATCTTCTGTAATAGATACGACAGAGGTACGAATAATATCAAACTGACCGGTTTTTACGGTTAGTTTGTAAAGAAAAACGGACGTAATGATAATCCATCCAATCGGCAGTATACCGTATACGGCTCCTTGACTGGCTGACATAAAAGCCATGCTAGCCGGCATTTTATAAGCAAGTATTGCAACAGCAAGCGCGACCAGTAAAGTTGTAACTCCAGCCATATAACCTTTCATTCGTTTAATAGCCAGAGCCCAAAAGAAGTAAAGAATAGGAATCAAAGCGATTAATGAAGACCAAATGACGCTGTTTCCTACAGGAGTGAACTGCTGTGTCCATGTCATAACTAACACCTCATTTTCAAATTAGTGAACTATAAATTTAGTAAAACGAAACCATTAAAACTACGATGATAAGGTCATCTGATGACTTATGTAAAAATGAATTCGCTTACATTATATTCTAATCCTTTTATGATAGGCAAGTACTAAAAGAAACTTTTTTTCAAAAGAACGGACATTTTTTTGTTGATAAGAAGAAAATACTGGTTGAAAATCCCAAGAATAGGTGATTTAATGATTGTAAGCGCTTAAAATATATCTTTTCATCTATTCTACTAATTATCCTTCTTATTAATCTACTACTTTCAGTCGTATTACACATGGCACTTCTTTATGTTATTAGTGAAACGTTGTTTGCTATTACAAAACGAGAGGAGTCAATTTATTGAGTACGTTAGAGCTTCCAGGTCATTTAAAATCCATTTTATCTCATCCTTCCACACTTGAAGAACAGCATATGAATCAATTCCTTGGAAATAACGGAGCGCTTCGTGTTAAGCCAACTTCAGAACAAGAAATAGCAGCCGTTTTAAAGTATGCGACGGAACACGGAAAAAAAGTCGTCATTGAAGGGAGTGGTACAAAAAAGGGATTTGGCGGACTTATAGATACAGCAGACCTTTTGCTTTCGCTGACTGAATACAGCGGAATTGTTGAACATACAGTAGGTGATATGACGGTTACTGTAAAAGCTGGTACGCCGTTTGGAGAGCTGCAAACGTATTTAAAAACGCACAATCAGCAAGTTTCACTTGATCCAGCTCTAGGAGACTACGCTACAATCGGCGGAGTTATAGCAGCGAATGAAAGTGGTCCAAAGCGCTTGTCTTATGGATCAGCTCGAGATGCAGTAATCGGTATGAGAGTCGTATATTCAGATGGAACCATTGTTCGTTCAGGGGGAAAAGTCGTCAAGAACGTGGCTGGTTATGATATGAATAAGCTGTTTATTGGTTCAATGGGAACGCTCGGCGTTATATCCGAAATAACGTTAAAGCTGCGTCCGCTGCCTAAGTATCAAAGCATTGTCTTTATTTCTTTTTCAACAGGCAATATCGAAGAAATTCATGCGTTTGTTAGCAAAGTCTTAGATTCAATTATAGAGCCCGTTGCTTTGGAATTATTAAATCCCTCTCTAGCTGAAGATGTAATAGGGCAGCATCTGTTTACGCTTGTGATCAGCTTTGAAGACGTGGAAAGTTCCGTACATTATCAAGAGAATTATATCAAAAGCATTCAGCCTGCTGATACAATTTTAAAAATACTGCAGGAAAAAGAAGCCGAGGTATTTTGGGGGTTTTTTAGTAACATTAGTCCAAATGGTGCACGTTGTTCTTCAGAAGAAGAAACGGAAGCCACTTTAAAAGTCGGCGTACCAAATATGAATGTACTGGATGTGATAACTAAAAGTACGGTGTTAAAAACGTCCCGTCCAATGCTGATAAAAGCACATGGAGGAGTTGGACATGGTCTTTGTTCGATCTACATAAAAGGCTCAGAAGATGCCATTCTTTCCGTTATTACTTCATTTACTGAAACTGCTAAAACGTACGGAGGATATGTGGTCGTTAAACATTTGCCTTTTATACTGCGCCAAAAAGTAAATGTATGGGGCGAAGAACCTTCTCACTTTCCGTTACTAGCAGGAATTAAAGCAAAGATGGACGCTAAAAACGTGCTTAACTATAAACGATTTATAGGAGGAATCTAAGTGAATTCAGCGAAAGCGGATATCAAAGATGCTCCATGTCAAAGCGTTAGCAATTATTTGTGGAAAGACGCGCCAGACGAAAAAAAATGGGCGGATTGTGTACACTGCGGAATGTGCTTGGAGTCTTGTCCTACTTATGAAATAACGGGGCAAGAACAGCATTCACCAAGAGGACGCGTGCACCTTATCAAATCGGTAGCAGAAGGGAAAATAAGCGTCAATGAGCAGTTTACAGACCCTGTGTTTGCCTGTTTGGACTGCCGTGCCTGTACAACTGCTTGCCCTGCAAATGTAGACGTTGGCGGACTCATTGAAGAAGCTCGCGGCCAAATTCGTCAGGCGATGCCTTTGACCGGCTGGAAAGGGATGATCAGCAAATTTTTTCTTAAGGAACTTTTTCCTCATTCCCACCGCTTGGAAGCTGCAGGAAGCTTATTAAAGCTGTATCAAAAAAGCGGAATGCAAAAAATGGTGCGCACAACAGGCATGTTAAATATGATGCCAACACATCTATCAGAAATGGAATATGTAATGCCTAAGATTACCCGTTCTGTTCGGAAAAAATATAAAAAGAAACGCGTTCTAAAAGCAAAAGCAGAAAAAAAAGCAGAAGTTGCTTTTTTAACTGGCTGCATCATGGACGTCATGTTCAGTGATATTAATGAAGCGACTCTTAATGTATTAAGAAGAAACGGAAACGACGTTGTTATTCCTCAGTCTCAGACTTGCTGTGGTGCTTTGCACGTTCATGCAGGAGACAGAGACATGGGAAGGAAGCTTGCAAAAAAAAATATAGAGGCGTTTCAACATGCGGACACTATTATTGTAAACGCTGCGGGATGCGGCTGCATGTTAAAAGAGTATCCTGAACTGTTTAGAGAAGAAGAGCAAGAGTGGCTTGAAAAAGCCGAAGTCTTTGCTGAAAAAGTCCAGGATATTTCAAAATACCTTCACGATACGGGATATCGCCCTCCGCAGACAAAGCTGAATACGCGCATTACGTATCACGACGCTTGCCATTTAGCTCATGGCCAAGGAGTTAGAGAAGAACCAAGAGATATTTTACTCTCTATTCCCGGAGTTGAAATGGTTCATATGGCTAATGCCGACCGGTGCTGTGGAAGTGCAGGAATTTATAATTTAACAAATCCTGATATGGCGGGAGCTGTGCTTCAAAGTAAAATGGAACATGTGCCTCATGACGTAGAAATGATTTCAATGGGAAACCCGGGATGCATGCTGCAGATGGCAGTAGGAGTAAAAAAATATGGACGAAGTCAACAAATTGTTCACACGGTACAGCTTTTGGAGTGGGCCTATCAAAAAGAAGAGGAGGAAGCGCAGCGTGTTGAAGAAAAATAGAATAAAAGATCTTCACGTAAAAAATCTTTCTCAGCTAGTAGACCCTCATTCTATTTTGCATCATAAAGAAGATTTGCTTGCGTACGACTGCGATGGCTTTACCATTCATAGACATTTGCCTAAAGCGGTGTTATTTCCTCAAAATACGAAAGAAGTTTCTAGCATTGTTAAATACTGCAATGAACATGATTTGCCTTTTCTTGCAAGAGGAGCAGGCACAGGACTGAGCGGGGGAGCGATTCCTCTTAATAACGAAGTGGTTATTAGTTTAGTGAAAATGAAGCGCCTTCTTAGCGTCGACTATGAAAACAGGCGTGCCGTTGTAGAGCCGGGATTTATTAATCTTAGATTAACCAATTCAATCTCTGAAAAAGGATATTATTATGCACCGGATCCTTCGAGTCAGTATTGCTGCACAATTGGTGGAAATGTAGCGGAAAATGCAGGAGGGGCACACTGTCTTAAATATGGGGTAACTACCAACCATATTTTAGGGTTAGAGGTGGTGCTTCCAAATGGAGATGTAATTGAGCTTGGCAAGCAAGGTATTCCAGACGAACCGGGATATGATCTATTAGGACTTTTAACAGGATCAGAAGGGACGTTAGGAATCGTTACAAAAATTACGGTACGCATTTTGAAAAACCCCGAAGCAAAACAAACGGTTCTTGCCTATTTCGACCGCGTAGAAGACGGCAGCCAAGCGGTATCAGACATTATATCAGCCGGCATTGTGCCTGCTGCGCTTGAAATGATGGATAAAACCGCCATTGAAGGAGTGGAAGCTGCTGCGTTTCCAGTCGGACACCCTAGAGATATTGAAGCTCTTTTATTAATTGAAGTAGACGGCATTTCAGACGGTATCGAAGAGCAAATCCTTCGTATTTTAGACGTATGTAAAAAACAAAACGTACGGGAAGTGAAAGTAGCTGAAAGTGAAGAAGAGCGCGCGAGGTGGTGGGCAAATCGTAAGACAGGATTTGGAGCGATGGGAGCTATATCCCCTGACTATCTCGTACAAGACGGCGTTATTCCAAGAAGTAAACTGCCTCAAGTGCTGAAGCGAATTAACAAAATTAGCGAAGAATCTGGCCTTCGCATTGCCAATATTTTTCACGCCGGAGATGGGAACTTGCATCCGCTTGTATTATTTGATGCTAGAAAGCCCGGGGAAACTGAAAAAGCACTCGACGCCGGAAGCGCATGTTTGCAAGTATGTGCAGAAGCAGGAGGAACGATTACCGGCGAACACGGCGTGGGCATTGAAAAAAAAGAAGAAATGCGATTTGTTTTCAATGAAGATGAAATTCAAGCACAAACGAATATACGAGAAGTATTTAATCCTAAAAATCTATTAAATGCAGGAAAGCTGTTTCCAAGTCCGAGCCGCTGCGCTGAAGTCAAAAAAGAAATGAAAAAAATAGAATATTTTTAGAAAATTCTTGAAAATATATTCGCTCGATGATATGATTTTTTTAACAAAAATAAAACGCTGTTTCGTAATAAGAAACAGTACCGCATATGTTCGTCTTAATCATTTTGGCAAAAAGAAATGAAAGCGCGTCCAAATTTAAAAATGTAAAAGAGTAAGAGGAGGAAACAGACGGTGACAAACTACAAACAAGTTGGAAATCTAAAAGTAGCTCCAGTTCTCTATCAATTTATCAATGAGGAAGCTCTTCCGGGCAGCGGCCTAAGTACAGAAAATTTTTGGTCTGATTTTGAAGCGTTAGTAACCGAGTTAACACCCGTAAATAAACGTTTGTTAGAAAAGCGTGATCAGCTGCAAGCTCAAATTAATGCGTGGCATCAAGAAAATCCTGACGGTGACTTTAGCGAATACAAATCGTTTTTAACGAGAATTGGCTATTTAGAAGACAAGACAGAAGATTTCCTTATTGGTACAGAAGGAGTAGACAGCGAAATTGCCTATCAGGCAGGACCGCAGCTTGTTGTACCTGTAAATAATGCCCGGTATGCTATTAACGCTGCTAATGCACGTTGGGGAAGTCTCTATGATGCTCTTTACGGCACTGATGCAATCAGTGAAGAAAATGGAGCTTCGCGCACGAGTTCTTATAATCCAATTCGAGGAGAAAAAGTTATTGCGTTTGCGAAGAATTTTCTTGATGAAGTTGTTCCGCTCGTTCAGTCTTCTCATGCGGAAGTGGTTCAGTACAGCCTTGAAAATGGAAAGCTTGTCGCTCAATTAAACGATGGCAGTTTAACCGAATTACAGGAAGAAGAGAAATTTGTAGGGTATCAAGGAGAAGAAGAAAGCCCTGATGCTCTTTTATTCAAAAACAACGGCCTGCATTTTGAAGTTCAAATTGATCGTACGGATTCGATTGGTAAAACAGACGATGCGGGTGTAAAAGATATTTTAATGGAAGCAGCTCTTACGACGATTATGGACTGTGAAGATTCAGTAGCGGCAGTAGACGCAGAAGATAAAGTAGATGTTTACCGCAACTGGCTGGGATTAATGAAAGGTGATTTGACGTCTACTTTTAAAAAAGGAAGTCAAAACATGACAAGGCGTTTAAATCCAGACCGTACCTATATTTCTCCCGACAAGAAAAAGATTTCACTGTCTGGCCGTTCGCTTATGTTTGTTCGAAACGTTGGGCATTTAATGACAAACAGCGCTGTTTTAGATCGAAATGGCAACGAAATCTATGAAGGTATTTTAGACAGCGTGATTACTAGTTTAATTGCCAAACACACCTTGCTTAAAAACGGCACGTATCAAAATTCTAAAAAGAGCTCTATCTATATCGTTAAACCGAAAATGCACGGCTCCAAAGAAGTGGCTTTTGCCAACACGTTATTTAATTCAATTGAAGATATGCTAGGGCTTGAGCGTCATACGATTAAAATTGGCGTAATGGACGAAGAGCGCCGCACGACGCTTAATTTAAAAGCGTGTATCAAAGAAGTAAAAGACCGAGTGGCTTTTATTAATACTGGATTCTTGGATCGAACAGGTGACGAAATTCATACCTCAATGGAAGCGGGCGCTGTTATCCGTAAAAATGATATGAAAGCGTCTAGATGGCTTCAAGGCTACGAGCAGTCTAATGTAAATGTAGGATTAGCAAGCGGATTCCAAGGCCGCGCTCAAATCGGAAAAGGAATGTGGGCAATGCCGGATATGATGGCGGAAATGCTTAAACAAAAAGTGGGGCATTTAAAAGCAGGAGCGAATACGGCATGGGTGCCTTCACCAACAGCAGCAACGCTTCATGCTCTTCACTATCATCAAATTGATGTAAGAGATGTTCAAAACGAATTGCTTACTCAGTCTACTGATTTACAAGATGACATTTTGCAAATTCCTGTGGCAGAAAAACCAAATTGGAGCAAAGATGAAATTCAGCAGGAGCTCGACAACAATGCTCAAGGAATACTTGGGTATGTAGTGAGATGGGTCGACCAAGGAGTAGGGTGCTCAAAAGTACCGGATATTAATAATGTAGGGCTAATGGAAGACCGGGCAACGCTTCGTATTTCCAGTCAGCACGTAGCTAACTGGCTTCATCATGGAATTTGTACAAAAGAACAAGTAACGGAAACGCTAAAGCGAATGGCAAAAGTAGTGGATCAACAAAATGAAAATGATCCTCTGTATCAGCCAATGGCATCGAACTACAGCACATCCATTGCTTTTCAGGCAGCCTGCGATTTAGTATTTCAAGGCTATGATCAGCCAAACGGTTATACGGAGCCAATTTTACACCGTCGCCGTATCGAAGCAAAGGCAAAAGCAGCTATAAAACAGTAAAACAAACGGCCTGTCAGCATAGGGATGGCAGGCTGTACTTACACCTTCAGAATCTGACTATCTACTATTCTTATTAAAATTAAGCAAATGGGAAAAGGAGCTATGTTATGAAATTTGTAAGGTTCGCTGTACAAGATAGCCGTCATACAGGTGTACTAAAAGAGGATACGATCAGCGTCATTAAAGGAAATATATTTGAGAAATGGGACTATACAGGGGAGACTTTTTCACCGAGTGAAGTAAGGCTTTTGGCTCCTTTAGAGCCGAATCAAATTATTGGAATAGGCGCAAATTATGCAGCTGCAAAGTCGGAGCTGCCAAGAGAAGTGCCTTCTATTCCTGTCTTCTTTTTTAAGCCCACATCCTCTGTGATCGGTCCAAACGAGGCCATTGTCATTCCAGCCGCGATTGAGCACATCAAGTTTGAATCCGAGCTTGCAGTTATTATTGGAAAAGAAGCGAAGAACATCGCAAAAGAAGACGTGGTGGACTATATATTTGGGTATACAATTGGAAACGATGTAACGGCTCCGGATTATTTTCATGAAGACGGGCACTGGACCATTGGAAAATCCTTTGATTCATTTACGCCTCTTGGCCCCGTAATCGAAACGGAGCTTGATTTTAAATCCATTCATGTAAAAGCGTTTTTAAATGGCGTTGAAAAACAAAACAGCTCGACAGATTTAATGATTATTTCCGTTGAGCAAATGATCGCCTACCTTTCTACTGTTATGACCCTTAAGCCGGGAGATGTGGTTTTAACAGGAAGTCCGGTCGGCGCGGAGCTGGTAAGCGCAAACGATGTCATTGAATGCACCATCCGAGAAATTGGAACCCTCCAAAATCCGTTTGCTGCAGAGAAAGAACGTGTAAACGTATAAGAGTGATACAAAATGCCCGGCAGTAACACGACACATAAAGGAGAGAAAAAAATGGAGAGAGAAAATATGGTAAAGTCTGTAAGCCGGGCGTTGGATATTGTCACAATTGTCAGCATGGAAAGAGAAGGGGTAGGCGTCACAGAAATTGCAAAGCAAATGGACATCAACAAAAGCTCCGTATACCGTATTTTAACTACCCTTGCTCAGTACGGTTATATTGAACAAGATCAAGAAACCGGGCGGTACAAGCTTGGGTATAAGTTTTTAGAAGTAAGTTCAAAACTTTTAGATTCTATTGATCTACGAACGGAAGCAAAGCCGTTTTTGCAAGAACTTGAAAGTGAAACAAATGAAGTTATTCATCTTGTTGTCTACGATCAAGGTGAAGTAGTGTATATTGAAAAATTAGAAGGCAATCAGACGCTGCGCATGCATTCAAAAGTGGGGAAAAGAGCCCCTATGCACTGTACGTCTGTCGGTAAAGCTATCCTAGCTTTTTTACCGCTTAACACGGTAACAAGCATTCTTGAAAGAAAAGGCTTACCAGCTCATACAGATCACACCATTACAGATGAAGAAAGCTTTCTTCGAGAACTTTCAGAAGTAAAACAAAAAGGATATGCGCTGGATTTAGAAGAAAATGAATATGGAATTACCTGCATAGCAGCGCCTATTTTTGATCACCTTGGTCAAGTCGTTGCCGCAGTCAGCATTTCCGGTGCTACTATGCGTATGACAAATGAGCGATTAACGTATCTTCAAGAACGCATGGTTGATATAGGCAAGAACATTTCGGAGCGGCTCGGCTACAAAACTGAATCTGTGAAAGACAAAAGTTTGTTCTGATTCTTAGAGAACAAACTTTTGCTATATAATAATCTGTAAAATAACGTAATTATATTATGTAAACTATAGGCTAGGATTTTTAATTGATGTTTTATTCATGATACAATAAAGTCGTTAGAATATATACGTAAAGGAGATAAATTATGGAACAGTTTGAGCGCAATATTGAAAAGTACGCCGAGCTAGCTGTAAAAGTCGGTGTAAACATTCAAAAAGGGCAAGTATTAAACATTAATGCCGATATTTCTTCCGCTGATTTTGTTCGTGAAATTGCGAAAAAAGCGTACGAAGCCGGAGCAAAGTCTGTTGATGTAGACTGGCATGACGATCATTTAGTTCGTTTGAAATATGAAAAAGCGGATGAATCTGTATTTAATGAATTTCCTGCTTGGAAAGCTCAAGCAAGAGAAGAGCTTGTGAAAAACGGAGGCGCTGTTTTATCTGTAATTTCAAGCGGTCCTGACTTACTAAAAGGAGTAGACGGCAAACGTATTGCTGCGTTCCAAAAAGTAAGCGGAAAAGCAATGAAAAAATTCCGTGAAGCGATCCAATCCGATAAAATCAGCTGGTCCATCGTAGCTGTTCCTTCAAAAGACTGGGCAGCTAAAGTATTTCCTGACGTTCCAGAAGAACAGCAGCAAGAAAAACTGTGGGAAGCTATTTTTAAATCTGTGCGCGTAGACCAAGAAGATCCAGTGGCCGCATGGGAAGAGCACAACGCTTCATTACATACAAAAGTAGACATTTTAAATGAAAAGAGATTTGCTAAGCTTCACTATAAAGCGCCAGGAACAGATTTAACAATTGAGCTTCCTGACAAACATATTTGGGTTGGCGCAGGCAGTGTTAATGAAGACGGTAACTCGTTCATGGCCAATATGCCAACAGAAGAAGTATTTACACTTCCAAAAAAAGACGGCGTAAACGGTCAAGTAACAAGCACAAAACCGCTTAGCTACGCAGGAAACTTAATTGAAAACTTCACGCTAACATTTGAAAACGGAAAAATTGTTGATGTAAATGCAGAAGAAGGCGAAGAAACGTTAAAGCACCTAATTGAAACAGATGAAGGTGCCAAATACTTAGGAGAAGTAGCCTTAGTACCGCATCAATCGCCAATTTCTCAGTCAAACATCATCTTCTACAACACGCTGTTTGACGAAAATGCATCCAATCACTTAGCTATCGGCAGCTCGTATTCCTTCTGTTTAGAAGGCGGAAAAACGATGTCTAAAGAAGAGCTATCACAAAACGGAGCAAACGACAGCATCACCCACGTTGACTTCATGATCGGCTCAGCTGAAATGGACATCGACGGCATCAAAGCTGACGGTACAAGCGAGCCTGTGTTTAGAAAAGGGAACTGGGCGTTTTGAATTAAATAAATAACAATAATAAAAGCTTCTGCGCTACGTCCCCAGAAGCTTTTATTGTGACCACTAAATTTCTGTAAAACTGAGATTTATATATCTTACACGCCATTACGCTTTAAAACAAAACGATAGCATAATCTTCACTTTATTACTTTTAAGTTTGTACATCTGTATCAGAATCAGGCGCAAAGTTTGTAACTTCTAATACTATAGGAGAACCAACCAAAATGGTAGATCCAGCAGGAATTCAGGTATATATTTCCGAAAAAAGTTCGCATCTTTGAATACTATACGGTAGCCGGAGGCAGCAAGCGCATCTTTACAGATCAAAATGCATTAAAAGAATACGGCACTCAGCATATATTGGATCCTGAGAGCTACTCATACAGTAATCTATTCATAAACGGTGTGTTACAGCCTTCCTCCAATTACAGCGTCCAAAAAGGACTTCTTATCATTAACACAGAGGATATTCCTTTAGAAAAATCACCCGTGATTTTACAAATGATTAAAGTAATCTAACTTTCAACCACAAAATGCGAAGTACACATGCCTGCACATAAAAAAACAAGGTGAACGTTAGTCAGTTCCACCTTGCTGTGATTCTTCTTTTTTAACCGGAGAGTCACGCTTGAACATGTGATAGTAGGTAAACCCTAAGCATAGAGCGCCGGCGATTGAACAAAAATATTGCAAAAAACGGACGAAATCCATTGGAATGACCTCCCATTTTCAGTTTCGCTTCTAGTATGTACAGGGAAGTGAAATAATATGTGAAAAAGGGAGGTTTTCTCTTATAGTTCGTATGGTTCTTGAAGAGTAAGGTAAGGCTGCAGATCTTCGAGACCAAGACGCTTATTTAATTGTCTTTTCATTAAATCGTACTGGTAGATGAGGTGAAATTGATTTTTTTTCGGTGTTTCACAGCGAATGTATGTTTCTTGCCCGTTCTTGTCTGTGAAATGAATGGTTAATTCACCGAAATAGCGTTGAACAGGAGCTCCGTGAAGGCCTTTTTCATTTTTGACAACCTTTGAAAATTCTGCTCGTTGAATACGGTTAAATGGAATAATAGCTACTTGATTGATAACAAGACGCTGATCGTACATGTCAATTTTAGATATGGAAATTTGATTAATTCCTTCTGCAAATTTAACATGTCCGTTTACAGAAACAAGCGGTTTGCGATCCTCAGGATCAACAGCGCCTTGAGGTCGCTTAATGACGTAGAAGCTAGCTACGCCAAGTGCTACGACACCAACTACAACAATAAGTGCAAACATCATTTTGCATTCCACCTCCTGAATAGATGTGTAATCTGAATTTAACAGCAAGCTGTTTCAGTTGCCATATTGCCTCAACAATGAGGGTAGAGAAAAGCAGTTCGGCAGTTCATTACAAGTATATACATACGTTCGACAATATGGTGTGATATTCCTTCTTATTATGACTTTTTTACGACAAAATGGGCAAAACTCTTTTCGAAAATGAAGCGAATCAGTTACAATTTAAGGATAAGGTACCAAATTTCTTTTCTATCTCAAAAAAGTGCAGAAAAGCGTAAAAAATTCTAGGTACTTTCTCATATTTTTACTATTTTTATAGAATTTATCCCAATTTCTAATCCTTTATCGTGTATAATCTCTTGTGTGCAGCATGATATACATAAAGGTGTAAGGAGGCACAGTTCATTGTCTTTATCAGCAAAAAAGATATTATTATTAGTTTTAGTAGTTATATGTTTAGTGTTAGTTGTGATGCAATTCATAAATCGATCAGCAGAGCCGACTTCCGAACAGGCCCAAGAAACACTGAGTAAGCTTCCTGAACAAGAAACCGTTAAAGAAAAAGCAAAGGGCGACGAGGAAGCGCACAAATATCGAGTGTATTATATTACTATTGAAAAAATCGAAAATGGTACATACAGCGGAACAACAAAAGAAGGAACGGGCATTAAATTTTCCGATAAAAATTTAAATGAACCGATTCCAAGCAATTTGAAAAAAGGGGATATCGTTAAAGCATACTTTGATCTTGAATATAGCACAAAAGGTCTAGTCAAAGTAGAAAAGGTAGACGAGATGCCCGATGATGACGAGAGCTCAAGTTAATTGAGCTCTTTTTTTGTATTTTACGAATGTGGTAAAATATTGAATATATAGACGCGGTATAGGGGGAAGAAGATGATAGCAGCAATTATAGTAGGAGCGGTAATTCTTTTAGCTTTGATTATTAAAGGGATTGGAAAGCCAAGGGGATTTCGCTTGTATAAAGAGGAGCTTCCAGATGAGCTCGGAATACATAAAGGTAATGGTTTTGAAGATATTGTTCATTCACTAGAAGATTCGTTACCGAAAGCCTATGTTCAACAGGTGAAACAGCGTATGAAAGGGCGAAATACAAAAGCCGATGAAGTAGAATGGACGTTTTTTGAGATGAAGCGCTACTTTTTATTAAATGCAGTCATCAAAGACGTACCGATGTTTAGTGCAAAAGTAGATGAAGTGTGGCACGAAATGATCATGTTTACAGTGGATTATGAGCGTTTTACAGACCGTTTTTTTGACCGTTTTTTGCATCACCAGCCAAATGTAGACACTACGCCATCACCACAGCCGGATAAGCGCGCCTTCTTTGATTGGATGTATGCTCATTTGTTTGACATAACGGGCAACAGCCGACTGCTTTGGGGGAAATTTTTTCAGCATCCGCTTGATAAAAGTACGCTTCAAGATTTTCAAAGATTGTCAGAAGATGAATTGCTAGATCGCTATTTTTTAAGAAACGGCAAATGGGAAGAACAGCAGAGACATTTGATTCAAGCGTTAAAAGAAGAAATTAAGGATGCAAAAAAACGAATGAAATCGGGAGGATCGTCGTACTTTAAAAAAGCATTAAAAAAAGGGAATGTATCAAACGAACTTCTTTTTCAAGGCTTTGTTTTTTATTCACTTTACGAAGCTACCGACTTTTCAAGACATATGAATGAACTGCTGCTATACAAAAAGACAATCTATGCGGGAGATACAGCCTCGTACAGCGGCTATAGCTGTTCAAGCCCATGGGAAGACAATCGCCACCATCATCACCACGATGGAGGGCATCACCATCATGACAGCGGCAGCTCAAGCTGTTCAAGCTCTAGCTGTGGGAGTGGATGCAGCAGCAGTTAATAAAGTAAAAAAACTCGTATAAAACGAGTTTTTTTACTTTAAATGCAACGACGACAAAATGGTTCACTGACAAGCAATGAAAAATTTGGTATAATCGTTACGTTTTTAAAAAAGGAGAGACAGCGAAAATGAATATTTTATGGGACTTTGATGGAACCATCTTTGATACCTATCCAACGATTGTAAAAGCATTCAAAGAATTACTAACAGATCAAACGATTTCAGAAGGCGATATTTTAAAACAAATGAAGATATCTTCTGACGTAGCAATTAAGCACTTCGATATTGAAAAGTCTTTGTTTGATAAACACTTCCATGTGCTCGAACAGAAAATCAATCCTAAAGATAAGCCTGCTTTTCCTCACGTAGAAGACGTACTGAGCTTTGCGGATACAAATGTAATTGTTACGCATAAATCTAGACAGTCTACTCTTGATATTCTTGCATTTTTTAATATGGAGCACTATTTTACGGAGATCATTACAAAAGATGATGGCTACAAACGAAAGCCTGATAGCGGCGCTTATGCATATCTTCACGATAAGTATCAGCTCGATTTAGTGATTGGAGATCGCGAGCTTGATCTAAAACCTGCCCGTGAACTGGGAATCAAAACATGTGCATTTCAAAATGACGACATTGAAGCAGATTATCACCTTACATCATACGATCAATTTTTTACAACTGTCGTAAATAAAAACTCGTGAAGCTATTCTTCACGAGTTTTTATTTGTTCAGGCTTATGTACTTCGGGAATTTCACCGAGCGTATAGTTCGCTACTTTTGTAATGTTACTATTAGCAAAAAAGTAAAACTCTCCGTCAACTCCGCGAATTTTTGTCGTGCGCAATCCAATTTCTTCAACAGTTCCTTTCGTATCATTTATGGATACGTGATCTCCTACTGAGAATTGATCTTCAAACAGAATAAAAAAGCCGTTTAAAATATCTTTAATCAAATTCTGTGCACCTAAGCCTGTAATAAATCCTGCTACGCTAATACCAGCTAAAAGTGCTTTCATATTAATTCCGATTGCTTCTAAAGACGTAATAAGTACAATAAAATACACGACGTACATGACAATGCTCAGACAAAGCTTTTTCAGCGTTATTTCTTTACGTTCGTTGTACCTCAGCAGCTTAGTTTTAAATCTGAAATCAAAGATTTTATTAATTACACTACGAGCAAACCGGATGACAATTTGAGCAATAATAAAAATCAAGATAATCTTTATGATTACTTCACTAATGTCAATCCACTTACCGGTATTAAATAAAGTTTGCTGCACCCAATGTATGTCTTTCATGACTAAGTCCCTTTCTTGCTTTATAAAATTTTCTCTACTGAATAGTATAATTTATTTTGGAAAATATACTACTAGAATTTATTAAGAAGTGTTTGAACTATTGTTTTATTTTAATTTATTTGTATTTGGTATATGTAATGAAAACTCCTTATTTTAGAAAAAGTGAAAATCCTCAGGTATAGATATTTTTAAAACATTTCTTTATACAAATATTAAATAAAACCTTATAGCAGAGATTAGTATAGATATTATTAACAAACATTATATACAGATATTAAAGAGAGGAAAAACCTCTAAAAACCCAATGGTATCAAGGGTTAGAGAGGAAATAGCTTTTCAATAAATAACTGTGTGGAAAATAGACCTTTTTTGTGAACAGCATCCTTTAGCTAAAGGATGTTTTTTTATAACAACAGATATGGAAACCATTTTATTTACTATGTTTTTTCTTCTGCAATAGATGGATTTTAAAACCAATGGTATGAAGATTGCTGTTAAAAGTATGAATTATTTCCACTGTGGATAAAAGTAGTCGTGTTAAAGAGTAAATGACCTGGAAATCATCGTTAATAAAAAAGTAAAAGGGATGTTTTTATTAGCAAGAAGGATGATATAACAGTCATTGAATATGTTTTCTTTCTTTTGTGGATAAGTATGAAGGTGTTTTTTTAGTAATATTCCGTAGTTGTACACAAGAAATATCATTTATTTGAACTCATTACGTTTATATAGATAGGATAATGGAATTGGATAGCTGCAAAAATGGGTGCTTGTTTGCGCTATTTGTATCAAAAAGAGAAGAGAAGGGAGATAAAACAAAAAAAAGGCATGCCAAATAAGCCCCTTATGAAGCTGTAAGTTCAGCAGGGACTTGATCTTGAAGATTTTTTGAAAGCTCTTTTCGAATGAGCGTACGGATTTTTCCACCGTAATTTTCAACGACTTGAGCATCATGGCTGAAGAAGGCCTGTTCAATCAGAGAATAAAGGGCAGACTTCACTCGTTCAATACCATATTCAAAAGAAAGCTGAACCAAATCAGCGATGTCTTCGTTTTGGAATGAAGACATAACAATTCCTGTAGAATCTGTGCTGTGTCCAGATAATTTTACAAAAGTCTCTTCAATAGTACGTCGAATCGCCGCATCGTATTGATCTTTCTTTTCTTGTTTTGACATCTTGCCATTTTTAGCTCCGTCTTTTAAAACAAAGAAAATAGTAGATCCTTGGACAACGGTTTTAAATGCGCTCGTCTGCGTTTCAGCTATTTTTTGCATCATACCTTTGTAGTGAGTATATTTCGGTGTAAAAATTTTATAGTCATTAAAGCTAATTTTTGAAGTGTTTTCTCCAGGATTAAACTGACGCTTAATCGTATCGTTGTCATAAACCAATTCTTTGCGAAGCTCTAAGCGAAGGGCATTTACATTTTCAATTAGAATAAGTTCTTCAAAGCGAGTATATTCTAATTCCATAAACCCAAAGCCGTGTTCTTCAAAATATTGAGGATAGGGAACAATACAAATATTGATTCCTTTGCCGCTGCGAGAATAGGAAATTAATTCTGTTTCTGCTAATACTACATTGTTGTTGCGAACTGTTCGAACTGTACAATTCAACGCGGCTGCAATCTCTTTTTCAGAAACATCACAAATAATACCTCTTTCATCAACGTGAAGGAAGTGATAAAAAATTAATTGTGAAATTTGAGATTTAGATAAACGGTGATGTTCTGCCACTGTTTTGATTGTAGGGTTCCCATGAGCGTCTAGGTCCATGTGATCTTCAATATCTTTATATTTTTCTACGGTGCTAGACAATTGGCGAATAATTTGTTTTCCAATTTTCGCAAATTCTTTTTTTATCATGAGAATCCCTCCAATCTATTTCACATCAACAATAATTTATTAGGGTAAAATAACAAAGAATACCTTGTGAAAATTATATCAATAAGAAATAGAATCGCAAACGAACGAGTAGTACGCTAAAAACGGCAAAAGGTTCAAAGAATGCTGTCATATCAAGGGGTTCAGCGTATAGGTTTTTTAGTACGACAAAAACGGCAAAAGCAAGCAAGCGCCGGTAGAACAGTGTTTGTTACGATCAGTAAAAATCAAAAAAAACTTTATGCGTTTTAGTACGACAAAAACGGCAAAAGGCTTAGTATAGTACGCCAAAAATAGCAAAAGTGAAAAGTGGTACGCTAAAAACAGCAAAAGTCATCTTGATTCACCTAAAAAAAGGTAAAAAAATCACTTCTCTGATCGTTGTAAATAACACAATGAATTTTATTAGTACGTCAAAAATGGCAAAAGCTATTTTTAGTACGTGAAAAACGTCAAAAACGACGTAGTAGTACGACAAAAATAGCAAAAGTTTTCGTTTGGTACGTCAAAAATGGCAAAAGCTTTATATATGCTGCGAAAAAAATAAAAAATGGGGTTTGAAAAGGCAATAACAAAGGGAAAAGCAATGTTTAGTACGCAGAAAACGGCAAAAGTAATGAAGGAGTACGTCAAAAACGGCAAAAGTAATGAAAGAGTACGTCAAAAACGGCAAAAGGTAGGATTGTTTTACGGAAAAAGAGAATAATTAACAATTAATAAGTGATTACTAGTAAATAAAATGAATTTAGTACGTCAAAAATGGCAAAAGAATCAGAGTGGTACGTCAAAAACAGCAAAAGATAGTAATTAGTACGCTAAAAACGGCAAAAGAAGCGAAAAGGTACGTAAAAAACGGCAAAAGCTTCTGGTTAGTACGTTAAAAATGACAAAACTTCCAAACTATGAAATAAAAATAGTGGGATATTTTGTATCTATAAGCTGAAAGTGGCAAAATATCAAATAAAAAAAGGAAGGGAACAATTTACCCTTCCAATGTTTCTCTATGTTCTCCTCCAAAATAGTCTTGAATTTCATAATTTTGAAGAGGAATAAAAGAGATTTCAAATCCTTGAAGTTTTTGCTGATAACTTTGAATTAGCACTTGATTGCTGACAAACTCTGCTAGAGATTCATTAATTAATTTTAGATTGACATCAATTTTCTTTGAACGAAAACGAACTTTTGAAGCAAAATATTGATACGGGTAAAAATGGGTGTAAGACTTCTCTTGTAAATAACAATCTAATCGCTCTTTTTGAAATGCATACAGCAGCAAAGAAGACAGCGAGTTATCTTTAAACTTTTTAATAACATCACTGTAAATTTGTACAAACTGCTGATTTAAAAAGCCTTGATGCGTATCGTCGCTAAATACGATGGTTGCATATCGTCTGCCCGTTACTTCATCGGTTTCAATAACAGCTTTTTGGAAGAAGTTTATCGCAAATTTTGTATCTCTGGAATTTTTCTTCTTCGCTACACCTTCTACGTGGTATCTGGCAATTTTCATAATGCGGGCTTCAACCGCTTCATAGTTTTTTACACCTTTTGAATTATAAATTTCTTTAACGATATCCGCTAAATCAAGAGTCACCGTCTTTTCTTTATAAAACATCTCGTCGCGCTGTGAAAGAGCAAACTGGATAATTTGAGAATCTTTTGGATCTAAAACCATATTTCGTTTGGAAAGAACCGTTTGATTATCATTGACAGGGATAATGGTGCGAATGAAATATTCTTCATCAACTTTATAGTCATTATATAAAACGACTTCTTGGGAGTTTGTTTTAACTTCCATATTGGTTTTAAGAGAGTGACTTTCATTTGAGAAGATAGGGGCCTCTACCCACGAATTCAATCGTTTATCAATCCAGTTACTCAAATTTCCATTGTATTTTTCTAATATGATTTCAGCAATTAAAAAAGTAAAGTCTGTGTGAAATGCTTTCTCTATTTGATAATTCATCTTTGAATCTAAATAAGGAAAATCGGTAATGTTTGTTTTTTTACTTTTAGCCCATGCCTCTACTTCTTTTAACTTTATCTTTAAAATATCTTCAGGTTTTTCCACGCCAAACAGCTTTTTTAAGTGTTCGGTATCCACTTTTTTATCCATCACTTTTTTGGCCAATTCAATGTCTTCAAAAATAGGATTAGGCTTTTGGGCTTTAATATCTTTTTTTAACGTTTGTAGCCAGTTTTTCTTATTCGATTGTCTTCTTTTGTAGGCTGGGTTTCTTATTTCCTTAGGATTTATTAATTTATTCTCTAAAACAAACGTATCTTGCAATATATTTAAAATGTAGTCTTCTATAAAATCTTTTTCATTCGAAAAAAACGAATGAGAATCATATAAAAAGTCTATGCACTTTGATTTGATATTGTCATCGATCGCATCGCTGATTTGTTTAATAAGGTAAGGAGAAAAATTGGATGGTTCGTTCATGTTGACCTCCTCTGTATGTATTTAATCTGTAACAGTCTTATTATATCTTTTTTGAACGATACTCTAAAGGCTAAAAGGAAAATTCGTTTTTATGAATGCTGTTTTATATCAAATTAGCCTAGCTGGCTATTAGTATATAAAGGCTTATTGCAAATATAAAATTCTTTCTTTATAGCGCTTGTACAATATAAGTACGTACTTTAGATGTAAGGAGAGTATTATAGTAGTTTTATAAAAGAGAAAAGCAAAGTACATTCATTGAGTTTGAAAATGGAAAAGTTTATACTTGCCAAGTACACTCTTTTTACAAATAGGGGGAATAAATATGTTGTTAAAACCTAAAGCAATTTTTTTAGATATGGACGGTACGATATTAAATCGCTCCAACAAAGTAAGTATTCAAACAAAAGAAATCATTGACGAATTACGAAAACAGGGAATTTTTGTTTTTATTGCTACGGGAAGAGCGTTTGATGAAATAGAAGAGTTAGTTCCTGAAGGCTTTCAAGTGGATGGATTTATCACGTCAAATGGCATGGCAGGATACGTAGGAAAAGAATCAGTCTTTCAGCACTCGCTTTCGCTCCAGTTGGTGGAAACTATTATTGAAAAAGCAAGAGCGAACAAGGTATACTACGAGCTTTTCCCGTATGGCACACCTCGCGTGACGTTAAAACAAGATCAGTCCTATGTGGAAAATGAAATTAGAGAGCCAAAGCCAGACAGTGTGGAAATTAACGAATGGCTTTCCCGTAAACAAGCGATTAAAGAAGAAATTGACTGGAAAGATTCCGTAGAAGGAAGCGAATTTTCAAAGTTCTATTTCTTTGCAAGAACGCACGAGCATATCGATAAATGGAAAGAGGAGCTTGAAGAACTTAAAAAAGAAATCGACTTTACAACTTCTACTTCATCTAAACACAATGTTGAAGTGATGGTGGCAAACGTAAATAAAGCAACGGGAATTCAGCAAATGCTAAAACATTTTAATTTGCCCGAGCAAGACATTCTAGCGATTGGCGACAGTAACAATGATTTACCAATGTTTCAGTTTGCCAGCTATGCCGTAGCGATGAAAAATGCGCCGGATCATATTAAAGAAATTGTCGATGACGTAACGGAATTTAACTGTGACGAAAACGGCGTATCTCATTATCTTTCTAAATTTTTATTGCAAAAATCTGCTAGAAGTAATCCCGTTTTATAAAAATTAATCTATTTCACGACAATGCATTATAACCAACTATTCAAAACATCGTCTTTTAGGCGGTGTTTTTAGTATACAGAAAGTGAAAAGTAAACCGTTCATTATTTTTAGTTATAGCACTCTTAGCTAAAAAGAATAGATAAGAATAAATCTTCTATAATTTAAAAATCATGTTATAAACAACATAATTATACAACTATCCTCGTACCTATCCCTGCAAAACGCCTCTCAGCCCTGATGAGTGCCACCATGCCAAAGCATAAGACATTTTAAAATCTAAACTTTTTCTTTCTTCCAACTTTTTATAAAATGCGGAGAAAAGGGATTGTATCTCCGTATATTTAATGCTAATATAACATTTAATGAAAATAGTATAACATATTTAATTTTATTTCATAATTAGTATGACACAAATTCTGAATTTAATCGTTTTGTTAAAGTGTTTATAATCACAGTGACCAGCATATTTGTCTATTCATTACTATTAAATTGTGTATCTTGTAAGCTGCTAAATAAAAAATACTAGCGTTATTAAACTATTAAAATCAAAGAATAGGAAGATTTAATGTGAATAAAAGAAAAATTGTCTATATAGTTTCCGACTCAGTAGGTGAAACGGCTGAGCTGATGGTAAAAGCAGTTTTAACTCAATTTAGTGGAGAAGATATTGAAATTCAAAATACTTCTTACGTAGAAGATGAGGGAAATATTGATAATATCATTGCTGAAGCAAGGTGTAACCAGGCCATCATTGCGTATACTATCGTCATCCCACCTTTAAAACAGTATCTTGATCAAAAGGCACAAGAAGAAGGAATTGTAGCTATTGATTTAATGACCCCTCTTATGAGTGCCTTTAGCCAAACCTTTAATAAGGAACCTAATCTTCAACCGAGATTAACGAGAAAGTTAGACGATAACTATTTTCGAAGAGTAGAAGCAGTTGAATTTGCTGTTAAATATGATGATGGACAAGACTTCAGAGGTATCAAGCGAGCTGATCTAGTGTTGATTGGTGTTTCGAGAACATCTAAGACGCCACTTTCTATGTATTTAGCTCATAAAAGTCTTAAAGTAGCGAATATACCGTTAGTTCCAGAAGTGACGCCTCCTGATGAACTTTTTACTATTCCGAAAAATAAATGTATTGGTTTAGTTATTACACCGGATAAGCTCAATGAAATCCGAAAAGAACGATTAAAAAATTTAGGTTTAGCGTCTCAAGCCAATTATGCCAATGTAGATCGAATCCTTGAAGAGCTGGACTATGCTGAGAAAATTATGAAGCGCATTGGCTGTCCTATTGTTAATGTCTCAGGTAAAGCAGTTGAAGAAACCGCTGAAGTGATATTGAGCATGTTAAAAAAGGACAAGATGAAAGGGTATGTATAAAAACTCCCATTATGTAAGACAGATAACTTGTCAGACATACTTAATCTATAGAGAGTCAGGTAGAACAGGCGTGTTGCTAAAAGGTGCTTTTTTAAAATATAAAAGATAAGGAAGATTGTGATGAGCAATGTATATAAAAAAACAGACGTTATCTTAATTGGGGCCGGAGTTATGAGCGCAACGTTGGGATCTTTACTAAAAGAGTTAGCGCCGGAATGGGAAATCAAAGTATTTGAGAAACTCGCAGATGCAGGAGAAGAAAGCTCGAATGAATGGAATAATGCAGGGACGGGCCATGCTGCACTGTGCGAGTTGAACTATACATCTGAACAAGCTGACGGATCTATAGATATTACGAAAGCAGTGCGAATTAATGAACAGTTTCAGCTTTCAAGACAGTTTTGGTCGTATCTTGTAAGCAGTAATTTAATTCATCATCCGCAAGAGTTTATTATGCCAATCCCTCATATAAGTTTCGTACAAGGAGAAAAGAACGTATCCTTTCTGAAAAAACGTTTTGAAGCGCTATCAAATAATCCGTTGTTTCAAGGGATGGAGTATTCGGATCGTCCTGAAAAGTTAAAAGAATGGATGCCGCTTGTTATGAAAGGCCGTACATCGACTGAAGCAATTGCGGCAACCAAAATTGACTCAGGGACGGACGTGAACTTTGGAGCTTTAACTCGTATGTTGTTTACACATTTAAAAAGTAAAAGCGTAGAAATAAACTATAACCACAGCGTTGAAAATCTGACACGTACCGCAGACGGCTCGTGGGAAGTAAAAGTACATGATATTCATAGCGGCAAACAGGAATATCACACGGCGAACTTTGTTTTTATCGGAGGAGGAGGCGGAAGTCTGTCTTTACTCCAAAAAACGGGTATTCCTGAGTCCAAACATATTGGAGGGTTCCCGGTAAGCGGATTATTTATGGTATGCAATAACCCCGAAGTTGTAGCGCAGCATCACGGGAAAGTGTACGGAAAAGCAAAGGTTGGCGCTCCGCCGATGTCGGTTCCGCACCTTGATACACGCTATATCGACCGCAAAAAAACACTGCTGTTTGGACCTTTTGCCGGATTTTCACCAAAGTTCTTAAAAACGGGTTCAAATTTGGATTTAATCAATTCTGTAAAACCGAATAATATCTTAACGATGTTAGCAGCAGGCGTCAAAGAGATGGGCTTAACGAAATACTTGATTCAGCAGGTGCTGTTGTCCAATGAAAAGCGTATGGAAGAACTTCGCGAGTTTATTCCATACGCAAAAAGCGAAGACTGGGATATCGTCGTAGCGGGTCAGCGTGTACAAGTAATCAAAGATACGGAAGCCGGAGGTAAAGGAACTCTTCAATTTGGTACAGAAGTTGTGAGTTCAGCTGATGGTTCCGTTGCTGCATTGCTCGGGGCTTCGCCAGGTGCTTCGACTGCCGTTCATGTCATGCTTGAAGTGCTGGAAAAGTGTTTCCCGCAGCATATGAAGAAATGGGAATCAAAAATAAAAGAAATGATTCCTTCTTACGGCTTGTCACTGGTAGAAAATCCAGCGCTTTTTAACGAAATTCATGCTTCTACAGCACAAACGCTTGATTTAAGTAAAAAAGAACTTGTGTACCGATGATTTTAGGCAGCCTTTGACACGTATGCTCTATATTAAAAGAGTTTTTTAGATAGTTAAAGCATTTAAACTACATGTGAAACCTATAAGAAAAAATAAGGGAGCTTCGTTATATAACGGGCTTCTTTTTATTTATTTCCTTTGCTAGCAGAATTTACTTCGTATTCATGATATAATTCTTATTAGTAAGCGTTTACATATAATGGAGTGAAGAATTGGAAAATAGCTATTTCGAGGAGCCGATAAAAGATGATTCTAACTAATACATCTTTACTGACGAAAGAACAAACGATTTTTAATCATACAGGGAATAAAATTAAATTAGAAGACAGAGAGATTGATATTGTTGCTCGATTTGAAGAGCCTCTTGTTCTAGTTTTAGGAAATGTACTAAGTAACGAAGAATGTGACGAACTTATACAGCTATCCAAAGATAAAATGCAGCGATCAAAAATTGGTGCTGCACGTGAAGTAAACAGTATTCGAACGAGCAGCGGCATGTTTTTTGAAGAAAGCGAAAACGAGCTTGTACATCAAATCGAAAGAAGACTTTCTAAAATAATGGGACCATCTATTGAATATGCTGAAGGTCTTCAAGTTTTAAAATACTTGCCTGATCAAGAATACAAAGCACATCACGATTATTTCACTTCTGCAAGTAAAGCATCTAAAAACAACCGTATTAGTACATTGGTTATGTACTTAAACGATGTCGAAGAAGGAGGAGAAACTTATTTTCCTAAGCTGGGTCTTTCCGTATCTCCGACAAAAGGAATGGCCGTGTACTTTGAATATTTTTATAGTGATGCTGAACTTAATGACCGTACTCTCCACGGGGGAGCTCCTGTTATAAAAGGAGAAAAGTGGGTCGCTACCCAGTGGATGCGCAAACAAAAAATTCGATCGTAAAAACAAAGGTTTGAAGAGCCCTATTATTGTTAGTGAGGGCTCTTATTTATGTTACAAAAAAATAGCAATCATGTTAGCCAGTTATTATATTGAAATATTCATACTTGTTCTATTTGTGCGGCTATTCCCTATTCTTATAAGCCGGTAGACGATAAATGTATTTGTAGTGTAAAATATCCTCATGATTAAAAATTTGGATACACTAAAACGAAAAATGTGTTCGTGAGATAAAAATAAAATAGATGCTATTTAAAAGAATGACTTTAAAACAGGTAAGCAATTTTTATAACAGTTGCACGAAAAAACTCGTGAAAGGTATTTTCACGAGTTTTTGTTTTTAGGTGATTTACACTATTTATAAAATCATTTTACTTTTATATAGTAGATAGGGAACGTGTTAAAGGAGGACCCGGGTTTTGAAAGAAATAAAAGCAATTATTTGCACGATGCTTGCGATGTTTATGCTGCTTCTTACTGGATGCAGCGATGAGCAGGCAAGTCATTCAACCACATCTTCTACCGATACAAAACAAGCAGTTCAAGTAGAAGGTTCATCAGATCAAGAAAACGATCATAGTCCTTCTAAAGCAAATCGTGAAGATGTAGTAGGTGAGGCGGCTACGGTAGAAAGAGTAGTGGACGGCGATACGCTTAAAGTGAAAATGCTGAACGGAAAGAGAGATCGCGTGCGATTACTTCTTGTTGATACCCCAGAAACAAAGCATCCCAAACTAGGCGTACAGCCCTTTGGTCCTGAAGCATCTGCTTACACAAAAAAAAGACTAGAAGGACAGGAAATTACCCTTGAATTTGATGTGCAAGAGCGTGATCAATATGGACGCTTGCTTGCTTATGTATGGATAGACAATGAGCTGTATAATGAAGAGCTGCTAGCAAAAGGGCTAGCCCGCGTAGCAGTATTTCCTCCTAATACAAAGTACGTAGATGAATTTAAGAAAATACAGGAGCAGGCTCGAAAAAGCGAAAAAGGCATCTGGAGTATTGAAAACTATGCACAAGAAAAAGGGTATAACACGGATGCTGTAAAAAATCAGTCCTCTTCTAATCAAAAAGATATTCAGTCTGCCAAAAGCTGTGAAGGTAAAATAAAAGGAAATCAAAACTCTAAAATTTATCACGTGCCAACAGGGGCACACTACAACCAAACCATGAACAACGTCATTTGGTTTTGTACCGAAAAAGATGCGCAAGAAGCAGGATACAAAAAAGCAAAAAACTAACAAAGAAATTCAGTAACTGCTGAGTTTCTTTTTTTTGAGTTCAGTAAGTATTTGTATAGGAGTGGCTAAATACCATCCAACAAAGAGCGACCAATCCGTATAAGAAGACGCAGTGGCCATATGAGCAGCTGAGGCACTTGTAAAAGAATTTCTGCTAAAACTTCCCATCCACTTACCGTAGTATCTTTCTGCTGACGGCGTTTTTTCATAGTCATCATCCATTCATTTGAAAATATACATTAATTATACAATGAAAGGAAGATTAGGAGTTAATTTTTTCTTTCTTTTCTTTTTCGTGTTAAAGTAGATAGGTAAGAAGGTTTGCTACAAATAACGCAAGCGAAGAGAATAAAGGGAGTTTGAAAATCGTGAAAATAAGGAAAGCAAGAAAAGAAGATGCTTCTGCTGTAACGGAATTACTTTATGACATGCTTGGCAGTATTGCACGCTCTCACACGGCGGCTACAACGAATGAAGAAGCGCTTTTAAGACTTAAAGCGTTTATTCTGTCTGAGAAGAATCGCTATAGCTATCATCATATTACAGTCGCAGAAGTCGACGAGAAGGTAGTTGGACTTATGCTTTGCTACGAAGGAAGTATGTTACAAACGCTTTATGAACCAGTTAAGCGTTTTGTACGTGCTAAGCTTAATAATCCAGCGTGGGAAATTGATATAGAAACTGAACATGGAGATTATTATATTGACTCTCTATGTGTAGATGAAGCTTACCGTGGAAAAGGGATAGGAACGGCTCTTTTAAATGTAGCCAAGCAAGAAGCCAAAAAGCGTAAGATGTTTTTATCGTTAAACGTTGAATATAATAACGTAGAAGCCAAAAAATTGTATCAGCGTATAGGCTTTCAAGAGCATAAAACCATTTTTATTGATAAAAAACCATTTTTTTATATGAAGACTGCCTGAGCATCTTTACGGTAGTATTTTTTGTGATAAAATGGATATATAAGTAAAATGATAAGAACCAACAGCTCAGCACTTTTGCTGAGCTTTCCTGTAAATCGCGTAAACGTATCAAAATGGAAAGAATCCTACATCCAATGGACCATAAGCAAGCGGTCATGAAAGTATGTTTGCTGATGTGCCACATGAAAGGAGCGTGCATGAACATCAGAGATCTTCCGTTTAATATGAGTTATCGATTTAATGAACAGCTTCGAGAAGTTCCGGTTAACCCACACCAAATGAAGCAGGGAATTATCTATTTAAAGAAACGAGCTCTTGAAGAAGAGGATGAGTGTGCCGCTGCTAAAACATATGGACATATTGGTGTATATGAGCGCATACTTGGGGAATTAACGAGCAGTGAAAGACATCTGCTGCTGGCCATTTATCTATATGACCGGCATGCTGATACAATAGGTGAATTTTTGAATACGATCCGGCTTGGACATACATATCACTGGCAAGAACAGTGGGATAAAGCGAATGAAACGTTTCAGCTACTCATTGAACAATTAAAAGCAGATGAAGACCTTCACATATATGAAGACTTTGTCTATCAGCATTATGGAAAATGTTTACTTGATCAGCGGATTGTTTCCAGAGCACACCACTATTTTCAACGCGCGTTAGAAATTCGATTAAAAAAAGGCGATAAAGAATTAATTGAGTCAACTAATTCCTGCATCCGTCTTTGTTTAAATAAATTAAAACATTCCTAGTATACATAAAAGATAAATGACTCATCGCCTTGGTTACACATAATGCATAAACTTTCCGTTTGACAAACGTATGTGAACATATTATAGTCATACATGGCAATTTAAGAATACGTAATATAAAAACTAAACATAAGCGTCTCTTCTCTTTTGGAGAAGGGGCTTTTTTATGTGAATTTTTATGCCGAGGAGGGTTTAATCGATGGGTAAAACAGTAAAAGATGTCATCTTTTTATTAATAGGCTCGTTTGTATTTTCACTTGCAGTTAACATGTTTGTCATTCCAATAGGACTAGGTGAAGGCGGCGTTACGGGT
>Ga0102593_1000112_pt1 | contig 212444 bp, 190 predicted proteins | sample AraplaCol_mMS_r2_2_FD_76862 | JGI IMG/M metagenome (GOLD analysis project Ga0102593, IMG submission 76862) | Arabidopsis root microbial communities from North Carolina, USA - plate scrape MF_Col_mMS_r2 (SPADES assembly) (version 2) | ecosystem: Host-associated > Plants > Roots > Endosphere...
TTTTTCTTCTTTTTTCCAGCGAGTAAGCTAGAAGTCATCACAAGGAGAGGCTACTTTCCAACGTCTCCCTGAAGTGATACTGTTCGAAAACTTACTCCCATAAAACCCTTAAACAAGTAATTGAGGGTTTGTTTCTCAAGATACTCTGATAAACAGATTTTCTAGTAAAATTATGCGCTCCTAATATTACAAATATTCTGGCACATAGAAAGAGAGCCCCCTCAGCCTGGGCCCGCTCATCATGACGAGCCATATTGCATATTAAATGACCACGTACGATGCTCTCACCGTACCAGGGAGTCCAAACGATTGGCTTCTTGAATCCAAGCGTCTACTAAAATTAGCTTGACAAGCTATACAGGCAACTGGCAATGACCCACTTGAGCTTTTCAAAGCAGAGTTTCCACAAAATGGTCGCTAAGCCAAGTAGAAGACTATATCTGATCTTCTATAGCTTGTACAGTACAGTATGGGCCATGGTCAGATAAGACTTGTCACATCTGAAGTCTAATTGGTGTTTGCTTTTGCATTTCAAATAGGCACTCCAAGAGAAGAGTATAAGTAGCCACCCACTCTGGATGTTTTTCCAATTTGTTAACCATATAGTACAGTACGTAAACTATTATCGTTTCTGTTGGATATTGAGAAGGTAAATCATCAGTGGTCATCTCCTACTTGACAAAATTTGTTTCGTTGTCTTTGACTTCATGCCTTACTTGCAATATTAACTGGGAAGAAACCAAAAGGAAGATTTGCGACCCGCATTTACCCCAGAATTTGCTCCTGGGGGCATCAGCACGTTCCCAGGAATCATTCCACGGGCCTCACCAATATGTGCCGGCTTAGATACAATGGAAATAGTCTGTTAAGATGGAAGACTCTTCGACGTTCCCAGGAGCTTATTTCTGATTCGTACTGTCCATATTAACGGAGATATAAATCTGGACGAAACCCCTCCCTTGATAACCTCCAAAATTTGATCTGTAATACTGAATGAAGCCACTTTTGGACCACGTGATTAATTTCTTCTAATACGCACAATCTTGCTCGGATGCCAGGTGAAAGCGGTTCGCTACGAACATCTAGGGAGCACGTCTTTTTAATCGATTCCGAAATCCCCCAACCTGAACAGCATCCCTGGGAATGCTTCTTCGCAACAAAAAGACCCCACTGAACAGACAGATCCCTCACACGAAGCCCTGCAAAAAGAGTGAGTTATATACCGGCAAATACCACTGGCAACAATAGAACTGCTCTAATACAATTACCCGACCAAAGTCCGATAGTATTCTTACCATCTGAGTTATTGGGTATGATCTGTGACTACTTGGATGTCAACTCTCTCATAAGTTTTTGCATTGTGTCGCGTAGCTTCCAGAAGTTGGTGCAGACAATGATATACACAGGATTCCACTCGGGTCTATACAATCAGCTAGGCCTCTGGAGACGACTAGAATTATTAGCAAAAATATTAAACATTCGCCCTATCTTGCACAGAAGATAATTCATATCTCTGTCAAACTCCATAAGCTTCATCATGTGGAAACTATCACACAACTCCTTCGGCCAATTCTTCACATGGCTACGAATCTTCGTTCATTGTCTCTTTCAATTCATACGGCTACTGCAAAACTACTCGATAGTCATGCTTTTGGCTATCTTGGAAGAAACTTGAAGGTCAAGACTGTATATGATTCCATTCTAAGCTTTGATATGATAATACTCGCTCGGTCTCAATTTCAGCGTGATCAACAGTGCATCTACTACCGACCAGACGAACTTCAACTCCAACGCATGATTATTGGCTCATGTAGATTAGACCCTCGATTTACAATTAAACTCCTGCGACGAATGCGAAGCCTCGACGTGGTTGAGGTCGAGCTATTGGACTGTGCTTCTTCCAGTTGCGATTCATCAAGACATTGGATTCGTCCAAAAAATTCCAGCAGACGATTTCACAATATCCACATGGGCATTTACACGAAACACAAGTTGCATTGAGCGTTAGAATTTTTTCGGGTAGCAAAATCCTATAATTCATTTAGATCACCTGGAAGTTGTGGGGGACTGGATAGGATGATTTATAAGCCCAGGTTGAATCGTGAGTGGCCAAGATCTATGTATCCTCTCCCAGAACTTCTAGGTTGCCTCCGATTTGGGGAAACTCCCCAACTTGGAGACAATGGGATTACGTGAGGCAAAGCCTACTATGGTATTTAATGCTGAATAGAGTTCTAGACTAATTTACGAAAGAAAACACAAAGCACCTTATGGATTTCGGTGAACTAATATGCTACCTGCAAGAGGGAGTCCAAGGTGGAAATCCTCGGGGCCTCGGTCTTCACTCCCTTCCCTTTTCATCAACCGCACTTCAAAAAGAATACCAACAGAGCTCATTCTGCTGATTGCTCGGCTACTACAGCCATCAGACTTGCTCAATCTTGCTCGAGCACTACCAGGAATAGACCGCTATTTTGCACCAAGGCACTGGCTTCCTTTGATAGATCGCTCTGGCAACACAATCTTCCATCTATCCGCCGCCGAAGGAGCCGATGAAATCATTGACTCGCTTTTGTTAAAGAAGTTTGATTGTACCATAAATAATGGAAATGGTTATACCGCTCTGCACTTTTCGGCCCAGAGCGGTCACTTAAGTACAACGGAACTGTTGTTACTTTCAGGGCTGGATCCCAATTTTCCTGCCGTTGGAGGAGTGTCTGCTTTGGGACTCGCTGCGATTAGGGGACATTCACTTGTCGCTCAAAAATTGATTTCATATGGTGCCAAAATTTCGATTTCAACAGCTGGGGGTTACACAATGCTTCACTGGGCAGTACTATCCAACAGTTTGCCGATGCTAGAGATACTTCTTCAATCAGGAGCGGATCCGACAACACTGGATGATTTCGGTCGATCTCCCTTACATTACGCCGCATCTACGGGGAACTTGCAAATGATGGAAATCCTGGTTAGCGCAGGGTCGGACCCCTTCTGGGCAGACCATGATGGGAATGACCCTTTTCACATTCTTTTCAATACAGGTGTATCGAAGCTTCTATTTATCATATACATGTTCCAACTGCCGGCCTGCCGCCACGCAATATTGACCTTTATTTTGGGCTGTCCCTGGTGGCTGCGGATATCGCCTGACGCGCAGGAATGTGGGAATATACTTAGTAGTTGATGTGCACGATGTTGTGCGTCAAATTTTTCGAAAAAGGACCGCCCAAATACCAGGTTCTCCGTTTCTTTCCCTTCCCTTGTCTGACACTTGCTACGGTATTATAACTGGAACAGATATTGAGCACTCGACAAGTGACTTCATGACCAAAAACGGTATAGTGCTTCTGTAAAATTCGCGTTACTGAGGCCTATTCTGCGGAGGACCTGGATGTTCAAGTTCTTTTCCACGAGTAGTCATATTATTAGCTCCCATTTTTTTTTTCAAATACATGCCGACTATTAAATACAAAAATCAATTTAGTCAGGTAGTCATTTCAGATACATGATCCTACAACCAAAATCACTTTCCAATTTGCTGTCACAGTAGTATATCCAGTGTCCGGTGGACCTCCATGGTTAGCTTAGCTGGAGATAGCGAGTCGAAGCCCAGGAGGTTAACAGTCCACTGTTAACCTAAGGGAGATACGGGTATCTCTCTTCCTGCGCCGAATGGTTCTGCGCCCCTGTATCTAGAAGGTAGGTAGATAGCGTCTCCATTCATCTTCACCATCTGGATCATCTAACTTCTGCGAGGGGATCAATCGTCAAGGGCATCCATCCTCTGCCTGCACTGGCAGTTCTACACAATTTTGGCCATCATCCATTATTGATCATGATCAGTTTCTTTGATCAGTTTAGGAGGTCTCGCTGGACTATTTCTTTAGTTCCATCCTGGCGTTAATTTCGGTTATTGAAGTCTTTCTTGTGCGGAATCTCCAGATGATGAAGTCCAAAGCGCAAGTAAAGCGCATCGGCCAAGTTTGAATTGCCACTATTTCTATGATGGCCTATTTGGGTAAACATAACGGGTATTCTCAATACACATGGTCAAAGCCCAGGGTTGCGAACATGCTTTGGCGGAAATAACGATACTCACCTAGTCTCATCAGAAACCCCCATCTTCATGTGGAAACATCGCTATTCTCATCAGTTGATCAGTTGATGTAAAGCAAGGAGCCATGTTGACTCGACCCGGGTTGGAATTACGCTCTACTTCCACCAAGGAACTCAATTCGGAAATTAAAGAGAGAAGCAGCCACAAGCTGCAGGCCAGTCAAAGCTTTGAAATTGGGAGTAGCAGATGTAGTAAAAGGAGTATGAGTGGTTTTTTTTTTAAAAAAAAGTATTGAAAAGATTGAGTATTATAAGCTCCAAAACTAAAATAGCTACCATGTGTCTTCCTGTCCTGTCATTAGAGCTTGAAACTAGCATTTCATGTACGTGAAAAAAATAGCATACCTGGTATCGTTTGGCCTTTCGCATATTCTGAACCAGTTTTTGTGCCTCAAGTTCTTGGATCTTCATCTGGTTTGCAAGTATGCTCACCAAAGTCGAGTTAACAGCTCGTGCCATACGAGCAGCATTTCCACAGACGTAGAGATATCCAGAATTTCTCACAATTTCACTAACATCTTCCGCGTACTCCTTCAGCCGACCTTGGACGTATACCTTTTCAGATCCTTGGCGAGAAAACGCATTGACCATAACGAATTTGTCGCCTAGTATTTCTTGGAATCGCTTCTCCAAGTCAGCATATACCCAGGTGAAAAAGCCAGATCATTCAATAAGGGCTCATACCTTCCAGTCTTCTTCGTAGATATAGTCATCTATAGCATTGCGGCAACCATAGAATAGCAAAGCCAAGCCCACTTGATGACCAGTACTCGCTTGTGCAGCTCGTTCCTGCACAAAAGCACGGAACGGCGCAACTCCTGTTCCTGGGCCAACCATTACAATGGGTACAGAAGGATCGCTTGGGAGCCTAAACTTCGAAGCTCTGATATGGACTGGGATACGACCCCCACAATACTTTTTACGAGGGCCCGCGATGTTATATGTTTTTGATAGCTGGATATCCCCGGTAGTTGCTTGCTTAATGGCCAGGAGGTAGTTTGTGGCCACGCCTTTCCAAGCATCCGCAGTAGAGCTTGGACCCTGTGACTCTACCACAGCCGTTATGGACACCGTCTTCGGACTGACAATTGAAGACGAAGAAATGGAATAGTAACGAGGTTGTAATCGAGAGAGGCGCTCGATATAGAGGGAGAATGGAACACGATGCCATATTTTCCCTTTCCCCACGACCTCCAATAACTTTGCAATATTTAGGTATTTTGCTGTGACGACCTGCGCAAAAGCCACTTTGTCTTTACCAAGACGAAGGAGCTCATTTCTAGCCTCATCGTTGGGGGCAAAGTCGGCGAGGACGGTAACAAGTTCTCTAGAAACACTAGCTCCAACTTCTAGATAGTAACGAGCAATTGCGCCGTACGTGGTTGGCGAAGGAATTGGAACCCTTGATTGAGAATCGACCGGTTGGATTTCCACGACCTCATTTCGCTGGTCTATAAGTCCATTCATGCGCAAGAATCGGTCAACCTCGATGTCGCTATTCATCGGCCACACAGCAAGATGATCTCCTGTTTGATACTCAAGGCCCGAAGATTCCAGGTTGAATTCCATATGGAGACAGTTTCTATCCTTCATACGGAATAATTCACGAGCACCAGATACAGTGGCAACGAAGGGATTGCGAGGACCGTAAGGCTCGTTGGAATGGAAATGACTGGCGAGTTCCCCAACATAGTAACATTCTTTCATCTTTCCGGAAACATCTCGTGGAAAGATATCAAAAATAGGTTGGAAACTAGCCTTTACTTGCTGAAGACCTAATAACTCAGATGCTTCAGCCCACATAGGCCCTTTCCATTCCAAGAAGGTGTCCTCTGTAGTGCCGGTACAATCGTCTCCCTCGCCAATAGCACATATATTCCGAGCTCCACGTTCTAGAAGACCGGCTGTCACATCTTTGATGACAGAATTGTAGTTTTCATAAGAACTGTTTCCAAGTCCGAACGCAGCAAAGCAGAGATTTGGCAGTGGCCCATTGTCGGCGTCTGTGATGTAATTGTAAAACTCGACTGCATTGTCTGTAGGTTCACCTTCACCATACGTCGCAAGAACGAAAACAATGATGTGGTCACCACTCAGTTTGTCGAGGTCGCTCCAGTCGTAATCATCGAGGTCGGCGACCATCGTTCGAAGTCCAAATCGAGCCTTTCCTTCGCTCGAGATTCGAGAAGCCAAGTCTTCCGCAGTCCCCGTTTGCGAGCCATAGAACACGATTAAGTTTCGCTCTGCTGCTTTTATTGTCGCATAAATGCCGGGCTTAGAATCCTTCTTCTTGGCAGATATTTCTGAGCCCTCCGTATCTTGAATGTCATCCATCACATGGCTGACTCGTTTTACTCCTTGCTCCTTTCCAGAAAGACAATAAATCCCAGTAGCGACCAGAGCAAATATGAAAAAGATTCCCGCAATTTGAGTGTCGCCAATTAGTTGATAAAGAGCTGGTGTTCCTGGGAAAGAGGAAATGGTCAAGTCGGAGTCCGACATCTTGTGGTTGGGAAGGATACAGCCCAGTAAGAGCACTCAGGCGAGATTCAAACTAGATACGATAAGGGAGAAGATGCCAGTAATTGTGGCTGTGGGGTAGAAAAAGAATCAACAATCGCTGATTACTTTAGGCTCACAGTTCTTTGTGCTTTAAAGCGTATTATCAAGAAAGTTATATGATAAGAATACTAAGTTTCCTAGGTCCAGTATATAGTTCATTGGTCTAATGAACATGCGATAGGCCATCCCTAGGTGACCTTGTCACAGTATGAAATTGGGGAAACCCTCTTTCTCCAAAAATGGATCGAATACTAGTTTCTAGTTTCGCCACATAGTATGCTATTGTATGTATTCAGAATATCAGAGCTACTTCCCTCCTCCCCCACATAGGATTACCTTCAGAGAAAACAAGAATCACAACTAAGCTTGCTTATTTTGAGGTCGTCACCTTTTCTTTCACAGATTGGGTATGGTATTGTTTCAAAGCTGATGGTTGAGAGGGGAATGCATCCAAGGCGTTTTTGGGGTACGATTCTCCAAGGTGGCAAAGGCAATTAGATGTTGGAGGCTGGGGGGGCTACTTTTCTGGCTGATACTAATGTGAGGGATGGGGAAGAACACAAAATTTGACTTGGCACTCCACCGGACTTCTCCATGTTCTCCAAGACGTGTGGTCATAGAAAGCATTGACAATTACTGTGCTGGATTTTCCGATGAGGTGGGTGGTGAGACTTTATCGAAGTGATAATGAAGTCATTTTTTCAATAGTCGTGTGCGTAGATCTGGAAGTTTATCTATTATACCCCCAAATTTCAATGCCCCCGAAAATCGTGTGAAACTGTTGTTAAGGAGTTCATGGGAGAGGGGGAGGTTCTCCCGTTTCCTATTCCAGCCTATTGGCGTCGTCGATTCTGGCCAAGCCTTACATGCTAGATCAAGTCAGCTTGGACAGAGGTTTCCTCATGTAATTTCCTCCGGCGTAAAGAAAGAAGCCTTGGCTTTTATTTGGGTTTTGGTATAAGCCATTGATCAACCATATTCACGAGTCTTCATCGTTATAAAGGAGATCCAAAAGCCCAACAAGATGCTGAAAAGATATCGGCTGCAAAAACATCAACTAGCGTAGTAGGGAGTATCGGCCTGCCCACCAGTATAGGGATTATGTAAGGAAGTTGGCCTAATTTGGAAGGGAGCCTTATATACATTCATTTACATAGGATCTTTAGCATCACCCAAGAGACCCAGCATCAATTACACGAGTTCCAGTCTATTCGAGAGAATGCTAGAAGATAGCCCTAGTTGGGGTGTTGTTTACTCTCATCCTTCTGCCCCATTCGACCTGCACGTACCGACCGTGCTGCCTCGAGCATACTATCCCGTTTCACTAGTATCTGGCAGGAAAAAAAAGATTATTTTCAGCAGGTTTATTTCACACAAGAAGTTTAGAGCAACATAAATACAGACTGCGTGATCTCCATTCTATATATAAAAGACTAGTTCAAACGAGTAATCGGCTCGTCCCCCTGGATCCATGATTTGAGATTCACTGCTGAATCCTCATACCAACGCTGCATGACACCCTCCTCCACATATCCCATATGCGGGCTCAATAAGACATTACTTCGGCCGCCTTTACCCCACGGGACACTTCGCCACTCACTTTGCAGTGGGAGTGGCTCAACATTGTAAACGTCAAAAGCAGCCCCTCTAATCACGCCCTTCTTCAAGGAAGATAGAAGGCATTGCTCCTCGATAAGAGGACCACGGGACGTATTCACCAACAAAGCTGTCTTCTTCATCAAGGCCAGCTCCTTAGCACTGAGAATATTTATGCTTCGTTCCGAGAGGACATAATGGATGCTCAGAATATCAGCCTTTTGCACTAGCTCTTCTTTACTCTGAGCGACATGGAAGGCACCTTGTGGCAGTCCCAACGCATGAGCTTTCTCGTCTGCAGTTGCCTGGGTCAGGTTGCTTGACCAAGCTAGTACTTTCATTCCAAAGGCGAGAATACCAACTCGACCGACATCAGCCCCCAATTTTCCCAGACCCAATAGGCTCAGGGTCTTGCCCCTAAGACCGGTGGCGAACGAATTTTCCCATCCGCCATTCTTAGTACTCCAGTCATCACGAGCCACATTGCGTGCAAGGGCCAAGATCAGAGCCCAAGTATGCTCAAGGGTTGAGTCTAGGGAGGTGGGTGGCTTTGTTAAGCCTTGAGTGCCTTGTCCTTTCGCTCCCAGGACGGGGATCCCCCGCGCTGCCAAGGTCTTCAAGTCAAGGGATGAATTCTTCATGCCGGTAGTCAAGACGAGCTTTAGATTAGGAAGCGCAGATATGACACTGCCGGGGAGAGCTGTTCGCTCGCGCATGGTTGAAATCACATCGAATGGCCGCAGGCGCTCGATCAGGGCATCTTGCTCAGATTGGACATCCGGGTGAAGCGTTTCGGGGAAAGAGGTAATTTCGATATCAGGCACTGCTTTACTGAAAATTTCCCGGGCAATTCCTTGATAATCGTCTAGGATTGCAAGACGCAGATTGGATTGGGACATGATGAAGTCTAATTGATGGAAATGTCTGCGGGATATCCAGTTGTTGGCCAAATTGATAGTCCTGGAAAGACAATAAGTCGATGATTGTTCCTTATCTGCGGAGCCTTGTAACTTATCAGACAAAAGTTTTTCATTTCTCCAATTAGACCGATTTTCCGCCTCTTTATTATCACATCGTTGTCTCGCTGAGATCGGTACCTCAACCTCACCCCCATATTGGGGAAATTTGACTCCCCCACATGAGATGCAAAATGAGGCAAATCAGAAAATCGCATCTAGGTTCCTTTTTACCCTTCCTCGGGGAATGATCCATGGCGCAATAATCCCCCACAGCAGAAACTCGCCAGAAACATGGGGAACTGCAAGTTGGAGAAGCCTGAACTATCGTGGGGTACGGAATTAGACTCGATACTTGCCAGGATTCTGGCGATAATAAAGTACGCCGGATCGCATGATACCGCTTTCTATCCAAAAGATATTCTTTTCTTATTCAGATCATGTCTTCAATTCTATATGATATGGCGGATTTTCCACTGTCAGGTGGCCTAGATACTCACCAGCTTATCCTGCTCTTTGGAGTTCTCTCCGTCATTTTTGTCCTCGTGAAACTTGCAAACCAAACCGATATTCCCAAAATCAAAAACCTACCAGAACTACCGGGTGTTCCAGTCTTTGGAAGCTTGTTACACTTGGGAAAGCACCACGCTCGTAACTGTGCAAAGTATGCTAAGACATACGGAGACGTCTTTCAGGCCCGCCTCGGGAACAGAGTTAGCGATATGTCAGTCTTTTTGAAACGGAATATCGGTACTGATGTAAACATTCCAGCGATTCATCTATGCCAACTCCTTTGAAGCAGTCAAGGAATTATGGATCAAGAACCAATCTGCGCTGATCTCTCGGCCCACTTTCTGGACTTTCCACGATGTCGTTTCTGAGACTCAAGGCGTTTTCACCCTAGGAACCTCCCCTTGGAATGAGTCTGTCAAGAACGCACGTAAGGCCGCTGCTACTGCACTTAACCGTCAAGCTGTGCAAACCTATCTTCCTTTCATTGATCTTGAATCTATGACAAGTATCAGTGAGCTATACCGGAACCAGAAGCTTGACGACGATATCGATCCCAACGGGTATTTCCAGCGATTCTCCCTTAACATCAGTCTTACACTGAACTACGGGATTCGTCTAGATGGTACCGTTCGTGATCATACTCTGAGTGAAGTAGTCACTGTTGAGCGAGAGCTAGGCAATATTCGTGGTATTGCTCACAACTGGCAAGATTATATTCCTTTCCTCAGACTATGGCCCGGTTACAAGAAGAACGCCATCAAGTTCCGATCCCGTCGCGATGAATATATTCTCTCATTCTTCAACCAGCTCAAGGACAGGATTGCAAAGGGTACTGATAATCCTTGTATTGCGGGCAATGTGCTAAAGGACCCTGAAGCTAAGCTTGGTGACCGTGAGTTCCTAACATTATTCCATATTTGATACGATAGACTTGATATTGTTGCAGAGCTGACCGAATTAACTTTCCAGGTGAACTGAAATCAATCTGTCTTACTATGGTCGCCGCTGGACTTGATACTCTCCCTGGAAATATTAATATGACTATCGCATATCTATCCTCCCCCCACGGACAAGAGATTCAAAAGCGTCTGTATGATGAGATCATTGCTTCCTATCCTAACGAGGACCCATGGCACGCCGTTCTGATCGAAGAAAAGTCCGAGTATATGCGTTCTTTCGTTAAGGAAGTTCTTCGCTACTGGTCAACTCTAAACCTTTCTTTCAACCGTCAAAGTGTCAAGGATATTCAGTACAAGGGCGCAACAATTCCCGCCGGCACTCCGTTCTTATTAGTACGTTTGCAAATACTCTCTCTTCATCAATACTAAAAAGAATACTAAGATGTATCACAGAATATGTGGGCCGCGAACCATGACCCTGAGCAGTTTGATAGCCCAATGAAATTTGTTCCTGATCGTTTCCTCGGCATCAACGAGGCTGGTGCTGGCACTCAACACTACGGTTATGGCGCCGGCACTCGTATGTGTGCCGGAGCTCATCTTGCAAATCGCGAGCTATATGCCATCTTTAGTCGTCTGGTTCTTGCCTTCCACATCCGCCCAACTAAGGACCTCGAGATGTCTCCAAACTTGGACACCATTGAGTGTAACTCTGTCCCAACTAGCATGGTGACCCAGCCTAAGCCATTCAAAGTGCGGTTTCAGCCCAGGAACGATGTCCAGTTGGAGAAGTGGCTCAAGGAGAGCCAGGATAAAACAGCCTATCTGTAAACAAAGGGATGGCGATCAAGAAGTTGCGATTGATCGAGATTGTCTACATGAATCACTCTGGTCCGCAAGGGTCTAGTCTCTATACCAGAGAAACCTGACTACAAGTACGAGCTCGGTGGAGTGATTTCTCTATTGTTCTGTCCAGATTTTCAATCATACTGGGGAATGCCAGTTGCCTGTGCGTCGAATTCTTCTCTCAATGAATGGCTAAGCGGCCGCTTCGCCATTGATTGGGCTGATTGTTGTATGGAACTGGAGGAAATTATTAAATTACAAATGTATTTCAGCCTCAGGTCATTAGTTTAGTTAGTCGAGCTGCGGAATGAGTATTTGTTAACTAGACCTCTCGCTTCCGCTTCCGTATTTGAGCTTCATTATTTCCTTTTCCTCTCGGGACGAGCTGATTTGGTTAATTCATATAGCATCTTAGAAATGTATACCTGCCCCCATACATTACACGTCTACCTTTTTTTAATCTCATGTCCTGTGTAGCATTACAATAGCTGAATGGAATGAAAATATGCTCTTAGGTATTAGAGACTTGAAATTGATGAATTAGACTTCATTATCAGTAAAAGAATCCTGAGCCTCTTCAGTAACTACGACCAAGTTCGAAGTGATATCGCAGTATGATTAACATCCACCATAATAGGTTTTGATTGGTAAATTGAGTTTAAGTGGCTTGTGTCGAAATTCGGGAAATGAGAACTCGATCACATACTGATATGTTCGCGCGGCAAATGAGGAAACAAACGATGGGACATCATCTAGCGGTGGAAAGACAAGGATATTCGCCTCACCACACCAGTCGCCTGGGGGCATAACTGGAATAAATACAGTACTGTCTTTCATAACTAAGTCAAATTTGGAACACGGGATCAGGGATTGGGTGTTCTCGGTGTGCATTTGGATCGGTGACGAATGAGTAGGGCATATGTCGACAGGTATCTCTCGCATGTGCTTTGTTGAGAAGTATGTTGTTTTGATTATATGGGATTGAACATGGCAACGCATGGAGCGCGGAAATTTTTCCTTTCGACTGGTTTGTGATGACTGCAAAACCCCTTTGAACTGGATGTTTGCGGGACTTTTGGGCAAAGATACATCGAGAATGATCGGCATACAGGCCTCTGTAGAAATAGTGATCGATCCCAGACATCCACCAAAGCGAGATATCTTAGCTGTCGATGTAGCCTTTCTCTGACACTTCTCGTACCAAGTATCGAGTTCGTGCCATGACTGGGATCGAGGAAGTACCCTAATGACGACTCTTCTGAGATCAGTTAAGGGGCATTCGTTTCCGGTGATAGAATATACAGCCGTAGCATTTATACTGTATTCCACCAGCGGCTGCATGTATCGCTCGTTATTGGTCTCATCAATATGCTCTTTCCCACTTTCAATGGATGCTGGAAGGTGACTGAGCGTTTCGGTGGGCGTTGAATAGTTGGGCAAACTACAATCGGGTATATTGAGCATAAATGGGATTCTCTGCTTGTATGAAAGGTCGGTATCTTGGAAAGAAACAAGTAGATCTCTTCCCGGGAAATGTGTCACTTCTAAGAACTAACTCATAATTAAAATTGCCCTTCCAATAGATTGGTATTTTTGCTTCACCTTTTTGTGAAATATCTCCTTGTACGGATCATCGACATCTGGATCTCCTCTACGGAACCAGGATTTTATATGGCCTATGTCTCAGTCAGTTCGCACTGGCAGAGGTGAAAAAAAAGGGGGAAAAATCATACCTTCTAGTCTCAACTCTAGACTCTCGACATAACTACCAGCTGAAAAATCAACGAATCCCTTGATTGTCTGACCAGTGTACCATACTTGTTCTGGTATGCTTATCGCGAATGGTGGTGTCATGGTGAATTGCCATTCTACGCCAGCGAACATTCTTCACAAAGCGTGCTCAATAGAAAATGGTAGGGCATCGGATACACCATTTATTATTAGTACAATATATGATCTCTTCTTCTATCCCGGAGCCAAGATGGTGTGGGAAACACCAGATTAATTTCTCCAAGTTGGGGGTGGAGATGGAAACGATTGGCTCCCCGCAAATTTACGCTTTTGTCGGAATTTTCCCCGCGGAAGTATGCTTCTGACAAAGGGAAAACAGGGTAAAATTGAGTTCGGAGGTAGGTAGGCAACCGGTTCATTTTAAGATACTCTTGGGTAGACACGTTCTCAGCTTTGAGGTGCTCTAGGGCAACCAGATATTTTTATCTTATGTCCCACGACATTTCTCATATGCAGCCAATAAAGTAGAGTAACGCAGAACGAATAAAGAAAAAGGTGCATCTCGTCATATATTAACAGCTCTATATGTAATATTTAGCAATTTATAAACTCTTTCTATAGACTTGTTCTTCTTGTCTGCATTGAGGAATTTTGACTGGACAGGCTGTGGTAGATGAATGAACTATAAATTATTTAAAATATCACGCTATGGGGCACTGGTAGAAGTATCAGTCCAAAATGAAAAATATGGACTACATCAACGGTCAGTCATTCCGCGCAAGGTAAAGTGATTGTTGACTTGTCCGAGGAGTTATGAAAATCGTGGCTGTTGAAATTTATGAGTGATGGCCTTTGAGGTGATCAATCAAGTCGGTGTTACTGAAGACCAAAGCTTTTGTGAAGGCACATTGGCCGAGGCAGTATTGACTTAGATTGGCTTCAAACCTACATAGCAACTAGCTTTTCGACTCGCAAGACACTCCTTGGGTGTGAAATAACCAATTGAGATGATTGATTTTGATATACTGGGATAGGCATTCTATGCCACGGGCATTCGAAACGATTATGCTTCCTAGATCCCTGCAAATACGTAAGTAGGAACTTGGAGTCGCAGCAACGACTTCAAGTCGTTGCTGCCAAGTCTACACTAGTGTATTTCTAATAATTGCTTCAACGCTGTTTCAAGTCCATTCTTTCTGTAAATAGAAGCCAAGTAGACATTCCATACAATATCAAGTTAAGGAAACAACATCCGAAGCAGCATCCTGATCGGCATGCCGAGCCAATGATGCTAGAACTATACGCCGTAGAAAGGCGTAGAAAACCCGCATGTTAGCCACAAATGTCGCCGCGAGTATTTCAACCGTTGACCATTTGATACGGTTCCCTTCGGCAGATTCACTGACCACGTTTGTCAATCGAATAACGGCGACAGCTATTGTGAAAATCCCAACACAAAATATGAAAGCCAAAGCCAGCTTCCTTATTTCGAAGATCAGTTACAGTTCAAGTTCGGATCTTCATAGGTTGCTGCTGTGCCTTGCTGGAGGGAGACAAATAAAATAGCACTCACTTATAGATTGATAGGGAGAGGCTCATCACAATTGGAATGGAAAATGCCATAAGTATAGCATCACTGAGTATATCTAGGCCACCTTCATCAAGCTGAGATATTTACCACGTTATAGCTGGGGTATAAAATGAACTCACTAACAACGAACAGCTGAACCAAAGCTTGGCAACAGCTCTCTTACGTTAGCAACATTCTATTCACAAATAGCCCAAAGAGTCATACCTGGGTCAGGAGATACCATCCAGCACCTGCTAAAAGGGTTACATTCAACGAATGTCATCGTCAGGCTAACTATATATGTCAAGAAAAGGGCCCCTAAAAGCATCCGGGTGCAAATGCAACCCCAGGAGGTATGCCAGACCAGCCGATCATAAAAGCAAAGTAGTATGACCTTCATGAGCCACAGACTTTAGGATGGTAGCATTAGCCCAATGGTGCTTGAAGAAAGAACGATGCATACCCCAAGATACCCACATATGTATGAATAGTACTCTTATAACCAGAGTGATCTTACTTCCAACTTCGCGACGATAGATTTCCCGAGGTGTGAAGTCAATAGATTGCCGCACAGTTGACGGGATATTGTTATTACCCCAAACAATGACGATGTGTGATAATGACACATAAGCAATTAACATGAAAATACCGACGAGGCAGAGATAATCGTCCACTTTGAACTGAAAGCCAACATAATGTTGTATAGGCAGCCTGGAAGCTAGGCAGATCACAGCTACCCAAGCACAGAGCCACGTAGCAACAACATCGTGATCCATCTTTATATAAGAGATAAATTGCCCAGAAAATAATTTCCTTGACTCTAAAAGAATTGCTGCGATATCAATTGACGTTCAGTTATTCACCACGTGATCGGTGATATCCTGATTGATGGAACCCGTAGTTGATACACATCCAGTGGATATCGGTGCACTACGCCTCGAAGGACGCGGGAACCTGTAAAAGGCAAAAAAAGATAGCCAGGACTGAAATCGGTTTAGCTGCGGCGGAAACTCTGTACAATACTGGTATTAGGTTATTGATTATTCTTACAATTGGCTGAGATCTAATCGTCCAGGAAGCCGTCAACCGAATCAACTCGACATCCCCCACATCCCCACGCCCGACCCCAAATTGGAGAAGTGGCAAGTTTCCGTCCGCGAGATGATGCCTGGGGGAGCTCGCCTTACTAAATATCGTGACCAGCAAAATTTTGGTACAGTTTAATTCAACAAAGGTTTTCAAGATGGCTGACATCAAACTCTATACTTGGTTGACGCCAAATGGCATCAAGGTTTCTATTGCCCTTGAGGAACTCTCGCTTTCTTATGAGACGATTCCTATCGATATTTCCACAAATGCACAGAAGCAGCCATCGTTCTTGGCAGTAAATCCCAATGGACGTATTCCAGCCATTGTTGACAAGAGTCAAAGAGTTTTTGAAAGCGGAGCCATCCTGCTCTTTCTGGTTGAGAAGTATGACCGCGAGGGTGTCATCAGCTACACCCCCGGAACCGCCGAATACTATGAGCAGCTAAGCTGGATAATGTTCCAGATGGGTGGTCTCGGCCCCATGCAAGGTAAATCAATCCTCAAAATTTCAGCTCATACGCTTAAAACAGAGCTAATCTATCCCAGGACAAGCAAATCATTTCTGCTTGATGGCAGGGGAATACTCACGCTATGGGATCAAGAGGTACATGGATGAAACCAAACGTCTCTACGGGGTTCTGAACGACCGATTGAAAGTCAGCCCTTTCTTGGCTGGAGACAAGTAAACCATCGCCGACATTGCCAATTTTGGATGGGTCCGATATGGACCATTGGCTCTGGAAATGGATCTTGATGAATTTCCAGCCTTAAAGAGGTGGCACGATATTATTAAACAGCGTGATGGAGTCCAGCGAGGAATCAAGGTTCCCACTTCTAAGACCGATGCTGAAGTTGCTGCCAGATATCATGGTATGAGAGAGAAGATGAGGAAATTAGCTGCTGGATTGTAGTATAGATCCTTATTGGATTGTACAAATGTCCAGGATCTTCTAGCTTGTTATCAATAGATGTCTTCAATTCCAATAAATAAGGTCCGACCAACCACGCATCTGGGAGGAGAATAGAAGTAAAAGAATCTAAAATATATCTACACATCGTAAAGGTTCGGTTTGAATAGTTGGAGATACTTCGCCACAAAGTCCCCCTCGTTCACCACAGCCCCGTGAATCTCGATTGAACTGCTTATAAGCTAATGCGGAGAGGCCCACTTCCCCAGATTCCCCACAGATACCACCCCATCACATGAAGGTTCTTCCCCCGATGAGTTAAAATTACTGTTTACAGTACATGGAGTGACATACCTGACAATGAATCTGGTATTTATGGGCGAGTTGCAGAACTTTGTTCTCCAATTGAACAAGGTCGAGACCTCATAGACAAGGACATTCCCCCGCTTCTGTCCTCGATATATAAAGTCTGCCCTTGAGGCAGAGTTTGATTTTCTTAGACTCGCATCTGAACCCAGTGCTAGTATTTCATTTCACTCTTTCTCCTATGCGAATTAGCCACAATGGCTTCCGGATCATCAAAGCCAGAGGCTGCTGAAATCAGCCGATATGATACCAATGCTAGTATTGCGATCCCCACGCATGTCTTCGAAAGAATGTACCTCACCCCGCAACTTCCTGTTAAGGGTCAATTGCGAAAGACCCTGGGTAATCCAACTCCAGTGTAAGTTTAATCCCAAATTCTATTTCCAGGATTAGCCAATTTCAACCGACAACACCCATCTTTAGGGCTTTGCTAGGGTTTCTTATATCTACCACATCGTTTGGGTGTGAGGCTATGGGATGGCGGGGAGCTGCTGCTGACAATGCACTCATGTAAGTAATTCATACATCTCCCTGTAACTTGGTTTCCAGCAGTTCCTCAGCCCAGAATCATCAACTGATTGATAAAAGCGGAATTTGGTACTTTTATGGCGGCCTTCTTCAGATAATTGGCTGTATTTTTGAACTTATCATTGGCAACACATTCCCCAGTGTAGTCTTTGCTACATTCGGTAAGCCTCACACCATCCTGAACTGTTCCATACAATATTTGATTACCCCTCTTGCTTATTCTGTCTCCAGGGGCATTTTGGCTTGCTCTAGGTGTAACAGAACAATATGTGATTCCCAACACTACGGACGAGAGTACTTTCTCGGCAAGCTTTGGTAAGTAAGTTTACTTGTAAAAGGACTCGAAGTTAGTCTAAGCTTGCAATTAGGTTTTTTCTTGTTGTTCCTGGGCCTTCTATGTTTTATGTTCCTAGTGTGCTCCTTGAGAACTAATGTTGTCTTCGTCTTTATCTTCATCTTTCTCGAAATCGGTGTTCTTTTGCTTGCAGCTTCATACTGGCATATGGCTGCAGGATCAGACGCTGTTGGAGAGAAGCTACTTAAGGTGAGTTCATGTAGCTACAAAGCTTTCTTATATCTCTAACTCCTCGTATAGGCTGGCGGAGCTTGTGTATTCATATTTTCAATGGCGGGATGGTACCTCCTTTTCTCTATTATGCTAGTAGCAGTTGATTTCCCCTTTTCCCTCCCCGTTGGTGATCTAAGTACGAGGTTCAAAGGAATGTCTGCTCATAAGAAGGCAAAGTCGGAAAGCTCGGAGGTTTGACACTTATGTGTTAACTTGCTATGGTGGCATTATTATTGTTTGTGTGCCGACGAGATCAAAGGGATGCACTTGGGCAAATGCTTTGCTGAGCGAAAGACCACACTGCCTTCGAACCTTTCTACGGGCTATCGAGGTTAATGCATGCAGGAGACGCAATCTGTAATTCATGATTAGGAATCCAGTTTATCGGGCATATGATTTCGCAGAGATTCTGTTGATTTGCTCAGTTCTTTAGTACGTTCGGTCTTCATCTAACCCATAGGCAGCATAACATCACTCAATATTTCAGCAAATTCCCCAAATCTGGTCACTAGTGGCTTTGACCGGATGTAGCCTCAATCATTCACGAGAATTATAATTTCCTCGTATGCAGGTGTGTGTGCAAGTATATTGATGTCTGTTTTTTTATCCTATTTCATCTGAGTTCCGCCAGGCTTCCTCTCAGCGGGAAACATATCGAAATGAGAAATGCTAGTGTAGTGGGGAGTATCGGCTTGCCCACCAGCATAGGGATTATGTAGAGAAGTTGGCCTACTTTGGAAGGGAGCCTTACACACGTTCATTTTAGATACTTCTTTAGCATCACCCAGAGAGAGAAAGTCAATTACGCGAGTTCCAGTCCATTTGAGAGAGTGCTAGCAGGTAGCCCTAGTTGGGGTGTTGTTTACCCTCATCCTTCCGCCCCATTCGACCTGCACGTACCGACCGTGCTGTCTCGAGCATCCTATCTCGTTTCACTAGTAGAAAATTCCCCAGGGTATAGATATATAGTGTATGATGCTCCTAGTATTTTGCACTAATAGTATCTACCTATTCTGATCATACATGTAGACAACAGGATTGAAGGCAAATGGCATTCAGTTAAAATCAAAAACCACCCGGGTGTAGAGATGTAAGAAGTATGTTCTGCTGATTTTATTCCAATCGAAAGTCCACTATCTCCCGAGGAGCATCGAACTGTTTCACAGTGCTAGGGGTGTGCTGTATATCCCTAGGTCAACGTTCGAGGATCGACATCTCGCCATGGCATGTGTACACTCGCCGGACGCAAATGAATAGCTATTGTAGTAGATCATTCACTGGAATAAGAGAAAGGCTGCCAGCTTGTTGAGTACATGGATCGGGCCTCAAGCTCTAGGCGATCGTATGTCACTTGCACCCATTTAAGAGCTGCGAATTGGTCATAGATGGTAACGGTCTTCCAGCAACTCGGCATATGCATTGAGGGATTGTCCAATAAGATTGACCATTTCCCAGACGCTGTCACAATCATATAGCGTGGCCCAGAGCCTCACAGTAGCTGCACTTAACATAGCTCTCTTTTGCAGAACATCTTGAAAATTTTGTGTGTTGTCAGTCTCCACCACCAACTGAACCAAAAAGACCAAAACCTTTTCCTCGGCTGGCGTTAAACTTGGATTGAGATGAGGCTGAGTGACCGTTTCCAACCATTTGGCCAGAAGCACTGCGCATTCCAACGAACACAATGCGTGCTGGTTGGACCAATACACAACTTGAGTCTTGGCGACAAATCTTAAACCGAGTTGAACAGGAATACTCAGTGCATGCGCACAGTGTAACGCAGCTCTTGTAAGTTTCTCACTTCGTTGCACTGAAGAATTTTGATCGAGCGATTTTGCAATTGTACCTGGACTCCAAGTACTCAGGGATCGAGCGGGCCCAGAGTCCATATTCAGCCTGATATAGGCCAAGCGAAGTAGAGCAGTTGATGTGAAAGACAGAGGACCATGGGGGCTAAGGGGGTCAATAGATCTTTCGAGATCGCTTTCCCAGCAATTGGACCAGTTCTTGAGGGCCCGCTCAAACAAGCCGATATCTGAAAATATCAGACCTCCACTCCTTCGCTGATGCGAGAATTGCGTATGTCGGAAGAGCCATATCCGTTGGATGATAGCATGGATTAGTGCAAACCCACCAAGAGATGAGAATCGAGGTGGTCGAGGAAGTCCCGCGTCAGGGCGATATTCGAACAATGCCTCCAGGCATTCCTGGAATGACACTGTACCTTGCCTTGTCCTGGCTTTTGACCATGTCTGCTCACTATCCGCCTTCCATTCTTTTTCTGAAGATGGTAGTTCGATATCAACGTCACCGGGTAGCATCATAGGCGGAAGGTCAAACACGATTGTGTGTATATTGAAAATAGAGAATGCGACAAGCTTGGTACGTTTCATAGTCTCTGAAAAAATCCACACTTCCCAACCTAACGCCTCTGGCTTCCCTGTATTGCACATTGTATATTCTCGGAGCAGTGAATCCACAACGCTCCGCATCGACATAGCCTCGTAAGCATCAGGTTCACCATTAAACCATGTTGCTATAGCAATAAGAAGAATAAATGTCTGAATCAATTCAAGACTCCTGGTTGTATAATCATCTTCAAAAATTTGCTTAGTCTTGTTGTTTTGCGCAATAGGAGCTTGAGATCCCCTTCGTGGCCCTAGAGAGGCATTCAGACTAGCCTCCTTCTGCTGGCGCATTTGCTCCATGGCAACACTTTTTGCTACAACAAAAAGCTCCATACTCAATTCTGGCTCCCTTGAGTATCGCCCACCAAGTGCGAGGATAGCCAAGAATAAGCCAGGACTGAGCTTTTCCAAACAGATAGTTGGCGCATGGAGAAATGGGTAATGTTCATGAAAGCCTCTAAAATAGGCTATCACAAGCCGAGAGAGCGTGTGTCGTGATGGAAGAGAAAATTCCTTCGGAGAAAGGCCTTTAAGCTGTTTTAACTGATGCTCTAGACGAGCTCGGCATTCCACGGATACCATCAGCTGGGTTTTGCATTGAATCATTTGTGGAGGAGCAGGAGCAGAAGCAGGATCTTCAGGCTGTAAAGATGGAAGACGTGAGCCAAAAGCCGAAGCTAGAGTTTCACAAGGAGCCATTCCATTAATATCAGCATTTTCAGTCGTCATATCTCGGTTTAGTTGTTCCTGGATTGGCGATGAGTGATGTATAGGATCATCTGGACTAAAAGCCGGGATTGGTTGATACGCCGGAGAGAATGGATTGCTTGGAATGACCACATTATCCATAAAAGCCGTAAAGTCATCATAGAAAAAGTCCGCAGGTGTTTGCAAATTCTCAAAATCCATTCCGGCTGTCGATTGATTGAGGGTTAAGTCGGGAATCGTCTTTTCCGAAGACCAACACCCCAAAACATTGCCAACTATGTCGTGGTTCAAATGAGGTTCATTAACTTCATTAAATGTTTCAGTCGCAGATGCTCTTGCTATCGAGGTTGGAGAAATAGGCTCTTGCCGAGTCTCTGGTGGTATAGCAACGCTTACACGATGCGTCAAGCGATCGTGACGGGTGAGAAGATCTCTACTCTTTGTTAGAAAAGGAAATAGCAGAAAACCAACCAAAGGGATCAATAGTTTAGCAGACTAGTGCATGATCGCGATGAATATCAATAACGTGTTTACACGTACTTTCGAGTAAAAGCCTTGCCACATATCATACACTGAAAGGGCCGCTCTTTGGTATCTAAACCGGAAGGAAAAGAAATATACCGAGTTAGTCACTACCAAATAGAATAATGAGTGCATGGGAAAACTTACGAGAGCGCTCATGACGCTGAAGATGCTCCAATCTCGCAAAATCCTTGCTACATCGGCTACAGTGGTAGCGTCTAGTGCCGTCGGTCATACTGATCGTTATGTTATGACTCTGTTTTAGGCGCGCGATAAGCATAGGAATCCTTCGTAACACGATGAGGGGAAGCTGGGAAATGAATCTAGGAGGGGGTAGAGAAAATGGAGAACGGGGATTTGGAGAGGTGATAAAGCAGAAGGCTTAGAGAGTACAAATGCACGCAGCTTGAGGGGGCAGAAAATCCGGAGAAGAGGAACGTGGGATCGACTGGGGTTATCGTATGGGGTAGGGAGATAATGTGGGGTTACAATATGGCGGGAGTGAATCAAACGACATGGGAAAAAGCATAAAAAGTAATAGCTCGATGATGATTAGATGAAAACTACAATCTACTGCAAATTACTAAGAACTACAAGTGTGAAGATCCATGGATCCACCATCGTTTTTGCCCCAGCAAACGGTCTATATCTAATTCCCCGATTTGGAGTAAAACACCACCTGCTTGGTCCTTTGCATTTGGGTAGTCTAGACTTGGGTATTACCAATGGTAACAGATTTCAGAATCTGGTACTCTTCGATCCCATATTTGCTTCCCTCTCGACCGTAGCCGCTTTCTTTGATTCCACCGAAAGGGGTCTCACAGGCACTAATGCGGCCAGTGTTCACACCCAACATTCCACAATGCAGACGTCTCGCCATACGTAGGACTCGACCCACATTTGCGCTGAAAAAGTATCCCGCAAGGCCAAATTCAGTATCATTGGCCAATTTGACTGCCTCGTCTTCGTCCCTAAAGGTGATGATTGGAGCTAAAGGTCCAAAAGTCTCCTCTTTGGCCACCTTCATATCAGAGGTGACACCAGAGACCACGGTTGGAGCAAAAAAGAATCCATTTCCATCTGGTCTGAATCCTCCTGTCTCAACAAATCCTCCTTTGGCGACAATATCATCTACGTGCTCTTGAACCTTGCTGACCGCGCTTGCGTTAACCAAGGGGCCCTGAGTAGTTGCTGGATCGGAGCCAGGCCCCAATTTTAGTTGATTAACGCGGGAAACAAGGGCAGCCGTGAATTTTGGAGCGATGCTTTCTTGAACGAGTAGTCGATTTGCACTGTAATGATGAGGTTATTCAAAAAGAAATCAGTGGGAAAAAGGATTAGATTTCTGAAAAGGAAGGGAAGGGAAAGGGAAAGGGAAAGGGAAAGGGGAGGAAAAGAGTTATAGATCATACCAAACGCAAGTTTGACCAGTGCATCGGAACTTGCAAACCATTGCTCCATCAACTGCCAGGTCTATATCGGCATCATCAAACACGATGAATGGAGCATTACCACCTAGCTCAAGACTCACAATCTTCAGTGTCTGCGTCGCCAATGCTGCAAGCATCTTACCAACTCCAGTAGATCCAGTGAAGCTCATCTTTGCGACCTTGGGATTCTTGGCAAGCTCCAGAGATGCTACACGGTCTTTTGTTGGCAATACTTGAATACATTTACCGGGGATTCCGACATCAACTGCCAATTTGACCAGAGCAAGGGCAGTGTGCGGCGTCTCTGATGGAGGTTTGATAACCACAGAGCACCCAGCAGCCAATGCAGGTCCAACTTTCCTAGTAACCATGGCAGCGGGAAAATTCCATCTCCAGATTGATATTTGTCAGTGGAAGAAGAAGGAGCAGATTGGAAAGATTTGGAAGGGGTTCAATGTGTCTTACGGGGTTATAATGCCGCAGACACCAACTGGCTCTTTGAATGTGACCACGACTGTGTCTCTCTGGCTAGAGGGAATCGCATCACCATAAGTACGCGAAGCTTCCTCGGAAAACCACCGGATGAAGCTCGATGCATAGTGAACCTCCGCCTTGGCCTCAGCCCATGTCTTGCCATTTTCATAGCATAGAATGGTCGCCACTAAGTTTTCATAAGAGTTTGGTTTTTTCTTCATATCATGGGAGGGAATTTGGCTTACAGTCCTCCACGTTTGCTTCAATGGCGCTATACCAAGCATGCAGTAGCTTTCCCCGTTGAGCACCGGTAGTCGATTCATAGAAGTCTTTCTGTGCTATTTCCGCACTATCGACTGCGCGTACAAAGTCTTGTTGATCCGCATTGGAGACAGTACTCAATTCCTGCGCTGTCGAAGGATCTACATATCTAGTCAGGTTTATGACATTCCTCCACCATATATATTTTGTCTTCACAGGGCCGGGGTTTACCATATACAGGGAATTTAGCTTGCTTATCCTCCCATGCCCCATCGATGAAAGCATCGGAAATGAAGAGTGATTTGTCGCGGAGCTAAATTAAATAGTTAGCTCTGTAAGGGTTTCACGTTCGAGGTTGTACACACCGAGAGTGAGGAATTGGAATGGAGGCCCATATTCAGAGAAGTCGAGATAGGAATCGACTGAGATAATAAGCCTTGCTATTTCTGAAAAATGACAATCTGAATTAACTAATTTATCATATGTCCTCTCGTGAATCTATATGTGTATGGAATGACTCTTGAATGTTGGGGAATTGATATGGTTGTTGTGCTCCGATTTGGAGATTTTTACTTCCCCACATCAGTAGAAATGTCTGCATGGGTCATAAACGCAGTCTCTTTGATAATTGCTAACTTGCTTTCTAAATTTTTTTCTATCAAGCATACCTCTTCATCTATGAACTCGTCCCACAAGGGTTTCTTGCAGAAGTACGACCCGAGTCTTGACCAAAATGTCGCGCAAGTTTGATATTGAAGATGTTGCTCAGCACAATAAGTCCACCGATCTATATTTGATCATCGACAATAAAATCTACGATTGCACTCAATTCCAACACGAGCATCCGTGAGCTGCCCTCTCCTGTGGTATAAGTGTTATATGTTCTGATATTCGTAGGGGTGGCGACGAATTCCTACTTGATCAGGGCGGAACAGACGTGACAGAATTATTCGAGGATGCTGGGCACAGCGAGGAAGCTCGGCAGATCTTGAAAACTCTCGAGATTGGCACCGTGAAAAACGAAGTATATACTGTCAGCAAAATACTTTCTTTTTCATTTCTTTCAATTCCCCTTTGGAACCATAGTTGACTGGATTGATAGGTTTCTTTACCTACCCAAAATGGAAAAAAGTCACTGGACGGAGAAACAAAATCAAGCTTCTCCTATCTTCTCGTTACTATCTTGAGTGCTTTAATATCTTTTTGCCTCTATTCCTATGCAAACACATTGTCTTCGTGAAATTGTCCTTATCATCAATCTTTGTAACTCGATATAACGAATCAGGTTAAAAGAAGTAAATATATCTCCTTATAGACTGGTTGGGCAATCTTTGATACACTCCACATGAATCCTCGTATGATAGCAATCTTCCAAATCCTACTACCAAATAACCCACTGCATGTAGTACAGTAATACTCGTGGACAAGATCATCCAACCCCGACTGACGAAAAGTCTCAAGTTGGAGAGGTTAGACGAATGCCACCTCCAAGTTAGCCTATCTACTTTCTCCAAATTCCCCCACATTCGAACATCACTTTCCCCTCATCAACTTGCTCCAACTATACAATGCTATTATAAGTTGTGGCGACAAATCAAATATATATATATATATATATATATATATATGTACTAATTCAAGTATGTGTTATAGCTGAAACACTTTGATTGTCAATTGATGTGGAGAGTTCTACAATCCCCAGCCTGCCAAATCATTCGATCATCATCCACCATGCGCGCCCAAGTTCTCGAAGCGTTTAACACCCCGTACGTGTTAAAGAATCTACCAGAGCCACCACAGCCTACAGGACAGGATATTCTTGTCAATGTTAAAGCAGCGTCATACTGCCACACCGACGCAGTCTTCGCCTCTGGGACTATGTGGCAGGACTTGCCTCGCGTTGGATCCCACGAGTTTGCCGGAAACATTATTGCTTTGGGCCCTGACGTGTCGCCTGAGCTCGGTTTGAAGGTTGGCCTCTCTGTCGGCGTTCCAGGTCGTGCGTTCCACCCTTGCGGTTCCTGCTATCAATGCGAGAACAATGACGGTGATCCAGAGCATTATGGTGTCTACTGTACTAAGGCCGGTAATCTTGGTCTTTCTAGTGATGGAGGCTTTCAAGAATACTGTATTGCGGACTCGCGTCAAGTTGCACCTATGCCATCCAATCTGTCTGCGGTTGAGACAGCTCCTTTGATGTGCGCTGGCCTTACAATTTGGAATGCCTTAGAGGCTGGAGGTGTCAAGTTAGAGAAGAATGGGGGAAATGGGTTGACTGTCGCAATTTCTGGAGCCGGGGGTGGTCTAGGTCACCTGGGTGTACAATTCGCTGCGAAGCTAGGGTGTAAAGTGTTGGCTATTGATGCTAGCGATGCTGCCCTCAAATTGATTGGCCAAGTTATCAAGAACCTCGGACCCCATGGAGACAACATCACGATTGTTGATGCTCGCCAACAAAAAGCTGAGGATATCCGCCGATCTTTCTTCGGAGAGCCAGAGACTAAGCTAGAGGGAGAGAAGGGAGCAAACGCATTGCTAGTTCTTCCTGAATCTCAGCAGGCTCTTGATTACGGAACTAAGCTTCTCAAGGATCATGCTACTTGTGTTCTTGTCAGTTTCCCTAAGGATGGGTTCTTGATTCAGCCCCGCGACCTCGTCTTCCGCCACATCAACATGGTTGGAGTCTTGGTTGGCCGTAACCGTCAGCTTCGAGCCATGCTCAACTTTGCTGCCGAGGAGGGAGTCCGGGCCATTAGTAAAACGTATTCTCTTGAGGAGTTGAACACCTTAGTGGAACATTACCATGACGGAGCTAGTGGAAAGCTGGTCGTTGACATGGCTCTTTAAGCTTTGAACACGACAATATTCGTCCACGGAGTTGGTTTTCAGGCTGTGGTGGGAGGAGGGACTTGGGATACGAGTAATTTGGAAAGGAACTACATCCAAGTTGTTGATGTTCATAGGCCTGGAGTAATTCTATAGTATAGAATATATGTTTCAAGATTTAGTATCTTTGAATCCTTTTCAACCTGTTTTCATATCCCTTTCTTTATGTAAGAGCCTAGAAGCCCATAGTACAGCCCGAGCCACTTGAATGATAGATTTACATGTCTTTTTTATGAAAACCATTGATGAATGGAATCATTAGACACGAAATTCCCATCACTATAGAAAAATGTACCTCTACATCAGCCACTCATCCTCTCATTCCATGCTACACTCTGGCCTAGTTCCTAATCACCCGTTCGTTCATGGGGGATCGTGCAGTAGCGATGAGAGCAAAAGACACTTGGAACTCGACACCACAGCCTATACTCTTGCGGGGAACGAGCTCCAAGAGCCTACCGAGAGCATGGCGGGGAATGTGGGGGTTAGTATCCCCAATTTGGGGAAAGTATGAAGGAGTTCGCGAGTTTACAAGTTGATAACTGGTATTCAAATGTAAATAACAGGCCAATTGGCACCTTATCCAAGAATTACTCAGCCTAAATTCGATAAAAATGTCTGGCAAGAATCATATCGAGCAGTTGCACGCCGAACTATTCAAGCGTGGACTTGAGATTCGCCGTGCGGTTGTTGGCAGCGAATATGTCACCACCGCATTGAACAATGGATCCAATACTTTCGCCCGGCCTCAACAGGAGCTCGTTACAGAATGGTGTTGGGGAAATATCTGGACACGCCCAGGTCTCGAGTTGAAACAGCGAAGGTACGAATTGTGTCTCTTTTGTTTCTTTTTACAAGTCTACAAGGGCTAAGTCGAGTTCGGTAGTATCTTGAAGATCGGCATGCTTGTGGCTCTAAACCGTGGACCCGAGTTGGCCATTCATCCGTGGTGCGATCATCAATGGGTTGAGTGAGACTGAAATCCGGGAGCTGTTGCTTCAAACAAGCATTTACTGTGGAGTCCCGGCTGGTATCGAGGCTTTTAAGATTGCTGAAAAGGTAAATTTTCATTGAAGTTTTAATAACTTAGTACTGATTGTGCTAGACAATCAACACTATGGTTGAGAATGGGGAATATACTCGTCAAGAGTAAACATTTCCAGTGTATATCCCATCTCGGCAGGCAATATGGAAACTGAGGAAGCCTCAAGCTTGATCATTACTAGTGGCATGCTTTGAAGACCATTCCGTGCTCGGTCCTTTGCTTAGGAAAACACTACTAGTATAGGTAGCTAATAGACCTCAACCAATAAATAAATGAATATATTTCTATCATAAGATTTAGCAATGTGATCTACAAGTCCCCTTTTTCCACCATCTTTCTGGATTGGACCATCCCCCAAATTGGGAAAATCATTTCACCTTTAGAAGTAGGTATAAAGCAAAAGACAACAGCTTTGCATTCTCATAGTGTAGTTCCCGAGGAAAGTATAAACAATACAATATGAGTGAACTTCGTGGCAAGACTGTCGTCATCACTGGTGCCTCTTCAGGCCTTGGCCGTTCAACCGCCATTGAATTTGCCAAGAAATCTCCAAAATATCTTAAGTTAAGCTTGTCCTTGTGGCCCGTCGAATTGATTGATTGGCTATCCAATACTTCAGAAAATACAATATTGATATTCAGATTATTGTACAAATAGAAAAGACCGGCAAGATATTTATATTCAATTCCAAGATAGAAGATTGGCCGCTATCAGAGAACCAACTGGTAGATTTGAATAAAGTAAATCTGACTGTTTTCTATTCAGTTACTAATTTAACAACTAATACAAATTATCCAGTACCAATCTACACAATACCAGATAAATTTTTTTTTGCAGTATAAAAAGTATTGTAATAAAAAATGTAAAAAAACCAATTTTGAAAATACGAACCAAAGAAATATAAAATCGAAAAAAAGAACGGCAATTTCGAAATTATAATTCGATAGAAACAACCGGAAAAAATAAAGAGTAACTAGATTTATTTATTATTTGGAAACTGTATATATATTCTCTATACAATATATAGTCTTGATAGATTTTTAAGAAAATCAAAAATTTACACAAAACAAATTAGAAAGATAGATATTTGGAGACAAGATTCAGAATTGGAAACAATATTCTCTTGGAGAAGGAAATATATATCACTAGAAAGTCCAGAATACAGATATAGTATAGATTTACGGAAATTTTTAAGATTGTTTTCTACAGATACTATTATAAATTTGTCGAATTTCTTTAGAACAAAAAGACTGATATCAATTTCCAGAATACTTTTGAAAAAAGTATTTTAATAGCTGCTATTGACGTTGGATTCTATACTCTCTCTACTGAAGACTTTTAAGAAAGCTATAATAAATCTATATATCTGTTCTGTAACAATGGTAATATATAGACTGTGATAACTGGATATTAGATTGCAAACTGAAAGCGTAGCCAGATTATCGACTGTATTGTTTGATTGGTTTATTTACAATTGTCAGATAATACTGCCAGATAGCCGGTCAGTAGTAACTATAAATAGTAGACTGTAATACAAAATAAAAACCGAATATTAACAAATATAAAACTATTCGAAAGAACAATTTCAAGAATACGGAATTCCAGTATTTCTTTTCTGAAGAGATCTTTGTTGTTCCAGCTACGGTAATATACCAGCAATTACCGCAGTATACAAATATATTATTTTTTGATTCGGTTTATTGCTGTATACCAAATAGGATATCGCTGTCTTTTTGTATATTGGAGTAGCAATCTATATAATTTCTTTGTTGTATTGTTTTTCTGGCTATTTCTGTTCAATAATCTGATTAATAAAATCAGTAAAATATCTTGATTTGATAGAATTTGTCTTGTTTTATCCCGAGCTAAAAGATTTTCAATTTTATTTACTGTAGAAACTGGATTTTTGCAGTTATTTCGGATATACTGGTAAAACCACAATTGAATTTCTATATATATTCTTCTACTGTATTTTCTGTAACAAAATCTTTGCTCTTGAAACAACAATATTTCCGGTCTTTACTATCGTTACTATAGATACTGTTCTTACTGTCGTTACTGTCGTTACTGTCGTATTTATTTTCGATTATTACTGATAGAATATTGATCTGAATACCGAAAAAAATATAAAACGGTATATACAACTAGATCTGTTCTCTTTCAGTTCAGCGGAAGATACTATCTGGTATAGTTTGATATATACGGATATATATAGAAATAAAATATACTGCAAATGCTACTATTTTCTATAAATTTCTGTATCAGTAGAATATTTTCCAGATCTCTGTAGAGTAGCAATATCTTTGGATCGAATATAGAACTGATTGAATCGATCTGATTAGATAATTTTTGGATAAATATATTGTAGATCAATATAATAAATTCTATATAACTGATAATCTTGATCTCGTATTCGCAGTCGCTGTAAAAAACCGTCCACTGAATTATATCCGTACTAGTCTACTTCCAGTCAGTAAATTTCTCGGTAATTATAACGAACTATCAAAATACCGGTTTTGAATACTGACGTCAATTGATAGCTGTATTTGTATATATTACACCAGCAAAAGAAGATATCTCTAGAAATTTATATCTGGAAACGTAACCAGTAATATTATAGTAAACAGAATATTATAGTCTATTGATATATTTCAAGTTTTATTATATGTATAAAATATACTCTTTGTAATTGTGGAAAGTATGGCAGACTATAGTAATAAATAATAGCTCTGAGACTGAATTAATCCAGAGTATAGAACCAGAGACAGCAGTCAGATTGTCCTTTTTTAGCTTCTGTCAAAAAATATAAATATCTCTATTGTGAAGAAAAAAGAGACACCCGAGACCGTATTTGTAGGATTTAGCTTCTTCTACGGCAGAGCGGATTATAGTGGTAAAACGATGAAGTCGAGTAAACAAGCGCTGGAGAACAGATATTCTGCAAGATTAAATTATGAATTTGCTTGAGCTCCTAGAAGTGACCGTAGGCAAAACACTTATCATCGGAGAACGTGAAACAAAGAAAGAGATATATTGTAGTTCAGCCGGAGTATCAAAGATGAGCGATCAGGGTGCTCAGGGAGCAGTTTAGGACGGCGAGGGGACTAACCCAGCTGGGCTCCAGAAGCAGATCGCTTCCCTAGGCGGCAGTGTTACCGTCACCATTATTACTATTAAAAACTCTCAAGTACTCGAAATATACGGTAATCACAACGGTATTCTTGACAAATACTGTTGTGATTACCGTATGTTCGAATTATAGAATTCTGACATGGAATTTCCCGTTGGCAATGATTGCCCGGAAAGTGGCACCTGCACTTGCGGCTGGTTGCTCTTTTATTGTCAAGCCACCGAGCGAGACTCCATTGAGTGCTCTGGCGTTTGCCAAGCTCGCGCTTGATGCGGGTGTTCACCCAAATTGTACCCATGTCGTTCCAACAAAGAATAGAGAGGCAAGTATAGAACTTGTAACAAACCTAAATGTGAAAAAGTTCAATTTCACTGGATCAACTGGTGCGGGTAAATTTTTGACAAGGTTGGCTTCGGGAACTTTGAAGCGAGTGAGCATGGAGCTCGATGGAAATGCGCCCTGTATTGTCTTTGAGGGTGCCGATATTGACAAAGCTGTTGAAGCAGCTTTAGTTTGCAAATTCCGATATAGCGGACAAACATGCTCTGTAAGTATCACACAAACGTCCCCCATTTTGGCGCTCTAATGCTTATATCATAATGTGTAGATCGCCTATTGATACACCAAGATGTCTGCGCGAATTTGCCCAGAAATTGGCTGCGCACGTGCAGTTATTGAAGTTTGGTCGAAGAATCGACGAAGGGACAACACAAGGCCCATTAGTCAACGTATCTGCAGTGCAAAAGGTCCACCGGCAGGTCCAAGATGTGCGTAAGAAAGGCGCAAAACTGCATCTTGGCGGTGAAGCTCCGAAGCACCTGAAAGGCTATTTCTATCAGCCCATGATCAGTAAGGCAACCACTGACGTGGAAGTCACTCATGATGAGACCTTCGGGCTGTTGGCTGTAATATTCTCTTTTCGGGACGAGAAGGAGGCTGTTAACCCTGCCAACGATACTGAATTTGGACTGGCCGGCTATTTCTTAATTCAGGATATCGGCCGCGTTATGACGGGGCTTATTAGTACTGCGGAGACACCATTTGGCGGTATTGGAGAAAGTGGTAACATGGGTAGGGAAAGCTGCAAGTATGGGCTCGCCGAATACCAGAACATCAAGGCTGTCACAATCGGGAATCTGTGAATGTCTATACGGTCGGTAGCAACGACTGGGGATGGCGAATACCATGGCATTAACTAGGTCCCTGAGCCTACCTTCCATATCCCTTTGTAGTATGTTGTCGGAGACCTTTACCGACCATCTCTCCCGCTCCGTTGAGTCGCCTAAAGTCGTCTTAAAGTTTCTGTTGAAGGCATGCATGCAGTGCTTAGTCATCCCACACCCACCATCATGTAACGTTATCTAGATTGTTAGCCTTAGCTCATCATCATCAGTTTTAGGTATTTTTCATCTCTTGCATCATCTTAGCAGTTTCTTTGCATTTTCTTCCCGGGTCGTGGTTAGCGTATCTATAAGCTTTTTGATATTACAGCAATTTACGCTCTTCTATTGACGAGTGAATAGTAAAAAATGAAAATTTTGAACTTTAACCCCCCCCCCTTTTTCTCCCCAGGAAGTTTGGTGCAAGAAAGCTTTACGGAACAGATCATTCTCAAGAGCCGTGTTGCTAGAAAATTTGTTCCAGGAAGAGCATTTGTAGCATTTATGTATTGAACAAAACCCTCGAGGTATCACGTAGTTCACAAACGAGCTCCGCAACACAAGGCATGTCTAAGTATAAAAAGTACATGAAATGCAACCTTATGTATCAATTATTAGGCTTAACTTCAAAGTTTATCATAGCCCGGACCACACAATGCATCAATTTATATTGATTGAGCCAGGATTCAAGTACAAGCAATATGAATAACAACCTTTAATTGAGTCACATCAAGCATCTTATACTTCGAGGAATCTGGGTAGTAATACAAGGAAATTCATGATCTTAGAATCATATTATATATTAAAACGACATTAGTAGACGAGTGGAACGGCGGAAATAGGTCTCGGTGATTGATATGTACGGTTGTATTGGTCATGCCCCCCACCATACACGGGTTGGGCTGTGAAGCTCACTTTCAGATTACATTAATTATGAAACCAGTAAAGAACAGCGGGATAAATTCTCCTTATCCACTCCCTTAGGACGCTTAAATGAAGCCACACCTACTAAGAACCCTTTGAGCCTTAAGATCCCAGGCAAGAAGCCAAAATATGGCGGTTACGTAGTAGAAATAACAAGTCCGACTGTTGTTTACAATGCCCCAGGGAAAAACCTTCCATCTCTTCTCGCTTCCTTCGCCCATGCACCATCATGTGCGAATATAACCTCCACATTTCCTAATTCTGTCGGTTGATTCATTGTCGCTTGAATAAGGGCAAGCGTTTTCTCTGCAGCTTCCTTGTCGCTATGTATGCAGCAAATCACATTGGGGTGGGCTGGGTCGATCCAAGTTGCTATCTCTTTTTCACCAGATAGAAGCCGTGGGTCATGGCAGGCGTCGCCCGCAAGGTAAACATAGCTTCCATCTTCTTTGCGGCAGAGCAAGTTGATATGCCCATCTAAGTGCCCAGGTGCGGAGACGATGTAAAGGCTACCATCCCCGAAAATATCCATTGTGTCTGGAAATAAGCCCTTAGGCTCCCAGGGCTTTGAAAAGAGTTTCAGCTGACCCTGGGTCTTGGAAGAAATTGCAGCATTTGTTACCGGAGAGGTTGATCCGGTATGGGGGCATGGAAGCTCAATAGTTCTTTTGAAATCTAGAAGCCCTTCTTCGAAATAGCTATGACTCCCTGGCCGTACTTTGCCGGAGCCATTGATCAGCTTCCTGGCGCCAGGCCCAATCACGTAGGATACATTTGGGTAATCCGATGGGGTTCCAACGTGGTCCCAGTGTAAGTGGCTGAACATGACAATGTCAATGTCATTTACAGATAATCCACCGGCTGCCAAAGAAGCTGCAGTATCTGGATCGCCACACAAAGGGCGCCTGGTCATTGCGTGTTTGTAAAGAGGCTCCGCATATTGTTTCAAGTGACGTCGTATTCCAAGATCGAACACAATACGTGTAGTTTCGGATGAGGTAATGTCCGTGTGTTGAATCAGAAAGGATAATGAGGGTACAGTCGTTCGTGCCGCTTTATTCTCTAATGGCGTAACGAAAAATGCTTCAGGGAGAGTGAGATAACCCGCATCGAGTGCATGAACTGAAACGAAATTATGAAACTTCATTTTGTTGAAATAATGACTGGGATGAAATGTTCCCGTAATGCAAATTGCCGACAAAAAAAGCCCCGCCTGATGTAAGATTGCGTTGAATTTAAAACAGAGTTAAACCGACAAATATTGGGATTTTTCTGCCTGTAAGCCAAATATCCTATGACAAGGTCTTTCTTTTTGCTCAGCACCCCAGAGCTCTCCCGCGTGGCGGGGGGGTTTCCCCGAAGATATCATGGGGTAACAACTGGAGACAAAACCACTAAACCCCAAAACCCCAAAACCCCAAACGATCCGCAATGGGCCATCCCCCATTCGGCTCCAAGCATGAGTGAGTATTTTCTCCAACTCTATGCAGATCTCGGTTGGAGATGGTGATAAATATATGTTGTACTCTTCTTAATAACTCGTCCTAAAAACACCTGTTTCTAGTCATTTATACGTCCCTATCACAATACACGATGTCTAACGCCCCCGATTTCAACAAATTACACGATGGCATGTTTGAGATAGGACTTCAAAACCGCCGGCAAGTTGTTGGAAATGCCTATGTCGATGCGGCGTTGCATAATGGGTCCAGTGAATTTGCTTATCCTGGCCAGCAGTTAGTTACTGAGTATGAATACTTGCAAAATGTTTCTAAAGAAAGGATGCCAACTCACCGTCGAATAGGTGGTGTTGGGGAAATGTGTGGTCACGCCCAGGTTTGGAACGCAAACAGCGCAGCCTTCTGAGTAAGTATTGGAACTCTTCAGTTTCTGTGAGGGCTTACTAACAGATATGAAGATATCGGCATATTGATTTCCCTCAAGAGCTGGCCCGAATTCGGTGTCCATGTGCGTGGAGCCTTAAACAATGGTCTCACGGAAGTTGAAATCCGCGAGTCCATTCTCCATGCAACCATTTATTGCGGGGTTCCCGCTGGAGTCGAGGCTATGAAGGTGGCTGAGAAAACAATCAATGAAATGATTGAGAAGGGCGAGCACAAAAGAGAGCTGGCCGAAGTGTCTCCGCTTGTTGGTAGATCCCAGAAATAGAATATACTTACTGTACGAAACAGATCCTCGAATCTTTTAAATAAACACATGGGTCGTTTGACCATTTTTGAAAAAGTAAGATAAAAGTAAGATAACATATGCATTTGGAAAGCATTTAGAAAGTAACTGTATCTGTCACCGAGTCTCTTGCTCTTCATAAATCACTCCAAATATATTGCACAGTCTACGGATGTTTTGGTAGTCAACAACTAGCAGATACTACTTTACAACGTTGGTCTCAAAGATTTTTTTCCTCTGCTCCTATACGTCTGCTATAATACATGGGCTGCAGTCATAAACTTCGTGAATAGCTTGATACTCGATAGATGGAGCCGAATCTGTATTATAGTGATTGATATAATTGGCTGTTTATTTTCACTGTCAGATTTTTCGGCGATGGTTGCCGATTTTGGTGGCACTTCGAGCAAAGTTGAAAATGGATTTATTATTTTCTTTCTGTATCTTTTTGTTACTTTCTATGTTGGTAATATAGATGTTTCGTCGTATATCTACTGCACCGAAACTTTCCCTAATTCGATTAGGGCCCAGGGAGTCGGTATTAGTGTGTCGGATTTGTTCATTATAACTCTCATCTACACTCAAGCAGTGCCTACCGCTTTCGACCAGATGGGTTGGCGATATTTTTTGGTCTTCATCATTGTTTCTTGGATTAGAATTTTCTTGATGGCAAAGTTTTTCCCGGAGACTGTTGGTTTTAGTCTTGAAGAAATAGCTCGACTCTTCGGGGATAAGACTCCCGATGACTCGTACGACGAGAAAACCTCGGGATTTGTGGCACCAGATGTCTCGGAGACATCCCTGACTAGGAACAAAGCGGAATATAGTGAACATTATAAGAACGTCCATCCCAGTTGAATAAACCAGTGTGCGGATCGAGTTCAATATTAGGATTAAGATACGCCATCCTTTGAAGAGTGCCTCTATATCTTGTTTGGGTTTTGGGTTTTCTTGATTTCAGTATAAGAGTATGAATATTTTAGTCTTACTCCAGCCTTTTTTGCACTTTTCTTTGATATTCAAAACAAAAATATATATTTGCAGCTGAGAAAGAACCCAAGTAACACCGGAGTGTATTTTCGTTCTTCAATCCAGAAAGACGCTTTTAGTTTCACATTCATGGGGGACCGGTAACGTGAATTATCGGAGACGGATACTACGTATAACTATTTCACAAAAGCATAAATCGAATGGAAAAATTTACGTCAGGATGTCAGCGGGCTTGGAAGTGAGCCAAGGGCGTACGGACAAAAATGTGGAGTTTCATCCCCAAGAGACCCTTCTGTGTGGGATCTCCAGAAAACGTGGGGGGGGGCCGCCTGCTGAGTAGTATTTATCGTTTCCATGTCCCTTAGCCACTGTGATGCCCCCATCGTTCGCCCGAAGTCCCAAGACTTTCGCCAGAGTTGACAACAGCCATCATGTATATTACCTCGCTGCCACCACCAGACCTTGATATACCCGCCTCGTCGCATACCGTCTGTGTTCGCGCAATAGACACTACAACGCGCATGGTCTGTGAGGCCAAGGCGTTCGTCCACCCTGTGCTTCCACATCATGAAAAATTGAACTTCCCCACCATGTGTTTTCTTATTGAGCATGAAACTCCAGCCGGAATTGAATATGTTCTCTATGATTGTGGTTCTCGAAAGGATCTGGGCAACGCGCCTCCCCAGACTCGTAGAATGATCGGACTTCATGTGCCGGCAGTAGAGGTTGATCTCGGAGTGGATGAGATTCTCGTCCAGGGCGGATTTGAGCTAGCTCAGCTTAGTAAGTGAAGACATAATTGTAACCTTGGTGGCGACTGATCCCAAACAGTACTAACAACAATTAAACTTGACAGAATCAATTGTCTGGAGTCATTGGCATTGGGATCATATTGGAGATGGTTCCAAATTCCCATCCAGCGCCGATATTGTTGTGGGTCCAGGTTTTACGGAGAATTTCGTTCCTGGCTGGCCAAGCAATCCAAACGGGGTTGTTTGCGCAAGCGATCTGGAGTAAGGGCATTTCTAGGCCGAACGAGATTCCTATTTCTGATCTGTATATAGTGGCCATCGGATTCATGAGCTCGACTTTCCGTTAACTGTGTGTGGATTCCGCGCTCACGACTATTTTGGTGATGGCTCTTTCTATCTCATCGATGTGCCTGGTGTGCGTACGCTCTTCTAGCTTGAACTTTACTCCTTCCTACACATGACGTACCCATATTCACAGAGATCACGGCTAATTTTTTTTTCTTAAAAGCATGCCATCGGACACATTTGCGGGTTGGCTAGGACTACGCCCGACAGCTTTGTATTTCTCGGAGGAGACTGCTGCCACTTTGCTGGCGCACTCCGACCCACGGGCTACGTGCCTCTCCCTTCGCATCTGCCATCTTTTCAGCTTGACCCATACTATCCGTCACCATGCGCCTGTTCTGCGTTTACACAGCATCACCCGGCTTCGAATAATGAAATAATGGCTTCGGTAACGACACGTACCCAGCCATTTTACCAGATCTCGAGCGACGCCACAACGGCTTATATTGACCCCAAAGTTGCGCAGGAAAGTGTAGAGTTGCTCCAACTCCTCGACGCCAACCCGCGGATCTTTATATGCTTGGCGCATGATGGTGTACTTTTTGAAATCCTTCCGCTTTTCAACCATGACCCCACAAAAGATATCAACGATTGGCAGCCTCAGCAATACAAGGAAAGATCCCGTTGGGGATTCTTGAACGAGCTTCCGAAGGGCAACGGACCTGGCCGCAAACCACTGGTTTTGACAAAGCCCGAAATTCAGACCTCGCATTGTTGATATTTTACAAGCTATTTTTCTTCTTCTGAAGTTACTTGTCACACCCTTAACAACTACAAGATGTCTCGTACCTCATAAAGCTAGGCAAGTCGGTCCGACGCGGTGGGGCCACCGGATAAGTCCCCCAGTTGGCATGTGGCAGTGGAAAGACTAGATACAAGCAATCATAATCAATAGAGAATAAGTACTCCACAATGAATACAGTGCTTGATATGCTTGGTCTGGCTTGCCCTTAGTTCATCGCTTTGTTCAAGGTCGAGATTGGAGAATGACAGGAAGAGTGGAGACTGCCCTATCATGCATGCCGGTATCCCATCCTACAAAGCAACTCAAAAATAATTTCAGGCTGTGCAGTTTTCAGCGTTATCTATATTAAATACGGGGCAGGGAAACCGCGGTCAATGTAGCCTCCCAGCCTCCACGGATTTGACCCCTCGTACTGTTAGTAACTCGACCCAATGATCCATTACCGCCCCAAGACGCTAGAATAGCTGACAATACAGAAAATTGCCACAAGGTCCAAAAGTCATGTTAGTGATAATCTGCCCTACACTGTATTTCAGGTCCGTTAGGTACTCTGGCCAATTATCATATTCGACCAAGCGTTGCCGGTGTGAAAGTATATTTCTACCCCAACACAAGCGGCCTCCCTCCTCCATTGCGCTTCCCTAATCTATTTGTACGTATTTTCTATGCCAATTGCCCTCTTCGACTAAGAATATTTTTCGGGGCCCATGCCTGATTGGTTTAATCAAAATGCAACGGTAAAACGAAGAGAAAAAGCTCGATGCTCTCGATCCAAATGAAGCACCCCTGGCAACTGCGGGACAGCTCGTGGAGCGGAATGAGCGCCGAGTTCTAAAGTTAATATCCCTGTTCCTCACATGACTTGTTTTTAACAAGTCGATATTTAGAAAGGGTCTCAAGCAGCATCCATCCTGATGTTTGGTCTATTTATAAGGACGCGACATTCGTTGATATTTTACTGTGGAAGTTGCTATACGAAGAAAGCCCAGATACTGTACAAAGACAAAAGATACGTTACGTATGTGATAGACCAATGTAGTTCTGTGACAGAATTATTTCCCTAATTCAACAAGACCTATAGGGAAGCAATTTTGCAGTCCTTGGCCCCTGAACCGTGGGGTAACGTAATCAACAGGAGAGTGGCCTACCATCTACCATGCCAACATGCAGTATTTCGGATCCCGATCCTTTCAATCAAGTAGGAGGGCCCATACTCACTTTACAACGTTACAGGAATAATGCAATTACCAATATTCATGAAGCGGCATGTCGATTTGGTGGTCCAAGACTACATTCGGATTCAGGCTCCCACCACACGCCCAAATATCACAAAATTGACCCAATTGGAAGAGGAATTGCTACAAATAATTACCTCCTTTCTATGGACGGGCGCAGTATTGTTGCCAATCGCGCTCTATTGCGATAATTGACAGATATACTACCTGCGAAGCGTGACGAAGACCTATCCGAACAGTTGGTGTTAATTGGGAGCCGGGGGGGGGGGCTTGCATAAAACACCATGAGGATCTTACAATGCGTTTTAGTAACCTGGTTAAGTAAAGATACCTTAAAAAAATAATCGGTGAGATATCTACGTATTCTTCCACGTTACCAGTAAGCGAATGACCCCTTTATGTAATATCTATCCCCTCTCTCTGTTCTGCTCTCAATCTTAATACTAGGGCCTGTAAAGGCATATATACGAATGCTGAGATGAAATCAATAATATTTTCTATCTTAAGAGCTGTTCTGTCCACGGCCACAATAATGCGAGGGGAGGATATCATGGAAATGTCCCAACTACCTCTATGCATACTTGTGGAAAACCTTGGCGATAGCCTGCCATCGGCCGTCTATCTTAATAAGTGTGAGGAAGTCGGTGTAATCGGCACCGGAAGCGTCCTGTTCCATGTCGATTCGGACAACGGCAGTGGTTTGGGTGATAGCGAGAACGTCATTGCGGGTTTTGATACTGGAAGCCTTGCCGCTGTCACGGATGAATGTGTAGAGATTGTCGATAGGACCGGCAAGCATATCCGGCTTTGGGGGGTTGATAAAGCCATACATAGTGGCGTCCTTGTGAAACGCTTTCGCGACAACATCAGGGTCGCCGAGGCGAAGGCCTTCAACGTACTTATCGGCAGCTGCGATAACCGCATCATACTCCTTTGTAGGGACGGTCTTGAGATTTGCGGTCATTTCCTAGATAAGGAAGTTAGCAAGATTCCCCAGTCACTGAGTGGAAAAGACAGACGTATGATTTTGGTGGAAGTCGATTCAATTTCGCGAGATTCTCGTATGGAATGGATAAGGATCGTTACTACGGGTAAGGTCATGTTTATAACCGCCAAAAACCGGGACTTTTACTACGACTTCTGGTTTATTGTGTCAGTTGGAGACAGAATGATGGAGCCAAGTTTTACGCAATATTTGTAAGCAATCTCATCTGAATTTCTACCCCGCATATTCAAAATCTCCAAAAACTTTCTCACAAATCTCTCAGTATCCTTATGTAAGAGACGGTGTGACAAACTCGAATTAAACGCCGTTAGGTCTTTTAGTCTGATACTATTTGGAAATAATTGCCATGGATTTCTACCCCAACATAGCAACTCATAAAGTTGTCAGCTGGGATGACCTTCCTCTAAACCGGCAAACCCGCCCCAGCATCGTGAATTTTGACCCCAACGAAGCAGAGAGTATTTCAACTGACGTGGGAAAACAAAATTAAATTATTTCATCATCTGGTGGCCATTCAAAACTCACCACCCTAAATTCAATCCTGGGTGTTTCTTGAAATTGACAATTTTGTATACCATTTTTAGCTTCTTATGGGTGCACAGGAAAATATCAGACATAAAATGGCCCAAGAACAGATCCCGCGAACCATGAAGGCGCTAAGGTTGGTGAAGGTATGCCGTCACTCCTTATGGATTTCCATTCCCAGCTCATGAAAACCCAGTACAATGAGAACTATCGACTCTGCAGTGATGTTCCAGTACCTATTCCTGGCCCGCACGAGCTCCTCATTCGCGTAGCTGCAGCTGGATTCTGCCACACCGATTACCAGGTCTACCAAGGCGCATACGGAACACACTTGCCTTTCACCGGCTCGCACGAACCTGCGGGTACTATTATGCAACTTGGATCCGATGTAATAGGTGATTGGAAGATTCACGACCGCGTTGGGGTGCTTAACTTTAGAGACCCCTGCAATCTCTGCAGTGGGTGTCGATGGCGAATGAAGATGGTTGGTTCCTTGGATGCGCGTTATTGCGAGAAAAAGACCATGAGCGGTATCTTAGGGGCCGATGGCGGTTTTGCCGAGTATATGGTTGCCTCGGACAGTGCCCTCGTCCATTTGCCAGATAACTTGTCGTTTGAACAAGCAGCACCATTGATGTGCGCCGGCGTAAGTGAACGTTGTGATTTCTTGAGAAGGCTATTCTGATTCCATAATATCGTTAGGCCACCGTATGGAACGCTATCAATGAGATCGGATTGGAGAAGGGAAAATCGGTTGCAATTGTTGGAATCGGAGGGCTTGGCGTGTTGGCCATTCAGTTTGCCAAAGCCCGGGGCTTGCGGGTCGTTGCTATCGACAACCGTGACATTGGCCTAAGGCTTGCATGCGAGGTACCTGCTCATCTTAGACCCGATGTCATCATCAACTTCAAGAGCCCCGATGCCATCAAGACGATTGAGCAGTTCACTGACGGCATTGGGTTGCATGGCGCGGTTGTCTGCACTGATGATGTACCTGCTAGTGACTGGTCTCTGCACCGCCTTCAGCCAAGGGGTGTTTGCGTGGTCCTTGGTTTACCGGAATCTGGATATCGCTTTGATGCATTCAATCTCGTCTTCCGAGAGATTGTTGTGAAAGGATCATTGCATTGTCCTGTCAATGAAGTCGAGAATATGATTAAGGCTGTTTCAGAGAATGGAATTGTCAGCCATCTGACTATTCTGCCCTTGGATAAGGGAGAGGACATACCTGAGCGAGCTGCTGCTCATTCATTCACAGGGCGATTAGTTGTTCAAGTATAATGCATCCAGCTATTCATAACTATAGAAATAAGCAGAAACAAAAAGGAAAGGCTCAAATCGGCTTAAAGAACTCCATGATCAAAAGTCCAGTGCCTTTAAAGCCTGTAGGCGTTTTCGATATCCTCTCACCGGGTAACTACATTCTCGAATCTGTTAGAGACTAAGATACTGTACCGTCTACAACGCAAAATAAACTCTGCAAGTGCTGCCCAAAAAAAATCTACTTGAATTATTGTTTCATTATGTGGTATATTGAGCTATCTAGTCACAATGGTCGCGGTCTGTCGGAGGAAATTGTTGGGACGGCCTATTCAAATTTCTGCACAGTCGAGTCATCGTTCTCACCAAATTCTGTTTCGGTGCCTAAGATTAAGGCAAACAACGATTATTTTGTGTTTAAATCGGAGCGAAGGAGAATGGGTGAATCATGTTGGTTTATCTTGGAAGCATATTTTTGACGCTATCGAAGCGAGCATCTGATGACTAGGCACGAATATTGATATGCGACATATCTATCATTTAGATCAGGATACATCACCCAAGGAGAACATGCGAGCTTTGAATGATATGTTGAAGTGTGGGAGAATGCGCTATATTGGGGCTAGCTTGGTAAGACGCGGAGCAGGCCTGGTAAATCTTGAAGCGGCGAAAGGTTAGATGGCTTCTGTACTCATTCCCGATGCTACATGATAGCTTAGGAATTCCAGTCTCTTCAATTGCCTGCTGTCAGCAACGGGTGGCACGAATGCATCTTAACGCAGACCTATCATAATCTTCTTGACCATAAACAAGAATGTGAAATAATTCCATAATACACCAATGCTGGCATTAGACTGATCACCCTTAGTATGCCCCTAGTACAGTCCCTCGGAGTGTCGAAGGCTCTCAGAAAGATCACCCAAAAGGCAGAGAGAATCAATCTGACAAGGCAATTGTCGATCATGTTGAGGAGTTAGTCAGGAAGAAAGGTGATACAATAGCCCAAGTTGCCATTTCGTGATCATTAAAGGCGGGTGATAATCCAATCCTGAGGTTGACCAGCAAGGAGTGCATTGCTTAAGCTGTAGCCAGCCTTGGAGTGGCATAGCGTGACGAAGAACACACCTTTTGAGAGGAATGGTATGTACCACGGAAGTCGCATCCTAGCGAGAGATAAAACAGGCTGGCATATTAATCTCACAAGACAGAAGACTCGAATCGATAGGTTGTGAATACAACATTTGCTACCCAAACGAAATCCAGTAACTTTAAGCGGGATTAATGAGTTAGTAACTTCAACGTACTTGCCTAATTAGCAACTGTCTGCCAATTTTCTCGACTGAGAGCCTTATAGAGGATGCATAGGAAAGCCTCAGCGCCGTCACAATCGGATTAATAACTCATCGTTCGCATTGTACGTCGGAATCTCGGGGTTTTGGCGTTTGTGGGTGAGCAAAGCGCAGGCGAATATGTTGGGGGGGGGGCGGTTTCTCAGATCCTTCCAATCTTGATCACTCGCACATTGACCGGATGGAAGCTGTAGGATGTTCTGCCTGGGACTGGCTGTTTTTTGGGGGTTTAGATGGGGGACTTGGTCGGGTGGGGCTTGGAAGCGATTTGAGGTTGGGTAGATTTATTCTCCAAGCCAGCTTGCCAGTTGATTGGTAACGTGATAAGTATCCAAACAGTCTTATTCGAACCTTCCATAGCCGATATCAAAATCATGATCAATGAACTCATTTGATGATTGCCTGTAGCTAACATGATCCCGTCTTAATAATAGGATATCTCGGTATACTAAGGGAAGTGCAAAAATTGCTCATATTTCAAGGTTACTCAAACATGTACTGATCCATTCTAGACCTCAAAATGGGGCGGATCTGGATCCAACTTTTGAATCCTGATCCTGATCCGCCGGTTTTCCGGATCAAAGACTTCGATCCGGATCTGCACCGCGGTTCTACGCAAGGTGGATTAGGATAAATCCGTTTCGATCTGATTTGCGTAACTTGGCAAGTCTTTCCTCTTTTGGCTGGATAAAATGATGACTTAGGTTTCCAATTGAATTCATTATATGCGCTATAATTACCGGGGTATTTGGTCTTTGTCGGGTGATGTAGGCCTTAGGTCCCTCTGCCATGCAGTTTCATGTACAGCCTAGGGAGCATCGATCGAATACACATCAAGCCCTCGATAATCAATTTTTGTGCATGGCCTTTTAGCCTCAGTTCGCTCTCTCTTTTGCTTTATACCTCGCCTCCCCCGCCTACGTGACCTACGTTACTAGGTGGTGGTTGTTGTATCACTGGCTTCGACCCGTCTGCTTTACGTGGACTCGCCATCGTGCTTCCCCTCTTTCACAAGGTAGTTGTTGGAAATTATATTGTAAATATCAATTACAGCTTCTATCGACTTAGATTATTTCTTTCTTATAGGCTTTGTTTGTTGTATTCACCTGTATTTTGAGATTTGTGGTTGTAAACTAAAATGATCTTTTGAAAGAAATATTTTCCAGAAGCCTTCGTGATGAATTTTTGAAGTCTTACAATATATGCTCTTAACACTTAACATTGACAACTTGTAATTTAAAAGCAGAATAGAAAATACCCAAGGATAATATACAGCTTATATATAGTTATTTAATGGAATCAATATTCAAAGACACTAATTTGACTAATATAGTCTCATGAGCATGTAGGCCAGACGGCCGTCATGCGGCGGCCATTGAATGGGTACCCATCCTATGGCCGCACTACGGCACTTATCTGATCAATCAGATATGATTATTACTTTCTAATATGTCAGATTCGCATTATCTGCAATGATAAAAACTACAATTTGGGAAAACTTTGGTGCACCCCTGGCTCTATAGCCTTTCCATGTATTTCTATTTACAATATCATATATAGCCCTTTACTCTGACTCTCTAATTGACCCTGATCCCTTGCTATCAGCCTTTCTTGGATAAATCCTTAAGCAGTATAGTATTATGAACCGACTACTTTTAGTCACTACTGATAATGTGTTAAATAATATAATAATCATAGCTGCCCAGAAAGCTAACCAATCAAGCACTTGGCCAGAATCAATCAACCATTCTGTATTCTATATATTATTTATATTATACAGCTCAGCTTGGTAAGTTATATGTATATACAACCACAGTATTTGGGGGCCGACAAAGAGAAGTGTCAACTATTCCTACTAAGGTGTGAATTTATTTTCTCCAGCACCCCAGCTCATTTCCAAGCATATTGATTGGATGATAGCTGTGTTCCCGAGGTCAACAACGCTTTTTTTGTACCCCGCACTCTTCGGAGCTAAATCCGGGCCTTAAGCTGGGGAACGTTGCAAGATTGAACCCGAAATCGAAGATCTAGACTTCGATGTGATCTCTATACACATCAGTCGTAGTAATCTCTCGAGATATTCCCAAATCTAAAGGCCAATCAAACTAGGAATTGAGGAAGAACCCGACTTCCAATGTCCCTCGATATCAGAATCGGGGACAATGGGTAAAGGGAGGATTCTCAGTGTTGAAATGGGAAAGGCACGATGGTAGTCTGGCAAACAGACGGGTCAATCGTATTGATGCAACACCAACACCTATTAGCTTTGCACACAGTAGCAGGGGAGGTATCAAAACGGACGGGATAGAATTTATATGTATAGTTGCATAACGGTACCTACCCCTTCCTGGGCATTTATTCCGGGAGGAATACAGTATCCTCCTTATGTAAGACTCAATTGTTACCAACAGAAACATATCCATTACCACGTGACGTCACTGGATCAGCTGGCCCTAGCGGCGGTGCTCCCTTCGGAGAACTCATCACTGTTGAATTTTCGTTTACTGTACCTACCATGGTCCGAGGAAGACCTAAGATTTCAGTGCCCCCATGCCGATTTTGTGGCATGACTTTTAAAAGGGTTGAGCATTTAAAACGACATGAACGCATTCGTGAGTTGGACGACTACCCCTTCAATCGACCCCGCACTTGATGCTTACAAGCTGAAGATACTCAAGAAAAACCATTTCTCTGTGATTGTGGACAAGGGTTCTCTAGGAAGTATGTCCATCGGTTTCTGTCCAATATTGAGATTTCCTCTCTTACAAAGGCTCAGGGACCTTCTAATGCGTCACCACAAGCTCAGCCGTCATGAATTGCCGTTAGAGAAAACTACAATTCATACCAGCGAGATGGACCCGTCCATGGTAGAAGAGAGGTAAGTGATACTAGCGATTCACTCATAGTGCCGATATCTGACCCGTGAGAGCCAGGAACAGATCTCCAGTGCAGCTTAACGCCGCCTTATCGCGTTTACCTTCACTAGTGGAGGAAGTTGAGCCTGCAGAACAACATTCAGCCCTATCTGCTACCTCTGCGTCTCAAAGCGCTTTTGACCATTCTCCATCTACGGAACTACTTCAACAAAATTCCTCTATAGGCTTTGATTTCGACTCTACGTACGAATTTGAGTTGCTGTGGAACAACAGCAGTGACAGGTCAGACTTTTTGCCGACAAATTTCTTCGATACTGATTATTCGCTCTCTGATATCTTGCACTCTGATCATCTGCATGTGAACAGCTCAATGCCTCACCCTGTCGTTGAATATGGCAGTAATAGTTCGCCGGCTATGGAGCCAGAGGGCCCTCCCTCGTTTGGTTCACTGTCATCTCGACTACCGCCTTTAGAGCCAGATTCTTTATCATCACGGAATGAGAGACTTCCTCACAGTGAGTTAGACGCCCCGACAGACTTCGATCCTTCTGTCGACTCGAAAACTGGGTTCCCATGGAATATTTCTGTAGCCACATATGAAAGGCTGTCTATTGCCATTCGGTCTCACGAGAAAGTCTTGCCTCCTGAATTCTCCATTCCATCGAGGCATACATTTTCCCGTTACATTGAAGGCTATTTTCGAAGCTTCCATGAGCATTTCCCGTTTCTGCATCTCCCAACGATCAAAATAGATATCTTGGCAACGGAGCTTTTATTGGCAATGGTCGCAATCGGTGCATTTTGCCGGTTGGAGAAGGGGAAGGGCTATGGGCTTTACCTCGCCTCGAAAGCAATTGTCAGACATTACCTGGAAGAGGATTCTCGCATGCGCGTGGCAAAGCTTGCGAGTAGCTCAGCCAGAGGTGCTAATTTGGGGTTTCATGAATTGAACTGCGTGAACGTCGAAGGTGGAGTGGAGAATAGCGGGCCCCCTGTCGGTTCAGATGTATATTCGTCTCTGCATACACTGCAGACGCTGCAAACACTCATAATTCTGATGGCGATGACAACTTGGGCAGATATTCCAGCTGTGCATGATGCCTTAGTAATGGGTAGCCAGCTTGCGATGCTAACTCGGAAAGCTGGACTGTCTCAGCCGGACGAAATTATTGGACGGTGCTCGTGGAGGGATTGGATCCATCGAGAAGAACGTCGGCGGACCCTTTTCGTGTCCTATGTTCTCTTGAATCTTACCAGCATTACTTTCGATGTACCTCCACTACTCGTGAATCACGAAATTCAACTTTCACTCGCCCACTGTAACACAGAGTGGGTAAAAGCGTCGGAAATCGAATGGAAGCACACCAGAGATGCATGCGGCCACACAGAGCGCCAGTTTCAGTCTACTCTAAAGGAGATGATTGCCGGACGAGATGTGCATCATGAAGAGCCTCTTTCTGCACTTGGAAACTATGCGTTGATAAATGCCATAATCCAAAATATTTATTTTGAAAGGCAAGCTACAACTGAATACACCCTGCGTCCGGATGCGTTGAAGAAATACGAAACTGCGCTTCAAGTCTGGCAAAGATCTTGGGAAGCCACGCAGGAAACTTCACTGGATCCCTCTTCCCCAAATGGGCCTCTTGGGTTTAACTCAGCAGCCTTGCTCAGACTCGCATATCTCCGTTTGAACGCAAACCTTGGACCCTGTCGTAACATACTATCACAAGATCCGAAATCCATTGCGCGGTCTATCACAGGAGATATCTCTCCGTCATTTACGCGCTCTTTGCACGTTGATCGGGGTATACTTCAATGCATTCACGCCCTCAGCATCCCAATTCGCATCGGTGTCCCCTTCGTCGCTTATACACATTCTGTGAATGAGAGCATACAACACCCTCTCTGTTCACTCGAATGCGCGATCTTACTCAGTCGGTGGTTAGAGATGATCTCAGATACCGTGCACATTACGGGACTGAACTCTCTTCGAAAAGATGAGAGAAAATTACTTGGTATGATTGCAAGTCTGATTAAGGAAACAGACATGGCTAGTACACTAGATAAGAATGACACAGATAGTTATTGTGTCCGTCGCATGGCTGCGAGTGTAGTCCGACTGTGGGCTGAAACCTTTCGAGGGATACATGTCTTTGAGATTGTTCGAGTCATTGGTGAGGCACTTTCTATAGCGGCTGATATTCTCGAAGAGAACCTCAGTCAATGATGCACGAGTTGAGTCATACCTTTCTAGTCCTATGTCCTTAAAAAGTCTGAGTGGGTTTACAGAATCAAGTCACGGGATTCCTCTTGCATGAGTCGACGGTTTCAACGACAGAGTTCAGCCTGAAGGTGCTTCCAAAGTGTAATGCTGGACCGTAGGTTAATGTAGTTCAATTTTGAAGCCATTGTGAATCCTAGAACGGATGGATCTGGCGCTCAACTTGTCTAATAAACATCTTCATGAGGTCTCCTATCGGGCCCGACTTGTTTGGGCGGCGTGAAGCTAAGTAAGATTTCAACCACAGCGTCCTTAATTCTCATTAAACGTATACTGACGAACAGACGGATGGATGGGCCAGGTAGGGCCTTCTCCCTGTACAGAGGCATAGCGGGCAGCAATTCATGATGAAGCCACCAAAGTTGAAACATGTAGCGTATCGTCAGTACGATTTGACTTAGTGTGGGTCTATACAGCCTACTAGGTAGGCGGAAAGTACACAATACCATGTTGAAACCGTAGTCGATTAGTAACTTGTTAGTGCCCTTATAAATTGTGTATAATGGGCAAAACATCAATTTAGACTTGTTTTGTATCTCCTATTGGTTGGTACAGTACGGCCCATCAAGCTCTCCGACAGTTCGTTAACTAGTTAACGTAATTCCCGGTCACCCTGGCCACCCTATCAAAAGATATGTCAATCTACCAACCTACTAGACCTCGGCAGGAGTCGCGACTCTCCCGGTTCGATTCGACTCGGAACCGCCAAGACTCAGGTTCCGATTCTAGGGTTTGGAACCGCGATCCGACTCTACAGCTTTTGGAGTCGAACCTGTGAGGTTCGATTCGAATCTCAGATTCCTCAAAAAATGCAAATATAAAATCTCAAGAATTATATATATTCTAAGAGTGTATCGGAGTGTATTATATAGTATATACTAAGTATATTAGATACTATTACAAAAAAGATATAAAAATCTAGATAAAACTACTATTTTTAATTAGTCCGACTATAAAATCTTATTATTTTGGTGTAATAAATTTGTGGTGTTTGTATCAGAAATATTATAGAACGGCTTGCTACAGAAAATATATATTTTTATATCAAAATATCAGATTCAGACAACTACTGATAACTATCTACTACTTTTAATATATTTCGGTCGAAATAATTATAAATATTAATATTATTTAATTCTTTTCTAGAAATTTTAGTATTATAATGAATATTATTCAGTATATAATAAAATATTGTTGTAAATACTTTGATATAACACGTAACAGAATATATATTACATATAATTCTTTAAAGATTTATACAACTAAAAAAGAAAATTCTTAGCAGAATTATACGATCCAGGATCTATCAGATTCGAATCTGAATCGAACCTGATAGAGTCGCGATCCAATTCAGGCTCCAAAAGTTAGAATCTGAGAATCTCAGGGTCAGGTTCGAGGTTCCGATCTCTGGAACCTGAGTCGGACCATGCCGAGGTCTACAATCTACCAACTTCAACCAACTACTATACCACCAATTCGCTCTGAATCCTTACAGAAATCGGCCAATCAAGAGGGAAAGATTCTGCTAGTCCTCGATAATATTAAAAATGACTGTATCAAATCCATTCGCGCAGTAGCAAATCTATACAATATTCTATACACTATCAGTATATATTAAACAAAAATTCAAAATTGCTATAAAACTGGTTTTCTGATATACAATATATTATTGATAAAAATAGTATTCAATCACAGAATAATTACAATTTTTATGAAACTAGATTTGTAATAGATTTATATCTATACAAAAAATAATTATATAAAATGAATACTATAGATAGCAATCAATATTACAGTCCGAAAATTGTAAATAGATTACTATTATTGAAACAATATATATAGATAATTATTTACTATTACTATATATAATATTCAAAAACAAAATTGTTATTGTAGATTGATTTAATAATTTATCAAAAAATTGATAATTTGAGATTTTAAATAATAATTGGACTACTGATAAAATATTTTTGTATTGATTACAAAAATTATTTATTCTATTAATAAATATACATATATACAATTGTTTTACAGTTACTGATCGAGTACCAATTAATACAGAAACAATATTTTCAAAATTTAATATTTTTTTTATATCTATATTATTAAACACTCGGTCAGATAGTAGTCCTAGTCAGTTTATACTACAAATATCTAAAACTATTATTCAGTTACTGAAACTAATTTCTATACTGAAAAATCTATTAAAACAACAATCTAATAATTTATTAAATTTTTCAAAAACTATATTAGATCAGATTATCAAAAATTACTATATAGTACTATACAATACTACAATACTGATACAACAAAATATAGTTTTATATACAGCAAATAAAAAAAAATTACCAAAAATACAATCAATCTAATAGACAGATATTCTGTAATAGTGGTTTTACAGTTGAGAAAAATCTAAAGCTTGCTCAGCAACTAGATTCGCTAGATAAAACTATTCGGGTAGATTCACATACACAGAGCGAACAGTCTAATCAGACAGCTGAACCGGCTGCCAGAATTCCGCCTAGATATAGTGGGTGTAGGGAGATTGGCCACAAGATCAATATATGTAAAAAACGTTATGTTTAGCTGAATTAATGGATATTGGTTGAAATACTCGATTTTGAATTTTCCTAATAGGGCCAGGTGGCCAGGGTGACCGGGAATTACGTTAGTTACTAGTCGTGACTAATCGACCTTACGGGGAGGCCCACCCGCAACCCGTGGGTGCGTGGTCTGCAAAGGAGATTTCGTCACGGCTAGTTAGTTAACTAGTGAGGGACCGCCCCGGATTGATGACTAATTCATACGGGGGCCGGGTTTCTCCGCGTAAATCGATTTGCTTCCCCGCATATCACGCGCGTAAATCATGTCTGCAGTAGTGGATTGATTGATCATACCCTGGACTTCTGTGGCGGCTTTACTTAGCTGTATCTGCACCAAGCATCATCGGGATTTCCGATGCAGATGGCCTATGACAAGGGAAATGGGCCGGCCGCGCTCTCTCATACCGCCATGTCGGTACTGCGACAAGAAGTTCAAGCGACTGGAACATTTACGGCGCCATGAACGCACTCGTGAGTCCGCCCAACTGCAGACCGTCGACCGTCTATCAGCCTCTATGTGTCAGTCAAGTTACTCACTATTCTCCAGACACACATGAGAAGCCCTTCGTCTGCCACTGTGGCCAGGGATTCGCGAGGCAGTGAGTGATTCACTTCCACGTAAAACCCGTTTCCAGAGCTGATAATTCTCAAGGGACATGTTGAGTCGTCACCTACGCCTGTCTCATTCTGAAAAAAGCAATGGATCTGAAGTGCCTCAGAATGACCCGGCTTTGGCTACGCTGAGCCATATTCCTGAACCTGGTGGCACTTCCACGAGTGAACTAGAAGCTACGGCCGTAGAGAATGAGGTCACCTTGGTATCGCCTCATGGACTACCTGCCAACGAACAAGGTGATGAGAATCACATTTTTAGTACTCCTATGTGCGACAATCTCACGGATGTAGACACAAACGTAACTATCAGTCAAAGTTACCTGTGGAAAGATACCGACGATTTGGAGTTTCTTTGGGATGATGCGCGAGCTTTTACCGAAGTCTTACCTGCAAGCTTCTTTGATACCACTCTTTCGCTGGGGGACCTCTCGCAGCAATATTCTCATTTCCCCCGTCTTGAACAGCACATCACAAGCCAGGGAGATGGCCAAGAACAGTCACAAACGGATAATACTGTGGGACCATGTGCTAAAAGCTCTGCACAAGAACCACCGCGAACATCTTATCAGTCCAGACAGCTTTTTTTTGAATCGCTTGGAAATTACGACGGTCAAGACAACTCCGCGGAAAACGAGATGGACCCTTCCCAAAATCAGCGGCTCGAAGGCAACGTAAATCCCACTATCTGTCCTTGGAAGATTTCGCAGTCGGATTTCAAAACGATTTCCGCAGACGTGCAACGCCTCTCCCCTATTTTGCCTGACAACTTTTCTCTACCATCCCGTCATACTCTTTCACGCTTCTTGGAAGGATACTTTCGAGGTTTTCATGATCATATGCCATTTCTTCACAGCCCGTCCTCTTCAGCTAGTTCACTTGGACCTGAGCTTATTTTATCATTGGCAGCAGTGGGAGCTCTCTATCGTTTTGAACATGCAAAGGGGTATAGACTTTATCGAGCCGCGCGGACTCTTATCAACTGGCGTCTTGATCACCGCAATGACCTGGCCTTTTCCAGATTAACCAATACTTCTCCAGGTTATGCGGGTCTCCCAAGTATGCAAGGCCAGATCCAGAGCCGGGTGCTTTCGAATGGAGACCCGGACGCGGCTCCTGATTCTATAACAGGGACGGGCAAGCCAACTTTACGCCTGCTGCAAGGACTCTTGGTTTTGATGGCTTTAACCTCCTGGGGTGATCATGCTGTAGTACGGGATTCGCTTGCGATGGCCGGTCAAGCTGCTATGCTAGCCCGTGAGCTCGGCATTTCCTCCGCAGACGCATCCCATGAATCAGAATCATGGGAGAACTGGGTCGAGCAGGAAGAACGCAGAAGAACGCTTTTCGTAGCATATATATTGTTCAATCTGCAGTGTGTGGCATTCAATGTACCGCCCCTGATCCTAAATCAAGAAATTGCTCTCAACTTGCCTGCTTCAGGTGAAGAATGGGGGGCTCGTAACGCACAAGAATGGATTCGCATGCGTGGACCTCACGCACCAGCCTCAAGACCATTCCAACAGGTCCTCGTGAAACTCCTCCAAGGGAGTCCTGTCCACCAGCCATACGCTATTTCTGCGTTTGGGAACTATGTTCTGGTCCATGGCCTTGTCCAGGAAATTTTTTTCGCGCGGAATACAAGCTCTCTGGTTGAATTAGTAGGGTCGCTACAGACACCCTTCGTGAAGGCCATGGAATCGGCTTTACGTTCATGGCAAGAGTCTTGGGAAGCGACTAACGAATCGACTTTGGACCCCCTTTCACCCAAAGGACCCATTGGATTCAACGCAACTGCCCTTTTACGCCTAGCATATATCCGACTCAATGCCAATACAGGACCGAACCGGGGTCTTGTTAGCCGAAATCCGGTCGATGTTGCACACGGATTCACCGATGGCAAAACTGCTGTCTACGATCGATCTCCCCACCTCGACCGTGCTGTATTACAGTGTATCCATGCTCTCAGCGTGCCAGTGCGCTTGGGTATTCCTTATATTGCACGCACACAAACTTTGAATTGGAGTATCCAACACTCACTTTGTAATCTCGAGTGTGCCTTTCTCCTAAACCATTGGCTCCAGGAGATCGCCCAAAGTATCGACTCATCAGGAACACAAACCATACGCGACGATGAACGCAAACTGCTGAATATGATTTTGAGGATTGTCCGCGAGGCGGATCTTATGGAGCCATCAGATTGCGCGGATGGTGATGCAAACACTGTCCGACGATTAGCGGCATGTACTGTTCGACTCTGGGCGGAAACATTCAAAGGGTTCCATGTATTTGAGATATCCCACGTTGTTGGAGAGAGTCTTGCAATAGTAGCGGACATCTTGGATGCGCAGCTCCAGTCCTCGACGTGAGGAAAGTAACCGTTATGTCATTTTTCCCTTACCGAAAGCAATCGAACAGTTGATAGTTATATCCGAGTGTGTACATGCAAAGTGATCCACTTCCTGGAAACGAACTTAGAGCCTCGTCAAGGCCTCTGAGTATACAATCACATCCGATGTGGACCGCGCAATCTCCGCCTGCTCCCTCACTGTTTCTCGGTCTGGTTCGAACTCAATATTCACGAAAGTATCGGCGCGCCACGGTGGCAGCGGCTGTGGATCAATGATGTCCAATTCATTCAATCTGCCTAGGTCCATGGTCTTCAGCGCATCCGCCAGCGGGAAGCACGCAGACGTGGTAATAAAGACACTACCCGCTAGTATAACAATCCGGTAATTCCCTGAAACGAACGAAGTGAGAGAAAGTGAACTAATCAACGAGGATATACGTGTGCGCGAGACGTTGCAAAAAGGTGGTTTAAATGTATATGGACTGTTCTACCACGCACGATTCTCATTCGCTTTCGCGGTTCCGGGTACCTACCTTATTTTGCTGTTTTTGGATTAGATAGTTTTTTGGCTTGGAGTTGTAGGGTGATTTGTGCATAACCATGCAGGTCGTGATGTTCCGATTGCTTCATCATCTGCTTGTCGCCATCTATCTTATTGCAACACGCTGCATTCTATCGCCACTATACGGCTGAACCAGCAACAACAATTAAATCCACACTGCAATCTCAAAGCGCGCAGCTTGATACTCCTATTTAATTCAGGGAGATGAGGGAAGTACTCAGATTACGTTGGCCGACGCGGTTGACGGAACCAAGCGCTCATCAGAATTAGCTACGCTAGCCTCAGAGAGACGTTCACAAAGGCCAAGAAAGACTTTATACGCCAATATACGTTACTTGCAGTCCAAATAAGAATACGGTTGAGGATGCCAAAGCTTACATCGTCCCTCGTGCAGCCGGTGTTAGTCATCTAAGGGCTCCTCCATTGGCTCATTTCTTGGATTTTATCCGTGTTTCGCGCTTTATATAATATATTTCAATGTCGCCTTTCGCTCCCAGTTGCTATTCCCCTTGGCTTTCGTTTCAGGACTGATGTACTGTACTGTTTCAAGTCTTGTATTTTCTTTTTGAATACCAAAAGCTCGATCACGATGTAGAATTGAATTATATCTCTTCTCGAGATACCTCCCGAATGGCCCAACTCACTGTAGTGTAAATACTCTATCTTCCTCGTCTACGCAGATTCCACCTCCACTGTTGTTGGCTTGTCCTGGTTGGTATCGTCGAAGTCATCGTTTGTGACAAACTCATCAGCGACATCCCTGATGTTCCATCGCTGATATTTGGAGAAGAATAGATCCATCTGCTCTAGGGTGCGACCGGCCTATCGACAAATGGATATTAGAAATCACTGAAAATAAATAAAGACAAGATTACTATATACCGTTTCTGGATAGCAGAAATATAGAAGCGGTATGGATGACAATGTGATGGCCATCCACACAAAGTAGAATTTCCTGAGTAAACACACGGTCAGTTGGAGGAACCATAATAGGAGATTAATGCATACCATCCTATCTGGGCAAATCCAATTGGGGTCACCATGACAGTCATAAAGTTTGTTGACCAATTGCAAGTGCATTGCGCCGCCGCGCCTTTGTTTCTCATGCGAAGTGAGTTGACTTCGCTTCCATATAGCCAGCACATCGAATTCCAGCTGCATAAAATGTCAGTCTACCGGTACTCATGATAAAGCGGAGGGAGCGTACCCGACGCCGAATGAGAACTCGAAGAGGAAAACAAATACGCAAGCTGCCCATATTGCGGTTGGTGCTTGCTTAGGATATCTCTCCGCAACTGCAAGACAGGTTCCAATAATTCCCATACATCCGCCACACAGGTAAGCGCCCATGATCATTGTTCGGCGCCGCCCCAGCCTTTCGATATATAGAACAGGCAGGATAGATCCGATCAAGAAGCATACTGATGCAACACAGCTCATAATATACGACAGTTCATCGTTTAGCCCAATTTGCTTGAAAATCACTGGCGCATAGTACACAACCACGTTGATTCCAGTAGCCTGTGAAGAGATTTTAGGATATTTCGATTAAACCAACACAGGGCAAGCCGTACCTGATGCATAACCCCTGCAGCGCCGCTAAGGATCAAACGGCGGAAGTTCTGGAGCTCATCCGATTTTAGGGCCGATATCCACGACCCTTCAATTGCTCGTTCATGCTCAGCAGTGTTCAAAATGATATCTCCTTGCTGTCGTATTTCTTCACTCTCTGTAGTAGTTCCCCTCCCTTCGAGTAGGGCAAGGACTTCATAAACCTCCTCTCTCCGCCCTTTCGAGGCCAGCCATCTCGGGCTTTCGACGCAGAATGGCAAGGCACCTATAACACACACAGGGAAGATAGCCTGTACTGTTGTATGGTTTTATTCAGATTAGAAAGAGGCAGGGGGCCAGTAAGACAATTTGTAAGCTGATTTGTGCTCACAGGCAATTGGGATTCTCCACTGAGCCTCCTTCCCACCCAAACCAGAGTGTCCGTAAACGAAACCGTAATTTGTGACATTAGAAATGACGATACCCTAAAAAGCGTATTAGCGCGAGTAGTAGTAAATCAATTAGAGACGGCCCATACAAATATCACCATCGTGGTTTGGATCACAACCAGGATGCCGCGTAGCCGGGCTTGGACGCATTCGCTCGCATAGACCGGGACCTATGGTATTTATATTAAAATCAGGTTGGTGTTTTAGATGAATTTACCACGTACTGTTACTGAGATAGCACCCACCCCTAACCCGGCCACAATTCGACCAACTGGCTTTCCATCAGTATGTTTGTTTGTGAATAATATTGAGGATGACTGTACTGATATAATGTGCGCGTGTATAGGCACTTGCTTGCAGCACAGCCCCTACACACACCACAAAACAGCTGATCGCCAGAGCTTTGCGACGCCCGAGCTTGTCACCAAAACAGAAGGCTGATACGGAGCCGAAAAGACAGCCAATCTATAAAATCTTGCCGTTAATGCCGTAGCGGCAACGAGTGAAAGGAATTTTGCTTACGTCGTATGATGCGACCATGAATCCCAATAGAGTGGGCTGTGGATTATTGAAGCGCCGCTCGAAGGACGGGAGACTGACAAGGCCTCCCATAACGCCTTGGTCACTAGTTTTCAAATGACTTAATTGGGGCCTCCGGTGTAATTTGTGAGGGATTTTGACTTACTACCCAAATAGCAGGAAAGCACATCCGGCTGTGACAAAAACAACTATTTGAAGGCGTAAGCCAGTCAAGCGGATCTGGCTGTTCTGGGGAAACATGGTTGGAGTTAGGAGGACGGGGTAGAGAAATAGTATTCCATGTATCACTCGTAAAGAACTATGACTGCATGTATATGAGTATTTCGGAGATATATCTCATCTGTAAAAGTGGAGTGTTAACCCTAATAACCCCAAGGAAGACGATGCGGGGACGTTATGTGGGACAAAACTACTCTATGGGGTAGATTGTCAGCAAAGTTTCTCCAAATACAACTGGTGCCCGGAATCCAGTAACTCTAGATGAGTGCTCGGGAACTACAATGGTCACTCAGCCCCAGCCATTCAAAATACACACAGGCGCAGTACATACATGTATAGACTAGAAATACAGAGTGGTCGTAGTATTAACTATCATGATGGCGAAATGATATATTGGCTAGTACTGAACATGTCCAATACAATGAAAATAATTGATTGAAGTCTTCGGACCGGTTGAGCGATCTCTGGGGCCTATCTAATCAGACTATGGCGTGTTATGACACCGTACCGGGGGCAAATTGGGTGAACCATAAATCAGCCTATCCCGAAGCAGCCTAGTAGTATTTGACCACTCCCTCAGCTCGCCATCAGAACTCCGTCTTCACAGGGGGAATACGCAGGATAATTCGTCCCTCCACCTCATAACTTTGGAGCTTTCGCATCACAACGTTAACGTCTTCCAAATTAAACACCTTGACATGCGTTGACACACGCCCATCAACGGCCAGTTGCAGCAGCTCTGCCATATCATTCTCTGTCCCTACTGCACTTCCAATAATTTTGTATCCTAATGTAAAACATATAAGATGAATACGTCCTATATCATAGGAACAGGCTTTCCCTTACCTCTATTCACACAGTCAACAACGCTCACGGGAATATGAAGTCCAACTCCGGGAAGCCCAACACAAATAAGAGTCCCAAGGGGTCGAAGAAGCTTCATCGCCATTTGATAAGCCTTCGATGCACCGACCGCGACGATGACTGCATGGGCTCCTAGACCCCCTGTAATATCATTGATTCGTACTTCGGCCTGATATCTAATCAGCACAAATTATATATTGTCAAAATAGAGGAGAAGAATTGGAATTATACATTTTCCGCCAGTGAGATGAAGGTAGTGGCACCGTTACGCACGCAAATATCTCGTTTTGTTTCACTAGACGGGGCAGATTATCAGCATTCTCCCATTGCACGGACAGTTTGGGCACTTGCCTGTCAACAGCAATAATTCGATAGCCTAAAGTTACACCAATTTGGATGCCTCTACAGGGCGGATATGATTCAGTCGGCTGTGGAGCGGTTGTCATAACGTCATGTTGCACTTACAAATGGCCCAGGCCACCCCCAGCTCCCAGGAGAACAACCCAGTCGTTCCTCTGACAGTATTTTTCCAGCTTCTTCACGGCCCCAAACATAGTGACACCAGCTATAGGTGATTTAATTAGTTCCGAGTGCAATTGACCGCTCAGTGGCTTTCATACCACACAATAAAGGTGCCATGGTTTCTATATCAAGGCCCTCGGGGATAACAGTTGCAAATTCAGCGCGTAATGTCACGAATTCTACGCCAGTCCATTAGTCTTTGCCTTATTATATTGCCAGGTTAAAGGTATATCAACGTTGAAAGGTTCCTCGGGCATCCTAGTAACGGATTAGGGCCAGTAAGAATCTTGAACAGACAAAAGACAGGCTGGGAAGGGCTTAAATTCCAGCGATGCTCACCCGTCCTGAATTGACCTGGTTTGGACAGTGATTGTTTTCTAAATGGCAGATACCACATTGGCCACAACTACTTCGGAGCCATCTGTAGAATGCGAAAAGAATCCATGTCAGCCATTCAGGACTCGAAAAGAATATATTTTGGGGAATGTACTTGACTCCGACATGTCTCCCAATTAGATCAGCCGATGTGCTGGGTCCCACTGTATAAGGTACCATATAAGCCATCGACTCGGAGAGGTTTAATAGAAGAGTGCAGCTAGCTACCTTTTACCACACGTCCTACTCCTTCGTGGCCAGGGATATCTGTCGTGCTTGGGAGATCTCCATGGATGTAATGGATATCTGAATGGCTATTTATGACCAGCAGGAATATGTCAGTTGGTGCTTGAAGCTGTATATGATGTTATTTGACTATCTAAACCTACCAAAATCCCGTGTACAGCAGATTTACCAGAATCTCACCTGTTTGAGGCTGGGGTACTTCAATGTCGTTTCTGATCAAAAGCGTAGCTTCGGGATGTGACTTCTCTAGCCATGCGGCAACTTGGGTGGTAGGAATCTTCATCAGTTGTCGGGTTTCTAATTGAATGGCGACTTGGATGCGCTTTGCAGATACATAGTTCTATGCAAATACTTTCCGCTGACCACTTATAGAAAATGGTCATTGCTTACTGGGGTTTTTACCCCATTACCTCATTGCCCCAACATCTCCACTATCTCCACAAATGTCAATTGGCTCTTGAATGGTTAGATCATTTCCATTTTTCAACCCAGTTGAGAGTAAAAAAGTCAAAAGAGAGTGCTTCTATTCGATGGGCATGGCCTCATATGGCCTTCAAATTTCTATCCAATGCGATCAATATCAGATCATTCCATTAGTTTTTTTGTCTCATACAGTACATCTTTGCCAACCACTTAATGGTATTCCTTTTTTGAATTATCAAACAACATTTTCGACGTGAAAACAATCGGATTTCTTATTTGGCTCGGAAATATCTACCAAAGCCGAATTCCTATACATTCTGGGTAAATTCGACAAACTTCTTTACATCCACGCATTATGCGTAGTCCATTTAAAGAACGTGGCATTTAGCCTCCAGATGGATCGGAGATTGGTAAATGTTTGGAGAGTCAACTTCCTCCCATTCCTGAAATTTATGTACCCGATTACGTCTTTACTGGAGAGACAACTCCTCCGTCGGAGAATCCTATTTCTTCAAGTGTTGCTAGTACACCTCCAAAAGGCCTTAAAAGGCTTTGTTATAATCAAAAGGAATATCCAAACCTGGAAGGCATATCATTAAATGACCAACAAAACGTAGATAAATTGTTTGAACATAATTTGGTAATGCGGGAACAGCCGGCCATATCGAACGATATTGTGTCTAATATTCGTGCAGCATAAACCTCAATATAACGTACACGCACACGCTATCAAATTAAACCACTTAGTGATACTGGTATACTAACAATTCGGGATGCCAATCGTTCAATTTAAAGCAAAACGGATAAAAGAAGCCGAGAAGGCACAACGCCGTGAGGACAGAGAATGGATTAAACGAAAAGGTAGACTACCAACAAAACGTACCCAGGAGGAGATTGATAATTCATTAATAGCGGAAATGGAAGCGCGTTGACTTTTTTTTCGATACACCTCTACCGCGTTGATGTTATTTAACAAAATCCATGATATTGAGCTTTGTGTGGGAATGGGCTTTGTTAGGGGCCCACCCACACGCTCTCGGCGTGTGGGTGGGCGTCCCCGTAGGTCGAATACGCCACGGCTAGAGCCAGGCACCATCGGTCACCGCGTAGCAAGCAAGTCAATTACCGAGCTTGTAGGCTGTACCGTCCGACCGTTGAAAGTGATTCAGTCTGACCCACGTCAACCGAGGGTTCTCACATCTTCTCATCTCAGACCTCGCAACAATCAGGGTTCTGACGACACAGTCTTAGATTATTCTCTTTTCAGTCTATATTCTGTCTGTACCGATATACCCAAGACTTGGTCAAGATAGTGTTGTCGTCCATCCAAAACCCAATGCAAAGCGTCCTTCGGGTGGACGGAAGGTCAATGTTGTCTTGCCTGGAGACTTAGCAGTCACCATCCAACATGGGACGGCAACCACATGCAGCCTTGGTTTATAAACCGCATGACAGTACTTACAAATGACATTGGACTCAATGATTGGTTTTGTGTGCAACCTGTTCAATGCTCTCCAAATATCAGGCTGCTTTCTGCCATTGCAGTATAAAACTTGTCTAACGTCTTTCTCTGATCCAAAGCTTTTTTTCAGTCACCATTCTGCAAATTGAACCCGGCAATGCTACATATCATGCTCGCTGTTATGGAGGATCCAAAGCTTCACAGTGTAAGTCCGGCATGCTTGAGGGAATCGCAGTCATTGGAATATCGTAAAGGTAAATCAGGTCCGAGTACTACGACGGTTACCACATGGTATTTATGTACTTTCCGCATACCTAGTAGGCAGAAAGTACACAACACCGTAGTAAATTGTAATTCGTTAGTGCCCATATAAATTGCGTGTCATGGGCAAAATTCAATTGAGACTTGATCTATATCTCCTATTGGTTGGTAAAATACGGCCCATTAAGCACTTTGACAATAAGTTACAATGATACAATATACCCACGCTTTGCAATACTAATTTTCCATCGATACTGACAAGTATCGACTCTGAGGGGTACCATGGTTCAATCAGGTGATACCTTCCGTTAAGCATTTAATCAATCATCCATGTTACCCGAAGAACTTGATGAGCAGCGTGCCGCCCTATTTTCAGACAGAACACAATCTATGTTCCCCAAACAGCATCTTTTATGCAACATGGGACATTAATAAGAGGTGCAGGAGCGATATTAAGTCAGTGAACGAAGCAATGCGTTCTTCAATATATGTTCTGTATTAGTTTGCGAAGGGATTGTTGCACTTGTATACGGGCTACACCACCAGCCCTGAACAAGGACTAAGGACTGTCCGGTCTAAAGCTGCTTAACCAAGGAGTCTTGCCAAGGTAATTAAAACTGCCTATTTTGGCAATTATCTTATGCATTTGCCTTGTATTATAGAAATAATGTTTTTCAGCTTAGAAGAACGGAGTAGTAATCTTCCCTAAGAGACTCTTTGGTTCATTGGATGACAGTTGCATCGACTCATATGCGACCTCCTCTTCATCAATGATATCCTTTCCACTGTATAGGTCTGATGACTTTGGGTGTATGACGCGGGTTTTTCGAACAACCTTGTGCCCAATGTAAAGGCAAATATAGATCGGAATTCCGAGATATCCTGTAATGAAGCTCCTAAAATCGAAATTGCCATAGCTTTCATGATTAGGTATGAAAACCGAGAAATTCTTTGTCAGTGCAATGAGGACGCAGAATGCCAGGGCAAAATATGAGCCCTGTACTCCTAGTGGTGCAGTGTACCTAAGAGCTGAATCAAGTACGCCTTGGGCTCGCCGCGCTCGGACAAAGAATATATGACTAATCAGGATAGAGATCCAAACCAGGAGGCCGAATGTGGTGACAAAACTGGCTAGGTAGCTGAAAATTCTCTCACTTTCACTGCTAACATTCATAAAAGCCAGAAGGGTGAAGACTGAAGAGATGCCCAGCGCGAAGAATGGAACTCCACGAGCATTGGTACGAGCTAAGAAGTGAGGAGCTTGTCCCTCCACCGCAAGGCTGTATATTGTTCGAGAGCAGATATACAAATCTGAGTTTGCGGCGGAGAGTATAAAGATGAGAATGCACCCATTGATGATAGATGGCAGGGTCCGAATGCCCGCTGAACTGATGGCAACCACAAAAGGCGACGCGGATGCTGATGCCTTCTTCTTGTTTGCAAAAAGCAGGTCTGGCGAGTCATAGGGGACATTAAGTCCTACCAGGAAGACTGACAGAACGTAAAAGAAAATGATGCGCCAGAAGGTAAGTTTGATAGCGCGAGGGATCGTCTTGCGAGGATTTTTTGCCTCTCCGACGGTAATTCCGACCAGTTCTGTTCCAAGGTAAGCGAAGGTGGCTGTGACCATGCTGGTCCATACAGCAAGGAACTTCCCAAGATCTCCCTCCACCATGTATGGCTTGAATGCACCCGGGCTCTTCCAGTATCTAAATCCCTTTCGATCGTGGTCCGGACCTCCACCGAGTGCTAGAATGAGGCAAAGTATGATAAGGCCGGTCATAACGACTATCTTGATGCTAGATAGGACAAATTCCAAAGCCCCAAAAAACTCAATCCCCAAGTAGTTGCAGACGATTATTACTACCATGAAAATGGCGATGAAAGCACCAGGGTTCACCTGCTCTCGTGGGACCCAGTACTGCAGAACAAGAGCAGCCGCAGTGAGTTGATTCGGAGTTACGACAATATATTTCAGCCAGTAGCTACAATCTTACTGTCAGCAGACGCTCCATCAAGTCGAAAAGCCACTTAAACCATACCTCCATCCAAGCGCAAATCCAAGGGATGGATCACAGAACCGAGTAGCATAGCCAGTGAAACCACTCGCCATCGGAATCCAAGTCGCCATCTCGCCCAGGGCACCCATAACCAAGTAGACAACAAACCCCACAATAGTATAGGAGAGCGCAATTGCGGCTGGCCCCGCTGTTGCAAGGCCTTGTCCTGTGCCAATAATCAGACCAGTACCAATGGCTCCCCCAATGGCAATCATGGTGATCTGTCGTGCATGAAGACCCTTATGGAGCATCGTTCTCTCAACTGATTGACCAGCATCAATATCATCCTTCTCATCCGGAAAATGGAGGTCTTGCTTAATATGGCTTTTAGGGCCTATCTCAGGAGTGATACTGTCCATGGCGGAAATCCAGGTATTGTTGTTAGTAGAGTACAAAATCACAGGATTTAAATTTGTTTAGTCTGGGGGGAAAAGCCACATGGCTAGAAGAAGGGTCTTATACCCTACAGAAGCGGGGTAAAGATGGTTCATTAGTGATGGTTTTATCAGAACACTATTTCTTTTAATCAGGAATTGAAAGAGATAAAGGTTTGCTTATCTCGGTTGACCTGTGCATGGCTAACAATCGTCCAGCGTTATACTATTTTGTGACGGTTAAGGGCTTGGCATTGGGGTAGGAATGCCTAAGCCCAATAATCGAAAGTCAGAATCGAAGGCTCTCGCGGCTTTGGGTAAGAGTGAATGCTGATCAGATAGCTGCACGACCTCACTACTTGGATAGAGCCACTCCGATACCATCGGAGATAACCGAACACTTGGACACTTGCCAAGGGTGGTAATATTCCTGTTACAATTTAACCCTCTTAATTGGGCGCCTAGGAATGAGCTCGGTTCAATTCCCCGAGAAGCTCGGATATTGGTCCGAGCTATGTCACTTGAGAAGCCTCTATTGAGTGAAGGACTAGCTAGCACACAGAGATTTACTCAAATACCGCAAAATATTTCCTATTTGCACATTAAATGCTGATTAGACGCATGGAATTCTGCCAAATAAACCGTACATCTAAGGATTCAATATAGATCCCATTATCCGGTCAATTGAATCCCATTGGTCGACCACGTAGTTAGTGTACTGTTCCCCTAGGAACTTATAGGTTATGGCATGCTACCTTGTTTCATTCGCTGTTTCCCTTCGTTTTGTCGATTACAATTTTCTAAAGTAGAATTATGAAAATATTGACGGAGGCATGATTATAAGAAGTAGAACAAGTTCGTCAGGGATTATTGCCTTCCATCCAAACCTCCGCACATGGTGCGACTCTCCAAGTTCGAACTCAGGTTCAGGTTACAAGGTTTCGGAAAACTTGGAGCGGTCTTTGCGCCGACTCTCGGTCCAGTTGACCCGGCTCAAAGCAAGCACCACTTGACCGACGCCGTGTGTGTACGCTAACGCTCATATTCGACTCGATTAAGCAGAACCCAAGCCTGCTTTAGCTGAGCTTTCAAGGCAGATGGGGTCGTTGATTTGTGTAACTGTTGATTGTATTCCGAATTTGATCTATGGTCAAATCCGCTACGATGATTTTGCTAATTTGCTCATTTATACTCTTCGTTTTGGCATGGATCAAGAAATACTTTTGTAAGGGACCACCCCATTTCCCAATAGTTTTCATACAAATATCAGTCCATGTATTTCTTGTCGGAAATATGGTGCTATACAATCCTGGTGACTTTGACCCATTTTTCCTCAAGATGCTCTTTATTGTGGGTGCCGTTATATACCTGATTTATTTGGGCTTAGATATGGATTTTGTAGAGGATCTCCTCAATCATATCTGGATACTCAAAAGCAATGTTGTAGGTAGAGTTGATAATGTGGTGTATTTATTGTTTTGGTAGCGTATTAAGACATACCAAAACTTCGCGGTATTCTGGAATTGTCGATTGCCAACTGCTACATATATGGTGAATTCTGATTTTGAGAATCGTATGTCCGCTGTCCGAATAAATAGAGATTACAAGAGGCTTGTGGACGTTCTCCCCAAAGGTCACGGCAGATTTGAATCCCCAATATCCGCACTCCACCGCGAGGGATTAAACTTCTCCATATCCCAAGGTGGAAGGGGAGGGAACAAGAGAATACGAATTAATTTCAACAATAAGCCAGGCAAATGAGTCCTCTGACATGCATACCGCAAGAAGTTGTCTGGCCACAAGTCTCGTGGTCTATGACCGATCTTTTTTCTACTTCTCTAAAATTAGCTAGTCAGAACAATAGAGAAGGATATGTGAAATGTGATCATTAAAAAGTAATCCACTTGGTCTCAACTTTTTATACTAAAAGGCAGACTAATACAGTGGCCATTCATAAGTATTTAGAACGCAGTACCTCCGCACACTGGCAAAAGTATAGCGGGGTAGGTATCCTATTCCAAATCCTTATGGATTCTAATTGTATTACCCATAGGAAATTTCATTACACAATCCTATTTTAACGACGAGGGGGGTTCATTAGCGGAGCATACCTCGACCGTGCCAACTTCTATGCTCTACACATAAAAATATACACCCCAATAGGATGTTGATACACTTGTACATTTCCGTAGACCGATTGCTGTAAATACATGAGCATGTATTATGTGGTCTTTGACTATGGCTTCAAAACAACCTTGTGGACTTTTCGCTCATTGAATAAGCGATAGGCCTCTGCTGCTTCTTCCAGCCTCATGGTTCTTTCACATAGAAATGCAACGCTGTTTTGCACTTTGATCAGTGTTGCCAGAGCTTCTTCAAATATTCCGCGCACAGGACACCGGCCCCATGCAATAGTCAGGTTTTTACCGTAAAGGACCGGGCCTTGAAGTGCCACCGTTTCGGTCTGGACACCCACGCTACTAATACAACCAAATGGACGCACAATATCCACGCAAAGCTGCATTGCATCCAGAGACCCAACTACCTCAAGAGCAATGTCGGCACCGCGTCCATCGGTGGCAGCCTTGATTGCAGAGGCCGGGTCCTCGGTGAGTAAGAGTGGCTTGGCGCCTAGTCGTTCGGCTTCTGCAAGTCGCTCTGGGACCATGTCGATGGCGAACACAGTATTACATCGATTTAATGCAGTCGCAATAGCACAAATTCCAACCGGACCACACCCAACTACAGCTGTGACACTTGAATTGGCCTCTTCCATCGACAATGGGTTCAAAAATCGAGAAGCACAGAAGTATCCGGTTGGAAAGATATCTGCCATAAGAACAAGCAAATTCGGACGAATAGACGATGGCGCATGAATCAATGATGATCCTGCATATGGTACGCGAACGTATTCTGCCTGTCCGCCATTAATGCTCGCGGTTCCTGCGCTGTTGCCTACAGTCAAATAAGTCACATCAGTCGACAGTTGTCACCGGCGATTAGCTTTACGTACCGAACAAGAAGCTTTTAGCGCACCGGCTGGTTTGACCTTTCTGGCAATAGAAGCATTCTCCACACTGCGTTGAAAAGGTAGCCTGGCTGACGTTAGTTACGGAATCCGATATCTCTTCGTGTAATCCTGGATCGGAAGCATACCACAACCAGGTCTCCACGCTTGAATCCTTTCACTCCAAGTCCTAGCTCGTGAATCTCGCCAACAAACTCGTGACCAGGGATAAAACCCGTGGGGATATTTTGATGTCCGCGATACCAGTGTAGGTCACTGCCACACAGCGCAGCGGCAGTCACTTTCAAAATCACGTCTCCATCATCTTGGATCTGAGGGATAGGCCGATCTTCTACCCCAATTTCTCCTACACCCTGGAAGATGACAGCTCTCATACTTTGTTGTGCGGCCATGATCTAGTTAATTGCTGGTTGTTGTGTCGTTATAGAATACCTGGAGTATTTGTGGTTCTGTCGCGGATTGCAGCTATATGAGTAGAAATTAAATAACCCTCAAAACTGCCAATTTCCCAGGTGGCCAATTACCCCCGCAAATGCCCCCTAAGTAGGACCATGGATTAAGACGAATTGGGGAAGCGACTGTTTGCGGGGGCCGCACGGTCGTTCGGGGGAACAAACTCCTTGGCATTTTGGGGAACACAAATGAGGAGGACTGAGCCAAGTTCGCTGCATTCCAGGGACCTCAGGAGTATACCAGGGGGATCCCCTGGGTCACTCCACCATGCTGTCTTATACAGGTGCAGGTGGAGGACAAAGTGTGGCGTGGATTGAGAGAGGAGTTTTGGAAAAGGACGCCTGCCACCTGGATTGCGTGCCATAATTATCGGGAGTGACAATGCTATTATTTCTGTTCAGTACCAGTAAACGAACTCTGATGTATTAGTTTAGTGACCTACCCTTCAGTTAAATGACTTAATCTATTGAATCCGAATTCATTGGAGCAAATGTGTTTACAAATGCATCCCCCTCCTGGCTAGCCCTGGAAAGAACGTATTGGTGGATTTACATTCAAATATCTGTAGACCTCACTAATCCTCTAGTTACTAAATATCTAACTATGTATTAGCACAAAGGACGAACAAGGAATAAATAAATGTTGATATACACAGAGGTTTAGAGCCGGGAAAGACTGACGTGTCCTGATTCCCCTAGTTGAACTTTGAAGACCAATCCTCATCACCTCCGAGGTGGCGGAACACCACTCTCGAGTCGAGATCTCTACATTTTGGATCATTTGACGCATTTTCGTACGTTTTCAAACCCTGTGCGCCAAGAACCAGTTCCACTCCCTGTTGCTTTGCCAAGTCAACTGCCAATGAAAAGTCTTTCTTCATGAGCTGCACCTTAAATCCCCCCATGTAACCGTTCGTCGAAGGAGCTGTCGGTGCAACACCCGGGCAAGGATTAAAACGGTCACAAATAGTGTTTTGGGCAGTTCCAGCACTGAATACCCTGGAGAGAACCCGAGGGTCAAGGCCTGCTTTCATCCCCATGATCAAGGCCTCCGAGTTGGCAATGGCAATTAAACCGGAAAGATAGTTATTGCAAAGCTTGGCAGAAAGGCCAAGAGATGGCTTTCCACAACAAATCACTTGCTTACCCATCAATTTAAGCAGCGACGTGAGACGAGCGAGATTTTGATCTGTTTCTGCGCAACCCAGGAAGAATGCGATAGATCCATTCTGGGCGCCGATTACACCACCGCTCACTGGTGCATCATAGAATGATGATTTTGGATGATGAGTCTTCACATGATCTTTGACGGCAAGGCTTGTGGCAGTGTCGATGGTCGAGCAGTCGACCAGTACACGTTCACCAAGGTCAGCGGTACACAATCCGGTCTTTTCATCCAGGTAGACCGATCTGACGTGCGAACCTTCAGGGACCATTGTAAAAATAAGTTGCTAGTAATAGTCAGTGACATGTTCCTGATATTTGGGGAACCAACATGGTATTTTTGGGGCATACGGAGTTCTCAGCCACATATCTTGGAGAGCTCCCTGCAATGACTTTGCCGGGATATTTGTCCACGAGCTCCGCAATACTGCTCTCAATTACATCGTAAACCGTAATTTTTGCTGTAGCGGGAAGCTTGATGGCCAGCTGTTCGGCCATCGGCTTTCCCATGGCCCCGAGGCCAATGAATCCCAAGTTGGTATATTCAGACGACATTCTGCTGGTTTATTTTTTTTTTTTTTAAAAAAAGAATGAAGATGTATGACAGAGAGTTATAGATTGAAAATAATAGTAAACCTCGGCTACTCATCTTCAACACTGTATTTAGCGCTCTGAGGTTGTGTTACCCCATCCTTCCAACTGAGGGTTGTGAGGGGAAGCTACGTGATTATACCCCAATTACTTCCATCAAGTTTCAAGTGTTATAAACTTCATATTTCCGACACTCCCACCGCGATGGTCCGTAAAACACGTAATATTTGTAAGGGGCCTGTTAGCATCTGAACTAGAGAAACGGGTTTTATGTTCCGCTGTGTTCTCCAAGAAATTCAACCCCACCCCCGATTCTTCCCCAAATCCAAACCTAGTAATACAGTACGACCCATCTAGGCATCATCACATCCAATCATTGCATCTGCATGCGTCCATGATGTTTCAAATTACCTGAACCGTCATAGCAGATTTCCACCAGTCTGCCATGCTTGTGTTGTGTCCCGCTTGTTTCTACCCCATTTTTCTGCGGCTGCACCCCATGGACAGCATGGACGTTGCCCGCAACGTCCGTGTGGTCCGGTTCATTCGCTGAAGTCCAAACTTTAGCACCTTGCTATCCTTTAGCGAAGTGCTCTAACTTCCACGTGGAAAATGTTTACCCCATTTTCCTGCGCCTGCACTCCATAGACTCTTGTCTGCTTTACACATTGCCATGTCTGCTAACAAACATATGATCCTGGAGGCTGCCGATTCTCCAGTTCTTGTCCTGTCGGAGCAGATTTCATCACCGACTTTCTCAGTTTCGAAACAACATACAGACACCTCGACACGAAGGTTTAAGTGCAACCTTTGCCCGCGTCAGTTCAAGCGCCGGGAGCATCTTCAAAGACACCAGAGCATACGTGAGAAGCCGCATACCTTTCAATATAATATTTTCGTGTCACTGACAATGATAAGACTACAATAAAAAGCCGCATCACTGCCATTTATGTGATTATGCATGCCGTCGAAGGTAAATATCTACCTTGCCTTGAGATTGCGTCAATCGTAACATATTAGGGATCTTCTGAAACGCCATATAAAGCTTTCTCATACCAGAAAGCTATCTGATGCCACTCAAAATGACGTTTCAACACCATTAGGTGACCCAGATTTGAATCAATCTTCCGGTAAGGCTTTCCGCTGTTTTCATTTTCCTACATTGTACCTTGTCTCATATAACGTAGTTCTTTCGCCCGTTCAGTCTGCCCCGGTTAGGTTCAGAGGAGAGTCAAACACCCAACAAGACAAAGATCTAGACATTCAAGGCACCCTGCTTTCTGGGCAACAAATTGAGGAATCACCCACCTCACTATTTATTCCGAGGGAGATTCAGATTGCAAACGAAATATCAACGCGAGAACAATCGCTCCCACCAGCACCAATGGCTCTTTCGGACCCGCCCTCCTTTACTTTCAACTACCTCGACAGCGTTAGTCTTCCGTTTTTTGATGCACATCCTGCCTTTTATCCAGAGTTATCCCTCAATGACTCAATGATATTTTCACCTCTGGAGGAAACCAATACTGTACATTCGGAGGACAACATGAACAGAGAAATTCATGGCAATTCTAGATCCGCTTTGCCAGGGAGGTTATCACGTCTTGGATCATTTTCCCCGGATCCTGAAACGGAACGCATCCAAAGTGAAAATGCACAGCCTTACCAACATTCTGCTCATTTACTGCGAATCTCACAAGAGGACTGGACATGGATTTCTGGAAATCTTGCCCAATTCAAATCTGTCTTACCAGCCGATTACAATTTGCCTTCTCGCCATGCTTTCACACGTTATCTACATGGATTTGTCACTGGATTTCATCCTCACTTTCCTGTACTCCACCTCCCTACCATCTCGGTGCGGAATCTGTCCTTGGAGCTATTCATGGCTTTAGCTGCTGTGGGGGCGCACTATTGTCTTGAATTGCACCAGGGAATCAAGCTATTTCACATCGCGAGGGCTGTCACACTGGAGCAGATCCGGTTACGCGAATCGGAGTTTGAAAATTCAGGTAGTTTCCCAGACACTGCAGAAGTTTTCCCAACTCCACCAAGCGTAATTACCGATTATCATGACTATTCAAAGATCGGCGGATCGAATGTTCCTCAGCAACACCCGGCTCCAGACAACGATTATACCGCATTGGACACCATGCAAGCCCTTTTCTTTCTTATGGCAATAGCCACATGGGCAGGTGGGAATCACCCACTGGTCCGTCAAGCTATTTCAATGCAAAGTGTACTTTCCATGCTCATTCGTCAACACGGGCTGGATGAATCACGATTTCCTCCAACTACTTGGGAGGAATGGGCACGAGTTGAAAGCGGCCGGAGAACGAAGTTGGTTATCTTCTCCTTTTTTAACCTCCATCGTGTTTTATTGAACATACCGTCGCCAATAATGGTATCTGATGTCAATCTGAGACTGCCCTGCACGGAACTAGAATGGAAGGCAACAGATGCTGACTCGTGGCGAGTCATCAGCCAAAATTCGGACCCGCCTCCTCTATTCCAGGACTACTTTGCTGGCCTGTTCCTACCAAATGATCCGACACCTACTTGCTCGTCATTAGGAACTCATATCGTTATCCATGCGCTTTTGCAGCACATACTCTGCATACAACAGGCGACTCGCTTGGGCAGCTTGAATGATGAATTAGGATCTGGGATATCCATTTCGTTGGGACAAGCCTTGAAAAAATGGCAAAAAGGATGGGAGCTAAACGTGGAGTCATCCCTCAATCCACTTGATAAGCATGGTCCAATCGCTTTCAACTCAACTGTAAGTAAATTGACACCTGCTGCGTTGCAAAGGCTCCAAGCATGGCTAACAAAACTAGGCACTCTTTCATCTCGCGTATATTCGATTAGTTGCCGACATTGGCCCTGCGCGATCCCTACTAGATCAATCACACATGGAGATTGCTGAGAAGCTTATCAACCTGCCTGACCTACAACGCGGTCGAATGTTGACTCTCGCAGCAAGGCATGCCGTAAGTAGACACCGTTTGGTCTGTGACAAAATCTATTGTACTATATAATAACCACTCCATGGTCAAAGACTGCAGCTTTATGCCCACCCGTCCAGATGGGCGTTTATTTTGTCGGCCGTGCACCCAGTTGGTCCGTTATGCATGCAGTATGCTCTTTGGATTACGCCTTTATCTTAAACCAATTTTTAAGTGCAACTACTTCAAATGATACGATATTTCCTTTGGAACCCGACGAGCAGGTTGTGCTTGACGTCCTCAAGGAGACGTTACACGAGGTGGAATCATCCAACCCGCATGGAAATCCGGAGTCAATAAACTCCGCGCCACATCTGCTTGGTCCAAAAGCAGTACGGGCGTGGGCTATCATTCTTCACGGAATGCGGACTTGGAATACGGTTGATTTTATCACGAGGACGCTTCTTACTTATGCTGGCTTACTGGAAAGACGCGCTGGCCATCTACAAAATCTCCGATAGGTGTACATTACATTGATGATAGACGAGCCGTATTTATCCTATTCCATTAACCTCAATCCCCAAACATGGCGCATATTTTAATTATATTTATTATTAGCCAGGATTAGGCTCCTGCTCAATCAACATTGGTGACTACAAACCATCTCTTAACATAGTGTAAATTCCTGCTGGAATGTCTGTGGAGAAAAGGATTTCTGGGCGAAATGGATGACGAGGATTCTTCTTACTGTCAAGATCCCCAATATCATTTCTACCAGAGTGAAAAATCGGTGATATCAACCAACCCCCCATGTTTGAGCAACCTAATCTCTTGCCTCCCTGCATTCGGACCATAGTTCTACCATATTCCGCAGACTGAACGCGATCGTCATCACCAATATGAATACCGTCTCGCATCTCATTTCGAGCCAATGGAACCGTCAGTCTCTTAATCTGAGTACAACCTTCAGCCAGGTCGAATCGACAAATTGCGGGCGAGTCGGACGACTAGCTTACGGGACTAAAACTCGTGGTTCGACCCAGCTCTCTCGGCTACAAATGGACGATCCTTCCACACAAGATTATTAACGTGATTCATGTCGAGATCTCAAGTTTAGCATCACCAGAGCGATGATGTGGCTTTTTCAGCTTTCTAGGAACTCCCGTGGTAGTGCATGCCGGCACACTATCTGTGATTATTCGAATATTAGTTAAACCCCATTACAAAGACGTTTGCCAATTATGTGGCTGTCCAGAGAGTCAGTATTCCAAAGAAATCGTGAGACAATCCACAAAATTCTTTGTGATCGATGCTAAAAGCGGGTTTACTATTATGTTACAAGGGTATGCAGATATGTGGGATGGGTAGTGAATCCAGATGATTAAATTCGAAATTGCTGCTCAATATAGAAAATATAAACTCGGTAGACTGATGATAACCCGAAGCTATCGAGCTATTGAATTACTTTCCTCCCGCAGGGGAAATTTATTCAACTACGCCTTTTCTTTGCGCTAGGGATAGATCATCCAACTACAATAATAAGATAGATTATACGCCCGACTCACTACGTTATTGAAGCCTCATAGAGATACCCAGGTGGTGATGCTGATACATATTAAACAAACTGCAATTCCCTTACACGCTTCCTCGACTCGTATTCTTCACAGCTGAGTGGAGTCATCAATGCGCCAGCGGTCCGTGTATAGAACACATCATCATTCGGGCAGACATGATAAATAAGCCAGTCTCCGTACCCCGAGCAAGCCCCGAAATCCAAGCTGCTTGGGATCGGGGTGATACCTTCTGAGAATACAGACAGGGCAACGCCATATATAACAAATGCCGTCTCCGGGGAAGCCGCATTGACAGCGACGGTCTGTAAAATGATCGTGTTAGTAGCTGGATAAGCGGCAAGTTGCGTCATGTCAGGTGGTGTGTTTTCTGAACATACCAAGGTTGACCAATCGTTTGGAATCGTATCTGTGGAATTCACGACGCGAAAACGATCTTTGCTTGGCGCTGCGAATTCATGCATCTCTCCCAAATATTTCTCCCATGGGAGCTCCAAGGCATGACTGAGGTTTTTGAATATTTCTTGGGATATCTTGTGCAGTGACTCCATAATTTCTGGAATGACACCGGAGGAATACTTGATTGAATTCACCAAATCCATCTTCTTTACCTCCAACCCCTAATTAGACGCACAGGATGTCTGTTATTATTTGATCTAAAGAGCCCAGAAGTTATTCAGGTGAACATACCGGAGACGCGTTGGCCAAAAGTTGTGAATACTTCGAGCACAACGAAGGTATATTGTTGATTTGGATGCCATTTTCTTTTAGAGCACAGGACTTGCGAACTTCTGCCAGACCACTGAAGTCCTGTAGGGCCTGATAGTCAATGGAAGTGATCATATTGCAATCGTGGTGAGTTCTGTCCAGTATGCATTAACCACGCCGATCGATGCCGTCAAATGGTGCCCGGGAAAGATCCAGAATCGAAAAGGGAGATTAAATTACCACTTAGATGGAAGTTATTTTCCTGAATAGTGGGATGTAGCGATTGGGGAAAGTGGCAATTGGGGAAGTGGCTGTTGGAGAAGAAAATGGAATGATCCCCAACGCCCCACTACGGTTTCTCGTCGTAAGGTCAGGAGAAACAAGAGAACGGATATATTTGGATATGCAAAAGTTAACCGATAAAGGCACCGTGGAATTGATTAATAATTGTTTCCAATACCTTGATGTACGCATGTCATTTGGGTGTGCAACTTCATTACAAAGTACTTGTGGTTTTCTGCACTCAGCACATCCTTGAACCGTGCCGACAAGATGGGCTCGCAACAAGAAGACTTTGAGCATTTGCTCAGTCCCTTGAACATGAGCGACATTCAATTGAAGAATCGAGTCGTTATGGCCTCATTGACTCGCAATCGGGACTCTGTTCCACGAGAAAATCTTCATGTTCCTTACTATGCTGAGCGCGCCAGTACAGGATTGATCGTGAGTTAAAACCGCCTCATTCACGTTACATATTCGATCTCTGCTTCCTGCAACTTCTCAGACTTATCATTTTGGGGCGAACTCTGGTTTTGAAGTTGGAAATTTTCTAGCGAATGACAGTTACTGACCAGGATCTTCAGATTTCCGAGGCCGCGTTGATCTGCCCCCAAGGCGTCGAATGGACCTTCATGCCAGGAATATACGCGCGAGAGCATGTAGAAGGTTGGAAGAAAGTCACCAAAGCAGTTCATGAACGCGGAGGTCTGATTTTCTGTCAGCTGCACCACGTTGGTCGCGTCGCCCACCCTGGAACGCGAGTCCAGCGCGAAGCTGGCGAGCCCGTCCCTGGTCCGTCAGCCGTCGCCGCAAGGGGTGGGAAGTTTCGCAATGTTCCAGGTGGGCCGGGTTATGTAGAGCCGACGCCCATAAAAAATCCAGAGGACATAATTATGCTCTATGGAAATGCCGCTCGACTTGCAAAGGAGTCGGGATTCGACGGAGTGGAAATTCACAACGCAAATGGGTATCTTCCGATGCAATTCCTCGAATCTCACAGCAATCGTCGCACGGATCAATGGGGCGGAACAATTGAGAAACGAATGCGATTCTCACTAGCTTGTCTTGCCAAGCTCAATGAACATTTCCCCTACCATCGCATTGGAGTCAAAATCGCACCATGTGGCGGCTACAATGATATGGGCGAAATGGACGCCCAGGGGAGACCATGTGCGGAGGCAGCCAAGGCTACATATGGACCCTTCTGTGCGAAGCTGGATACCCTCGGCCTTGCTTATGTTCAAGTGATGAGATGGTGGGCCGCATATGATCTAATGATCGACGGCCAACCACGTGGGATTGAGTGGGATCCCATCGCTTACTTACGCCCAATTTTGGCCAATACCCTCCTGTTTGGAAATACTGCGTTCACGCCATCTGAGGCAGATGATTGGATCGCAAGAGGCCTTATTGACGCGGTCGTCATTGGACGACCATTATTGTATAACCCGGACTACGTGGAGAAGATTCAAGCTGGCAAAGCTAGTGAGCTTTACGAGGAACAGCCTGGAGATGAGCATTGGTGGTAGTGAGTATTTCCCCCTTTTTGATGACCTTTTTTGAGCCCTCCTGCTAATCCCTCACGGTGCAGCAAGTGGCGCAATAATGATAAGCGTGACGGCTATCTGGACTGGGCAAAAAGGACGATCATACCAGCATCACTGGCCACCAAGGATCGACGTAGTCTAATCCACGACTAGAGGATTGCATGTGTGTTTGATCCAATATACTTGCTCCAAGTGTGTCATCCCACTCTTAACTAACTATTAAGCAAAGAAAATGGCAAAAAGAAATGTATTATTGAAAAAGAATGGCTGCCCATGGAAAGAACGCATCCCAATCAATACGCCATTTCCCAGGTACCCTAGTCTTGATCGGCACCCACCCTGCATGAATACATGGATATTATGGTTCAAACGAAGCAACCGGCCATGTGTAACTACAACGACTTGTGAGCCAAACTATGAAAGTTATCGCAACCCTGATATAAAGAGCCGCATCTGAGATTGTATTTTAAAAAACATATTTAACTGTATATAAGATACGTACCTACTGTAGTGGGGAGTATCGGCCTGCCCTCCAGTAAAGGGATTATGTAAGGAAATTGGCCTAATTTGGAAGGGAGCTTATATACATTCATTTAGATAGCATCCTTAGCAACACACGGAGTCAATTACAAGAGTGCCAGCCTATTCGAGAGAGTGCCAGCAGTTAGCCCTAGTTGGGGTGTCGTTTACCTTCATCCTTCTGCCCCATTCGACCTGCACGTACCGACCGTGCTGCCTCGAGCATCCTATCCCGTTTCACTACGTATCCGTGGATATATTATGACGATTAGAATATATAACATCACAGAGAACCGGGGAAAAACCGCCCCAGCTTCTTAGCTTCTCGATACCAAGATGCGTCGTATGCAAAAATGACCTCCACATTGCCAAGCCCACCCGGCTGATCCATAGTTGCCCTGATAGTCGCTATGGTTCTTTCCGCCGCCTCCTTGTTGCTATGAATGCAGCAAATGCTGTTGGGATAAGCTGGGTCGCTCCATGCCGCAATGCACTTCTCCCCAGGCAGTAGCCGCGGGTTGTGGCAAGCATCTCCGGCAAGATAGATGTACCCTTTCTCAGACTTGCGGCAAAAGGGGTTGATATGGCTATCGGGATGGCCTGGAGCAGAAACAATATATAGACTCCAATCCCCGAAAATATCCATGCTATGTTGAAAAAGCCCTTTGGAACGCCAAGGTTTGTGAAACAAATCACTGCGCTTTCGTCCCTCTGGCTGCAAGACTGCATTTTTTTCAAAAGGAGGCGGAGTGCTAGGGTAGTACGTGTTCGGCAGCTCAATTGTGCGAGAGAAATCCAAAATTCCTTTCTCGAAGTGGCTGTGACTGCCAATTCTCAGCTCTCTCGTCCTGTTTATCACACTGGCTGCACCAAGACCAATGAAGAGTGTAGATTTGGGGTAGTCTGATGGCGTTCCGATAGGATCCCCAAAGTCGACATCGTCCGGCGTTAGTCCGCAGTTTGCCAGACAGCTGACTGTATCCGGGTTGCCAGACGCAGGCTGGGTCATGGCGTGGTCATAAAGAGGTTTTGCATTATCTGAAAGCTTTCAAATAATCCGAGTTATTTTGAGCTTCATGGGAACTTTGTGAACCAAAAATGATAATGATGGCACTGTTGTTCGCTACGTACGATCCCCTAGTGGTGTCACAAAAAAAAGCCTCTGGGGGAGTGAGGTATCCTGCATGTAGGGCATGTACCGTAAGCTGACCTTCGGAGGCCATTTTGCTTTAATAAAAATATACTATAATGTTAATAACCAATGCAAATGGGTTTCATCGATGGGCCCCGAATCATATAAGACGACTGACTTTCTTTCAAAAATAGGATCAATTAAAAGGAGGGACTCGACAGGGGCCATCGCCCCAATGTAATTGGAGAATCTCTTGGATGAGCCATGGGACATAGTAGTTATCCATGGGCCCTTGCAATTCTCGGGATCATGCCCTCCTCATTGGGGTTATGAAAAATGTAGATGGAGAAATTGGGGACGGGGAACATTATTCGTCATCTTCTCCGCCCCGCCACCCCCAATTCCACAGACCTCAGAGGATACATCTTATTCCAAATTTCTTGTTTGTTCCGCTGACAGGCATGATGTGTGCTTAAATAGTTCCCATCATTTTCGTTTGCTCTTGAATTCTTGATGTAGTTTGTTTTCACCTAGTAAACAGCTCCTGTGGGCGAAAATAATAGTATATACTGGCATTAGACGTGACAAATGGTAATTTTCACGGCGGGCATTCACGTTCTGTATTGATACCAACAGAAACGAGTATGCCTGTCTGTACTACAGTTTCACAAATACCGACAGACACGGATGTCCAAAATAAGATTTCAGGTTTAGCCTTAGGAGAAATGACAAAGAGGAAATATTGTGATGCTGCAGAGGTCTAGAACGTCTCTTGACCTGCAAACGGGCAACTTCCAGCCACAACACCTTCTCACCTAGTGACTCGAGTGAATCTCAAACTTCAGTTCAGCTATAATATCGTCAAAGTTAACCGGAGTTTAAGATTTATTTACTTGGTCCACGACTAGCTTGCCCCAGAAATTCCATATTTACCCCAGTCATATCTAACGCCTCTTGCGGGGGATTAAAGTTCTTGGGGAAGGTCGCCATCTACATTTCCCAAACGCACTATAGTTCTCCAATGGTTGTTCCCCAACATTGAACTCTGAAATATGCCCCTTATATGAGCAATATTATATGATCCTCGCTCGACGAATTTATTGGCAAATAATCGCCCCTTGCCAACTGCTGAATCCGATATTCGACAAGCATCCCAAAGTTCGACGTTCTACGAACCTCAACTTATTTTGCGGTGATTTCCAAGGTCACCAACACCAACCTTCCTCTTTCACAATGGGTGTGGGCAACCGATTAAACTTCACACTTGTTTTTTTCGTCGCCCTTGGATCCTTCACTTATGGATTCAATTCTGCTGTTATCGGCTCTGTTCTTGGTTTACCATCCTTTCTGAACTATTTCGATCTTAACACGGATGGGCCCAATCCTGATTCTGAAAGGGCCAGTTCCCTGACTGGCGGTTTGTCTTCTATTTTCCTTTCATGTTTAATTGCAATCTCCCATATTGACGATCAACGAACAGCAACAAATGGGTTATTTGCCGGAGGAGGTGTCATAGGATGCCTCATCGTTCCATGGCTTCTCAACGCTCTCGGGCGTCGTTCGACTATCCAACTAATCTCACTGGTCTGTGTAATTTCGGCCGCCATTCAGACTGGATCTGTCCACATTGCCATGTTTCTGGTGGGAAGATTTCTAAATGGGGTTGGAGTTGGTATGATGGATGTTTCTGTACCCATTTATCAATCTGAGATCTCGCCAGCTAGATCCCGGGGTCGGATGGTCGGCTCTCATGGTTTCCTGGTGGTCGTTGGCTACGTGTGTGGTGACATTATTTCCTGTTTTGTGAACAACGGCCTAGCTGATTCTTTATAGGCTCTCGCTGGCTGGTCTGGCTATGGTTGTTTTTTCATTACTGATCAAGTGTTACAATGGCGCTTATGTCTGGCCTTCCAAATATTAGCCCCTTTGCTGCTTTTAATAGGCTCTCCTTGGATGCCTGAATCACCACGGTGGTTGTGCGCAAGGGATCGTAATGAGGAAGCCTTCACCATACTATGCCAGCTACATAGCTCTCCGGGGAAACATGACAATTCCCTGGCACAGCATGAATTTAACCAGATTCAAGTCCAAACCCACCTCGAGAATGTGCGAGCTGATGGTTCAGGCTGGAAAGCCGCATTCACCAAAAAGTCCTTCCGCAAAAGGCTCCTTATTGGTTTCTTCGTCCAGTGAGTTTCTATCCACGCGAGGAATCAATGTTAAAGTTTTAACACTTGTTTTAGATGTATTTCACAGTCAACTGGTGTCCTCGTTGTCAACAACTATCAAATCTTGCTATATAATAGCCTGGGTCTTAAGAACTCCACGCCGCTACTTCTCTACGCTTGCTACGATTCCTGGGCTGCTTTCATGAACTTCGTCAACACCTTGATGCTAGATAGATGGGGGCGAATCCGGATTATGCTAATTGGCATGATCGGCTGTTCGCTTTCACTCTCTGGCTTTGCAGCTATGGTTGCGGAATTCAGTGGCACGTCGAACAAGATTGGGAACGGCTTTGGTGTGTTCTTTTTATACCTCTTCGTCACATTCTATGGTGGAAGTATGGATGCTTCATCATACGTCTACTGTGCCGAAATTTTCCCAACTTCAATCCGAGCGCAGGGCGTGGGAGTGAGTGTCTCCGGGCTGTTCATCATGACCCTGATCTATACCCAAGCAGCTCCTGTTGCGTTTACCAATATCGGCTGGAAGTATTATCTGGTATTTATTATACTTCCATGGATGGGTGTGGTTCTTATGAAGAAGTTTTGTCCAGAGACTGCACGTCTATCCCTGGAAGAAATTGACAATCTATTCGCAGATCAAACGAGTCATGACGCCGATGCTTCCAAATATCAGTCAGACGGGATCAATTCTTTTGGAGATGCTAAGTTGCAGAGTGGAACATCCGATAGCTCTGCGGAGCATCATGAAATAGTCTAAATTTTCAAACATATGAGGATAGCAATATCTTTAACTCACGTGAGCAAATTGAACATCTTTTTCTGGGATAGCAATTATTTGGTCAAAATGTATACTTGCACTTGGGCACATATCATAGTCGGGTAGGTATTGCGTATAATCAATTTCTCCATGGATTCAAATCTCATGTAAATCCGGTTCAATCTCACTTGTTCTATGAGTGCTCCAATTAGTAAGGGGGCGAAATAGATTAATTGATTTACAAAGCTTGCTCTGGTCATTCCCACGGCTTCCTAGAGCTCGATACAAACCTAGCCAGTATACTGACCGCTGACAAGGTACAGCTTCAACGAGCTGGTCGCGACCAAACTTGAAAGACTTCTCAACAGGCCCAGGGAGATCCCGTGGACGGATGAAACGGAAAGCATCTTGCAGCTACTTCTAAAACCCGATGGTATTACCATGGACAACAGCAGTCTTGGAAAGAGCAAGGGAAGTGGCAGTGCTCTGGTGGCTTGTGGGATGAATTTGGCTATTATTCTCAGAGCAGGGGACTTTCAACTGAGGAGATATTATCCGTGAAGTCGTGAGACTAGGGCACGAAAGGGGAATTTCAAAGTACCCGGGACCAGAGTCTCCTACGAATGAGCAGATTTCCCAATTTGGTTTTCATGGTCGGATGAATCTAAGCTCGACTAGTTTGGGTTCTGCGCAGAGAACATCGAAGCTGCTGGGACGGAAACCCAAGGCAGAGAGCATCTTCGAAGATACTAAGCGAGCTTTAGACGATGAAGCAAAATTGATAGGGTTACAAGAGAAGCAGGTGTCATTTTCTTTTGGTCTTAAGAGTTTCCTGGGCTGGGTAGAACTGGTGGAAATTGTGGGGTTCTTCTACACTGGTTATGTTTTAGCTCCGAACGTCGATATACGTATCTTGGGGGTTTTTTTCCCCACTGGAAGCTCGGGGCATGGGCAGTTATATCCACCCGATGGTATCAGTTTCCGTAATTAAGCGAAGGATCTAAGAACGGCAGTAATAAAAAGGGGGAACACCTACAAGGGTAGAGGAAAGTGTCAAATAGAAAATACAGTTTACAGTGCCAAAAATGTGCGTGCGCACATTTTTGTTCCAAGAGAAAGCCGTAATGCCACCAGGTAGTTAAGTACAGGTTTTGTAAGCTCTTCTGGCCTACTTTATTAACTGCTACTTGAATTCTATTCCAATCTTTTACATTCGCTCGCCAAGATCCCGAGGTAGCCCTTGTAGACCCTCCTCCATAACAGAATTCAGGCTTCCACACCAAATGACTAAGCAGGCGTTGTGTTTGGGGGTGAGTTCACCAAGTAACCACCTCAGCCCTCTAGAAGGTGGTTGAAGTTGGGGTTAATCATCAAGTTGCCTTACTACTGTTGAAATAGCACCAACCTGTCTTTTTAACCCTGAAATATTCTTTGATACACATGTGAATCTCAAAGTTCCACAACTCCCTCATAATTGAACATCCGAATGCGTATGAACCAAGCTGAAACCTTGTTCACTTGGTTAAGGCTTAGATCTCCAGCCACAACGATACCCCAATTCTCCAAATACCTTTTTTTGGAAAATATACTCCATAACTTGTGGGGAAATCGAACCCGCAACTGGCCCCAAGCAAGATGTCAATCAGCCAGGTTGACAAAGGTTGAGGGGAATCCGCGGCCTTCCCCCCGAGAGTCGTAGATATATCTCTATTGAGTTCCTAGTAGGAACTCAGTACGTTCATGTACAACCTTGGAACTCGATTTGCCTTCCAATATATATCAACTGACCTTATTATTTCTTTACATTAGAAGATTTTCAAAACATTCTACTTCTTCCTTGATATCGCCGACATGGTTACCGATTTCCCTGTCGCTCTTTCAGAACCATCGCTTCTAATCACCAACGGGCTTGTTGCAGGAGAATTCCGCCCCTCTCGCGATAGAAATGAGTTTGAAGTTTTTGAGCCCTCCACAGGCAATGTACTTATGACATGTACAAGTATGGGGAGAGCCGACTTCACTGAAGCCATCGAGAGTGCCAACATCGGATTTGAGCGGTTCTCCACATCCACAACTGCAAAGGCACGTGGGGAAATTCTGAGAAGATGGTATGAGTTGATCCTAAAACATAAAGATGATTGTATGTTTACCCCCCCTCTGCAAATCGATCGTCAAAGCCGCTGAAAAAATTCGCTTTGTATCTCTACAGTGGCCAAGATTCTTTCTTTGGAGAATGGGAAGACTCTCGTCGAAGCTCAAGGTGAGATCATCTACAGTGCTTCATTTGTCTCCTGGTTTGCAGAGGAGGCTACTCGGGCCTATGGAGATACCATTCCCTCTTCTATGTCTACCGACACTACGATCATCACATTCCATGATCCCGTCGGGCCATGTGCGATTATCACTCCATGGAACTTCCCTGCTGCCATGATTACTAGGAAAATTGCACCTGCCTTTGCTGCAGGTTGCTCTGTAGTCATCAAGCCACCTAGTGAAACCCCGTTCAGTGCGTTGGCATTGGCGAAGCTAGCACTCGAAGCCGGTATCCCAGATGACTGTATCCATGTGTTGCCTACCAAAGATCGTGATGCCTCTCTGGAGCTGACCAGAAATCCATTAATTAAAAAGGTCAGCTTCACTGGGTCAACGAGGGTTGGAAAGCTCTTGACCAAGCTATCCGCGGAAACCATGAAGCGTGTCAGCATGGAGCTTGGAGGAAATGCACCATTCATTGTCTTTGATGATGCAGATCTTGATCTTGCCGTCGAAGGTGCCATGATTTGCAAGTTCCGCTGCTCGGGACAGACTTGCGTTGTAAGTGATATTTTTCTTTGACAGTATAATATGAATACATTGTCAAGTACTAACCCGGACTATAGTGCGCAAATCGTCTACTCGTTCATGAATCTGTCGTGGACGAATTCGCGGCTAAGCTATGTGCTAAGGTGAAAGCGCTTCGGCTTGGTAGGGGTATTGACGAAGGAACCACACAGGGTCCACTTGTCAATTCATCCGCGGTGGAGAAGACCGCTGCACACGTCAAGGATGCACTTGAAAAGGGAGCCACTCTTCTCATAGGTGGCAAAAAACCAGATGGTCTAACCGGATATTTCTACGAACCCACCGTGATTAAGGGTGTTACCAGCGATATGGAAGTGGCCAAAGATGAAACGTTCGGACCTTTGGCCCCAATCTTCTCGTTCTCTACTGAGGCTGAAGCGGTTGCTCTGGCTAATGATACCGAATTCGGGCTCGCTGGATACTTCTTTAGTAAGGATATCAGTCGCGTTCTCCGAGTGGGCAAACAGCTGCAATGTGGTATGATCGGAGTCAATACCGGACTTATCAGTGCAGCTGAGGCTCCATTTGGAGGTGTTAAGGAGAGCGGCATTGGAAGAGAAGGAAGCAAGTACGGGTTGGCCGAGTACCAGAACGTCAAGTCGATCACAATAGGAAATACCCGTCTACGAAGCTAAAGGTATTATATCTTCAAAGATAGTATGTTGTCTGTTTTCAAATCAAACTGACCCTTTACAATATTCATGTAACCCTTTTTTTTTTCAAAGTAAAAAGCCCGTAAATAGCGCTTGTGATATCAACTAAATTTTCTCGATCGCGGGTTTCCCCAACTCCTCCACTGGGGAATATCGTGGAGCTGGTTGCAGGGGAATGTGACTATTGCCGAATTCTACGGGGTAATCCTCTGTTAGTCTCACGCAAGGTACTAAAGATATTCTACTACCTACCTCTCTTAAAGTGAGCTATTTATAATCAGTGGAAATTATAGTTTTATACGACTAATATATTTACTATACTAAGCCACTACTTTGTCTCTTTTTTAAAGCCGATCAGGCGTAAATAAAGTATTCCTTGTTTGAAGACGGATCCGTGCCGATATTTCTATTTAAGATATTTATTAATATAAAAGATTGGCTATTCAGTCCGACGGAAATAAATCCCTGTCTATCCAGTATTTTGTCTCACTAACTACAAAATTCAGGGTACTACCCTCGATTTCTGTTATTCAAGATTTGAAAAATATCGTAAGAATCGGCGGTAAGACTCCTATCAAAAATACTATTTAATATAACTATCGTGTCTATAATCACCGGGTAGTCTTTATCTTTTCTAGTCTATTAGTATAACTAATATCGTGTAGAAGACTAATCCTAATTTATATAAAGAAATACTAACACTAAATTTGCTACAAAATTTGCTACAAAAAGAGACTCTTTATAGGTAGCGGACGAACCCTCTCCCCCCCCCCCCCCCGGGGGGGTTTTTTTAGGGCCAACCACCGGCGCCCGGGTCTTCCCCATTAAAAAAAAGGCCCTTAAAAAAAAAAAAAAAAAGCCCCATGTCGCTGCAGACGCTCTAGCCGCTTGAGACTTGGATCTACCTTTGAATATGGGGACAAAGTCTTTGGGAAGGATATTATTGAGGGGATAGGTCGCAGTATTGATTTTCTCCCCAACTAAATATCCACACTCGTTACGTAATCAACCATCTTGTTCGCAGTGGTCACATGATCCCTACGCTTTGTTGAACCGAAAAATACCAAAAATACGCCACTAGGCTAAAAAGTGCGCACGCACAGTATAAGCCCCAATACCCTGTATTTTCATGTCTGACACGCTTCGTACAGGATACATGCTCCTCGGTTCTAAAACAGCAAATAAGAAGTAGTGATTAAAAAACAGGCCACAAGATAGCTAAGTAGACTACCAAGTATCTGAACTTGTATTTATATTTTACAGTGCGAAACATGCCCTAATATTGTGTTATAGCGCTTGGTGCTGTTGAGATGCGGTTTTGTGTTATAGGGCCATATCGACAACTAGTTTACCACTCGTGCCCTCATGATACTTCTCCACTAATTCATTGATCTGTCCGAGTTGGAAAGTCTGGATGTGTGCCGATACCTGATGCTGCTGACAAAATAAAAGCATCTCCGATAGCTGGTGGTTCCGACCGACTAGACTTCCAACCAACGCAATGTCGCGAAAGACCAAGTCATGGGCACTGAAATTGAAGCCATTTTTCGGGAAGCTGAGAACCACCATGGTACCATGGTTTTCCAATAACTCCATACCGGTGTTGAATGCTGCCTGGGATTCGGGTAGAAGTAGGACTGCGTCAACGCCCAATTCCCCCATCGGTAGCTTATTGTTGACCTCCCCTATCATCCTTCGCATAGCAGTAACATCATGCTTTCGAACATCAGCAATATGCACTCTTTCCCCTACGGGCCCTAGGTCCTCTTTAACCTTTCTAAGAAGAACTAGCGACGTGTCATTGGCATCGATTGCGAGTACAGTCAAGCCAAGATGAGCCGCAAACTGTATCCCCAGGTGGCCGAGACCTCCACCAGCTCCGAGGATAGCCACTTTCCTGGCATGACGTAGCCTTCCATGGTGCAATGCGGACCAAACTGTAAGTCCGGCGCACATCAATGGCGCAGCCTGTACAGAAGAGAGACCATCAGGGATGCGAGTGACCTGACGGCTATCTACCAAACAGTACTCTTGAAACCCCCCATCTATTGTGAGACCCAGATTCTTTGCATAAGGACAGAATGGCGAGTATCCCATAGGGTCCTTATCCGGATGGATACATTCGTAGCAAGTAGAGCAAGGCTTATAAGCTCGACCGGGAACTCCCACGCGTGTGCCAGGTGAAAGTTGGAGGGTTTTGGACACACTTTCACCAAGAGAAATGATTACACCGGCAAATTCATGACAGCCAATACGCGGGAGATCTTTAGACAAGGCTCCAGAGGCAAAAACCGCATCAGTGTGGCAGTACGATGCAGCGAGGACCTTGATGAGAATGTCGTGATCATGTGGCTGTTGAGGGAGAGGTACCTGCTTCAAGGTGTAAGGTTCACCAAACTTCTCCAAAACGGCGGCTTGCATTTGGAGGGGTAACTCAGCGTCGCTTGTCATTCTGGACAGCTATGAAAAAGGAGAGCTTTAATAAAGCAAAGTGAAGAAAGAAAAGCAAATATGAGGTCTTCTTGTGTAGGTAGTCAAAATTGATGAAGGCTATAGTTCTGACTCTTTCAACCCATCAAAGCATGAATTGTAACTTTGGAATAGAAACACGCGTTTTAAATTGATTATTTCCCAAGTTGCGGGGTATTTGGGGCGTTTTCCCTTCCCCCAATCCCCAAAGTACCGGCGTGGGGAGAAAATGGCCAACCAATTACATGCGGTCAATATTTCTCGATTCGAAAGGAATAGAGCAAGACCTATGGAATAGAATATCAGGTTGCTTCCGCATATGTGCACTAGATAGAGAGTATCTTCACCAGCTGCGACACATCTGCCAAACCCTCAACCTCCCCGCAAGCAATGCTGGCAGCGCGCACATTCTTCAACACATGCTGACCTCGGATGATGAACTTCTTCTCCAACGCCATATCGATCATCAGGAATTCCAAGCTTCCAATAGCATGTTGCATACATGTGTTTTTGTAACACAATGCCGCCTGCCATCTTCAATCTGACCCTTGCTTCATTAGGGCGAAGAGACGAGTCCACCATGCCTTGGGTGTTTTTCTCTCATTCCAATGACGTGCGGACTTTGCTCGGCATGGTTTTTCATATTCCTCTAGTGTAGCTTGTCAGTATAGTAGATCTATCACACGCCGCCATAATAGCTTTTCGACTCGAGTCCATCCTTAGGGGCTGCCTTTCCGGTAAGCTCCTCCACAGGGGGATGGTTCATTATTTGGACTTTCTGGACATCTCCAGTTGAAAGGCCAAACGTTACAAGCCCCTCTTTGGGCTAACAGCAGACATCGATTGCAGGGTGTATCACGGTCCCATCGGGGTACGGCTTGAAGCCGTTTTGCAATATCTCCCATCGTCCATCTTCCCCAACAACTAGTTCATCTCTTTTGATCCCTGGTAAACTTGCCCCTGTTCCAAGTCACCGGTGGAGATTTAGCATCAGCTTCTTCTTACCGCGTCCGACAACATTTTCACAGCCAGAGTTGTATCCAGGGACTTTCCACTACTTGTAAATTCGTTTTGTGCCATGGCAGCAGCCACAATTCAGTTCTGTGAGGCTCGACCGGTGTGAAAATGATTTACTATCCGCGCCGAACATCTCACACAATCTAATCACTTGTGCGAAAGCGAGCCCAATTGCATGAGGTGTCTGTTCAACGGACAACGAAAGTAGCTTTGATACAGATAGGGCGGCTCCAATGGAGCCGTTACCTGAGGTTATATGCCTGGGAAGGGTGAGCTTTGGCCCGGTCTCTGTCAAGCTTCCCACAAGGATAACATACCATTCAAGGTCGTATTGAGGAGGCCATACCGCTAACTCAAGCTTATATTCAGCCTCAACTCCCGCAATAAGGGCAAGGATAAATGGTTTGCCAGAGATGCCACATTTCCACTACGCCACTACAGATAGAGCATTTACGACTGGGCCCGCGAGGTCAATTACGGTATCAAGGTGTGTATCGTCGTAATCGTGCACGTGTGATGCGATACCGTTCGACAGAGCTGTATGTTGTGCATCAGTGCAACGTGCTTGGCCACCAGGAAAATATGTAATTGGCTAACCAAAAAGCAGAGACAAACCTCCATCTGCCGGATCGGTTAATATTTGTCAACAAACTCCATGGAGAGACGTTCTGGCGAGAAAGAGCTTACAGCTCGAGTAGCCGTTGGATGATTAATTCTCCCAATCGTACAGCCAGGCAAGCTGTAGAAAGGTTTCACAGCAGCACTGCTTACTTCCTCGGGAAGATTCTGCATATATCAATGTACACGTCTAAGAAGCAAGTTGTTGTGTTGCGTTTAGGCTGAATGGTGCGCCAAGCAGTTAACTTGGTATGGCTTGGGGAGGTGATGGAGAAGACTGACGTCTCGGATTAAATGCAGCAAATGGTCGGCATTCAGGTAAAATCTTTCGACAGTTTTGATGGTCCTCAGCTGCGGGTACTACAGCGGAGGAAGAATGGCAGAGACCGGTTTCTCCAATTTGCCAATACAAACGATTTCTCCGCATCATAAATTTGGAGCCATGAATTTGGCTCGACCGTGCCAAAGAAGAGACACCACTTAACAGGTTAAGGACACACCTTCCCTACTTTGAATATCCGTCACGAGAAGGGAATACGTATTAGTGAATTTATTGCGTGCAGTAGCAATTGACTAACTTGCTACTGCATTTTCCTTTCATAATTTCCACGTAGTAATTGTTTCAGAACCCCAGCCAAGCCATGCTTTTCTGACGGTGAGGTAGTCAGGGATTTAAATCAAAGCTCAAAGCAGTAGAACCAGAACCATTATTGTCCCAGCCTTATGCTCCTAGTACAGCGCTAGTTCGATTAGCCGGAAACTACGATTTTAGCACATATCGGTCATTTTTGCACCGAGGTCCGTCAAGTTCGCCGATGCCGAGGTTCCTAATGACGATCTTTAATCTTGCTGCCAATATGACGTTGCTGGATCTGCAGAAGACATTTTAATCGAGAACTCCCTCCCTTGAAATAGTGCTTGTTTACTTGTGGGGAAACCCTGCTCGTAATCCTATTCGCCATCGAAACACCCCCATGTGCGCATGAGTACTCCGTACTGGGTCAACCAGCGTCTCGTGGCGGAATTGCGAACTTCAGGCTTCGGGCTTAAGCGGACACCGATCGGCCTAGCAGGGCTTCAAGTCCGAGCCCCAAAATACAGGAGCGCAGAGTGCATACGGCTAATAGCTTTCTAAGAATTCTATTCATGATTATATATATATAGGAAATGTAGGTACATTTTCTATCATACCTTGTATACTAAATTCCAGAAACTCGCTATAGGTGTGACGATGGACTGACTCATTTTCGGCATCGAGATGGGAGATACCGGTTGGGAGGTGATATTAACAAAAACTCCAGTTATGTAGTTTCCTTCTTCTTTTCCCCAGACATGACACGTCGTTGAATACTACCGCATGTTGATTTGACATCTTCATGCCTCTGTGTAACAATGTATAAAGCGATGCGAAAGGATTCTGGATCATCTAAACCTCCTCGAACGGAATAAAATAATAGCAAAATGATGTCCAGTATGTGGATGTTGGGCTGCCTTACGATAGGTTAGCAAGCCTAGGACATCAGGGAGATACCGAGATGCTTCGAAGATACCAGGTAACGTAAATATTTTACCAACGAGTGAAACAACCCAATGAGTGAAACAGCTTCCTACCACCCATTACAAAACGCCATATAATTCAACCTCCACTACTAATTTAACTATTCGAATTAACAACAATATCAGGGCATCTGTTCCGCTTATGCGTAAACCACAGGTGTGGTCTATGATTGGCTGATTCGCCTCCAACAGCGGTCACTGCAGAGACCTCGCTATTGTCTTCCATTCTATTTTGTGTGAAGGTCTACAAGCTTCAGCGCCAGTTATACATAATATATCCTTCTGTGGCTTTAATTAAGCATTAATAAAAGGTAGTCCATGGTGGGACGTAAGATCCATTTCATTGTGAAAGTACAGCTGTCAAGTTTCTAAACTATCCTCGCGCGTCGCTTCGTGCTCATTAACACTAATCAGGCGAGGATGGAATTAGATTGGTGTATTCCTTCTCCATTCCTTGGCCGCTTCAACGTGAATGTCCTGTTCCAAATACTTCTCGTGCGTTATGTATGGCCATACTAAATCCCAAGGTACTTCTAAGCATATGAAGACGCGACTTCGAACTCGGGATGGAAAGGGTAGTCAGTGTAACCCTCGGCATACGGGATGTAGAAAGTGTCCCGATTCCAATGGTTGAGGTCCTTGTCATGTCTAAGACGAAACGGGAGATCCGGGTTTGCAATGAAATAACGACCAAATACCACCACCACGTCTCTATCCTCCCATTGTATCATGAGTGCTTTTGCAGAATCCGGCGTCATGCCGCCAGCGACGAGCACCGGGCTAGTCTTGTTCCATGCTTCAATGACGAAGTCGATTGACGCTAGGCTGTCGGAGTCTTCCGCACTATTCATCCTAGCTGTGACAACATGGAGATAAGCCAGCTTTAATGTTGCAAGCTCGGTGACTAGGTGCTGAAACTGAGGTTTGGGATCTTCCATTCCCATCGCCTGAAACTTGCTAAATGGACTGATTCGGAATCCGACTCTCTCCGCACCGATTGCCTGAATCACAGCTTTCGAGACCTCAATTGCAAATCGGGACCTGTTCTCAATGTCGCCACCCCATTTATCAGTGCGTCGATTAGAGACGTCTTGCGTAAACTGATCAACCAGATAGCCATTTGCGCCGTGTATCTCCACAGCATCAAATCCTGCTTCTATGGCTCTACATGCCCCAAGTACAAACATATCGATGGCATCGTGGATATCCGACTCTGTCGCGGGAGTAGGTGCTCTGGATTCGGGATCAATGGGAATAGCACTTGGTGCTAGGATCTTCCTCCAGCTGCCTATGGATGCAGGCTCGGCACGACCAAGGAGGGCGAGTTGGGCCACTATGAAAGATCCTTTGGCATGAACGCTATCCGTGATCACTTTCCAGCTCGAAACTTGTGCTGGATTAACAAGCGAAGGAATGGGGGAATCGACACCAGGGTCGATATTTATGCCTTCCGTGACAATTAGAGTCCCTGGAACAGAAGCTCTTTGCGCATAGTAGTCCTTGACGAAAGGAAGAGGCAAGTTGGACTCGCCTATTCGAAGTCGTGTTAACGGCGCCATACCGACCCGGTGTTGAAGGTCCATATTTCCAATCTGAAGTGATTGGAAAAGTTTTGACATTTTAATGCACAATAGCGACGGCTCCGGAGGAAATGTGGATTGAACAAATAACACAGGTGAATGTCATGAATATATTTAAAAACAGAATTTAATATTTAAGAACCTATAAATACTTCTTTTATAGTTCACACACTGTTCGCATTTTCGACCTTAGAGATCATAACTAGTCTGGTAGATTACAAAGCTTTCATTTGGAATTTGCGTATGATAACAAATCATAATTCGGGTGGAGCACGGGTACGGAAAGATGATATAATTCTAGTTATACTAAATAGGAAAGTATAATTTGGCATCAGAGGATTTGTTGATTGGCAAATATCACCATCAGCTGCAGTTTCTACTTTATAAATATATGAAAAAAAAAGCAATTCTACAATAAATGTGGTATTTTTTCTATCCAATTTCTTCCTCAATTACAAGGAGATAAATCTACAGTTCTCTAAAAGCTCTTCCTCTGACCCTCCAATTTGGAGAAAACTCGCCGTCTAGCTGGACCCTGTCAGCTGGACCCGTCAGGCCAGATTAATCCAACCCTGTGTTACAGTAGCACAATCATAATTTCTACAGGACATGGAGATCCGATCTCTATACAATTAGTAACGCAGGAGACAAAAGTTCGAATTATGCCAATTAGGATTGATCGTTAGTGCAAAACACCGTATTGCGTCATGATTGGAAGTAATATTGACTTGAGATGCTATCACTAATCTTTCCGTAGCACGCCAATTCAATTGTATTTGTTTTTCCTTTCTGTGGCTGAGGGAATTGACATATTTCAAAGCAATGACGATAGGCTCACTGCTAAGAACGGCACTTATCAAAACGGTCATGAATGTTCTGGAAGGGTATTACTAGAACGCGATATTGTACTGTAAGGCTTCTGTTTTGATATACACATGAAACCGTTCATCGGTCTTTGCGGCCTTTGTCCGGATCCGTCGGCTTCTGAAAATAAAAAAATTAAAAATTAAAAAATTAAAAAAATGATGGGCTTGGAATTGGGGAATTGGGGAATTGGGGTATTGGGGAATTAATGAGATGGAGACGAATGAAGTAAAGTGGAGCCAACCCAATGTGGATTTTTTTTTACTCCAAAGAGTCAGCGCCAGGTTTGAGACTGCGTTACCTAAATTGATTACGTGCGGCCTGGCATGTGTCCCCGGCACAGGCATGGACCATTGAATAAAATGTTAGTTATATCTCCGATATAACGTAGATACAGGTGATACTCATCTTGAAACTTATTTAGCCGAATAATTGCTCCTGGAGTTCGCTATATCGGTTACCCTTAGTACCGAAGATCGGTGTAAAATCGACTACTATGCGGTCGCTGGACTTGCAAGCATAGGAAATACATGTTGATGGTCGCCCCAAAACTGCCGAGTGCTTATTGAAACAGTACCTGTTATTGGATATATTTGAAAAAGGTCAGATGAATTGGAAAGGATAAGGTGAAGAATGGCAACCACCTCTTAGATACTCTCTGAGTTTTTAACGCTCGCCAGGTTTATCCCTCTCTGATGTCTGCACTGATGGCTTGGCCTTTAAGAGAGACTGTGAGCTGGTAAGGCCTTCTTTGTAGTCTTGAAGACGGGACTCAAGACTTTGGCGGTACTGTGTAGTGAAGGCCTTGTCTGGGTCATGCCAGTCAGTTGTTGAAAAGGAACTGTAGCTTATGCTGCGGGACAAGGATAGTCCCAATCGCATATATATCACTTAGATCTTTGTCGTCTGTTAAGGTAAAATACTCTCGTAACTTTGTTTCGACATATTCAAGGGCTTGAAGCATCTGTTGCTTTCATAAAACTTTTTTCCGCCGAAACTGACGAATAGATAGTTCTAGGTGGTCAATGAGCTCCATGATCCTTTTGACTTCTTATATACCAATTACTGTTTAAACAAGCTGAGTGGCTGCATCCGCCCTATTGACTTTAAGTCAATTCTAATAATACCTGAAGGATCAATACTGACATTCAAAAGACTTTCCAAAAAACTGATTGAGAGCATGATTGGTATAATACATGACAAGTATCTTCTTCTTTGTATAGTTAAGGGGGACTTTCACCTGGAGAGCACCGATAAATGACTTTCTAGTTTCTATAAGTAACAGTATTATTAAAACAAGAAGCCTTTGTATCTACAAACCTAGAAAATCTTGTATCAGGATAATTCTCTGAGCCAACCCCGTAAGCAGTGACTGGAGCTGTAAGGGACGTAGTCTCACCGACTTTAAAATTTCCAGAACGCTTTGGGTATTGCCATTGCCATGCTCCTTAGTTGCATTGACCATATTCAGAGGAACAATTTCTAATTCTGTCAGACTGGCCTTCCTGTTGCAGGAATGACGTTTTTGTCAAGAGAAGATCTAACATTTCTTGCAAGAACTCCTAAATGGGCTCGTAGGTGAATATAGGTATTTCTACAAAAACCAAATGTACGTACGTCGCTGTATAGCTTGAAATATAATAGCGTTTTCTAGAGACTTCGTATCTGGCATTACGAAGCATGACTATTAATGGCTCAGCAACAAGAGCATCTTCATCTCTTTCTATGGTAGTTAAGGCCACGATTTCGGCTCCCCGGATCAAGTATCCAGAGGTTTGGTGCTTTACAAAATTTTAGTTTTGCTTCACATCCAATATACGTTCCTCCCCTTGAAAGTTTACTTATGTTCTTGAGACCAGACTTACAGCTCACTCTCAGACAGCATATATGAAGTTGTATATTCTTCTCTCTGATATAGAAGAGCCAAGCAACAGAAAGATATTTCAGGTAGAACATTAAATTTCGTCCCTTTTTTCTCCCATTTCTAATCTGGACATGCTTCCATAGTTAGGAAAGCATGTCCTCTCTCAAAAGCCGAAAGTGATTATCGAGGAAAGCTGTTACCCGCCGGTAATCTCACAGTTTCCTAATATCCCCGACGCAACGAAAGAATGTTCTTTCCATACAGCTAAACTTATCGGAGGTTGGAAGGATGGCAATTTTTTGGAAATCAGGAAAATTGTTATCATGACGGCCTTCCACTGTGAATGCGGACAAGTCAATCGTACTCCCAGAACACTTCACTTGCAGAAAATAGACTTATGACTGACTATTATATGAGACAGAGCTTTCCTTGCAATTTCAGGATATTGTAACCAGGGATGTATATATATATTCTCTTTGTGTTGGGTGGGGTCAGGCAGCGCCAAAGCTGGCTGGCCTTGCACGTACTTAGTAGATGAATTACAAGGATTATCCCTAGACACCCAAGCAGGGCGCTGCATGGAACTATAGGATCAGGCGAAATAAATAAAAGATATTTGCAAAGCATATTCTTAGAGATCTGGGTCTATCTTCTATCCTATAATTATAAAGATCCAGCTTTGTTGTGGTGGTTACTATTACCATCATTTCTCCTAATAGACAGGGATCAAAAACTTAAGGTAAAAGATACATTGGGCCTAAAGGCCCCAGGTCAAGCATCCAAAGAACAATGGTGTCTGTTTATCAAGTGGCTTATAAGCGGGTTGAATATGAGATTTCGTACGCTCCATAAACCCCAGTGCTTGCTTGAACAACCGCTCGCAAGCTTCCCCGGCTTGTATATTGTGGCCATTGCGCATAATTGATCGTGATCACATAGACACATCTGCCCCCAGACCATCCTTTACAGGGAGTCCTCGGTTGTGCATATCAATCAAATAATTCATCCGTGTTGCCAGACGTTGGCCTCCATCCTCCTCAAAAGTGGACAGATGCTCTTCCCAACTGATTTGTTGGACCTTTGTAGCGCGGGGGAAAAGGCCACGTTCGTACATCTGCGTGGCCTTATCGAGATCGTTTGGATAAGAAATGATAGCCTGCGCAAGCTCAAAGGCATCAAGCATAGCCGTGTTGACACCTTCACCTGCAAAAGGAGTCATGACATGCGCTGCATCGCCCAGAAGCGTGAAGCCCTTCCTGTGTGGCCAGCGTATACCAACGGGTAGCATGTAAAGCTCACGCAGGATGAATTCGCCATCACAATTCGAAATGAGTCGTGTGAGGTCAAGACTCCAAGATTCATATTCCTGAAGGAGCAACTCTTTGATCGCGTTGGAATTGGTGGTATCTATATCGCAGTTCTTAAACCAGCCTTCTGGTTTGCGCATTAGGATGTACACCCGGACAGACCCGTCACCTTGTCGCTGGGTCATAATCAACCTGCCGTCGTCACCGTAGGAGAAATAAGAGCCGCGACCCAGCATTCTGTCCATATCAGCATCGATCTGGGCCGGATCGGTGATCCAGAGTTCAAATCCGGTAACGCCAGAATAGAAGGGGGCTATCTGGCTAACAACTGGGCGGATTTTGGACCAAGTACCATCTGCTCCAATGACCAAATCATATCCATGCTCAGACCCAGACGTGAAATGTAGACTTCCATCCTCAGACACTTCCTTTAGGTGGTGGTTCCAGCGGATACAGTGTTCTGGGATAGAATCAAGAAGGATATCTCGCAACACAGAACGATCGATTTCTGGTCGACCCTTCGATTGGGAGCCGCCGAACAGCAGCTTGTTGTGATTATCGGTAATGACGAGTTCCTCCGCATCGTAAGAGACATTCTTTTCGTATTCGTCCCACAGGCCTGCCTCTCGGATTGCCCGTTGTCCAGTACCTTTGTGAATGTCCAATATCCCACCGAACACTCTGCGGGCATCTCGCGACTTATCAGTCTCAAAGATCACGAATGGGATATTGGCGCAATGCAACAAACGGGCCAAGGTCAGCCCGCCAGGACCAGCGCCAATAATGGCAATCTTTGGCTGTGTCTGGGCAATGGAGGCCATCACTGCACTTTAGAAAGGAGTGAGAACAGGAGTTACTTTAAAAAAACAGAAATGTAGTCGAATACCGAGGAGCACCAGATTTTGCTGCTTGAATATTCATCTTCCTAGGGCACCTGCAGTCTATTTATGCAACTCTTCGTTCACTTTTTATAGTTCTCGGAGCTCGGCTGGGGATCGTGGTCCGACATGCACCGAAGCCGAACCGGCATCGCCATGCGACTATCTAGCAGGACCCGCTATGGGGTCGCGGAACGTAACGGCTAATGGGTGAATACCGTTGTCCGGCGGGCAAATATTCAGAGTTACCTGTTTCAGAGTACTATGCACCGTCGCCTACTAACTTTGACCTTTCGTGTTGAGTTGTGCCACATCCTTGTTACTGCTTGGTGGAACAAGACCTTGTCCTGACAATGGGAGCAACGAAAGGTTTCTCATGACAGTGATCCTGATAATGAGCATTCTGGACTTCGTAATAAGGTAAGGGACAATTGTATTGGATAAAACACATTCCATCAGCTATATTGAGCATTATAACCATACAGATAAAGAATCACTCAATCTTCTAACAACCCCAGTTCTCTAGGCAAATATATTCCCCTTGGCTGAGTACAATGCTATAATACCTTCTCTGGACAGCGTATTAGGGGGTTGAATTCATTGTGAGATATGGAAACACGACCCGTTATAATACTCAAGGTTTTGTAAAGGTAACAAAGGAATGGTACCATGCCATAGTTAGTATCTTCTCACAATTAGAAGATACAGCCGTCCCGTCTGTGAGCATAACCTGCCTTCGGGCAGGCATCGTCTCCACCTCTCTTGTTGTGTCTCACTTGTGGCAATATGCGAGCGATCAGATTGTGATTCGCTCTTCGACAATCTCCATTCTAAGATGGTTTACTCGATATCGCTAGGGAGGAAGAGATGGCCGTACAATGGAACAACATATTCGTATCAGAGTTGTTTAGAAGTGGTCTGAAGTCTGCTCATTCATATTAGCTGTGACGTACAAAATTACAAACGTCTTTGAGACCTTCTAAGAGCGCCGAAGACTAGAATACCAGCAACGACTTCGGATGGACGCTCCACATGCAATTTCCGCAGAGGACGTGATTACTTATGAATAATCTGACCTGATGCTGGGGCTTGGAACCCCCCCAATATTCTGGGCCGGCAAAAGATGAATAATATTACCTCGCTCATTTCTCGTTCACCTCCATTAAATTGCAAGCCCCTAGTGTTTTGGTTTCACTACACATTCTCGCCGATCTTTGTTCCCGTCTCGTCCAAGAAGATGTCGAACCTCTTTTCCCCTTTGCAGTTAGGAACAATGTCCCCCCGACTCAGGGCTGCTATAGCGCCACTTATATGCCTCCGAATCGGCCAGGGAAACATACCTCTTCCGATAGCCAGGGATTATTACGAACAAACGCGCTTCGGTTCCTGAAACGCTGATAATCACCGAGGGCCTGGATATTGACCCGGCTTTTCAACCACCATTTCACCCCCCTTCACTGACCAATGCTGCGCAAGTGGCGAGCTGGAAATCAATCACGGATACTGTACACACGGAAGGTTCCTTCATTGTCACTCAGATCTGCCTCTTTGGGCGGGCAGGATCAACTGTTGTGGATGGCCCGTGAAAGGTTTTGGCGCCAAGCTCGCCATTCCGATCGAGCTGATTTTGGAAGTGCCTACCCTATGTCTGAGAGAGGTATACAAGAGGCTGCCGGGATGTCTGTGGCTGTGCGGCACAGAGGGCGTTGGAAGCTGGTTTCGATTCAGTAGAGATCCACGGAGCCAATGGATACCTGATCGTCGAAGTGACAGATGGGGCGGCAATGTTGAGAATAGGTCTCGCTTCGGCGTAGAAGTTACTAAAGCTGTGGTAGAAGCTATTGGCGTGGAAAAGGTCGGCTACCAAATCAGTCCTCACAGCGACTTCCAGGGCATGAGAATGGAAGATCCCTACCCACGATTCAAAAATCTTGTTACTAAACTTGCAACGCTCAAATTGGCGTATCTCCATGTTGTCACAGCCAGAATGAACAGCGCAGAAGATTCTAACAATCCAGCTTCGATTGATCCATTCAATCAGAGCGTGGGGGAAACGAACCCGATTCTTATTGCCGGTGCAATGAATACCGAGTCTGCCAGAATTCTTGTAGTTCAGTAGACCGATAAAGGTATTGTAGTAGTGCTTGGAAAAGTACTCCATTGCAAATCCGGATCTTCCATTCCGGCTCAAGTTCAACAAAGAGCTTAACTTGTAGGATCGGGACACCTACACCCCTCAAGCTTCAGAACACACGAATTATCCTATTTATCCTTCATTCAACATGGAGTGGTAGCTCTAGCTTCCCGAGTCAGTTGATAGTATGTGAATTTTTCTTCTACGTTAGTTCTCCCTACTTATGTTAGGAGTCCTTGTGGGCCCAGTATTATTGATTAATATTCTGATGTTGGGTTGGGTCCCCTTGTCGGGGCTTGGTAGCACAGTTGGCTGTCGGTCAGGATCTAGTAAATATATATATATATATAGGCTTGTGTACTAATTAAATTTTCTGGAGAAGCTGGCAAACTTTGTATTTCTCTTGGTCCGGGACACGGGTGTAGCCGGTAAAAGGGCGCTTTTATTTCATAATCCTCATAGTCACTTAATCTCGCTCTCCTGGCTTTCTTGATTTGCTAACTGTCTGCTGAGTATCTGATGTTCTGAACTAGTTTAATAGCATGAGTATTCTGGTAACAGGAATCTGAGTCTTGTAATAAATTGTGTAGCCAATATATAGAACTAGTAGAAAATGATAGCATGGTATACACTTAGCAGCAGTACTCCAACTGTATCATCATCTATAAAAACGCCATCATCGCTTGACAATGCTGAAGCTAGCAAAGCTAACTAAGGATTAATGGCTCCAATAGATATTATGCAATCTTCCCATCGTTCAGAAATTACCCAAAGTGAAGAGGCTTATCCGAACCGCATACAATTTTAGGGGCCCGTTCTGCTGTAGCTCATCCGTGAAGATACCTTGGCTTTCTTATACTAGATAGTAAATTCCAATAAATCAGATATAACATTCAGATGCAGTAACATATAACTCTAAGGATGATAACTATAGTTGTCCTTCTAATCAGAAATAAAAAAAATTAGAGAGCTTCCTTATAACTGTTTAGAATGCGAGCTTGCCACTTGAGCAGGTTCAGCTGTTCCTGAGGGGCCCGTCGCCAGGAATTAACCAAGTTATTTTATTTTACTGAGCAGTTCCAAGTTCTCTAGGGGGTGGCGGAGGCTGGAGATGCACACAACTGCTTGATGGAAACCAGTAAGTTGGGTGTTTCCTACTTAAGGGTTCCCGTGGTGGACTCAGGAGTGGCTAGGTTGCATGATGGCTGACCCCGTCAAGTAGGTATTCTGGTCATCAGTCATTGGCTATTTGTCTCTCTGAGGCCACTTGAATATCATTGATTGAAGCCTATAAGACGGCTGCATCGGACTCAGTACCGTATTGGGCATCCGCCCAGACCTTTTGGAACTCAGGTATTGCGAAGGCCTTTCTGAGATCCTCATTAGTCTACTAGGCAGTATGGTGGGGCTACTGTCTCCGTTGGCAGGGTGCAACTGGTTAGAGACATATTTAGTACATTTCTTGAGAGATTCAGCGGTGTGGTCCTAGGTTTCCAACAACGACACCCGGGTAGAGGAATAGTAGCGTGCGTTACTGTACATGGCCAGCAGATGTGTGAACGAATGCTGCTAAACAATCGGCACTTCGGGCTTAGCATAGGCCGAGCCCAAACAAGCTCCAGCCGTTGTTATAGTACAACTATCCTGATTGCTCAATTAAGATTTGGAAACGGACGAGTGGAACGAGTTGTGCCGGTTAGCGGCATTTGCAACATTTACAAAACCCGAACAAAATCAATGTAGGCTCAATTCCTTTTCCTCTTTGGGAAACTGTAAAAACGATCTTTGACTAATATTACAAGACGTCCGACATGCCGAGCCAATGGCTGCTAGATACAGAGCCCTAACTTACTTGATCTTCTTGTATTGTCCACTAAATATACTACATAATAAATTCTTGTAAATCAAATGTAAAATTCAGATGCAGTAATACATGGATCTAAAAATTATCATTATAGCTGTCCCTCTAATCAGAAATGAAAGAAATTAGAGAGCTTTCTTCTAACTGCTTGCAGCGGTTTTGGTTAGGTTTTCGGTTAAGCGCGATTTTTGCGGTTGCTGCCGCAGTCTACTGATGGGGAAGGTTGAGATAGCGAGGCCGAAGGAATTCCGGAAGTAGTCAAAAGGTATGCCTGGTTTGAGTCTCAGAAAGTGATATATGGATATCAAGTAAGATATATTTATATATCTCCGTTATGTGTATATACATAGCAGGAAAATATATCGAGAATTCAAAGTAGATAATAAATGGTATCAAAACAGCCTCTAAAAACTTTGATAGATGGATCCAGTGAATTTCCAAACACAAGAGTACAACAAACAAGAAGCGGTCTGTCTAGACACATTAGAGTCACCTAACCAACCAGAGAAAGGTCTTAAAAGAAGTGCGTAGCAAAACTATACACGTCATGAGCAAGAAGATAGAACGAATGAATAGGAAGCAAAAGGCACAGACACCTGGGTTAGAGAGTCAGCTGTTAAAGTTATAGTAGAAAGAGTCAATAATTAAGCACAAAACCCGCCAAAACTAAACTGGACTGGACGGTGTTCGAACATCCATCAGAAAAGGGCGTGGAATGAAAAACGAATCAAATAAAAGCAGTGGTTCATAGTAGCGAATGAGAAGTCATAATCTGGCTAACAACAGCCAAAAAAAAAATAAAGTTTCTCATAACGGGTACCCCTGCGCGCGAAGAATCCCTTCTCTCACTTCGTTCGTTTCAGGGCATGATTACAGATTATGAACATGATATCTTGATTTAATGTAGAGCCCGTGAATATTTTGCAAGTAGTCCCGCAGTGAACTCCTTTATCATGGACGTCCATATCAAGTCCAATCTCCTCTAAATTGCGCTTCAGCAGCGTGTCAAGACTGCTTGCTCCAAGGGCACAGTTTATGCGTGTAGTGGACAGAAACTGACTCATGGTTGTCCGTCAGAGCGTGAATACTGTGGTAGTCGAGGTATCTTGGCCCCAGACAGTTTTCACCTCGCTCAATGGCACCACGTTTAACTTGACGCGGGGCAACTTTTGCACGGCATTTAGCAACCCTGGTATCTCTGCCCGTAACTCGTCTGGACTGAAACTACCAATACCGGATCCTGTCATGGTGATATTTTTCGAACGTAAAGTGTCCGCTGAGAGTGTGATATCTGTTGCTGCAACGTTCCCGATCTGAATGTACTGGACGTGGCGTGTTGGCTTCAGAGAGTTAAGCAGCTGCACAGTGGCCGGGCCATATATATAGTCCAGAATGACGTCCACTTGACCGAGTGAGTCGAAATTGGTTGCTGTGATAGGTTCAAGCAGCGGCACTGTTAGGTCGAGGCCCAACGTAGCAAGTTTCTCGACATTGCGGCCACAGCCGATGACTTTACCAGCCCCCAGAGACCGTGCGAGTGGGACTGCAACGGCACCTGATGCCGATGTGGCGCCAAGTATCAACACCGTAAAATCACGGGGCAGGGCCACAGTACGTCGCCTCAGTGCCATCCAAGATGAAACTGCGTTGTTCACCAGTGCTGCTATCTGCACTTTATCGCTATTGAGTGGCAACTCAAATACATCTGCGCATGGCACATTGACACGCTCCACGAAAGAACCCGTACCAGATGGTAGTGTGAGGAAGTACACATCACGGCCATCAATGGAAGTGCCTGTCCCATCTATACCGGGAATGTGAGGTAAAATTGTGGCTGAGTAGTGCTGGCCTAGCGCACGCTTGCGAACGATGTGGTGTAGGCCCACAGCAGCGACCTCTATTTGCGTTTCGTTCGAGGCAGGAAGATCGGGGGTCCTCAATGTCGCATAGTTTGGTACATCACCCCATGCAAGCACCTGAGCGCCAAACATCGTTATGTTGTTTAGTAATCGAAAGTTTTAAGTTAATTCTCGCCTTGACAATGAACTAGCAAGATATCTTGGGCCGGGGAAATTTATAAGTTCGTTACGTTGCGGGGCAGAGTAACCCGCGGCCATTTGACACCGCAAAAGCCGACAGTGGCGCTACTTCAGTGTTCCCTTTCCCTGATTCCATTACAATGGGCAACTTAAACTGGGGGACTCTGCTCTCTACTGGTGTTTTGGACAACATCTGGACGAAAACGGGTGGAGAGACTTCTCGGAGCTCGGTCTTGATGGTTGTCCGTACGTGGAGCCGACGTAGAATCGGAAATTGGACGCTTTCGGCATAGATCTTACCAAACCAGATAATTTTTACAGCGACAACTAGAAATTTTTAATCCCTCTACCTGATAGTTTCGTCATACTAGGGCAGAATGTAAAGGGAAATACGATGGATGATGCCTCGTATAGGAAGTGTAGACGTCTCTTTATCAGGTGGTGAATATTTCTTACCGCGAATGCTGTGAATTCCAGTAGCAGGAACCAAGCAAATTCGCCTCAGTATAGAAGCGGTAGTAATCCCTTTTAATTTCGGTATTATTCTGACATAACTATCTAGATACCGTGAAATGTCTGCTGTGAAAGAAAAGCCAATTGGAGACCGCCGCTAATATTTACCCTCATGTGTCCCGTGACTCTTAGACGGCTACTTCTAGATTTAGATAGCGCCTTCTTCCATCAAGACCATGGATCCGATTAAGCTTTAGTTCAACTTGGGGATAAATTTCGACTAACGCTACGTATTTTGCACAGCAGTCTCCTTGAGTCAAGACGCCAGCTAAGCCAAGAATGCCTCCTTTGAGAGGGAACAGACACCGAATTCGATTCAATGTTGCCCATTTCTTCAACAAAACAAAGAGAGTCCTGGAGCGCGAGTATATATATCAGAAAGCCATGCAGTACCGAGTAGTCCTACGTCGTGGTTCACAAAGTAAACATTAAAGTAAGCCTCCATGGCGTTTGAAGGTTTGGAAGATGCGGGAATTTCTATGATATCCAGAATTCTAGAAAGTTATTTTACAAGGGCAATTATAAGTACCCGCACTTCTCGGCAAGGTTCCAACAAGTTGTTCAGGGTAGTCTCTTTGGCAAAACATCCAAAAGCCGGCAAACCCCGGAAAAGCCGATGGTTATGCTGTACATAGAAACTCAACGCAGTCCGCAAAGTCTAAGAGCTTCTACCAGTACTCTCAAAATAGGCGAGGCAAGTAGGTCGAAGAATGAGCGCTCGCAAAAGTGTGCTCGGAGAGTTCCTCACGAAGGGACGTCAGATAGGGAAACAACTTGGAGTCCTCCATATTTGAGTGCGGTCCGCCGACATGGAGCAGCAGGTGGTATATTCGAAATTCCGAACACGAATCTGAATTTTTTAAGCAACTAGACACCTGTCGTGATACCGCAGCAAAAAAAAAAGTGTTTTCTGCGTTCTCCGCATGGCTTTAATCAAGGGATTCATGTCAGCACTATCATTGCGTATCTGGACTTTCTAGATTTACTTAAAGCAAAGCCGTACGGGAGTTGCGGCCCCCTATAGCCCAAAGCACATCTTGCATTTGTTAGTCACATAGGTCCTCTTACTCATTAGGCGTGAAGCCGGAGCCTGGTCTGGCAGTCGGTTCGGTTTTTCTAGCTGGTGCTATTGCTCACCTTGTCGATTTACTTGAAATTGGGAAATACGTATCTTTAATGACATGAGCGTGTACTGAATTTATTACAGGTAGGCTACGTTTTGCGTATGTTTTCATGGGAGGCATATCTAAGGGGAGTTCATGATTAAAAGAAAAATGTAGGAGTATCGCATACAGGAGTAGTCTCATCGATATTTTGTCCTTATACAGAGAGCATTCCTAAGTTTGCTAATTGGTTTGTTCTACCGTTCCTTATGACCACGGCAATGGTTGACATGTCTGAATGCTGGGTGACAAAGACCGACCCTGCGGTTTGTGACCGTCCCTATGGTATCAGTATCATGCACATGTCTGGTACTTCGAGTTGTTGTAGAGAGCTGTACGACGAGAAATAGGCATATATTCTGAGTATAGAAAGTCGGTTTACGATATTTACTTGAAAGGCCCTAGGGGCATATTCACAGTGGCAGAATATCAGGTTATAAAGGCCTTTACATCCAATGCTGTCATGACTTCTCGCGTCGTAATCCTCAGAATAATGACGAGCAGGCACATAATTGTATCGGTGACGTGGTAACATTGATTTTGTATACCGTATTTTATGGAGAGAAATTGATTATAGCACATTTGATTCAGAATTGCCCTCTCAAGCACAGGATATTCCAACTTCATCCTATGAAAGGATAGCAAAGGCTCCCAACAGACAACCCGCCAATGGTAGAAGGCTTCTGAAGCCGTTGAGCCAGATCCAGTCATTGACAAGCTTCTCAATCTCCGTACTAACCAAGGACGTGGGTTCAGAAATCGGTTTGGATCTAGCCAACAGGGTATTGTTGGTACTGCTCATTGCGGCAATTGTATAGGGCATAATACTGAGGGTCAAAATCGCCGCCGCGCCATACAGAGTAGTGGTATTACGTGCTACCTGACGAAATAACGGCGAACTGGACCGCGTAGACCAGGCGAGATAGAAGAAGGCAGAAGAGGTGACCACTGAAATAGGAGGATTTTGAGATTTGCCAGATTCGTACAAGTTCCGCCAGAGTCTGACGACATTCGAAAGAGACAGGTGGTCTTCTTTGTGGGCACGCAACAGCGCAGGTGCAGCATTCATGCTCAAAGCGGCAATATTACCTATCCGAATAATGCACTAGTTAGACATTGAGCAAGTCGCGTAGGTAACAATGAAAGGTATACCTGAAAGCCAGGCGGCGCCTGTGAGCCCAATGGCTTGGGCGACACGATAGCCAAGAGGAAAGGGGTGCATTGCGGAACAAATTGTTTGGAATGATATGCAAATTAAAAGCTGCTAATGAGCAAAGGGAATGAACAAGGTCTTATATGAGCTTAGCTCATCAAAGTCGTTGATGGCATTCCAGGCATTCCAATAAAGGGGTTGCAACGTCACCTGTTGCCACAAGTTAGAAAACTTACAGTAACAAAAGGTCTTGATTTGGCTCAACTGTGGGGTACTTCAACAAAGATTTCGTTGCTGCCAAAGTAATTGGTTTTTGTGAGTGGTGGGCTTTGCCGGAGTTTGTCAGGCCTGTCGGATGGGAAAATCGATGATACTTACATAACGTAAACTTTCCACCCGAACACCCTACAGAGTAAGATGTCTACCAACCTGCCGTACGCGTGGTGGCTTACCATATGTGTATCGTGCTGCGCGAACTATTTTATGGTCCTACAGTGGCCGTTCATTAGTATTTGGAACACAGTACTTCTGCCCACCGGCAGAAAGATAGGTGGGGCAGGTACCATGTTCCAAATACTATTTCAGCATTGCTACAACATAGCTTGGGGTGCTAGGGGAGAACTGCAATTGGAATAACTCCACTCGCGATACATATCCGTTTTCGTGGCCAAGACCGGTAGAACTTTGTGCACCAAAACACGGCTTGTAGCTCAAAGCGGCTGGCGCAAATGGTAGTGTCTATCTACCAAATGGAAACAGACAGAAGCACAGGTAGATGTTCTATTGTGCCAAAGTCACTGCATAGTACGGGATCGCCAGGGACTGCAAATGCTGTATCACATCCGCTATTAGAATTAGAATAGGATGCTAAAAAGTGGTCGATTCGAGTCATAATTTCCTTTGACGGGTGGACAATAGCTCTCCAAGATGCTTACCAGGGTGTGCTTCGTTGCGGGTGAAACTGAACGAAGATTATTGAGACAGAGATAATTCACGAAATCCACTGATACACATTAAATATCCATAATAAGACTATCCAGTACGCGCTTGTTTTATTTGAAAGACTCGTCTTTAGGCAAGTTTTTAATTGCCTGTCTGTCTACCATGCGTTGCGAGTATAGTTTATTAATGGAGCGGCATATCGGAACCCAAGTTCGCCGATAGTCGTGGATATCGGTGTCGAAAAGGCCGACAGTACGCCCGTTGGGCTTTTTAACAAGTAATGGCATCCAGCAACCACTTATTTCCAAAATGCATGGACCATGAGTTGACTCTATTAGTAGAAGATTAAGTAGATAGAGATCTATTGCTAGAGAGTCACAATGTGGTCGATCCTGTCCGATAAAACATATTCAGGAGAGGGATGACGGCCGTCGGAGGGGAGTCTTCGAAACAGGGAACTTTCAATGATAACGGCTCGTGCGATTGCTGATTTATCGCTGATTTTAGTAGCCTTGATATTCCATATGGTGCTACTCCTACCGCATGTTGTGAATAGGAAACATTGATTATTGTAAATTGAAGTATTGAATTCGTGAATCAAGCATATATCAAGGATGCGATGGATCCTTCCTCGTCGATTATAGAATAATTATTTATGTGGAGAGTGGATTCCGAGCGTTTAGAACTCCTAAAATGCTTTCACAGGATCGACTCAAGGAAAGCAGGCTTATTGATTACAGCGAACACTCTCTCTGAAGGGGCCGCTACCTATGCTCAGAGCACCCTAGGTGCCAGAAACATAACGCCACTTGCAAGAGGGAAGAGGATACGGACAGCATTAACAACCTCCCAGCGCCAGAGCGCTCGTTCAATATAATCCACAGCAAGTGTGTATTCATCCTTCTGTTTTGCATTGGCCACAGGGAAAAGAACTTCTCCGGCCCGCTGGGTAGCAGAACAGTGTAGGGAACGATACTCATGCATGATACTGCGACGGCAAGATAAAGGTTGTTGTCGGTCTGGTATCTAAGCCACGCAAAGCAACCTGCTGAGGCAACAACCATCGGGGTGCAGATTTTATGGCATCGGTTAACGGCGTTAAGCCATTGTTGCGCAGCTAGGATAGGGGATGTTTTTGCCATCAATCTCGCATTGTTGACGCTGGCGGCAGAAAATGCGAAGATGGCGCCTGCTTCCATACTTGATTAATTCGCGAATGCCTTTGGTCAGGTAATGTATTCCAGCCCGTATCGAAGAGTATGCACCTAATTGAGACAAAGAGTAAAGAAATCGTCCCTGCTATTTCGACGAGTGTATTGACCTCAAATATGGCTGCGATGGAATACCAAATGAAAATTTTCCAAGAGCTGACAGATGAACTAGAATGCCCCAAGTCCTGTTTTTGTGTCTTAACCCTTTTATAGACGCCTTCCGATGGCCCTGAACCCCCAAAAGCCGAAGCATATTTACGCGGGACCATGTTCCGATGACCGGACTTGCAAAAATGGTTGCGACTATTTGGATAATTCAAGTGCCCTGAAAACCACGACCTCCATATATTTATTGAAGGCTTTTTCGGTCTTTGTCACTGGCGGAGTTACTCGCAACACTGGTGGATGTTATCGGTAAGTTACGTAAGCGACTTACTTCCTAGTTTGACATGTTTTTGACTATAATAGACAAGACCGAGGTAATTAAAATTGCCATCAAAATAGACCCGCTTGAAACAAATGGACCAAGAGCCTAGAAAGGTTGCTCTTCCTAAATTTAAAGCTTCTGGACACGAAGAAGCTCTTATTAAACTGTATGCACGTATTACGTCGATTACCTGCTTGCGCATATTATCCCAAAGGAACGACCAGCTCAAATGACCGTCGTTCGATCTTCTGCTCGAGAGTCGCTGAAGACCTTCTCCTGCAATCAGATTCAACGTATAAGTCGCACAGTTGGACAGTATCTCTTGTACTGCAAAAGCTATCGCCGAAAAATACATTCTCGCCAAGGGGCTAATTGAAATTGATACAGCTCTGTCGAGCCTGAATTTTAACTGAGGTGATACGTGCAGCGGTTACAATATGCGGAGAATGGAACGTTATGCCATTTGCGGTGGAAGCAGAAGGCAGGGTGACCTGTTTCGTAAGTTTCGCGGTCTGCCTTAAAGACTCATGCTGGCGGTTGAGATTCTCGTGTGTTAGTCATGTCTTCATTGATCAAGGATTGTCTAACCACTAGTGACCTGGCTATTGTTAGTCAACGTTAACTGATGTCGCTTTGTCGCTTTGTCTATTTACCACTATTTGCTCGCTGCTTACTAGAGAATTGGACGTCATACCTAATAAATTCAAATCAATGTAATAAGTATACCCGCAACAGCACTGCAATTCGGTGACTGTCAAACACACACACACACACACATATATATTCATCCAAGCTTAGTGTTATCTACGCTTCTGAATGGCTGGACCGCTCTTTCGAACGCGGTCCGGCTCAAAACCCAAAGGAATGGTATCAAAACCAAAGTCAGGATGATTGTGATGCACGAAACCGAAGTTAACTTCGAGCAGTCGACCAATCGCTTTATTCGACGCGGTCCTCGGAGGACACATAAAAATTTCAACTGTTCCTTCAATACTTTGAGCATGTATTTGGGCGCGGAACTCCAACTCGAGCAGCAAAAGTTCTTCATCTGGCTCTCCGCCACACATTTTTCTCCCCATATGATAATGTAACTTGTTGAAGAAAGGGTTAGCGCAGAGCTAGCAACGTGAAAACCAGACTTTTACGCTATCAAACGGATCCTTGGTAGTACTGAGAAGACCTCGGACAGAGAACACCAGACTAAAGACCCAACTGTAAAACCTTGAATCAATGAATATTAATAATGGTAAAAACCAACTGAAGCATCTGAGAGCACCTTCAAGCACTTACACACATAGACAGACTAGTAGCCAGTACCATCACCTCAGTGAAAACATGGAATTCCGCCGCTGTAGCGACGGTGGCTGTGCTGAAGACACTAGTAGCGAAGGTCACCCAAACATTCATGGTAGATAAGCTCATACTAATGAGCCATTCTTTGCGACTGGGAAGTTCTGCGGATTTTCCGGATCATCTGGTCCGTTCCACTGAGCCTTATTTGCTGTCCGATACATTCTGGGTCCCAAGATAGTCATTTGGTGGTCCCGCTGTCCCTCGATGTCTGTCTCGCTGAGGTCATTCCCTATATTTGGTGGTCTGTGGCTGCATTCCTTGTTGCTTCCAGTGGCGCTGAGAACTGTATTTTCTGTATTTACAAACGGTTAGTTAGAGGCGCCATGCGTTTCCTAGCTCCAGGCACGTAGCTCTGGCTAATCTTCGACGTGGCCCGTCTACATTATAGCAGACCTCACGTAAGAGCCAAAGGTTAAGTCGTAAAAAGGGTCCCTTGACGAAGGATTTCCCAATATAGAGATCGAGAGGATAGAGCTGCGAGTGAAAGGTACCTAAAATGTTCTGTGAAGAACATAGATCAATCACTTTCTCCGCTACAGGACCGATGGTGTAAGAATTAGACTGCGGCACGTTTTTGGATTTGGTATTGAGATACTAACAAAAAACGAACTATTTGGTCAGGGTCTTGAAATGAAAACCAAACCCGCTGCGGTTTTGGTTAGGTATTCGGTTAACCGTGGTTTTTGCGGTTGGTGCCGCGGTCTAGTAAGAATGATAGGGTTACTATAGAAGATACCAGGAAAACCTCAGTGAAAGGATAAGAAGTTCAGGTTGGCCATTAATAAAAGGAGACGGGAAAGGGATACTTAGCAGGTTAGAAACCCCGGCGCTATCTAAGTTTACATCGGCTCTTATATGCTCCGAAGGTCCGTCAAATTAGCCGATGCCGAGATCTCTTATGCCGATCTTCAACTGAAGCTGCTGAATTAGCAGAAGACATTTCATTCGACACCTTGCTCAATTGAGATTTTACTCAATAACCTGTGGGGAACCTCTGCTCGACGAACCCACTAGCCATTGAAACACGCTCCTATGTGTGCCGTCATCCTGCATCCCCAGCGGAATTAGGAATTTCAGGCTTCGGGCTTAAGCAGATACAGGCCATTCAGGGAGGGCTCCAGGCCTGAGCTCGGAATAAGGGAGTTAGCTTTCGTCCCGAAGATTCATATCTATATATTTTCTCGTCATTCTCCTGCAAAGTTTTCCGTTTCAAGATTATTCTTTGGTCCAAGTCGGAAGCACCGCCAACATGCCTCTTTACCTTGTAACTATTACACTCGCCACTATATCCCTCATCATACTCTTTCGAAGACTATATATTGCATTCTGTGGTCCATTGAGAGATGTTCCTGGCCCTGCATGGGCCAAATTTACTCGGCTCTGGGAGGTATATGCTCTCATACCTGGAGACCTGGAAAAGAAGCTCGTCAGGCTCCATAGGCGATACGGTATGCATCTAAAATATAAACTGGGATATGATTTCTTTTACGTTTGGCTAATTGTTCAGGGCCAATTGTTCGTATTGGGCCAAACAAGTGCAGCATCGATGACCCCGCCGCGGTGAAGATAATTTACGGACTTGGCAAGCCCTTCGTCAAGGCAAGCTATTACTCGGCGTTTACTGACGTGGGTAAAACAAGTCTCTTTTCTGAGAGGGATCACAATATCCATGCTGGAATGAGGCGGCGCATTGCCAAGCTTTACTCTCTAACAAATTTACTGAGCTATGAAGGGTTTGTGGACCAGTGTACCGCTACTATGGAGGATAAACTTCGGAAGTTCTGCCTTGAGGGACGTCCCGTGGATATGGGTGCGTTTCTGCAATACTACGCTTTCGACCTTATTGGGTCAATCACTGTGAATCTTGCCCTTGCCTTCGCTATCTAACGAGGCCCACGCACTGATGTAAATCCCACAGGCTGGCCATCCCTTTGGATTGATGGAGAGGGAAGGCGACGATGGTATTATCGATCAGATCCACCGCGCCACCCTCTATAGTAGTTTCCTTGGCATCGTGCCCGATCTTCACTACTGGTATCAGAAGGTGTTCAAGAAGCTTCTGCCGTACGGATTCTATTCATCTCAGGCAGAACTTCTCGATTTTGTGAATTTCCACATAGGGCAGCGCCGCAAAGGAATCACGCCAAACGACAAAAATGATTTCCTTACTAAACTGTTGGCCATGGAAGAAGAAGGGGGTAATACTCACGCTGATACTCAAGTATCGTGCAGGAGCAACATTGCTGCTGGCTCAGATACGACTGCAATTTCGCTGGGCGCAATTCTGTACTATCTTATCCAAAACCCGGATAAGATGCAGAAATTGCGAGACGAGATAGATCAGAAGTGCATTGCTGGGGAACTTTCTGATCCGGTAACCTTTAAGCAGTCTCAGAATATGCCGTATCTCCAGGCTGTGATTAAGGAAGGACTACGAATTCACCCGGCAATAGGAATAGTTTTGGCACGACGTGTACCGCAAGGTGGTGCGGTAATTTCCGGGAAATTCCTGCCCGAGAGCGTAAGTAGCTGAGCCGAAAACACTTTGAATTACCAGTTAATGCCGTGACAGACCGAAGTCGGGATCAGTGCCTGGGTTGCTCACCAGAACGAATATATATTTCCCGACTCTACAGCATTTAGGCCCGAACGTTGGCTTGGACCAAGGGAGGAAGCCTCAAAGATGGATTCCTATTTCGCTTCGGTAAATACATTGACCCTATGGTATTGGGCTTGACTAACTTTCTGACTGTAAAGTTCGGATTCGGGTCGCGAACATGTATTGGAAGACATATCAGCTTTCTAGAAATCAGCAAACTTGTCCCGCAGCTTGTAAAGAAGTACGAATTTGAGCTTGATCCTCCGGAGACGGAATGGACTGTGAAATCGTATTTCTTTGCAAAGCAGAAATTCTACTGCAAGGTCAAGCAAAGATGAACCATGGAATTGCCGCTGGCTGTGCAACACTGTTCAAGCATTTTCTAAAAAGCTGACCTTGTCTATAAAGCGTGCAACTCGCTCTGATGTAAAGCGCATACTTATTATACATACTAAGATCATTCAGCGGTCTGACAATTTGTATGCGGCGCCGTTCACAACAATTTGATTTAGTGCTAAGAGGCAAAGAGTTATGCAATATAAAATTTTATTGAATCCTCCTCGGCCTCGCGAACATTTCTATTCCAACCCTTGGTTTTGATCTACGAGATGAAGTCAGCCCTAGATATTTTCACTTCCAGCTCAATTCAATCATCTAAAGGCCCTTCAGAGCCCTTATTGTCTGACCGTAGGTGACGATCGAGCCTGAGCTCAAGCGGGGTGCGCAAAGAGACGAGCCTTGGTGTTCTCGAATCGCTTCTGGGAGATAATTACGTTGTACTTCTTACCTCAAGTTGGGTAGCGCTTGAAAACACACGTCCCCGCGGGAAGAATGCCTAATATGCATCAGTGTCGTCTGTGGACATGGTTGACCGCAATCAAAATCCAGCGAATATATGTCTCGAGACTACATTGAAGCTCGATTCGAAACTCGAAGGGTGCTTGGAATGCCACACCGAGCAATTGAAATGGCTATAACGGTCGCACTTTTCGACAATTAGGTCACTTTGTTGACCCTGCCTCCGGTCGTTGCGAATTAATCCCGGTCGCCTATTAGCTTGGATACATGCCGAGCTCTGGCCCTTCAGCATGTTTGATTCATCTCCTGGTAGTCTTGTTCTCGAGCCGAATGTCTTCTAGACTTGTTCTTGGCCCACGACACAAATCTACCGCTCTATCTGTGCGGTCCTTGGCCGATTGCAGCTGAGCCCCAGATGATACAAAGCGATGCTGACCGAAACAAGATCTTCCTGTGCCTTCTGGTTCCATTGGAAGCCTATGAATCCCGGGTGGATTTCGGTAATTCGAAGCGACAAAGTGCCCCGGCGGCAGTTCAAATGCACTTATTCGGGATATGAGAGTTAATTCAGGCACCGAAAGGCTCTCGAGCGACACCTTGCATGCCATTCTGGTGAAAGGCCTTACGCCTGCTGGTACCACATTGTCATCGCAGGTCCATACGACGGGACAATCTCATTGCCCATGATAGAACTCATAGGAAACCGCGAGGCCGTAATCGATAAGTAGCTACCTTGAACAGTGCGAGTTCCGCCTACAATCTCAATTCTCGCGGGCAACTGGTGCTGGAAGAATGGCCGCTTCAATATTCTGTTTCTGCTTGAGCGCCGAGGTTTCACGTGGTACGAAGATTTCAATGCTGGGGTTTTGGCTTAATCTCTATCAGAATATATGTATTGAAGTAGGGTATGCACAATGGCAGTCTACGAGAACAGACGAGCAGTAGGAGCAACCAACAACACACGCCGTATTGCCCTTGTAGAGCCGCGCTGGAACCCTAAGGATGAGGCTTAATATGAAAGAAGAGAACGATGTCGAATTGGAAGCGAGTAAAATAGTTGTCTTGTATGAGATGCTATCATACATGAGAGGTCAAATAGACAGCACGCCTGGGTGACTTAGGCCAGAACATCCTTGTAGCCTTAGGCTGCACGCAAAAAATAAATAAAAATAAAAATAAAAATAAAACCTACTACAATACGAGAACCTCTAGGCTGTCCAAATCCTATTATTATTATTATTTTTTTCTTGGTTAGCTTTACTTGAGAGTTTGAGGATCGCTATCTAACTCGTCTCTCCAATCGAGGCCTAATTCTTCTTTGTCTCTGGCCACTCCAATCATTGAAAATTTGTGCTTCAACATCCAGCTTGAGTGATTCTTATCGGTTACCCATGATTATTTCTCCTCTCTTCATCTATGAGGCATTGTTCGAACAGGACCAGCTGCTGTTGGCCGAGCTCCTATTTATGGATACTCCAGATACGTAGAGCCCCATACCGCACTAAACAAATTCGTTTACAGTTAGCGTTTTCCCGTAACTGAGAATCCCAGCAACTCACTATGCCACATGCCACTCCAAGGATAATGGCATTGCAGATGGTCAAGAAGATCTGTGACAAAGATTTCGTGTACATCCCTCGGTTCATGTGTAGCCAGAGAAGAGCAGGAATGGCGTCTGACATGCATATTTGTTAATCGGAACACGCATCTAAAAAAGAAAGAAAAAGAAAAAGAATAAAAAAGAATAAAACCAGAGACGAAGCATCCCGCGAACAAGTGGGAGACTTACAACTGAAAAGGCTTCCAAACAAAGAACTCTGTAGTTTAAAGTTAGATGTGTAACTCAATTTATCAAACTTAGAACGACAAGAGACGAAAAGGGAGACCTATCATACTATGAGACTTAATAAATCGTTGAATACTGGTATTGACTCTGCAATGACCCAGGCGAGTATCCAAGTTACCACTGCAATACCGATCCAGGATCCCAAACCGAGAAGGCTTCGACGATGCATATGGTCAGAATTCCGGAACACACGGACATAGATATATTTGCAAGCAACATGTCCGGCTATAACTCCGGCTATAATAACCTAGGAAGTTCAATCCACTTAGTTTCAAGGTCGTTTACCTGGCAAAGCATCAAACGAGAGGCAGGATTAAGACTCAGCTTACCGTAGGGATGGCAAGTCCGTAGCAGACCTTCTTCATGACATGGCCAGCGGAGGAAAGAGCGGGTGATGTTATATCATTACCCGCAAGTCGATAGATAACCAACGCAGTGACAAGGTACATCACGGTATCCACGATTTGGAGCATGGCCAGAGACTTCGGGAAGGTTGTCGGATCTTCAGTTTCAGAAATAAATCCAAGATACGAAACGTGGGCCACTTCAAACCAAATCAGTACAGAGTGAAGCGATAAGGAGTGGTTTTGAGCATACTGTATGCAAAAATTATGTTTGTAACTGCAAGGAAGGCCTTTTGGAAGCTGGGCGTTGTCACAGTATAGACAGGAGCTGGGGTATGAGTTTTTATCCCGATGGCAATCATGGCCACTAAAGTAGCAATAAATATGCTCAGAAACGCTGAAGGACAGATGTGTCAGAATATCGTACATCCACACCTCTCAACGTCCGTGTCCAATACTTACAGGCGACTGACATCCAATAAATGTTAGCCATGGTTCGTGGGAGGGCCAAGATTAAACAAAGCACTAGTCCAACGACACCAAACGCAATTGTGCAAGTTCCATGGTTTGTTAGAGTATTCATTACAATTGTAAACGTAAGGATATGGCTCGCCATGAGAAATATTAGTAACAGTATTTGTCCAGCCCCGAACAGTTCGCGTCCGATTGGACCGAGCAGAATTTCTCCTGCATCTCCCATGCTGTGTACCCAAGGGTATCGCAATTTAAACTGACCAATCACGTACCCTGTATACCATGATAGGCCAGAAAAGAATACGATGAGGATTGCTGCTCTGTATATCTGGTTTAGCTATTGTATATTGTATGTTTAGTCCAGGGGTTTGAACCAACGGTGCCATTCCGAGCATCGCGACCGCCGACGGGAGGGATAGAATTCCCAAAGAGATGTTTTTCGCGATCATGACTAGTAATAGTGAGCAAGATGCGGTTCGCGTGCAACGTGATCAAGATACTTACGCATACCGCATTGCCTTTAAAGTCATTCTCCAGGTTATTATTATGCAACACAAGAATCACAACAGGAGCAGTTGACTTACCACCAGCTCATTGTTCGATACTTGACCTCACCCTCCTCTTCGTTACCGAACGGATCATCGTGGGCTGCACCGTGATGATTATTCTTTTGGTATTCATGCTCTATGTTCGAGTCGTCCATTTCTAAATCCATAGGGCAATTTCGCGGGCCTTCGATTGATTCCATTATTTGCTTCCGTTTCAGGGAATTGAACCGTTGAAGAAAATTGCGTCGGTGAGAAACTTCCGGTTATTAAATGAGACTCGATTGACACTTGGGCAGCAGCCAAATTAAATTATGTTAGAAAAAAAGCGTGGTTCTGGGGCGAGATCCTAGCTACTTATATGGGGCTTTTCCAGGGTTGATCATTTATAATCATTTACGATAATATTGAGAGATAAAGCCAAGAAATGGCCTGGGGCCTGGAGATTGGTAGAGCTTCCCCGCACATCCCCCAAACCCCATATTCCTATGTGCTCATATTTACCTGTTATCAGAAAGGGCTCGGAGCCGAAACCCGAGTTCGTACGCGAAGATAGAAGTTGAGGTCGACCGTTTATTCGGCAAGTGTGCTTGTCCTGCCCACCTCAATCCCTGGAGCTACCACTACTATTCTGGACGTACAGCCCTTGTTTCAACGCGTGATCTCGTGAACCACAACCTATTTTGGACCATGCTCCTTAGATGATGCCCAATACTCCCGCTGGACCATCTATGGAGAAATTTGTTCGTGGGAAAAATCGGTAAATTGGCCATACTCTTAGAGCGACTATGCTTCGTACTAGAAATTGTTCTTCTTTACTATGTCTCATTGTTGCAACTTCGTCAGACAACATCCACAAGCCTAGTAGTTGTAAGAAAGATTCGGGACTTTCCCGAGCTGAAGGATATTTTTTTGGCCCACTTACTGTTCTCGGGGTTACGTTGATGGCTCGGGGCTCGGTCCGACCCTCCGAGCCAACAACGTAACCGGTGAAAGCGAAGATTGCAGGCCAGCCATCTCCCAATCAGGATTGCCTTTGTCTAAGAATAATTTTGTCAGCATCTAGTTGCAGCGCCTAGAAGCCTGCCTTTTGGATAGGAGTTCTGAGATGAAAGGGACTGGAGAGCACAAGACATGACACTGAACCTAGAAGTAGATACAGGAATACTTTGCGTGTTTCCTGTGGCCGTACACCATGACACAGTATCAGGAAAGAGGCCAACGTCAACCACCATAGTGCCATGTGGCCCTGTTGGCTTCTCGGCATCCGCACTATGACCGACGTGTGATACCTAGGCCTCGCCAAAACTCGCCCGCGAAAACCCAGCCCATGGGCCGGGTTGGGTCTTAGTCAGAAAACCCGTGGACGGTGTTAAAATATCCCGGTTGCTGGGATGGGTATACAGAGAAAGAGTGCTGAAAAAGTAACGTGACCTTGTTCCACTATTTCTAGTATTCTTTCACTTCCAACTCAAAGGGTACTGAAAATTCTAAATATCCGATACTAAATTTTAGTGTAAATTAGTATCAATTAGTGTAAACAGATTTTTCTAGTAGATATCAGATTTCTCTGTATTTCTGTACTATAGATTTCTGTCTTTTTTTATATATCTATTGTACATAAATAAACTATAGATAAAAGAAAAACCAGATATACCGATTCCAATTTTCTGGAATTATAGTTAGATATATAGTATTGCAAATTATCTATATATACAATCTGGACTGTTCAATAAAATAATCAATTTTTTATTTATAATTTTTTAAAATCGGATCGATAAATATTCTGGTTTTTCAGATACAGATTCAATATATAAAAATTGTTCCGAAAAAATTGATAGTAATTCTGATAATAATAAAAATATATTAATTGATAATTTTACTACTATTGAACTATTTTTGATTTTATTAAATATAGATTTTTAATAATCCGATTTTCAATTAAATTATACTGTTTTTATATTTAATTTACAATTTCAGATATATACTGATATATTTCAGAAATATTTTACTGTTTTTGAATATTCAGTAATATCAGAAAATAGTATTATATATATTATTTATTTTTAAAAAAAATCTATTTGAAACTGAAAAAAATATCTATAATATAATTATTTAATTAATATTTTATATAAATTTAATATATATTAGATATATATTAAATAAATATAGTTAATAAATCAGATTCAATTTTTACTATACAAAAATAGTATTCCAAAAATAATATATATAAAATATTTTTTAATATTATCAAAAAATTTAAATTTCTATAGTTAATATAGATTATATATTTATTATAGTATTTAATACTATATTAATATATATTCAGATATTATAATTTTCTATTTAGTATATGATTCTGTAAATTTCCAGTATTTATTGATATATATAGAATAATAATTAAATCAGTCTATAAAAATATTTAACAGAAACTGAAATACAAAATTTTAATTTTCTATTATATTTATATATATATATAAAATAATAATCAAAAATATAAATATTTTTTTAGAATTCAGATCTATCGAAATTAATAATTCTATATATAGAAAACAGAATCTCGATTTTGATTTATAAATAAAAACTATTTTCTTATTCTGATAAAACTAATATTGTAAAAATATATCAGAAATCCTTTTTTGTTAAAAAATATTGATAATTTCTAATTATATATTGTATATATAAATAGATTAAAGTATTTCAGTTAATACAATATATTGAAATAGATTTTGTATTTAAAATAGTAGTCAATAAAATTAATATTTTTATAATTATATTCTGGAATACAGAAATCAATCGAATCAATATATATATTTATATTTTTATAAATCTAGAAATCCAGTAATATATCAAATTCTATTTCAGAAATTATTCAAAATTCTGAATAATATTGATTAAAAATTAACAATATAGATATATTATTATATCAATTATAATAATATAAGATCTGAGAGATAAAATTGTATATTTTGATATTGTACTCGGCTAGCAGTATTATATACAAATAGATAAATATATATCTGTTCGGTTATATATAGATATTCTGATATTCAGAATATCTGTACAGTAACTGTAATCTACCAAAATAGTAGTTCCGGGATTTTATCTTTTTCTATCTGATTTGAAATATATCTATATATTTTATACTGTAACTGTATATCTACAGTATAGCTGTTTAGATACAATTTGTTACAATCGTAAACAATTTTCTAAATATATCAATAAAAATCGATAATAACAAATATAGCAGATATAAAATAGTAATTCCGGTCGGTTTTTGCCAGTCAAAATAATTTTATTATTTTCTAAAAAAAACAAATAAATCGGAATAGTTCAGAATAATTAGTTTGTATTGTTTAACAGATTCTATTTAAAACTAACTATATTATTTACCGGAGATTGCTATATTGTACTATTCGGAAATTTTTTTTTGTTTCAGATTAGATTTGTTTGTTTTTAGATTCGGAATTATATATATATATTCTTTCTGTTTTCTGTAGATTTTTTTTTACTATTTTTTTCCGGTATTTTAATTGAAAATTTCTATTTATTATTGTTTGCTGGATTTTTTAAATCAGATAAATTTTGTTATATCTGTATATTTTTGTATATATTAATCAGTTTGATAGTTTTTTCCAATCAAATTTTACTATTTTTTATTAGAATTTATATTGTTCTAAATAGAAATTTTCTATTTTTTTGATATTTAGTATTTTTTTCAAAATAGATAAATTTATATTCAATTTTATACAATATTCTAGTATTAATAATTTTCAATCAGTATTTTCTATTCTAAAATAATTATAATCTGATCAGATTTTAATTCTACAGTCAATAATAAATTTTTATATCTGAATATTATACTATACTATAGTAATATCGGCTATAATAATCAATACAATTACCGATAGTGGTGATATCACTAATCGCCATATGGAATCTAATAGAATTGACTATGTAGCAATTCTTTCAGAATAGATCAGATGACTGATCAGATAACTGATTCTATTCACTATCGTCAAATTAATATAAATAGGGCCGTTATCCCCCGGTCTAGATAAAAGGAATCATCTTCTCTATTTTATTTCAATCCGAACAATTCAAAAATTTCCTATTTGGGACTACTTCCCTCTGCTACTAAAACTATTAGTTATCTCTACTACTAGTCTTTATATTATAAATCAATAATTTCTATTTATTGTATAGTAATATTATTTTTAGTTAATTATTAAATAACTGAATATAAATTTTTATAATTTTTTTTCTGTTTTTTTATATTAATATCTGATTACAGATATAAATTTGAATATTTTATATAATTCTATAATTTCTATTTTTTCAATTAAATTGAACTACAATCTACTAACTATAAATTTTTTTTAAATAGTCGATTAATATTCAAATTCAAAAAATTATAGAAAATTTTAATAACTATATATAGTTTTTGTACAATATATTGGAATAGTAATTTTTTCCGGATATATTTATATATTTTGTAATAATAATTACAGTTTTTTCGATAGTTATATTGCAACAGTAGTAAACAGAAATATATTTTTTGAAATTTTTGTTCCAATTGTATATTCAATACCGGACTGATTTATTACAGTTTTCGAATAAATTTTTTCGATTTTCTGTTAATTCAGTTCAGAAAAATCAATTCAGATTATTTTTTGTTCAGTTTTTCTATATATATTTTAGTTTATTATCAACCGGCAATACAGAAATCCAAAAAAAAATTGATAATTAACTAGAATTTTTCTATTCAGATTTCAGATTTTTTTTTTGACAGATTCTAGATTCTGATCTAATATAAATTGATTAATTATTTATTCTATTTTAGTATATATTTTAGATATAATTATCTGTTTGAAAATTGAACAGATCCGGTTGAAAAATTTTTTTGAAAAAAAGTAGTTAATTAAAATCGGATAAAATTATTGAAATAGAAAAAAAAAATTTTCAAATAATTGTTTTTGATTTTTTTTCTATTTGTATTTGTTTTTGTTTTGAATTGTGTTCTGATATTTATTGATTTAATTTATTTTATTTGTTATTTCTGTTTTTTGTATCGGTAGTATTAGTTAAAATTGTTTTCTGTTTAAAAATCTCAAAAATATTTATATTTTACTGTTTTCTGTTTTGATTTTCTGATAAAATTGTCTATATTTTGTTTTGTTTTTTTTTGTTTTATCTAATATCGGATCAGTTATTTACAGTCGGATATAGAATTATTATATAGTATTTATTGATAGTTTTATATTTCTAGTCAAAAAAAATACAATAATAGTACAGATAGAAAAAATACAATAAACTGTATTTTTATTTATTTATATTTTTTTGGTTATAATTTTTTTTATCTATTTCAACTGTTTATATACTGTTTTTTTTATCAGTTTTATTTTCTATATTATTATTACTATCTATTTTTTGTTTTATCAGTTCCAGTTTATTTAAATATATTAATTATAGATAAAAATTTTTCTGTTTTTTTTTTAAAAAATAGCTGATTGATTTTCTGTATTAGAATCTAAATTCAAGATTTCTGTTTCTGTTCAATATAGTTATCTATATAAATATATTTTCAATTATAAATTTATTGATATCTATCTATAATTTTATATTAATTGACTGTTTTTATATAACCGCAAATAGTAATAACAATATATTTTTTTCTTTTTTTAAATATTTCTGTATTTCTGTTCAGTTTGTAGCTATTTTTTCTACTAGAAAATATTGTTTATTCAGTCTACTATTTTTATCTATATCTCAAAATTTTTTTTGTAAAATTTTTTCAGTTCTGTATATTTCTATATATAAAATAATATCCGAATCTGTAGAAAATAACAATAAAAAAATAATATAAATTTTTTTTCTGTTCTATTCTGATATATTCGACTAATTTTTATAATTTAGTTTTAACTAATCTAAATATCAACAATAATTCTATTCTGTTTTTAATAGATATCAAAATAAATCAGAAAATATATATTCAACTGATTTTTTGTAATATTGACTAATATATTAGTCCGAAATTTTGTTCTGATTCTATTTAGTTCTATTTAATTTATATTCAATATATTAATATTACAGTTCTATTTAACTATATTTATTGTAAATATAGTTTTTACCAGAGAATTTTTTGTTTTTACTGTTTTATAGTATTACTATCTAGATCTATTTTCGAAAAATTATATACTAATTGTAATTTTCAAAACAATAGTTGTAATTATTTATTTTGTAAATTCTGTTTAATTTTTTATCGATTCCGGTACTAATTATTTGTAGATTTCGAAAATAATAATTATTCCGATTTTATTTTGAATATTTTTTGTTAAATAAATTTCAAATATTCTATTTTATATAGTTCTGACTATTCTGATATTTTAGAAAAAATATTTTAACAGAAATTGTTTTCTATTACTATTTATTATTGTTTTATAATTATTGTTTCTATTTATTCTATTTCAGTTAATTTTAATTTTTAGAAACTGATTTTTTTTTCGAATCTATATTTACAGTTATTTTTTATAAATAATTATTTCAGTATCTATTTTTCCGATTATAGAAACAATTTTTGGAAATTCTATTATAATATTCAAAATTATATTTCTGAAATAATTTAGAAACTAAAATTCGAAAATAATTAACTATATCAGTTTCTAAAACAATATAGTCAATTTAATTTATCTGTAAAAAAAATCGGTTTTTAACAATCTGTTTTTTAATTTTTTTATATAAAATTGAAATCTTTTTTTTTCCAGAATTTTAGTATTTTCAGAAATATTTTTTTATTTTGAATTTTTGTATTTTTTTGTTTCAATAGTATTTTTTTCTATAATCGATCAATTGTAGTATATAATTTTTTTTAGTTGTAGTTTTTTGTTTTATAATTAAAAAAACTATAATAGTAATTAATTTTTTAAATAATATATATTTGTAAATATTAGTATTCCAATTATTTTGAATATTTTTTCTATTCAATATATTTTTATATTTAAATTTATATTTAGTATTATTTCCGGAAATTTTAGATAATTTATTTTAGTCTGTTTCTATTTGATTTTTTTCAATAATATATTTTATAATTATTTTTTTTCTATTTATTTATAGTATATATTATTGTATCTAAATCTATTCTATTCTATTTAAATAAATATAGATAAATCTGAATATCAAAATAGTAAATTATCTATATCAAAAACTTTTCTAATTTTTTCGGAATATTTTAAACTGATTTTCGATTATTTCAATATATTCTGTATTATAAAAAATATCTATAACTGTTTCAGATTTTTTATTTTTCTTTTCAGTAATCTAAATCTATTGATAATATTTTGTAGTATACAACTATTTAATTTTTCTAAAATATATATTCTAAATAGATAGAATTCCAGAATCCAGTACAGTCCAAACTATTTATATTCAAATTTTTTTCTATTTTTGTTCTGTATTAATATTCAGATATTTTTCTGGAAATTGATTTTTGTAACTAAACTGTTATATATATAGTTTATTCTGATTGGATAGTTAAACAATAATTTATTTATTTTGATTTATATATTCAACAGAATTTTTAGTTTTTCAGTCCGGTCTGTAGTTAGACTAAATATTATTAAATTGTTATTATCCGATATACAAAAATATATTTTATATATTAGATAGTAAAAACTATATTCTATATTTATATACTATTGGATCTATACAATAAATATTGCTGTATTCAAATATAAATTTTATAATTTAATAGATTTGTTTATTAACAGTTTTGTAAAAATATTATTGATCAGACTATTAAAATTTTCGATTTTTCTGTTGATTTATTAGATAGAAAAATATTGTTATACAATATTTTGTATTTAAATATTTGAAATAATATTCAATAGTTTCTGATATAAAACTGATATTTCAATCTGAAATTAATTCAATTAATATACTGTAATTTATTAATAAATATTTATATAAAAAACAATCGATATTTTTTTTATTTTTTTTTCTATAGTTTTAATAATAGATCAATTAATAATATAGTCAATAATTATAAAAGTCTATTTATTACTATTTAATATAATTAATAACTGTCTGATAAAATCTATATTCTACTACTAAAAAAATAGTAGATCTATTATAATTATATATTATACTATTTTTTTTTCGAATAATTTCCGGAAATTCTGCAATATCTGGTAAATCAAATATAATTATATTGTTTATTCTATATTTTATTTTAACTGTAGTTATTATATATATAGTTAAATAATATTCAATAAATCTGGAAAATCTAGATATCTATATTTTCTGTATAAATAATACAAAAAATCTCTACAGAAAACAGTTTCTAAAAACAGAATAAAAGTTCTATTATTGTAAATAAAAATTAGTTAACAATTTTTTATTTTAGTATCCAATTTTGTCTAAAAATTCAAATTTGTAATAAATTGGAATACTATCTAGACAACAAATTTATTAACTGATATTTTTTTTAAAAAAAAAAATCAGTAATTATCAATCAATTTTTTTCGGAGATTTTTATTATAGTTTATAAAAAATCAGAAATTATTTATATAGTAGTAAAAACAATATTCTATATCAGTTAGAATTTCAATATATTTATAGAATTATTTTCGATAAAATTAGATCTGTAATTTAATATATCAGAAATTACTATATCCGATTTTTTATAGTACTAAATAATTAGACTATATTTTTGAAATTTATAAATCTACTATATTAATTGTTTACTATAAATTTTTATTGTTTATAAATATTTTAGTTTTTTGTAATTAATTATAATAATAATTTGGATACTGTTTTCGATATATTGATTTTATTTATATAATATTTTTTTAATAATTAGAAATTTTTTTTTATATATAGAATAATTCAGTTTAGTATTCTAAAAATTTTTCTGTCGAATATAATTGAATATAGTTATCTGTTTTTTTTGTAACAATATTATTTCGATAATCTATTTAAATATATTTATTTCAATAGTAAATAATTTAGAATAATTTATCTAAATAAAAACCGGAATTTTGATAAATTTTTTTTAAAATATAGAAAATATTTTTATATATAACTGTTCAATTAATTGAACAAAATTTTTGATATTATAATATTCTATTAGATTTTTTGAATAGATTGTATAATAATATACAAATATATATAAAATTACAAATAAAATATCAATAATAAATTACAAAATCTATAAATTAATAAATTTTATATATATTAATCAATTTTGATTATAACTTTACAATATCAATTCTAACAGAAATAGAATATATTTTTCTATTATTAATAATACAACTATAGAATTTCGATTTATATATAATAATCAAATATTTATATAATTGAACAATTAGCTGATTTTTCTATAGTATATTTAATATAATTTATAAATATTTTCGATATTTATCAATATTCTGGAAATAGATAAATATATTGTTTAGATATATTATTATAAACTGATTTAAATAAAATTAAAATATTTTATTTATAATTATCTGAAAAATTATAGAAATATTAGTATATTTTGAATAATATTATAAATTATTTATATTTATTTCAAATAGTATTAAATATAGTTTCAGAAATAGAATTTTAATCTATATAAATCTGTCAGTATTCTAATATAAAATCAATTTTTGATAATATTTTAAATATATCTATATAATTCAATAATTTTTGAATTTTCAGTAAAAAATATCTATTTTTTTTCAGATAAACAATTCAATATATAATAATCGATATATATATACTATAATTTATTAAATTTATAAATAAAAATAATCGGAATATTTTAAATATTTAAAAATAGCTGAATTAGATTTTTACAGAACAGATTTTCAATTCAATATTTCTATTTACAGAATTTTTATTTAATAAAAAATATATATTGATATTGATTGAAAAAATATTTTCTGTATTGATTTTATAAAAAATAGATCAATCTAGAAAAAAATTAGATAATAACAATTTTTGAAATATATCCGGATAAAAATATATAATTTTTTGGATATTCGAATCTGTATATTGAAATAATTTATTATTTATAATTTATTTATTTTTTTCGATTATTTATATAATAAAAAATATAGATTTATACAGTTTTTTTGATAAAATTTTTATTGTTTATCTAATATTTATTAAATTGAAAATAAAATTGTTCGGAAAAATAGAATTGTAATTAAAAATAATATTAATTATATAAATTCGATAGTAATTTTATAATTTTATTTTAGAAATTGTTCAATTAATTTACAGATTCCGATATTTGAAAAAAAAATTTTAATACAAACTGATAATCTGGAAAATCTAGAATCTATATTTTCAGATAATTTTATTATATTTCTAAAACTATAGATATATATATTACAGCTGTAATATATAGAATTCAATAATCTAATATACAAATTTGGAAAACTATTCCGAAATATTCAAATATATTATATAGTATCTATTTTAATATTTTCAAAAAAATAAAAATATATAAAATTCTATTATTCAATAGTATATAAACAGTTACAGTATTTTTCAATAATTCAATTATAGTACAGTAAAATAATAATAAATTTTCTATAATTAACAGTAAAATCTGAATTCAAAATCTGAAAATATATAGATTCAGAAAATCCAGAAATTCTGGAACAGCAAAAATCTTTTTAGATAATTAATAAATATTTCAATATTATTAGATTTTTCTAGTTTTTCGATTTTTTTCTGACTGTATTTAATTAATTAAACTATATTTTTTGTATTCGATATTTATAATATATATATCTATATTGTTTACAGTAAAAATATATAATATTTATATAAAATTGTTTTGATTAAAATTTTTCTAAAATTACAGATATAATATTTAGATCTATAGAATTATTATTATCTGTAATTGATTTGTAATTAATATAATCGATAATTATTGTACTATATTTATAGATAATAAATTGTTCAACAATTTTATTTAGTATATTTAATTATTTATATTTTTTTTCTATTTCTGTTATAAATTTGTTTTTATATTTATAAAAACAAATTGAATAAAAATATTTTCTGTAATTATAATATTTTTATAATTAGTAATAGTATTCTGTTTATTGATAATATATTCTATAAATAATTAATTATTTTTCTATAATATCCGAATAATTTTTTTCTATTTTTTAATTTTTTTTAAAATATTTATCAAATTTTTGTAAAAATCAGTATTTAAAATTTTTTCAAATAATAATCAGATTTTCAAAAACTAGATTTTGTTGTTTTTTGTATATAATCTATATATTATTAATATATTTAATAAATATTCTATAAATATATATAATTTTATTTTTGTTTTTCAATATAGTTATTACAAAATATTTAATCTCAATAAAAAATTGTTTATAATTATATAGAAATTAATATATAGTATTATAAAAAACTGTATTATTATAATTATAAATAGATTTGTTTTTTTTAATAAAAATTTTTGATTTTATTCTATATCAATTAATTTAATAAATACAAAATCGGAGATTTCTATTCTAATACAGTTATTTTTACAATAATCAGATTTATATTTTCGATAAACTATATAAACTGTTTTATTATCTAAATATATCTAATTGTATAATTTTCAGAATTATCAAAAAATATTCAGTAATTTTAAATTATATCAGAAAAAAAAACAATAGAATCTATTCAATATTAGAACTGAAAAAATAAAAAATTTAAATATTTTGTTAAAATATTATAAATAATTGATAGTATCTAATACAAATAATTTTTTAGATTGAAAATATAATATTGACCGGAAATATTTGGATCTGATCGACTATATTTTTTTTTATTTATTTCCAGACCGATATTATTTATTTTATTTTCTGATACCGGTAGTAGAAAATCCCAATTTTTTTTCTATTTTTAGTCGGAAAAATATATTTATAGTATATTATTCCAAATATTTCGATCAATTATATCTATTGATATTGTTATCAATTATTATATTACTGATATAAATTAATATAATTATATAATTTATTCAAAATTCGGAATATCAAATTGATTTAGTTTTGCAACTGTATCTATTGTACTCCAATAGTATTGTCTCTGGTATAATATAGATATTGATAAAAGAAATAACAACAATATCTGTTTATAGATTTTCTCAATCAGAATTTTGCTGTTCTGGTAAAAAACAGAACAGATTTTTTTATTTGTAGTTGCGGCGATAAAATTTTTTTCGGATCAACCGTAGAAAATTGATTTTAGTATAATATACTACTATATAGAATCTGAGAAATAAAATTGTATATTTTGATATTGTATTCGGCTAGCAGTATTATATACAAATAGATAAATATATATCCGTTCGGTTATATACGGATATTCTGGTATTCAGAATATCTGTACGGTAGCCGTAATCTATCAAGATAGTAGTTCCAGAATCTCAAATATATTAGAAATCTGTATAATAATTTTTAATATATATAAAAATTAGACAGTCGATATATTTTTTTGATTATATAGTATATATACTGAATATATATATTAAATATAGAATTTAGAAATTATTTTGAAATTCTATAATTCTATCAGTTCTGCCAAAAATATTTTCAATATATATTGATTTTTTATAAAATTTATATTAAATAGATATTCAAAAAAATTTGTTGATTATAAAATATTGATATATTTAATTTAATTGTAAATATCAGAAATATTTAAAAAACCGAAAATTTTGATTAACTGATAACTAATTATATTATATTATATAATTATTTATAAAAATAATTACTTTGTGGATAATAAAATAATTAGTCAAAAACAGTTTTTTTTATTAATATTGAAATACAATTCTGAACTAAATTCTAATAAATTGAAAATATATATTAATTATATATTCAAAAAACAAAATTAAATTCTATATTTTTAAAATAATTGAAAAAAAAGTAAACAATATATTGATTATAGATAAATTTCGATCTGATAATCAATAAATACTGTTTTATATATTAGTTGATTGATATATTAATAAAAATTAATTGTATTAATATTTTATACTATCAACAATATTTAAAACAGTTCTGGAAATCCAATAATCTATATAAAATTATTGAACTACTATTTATATTAATAAAATTATCGGATTTATTTAAATTGAATATCAATTCTGATTCACTTTCAGTACTATTGTATATATTTTTTTTATTTATCAGAATTCTATTTATTATAATTTTATTTATATAAAAATTCTGTTTTCAATTAAAAGATTTTTCTATTCAATTAATCTGATTAGAAAAAAATTTTGATTTTTAAACAAAAAATTCAAAAATTATAAATATAGAGAAAATTTATTACAAAATCTGTAATAGATTGATATTATTCAGTCAAATTGAATATATACTAAATATTATTATATTATTAGTAAAATTATTACTACTGCTGTTTCTATTATTATTACTATTACTATTACTATCCTTACTACTAACCGTCTAGTTATTAGTTTATCATTCTATCTCTACTCTCGACTATATCTGCTCATATCTTTGTATACTCCGTACCATCTTGATGTGATCAACTTTCTCTCCTTTCTTCCTCTGCATACACTTCCAAATAAGATCTAGTTCCCCCTAGTCTGCCCCAGCGAAGTCCGCTAGAAGGAAACATGGCCGCGCCAGAAGGCCCCCGTCAATCCTGGTGGATCCACAACGTGCCTTTTTTCCTCGTCCCTGCGCCCACGACTCCTGGTGGATACGAAGCCCGCTATGCCGATCTGAATCGTAATTTCTTCTGTTTTTCTCTTCGGTTTCTACCATTACGCTTTCTGGAAGATGCTCAAGATATCCCAGTAAATTGCCTAAACGATGCTTCACATATTCCACTACATAATTTGAATTTCTTCATCTTCGTATATCGAGTCTACCATGTACGTATACTTCCGTTAGGCCGCTGTCACTACCCAACCTTTCCAACTTCTTCTCACCTCCTCCCTCTCTCCTGGACGGTGAAACGAGCTACCGAAACTCTACAACCATCAAGTAGGCAAAATGACGCAAGACTATGATCGGGCAGATGTGGATACCCTCCCCCAGCGCCTGCATGAAAGGAGATTGGCGGAGGATGGGCATAAAAGAAAGCGCCTGCAAAAAGGTAGCCTCTCATCCACCATCCCCTACGTACATGGGCTGTCAAAAACAACGTGTATCCGGAAATCCGGAAAATATCCCCTTTCTGCTGCTGCCGCTTCTGCTGCACAGAGAGACAAAAAGGGGGGGGGGGGCTTTTCTAGAAACGGGACAAGTGGACATGATGACATGCATGTCTCTCCTGGTGATGGTGCGACAACGAGTGACAAAAGATTATGCAATTGGACGATGAAGCAAATACTGTATCGGAGTATTGTACTATGATCTTCAAATGCGGGTTGTGGACAAAGGGATGTGCTTCACCATCTCGATAGTCTGTTCCCACTATCCCACTATTTGCTAACCAACTCGGACGGCGGAAGACTAAATTGATCCATGCGTTTCCTTCTAGAAGGTTTCGATGGGCCCCTTCCTTTTTTTTCCCCCTTCCCCTCTTCTACGGAGTACGATTTACGGAGTACGGAAGATGAACGACCTCTTCCGGTAAATCTGCAAATCTACACGGGACGCCTGGCGGCTCCTGACATCTTCTTGGTGAAACAACGAACATCTGCTCATTCTGTTGCCCTCCCTGAACATCGTGCAACCTCTCCCCGAGGCCACATACGGCATATGGAACACGGAGAAGATGGTCTAACCTTTTTGTACACACATACAGTATCAATATTTCTCCTTCCACGACTTGCGAGCCTTGTGGTGAGATTTCCTGACGATCTATCTAACCCCCAAGTGGATCCCCTTGTCCGGCGTCGGTAATTAAATCCCCATCTCGTCCATGCCCCCTTTTCCCTTCTGGGGGCACGCTAAGAGACGCCGGCCGAGTTCAGCCTCTAGATAATCCACTTCACTGCCACACAGACGGGATAGAGGGCTGAATGATCGCTCTTCACTGGTCCCGCCAAGCCTTCTCCTGACCTTCTGGAAGGCCACCAGAAGGATTTCGAAGGTCTATGGAAGCAATCTTAAGGGGGTAAACAGTGATCATTGTTTACTTCCTTCTCTCCCCCCATCTTACACGGATGCACTGGATCCAAGCCTTACCTTGCACATCGTATGTGAACTCCACCGGCCGGGTCCCGGGGAGAACTTGATTCTCCGGGCCATTCGGAGTACAGGAATGACATTGTATTCATCGTAATCTTGCTTTGTTTATTTACCTACTCCGTAGTGCCCCGAACAAGCTCGACCCGGGTTGGATCGAGACTACCCATGAAAGAAAAAGGGAGAAAAGGGGGCTTGATGGAGAGGGGGAAGGGGGAGGAGAAAGTTCTAGTGGTTGGGCACCGGAACAACCAGTCTTGTCGATTGGTCCAACCTCCTTGGATACTTCCTATTCTTTGTCGTGATCAACTTTGTTTCCCCTCTTCTACACCCCCCTGGTAACCGTTAGTACCGCCACTGAGGAACGAGCTCCAGCTACAGCTTCGTCTCCCGGTCCTCCCGGAGACCTTCCCAAGATTGGTGGCCAGTCCGCCAACTGGGGTAAAGGGAATACTATAGATGTACGGAGTATGTACTACATATACAGGTACAACCCGAATGACGAAGATGAAGAAAGCCACATCTGCACCCCATATCAACCACTGAGGAATAGACTCGAGAACAGGGAAGTTACTTTAGTTCCGGGGCAGAAACCGCAATTAAAAAAAATATAGATAAAAAAAAAAACCTGGTCTCAAAATTAAGACGAGCCAATCACATCTGGTATAATCAGCATCGCGCAGTACCAACTGCCAGCACCAGCAATGCAAAATGCCTAACAGGTCCTCAGATACGCCGGCAACATCCGCCTCTGCAGCTTTCGATTGGCTGTTCGCCCGACACACTGCCCACATGGTTGTGGCTGAGACGTGTCTTGGTGTATCAAAACCGCGCTAGTCTCCATATTTCTATTAGTAGAACAAGGAATTACCCCTGGACACGCGTGGCACAATCCCTTTGTTATTTCAAGTTGATCGATACTATCAGTATACTTGCTGCGTAATGCATCATTCTCTTATTCCATAAGTGTACTTCGCAGATTTAATAACATAAACATGATCAACCATAAGCCCATGCTCATCTTCCTCAACGGTCACGCTTGGACCAGCGACCCCTGGATGATGTCACTGGGGAAATCGTGCACTGGCCCCGTTCATCTTCCATCGTGACCCATTTCATATCAAATAGTTCGAATCAACCCACTCCATCGATCGGCCCTTCTTCATTTCGCTAATCGGACTTTCGTTTGAGAAATTTCAGAGCGGGAGTGGACACGCAGGTACCTCACTGTACCTCGCAAGATGCAGTGTCGATGCATGAACAATTGCGTAAAGAAAAAGCAATTATCAACTTGTACCTACATGGTTTAGATCTGAGCCACCGATTTCTATCGCATGTGGCGTCTTCTATAAAAATACGAAAAGAAGAAAAGAAAGTAAGGATTTTATCTGATCCCGCTGTCTCGCAGCCGTCCCGTCGTGAAGCCTTTCCATTTTAGGATATTCCTACATCATACTCCGTACTATCTTCATGCAAGATGAAATTTGCCATGGATAATCATACACCCGGTGAATCCAGAATCAGAAATATCATGGCGGCATCTCGCGACGTAGTGTAATAGCCACAAAGACTGCACCGGTGACATTCACTCTTCTACACCATGACGCTAAAAACGCCATGACAATAAGTGGGCTTGTTATTATAGCTCAGAACTGAGTCGATTCAGAGACAATTGAAATTGAATCTGGGATCGTAGTTGCGCACGGTCATCTTGTAGATCTATTTGTATGCGTCGGACGTACGGAGGATGAAGTTCTCAGTTTCGAGGGTTGAGTTTGGTCACGGAGTTTGGAGTACGGAGGACATTGGTAAAATTGTTGTTGGTTTGGCTAAATGAGACATGTTTTTTTGGACTCCATCAAGAGCTTGATGAAACTACCTCATCAAATTTTGTTGGTTGGGGATCCTCAGTCTCATCTCTTAGCCGATTCCGATCTCAAGGTTGAGAAGGGCTAATTTCTTCGAAAACGTAATTAGTGTTGGAGACTTGCCTGTTTCCTGTTCTGTTCTGTCCGGATGTTAGTACATTATTGTAATAGCAGCAAATAATCTCGAGGTGAAAAAATTATTATGACTTGAGATGAGATCGAATTCAAGTCCCAGAGCTTCGAAGACTACCTTATATCTGATACTTTCAGAGGTATTTTTGCGTGATCAGATATGTCGTAGGTAGGACATACCTATGTCTATATAGGTATACAGAGCTAGAATTTGGAAAGCAGGTAGATAATAGGTATTATCTATCCACTTTATCCTGTTCTCACGAGAAATGCTCCAACAAAGTTCTCCTGGAAAGCACTATCATGAAACCGTCATGAGGTAGTCGATATAGATCATTCCACCCGGTTGTGCTTCTATTGAGTTTTGCCAATCTTCTTGCTAGTATTAGTAGCGATAGAGACCTCCATGTACCAGGATTCTGGGACTATACCTCTGGAGCAATCCCAATGTCGCTTTAGATGGAAAACCTTGGAGAATCTAGAAATACACGACCTGTCCTGCCAGGCCGCGACGAGGGCGGGTCATCTTTCAAGCATGCGAATCTCATCCCAGGTGGGATGCACCCCAAGGAACTTTGAAGAAACCAATTTCATTCGACGATACATGACATTTCTGGTTTCACCACCCAGCAGTAGACAGAATGTTTATGATACTGACGAAGCTTCTCTGTGCATGGAAGTAACTACTACTAATCACACCTGTGATTAGTTTTACTAAACCGCCCTCCTCTGATGTCTTACTGTCCTTCATGTTTTTATTGCTATTGAGAGATAACTCGGAAGCCCCGATTTCGATTATCTATTTTGCCTATTAAGGAGCCTATTACACAGCAGTAAATACCATTTATTAAGCACCGGTTCAAACCAAGTATACGGGCTGAAATGCGGAAACATACACTTTCTTACTCATACCCGTGGACATCGGGTGAAATTGGCACACCAAGCTACTAGTAAAAGTTGATTGCTACCACCGGGGCAGCGTACATATACCACGTAGTACAGGGTGACACGGAAGAACGTCACCCAGAGTAACTTGAGAGATCATTTGTTGAGCAACTGCATGTATTCCATGTCACATTAAGTCCGTCCCCAGAACATTATAACAGTGTAGACATAAAGGTGTATCACCGATCTATAAACAAGAACCCCATGCAAAGAGCCCAAGACCAAGCGCCGGACTGATGAAATGGGAGACAAGAGACCGATAGCAATTGAGAAACGGTCGAACTTGACCCCAATGACCCAAAAAGGTAGCAATGCAAAGAAAGGAAGCGTATATAAAGTAGAACATCAGAAACGCTAAGTCGTTTCATCACCGCTTTCGCCATGAAAGCTCTAAGACCTTGTCGCCATCCTTGTCACGCAGGATGTACCATTGTGTCACGCGGCCGTTAGGTTCGCTCAAGGCATCTGTCAATTGATAGCTAACCTTGTCATCGTCTTTACGGCGGAGCGGTCCGAGTTCGTGCAGGTAAGACTCATCTGTAGCGCCATTGTGCGGTTCCCAGGTCATTTCCATTGCAATGTCCCCAGGTTCTGTGGGAAGCGAATACTTAATCACGGAGAACCCGTTGGTTAGAATCCAACCATCGGAAAACTGCCATTGGCGTAACAAGCAAGTTTCGCCACAGAGGTCAGAGATAACACTCAGCTTGGGCATGTCGGCCGTGAACCAAGATTTCCAGTGGTGAACCGATAGAGGAGCCTCACGGCCTGACTCAAAGAAACCCGAAGCATCCTTCATCAGATCCAGCTGGTGTAGGCGGTGGTCCACAGTCAGGCGCGTTGTGGTATATTGATAGATGCAATTGGCAATACGGCGGTCGCCGGTGAAGGTCATCTGCTGGCACTCGTCGTATACAGTACCGAGGTCGGTCAGCAGAGGTCGCGATAAGAAAACGCCAGCGCCTCCAAATGCAATCATTCCAAATACGGCAATCTGGGGAAGTCCTTCCGACAGACCGCCGATATAGTAGGACTTCGTATCGTCGTATTCGGCCAAAGCATCAACTAGTGCGGGCATGGAGAGGAAAAAAGTGTCATCATCAATAATGCAGCCCCATTTGGTCTGTTCTCGCATGTTTCCCTCTAAGATGGAGATGAGTGCAAAATATCGGTGTAGGTAGTCGTCCTCGGATTCCGTGACGAACAGGTTGATGCCCATGTTCTCCGCCTTAATCTTAACCTGCTGAAGCGCTACTTTCGTCTCGTCCGGCTCAATCAACGCAAAGATCCGAGTTCGCGTGTAGCCAGCCCAATGAGCAAATTGATCAAGGGACTCATTCAACCTTGAAACAGTAGTCGCCACACCAAAGTCGATGTGCGATGCGTCGACAGTCTTGGGAGGTACAGGCACCTGGAGAGTAAGCGGAGTTGAGATTGAGCAGCCATCTTGCACCAATTCAGTTTCTTGACTGAAAGGTCCCTGCAGTTTCGTATCCCATAGTGGCTGCTCGACTTTTTGTTTAATCGCAAGCGGATCCGAGTTGGTTTCCACCACAATCTCCCTGCGGGTATAGTCGGCCAACTTTTTAATATCCAAACGATGTAACATGTCGGCATCGGGATCGCATTTAACTTGAGAGGAAATGGTGATGTTGGAGTGGGCACGTAGCGGGGTGGCGTGATGCTTCGGAGACGGCCAGAGCAATGTCGCAAAGCCAGCGACAGCTAGGAAGATGACAACGAAACGCAGCATTCTCTTCCAGGCCCATGAGGCCGGGATGACTCCTTCCCGGTTGAACAGCATGGTTTGTGCTCCTGGGGCGAGACTTTCAATCCCGGCGGAATCTTATGTACTTGTACGCAAGAGTCACCTGGAGAATATCCGCATTGCGCAGAGAGGCGCGCGGAAAGAAGTCAAACAGAAGGACCTGGGATCCACGGGGAAGGGAGGATATGTACCGAGGAGGAGGAATGGAGAAGAAGGATGGGAGAGGGCGAAAATCCTCCAACGCGAAAAGATGGACACGAGACGGGAGAGCGAGAGACGATCGCAGTTCCATGGGAATTCAACAGGGGCATGACGTGGGGTCACGTGTGCATGTAACTGTATACACATATGATGGAGGATAATGACTACGTGATTGATAGCATCTCGTGATTATTGATAATATAAATAAATAGATATCATGATCGGATTCCACTATAGTATTACTGGATACTCGTAGAATATTATCGTACATCTATACCTACAGTGATGGTATTCTGCTGTACTGTACATTGTAGAGACATAGCCGATGCCAAGCCGTCCGCCAACGTCCTGCCCTTCTCACTCGCTCTCCACCCGCTGCTCAGCTCCACGTCCACGCGTCACCACGCCCGGTTGCGGACCATATGCTACCAAGACACTAACTTGGACCCCAAGGCTCTCTCCATATACCCCCGCAGCCAAGTCATGATCTCGATAAAGAAAAAGACGAGAGACTAGATATTGTATCTTGGATTCCGAAGTACAGTCATAGCTCATCGGAAATTTCTATGCCTTCACGCAATCTTAGTTACTCCGAAGATCGACCTGCAGATCTGACCCCTGCCCCCTGTGCTCGACCCGCTCACCGAGCTTGCACTGGGTCTCAAGGATTTCTAACTTAGTGCTAGTCGCAAGGCTGATCGTTCCAAGACTTTTCAGGGTTCAGGGTCCAACCGGGTGAACAGGGCGAACCAAGACTAACCAATCAACCACTCTTATCAGAAATGTACATGTGTGTCCGAGGAGGAGTGAATAGACTTTGTGGTCACAATTTCTCGGGCTTTTTTTTTTAAATAACCTCTTCGGTATTTTCCTCGTGTTGAAGCTGCTTGTACCCGCTCTTCTTCCCCGGCCACGAAGGTCTCAGGGTCCCACCGGTGATAAAACCGAGAGCCATTGTCAAGATGAATGTTAGGATAAACCACAATACCACGGGAACTTGAATATGCGCGACAATATCCTCCGCATATGAGTCTGTCTTTACCCAAATGCCTGGCCGGACAGTGTCTTCAATGTTTGATCGCCCTAACACGACACCCTTTCCGTCTAGAGCTTCCACGCTGATTTTCTTCTTGTAACCATCATACATGAACTCGGTCTCGAAGCCTTGACGTTGCACTTCGCCCAATGAGATCTCACTGTCCTTCTCATGAGAGTAAAATCTCCACGAAGCAACCTCTGTAGCCCATTCCAGCTCACATGGCAAGCAGTTGTCGCCCCCGACTGCTTACGCCCGTAGGCAAATGATCGCACTGTAGGAGGATATGACGGCCTTCCAACAAACTCATGCTTATATACACGGCAACTTGCAAAGCGATCCGTGGCGAATCTTGCCTCAAGGACTGGCTTACCATCTAGGCCGTACTCTGTAATATAACCTCCCTGGCTCCAATTAACAAGCCTGGAGCCGTTGGGGAGTGTATGGACATTGCCCATCCTCCTGGTAAGCCTTCTATCTGGCCGGTCATACTGAGAGAGTATGGTAGCAGTCATAGGCAACGCAGCAGTGTGTAGCGAAATGATCAATGCTGAAGAATATGAGGCGCTTTGGGCTACATTGCTGGCGGCATTGTTGATGAACGAGATGATAGTATGTGTGCGGTTTGATTCCAAAAATCGTGCGTCATGCTGTTTGGAGAAGTTGAATCCCCCTTCATGGACGAAGTCACTTGTCTTCCCTCCGAACCGCCATATAATCTCTCCGTTAATTCCGGATATCTTATAGATTGTGTCAGTATGTCTTGCTGAGACAAGATAGTCTCCATCAGTATTTTTGTCGACCGAATTCATGTGCCTATATGAATTAGCAACGAATGGAGAATTGATCATTTGGCTTGGGGTCTGTACTCACATAAAGTTGAAAGCCTCGCTCTCATCCAATATAGGCCCGGTCCTTTCTGCCATCAGAGTGGTCTCACCCAGAGATACTCGAGGAAGAGAGTCCCATTCGAAAGAACTTTGCCGGTCTTGGAATCCACCTCTTGAAAGCCTGTGACAATAACGGGATAATTCTTGTATGGCAATCCGATTTCAACCAGGTCAAGATACTTCGCTCCCTCCGTAATTACCAGCATTTTCCGTCCATTTTCGATATGATTGAATTCATGAAAGTTCAATCGCATCGTGGAATTGTCGGCCTGGATGCGTGTCCGATTTTGATAACTGAAATCAAAAAGCTCGCTAATATCAAGGTGGGCGCCCTTCTTGAATGAGACTGGCGTATCCAAGAGAGATAAGATTTGTTTTCAATCATTGCAAGTCGAAAATCAAACGTGTTGTTATTCTGAACGATGCATGCGCCACTCCATATCAGATCCTTGAACCATCAGCATATACTAGTATCAGCGTCTTTCAGGGAATATTCGCACGTACACCGAAGGCATCGTAAATAGTTGGTCCGGCTTGACACGGAACATAATATGCAGGACTTGCTACAAGTGGCTCCTGTGTGCGATGAAATATGGTGCCATAAAGTAATATCCTTGCGAAGTCTTTTGAGCATCGTGGATAGAGACATTAAGGATTGGGCTCTTAATCTCAGGGTGCTGCAAAACATTTACTTAGCGTCCAAACATGGTAAATATTGATGTCGAGCCATCGAACTTACAGTTACAAAGTGATTGAAGCCGCTCGAGTGTCCATATTGCGGAAATTCAGAGTCCCTCCCTCTACATATACTAGATACCAGCCCCTAGATGTGCCTTTAGATCATCATTAAAATAAAATGGACACCGTTAAGATGGTATGCTGCTGAGCGGCTCAGGTAGCGCAAGGGTCAGAGTGATCTGCGAAACAAAAGCATTTTTTGGAAGATTTCCAGACCTGTCAAAATCACAACATCATAAATCGTATTTAGCACGCAATCAATTTCCTCTTTGAGGTAACTGGTCTTGTGCCATTTCCAGCTAACACTTAGAGCCTATCTCAAAGTCGTTGAGAACTTCAACGGCTACTTGAGTCGAGGATCGTAGCTCAGAAGCCAACAGAGAAAGTATTCTCAAGCCTTGCCGATCCAGGGCAATTGTGGCATTCCTGTGCCAATGCCTAGATAAACATATAAGGTCTCCGAAAAAAAGCTGGGATCACTTGAAGAATGACTGTATTACAGTCTGTGCATCCATGTAACAACCATCATGATTGTCACCGTATAGCAATCACTCATGTGACATGAGTGATGAATCGAACAATCAGCACAGGTTTCCTGTGTACCAGCTAGTGGCTCAAGATGAGAGCTAAGAAAGACATGTCGGACATGCCAATATAGTTTCTCTCGAATTTTGGTGAAAGAATACGGGATATATATTCCGGCCAGTCAGGCACTGGCTTTAGTTGCCGAAGCGCCTGAGTATATTCTCAATATGCCAGATACCAACCTGCGTCTTCCTAGTCAAGGATTTTTGTAACATGGCCTTCTTCAACGAGGATATTCCGTGGAGAGATATCGGCAAGAGTAAAAACAATTCCATGATCATCCGTAAGTGCATATTTAGCATAATGCCGTAGTAAATCTGGTGCTGACTGAACAAGATCTCCCAAAATAAATTCGTTGAATTGTTGTTCAGTATCAAATGGACCGCCTTCCATAGATATACGTCGCCCAATTATCGCCTTCCCACGATCGACAGCTCCAATATAATCCCCCTTTAAACCGCGTAGTTGATTTATATAGGAACGGAGTTCGTTGGCAATGGAAATCTTTTGATTGGAATCCAAAATTTTCCAAGTTTCATCAAGTCATTTGCCAGGCATATAGTCCATCGTAATAGCCACGGCTTTTTGTCCTCCCAGCGAACATCATGGACTTTGGGTACAGGGATCGTAGTATTTGCTGCAATGAAACAAGTGTTCTTCGTGTGAGCGGAGATTGCCCGATTTCATGACCAGATCTTCGCCCACTCGGACGACTGTGCTACCGAACAATTAATGTAGTATCTCCCCCTCTGGATGACTCTTTGTATCCATATTTCTTGTTTTCAGAAGGATAGGTAGAAGGAGGAAATCAGATAATGAATTAGGAGCAAATCAGTCTCGCCCCGAAGTAGTATAGTATATAGACACACGTGACATTACGGCGGGGCAGTGCGGTGCAATGCGCAAGACTGCCCGATGGGGAAGGATGGATTCCGCACACTCTGGTCTTGCGGAGGTGGAGATTCAACGGAGGTTTGCGCAAATACCCCCAGCCATCTTGATACAAATCATCTACTATCAGTGCGACCTATCTGTACGATCTCGATTGATTCAGATTTCTCTTGTGCAGCCCCGCCATGGTCGCGCAATCGCTGAGCTCGCTCCTACAGCGGGCGACGATTGACGATCACGAGGAAGTTCTCAAAGCCTGCAGCGACTCTCTTTCCAAGAATCAGTCCGACCTACACGCTCATCATATTAGGCTGATTGCCTTGCTGAAACTTGATCGCTACGAAGATGCCCTTCGCATCCTTGAGGCCGGAGGCGATGATCTGAAGAAGCGGGCGAGCTTCGAATACGCATATTCATTGTACAAGATTGGGAAGTTGGACGAGTCCCTTGATGTCTTATCTCGGTCTGAGAAGACCCGTGGCGTGAACCACCTTGAAGCGCAGGTGGTATGTTACCAAGAATCGAAACTTGTAAATCATTGGCCATTGCTAATCGTCTTTCTCCGAATAGAGTTATCGGGCTGAGCAGTTCCGCCGTGCCGCCAGTCTCTACGAAAAATTGTCCCAAGATAAGGAATCCCATCGCCATGAGGAAAACGACCTGAGCATCAATTCGTGGGCTACCGATGCCCAGCTCCAGTGGAAGGGAGAACCGGAATATGTCCGCCACGAGAGGCCATCGAGAGAGGATCTGGAGTCTTTTGAGACAACATTCAATGCTGCTTGCTTGAACATTGCGAGGGGAGCTTTACCCCAGGGCGAAGTTCTTTTGAACAGAGCAAAGAGTGGGTTTCTATGAAGTGTGTTTCATCCTCGATTGTATTCTGACTGTTATACAGATATTTGTCAGACATCGGAGGAGCTCACACCTGAAGAGCGCGCTGCAGAGATGCTTCCAATTGCGGTACAGCATCTTTACGTGCTGATTCGATTGGGCAAGAATGAAGAGGCAGAGTCACTGCTGAAGGAAATTTCCGTGGACGAGTGAGTTGACCAGAGCTATTACCTCTGTTGGCAGTATATGCTTACCGTTAACTTAGAATCTCTGAACTCTCGACGAAGAAGATTGCCCGAAACAACATCGTCTTGGCCAACCAATCTGCAGTCAATCCTTTCATCTTGTATAAGTCCCTGCACTCCACACCAGACGCCATCAACAATGATCGCTTGTTCGATTTCCAAGAGAACACTCTGTTGGGTAACACTCACGCCGCAGACCTTCTTGTTCAAAAGTATGATGGGATGGTTCGGTCAACGGCTAAGGCTCTTTCCAAGAGCTCTTGCCCATCTACCGAGTCGAGCACCAATCTCCTTTCTGTATATAATGCCGCTGGTCATGCAGAGGGTCAAGATGGCGTTAAAGCGCTAAAGAGGATTGTCCCTCTCTTGGAGCGCCGGCCGAAGGACCTAGGACTCCTTTTGACGGTGGTGCAGCTTTATGTTAAGGCTGGTAACACAACTTCTGCCATTACCGCGATGGAACGTTCACTACGCAGCCTCGAAGAGTCTATCTCCGAAGCCGACCAGGACGCGCGTTTCAATCCTGGTCTGCTTAGCGCCCTCGTCTCATTGTATCAGCTCGAGGGACGCAAAGTCCAGATTCGTTCCACCCTGAGCCAAGCTGCTGCATACTGGCAGAAGAAGCCCGAAGCCTCAGCTACTCTCCTCCGTGCCGCCGCAACCTCTCTGCTTCACTCTGACGATAAGGCCGACCTAGTTGCGGCCGGCGAGATTTTCCGATCCCTTCACCAGAAAGATTCTACCGATCGTGTCGCTATCGCCGGCTACGTCGCATCTCAGGCAACTCTGAACTACTCGCAGGTGGAATCACAGCTCGATCGCCTTCCCGCAGTTGGTGAGCTAGTCGGTGATGTCGACATCTCCGCCCTGGAGTCCGCAGGAATCATGCCCTCCGCGTCCATCGCAGCAGCGGCCTTCGCCAAAGCCCGCAAGCGTACCGCGACTGACAAGGATGGACAAATTAAGAAGCGTGTCCGTCACTCCCGTTTGCCCAAGGACTATGACCCGTCAAAGAAGCCTGACCCTGAGCGCTGGCTTCCTCTGCGCGATCGCTCCTCTTACCGTCCTAAGGGCAAGAAGGGCAAGCAACGTGCTGCGGAACGAACCCAAGGTGGTGTTGTTAATGAGAGTCTCGATAGCTCTGCACAGAAGACCACTGGGGGAGGTAATGCTGGATCTAGTAACAAGAATAAGAAAAAGAAGGGGAAGCGGTAGTGGATTGCACTGTTGGTAGTGCACATGTCATGTCTTTGCATAGATGAAACTCGGGCACAAGCCTTGATGCATGAAATTCTTCGCAAATATTACTTCTTTTCTGTAATTTAGTATGCAGACTGTCTTCACATTGATAGGCAGTCCTACTGGTAGGAAGCTCTGACTTTCAAGGTTCATTCGAATTAGAGTGATGTTCTTGATGAACACTTCAAATTAGTTATGACTAACTGATGAATTTGAAATAATCAAATTTATTTGCTCATGTTCTAATCCACATTTCCTATCATAACTGTATAGGAACAACCATGGCATCATTCAGCCTAGTCTTGATTGGCAATTTCCTGAATCAAGCCCTTGACCTTCTCCAGATCCCATTCTTCCAAACCAACCAGATAATTGTCGTCAACCCTCCAAGGATGTGCCAGGGCCTTGTTAGATAGACAATACTGAATCTGCACCACAAAAGTAGCATCACTAATACGACCGGCCTCAAGATCTTCCAAGGCATTCCGTAGAAGAAGCTCCATATCATTATATGTCACCGTCCAATTACCACCCGTAACCTCCTTCGCAATTTCAAATAACTGACTCTGCGACGCGAACATAGAGTGAATGTAGACAGGACGATTGAGAGTTTCCTGTGGATGCAGGAGGACATTGGCAGTTGCTTGACCAATGTCTCTCAACGTTGTCCATGGATGTACATTATTTCCATCGCCAAAGAGCCAAGCTTTCTTTTCGCGAAAGTTGAGACCGGCAAAGCCGGTGGATAGACACCAGTCGAGGAATGCACCGCAGGATACTAGGGTATAAGTCATGCGATTTTTGGCTGCTTGCTTTTTGACTGCTTCGTAAGAGGCTTTTTTCCGGGCGAAGACAGGTAAATCGTGGACTCCTGGTAGTTCTGGGTCGAGTCCGAAGTCACTAGTAATACTAAAGCTCAGAAGGAGTACAGCGTTAGTGAGTATTGCCAAGTTCCTTTTTATAGCGAAGATGAGTCAACGAACAAGCGATAAACACCCGCCTGGGCTGCTGCTTCTATGAAGCGGACAGGCGTTTCAACGTCCGGCGAGGAAGTGCTATCAATGACGGCGTCTTGTCCGACAAGTGCAGCGGTCAATTCATTGAGTGAGGAAAAGTCAACCGTTTTCACTTGAACATCGGCTGGAAAGGACCTGGTACTGCGACTAAGCACTGTGACATTGAATTGTTTGTTGCTGAGCAGTGCGTCGAGGATCTGTGACCCAACATTTCCACTGGCCTGTGTAGCTTGTTAACCTCAATACGCTCAAGTTGTGAGATCCCAATCTGGAGGCTGGCCTTACCCCTGCGATCGCGACTTTCTTGATAGGCTGTGTCATAATGATCTTTCGAGATGGAATTAGATCTAGAAAAAGTTAATTTTGTCGAGGATAGATTGAGACGGTCCGCGATGGAGTCTGTGTCCAAGGTGATACAGTATCTCATATTTATACATTGTAAAGAGTAATCACATCATGGGCTCCAAAAGAAAGGAAGAAAAGAATAGAAACGGACTTCATCGGAGATCGAGAGAAATCCAACGATGGACTCTCAAGGATTTGTAATGTGATTCATTACGGATGTATACACCGACAATCTATTAGCTTCGGCCTTCGCCGCGGACTCCGAGATTAGATCGGGCCGGGGTACGGAGCTCAATAGACGCAATCGGTGCAGTATACAAGTGCTGTAAGAATAATCACTATTTTTACTACTAGTGCCACTATCTTAATTACTTAGATTATTGTTTCTCCCCATACTTATCCCAGCTTGGATTATCAAAGTCTGTCTGTATTACATTTTATCTCCGATATCTCGGTATTAACTTCGGTAGCTACTCCGGATTATGGCTGAGATCCAATAAGATTAGATGACAGAAAACTTGTGATTTCAGCTGTGCTCATCTAGATTCGGAAGGATGATGGTATAAACAATGAAAAGAATGCTTCTGACAAGACTTTGACCGCACCGATTGCGTTCTATTGAGCGCCGTAGCCAAGGCCTGAGGGTTGGGGTCCACAGGTTGCTTATATTCGATTTATCATGATCAAATTGTCCCGCGAGATATTCTGATTAGTCGCTGATACAATTTACTCATTATCTTAAAGGCGATTGTCTATACATGAGGCCCTTGAAGGTGGATCCATCCTGCAGAACTGGATAGCAGACAACATCCACAGCAACTGAACACGGCGGCACAAGGCTGACATTCTCTTAAAATTCCTAACTATCTTGGGTGAAAGGATAAAATTCACCTCCTAGCACCCCGGAAATTCACTCGCAAAAGCATTGCTGATTTGAAGAAAACCCGAACAGTCGCCCCAAAGGAAAAGGACCCGAAAATCGAATACCCAGCACATACATGCATGAAGTATCAAATTAGCCCAGAGGGGTTCGAATCGTACCACACTGTCGATCATAATGTTCGAAAATCATGCGCACTAGTTTAAGATCATTCAAAGCGTCATTGGTATCTGTCTTTGCAGTTTCACCACCAGTGAAGAATGAGTACATCTCTTCGAACTGCCGCTCGTAGGCCTCAGCAACGGTACTAGTAATAACCGTCCTCTTCACGCGAGGTTTTCCATTAATGGGAACTCCATTTACTCCATTTGCCCCGCTGGTACCATTTGCAGGAGAAGCGTTGACGGGAGTGTGTTCTTCTGAAGGATGCTCTGCCTCTTCAACAGTTACACGCATGGCACTATCACCACAGGCAGACGGGCATGGAAAGTCATATTCCAGACTAACGGTCTTCTGAGCGCCGTAGACAGTCAAATGTGAGTCACAGCGCGGGACAGAGTCAATACCGGCTTCGTAGAGCATTGTGAAGGGGTGTTCATCTTCTGCATCGTGAGTGTAGTGGAAAATGGCGCTGTAAAATGGGTCTGTGATGGCGATATTTGCTACGGCGTCGGGAAATCCGAGGGATTCTCGGATTAAGGAGAGATCGTGCGAGCCTGTTGTACCGAGAAATCGAGCGAAGGCGACTCGATCGGAGGTGATGTCGTCTGTGTTTCCGAAGATGTCTGTCAAGAGGGTGTGGAATTTAGTGGTGTTGATTATTGTGTTTGGAACGGCGAGGGATTGATTGAAGTTGCCGTTGCTGCTCCCATTTTGACTCAGGTTCATAGTCTTGTCGTTGAGACCGTTAGTGGTGGATAAGTTTGGGGTTACTAGTGGACCGGTGATATTTCGGCATCGTGCATAGTAGATTCGATCGATAGAGGCGAGTTCCTTTTTGAAGATCTCTGTGAAACAGGGAGTATATCGACGAGCACATCCCACAAAGACCTTTGGACCCCCTTCTGAGCGGGAATTGGCAGCACCTTTTTTGCAAGCAGCACGGATTCGCCGGAGACCATCAATACTAAGACTTAGGGGGACCTCAACCATGACATGCTTGCCGGCTTCGAGAGCCGCAATGGTGTGTTGCTCATGACATTCGAAGGGTAGTAGGTTGAGGACTAGGTCGACATCTGGATGATTCAGGACGTCTGAAGGGGATGTGGTGGTTTCCGAGATATTGAAGCGCTTCTGGCAATGCTGCAAGATGTCGGTGGAAGCATCATGAATGATAGTGAGCTCGAAACGAGTGGGATGGGCGTGTAAGGCCGGTAAGTGGTGGGACTGGACAGGCTCAGAAGCACCTAAGATGCCGAGCCGCAAAGCCGGGGTGGACATGGTGGCGTTCCTGGGAGAGCAGGGGTCTGGCGGAGATTAGGAGAGAAGTGATAGATGGGAAATTGAAGTTGGGAAAGGGAGTTGAATATTTGATAGATGAAAGAGATAAAGCTGATAGTAGATGGCTGTCTTCCGGAGATAAAAATCTGATGAGGAAGGACTGGGAAAAAGAAGGGGTAAGCAGTGTTGATGACTCGCGGGCAAACAAAAAAAAATGAAGGGAGGATGTACGCGTGACATCAGAGGGCATCTTCATTGGGTTGAAATGGTTCAAGTCGACCGTGTTCCCCGGAATGCTTCCATGGTTGGAATTAGTTGTATACAATTTGCATAGTACATGATATTCAACTAATTATTATATTCAAGTTACTGGTACACAAGAAGTATACTGTTAGTTGTTTGTATAGATCAGCAAATCTAATCGAGTGGAGCAGGTGGGCCAGGCACAATAGAGTCCACTGCATCACTGTAGAGAGAATTTTAGAGTATATCCACGAGTACTTCTTTTATGCTCTATATATTTATTGTATTTCTGATTGTACGATATAATTTAATATAATTTTGAATATGAATTACTGATGACTAGTATACTAAAGTATACTAATGTACTAATGTACTCTAACAGTTTAAATACTCCACCGCACAGCCTCAGTCTTACCTCATTTGGATGGCGCCTGATCCAACTGCGTCATTCTCGTACTTCCTCAACTTGCATTTCTGCCTCGTCTTCAACTTTTTGTATTCTTCAAGTCATCCTCATTTAAAGTCATGGGTGTAAGCCTTCTTTCTATTCTCTCATCTTCCATTTACCCTCTTCCCCTCAGAGACCTACTTCATCATTATCTCGAATCCAGCTAATTAATCAGTTCGCCGCGAAAATTGCCGCTAGTCAGCAAAATCAGCAGAATCCGCCGACAAGTCAGACCATGAGTGGTTCTTACGGCGGTGCACCCCCTACGGGATATACAGGAGGACCTCCTCCTGCATTACAGTCTGGTGGATATGTAAGTCAATACTAGATCAGTCCATCCGGCGACGTCATGGCGGAGAGACAGAGACAGAGACAGAGAGCAGCTGGTTGACTTGCAGCAGCAGCAACAGTACCAAGCATATCCCGGATCCCCTCCACCTTCTCAGGGATCGGTAAGCTCCCTTTTGCAACTATCCTCTTGATTCTTCCCGATTCTTTGATTCTTCACATCCCCACACTCCACTTTGTTTCTGTTTTGCCTATTTTCGAAATTTCGCGTCTTACCCCTCCAACTATCCCCCTCGGCATCTTACTCGACCACCACACATCATGTCCGGTCCCTATCAGTCCCAACAGGGATATCAAGCATATCCTCCGTACGGCGGCTCACCTGCTCAACCCTACCAGCCATACGCTCCTCCACCCGCAGGTTCTTACAATAGACCTCCTCCGCAACAACCCTCAGGCTACCCCGCACCGCAGGGTCAGCAGGGTCAAGGTTATGCACGTCCACCACCACCGCCACCATCCTCACAGGGCCAGCCCTATGGATCGTCAGGATCGTCATACCCCGGACAACAAGCCCCTTATCCAGGACCGTCCTCGTCGCCCTATCCCCCTGGACCACCATCTGCCACCCATTCGCCTTACCCCGGACAACAATCACCTCATCCTGGAGTACCATCTCCATATCCTGGACAGCAACCACCCTATGTACAGATGAGCCCTGCATATTGTTGATCGTTGCGTCATTCTTTGTATCTTCATGAGCCACAGAATTTGCGTCACGTTGAAACTGAAAGAACGGTACATGCTAACGAATTTATTTTCTTGTAGGGCCAGGCCCCTCCGTCCTATCCACCCCAAGGAGGACCTCCCCCATCTGGATATGCTCCTCAAGGCGGCCGTCCTGGACCATCGCCTGGACCTCCTGGTGGACAGTATGGACCACCTGGAAGTGGATATCCTCCCCAGGCTGCTCCAGCCACCCCGCAACAGGTCGCAGCTTATCGTCAGCTTTTGATCAGCACCATCCAAGAGAAGAACCTCCAACCATTCTACCCACCTGAACGTCTGGACCGATTGGTTCAGTCGTTGGTGAACGATGCACCAGCTCGACTCCAGAAGCTGATGCACGAATGGGCTGTGCCTATGGAAGTTGCGACCGATGTCATGAAACTCTCCTTGTTCGATGTTATTCTCTTCGTGGATGACAGTGGCTCAATTGAGTTCGAAGAAAAGGGGTTGCGCAAAGATCAATTAAGACAGATCCTCGGCCTTGTCGCAACAGCTGCGTCGACTTTCGACCAGGATGGTATCTCAGTGCGATTCATGAACTCGACCGAGAGCGGTGATGGCATCCGCAACGCCGAGGATGTCAACCAGCTCGTCAGCCGGGTTCGCTTTGCAGGACTGACCCCTCTCGGCACCAACCTGAGAAACAAGGTGATTGAGCCGATGATCGTGGGTCCAGCCCGAGCCAACCGTTTGGACAAGCCTGTCTTGGTGATCACAATTACCGATGGTCAGCCAGCTGGTGAGCCTCATGGCACTGTGGGTGATGCCATTCGGTATGCTGTCGAAGAGACCTCGCGTACTCAATATGGCCGTGGTGCGGTTGCGTTCCAGTTCTCGCAAGTCGGAACTGACCAGCGTGCGCGCGAGTTTTTGGGAGATCTGGATGAGGATCCGCAGATTGGCCATCTGATTGATTGCACTTCGAGTAAGTAGTCCTCATTGCTCAGTGATAGTGTCCCAGAGGATATTCATACTGATGATATACTTTCAAAGATTTCGAAGTTGAGCAAGATGAAATGTCTCGAGCCAGCCCGCCAGTCCACTTGACTCGTGAACTTTGGGTATGTATACCATTTTTCGTTTTTTTGAATCCTTCTCGTTGGACATATCAGAACTCTTATTGATCGCTTTTTTGTTTTGTTTTGTAGTGTGCGAAGCTCATGCTCGGTGCCATCGACTCCTCTTACGACACCAAGGATGAGAAGGCCTCTGGTCGTCCTGTCCCACCACCGCAGCAACAGGGATCTTATGGCGGATATAGTCAACCACCACCTGGTCCCGGCCAGTCTGGACCTGGTGGATATGGACCACCTCCTGGAGCTCCTCCACCAGGCTATCCTCCCCAAGGACATGGCCCACAGCCCGGTTATCCTTCTCAACAACAGCAACCGCAACAACAACCGTACTCAGGCTCGAGCCGTGGCTATGGACCGCCACAGCCGTATGGATATGGCGGGTCATCGCCGCATCCTGCAGGAGGAGCCCCAGGGTATCCGCCGACTGGCGCGTATCCTCCGCCACCGCGCCGGTACTAGTGACGTCACTGGGCATTGTCTGGCGTTTTGACTGATCCACTTTTTAAATCGCAGGGGATCTTTCAATTCTGAATTTTATTTGTATTTCATTTGACTCTGAACTTATGATGTGTTTGTTTCATGTAGTTTAGTGGATTACCTTCTTTTTGTATCCAACATGACATAGAATGGCGGGGGGAAATGGTACTCCCAAGACAAAGTTGGCGTTTAGTCCGTGCAGCACAAGCACACCCTTCAGCCTCATGAACCAGTATGTACCTAGAGTATGACTGTGCATCGAGAAAGATCAGCAATTGCCAAGGAGTCTAAGAAGGTCAAGTTGGCTTCAGGTGGTGCGCCGTACCACCTAGGGCCACGTATACTATACACACAGCACACACTCATAGTTTTATGGACAGGCAAATTAAGTCAAATTAGGTTGCCACCAAAAATGAGAACCGACATGGTTCTGGAAGCATGCGAGATCCACTTCCGTTCTGGAATACATTTCTTTCGTGGGGACTATTTCTCCCTTTCCAAAGGGTACAGTTTTGGGGAATTCGACTTAAAGTTGGCCTATCACCGCAGCCGGTGGCTTTTCCCCAAAGCGTGTAAAATCTACCCATTGGGAATGTACGCGTGGGTGCTAAGAATAATCCACGAGGCTGTGCTGCCCTCTTCTGCTTTGGATGAGATGCAACCGTCTCCACTAAACCGTTCACCACAGTTGACTCTTTTTGGATCAGGCAATATTTGTATTCTTATTTGTTGGATCAGTCTTTCATTCCACAAATTAACCATCTGTCGTCTATTGTACACAAATGTACTACTGTAAATGTATATTTTGTAGTGTTGAGGCGTTTGCCCGTCTCCGCTTCAAGCCACTTGCCGCATTCGGCACTGCCTTGCCTCTCTTCTTCTTGGCTGTTCAATTTCCTTTTCTTTTCCTCTGTTTCTCTCCCCTTTCAGTTCTTCCTTCTAAACATCTTCTCGTCTCTCTCCTCCTCTCGTTTAATATATACACTCTTATTCAACCCCCACTCTCTCTGAGCCCCCTCGTTTCATCATCCGATCGTCGGGCTGTTGCAATCTCTGCGAGATTCGAGATCTGACCGCGCGGCCTCACCACACCACACCAACTCTATTACACACCCACCCACCGCAGTGCAACACTCGCACCACCTTCCCGTCAATGTGGTCTAAGGGAGAATGAATTCTCGCCTGGAGTTCTTGTAATTAGATCGAGCGCCTCTACTTGCAATAGCCAGGCACCTTCGGATTTTCCCGAGACAAAAAGACGATCACCGATCGTCCGGGTTTGTTTCCGCGCAGGTACGGTCCACGACACATTCCCGCCATGACCAACCACAATGAAGTGAATGGTCGACCTGATGAACAGCCGGACGTTGTGAGACGCCCTTCGCTGGCCTCGTCACGTACCATGTCCGACTCAGGACGACGTATCTCCCAACAACATGTACGATTTTCCGCCGATATCGAAAGGTCGATCGATGACCGTGTCAGCGATGCCAATACCAACGCCAACACAAATGTAAATCGCACTACTGGCGACAATGCAAATACCGACCGTCGTCCCAGTTCGCGTGGTCTGACTATTGATACGGGGTTGGCGCCACCATCGATTCGATCCCCTGTACGCTCGCCAACCTCACCCCTTTCCCCGAACGCCAATCCTCCTGCGTCTGCGACTCTCTCTCCGATATCACCACCAAGTCCAGAGGCCTCCAATGGTAGGTCTCGATCGCGAAATCGTGGCTACTCGCTTCGTCGGTCTATTTTCAACAAGAACATTCAGACAACTCCCGATCAAGATGAAAACCCCGCCTCCCCCGATATCAGTCCCCGTGCTTCGACCGAGATCACCAATGCCCCCTCAGCCAATGCACCCAGCGCCATTGAAGAAAAAGATGAACTGCATGTGCTTCCCACGGTTGACGATGAGCCGCCCTCTAAGGGAGAGGCTGCTACAGACATTTCATCTGACCCCTCAGACGGACCACTGAAGGAATACATGTCCGTGGCACAGGGCGAATGGAACAAAAAGAAGGCCGCTGGAGCGGTCATAATGGCTCGCGCTGAGGCATTCTTAAAAGCCATGGAGAAATTCATCCTGCGCATCAAAGATATCCCTCCAACCAAAGATGGCCGTCATATTGATCTGAACCCGTCGCTAGTGGATTCGTTAACCGATGAGCGCACCGGAAAGCCCTATATCGGGAATTGGATTCGCTCTAGTCGGTACAGTTTCTGGAGTTTCTTCCCTCGACAGTTTTTTGCACAGTTTACAAAGTTGGCCAATTTCTATTTCCTGGTCGTTGCTATCTTGCAGATGATCCCAGGCCTAAGTACGACAGGAACCTATACCACGCTGGTACCGCTCTTGATCTTTGTTGGTATTTCCATGGGCAAGGAGGGCTTCGATGACTGGCGTCGGTATCGTCTCGACAAGGAAGAAAACAATCGCTACGCCTGGGTTCTTCGTCCAGGACAGCTCCCTGTCACAGATGGTGCGTCTATGGCCAGTGGGGCCCATGACTGGGTTGAGGTTAAGTGGCAGGATATTCGCGTTGGTGATGTTATCAAGCTCGAGCGCGACCAACCTGTTCCCGCAGATTTCGCCCTACTGCATGCCAATGGCCCCAACGGAATCGCCTACATCGAGACAATGGCCCTGGATGGTGAGACAAACCTGAAAAATAAGCAGGCGTTGCAGCCAGTTGCCAAGGTCTGCGCGACAGTTGACGATATCATTAGCAATGCGCTCCATTTCGTTGTGGAAGACCCGAATATCGACCTTTACAAATTCGATGGCCACGTTACCGTCAATGCCCAGCAGAAGCTGCCTCTCACCAACAATGAGATCGTCTATCGTGGTAGTATTCTGCGCAATACGGATTCTGCGTATGGCATGGTCATCTACACTGGCGAGGAGTGCAAGATTCGCATGAACGCGAACAAAAATCCTCGAATCAAGAAACCCGCTCTTCAGGGAAAGGTCAATCGTGTAGTCATGCTCATTGTTCTTCTGGTCCTCATTCTCGCTGCTGTCTGCACCATTGCTTACAAGTTCTGGTCGGATGACGTGGAGCAGCGCTCCTGGTACCTCTCGGATGCAAGTGTTGAATACGGTCCGATCTTTACCTCGTTCCTAATCATGTTCAATACCATGATCCCCATCTCGCTTTACGTCAGTATGGAAATTGTGAAGGTTGTTCAGATGTTTCTGCTGAACGACATCGACATGTACGACCCGGAAACAGACACACCTCTCGAGGCACGCACTTCTACCATTAACGAAGAACTTGGTCAAGTCAGCTACATCTTCTCAGACAAGACCGGTACCCTGACAAATAACTCCATGCGTTTCCGCAAGATGAGCGTTGCAGGCACAGCTTGGCTACACGATCTTGACCTACAGGAGGAGGCTGCTCGTGAGGGCGACCACCACAAGCTCATTCACAAGAAGCGGAACCTGAAAGGCAAAAAGGCTGCCAATCGCAAGTCGAACGTATCAGAGGCTCGTATGGCCCCCCGTCCTTCTAATGTATCCGCTAGTGCAGATGCTCTGCGACGCTATGGTCGTGCTGCCAACTATCGCACAACCGAGATGATCGATTATATCCAACGCAAGCCTTATACAATCTTTGCCCGCAAGGCCAAGCTGTTTCTTCTGTCTATCGCCCTCTGTCACACATGTATTCCAGAAGAAGACGAAAATGGCTCCGTTACTTTCCAAGCTGCCTCGCCAGACGAATTAGCTTTGGTTCTGGCCGCGCAAGAGCTCGGTTACCTTGTTCTCGATCGCCAGTCCAATACTCTTACCATTCGCAACCACCCCAACGGACGCTCCAAACCAGCCGTGGACGAAACGTATGAGGTCCTGGACGTCATCGAATTCTCTAGCGCACGTAAGCGCATGTCAACCGTCGTTCGCATGCCCGACCAACGCATCTGTGTTCTCTGCAAAGGTGCTGATACGACTTTGATGCGACTCTTTAAGAAAGCCGATTTGGCCCACGAAAAGGCTGCCGAGATTGAACGTCGAGTCAGCAAACGCAAAGCCGCAGAAGCAAATCAAATCATTCGTCGCAACAGCGAGTATCAGAGTCGCAAAGATAGTGGAGTGCGGAACAGTTTCGCTAGCCGACCTAGCTTCGCTCGTCGTCGATCGTCAGTTTCGGGGCAACACGCTTCTACCCTGCGTCAGAGTATTGACGTTTGGCTACGTGACCGCGAGACGGAGGGTGGAGTTCTGAATCGTGACGACGCTGAGTATTACAGTCCTCGTCCTTCAGCGCAGATGGGTCGACACTCAGCTGCGATTTCGGATTCTGGAAGCTCGACCAATGGAGAAGAAGATGAAGATCTGGTCGAAGAAGCCCTTGTTGTGAATGAGGCTGCTATCTTTGAAAGATGTTTCCAGCATTTGAACGACTTCGCGACTGATGGTCTGCGAACTCTACTTTACGGTCACCGATTTCTCGACGAGACGACTTATCAGAACTGGAAGACTGCCTATCACGAGGCAAGCACCAGTATTGTCGACCGCCAACAGAAAATTGAGATGGTTGGCGAGCAGATTGAGCAGCAGCTAGAGTTGACCGGTGCAACCGCCATCGAAGACAAACTGCAGAAAGGTGTCCCTGAGGCGATCGACAAACTGCGCCGTGCTAATATCAAGATGTGGATGTTGACCGGTGACAAGCGGGAGACTGCTATTAACGTTGGACACTCTTGCCGTTTGGTCAAAGACTATTCGACTTTGACCATCCTGGATGATGAAAATGGCGATGTCGAAGAAACGATCATTCGCCTTACGCAGGATATTACCCGCAGCAAAGTTGCTCATTCCGTTGTTGTAGTCGATGGACAGACTTTGTCGACTATCGAGGGCAACGATGCCATGCGCGAGCGCTTCTTCCAGCTTGCTATCAAGGTTGACTCGGTGATTTGCTGTCGTGCTAGCCCGAAACAGAAGGCATTCTTGGTCAAGTCGATTCGCATGCACGTTAAGGATTCCATCACTCTTGCAATCGGCGATGGTGCCAATGATATCGCCATGATCCAGGAGGCGCACGTTGGAATTGGTATCACTGGCAAGGAAGGTCTGCAGGCAGCTCGTATCTCCGATTATTCAATTGCGCAGTTCCGCTTCCTGCTAAAATTGCTTCTCGTTCACGGTCGCTGGAATTACATGCGCGCATGCAAGTATACCCTGGGCACCTTCTGGAAGGAAATGCTCTTCTACCTCACGCAAGCGCTCTATCAGCGATGGAATGGATATACTGGAACCAGTCTGTACGAGTCGTGGAGTTTGAGTATGTTCAATACTCTCTTCACTTCCCTCTGCGTAATTTTCTTGGGAATCTTTACCAAAGACCTTGCTGCTTCGACGCTTCTTGCCGTGCCGGAACTCTACACCAAGGGTCAGCAACATGGTGGCTTTAACATCCGCCTCTGGCTAGGCTGGACGTTTATGGCCACTTGTGAAGCGATCATCATATTCTTCTGCATGTACGGTCTATTTGGCATGATTCACATCAACCCTAGCGACATCGATACATTTGCACTTGGTCTTCTCACATTCTCCGCCTGTGTTGTGGTCATCAATTTCAAGCTTCAACTTCTCGAGGTCCACAACAAGACATACCTCTCTGCCATCGTGATTGTCATTTCAGTTGGTGGCTGGTTTCTTTGGAACATCATTCTATCTGAGCGTTATCAACTAGAGGCCGGCAAGGGTGTCTATGATGTGCCCGATAACTTCCTTCACCATGTCGGCCACAATCTTCTTTTCTGGATGGTTCTTCTGATTTCCGTCACAGCGGTCCTTCTCTTCGAACTGACAGTTTCTACCTTGCGCGCTCTCTTCTTCCCAACGGACGTCGACATCTTCCAGGAATACGAGCAGGACTTGGACATCCGGAAGCGATTCGAAGAAGCCGCTGCTTCAGAACTCCAACAAGGCTGGGATCGTGGAACCAAGAGATCTTCGTTTGAAATCGCTCGCGAAAACGAAGAAATGGACGCGAGAGAACGACATGTTCAAGAACTTCTATCTCGACCTCGTGTTATGAGCAGTTCCCCGGTTCATAAACCGTCCGCGCAGGAAATTGAGATTGAAGGTGGCTCCGATGCTTCGTCTCGTGTTGATAGTGAACGTCAGCTGGATGATGATCTTGATCGCGCCCGTCAAGTTGCTGGTCAGGTCGTTCAAGCTGTACCTGCTCCACCTCCTGCGATCACCACGAATGGCAGTACTGCTGGTCAGAATGGGCCTGCTCCCGAAAGCCCATGTGCGCCTCGACGATCGGTTGAGATCCACGAGCTCTTCAGTCAGGGCTTTGGATCTATTCGGAAGGGCCAACTGAAATGAAGTGGTTTCTTTAACTTCCCCTCTCTCTCTCTCTCTCTCTCTTTTTCCACCCTTTTCTTCACTTTTCACTTTTTTTTCTATAACCTTATACTTTATTGACCCGACTTGTGTATATCATGTATATGTGGGGTGGCTTGGTGATTGTACTTTTGATTTTCTTTTCCCGGCATCAGTCATTCCCTCTTAGCGTTTGCTTTTTTTCCTATTCCTTTCTTGTCTTTCCTTTTATCGTCGCACTCGAAAGGCGTTTAAGATACCCCGACCTTTGTCTGGTCTGGTTTGGTTTTGGTTTTGTTATAGATGTCCATAACGTGAACTTTGTTGAATTTTCTAGACTTTGTGCCTGTGTGTATTTAAGTAGTAAGATTGCATCTCTGTACCTACTCCGGTGTACAAGCCCTGGTGATTAGACAAATAATATTGTTAGAAAGCCCTTTCTAACAATATTATTACTAGTCAGTAGGACCTTATATCCATCATTGTTCGAAATCAGTGAACACTGCTCAAAATAGCCCTGAGACAATACAATGCACGTCGTCAATTGATCGACGCGATACATCGCTAGCTCAGACGATTTCTATTGATACACGGGTGGCTTTAATTTATTTTAATTAAAGCACTTCATGGCTGAGCCTTCAGGGCCAGATGTATCACATTTTCAAGCGATGATCATGCATTGAATGAAATCGCACCTGGGGATCCCTGATGCATAATTATGGATCTTCGTGATCTGTCCTCCTGTGGTTCGAGCTGAGGTGATTGATCGAGAATTAGATTAAGCTATATCCACATAATATATTTTAATCTATTTAGTGTCGGATGTGGTGAAGTGCCTAAGCAGTCCACTGCTTCGAGTGCTTATCCATGGTGATTCCAAAATAGATTTGATTATCGGGGACTTGAAATATTAACTCGAGTGTTTCAATGAATCTCAGTTAGCAGGGTTGACTTATACGGTTCGGCTTTAAGTTGCAAAGGGTATCAACGGTAGCGGATATCTTCAACTGTAATACAATTAAATACTTACTAGCTTGGGAGGGTGGTACTACTGGAGTAGTACCACCTCTTTTGAGAGTAACTTGAACAGAATACTTACCATTAATCGGACAATTTGAGTATTCCCTTGGATATCAGTTGACATGTTTGCTACCAATCGCCTGAAATGCCTACTTGTAACTAACCCCTGGTGATACGGTACGAACTAGGAACAAATGGTGAGTCGCCTGACGCGCACGAACATTTAGTTCTTACATGCAGACATAACCCCGGCTCCAAAGTGAACAGGGGGAATATTCAAATGCTCATGCCCTACCTCGCGATTCATGTCCAACGGCGGTCTGCGCAGCCACTGTCTTGCGTGTCTGCAGCCACGCGCCGAGGGCAATTCCAGCCGAGATCCAATCGAGTCGGGATTCGAGGAAGCTCAACTCGTTTTTGAAAGTCCATATCAATTACGTGGACATGATCGAGAGCTCAGTTTGTTTGACAGGCTTTTTTGGGGGCATTCTGTTGCTTACTAGGTGGATGTGCCGATTGGGTGAAGTTGGATGAAGTTGAATTAAAAGTTTGGTTCAGCTCGGCCCGGAACCAAATTCTGCTTTTTGTTTGTTGTTCAACGGCGACGAAAAAGAAATCCTGCCCAACGACATCTAAGACTCGCTGGAATATGTCCGACTTGCAGATTATTAATAACCGTTATTAAGTCCCGGATAGCATGGATCTCATGCGGGTACGTTGGACGTTTGGATGTTACACAGCAGGGAGGAGGTGGAGTATTGTCCAGGTGGACGAGGGAGGTCCTATTTATTGATTCGGTATATATAATTTCGTCTGATGTACATTCATAATTTCCATTGATCTGGGAACGCCCTGAATCTGATACTGCATGTCAGTTTCACCTCCTTTTTCATGTTTCTGACTTTGGATAGGAGTATTTACCATTTCTTTAAAGCAGACCAATAACAATGTCACCATAGATCTGAGCATCCAGCTCCAGACGGACCTTGGCGTGCAGGTTCAGGTGAACCTTGATCTTCAAGCTACCATCCTTCTCATCGCCGCCCTTGGTCTCACCAGGGATCTGAAGACCACCAGTAAGTCCCTTGGCCTGGTCAACGGCGCCCTCTACGGGGTTCTGGCCATCCTTGCGGTTGCCCTTAGGAAGGTTATCGGTAACGGTGGGAGCAGGGCTAGGTGGTAGAGGAGGCAAGTCAGCTAAATCTAACTCCTCGTTTGGTGGCATGTCACGCTTCGAACCCGGAGCTGGAGGCGGACGTGGCTTGTTCTTTGGCTTTTTGCCTTTAGACATGGGGAGTGGGAGGTAGGATAGGAGGAAAGAGAAAGAATGGCACGAGGACAGAAAGGAATTGAAAGGAATTGAGAGCAAGATGGGAAAATTTACCTGTCGACCATTGTGGATGACTAGTATGTAATATGTGAGAGGCTGAGGAGGGCTAAGCGGGAGGAAAGAAAGAAAATATTGTAGATTAATGGAACGGCGAGGAATGATCAGGTTAATGGGAGCAGCTACGCTATGAGCTATTTCAAGTTTTCCGGTACCGACTCATTCTCCAGTCGGTGGTTCTTGAGACCTCAAGCTGAAAGTGACAATCCTCATTGATCTGCACAGCACTGTCCCAATCTCAGGACTATCAAACTCTGTCCCGCTTGAATCGAGCTCCTCTTGTTTACTTGCAGAGGGTGATGCAATCGATGGGGCAAGAAGTGGATATACGTACCCACTTGAATCGATATCCACTTCAATGCCATCTCTCTCCATCTCCACTCTGGGGTTCGTGAAAGATTTCTGCCGTATTTATCTGTTTTGCACGCCGTACTTTCCGTAGAGCCGGTGTCAAATGCCCCCCATCACCAGCCCTAAGACCAACCCTCGTCAAGTTCAAGTTTACTTTCTGTCATCAAATCGCCCAAAATGGTGTTGGGGGTCGTTATGATGGCAACAATGCTGCCAACCATGATTGGTCTCAACGAGGCAACTCAGGGGAGCCGTGATCAAGAAGAGAATCGACGAACCACAGAGCGCAAACAGCGCTGCCACCTAGTGGCCACCTGTTCGTTGAGCCAGGGCACTCCCGAAATGCGCCAGCAGATTCAAAATGCAAAGGTCTATGTGGGTCTGGATGGGAAGGTGAGTTTTTTTTTTTTTTTTAAAAATTTTCATTTCTTTTTTTTTTCTTGACCTGCATACTGTAACAAAAGTCTTTTGGACGAAACTGACAGATGACACTCGGCGTTTCGCAATGACAACAGTTTTATATTACCAAACATCCGAGGTCCTCAATGGTTCCTTACAATGGCGGATTCTATCAACATCCTGACTTCCCTCCCAACAACACATCTGGTCTTGTGACAATCAGCGGAGAGGAAACACCTACTCTTCGATGGGTATTTCTTGATTCCGAGACACACGAGATGCGCTGGGGCGGGCGTCCCGATAGTCAGGATCATGTATGTGGGCCTTACGATTGGACTAAAGATGAGCAATTCATGACGCTAGAAGGGTGGGAAGGGTGGCTGGCGGTGCGATTACCGGAAGATGATGCCCGGGATCAGTCGGATCAAGATTTGGGGATCATCGATGGCCAGGAGATATGGAGGTTGTATTTCGACCAGAATGACGATGGGGCCGATCTACCACCTGGTGCTTGCGGGCTAGAAATTAGACTAAAACGAGTCATGGCGGAGCAATGAACGTGGGGTTTTGTAAGATCGCGGTATATTCTTTCCTATTTTGTGCAATCCTCTTGTTATTTTATTACCCCTAGTGAGTTAAATACTGTGTATGTTATTCTCCGGCTTCTCCTCCTATGGACAAGGTGCTGACAGCTGGTTCCGATGGAGATCTTGAGGAGGATTCCACAGTATTAGGGTATACATTACATACCTACTACGGAGTATGCAAGGTCCTATGTACTCGTATAGTCATACCTGATTAGTTGGTAAGATCATTTTGCTTTGCATGACGTGGTACATAGTGGGATCAGGTTGAACCTGAATACTCTAGCTAGGATAGTATCCTTTGAGCCTGCCCATGCGCTTCTCTACTTTGGAGCCGTGCGGAGTCAGTTGTTGAATTTTTCAATCTTCCCCTCGTGTCTCAAATTTCTTTTTTCTTTTTTTAAATATCCTGTTGGCTCACTGGACTTCTCTTGCGCCCTGCCACATGCATGCTGCAGCTTAAGCTCTTTGCTGTATACTTTTTACATTTTATTACTACATATTTCTGTACATAGTATACGAGTGGATATAATTTTGAAGCTACCCACAACTGGAAGTATAAAACTTTCCCAATTCCACGAAGGATCGGAACCTTGAAAGTCAGCCCTTGTTCAAATTCAATTCCATCCTCAACTTCAAATCGTGACGTGCCATCTGAAATTGGCATTGACTGCAAAATAGACCGGGAAGGATTCGCGATCGCACTAACTACTAGCGTGGCTAAGTTGCCAGGACGAAAAGTGGATCGGCATCGGAAACCCTGATTCATCAGAGATGTCCCGAGATCTGAGCTTTTGATAGCCGGTGGTAATGTATCCAAGCATACGACAGAGCCCGCTAGTATCTTTCAATGAGGGGTCTCCTTACCGACGCCTGAGTATTGGTCCATCTTTGATGCAAACCAACCCCCTCCCGGCGCAATCGGTGGAGCCCGCGCGGGTCTCGCCTCAGCCTCCCATTGTTTCGGGTCTTATTCAACCTTTCTGATTGATTGTCGAGCCGATGCGGATCATTTCTTCAGCTTCAGCAGAACCACTGCCTTCTCCCATCTCCACTTTCTTCTGTGACTCCTCTTTTTTTTAGATCCTCCACACGCCCCATTGTGCTAATGCATCTTGACGAAAACATCAAGAGCACGAACCCAGGGCCCAGCCGTGCCCTTTTCGCGGATTTCACCGGCTGAAACAAACTATTTGGAATTCTCTTTCAATAGCTGCAGTCTTCCGTACTAAAACATGGATTTAATTTGCGATGTTCCTTATAGTCCATACAGCTGAAGGCTTTCAGCTTTCTTGCCCTAAAACGGATGATCTATCAATAGCCTCCAGTTCAACCGGGGCTCCCGTTGCCGTGTGACAGGGCCTTGTGTCCGGAGAAAAGTTAAACATGGTGATCTTTCTTTCGGGTCCTCGGGAGCACGTTCATTTTGTCATTGTGGATCCTTTCTCCCCGTCATAAACCTGCGTGGTTCACGATCGAGGACCGCTTGACAACATACCCCAACCCCGCGCGAAGGTGACGACTCCTAGGCCTGTTTTCGATCAAGACGGCTCGTTCCTATGCCAATTGATCGACGGTTCGTCCGAAATACAGTATTGTCCACTTTTTGTTCATGTATATTCCTTAATTGGCTACCGCGCTCAAGGCTAGACCTATATATCTTTCCGTACTTGGTCATTTGGTACAAAGTCTCCACGCATGAAGCCGCCGTGGCGGGAAAGAAAAAAGATTACTAGTATCTGTCTGCCAGCCAGCCATGCAGTGCACGGTGCACAATGTGGTATATTAAGCATATAATGTACACTCCTTACTACGGAGTATGTACTATGTAAAGAAGTGTATGCATCAAAAGTACGCGAACTAGTCAGCTAACTATGTGATCCTTTATTTCCGTGTCGAAGGAGGCCACCGGGGACTCCGAAACTTGCACTCTGAGCTGATCGTATCGACCGGTCTGATTTTCACCCCTTAGTTTATGTGTAGCTCATATGGGTCCTGATCATACTACTGGACGTACAGAATAGTTTCTTACCATCGGTATCAAATCATGTATCACTGTGATGACCCTGTAGTATTGTAAGTGGAGAGGTTGGCCTTGTACTATCATCATGCTGCATCTTCTATACTCCACGCTGCCATCCACCTAGCGGAGACGCGGGATAATTGGCATTCAGTAATGATACGTGCTTTGCTGGAATATCCAGCCATTGACTTGATTGGATTGATTGTGCTTCAGGACCATCTCGGCCCGGACACCAATGCATGCATTGGAACCTTGACCGTCCCAAATACAGCCATACCATGTGAGATATGAACGTCTTTGAATGCTTTCGCCACAATTGACATCAATCTAATGCCAAAAGAAGCGGGGAAGGATCAATTTTGCAGCTGATCGAATGTAATTCGAGGTGTGGAAGTCGAATTCGCGCCCACCATGCAGCTGAAGCTCCGTCGATACCCACTCTACTGATACCAAAAGGCGTAATTTCATAGTGTAGCAACAGTATTTCGTACACACCCTCATCATACTTCGCCTCCACTGCCCAGCCATCTCCTCATCAAGAAAGGTAATGTGGATTCGGACCCCGACGAGGATGGGAGCTCGTGGTAGTTCCACATGCAGAGCTGCTACAAAAGGATCGCATTCCCCCCTATGATGCAGGTCTTTCTTTTTTCCAATTTGTAACTTTTTTTTTTCACATTCTGAGTCTGATCCCTCACGAATGTGCTTCCAGCTCTCTTAATTACCTTTTCCCTATTCCCATAGTCTGATCGCCGGTTTGTGTCGATTACTTTGTTGTTTCCGGAGCTGCTGCTCGAAAGAAACGTCTGATCCCAATTCCCATCCCAATCATCCCAGACAAGAATCACCTCAATTACACACCAACCAATCAGTATATACTGAAAGAGCATCTGTCCCCGAAGCTCTAACAAGGAAGAAAATCCTAAAAGTACATACGCAAGAAACTGTATCTAACGTTACCACCGAAACCACCACCAAAATGGCTCCTGGTATCATCTCCCCAGTGCCTGGCACTCCCCTCTCTCCTCTCTACAATGGCTTCGGCTCTCGCCAGGTTTCCAGTGCCTCCGCTATGTTCGAGAGTGACAGCCTTTCTCAGAATGGTATGTCTCGCTCTACGCGCCGCGAGTCTGGAATTCCGCGTAAGCTGAATGGCGCTGGTAACTCCAACCTCACCAATGTCGTTCAATCCTTGTACCGCCGCAGTGGTGATGAGATTGGTGCCCATGCCTCTGCTCGTCTGCTTAACTGCACTCACCTTTCCGTCATTGAGTGGATCCGTCACCAGCGCATGAGCCACCTGCCTCCCGAGGGTAGCAGCTATGACAAGGTCCTCGGATGGGCGCAGCTCTTCGTTGAGCGTCTGCACTCTTTCGAGGTCAACATTCAGCACTTTGCCAGCGACAGCTACCTCGCTGCTCAGCTGTCCTACGGCTACTGTGACTTGCTTTTGCAGGTAAATTGACCCTCTTGCTATTCGTTGTATACGAAGTCAATTTGCTAATTGTTTGTATAAAATAGCTTGGCAAGGAGAAAGAGAATGCCGCAGCTCTCATGATCTCCTTTGGTTTCTTCTACAGCACCTCATCCGTACTGGTTAACCTGCTGGAGCGCACTGAGCTTTTTGATGTCTCTCAGGATATCAAGGAGCAGCTGATTCTGGCCCTGTCTGACTTGGTCACTCTGGTTGCGAGTGTCTCGACTCACTTCCACCAAGCCATCAATGACAAGACCACCAACTCGATCTCCGTCGATATCTATGGCGCTTTTCCCGGTCAAATTGGATCTTTCCGCGAGCGCTGCGACAAGATCGCTGAGAGCATGTGGCGTCACCAGCTCAACAAGGAGGGAGTTGACACTGAGAAGGGTAAGTTTGTAAAAATTGACCATGCATTCTCCCGTCCACCATGTTAAAGGTTTATTACTGATAAATCTCGACGAATAGTCTCCGTCGTCAAGGCTATCAAGTCCTGGCTCGCTCCTGAGGACCGTGTCCTGAGCCACCTGGCTGAGAACACCTCTCACCTTGCCCATGAGCGTGAGGAGATGACTTGTCTGTGGATGGCTCCCTACCTGACCCATTTCCTGAAGAGTGACAAGTCTACTCTTTCGTTCACTGGCAAGCCTGGCTCCGGAAAGACTGTCCTAGCATCCGTCATTGTCGACCGTCTGCAGGATCCCATTGGTGGTACCTCCTTCAAGACCCTTTTCGTCCCCATCAGTGAGTGAAACACCGAATCCGCAGTAATAATTTCAATATTCTAACCGATGTAATTCACTAGATGCCCGTATCCCCGCCGAGACCCACCCCCTTGCCATCGTCAAGACCATCCTCTCCCAACTCTTCGAGAAGCGTATCGGAAATGTTCAGCTGCTGCAAATTCTGGGAGAAGCTTATGAGCGTAGCCGCAAGACTACCTCTGCTGAGGATTACGAGGCAATTCTCTGGACTGCTCTGGAGCGTGCCTTGGGCGCTGCTCTCCGCAATGCTAAGGAGCTTGTCATCATCGTTGATGGTCTTGATGAAGCCACTTTCGGTGAATCTGCCATCCTGAAGAAGCTTACTACCGCCACTGCAAATGCCACCAGCGTGAAGCTGATTACCCTTGGTGCTGAGAGGCCCCCTGCTTCTGACACCGTGATGCACGTCCCCGTCACTGATGAACGCATTGCTGATGACATCTCCATTGTCGTCCGTGGCAGCTTCGAGCAGAGCAAGGCCTTCCAGCAGATGTCCGAGATGGACCAGGAGACTATCATCGATCAGATTACCGAGGCCTCTAAGGGCTCCTTCTTGTGGGCTAAGCTCTGCACCAAGCGTGCTCGTGTCCAATCCTCTCCCGAGAATGTCACCAAGTCCGTGGAAACTGCTATCACCAACAAGTACACCATCAATGACTTCGTGATTGATGCTCTCACCAGCGAAGGAGCCAATGAGGATACTAAGCAGATGCTTCTCTGGCTTGCTACTTCAGACCGTCCTCTGCAGCCCCGTGAGCTCACTGCTCTGGCCCAAGTTCAGCCTGAGAAGCTCACTGTGACTGACCGAAACATCGACGCTCGGCATACCCTCAGACCTGTCCACTCTCTTGTTTTTGTCCAGGATGGCCAGGTTTATCTGCGTCACGGTCTCATCCGTAGTGCCGTTCTGGATGTCTTCTCACAGGGCAAGCTGATTCCCACTATCAAGGACCGCCACGCCGACTTTGTGACCCGTCTCTTGATCTACATCAAGTCCACCGTCACTGAGAAGCACGATCCTACCCTGAGTCCTCTCGACCGCCACGACGCCCTTTCTCTGGTGCATCGTTTCCCTCTTTTGGACTTTGCCGTGCGTTACTGGCCTCGTCACCTTACCCAGACTACCACTTACACTACTGGTGGTGAAGTCCCTACGGCCAAGGAGTATGGCAAGATCTTCCCTGCTAGCATTACCTTGCTGCTACTTCAGAACACTTTGTGGCAACATGTCTCAACTCCTACTCTGCTCTCGCTTCAGACTACCGTCACAAACTTGTGCCGTCACATCTTCACCACCAAGAGCCCTGTGACTCTGCAGTCTATCATCACCCTCGCGTTCTTCAACCGTGACATTGGCTCTTTCCCTGACGCCACCAACCTGTTCTACGAGCTCACCACCATCACTAACACCCTGTTGACTACCAAGCATCTCATTACTATGAAGGTTGCTGCTCTCTTCATCGAGCTGACCACCGACAGTGTCACCACCTCTAAGACTGACATCATGGTCAAGCGCGAGGAGATTCTCAAGCTCGTCATTGAGTGCTACAAGATCCACTACGGTCAGAACTCTGAGCGTGTGATCACCACTCTGAACACCCTGATCGAACATTACCGCTTGACCAAGGAGGAGAAGAAGCTGCAAGAGATCACTGTCTCTCTCCAGGCCATCACTGCCGTTGACACTGGATACGAGAATGATACTCGCGGTGATCTCCACGTCCGTCTCAAGGGTCACAAGCGCGAGGAGAGCGATGGTGGAATTCGCTTCGTTCTGGACGCTGAGGAGGATGAGCGCGAGTCCGACTCATTCGACTACTTGGCTCTCGTCCAGCTCGCTCAGAAGTACACTGCCGAGGGCAAAATCTCCCAGGCCGAGCGTGTGTACGTTGAGATCTGGCAGCGTGCCAGCAAGGAATGTCGCGCCCAGTACTCTACCTACTGGGAGGAGATCAAGCTGCAGGCTGTCACTGTCTACTCCGAGTTCCTCCAGACCCAGAAGCGCGAGTCTGAGGCTTCCTCTATCCTGTCTAGCGTCTGGGAGGAGTACCGCCACACCAGCCTGACTCTCTCCGAGTCTACTACCAAGCACTTCCATCAGATTGCTAAGGTTATGACTGCCGTTGGCTTGTCCACTGCTGCTCTGTCTATCTTCAAGCAGTGTGCTCACTACTACCAGAGTACCAACAGCACCCAGTCTTCATCCTACTCAGAGATTCAGAAGAGCATCAACTCTACTTCTCAGCAAGTCATGAAGCAGGCTAGCTCATCCTCTTCCGTCACCTCTGAGTCTACTCTGGAGGAGATTGTCTACGAGGCCTCTTCTTCCATCTCCAAGATTGACGAGAGCTCTTTCACTGCCACCAGCACCCTGGTTGAGCTGTACGTCGGTCAGCACCGCTGGAAGGATGCCACTCGCGTTGTCAAGAAAGTCCTCCAGGGTCTGTGGCCTTCTCTCTTCGCTCCCTCCATTCAGGATGTGACTCTTCCCTCCAAGCACGTCGAGAAGTGCGTTGAGCTTGCCGAGCGTCTCAGCCAGTGCTACCACTTCCGTCGTCGTTTCCCTCGTGAGGAGAACACTCGCATTCGCGTCTATCGTGCTGTTCGTGCCGGCCGCCCCGTTGATGACAAGCTTCGTGAGCGTGTCACCAACGAGCTGATCCGCTTCTTCGAGCGCTCCAAGCAGCCTGACAATGTCATCAGCACTCGCCAGGAGATCCTCGATGACCAGATCAAGCACTACGGCCCTGAGAACCCCATTGTTATCAAGAGCTTGTGGATCCTGGCTGAGCTTACTCGTCCCCGTCCCATCTTCGTTGAGTACTACCAGCGCATCATCAAGTCTCTCAACAAGGATTCTCCTACCTGCCAGCCTGAGGCTCTTGAGCCCCTGGTCATTGTTGCCACTGAGTTGTGGACCCAGAGCCGCTACTCTGAGGCCGTGCCTTACTTCACCCTGCTGTTCACTACCTTCTTGAACCAGCCCAAGGCTCCTCGCTTCCAGGACACCAAGTTTGTCCAGGAGGTCTTTGAGCGCTACACTCATGTCCTGCGCACCATCCGCACCGACTACACTGTGATCCACAAGGTTACCGTCGACTACCAGACTAAGGTCAAGGCCGTCTTCGGTGCTACTGCTACCATCACCGTCCAGGCTACCCTGACTCTTGCCAAGGTCTGCCAGGAGTCTAAGCGTTACGAGTCTGACGCAATCACTCTGTACGAGGAGCTACTGAAGCTCAAGTCCACTGAGGTTGACCTCGATGAGATCTCTGCTACCCTCGATGGCATCTATGAGGAGCAGACTGCCATTGCTACCTCCAAGTCTGAGTCGGTTTCTGCCAGCCAGGTCGAGCGTGCTTCCAAGGTTCTGCGCAAGCGTATCACCACTGTCCGTGAGGCCTACGGCTGGGCTCATGAGGAGTCTATCTCTAAGATGAAGGAGATGATCTCCTTCCACTCCAAGCACAGCGAGAGCTCTGCTGTTACCAAGGAGCTGAAGGAGTCCACTGTCAACATCCTGTCCCAGGAGACCTCCTCCACTCGTCTGGTTTCCGCTGCCATTGCCATCGCTTCCAGCTACATCGAGACTAACCAGGTGTCCAAGGCCACTGAGATGACTGAGGAGCTGTACCGCCAGGTCGTGATGAAGGATACCTCCAACTCCAAGTCTGTTCAGTTTGATGTCTCCAAGCAGGGCCGCCAGAGCCTCGTCTTCCTGGCCCAGCTTGAGCACAGCCTGCGCCGCACTACTTCTTCCATCACTGAGATCCTGGCTGCTCTCACCACCGAGTTTGTCTACTTCGAGGAATTCCGCAGCCTGACCACCTCCAAGAGCAGCTCCTTCCACACTGTCTCTGTATCTGCCTCGCGTCTGTATCAGTTCCTGATCCGCAGCAACCGCTCTGAGGCTGCTAACCGCGTCTTCGCTGACTTCGTCGCTTACTTCATCTCCACTGAGGGCAAGCGTACCAAGTTGACTGACAGCGCCCAGGTCAAGATCCTCCTGTTGACCATCGTGGACCACTTCCACACTCACAACTCGTCCAACTTCGTTCGCTCGGTTGGTATTGCTAGCAACAGCCGCGTTCTGGAGCTGCTTCAGGCTCAGCGCTACGAGGAGGCCTCCAACCTCGCTCTGGCTGCCTTCCAGTACATCTCTGCTCATGAGTCTTTCCGCTCCCCTGCGATCGTCAAGTTCGTGTTCACTCTCGGTGTGTTCATCACCGGCCGTACCATCCACCCTCAACCCGACCAGGCCGTCCAGCAGAAGCTGTCTGGTGTGTCTATCGTGATCATCAAGGAGGTTCTCCGGGTCATCAGTGACCTGAAGATCAACCTTGCCCAGATCAGCCTGGACTACCTCAACATTCTGATTGGTCTGCTTGGTGAGCAGAAGGACTACCAGAACCTTGTCTGGTTGCTGTCTAGCCTCTGGTCCAACCGCAACCTGCAGAACTGGTCCCCTGCCGTCACTTTGGGTCTTGCCCGTCGCTTCATCCTGGCCCGCTACCTGGTCGATGATGCTCTCAAGGCTGCCCGTCTGGCCGAGGACATTGTTTACAACTGCCGTCGTGTCAACGGTGCTCACCACAGCAGCACCCTTGAGATCTCCACTCTTCTGTCCCAGCTGTACACTGGTATCGCCGCACGCTACCAGGAGAAGAAGGGTGGACAGCACATGGCCAACAAGTACTACAAGAAGAGCGCTTCCGTTCACGAGAACCTGCTCCGTATCCTTGTTGACCCCTCCTTCGCTGAGTTTGAGGGTGGCCTTGATGGCTCCCTGAGCATCGATGGCTCCGCCTTCGAGCTGGACATCAGTGACTCTGCCAACGGCACCGCTCTCTCCGAGGGTGAGCATGCTCGCCAGCACCTGCAGCTCCTCAAGCTGGCCGTCCAGCGTCTGGGAGACTGGCCCAAGGACTACGCTGAGTATGAGCGCCTGAACGCCGACCTCTTCCTACAGTTTGGCGAGGACCTGCAGCCCGTCGGTGGTGTTGAGAAGTGGGATTTGAAAAAGTTCGGCAATGGGAAAGCCTCCAGCGGCGAAGACACCCTCGACACCGAGTTCAAGTCCTGGGAATTGGATCTCGGACAGAACAGTGTCGAGGTCGAGGAGGAGTTGTAAAAAGGTTGTACAGGGGGAGACTTCTGTCTGCTTTGTATGATTGACTATCTTGCCTTTCTGTTGTAATTAGCATTTTGTTTTTAGTACCTTTCTTCTACGCACAAATTGGGATCAGACTTTATTTAAAATCATTTCCATGTCTTCGTAATGTTTTAACTGTAGAAGAACACTAGAATAGCTGACTTGGAAGATAATTTGTCTTACAATTCATGTGAACTAGCATGAATGGCCTGTTTTCAGGCCAGCATCATGAATCATAATTCAATGTCAGTTTCACTTTCGAGCGAAATGTTTTGTATTTGGCAGTTCATCTCGCTAGATCAGGCTTTTCCACAGGGGGCTATGATTATCCAAACAGGAGTTCTGTCGAAGGACTTATGAATTGATGAGTGTTGTAAGGTATCTCCTTGCACCACTTTATGGAACAGGCGGGCAAATAGCTGCTTCATTCATCCTCACCCATCATAATTCATCTCCAACCCTTCTATCTTAGAAAGGTTGGTACAGATGGTCTCTGTCACTACTAGATTTTCAGGATTACCTTCATAACTGACTTTATGGTTGCACACAATGATTTGTGCCCTCGTACTTCTACCTGCAATATCGTGTGAAACACAGTTTAATATCTGATCATAATATCATTCAAGTTGGACTGTCTGTTAATCTAACGTTCTAGTATCTAAGGATAAACGATATTCTCGCACCAAATTCCCCGTTGAGCTTCATAACAAGCGAGGAAGAACAAATAGATCGCTGATTTTTTTTTTTGGTTTGATGGACCTGATTGACCCTTATATTAAAGGGATTTCAGCCGTATTCACATAGTCAATGTTATCAGCATGCCCTTCGATACGAGGAATCGATGTGTTGAAGAGCCGATCCCACACTCGGGTTTGCTTTCCGTAGTTGTGACTATTCTTCCAGCCTTTTCGATGGTGAAGGTCATGATCTTCAATCATGAGCTCCATGTCACACAGTCTGAGCAACCATGTCCAGGGGTTCACTGCTGTGGCGATCATGCGCAGGCCACTATGGCCGAGAATCTCGGTGAACACGATGTATTGTTGGCAAACCCACCATTCGTAAAAGCCCATCGGGAACCCCATCAGTTTCATAGTGCCGTAGGTTATAACCGGGGTGCCAATAACGTCGATAAACTCTTGAACTTTATCCGCATACGCCGTCAAAAGAGGGTTGGGATGCTTGGTAAGATGGTGAGTGCGGTGGAACTTCCACAGGTGTTCCGTCTCGTGTGCGGAGCGATGGAAGATATAGTACCAGAAATCGAGGACAAGAGCGTACATGCCAGTCTCAAAGATGAGCCATCCCCATCGAATCGAGGCAGGGGCTTCATCGGCGCGATAGGCGAGGAAGACCGTGAACATAGGACGTAGGATGATGACTGATAGTACGGTCTGCACGGTTTTACCAACGCCCACATCAGGTACGCCATCGCGAGCATGCTTGTCTCCATCAAAGAATCCAATCTTATGGCCAACACGGCGAAGAACTCGTACTTCGTGAACGGCATTTAATTCAAGAGCCAGGCTGTAAAAGAGGAAAACAGCTGCCGCATGAGGCTGGCCGAAGTAGTTGATGTATAGTTGGTGAAGAACAAGTGGGATGAAAGTATGAGTAAGAACCCAGGTATGAAATTGCATTTCAGGTGCATAAGGGACTTTATCGGTCTTCTGGTGAACAGGTACATCTTCACCGATGTTCAGATGGTGTACGTTCAAGACTTCCAGAAGCCAGTGGCGCCAATCCCATTCAGACCGGTCCCAAAGCCGCCATGTGGATTTCATCGAATCTTTCGGATTTCGTACAGGGGCCGCCATTTTGACGTTGATTGTGTAAAAGGAGTTGAAAGAAACAGATAACTGAGGAGACGAGACGTATCTATATTTGAATACTATCATGGGTCTCGTTGGGACCACCTGAAGCCGAGGTGTGGGTACTACACACCCCGGTGGCCGTTCAGGGACGATCCATCCGCATTTCTCCTTTTCACCCCGCCATTTTAGCCCGATGATCTTTTTCTTGGTGCTGTTCGAGAACTAAAGGCTTGTGATTTTGACGTCACTTGAATATAATCTCGTATTGCAGTTCGTAAAACTGACAGACTGCATTTTGACTGCATAGTACGAACAGTTGTCCCATGTTCATACTCACATGAAGATCTCGGTCAGCACTCTATCCTATGAAAGTTAAATCTTTTCATGTATTCCATACTGGTGCCTGATGGATTACTGATCCAGAACATCTGATCCCGAGGTCAGCTTAAAATCTTTGTTCATCCAACTACTCAATTAGGAAATTATGTTCCGGCGTCAAGATTGGGTCTCGGTCTAACCTCATCAAGTGATGATCGACATTTTTCTGCGAACTCTTTGGATGCCAAAGAAAACTGTAGGTCTTCCTCATTATCACGTTGATTTGCAGATTGGTTCCTCGAGCGTTGTGGAAGAACCTTCGATAATATTTTAGTCCTGGATGTTGCCACCCAATGATTCATAAACTCATGCTCTATGATGAATACTCACTGACATGACAAAATCTCCAACGTCAGCAGTGGCAACTCATGGCTTCAACCTTATCATTATGAGATGAGTCTGTTGATCAAGTCTCGGAGTACATATGCCCAGACATTTGTGACCTGCCTGATTTCCTAAAATTTTGGATCAACGTGAAGCGCTGATACTGTACGATGAATAAGATTATACCACATGGGTGTATTGCTGAAGTCTACTCCGTACCGTATCCCTTTTTTGTTTACCTCAACACATCAACTAGGCAGTGTGGCAGTACAGTAAGGACCTCGCCGATCACAAGTTGCTATCAAGATCTCGCTCGAAGAGGAATACCGGGCTCCGAAGCACAGATTGCGCCTTAATCTTCACGGAAATATTCAAGTAGATCGTTTGCACTACTGTCAGGTACTATATCAGCAGTACAAATTGTTTCATAGGAACTGTGTTGAGATCAATAATATTATAGGTACATGAGTGAGATAGAACAAACGAAAGCGTCGAACGATTATTTAGCTAGCTCTTAATAGACTAGCCTATGCAGCAATTCATTGCTCAGCAATTATTCTGATATGATAACTATCATGGTGTTCCTGTAGTACTCATCTTTTTTCTCATTTGCAGATTCCAGTGCCTTGCTAAAATGTAATGTAGGAAATTCTTGGGACTGCTTTTTCATTTTCTCTTCAGTCCTTTTTCGCGACTCGTTCTGTCACAGGAACTAGCATCTCAGCTTCATCATACACGAATCGACCGCGGAGTTTCACGTTTCTATCTAACATATGGTACTAGTATCGGAAATATCATATAACAGAAAATATAGATTGTTCTCATGGATGAGAACAATCTACGTGTAGATATGTGGCCTTTGACAACTGCCGGGTCCTAGTGTGTTCTGATTTCCTGCTCGGGTTATTCTTATCCTCGAGTACTCGAAATTTTGTTGACTCGTTTCAAAGGTTCATTTTGCAAGCATAAACCACCGTAGTTGCTTTACACTCAAAAGTGTTAAACCCCCAAGTCCGCTACAACCACGACTATACACAAGGAGTAGTAGTTCCTCCGGGGTAATGTGAAATTTTGAATGCGATCCTTGTTAAATACCCTGGCGCCATATTTATTCTAATAGAACTGGCATAAGGATCAATTTATGACGTCGACTTGAATCCATTATCCTGAACGTAGTTCAAAACTGGATGAGTATTTTCCGAGCTACTAGTACCTACTGGTAGATCGGAAAATTCAAGCCTAGTATGAAGTTTATACGGTTCAATTAAAACCAATTGGCTTGAAGAAATGCAATGCTTCCCTGTGATGCTACGCCAGCTCAGCTCAAGTTCAAAATGCAGGTAGCAAAATAAGTAACACGTCGGACGAGTTTTAGCCTTGCAGTTAGATTCTATGATCACCGGGTCGACTGGTCAAATTTGCCACAAAACATGGGCCGTTTGAATTTCCTTTGAACAAGTCCTGGACCGAGAATCTGAGTGGTAGGCTAGAATCGTGTCGCAGTCACAATTACTGTAGTGTAAGCTTGAAAGCTCGACTGTGCCACTCTATTGGCGACGCGACCACTAAGCCTTACACCTCATCGAGCCTTAAAATAGACACACTAGATCCGGTTACATCCGCAGAGATATTGAATTAAAAAAAAGGTGCAGATCAGGCGGGCCGGTGGCTTGGAGGCTGACGGCTTATCCCCCGCCTTGACACTTTTAGGGCTTCCCCCTTGGCAACGCCTGTAACGAGGGCGCCCCTGTGCCAACCCTAGATGAACCCTGGCACTTGATCCTCATGACCGAGCAGATCCCGCGATGTTCAGCAGGAAAAAGCCTAAGAAACAGATCCAAGCCCTGGCGTGGGGAATCAATTATTTGGTACAGATCGATCGTTTCCTCATGCCGATTGGATTTTATTGGATTCAATCGGGGAACTTGCAGAGGGAAGATCCACAAGGAGGTGCGAAACATTGGTATTGGGCAGCTTACCGAGACATTTCACCGAGATCCCCTGAGACATGGCTAATAATCACCCCCAGACCATGGTCGGCCTCAAACTTTGGTTGTTCCGTTTAAAAAAGTTGCTGCTTCAACGGTTATAAAAGAGGAGGATTATCCCTCGAGCATACTCTACGTAGACATATCAAATCCTATCTTTCAACTGTATTCTTGTCTATCTATTCAAACATAATAATCATTTTTTTACATATCTTCTTCACCTGTCAATATGAAGTTCTTCGCCGCTCTCGTCGCTTTTGCCAGCGCTGCTCTGGCTCAGAATGCTGCTATCGGATATCCTACCGATGGCCAAAAGATCGAGGCTGGTAGTGATGCTGTTGTACAAATCCAGCGCCCTGTACGTGAACGGAATTATTCCAGCAATCATTATTTGGGAGAGTCTCTTCTAACTCGGCTATAGAACTCCCTGACTGGATCAAAAGAGCTGCAGGTTGCTATTGGTATCGCATCCTGCGCTTCTTCACCCTGCCTGCTTTCTAAGGAGACGCTGGGAACTACTGTTCTCTACTCTGGCGATTTCAAACCCGTCTATCACGAGTCTGGCTCACCACCTTACCAAAACTACACCGTCAAGATTCCTTCCGATCTTAAAAATGGCAAGGCCCAGATTAACGTGGCTCATTTCTCCATCATGGGTGTAAGTCATCACTCATTTCAGTTGAGTTGCATATATCTGACTTGGCTAATATTGGTTCTCAGGCGAGCAACGTCCCTTTCTTCGAGACTCTGAACCAGACTGTAGTAATCAACTAGAGAAGCAAGATCATGGGTCGAAGGTCGCTGAACTTGCGGATCACGTTAAACTTTGTCATTATCTGCCTTTGATGGCTTTACATAGTTTCATTTCGCGATATATCTGTTCCTTGCTGGATATAGAAGATTTGGTATATAACATCATGACGAATTGCATTTACTTTTTTGACATTGCTCGAGTATCTATAGCACTACCAGTAATATCCGAAGTTTATCCCACTGTGTCCCTACACGTACCCTTCCACACTTGCCTTACGATTCAGTTCAAATGTCATGGCATGACATTTGAACTGAATCGTATACTGATTGCGTATACACGTTACGAGTAATTTCCATAAGAATAGCTCCCAATCTAATCAATTTGATCAAACCTGGCAACTATTGGGACCATGAATTTTCTTGGGAGTGCGTATTTTCACTAATTCAATATTGTCTAGGACAGTCTCTCCAAGGTTTCCTTGCCTTTCTCGTGCATATTTGGGTACTGCCTTAGATTACACATATCCGTCCACAATCTCTTGGCAGATTCGTGCCCTTCGTCCTGTGCGTCTAAGCGCTCTCGGAGCAATTTTTTCCATTCCACATCCATATCTGTAAATCCAAAGGAGGCCGAAACATACTCATACCAAATAGGGAAGAAGGCAGCGTATTCCCATTCAAGTATACCAACATCCTTTCCGTCTTGGACCATTATATTTCCCAAGTTGAGATCGCAATGAGTAAGCACATAGGGTTCGTACTTCAGTAGGCGTTTTCTCAAATTCTCCAAAACTTGTTGAGGAAGATGAAGATTAAGGGCCAGAGCATCCCAAAGTTCTTGGTAAGAGTGAAACGGTCTACGGGGCTCAAAAAAATAAAAATAAAAATAAAAAATAACCCTGGATAGCATAGACTTTGATCGACACACTGAATAGAGGTTGATGTAAAAGATCGAAACTGTTTTCTCAGTTTCACTACTTGATCCACGATATCTAATTTTTGGAGCTCTGACGAAGAAGTCCATGCCTCCTCGAGTGTCTGATCACCGATACGTTCGTTCAAAACAAAATACCGTCCATCCCGATCGACCCAGTCACATAAAACCTTCGGGATGGGAGTATCGGTATGGGTCGCTATATAGTTCAATGGTTTGACTTCAAGCTTTGCTTTTGGACCCTCGTCGGGCCGGTCCTTTCAGCATTACATCTGATCCGATGGACCACACACCCCGTGTAGATGCGCCGTAGAAGAGTTTGAGATGGCTTGTATAAATAATGGCACTGCCTTTCTTTGTCAAGTGTCCACCCGCATGCGACACAACTTCTCTCGAGCGCGGTTCACCCATTGTGAATACTTTGTAGGAAGTTAGTTTGTTGCAAGAGATGAATTTCGACTGAAGATTGAAAACAAAAAAGAAAAGCATTTTCCAAGCGGAAGCCCATTGTTTATATTTCAAGACTGACCGCCATTGATGTATAGGCTAATGTACTGTTTACTACAATCTTGAAGAAAGCCGTTTCTGGCGCCAAAAGCAGCCAATTTTTCACAGGTCCTCATATTCTAGATGTATATTGTTCATTTCACCAACTTCAAGCTTTTGTTCCTCAGAGTCTGTACATCGACCAATCTAGGCCCTCTCTCGATAATCAATATAAGAAAACCCGTAAAACTTTGAACCAGCTACATGAACTGGAGTTATCTTCTAAACCTCAACCCAGCCCAAATAGCAATAAACCCAAGTACAACCGGCAACACGACTTTACCAGCAGTCATCCAAAGAAGCCTCACCCTCGCCTTCGCCACCTGAGCATGCGAGGCCGAATGATTATCCCGAGGAAACGGCAAATCAGGAACATCAACATTCAAAAACCGACAAAGAGGTCCCCATCCATCCCCAATCCGATACTCAAGGCTCCTCTCAGGTGGAACTGCAGCACGCACTTCACGATAATAACTCTCATGCACGATCTTCGCCCGAGTTCGAATCCCAGCATGAGTATTTGCTCCAAAGAATCCAAAATGAATCTTCCTCATAGCCTGTACAGCCGGTATACCCATCAAATATAATCCCAAAAACCCATTTATAGAAGCCATAGGTTGAATCATTACACGATCCAAGATCTCAGTTTGAAAACTTGGCCACCAATTTTCGAACTCGCGTTCCACGATAACAACTTTGGCCTCTGGATATGCACGGATTAGTTCCAGTGCGAATGGCGAGGCTAAATCTGTGACGACATCGTAATTTCCCCAGATTTTGTCCCAGTCTGCGCGGGTGAATCGGGTTCGGGATCTGGCTCCTGGTACTGAGGGCCACGTTACTTCTGCAGCTTCTTCCAGGGATACCCATGGTGTATCAATGACGGATTCTAAGAGTCCGTGATGTGTTTTGAAGCCTAGGATTTGGTAGGCCAAGGCCATGGATTTGGTGGCGCTGCGGAATAGACCCGCGTTGATGATCAACAGGCCTTGGTCATTAGCTTTTTGTTCTTTTGTGGAGGGCATATTGTGACTTTTTCCTTGGATAATGAAGGTAGGAAAAGCTAGACAACAAAACGGAATCTCCTGATTTCTTTCTTCTGACGAGGTTCAGCTACAGTTTTTCAAAGTTAAAGGGGTAAGGTGAGGATTATCTTGTCTAGTGCTTACTGGTGGGGCTGTACGTTCAAGTTACGCAGTTTACCCCCAGCAAAAAGCATGTCAGAACGAGCATGATTAACGATATTATAAACGAGAAGCCCAATTGTCACCAGGTCTTGTGAGAGAGTGTTTATCCAAAATGATCGGCCACTTCCAGGGTCTAGCATTCAAACAACTATCCCAAGTGATGCCCATCATGAAGACCGATACCAATTCTCCACTGGATCACAAAGACACTCTCCAATAGTAACGGCTATCGGACGTCAGTATATATCTAGAATCACCACGACGCAAACTCAGAAAGCATACCTTTCAATCCCCTCGACCTAATCTCCTGTAGCATATTCTCGACCAGTATCTCGACAGTATTCAAATGAACATCATGAGCCAACACGATCGAGCCACCAACATCCAACTCAAGCCGGAATTTCTCGAAACTCTTCCAAATAAGTCCCGGGTCGTCATTCTCATAGTCCTTTGTATCGATACTAACGCCGACAACATGGTATCCCAGTTCCGCCATTGCAGCGAGAACTGTATAATTGGACACGAGGTACGGGAGACGCATGTAGAAGGGGAAGTATCCTAGAATCTGCAAGAACTCGTCTTCAAGCATCGTCATCTGGGAGATTATTGAGGCGTGGTCTAGCGAGTCAAGGGATTGGTGACTCCAACTGAGAACTGTTAGTGGATAGTTATTGGGGTATTGTGGGCAATACCGGAGATGGGAATGAGTTTCACCTACGTGTGTGAGCCGAGTTGGTGGCCTTCTGCTACCGCGCGATGAAGTACATCCGGGTAGGAAGTGATACTCCCTTTGTTGATGCCATTTAGAAAAAAGGTTGCGACGGCGTCATATTCAGCGAGTGTATCCAGGAGTCTGTGGGTATAGATCCAGGGTCCGTCGTCAAATGTCAAAGCTATCGTGCCTGGAATCGTACATTGGTTAATCACAGTGCCCACGGGGACTTGTGAAGTCGTTTGCCGGGGCCGAGTTTGTAATGGCGTGGCTGAAGAAATAGAAAGGATGGAATACATTGTGGCCAGAACGAATGGTAACCGCATGATTGTAGGATTGAGAATGTATCACAGCAGGTAGAGGAAGAATGGCTCTGATATCGGACATTCGCAATGCGCCGTGCAGGTTTTATAAGATAAATAGAGAAAGAAAATCAATGAAACTAAGACGAAAAGTCGAAAAGGAACGATCAGAAGATCAATCGGTAAGAGCAGATACGAGGAAAGTGCAGCGATGAAGAAAATGCGACTTGGACAAGCAGCTGCTGCAGGCGAAATCAAGATTGAAGAGATTAGCAGGAGTAGGCCAGTATCGGAATCTTTCGGGCATTTCAGGTATGAATACATCTCAAAAGGTATCAAAACAAGACTAGATAAAGAAGAATCACAAAGAAACAAAAAAAAAAAAAAACAAATGGGGGAGAAAAAAAAAATCTTCCTCGATATGATTCGAGAGATGATAGGAAGGTTATAGTAATTGACCCTGCAGAGTAGTAACCAGTTCTTGACCTCCCTTAACCCTTGCGGCTGTACTTCTTCATAGACTTGCGCTGACCCTTCTGGCTCTCGCGCTCCAAGAACTTGCGCTGCTCCTCGGCGGTCATTCCACGGAGAATGCGCTCGCGCTCCTCCTTCTTGACCTTCTCGGCAGCCAGTCTGCGTTCCTCGGCCTTTTCTTCCTCTTCAACACGGCGCAACTTCTTGATCTCCTCCTCGCGGGCATTGCGTACCTTGCGCATAACCTCTCCACGCCAGTGCGCCACTTGGACAAGTCGGTCGGCCAGGCGCAGGTACTGGTTGAACAAAGGCAGAGTCGCAGAGTAGTCGGAGGCGATGTTGACAGACAATTGAATACGCTTCTTGGGGGTAGTCTCTTCGATCCTGAGGAGAAAGAAAAAAAGAAGGTTAGCTTGTTGACTTTATCTATAATTTTATGGCATGGCTTACTTGGTGGGCTTGTCAACAGGTTGGTCAGTAACAATCAAGTACTCGAAGTCATGACCGGCCTTCTCGATAGCCTGGACCAGGTCCGCGGTGAGAAGGGTTTCAGTGATCTCAGCGCTCTCAGACATAACAGTGACCCAGGATGGAAGCTTAGGGTGATCCTTAGAGAAAGTCATCGAGGCATCGTAGCGATCAGTACGGAACTTGCCCATGTGACTCTTGTGCACAACAGCCCAGATAAAGCCATCATAAGTAGACTGGGCCACCTTCACTGAAGAGGTGTCCTTAGCCAGAACCGGAACAAGATCCTTCTCCTTGCCATCAAAAGCATACATCAAAGCCTCATACTTCTGAGTGGGGGCGGCCCAGCTCTCGAAGAAGAAACTAAAGACGTATTCCATGATATAAGTAACGGGGTTATAACGCTTAGGCAGCTTCAGAGAGATATCAAGGAAAGCAACATTCTGACGACCAGTCGCATACGCAGAGAATTCATTGGCTGCCTTTTCCTTCAGCAGACTCTCCGGGTTAACCAGATCGACAGTGACAGACTCGGTCTCAGCCTCGGGACCGTTCCGCGCAATACCATCGAAACCAACCACGGCGAATTCCTTCTGCAGCGCGGGGATATGAGACTTGGCCCATTCACGTGCCTGACGACGATTCTTCCGGGTACCCCAGAAATGGAAGAGGACGAGCACCAGGATGAAAGGCATGATCATGGCTTCCTGCATGAAATCCTTAGGCGAAGTGCGCTCCCAAACCCGATACCATTTCGTATAAGGGACTGCACCAGAAGTGCTGAAGGCTGGGACAGTGGTTGTATCGGCGACCAGCGACGCGGGCGATGGGTTCGGAGCCTCGACGAAGTCGGCGAAATCTGACAGCTCATTAGATTTGACGGGATCGGGAATCGACAACGATGCCATTGAGTACCTACCATCATCAGGATTGGCATTCCCGGGGGAGCCAAACACGTTCTTGAATACGCCCGCCATAATTCAAGATTAAGTTGGGGGGTTAAGTGAATTGATGATGGGGGAAGAGGAATGGAAAGGAAAGGAGGTTAAAAGAAGCGGAAGTCGAAGTCGGCGAGTGCGGAGCTCAGCTGGTCTTAGCGCGTTGGACCCCCACGAACTTCTCCAGTTTTGGTTGATTTGCCGCCATCAGACATTCCAGTGCATTTTGGTTGAGAGAATTGATACAATTGATACAATTTACAGTGCAAGAGAGAGAGAGAGATATCAGATAAAATGTCCAAATTTTGATTGTCCGTGTGTAGAAAGCCTCCTTTAACCCAATCCAAAGATAATACACAGAAAAAAAGAGCTATGGTATCCTACGAGAAACAGAAAAAAAAAAAAAAAACACCTAGAAAAGAATAAGACAAAGAGAAAACAAGACGCCGGAAGCTTTTTTTTTGCAATGCCCTGAGATCTTTGGTCCCATCTCTGATATAAGGAATGGACCAAATGCAATTAGGGCATGGCAGAGTCGCCAAAAGCTTCAGAACCCATAATTTTGTACAGTCCCGCTCCGAAGCAATAGAAGAAATGAATAAAAGTCGTAACGGTCATTAAAATGTCGAGATCTTGCTCGAGAAACGAGAAGAAAAATAAAAGAAAGGGAAATGAGAGAACGTGCAAGATGGATCTTGCTCTTAGTGACCGTAGGCCGGAGGTGGTGTATCATCGTGGGCGCGACTCCAGAAAGGACTGCACGCATTATTAGGCGCGAATTTCTCATCACGCATACGACGTGCAATTTCACCAGCTAGCCGCTCCACTAGGACGGGGTCAACAGGCTCGCCGGAAGGTTCCTCTTTAGTAAGAGGGAGAATAGTGGCGGGTAGTGGCGGGCGAGTAGAGCCAGATGAGGGGCCAGCTTCGGCCTTTTCGGGGCGACCACGCACGGTCGCGCGAGGGGTAGCATCGACATCCTCGCCTTTCGATGGACGAATAGTTTCGGTGGAATAGGAAAGCTCGGGCTTATCCTGCGTCTCGCGTTGGAAAGCTGGACGCGAGATGCTCATACGGTGGCGCTCGGGAATTAATGGGAGGTGGAGATCGATCTCTGGAGACAATGGTGGCGTCACTGGATCGTCGTTCTGTTCGTTTACAGCCGGAAGTGGCGCGGAGCAGATGGAGGGAGGACTCATGGATTCCCTGAAAGAGCTATCATCGCTGACACTCATAGCATCATCCGTAGTCTTAGGACGGCGCAAGTCGACCACACGCTTCTTGCGCTTGCGTGAATGCGCCTTAGAATGACGGCCGGTGCCAACATTCAAGCTGGAGCCAGTGAAGGAATGACTTCCAAGAGAAGGGCGACTGTGTATAGAAACCGTGCTTGAGGTTTCATGGGCAGAGGATGCCAAGCTGCCCACCTGGGAATGTGTGCGGGACAGGGCCGGGCTGAGAGGAGAGATAATACTGGCAGGGAATTCACTAGGGTCGGCTGGGGATGTCCATGCGCGATAGACAACTTCTTGAATAGATGGGGTGAAGAGCGAGAGAGTACGCTGGGAATCCGTCAAAGCGGCTAGGCGGAGGAGGTTCTTCTGCGAGAAGAGAGAATGGGTTTCGACGGAGGAATCCAAAGATAGCGATGCAATCTCTGACTCATTCAATGCGTTTCCGAGAGAATCAACGGGGTCCTGTGGGGGACTAGCCAAGGGATCTTGGCCAGGCCCCTCACTCGTTGCGGCTTCGGTGTTATCGGTCTCATCTTGATTTTCTTCGCCGGTGCGATACTCTGGAACCCAGAGACGAAGGGACAATCGATGGATGATAGCCGGTAATTCGTCCATGAAAAGTATACGGAGCTGAGCTTCGATTTCTTTTTGTAGAAAGTCGCGCACAAACGGGATGGAATCGAAGGTAGAGGAGACCTTAAGAGATTCGAGCGGATCATTGCGGAAGACGACGGTAATTCCTTTTTGTTTCGAAAAAACCAGAATAACAAAGCCAGAGAGTTTGAAGTCGGACAGAGTTATTTGAAGAGGGATGGTGAGTGGAGTTCTGTAATGCGACAACAAGTTAGCTCACGCGATCAGAGAGTGTGTGCTGGTCGGCGACACGAAAAACCATGCGTATGCGCCGACGGACAGAAGGTATTCAAAGGAGGAGCACATACGCAGCGGCAAGTGGTTGTGGAGAGGCAAAAGCCGGTCGAGTGAGTAAAAAAGTATTAAGAGGGTTGGCTTGGACGCGAGTTTTGAGGGTCAAGAAGGCATCGCCGGAATAGGACATCTTGAAGATTCCGCGAAAGCGATCCTCCGCCAAATCGCCGATCTCCAAAATTTCCAAGTTAGGAGGCATCGATCCCAGATTCAGTTCGGTGACAATAATATCATCCACGATAATCGGTGGTTTGGGGGACTTGTTAAGCGCGGCCGTCAGTAATTCTTGGGCGCGAGTGTAAAAACTCGCGTCCGCCATTAACGGCGACCAGTTGAAGTTGAACGCCATGCCCGCGCATTGAGAGAGAGAGAGAGAGAGAGGGAATTTAGCAAATAGCAAAAATCTAATGAAATAATAAAAAAAGAAGATAATGTAAATTAAACGGTATAAAGGTGGAGGGAAAAAGTAAAAAGAGGAGGAGGGGGGCAAAGGGAGGCAAAAGGAGAAAAAAGGAAAAAAAAGGACTGAGCGAAGTTCCCGAGGGTCACCTGCTTTTTTCACCACGAGGGACTTGCACTTCTTTAATTCTTTCTTTCTTTTCTATTTGCTACATGATTATATTATTATCTATTCTCTCTTTTCATTTTGCTATTTTTTCTTTTAAACCTTTCACATTGAGATACCTCAGTACAAGTATACTGTGCTCTTTCATCATCTTGTACGTCACAACCCGGCTGTTGTGCAGCACTCCACCTTCTCCGACCAGCCCCGAAGGCATTCCCACTTAAGGCGACAATCGGCCATTCACATCACACCCGAGGCCGGTGATGCGTTACAGCCCGCATAAGTGCGCTTTCTGCTTAGCACCAGCCCACTTGTCTATCGGTTAGACTAGACGAGTCGGATAGGGGCTGGACGCGTCCTCATTCTCCCAGTTCTCGAATAGTCCGGGTGTACTATGCAAGTGTCCTACTATGTATATTGAATGTATACATTGTCAAATATCGGGCCACAAAAGGCTGCTACCTTGCCCGATCACTGACTACGCCCGTATCCAGCCCTTACTGCGCGTCTCACCATAACAGGCGGGGGTTACCTTGTTAGGCTGATTGGTTCATGCAGTCCTGGATGCATATCAATCGTTCACATTCTGTCATCACGCGAGCGGGATCTTGGCGTTAACGATCGTGTAAAGATAAGTCCCATCGACGAGCATGCCAATCTGACGCCGCATTGAAGTAGTGAAAAAAAGGGGCTTTTCGAGTTTTCACCATTGGAACATTAAATGTCTAGGATATCCTGAAACATCGTTTTCAATCGCGTAGATCACAACTGATGGGATCGACATACCAATTTCATACTTGCATCATTGGGTCACGTGGTGGGTCCTGTATCAAACAGGAAATTCCAAAATATCACAGTATATACTCCGTACTAATTCAAGAGGTATGCAATTTGAAGGGTACTGATAGAGCATCAATTGAATTATAAATAGATCTAGGAAATACTGTAGAGCTCAAAACAAACTTGAAATAAATTATCGATATGTGTAGACTTGCAGAGTTGCTATACTACTTTGTGGACTATCCCAGCTTAGCTACTGCACAACAAACCGAATGATCGACCATATTCCACAGAGTGGGAAATTGAAACCCTAGAAAATGGTCAAGATATCCCTGAATGCAAGAGCCATATTTATACTGGACTCCACATCATATAGCTCATATCGGCAACACTACTCTTCCTGATTGCCTCAAAGCTTCCCTCCAGCTGCTCACATTCTCATTTCCGTCCATTATGGACCAAACCTCTTGGATTGTCCTCCATTGGCGTGTGAAATTTCCCAAAGCATATATCTGTACACGCTCCCACCATTTCACCCAAGGGTCTCGATTAGAGGCCTCGCATGCTGCAATAAAGGCCGGCCAGGACATTGGAGCGGAGCGTTTGTCTCCATTAACGGACTCTTCTTTCAGGTCTTCTCCTCGTTTGAGATTTTCCCAAACTATTTGAACATAATGTTCCATATTGACAGAGTGACCGGCTCCAATTGTGCGGTAATAGAATATTGCTATCGCACTGTGGAATGCTCGAGCCTGACAACAGACTATCTCGCGCATGGTATACTCTTCCGGCCCCATCAGGTGGATTATTTCTGACTGGATGTTCCAGGTGGCAATCTCGTATCCTATTTCTGTGCACTCTTTGAGTAGAAATAAAGGAACATTCTTATCCGGGTAGGTTGTAAAACGCTCGGCAGCCTGGCAAGTTCTTTTCAGAAGATTTCCTAGCCTCGGAGTGATTCCATACATGTATTCGATACCCCAGTCATCAACATCAAAATTGATAGACTCCAGGAAAGCTTCATCTATCCCCGAGACTCTTGGATTGAAATTGTATGTTGTTGTTCGAGTAAGAAGACTAAGAAATTGGCAAATACTCTTGACTTGGCGGGTGGGACCGCTGAGTGCCCGACGATCAAACCAGGATCTTAGTAGCTTACCACATCTATTCAAGTGAATTGGAAAGTCAGACTCCTCTCCGGTAATGGTCTTTATAAATTATCAGTATGGCTTTTCGATAAACCAAAGAAAACTTCACTTACATCGATAGTGACCAATGCAAGCATTGCCGTGAGGTAGACCGTATAATATTCAGGGCCGGTAGGTATAGCCAAGCCGGAATTAAGGGCTTGCAAAGCTTTCGCTCTATGTTGGAGCCCGAGTATATGATACTTAGGTGAGCCAGCTAGACGATTACGAAGGTGGAATGCCGCGGCCGAGAGCAAGCTATGAAAAAGCGACGAGAAGACTCCGGAAGGAGGACGTGAATTCTGAATGATGAATGAATCAGGACAGCCTTGAAGCGCTAATGGGAAATATGTAGTTTTCCAAGGATTTTTATGATGAAAGACTGGCTGTAGAAGGTCTGCAACATGGTTTTCGTAATGGTGCAATAATAAAGATGCATCGTTATTCTTGGAGATGGAAATGGTGAGCTTGTGGTAAGGCGACGGGCGTGTGGCACTAGTTTCAAGTGCAAGCTGCTTGTCGAGGTGACTGTAAATGCTCGAGTTCGACTCAAAGTGATTAGTGATGGACTCATTGGAGCAAGTGTTTGTGGCTCTTGTATCGTATGATGGTTGATTAGGTACTGTGCTGTCGACAACTTTTTTGCTGAGGAAGTTGCAGTCCCCGAAAGTAGTGTTATTACGAGCCGCCCCATCATAGACAAAGATGCTGTCTTCTTCCCATGTTATACAGGCATTTTCTTGTGGTGGGGCAGACTCCGATTGAAATATTCCAAATGGGCCCACGGATACTGTCTCCCATGGGGCTGGGATCGTATCAATTGTCGACAATAATCGATCAATCTCACTATCCTGGATGACAGGAATAGATGATTGATCTATCTGGGGGTCAGAATTTATGTCAATGGAATCCAGGTCAAGACTCACCAAATCTCATCAACCTGCGACGCTGGCCTTGTGCGTCCTGCTTCTTGTCCGTGACCCAACATAGATTCACACCATACCCAGCACACTCCAAGCCAGATTTCCGGCAGACCCGACAACCATCAGTTTTTCGTTCATCGCATTTGACCTTTCGAGACCTACAGGTCCAACAGCTGCTGGAGTCAGCCAATGCTCATGCTGAGGTGATAGACTGGTATTATATTGGAGAATGGGCTTACCCAGTGAACGTTACCGATTTCAACTTTCGCTGGCGGTGTCTTGCATTGGGCCTGCGGATGGGTTGGCTCTTTGAGACCCTCATGGGCGGAAATTTCTGATTGGATATTTTATTCAATCAAATATGGCAAAGCATTTATGCATGGATCAATCAGATGTCAATCGTGTTAACCAGCTGAGTGAGGGCGTATCAGCAGAGTTGACTTACCATGCGGGGGTAAGTCAGTCACGAGATCAGCAGTGTATACTCCAAATTATACCGTCGGCAACAAAATAGCCGCTGCAACTGGCCAACTATTGCGAATTCATTTTAGATTAATCATAATCTACAAATTTGTTTAGCAAAGTGACCTAGAGATATTCTGCTATCACTTGTATATAATACCAAAATCTCATATTTTGCGAGGCTCTGGACTTTCAAGTAACATCGAATAGGACTGCTTCGTATCAAACGTTTCTAAATTCATCTAGATGTTACAAAACTATCTCCTGGCATATGATAAGAGCCATCCCACTCCAAGAAAGAGAAATGGTGTGCTGATCAAAGCGAGATGAAACGCCAAACCACATTTATAGGAAACAGTTGACAAACGACCACATCAATAGCATGTACCATAGGAACATGAGTATGAATACATAAATATTAGAATTAACTATCATATTAACTTCAGTTATCAAAGGATTCATGCATATCTTTATTCTGACCTCTGGGGAATTCGGAAGGAGGCAGCGAGACCATCGATAAGATCCTTGATAAGCTACATATTAGCGTCCTATCCTGGCCCATTTATTTGTATAAATGAACTCTATAAGTAGCACAAGCCCATCAGTTCAGAGAAGCGTCCCAAATTCGTCTTTACCTCTGAAAATTTCTCCTCTTGAGTGAACATTTGCAACAATGCATCTCGCGATTCCCCCTGCTCCCACAAAAAGAAACCCAGAGTTCATCAAGCGAAAAAATCACTCGGGGAAAAGGACCCAGGAAGTTCCAAACCACGCAATTGGACCTCAGTCAGGAAAGAATTCTAGCTTGCTCAATCATGCACCGAATTCTCTCTCATGGCTGAAGACCATGGCCGGCAAAGACAAACCCAGGAAGCAAGATGCCTAGCATTCTTTTTGATTTAGTTGTCATGCCTGTGCATTAGGTCGCAGCCTGCTTGTTTTTGATCAAATACTATCTACTTGCGCTGAAATCAGATCATGTACCCTCCGAGTTAGTTTGCGGATCCTTGAAGGTCGTCATCTAGGAAATGTTCTGGAAATTATGTCTACCCGGAATTTGTGATACATCAAGGCAATTATTATGGTTATGTTTCAATTCTACCCTCTTTTTATCTTGTTTAATTCCTTTTAGCTACGGGTAAATCAAGTACTGCTGCATTCGATCGAGACACTGAGTAATGGAGAAAAATAGAGTGAATACCTATACTGATGTTCTAGATAGACATTAGTTGATTAACAATGCTTCTCATGATGTATCCTTCACGAAGGCGATATGGCATTCATGCTTCTGTTTCCACTGTGAGTTAACATACCAGAGGAATCTAGTGCTAGCAGACATACCCTCATTTTGTAGCACTTTTCATCGTAGAAGACCTCATAACGGGCGGTAACCGCAGGCGAAACGATTTCATAATCACCACTGGTAATCGTTCTGTACTTTCTGTAGATAGCAGCCACTAGGGTTGTCATTTCTACCATAGCAAGACTAGGACCAGTCAATAGATTGACTCAGGGCGATCAGACTCTAGTATTCAAACTTACTGCATCCCAATACACATTCTACCTCCGCTGGAAAATGCCCAAAACCACTTCTTCATTTCTACGGAAGCATCTAGCCAACGATCTGGGTTGAAGTCCAGCGGATCTTTGAAGACATCCGGATTGCGATGTAATGAAAATGGAGACATGGAAACGACGGTCCTTGCTGGGATGCAATATCCGTCAATGGTCGTCGTTGTTGGAAGCGATCGTGGCTCTGATCCTGGTAACGGAGCGTATAGTCTTAGTGTCTCTTTTTGATGACTGCATCTACATATCGCAGCTTGGAGGATGTTTCTGTGCGTGGAAGTCCATCACTGTTGAGGTTTTCCTCGGGGATACTGCGGACTTCTTGGACGAGTTTTTCCTGGAATTGTTTGTACTCAGGCCTGGATAAAGACCAAATGAAAAACATTAAAGTATCGCTGGTTGTATCGATGCCAGCTAGAAGATGATCCGCACATTCAGATGCGATATCAATATCATCGAGTTCACCATATCCCCCCAATCTGTGATGTTTCCACATCTTCGCAATCAAGGGCGATTGATCGAATTTTTCCTGTGAAGGGGCTTGGGCATAAGCCAAATATTGGTTCAGTTATATATCCGTTTGGTTTAGTAAATAATTGAAATCAACTCGGCGCTAATTTGCCCAAGGCAAGAGACAGCGAGCTTTCTTCATTGACCAATCTATTTCTATATCGAGATAAGGTAGTCGAAGACGTTAATAATGGTGCTGTCAGATAACAAGAGATTTATCAATGATCGTCCTTTGAATGTGGAAACAGCCAGCGAGATTCGACTGCGGGGTTCCCCACAGCAATTGCTGAGACTGCGTCATATACAAAGTATTGTAGTAACTATTACTATATTATTCCTCAAGAAGTCTTCAATTTTCTTTGATATGATTATTACTTAATTATCAGGCTAACAGTCATGCTACATGAACCCACTAAAATACATCTTATCGAGTATGTTTTCATTGTTGCAATGAGACCACAGAAACATCTCACGTTAGGGCATGAAATGTCAATAGATGGCAGGTTTAGCCGAGATACTATTACTAAATACTGATAATTAACCAGCTAGTGTAATGCATTATCACCAAGTGGCTGGACCCGAACATATCAACTCTTTCTCCCTCTTCGTTCTCTCAAGGGCGTGTGCTCAGTAGTCTTCAAGGCCATCAGTCTGACTGAACCTTGGCAATGCAGAAATCAACAAATTTGTGCGCGCAATGCGCCACTTGTGACTTTGCTTCAAAGCGAGTGTGGGAATCTCAGTCGAATGAAGTCGTTAAGCTTGCAGGAAGGATTCTCGACGAGATACAGCAACGTGAACTAGGTAACATGCGAGAGCACCGACATTATAAGTCCAATATCATTCTTATACTCTATCATGATGGTTAGATATGACAATAGACGTCTTTGAAGAGATATGTGCTCGCCGAAAATACTCCATCAAGACCAGGCTGAAGCTACATGACTGGTTCGCTATCGACGGGATTCCAACCCTACCAAGTGAAAATGTGGCCAATCTTCCATCAATCCCTGACTGCCCACTGTGCAAATTAATGCACCTCGCTATTACAGGCGGACCTTTCGACTTTTCTACGACATGGAATCGTCGCGGCGGATGGAGCGCAGAACGAGCTGGATTCAGAGTTGGGAGTGTAGGGACTTTTCTCTCGTTTCTTGAGGATGGCGGTACTAGTCCATGGCTGCCAAAACGTGGCCGAATCATTGAAAATGCCCAAATTAACCCAAATTTGATTTCTAAATGGATTCGTTCATGTGAGATGGTTCATCGTTCTGAGTGCGCCCCGCTCCCACTTCAGATTGGGTACGGCTCTGGCCTAAAGGTGTTTCGTCTGATTGATGTCACGAAAGGCTGTGTGGTTGAGATCTCCAGGTCCGACAAACAGTATCGATATTTTGCTCTCAGTTATATCTGGGGTCGTGCTGAGCAGGTGCGGCTTTTAACTACCAACATGCACATTCTCATGCGCCCAGGAGGCCTCCAATATCCGACATCCGCGAAGCTTCTCCCAACGACTATTCAAGATGCCATAGACCTAGTACGTACTGCTGGAGAGCAATATTTGTGGGTGGATAGTCTCTGCCTTTTGCAGGACGATCCAAATGACATGGCTCTCAGCATCCCGTTCATGGACATGATATACAGAGGGGCATTCGTGACGATAATTGCGGCCAGCGGAAAAGACGCCGATTCAGGACTCCCTGGAGTTCAGCCTGGATCTCGCCAGGCCAAGCAAGATGTTGAGGAAGTCGTTCCCGGAGTGAAGATGGTAGTTCTTAGAGAACTAGACGAGTACCTGAGCGCTTCCAGATATGCCACTCGTGGTTGGACGTTAGTATCGGGTTTATAACTTCATTTAGATATTGAGAGGCTGGCTAATCAGGTCAAAAGGTTCCAAGAAGACTTGCTTTCATCACGCAGCATCATCTTCTTTGATGAGAGGGTATATTTCCGCTGTCGTCGATGTGTATGGTGCGAAGACAACAATCAAGACGAGTCTCCAGAAGTCAAAGTCTCCGAAACGACAAGTATCAGACCAATGGCTTTAGAATCAGATACCCCTCCTCTATTTACCTTTCAGACTCTAGTCTTGTACTATAGTTCGCGAAATCTGACTCACGCCAGTGACGCTATTAATGCAATTGCCGGAACTCTGCGTTTCTTCGAGACTCGTCTACACAGCCCGATGTTGTACGGACTTCCGTTATTCTCACTCGATATCAGTCTTCTATTTCATGGGATGAGGCTTCAGCGTCGTCCTGAGTTCCCTAGTTATTCATGGGCAGGATGGACGGGAGAAATCCAATGGTCCGCAGTTCCGGAATGGAGTGATGAGACTGAGCCAAACAGAAATGGACCCGCTGCGAACGATTGGCTCGACACGAGAACCTGGATCGTATGGTACCAAAGGAAAGCAGACGGTCAAATACAACCTCTGCTTGAGGACTCTGAAGCCTCAGACGTTCCAAAGGGACATATTGGATACCGGCATCGCCGTCATACTTGGCTTACGGGGATGAATGTTACACCTACCCCCGATCTATACAGCGCAATTCATAACTATACACTGCTGCAGTTCTGGACGTATTCAGCCCATTTCAAACTCAGATCTACAGAGAGACCAAGTATCAAGGGAAATATGCATATGGTGGGTTCAGAAGATAAAATATGTGGACGAGTTTTCATTCATGAGCTCGAAACATTTCAGACCGAGATACCAGTTGAGCTCCTGATCCTTTCCGAGTGCAGCGTTCCATTGGGAGATCATTTCGATGACGCTCAGGACTTGAATGCTCACATCGATAACTGGGAATGCTATTGGATTATGGTAATTTCATGGGAGAATGGGATCGCTTCGAGGCGAGGGATTGGTACTTTGGATAGGCGTGCAATCAACCAGGGTTATCCACCCGGTTTGATATGGAAGGAAGTGCTCCTTGGGTAGGAAGAGTCGGCTCAATTTGTCTGATTTGTATGACTCGGGACATCTCATTATCTTGAAAATTCTTGATGAGAGTCTTTGGACTCGTAATTTTCTCATACATTTGGTCTGCTATACTACTAAGCACAAAATTGGTGCAAGTCTATCATGAGACTTTTGTATCAATAGCAAGACCTCCCAGTAAATAAGTACCCATTATAATACTTGTAACTTTCGCAGCCTGGTTACGAAGGTTTAGGAGGGATCTGAGTGTCATTTAGATCCACTAAGACATCCATTAAATGGATTTAATCGGATGATGCGGGGGAAAAGTGCCCCACAAAGATAAGAAGTATGGAAGGAGTCTGCGATGAACAGCTTCAATTAATCTGATTTGGATGATTAAATAGTTCCATGTGATCCCTGTATCTAGACATAAAAATCTTAAAAATCAAGTTCGATTTCTTACTTTCTATAGTCTTTCAATTTTCTTTACTGGTGCACTTCTATCCCGATAATAAATTTCGAAAATGCATCTGTCCATATTGGCTCTGTACTCTGTTTTGCATGGGGTTCTCACTCTGAACGTTGGTCCCGAATATAATCATCCAATCGAAGGTCTGTTTCGGTGATTAACATTTCTCTTTTATGCCATCTTTGGAGGTGGACACTCATCTTTAGCAGATCTCGATGTGGATCTTCCATTTTCCCAACCCGTCACGTTTGCGCATCTCGAATGGCAGCGATGTCTCGCGGCATCGCACGATCATGTATGTATCTGTTCGAAGCAGACTCAACAAAACCCACTATCTAATGCCATTGCCAGCCCCTCGATATTGCCCTTCTTGGCTTTCCCTACGATACATCAACATCTTATCGTCCCGGGGCACGTTTCGGTCCAAGGGGCATCCGAGCTGGGTCGGCAAGAGAGAAAAAGGGCCGTAGTTACAACACAGTATGGGAGGTAGACCCATACAATCAAGGACTCGAGATTGTAAGCACTCAAGCCAAATGAGATATGATGTTGCTAAGCACAGTTTCCAATTAACTGTCTAATTAATAATGAGAAACAGATCGACTGTGGAGATATTCCCATTACCCCTTTCGATGCTGCACATGCTTTCAAGCAAATGGAACAAGGATACAGACAAGTATTGCACCACCCAACCTCCGAGAAAAACAACTGGAGACACCCACGTATAGTGAGCCTGGGTGGGGATCATTCCATTGTCCTGCCGATCTTGCGGTCGCTCAAGCATGTATACGGACCCATTTCAGTCCTCCATCTTGACTCGCACTTAGACACGTGAGTTTGAACATTCTGATACTGAACTTCTTGAAAAAATGCCTTATTAACTGAATAAAAGATGGGACCCTTATGAAGGCTATACTGGGATTGCCTCTAATCAATCGGCCATTACACATGGAACCTTCTTTTGGCATGCTAGTCGAGAGGGTTGCATTAGTAAAGGAACGAGTGTTCATGGAGGATTGAGGACGAAGCTTTTTGTCTGTGTCCATCAACGATTCTGTGTCTGTGCTAACGTGCTGATCTTCTTTTACAGAGTCCTCGGGACTATGAAATTGACGAAAATGTTGGATTCACGATTATCGAGGCTCAAGAAATTGATGAGATCGGTATGTCTGGAATTATCGACAAGGTCCGCAAAACAGTCAAAGATACACCGACGTATCTTTCTATTGATATTGATGGTGAGATGTGGAACTTCTTTTTGCCTCGATGTTAGCTAACTTATAATCTTTAGTGCTTGATCCAAGTATCGCCCCCGCAACAGGAACTCCAGAATCTGGTGGCTGGACCACTCGCGAGCTGAAGCGATTCATCAAGGGTCTGGAAGGGATAAATTTAGTTGGTGCCGACGTAGTGGAAGTTAGTCCACCGTACGATACTATCGCCGAGACAACTTCAATAGCTGCGGCAGATCTAATTGTCGATATACTTGCATCAATGACGAAGTTAAAGGATGGTCCTCAGGTAAAGATGGCAAGAGATGAGTTGTGAAGTGGACATGACTTTTAAAAATCGAATGGTTGAATGGCTATCGAAGATTGCAGTAAGAGGTTACAACAAGCTGCAATGCTTGAACACTTGAAACTTGTGATTTATTTTCAATTACCCCCTCCGGTCATTAATCTTGTCGTTGAGAAATAATTAAATCTTAAGACCTTCGAATATTCGAAGATGAGTAGCACTTTGAGTGAAGTATGTAAATCGATGCTGATTGGCTCGGGAGATCACCACGGCAACATCACACTAATCCCATTCTGGCCAAAAGTCAATACGTTGTCAATCATCGACTGACAGCATCTTCCCTCTCGATTGAATTATACCTTTCACCATTTGGGTGTGTGCTGTGCTTAAACATAGGCAACACAGTATTCGCGATCCCCAGGACGTCTCCCTAAAACATCTAACCCTCGCCCGTGGCTGATCACGCGACAACATGGCCAGAACAGTCGCCCAGAGAAGGGTATATGGCAAACGGAAAAACAATGCACCCAGGGCAGTCTTCGATCAGAATAGCCCGGCAAGAGAGACATCCAAGGCGACTGATGCTACATTCGAGGCGATTCAATCTCAATTAGCTGGAGTGACCATCAACGACAGATCCCTGTCCCCATCGCGAGAGGTGGAAATACAAGAACACGCCGTGGAGCACAAGCCCGAGGAGCAAGATGGCAAGGGCGCAGAATCCCAGAATACTGATGAATCGCCATCTCACGTTTCCGAGTCCCAGAACACATCCGTTTCCGCAGACACATCGACCGAGCAATTCTCTAAAGAACGATCCGACGAGACGCAAAATCATCAGATCATAGAGGTCCCTAATCAGAGTTCACAAAGATCAAAAGGCAAAGCATCCAAAGAGAGTCCCCCCACCACAAAAGAAAGAGCTATAAAGAAGAAATCAGTCGTAAGAAGGTCATCGGGATTCGTACACGACCCTAATCTTAACACCTACGTCGCACCAATCCTGAAGGAGGCACTATCACCGATTGCATCACAGAGCATTCAAAGGTTCGGCGCCTGGGCTTCGAAATCAGCGAAGATGTTCCATGTCGAAAAATTGGCTGAGGGATCCTACGGCGAGGTTTACAAATTACATTTACGCGAAGAAAGCGCGCGGCCAATGGTGTCAAAATCAAAACTCGCGAAACTCAGAATGTATGGGGATGGTGTATTCAAGGTCGTTCCGTTAAATGCGCCGAGGGGTCCAGGTTCAAAGAAATTTACTTCGGTTGAGGAAATTGTTTCTGAGGCTAGAATGCTCAAATATCTTGACCCAATCCCCGGCTTTGCGCGATTCAGAGAAATTCATGTCGTGCAAGGCCGGTTTCCAGAACCATTCCAAGAGGCATGGGATTATTATAAGGAAACAAAGGACGACTGTATGAATCCAAATCCGGCCAGCAAGAAGTCATACCCCGATACACAACTTTGGGCAATTGTGGAGATGGATGATGCTGGTTGTGAATTGGAAAAATTTTCATGGTCATCCATTTTCCAAATATACGATATTTTCTGGGGCGTTGCTATGGCTCTTGCTCGTGCTGAGGAATATGCGATGTTTGAGGTGAGTTGCTATGAAACACTGAAATACTCTAGTATCTTTTCTTACGCCCATTCAGCATCGTGATCTTCATCTTGGAAATGTCTGTATTCGTTCTACGAGGTCCAATGGTTCGATGGAGCCACCTTCGGTTCTCGATGCCGTGCGGCACCCTTCTCCCAGTGGTTTCGGCACAAGCTCTATCGAAACCACCATTATCGACTACTCACTCTCGCGTGCAAATCTCCTCCTAGCCGATCTTCCTGATGAGTCCGAAGGTGTTGTGGAAATCGCTTCATCTGACTTGGACAAGAAGCAAATTTTTGATGCAGTCGGAGAAGATGAGGATGAGGCTCTCTTGAGAGATACGTACAGATAGTATGTGATCCACCTCGTACCCCTTATTTAAAACGTCATTTCTTACAATTTTATTAGCATGCGCGCAACTTTATACACAGGAGAGCCCTCTCAAACACAAAAATGCCGAGATATCCCTGGTATTTGGGCAGAGTATGCGCCTCGAACAAATTTGGTCTGGCTACTCTTCCTCCTAAAAAATCTCCTTAAGAACCGCAAGCCCGAACCTGTCGAACATTTATCTACTACGCAGCCTGCGAGGCAAGCACTTGCAGTCTGCTCACCTAATCGAAAGACAACTACTCGAACACTGGATAGCGACAAGTCGACGAAGACGCAAGTGCAAGCCAACACTGAACCTCTTGCGAAAGAGCATCAGAGCAAAGGCATGCAGAACAAGATTGCAAAACTGAAGCAAACTTTGGAAGACAGGATGCAAGCAGTTCTTGAGCTTCTCGATCTTGAAAAGGGCCATGAGGATATGTGTTGCGCAGCTGACCTTGTCGCCTACGCTATGGATTCACAGTGGCTTGTGGAGCAGGACTTTTTCTGATATCAAATTGTTCCTATACATTTCAACCGCATTTTAGAGATATCATTTTTGGAGTTCCAGCCGTTTCTTTTGCATGGTGTTTGTTTGGTTATGGTACATCGCATTATGTATTCAAGTTGGGATCAATTGGTGGAGTTACTACACGAGAACGGGCATTGCATTATATACCACCAGCATCTCAGTACACCCTAATACCAGTACATTTTGTTCAGACTTCTTTGAATGCTTCAAGCATTGTAGGTCATAGCGTCAGCAGCGCAGGAGCAGGGTTAGACTCGGAGTCTAAGCCCTGACTTTAAAATCGAATTGGGCATATGTATGCGATACATATCTAACGGATCTATTATGCAGATACATAAACAGGATGACATATAAGAGCTCGATTAAATCAGAGAGGAGATAGGGGTATTTTCAATTATGTGATAGAATTGAAAATGCCCCCATCTTCTCTCTAGGAGGAAACGAAATTCGCACTTGCGTTTTCGAACAATCCATGCGCTTTCATGATCAGCCTTAAGGATTTCTCGACGCCAGGAGAAGGTGAAGAGTTATGGATTAGTATCCATCGCTGCAGTTGATTATGCAGATGCGGGCCGAGCTCGATGAATGGAGCTTGACGAAGCTCTATTATCAGTTGTGGATGACAGAAGCCACCCAGAAGGGTCAGCATTGCTGTGGCTAGCCTGCAAGTAAAATTGAAATAATTAGTCCTAAGGATAAGAAAAGATTATTTGTTTTTTTGCTCCGGAACTTACGATAACGAGCATAACCATGTATCAACCATCACCGTGTACGGGATCTGTTTCAAATGCTGCAGCTTGAAGAGGCAGGTATCAAGAGCGATGCGACAACCATCTAATACACGGAGATCATTATTGAGATCCCATGATGGATTGGCGAGGGCCCATTCCAAGTAGGGTCTGTATATCACACTGCGACAGCTGAGATACCACTGTCGAAGATATTCACTGTACGGATCTTCTGCTGGTTTCCCATCTTCTGGAAACTGCAAACTGGGCGGTAACGTCTGGTACCAATCTTGTAGCTGGCGGGCCAGTTCTTGGTTGACGGAAGGGAAGTGACTGGAGTGAATTTGGAGCCCGATTTCACGATCATACATCATATAATGGGCTCTATTGAGGAGTCGGCGAAGGGCGATAGACGCGAGGAGATAGAACGTAGATTTCTCTCCTTCTTCGGGGTCTTCGTGAGTGTGGAATTTTCCGGGGAGGGAAATGTTGGATTCTATTCCTCCATTGAAGTTTTGTGGGAGTGATGGCAGTTCGGAGACATAGTTGCTGTAGATAATTTGGTTAAAAAGTGTGAATTTTTGGTGATCTGAGATGACACACCTCTCTAGCACGAAGCAAGACCAAAATATTCGGATGACGATCTCGCGATCGTCGCGCTCTGGATTATCGAAAGGGCATGACAGTAGAAAGCGACACCGAGTCCCTGCACTATTCACATAGGACCAAGTTTGTAACGGTCTTTGCAGGAAAGAGAAATAAAGACTAAGATTGGCCGAGATTAGCTCCAAGGTAGCTGGTTTATATGGCTTTTGTTCTGATCTTACCCAGCAAGTAAAAGGCATTGACATGCTTGTACGCTCATTTCTAGATGTGCCAAGTGCATCATCTTCATGGCAGCATGAAACCACGCCGCACCTTGTTGTTTGAACTTCTGAGATTCATCGGCTGAAATCCCTTCATCTATAACTGAAGCCCCAACGCACCCCAAGGCCATGACCAGTAAAGCTAGGCAAGATTGAGTACTGGGCTCCAGATCCTCATGTGATATTCTCAGCTGGAGAGATCTGAGATCATCTAAGCTCATCGTAGGACACCAAAAGTTATATGTTTTCTGGAATATGGCCACCATCATTTTGATTTCCGACATGCTCACGCTGGGGAAAATGGCATAGCGTGCGTTTTGAAAGGGTGAGCGACCATACTCCAGCGACAAGAATGTTGTATCAATTTCTTCTCTAATCGACGGGTGGTCCAGGAAGATAGGCCACTTCAGTAACGATTCTGTGGAAGAAAGATGCCCAGATGCCAGAACGGCACTTTCAGTGAGGTCTCTGGAAGTGCGAACATTTGCATGATGGGGTGTGTCCCTTGTTACCGATTCCATTGGTGAAGTTGGTGAGGTAGAACTTGTAGGGACCTCGTTGAATCCATTTGAATTTCTGGAATTTTGAGCCTAAGATTAAGTCTCAGTGAGGAGAGTCAGAATCATGCTTAGAGGCACGCGCTTACGATCATACTCTTGAGCTCATCGATCGATGCCTCCGTTCGTAGTACTGCATCTAATATCATCTCGCTCTTCCCTCGTCTGGTTTGAATTGAGCATTTTTCCACTTGCAAAGCAGAAAATTAAATCGAAAACTTACGAAATAGCCTCTGTGCCATATAAACATGTTACATTCAAGCTCATGCAAGGCCCACAGGGCTCTCTGGCGTCACATCTGGAATCTGTTACTACTCATCCACAAATTTGGTCAGTGGTTGGCAGGTATAGACCTTGTTTTACGTTGACGACATGAATCGCACTGAAAATCACGTTAGTTCTAGCTCCCCAGATGAGTATCCTGATATATCAAAAAGGATGATAGGACAGGATGTCGCGAGACAAACCGCTCGTGCCGCGCGGAATCTCTTCATTCCGAGTATCAGCGGCAAACTTTGGCCGCAAAGGCTTTATCAAGTCGAACGATGGCTTTCATTGGTCAAAATTATGACTTATAGAGGCGGAGTATGGAAAAAGTGAGCCGGAAAGGCCGGACTCGCTGCTGAACAGGGAATTGTACTTCGTATGCGATGCGCAGACAGAGTAGACTTCGCCAAAATCCAACCAATTACCGAGTTAGTCAGCGGAAATTTAGACCTACGATCACGTGTATACATCAAGGTATCGTCAACAAAGAGTCAATATCGAAGTATTATAATTTATAATTTTATTGTATTTGCGAGTGATTAATACTATCCATGGACGGAGTAATTCTAATCGGTATCTGTTATAACATTGATAAACGGATGTGCCACATCTGGTTATTTACATTCTATATTCTAACGCGAAACAGGTTCCAACAACATGCCAAATGCGACATCTTGCACAGGAATCAAATACTCCGCCATAGGTCCTGGACCACATGCTGCGGTACCGACTCCTGCGACCTGATGATCCAATCTGACAAACAAGGCCCCTCCATCAACCAGGTCACGAGGGTGCTTTGCATCATTGATTTGCTTGTTGGAGTGCCGACTAGCGTTCCAGCTCAATCCACCAGTGCCTCCATTCAACCAGGTGTTTTCCTGCGGAGTTGCACGGAAACCAATACCATTTGACGAAACGAGCTCTACCCATGCTGTTTCCACGCGATTGCCGTTCTCCTGGGGAATGTCATAGCTAGTTTGCAGAGAATCGATGCTGTCAACATTCCACAGACCGAATTTCTGTGCCGCCTTCTTGTCAGGGTAGGACTCCCCGGGTCCAAGGCCAAGCCAACGTGCAGATGTAATATCAGAGCTAGCGCGTAGATTCAAACCAACTCGTGGGACTGTAGTAGGTGCAGTACCCTTGGGCCGCAGATTGATGGATACAGAAACCGACCCGTCGGGTTTGACTAGGTACTCTGTGAGACATTTCCAGCCCCAAGATAGAACCGGAGGCGAAAGAAATGTCTCACTTTTGACACATATAGCACCCGCTTCTTTTGAGACGATTTCGAATGAGCGAAGTTGGTTCGTGATATTGTTCACTCCATATCGTTTCCAGTATGGTGCAGCGGAAGGTACATCGTTGTCGGTAGGAGGGCGCCAGAAATCAGGAATAATGGCTAGCCCAAGATCGGGACTCGGCTCGAGGATCGTGTTTGACTGGTAAACCCACTTCTTGAGATGCCCATGGATACGATCAAACTCAAAGGACCAGTCTGCTCCGCTGATGGAAACAGTGGTCTTGGTATTATTGATCTTGACGGGGCTTTGTGTTTGACTAGAGCTCAACCCAATGGTCGAGGGCTTCTCAGCGGGGGTTGATATTAATTCTTGCACCCAAGCAACGATGAAGAGGTCATCATTCCACTCGGCCTTCTCTCGCTGGTGCAATGTAACGGTCAAGAAGGCCGGGTGGACATTGTGCTGGAAGAGCTCTGCTGGAAGAGGCAGCTCTGCAGACTGTCCAGCCGAAAGGGAAGGCAGTTCAAGCGATCCAGTTGCCAGAACTTTAGTTCTAATATAGCCTATTAGTCTTCTCGATATCGGTTTATGGCATGCTATGACACTCACTCTTTATCAAAAGCTTCAAGCTTGTACGAAGCTTGAAGATGATCCAAGCCCGAGAAGTCGTATTTGTTCTTCAAAGACAGAACTTGTCCCTCAATTCCCAGCTTGACCGGCTCGAAAACCTTCTTCAATTCCAACAGGCCCGGCAGTGGTTCATGAACACTACTGAGGAGCCCATCCATCACGAAGGTTCCGTCATTCGGATAGTCGTCAAAGTCTCCACCGTAGGCATAAAAGCCGTCCTTGCCGTCTTCACCATTTACCCAAAGCCCGTGGTTGGCCCATTCCCAGATGAAACCGCCCTGCAATCGGGGAATTTCGTCAAAGCATTTCTCATAGTCTGCCAGCAGACCTGGTCCATTACCCATAGCATGGGCATATTCGCAAAGAATGACCGGCTTTTCAAATGTACCATCCTCAGCAACATCCTCCGTGACCGCCAGTCTTCGCAAGCGATCGATATCAGGATACATGTAACTGAACATATCCGTCATTTCCGCATGAATATCACCCTCGTAATGGACCAAACGAGTATTATCAAACTCCCTAGCGGCATCAATCATGGAGCGATGACAGGTACCAAAGAACGCCTCATTACCCATGGACCAGATGATAACACTGGTGTGGTTTTTGTCTCTTTGCATGAGTGCTTGCACCCTGTCAACGTATGCCGCACGCCAAGAGGGGTTGTCCGATGTGTGCACGCCGCACTTGGGGAAGGTTAAAGCCTTACGTTCCTCATAACCAAGTGTCTCGTCCATATCCATCGGGCGAGCTACTGCGTCATAGAAGCCATGACATTCTAGGTCAGCCTCATCAATGACCCAGAAACCCAGCTCATCTGCCATGTCGAGAAGGCGAGGGTCAGGAGGGTAGTGGCTGCACCGAAGAGCATTGACATTGTGGGCTTTCATAAGGAGTAAGTCTTTTCTCATGAAACCAAGCGGTACCGCCCGACCAAGAAGAGGGTGGTGATCGTGGCGGTTGACACCCCGAAGTCTAATCACCTTTCCATTTACTTGGATCAAACCAGATTTGCGCTCTACTTTGCGGAAACCAACTCGTTGAGTAGCTTTGAAAGTCTGATTTGAGCCTGGGACAGACAATATCATCTCTACCTTGTATAGGTAAGGACGCTCGGCAGTCCACTTCTTGGGAGCGGTGATCGGAACATTTAGCTCGACCTTGGAAATTCCTGGCTGCAAGCTTAGCCCTGTTGATGATATAGCCTTTTCAGTGCCATCCATAGAATCGATCAATCTGAACTCGAGGTTACTTTGCTTCGATACTTGGTAATCAATTGTTGCGAGCAGTGTTGCGTCTGTGTATGTCGAATCTAGGTCTGTCCGAATGAACCAGTCATTCAACCGATCATTAGCTGGCAATGCAATTAAGGTGACATCTCGAAATATTCCTAGATAATGGTCAATCGATGCTCATCCTGCTACCACTAATCGAATTATCATTCTTACCAGACAGCCACCACTGATCTTGATCTTCAATGTAAGTCGCATCGGACCACTGATACACACGAACGAAAACCTCATTAGGGCCGTCACTTCGAAGATAAGATGTAACATCGAACTCCGACGGGTTTCGGCTGCCTTGCGCATACCCCACCAGGTACTGGTTCACCCAGACGTGATACGCGCTGTCAACACCATCGAAGCGCAAGCGAATCTCGCTATTTTCATCCCACTCTTTTGGAACTTCAAACTGACGGCGGAACGTTCCAGTTGGGTTTTCGGTAGGTACGAATGGGGGGCACACCGGGATAGGGAATTGTGTGTTGGTGTAATTAGGCTTGCCCCAGCCCTGCAACTGCCAATGGCCCGGGACATTGATTTTGGACCAGTCCTCGGCCAAGTCTTCTTCACCTGGCTCTGGTGCTGCCAGAGGGGTTCTTGCCATATGGAAATCCCAATTTCCATTGAGAAGCATTGATGTTGCAGGGATGTAATAGGCGCGTGCAGGGAGGCAGTTTCGACGAAAGACCGCGGGATTCATGTAGTCTGGCCGCTCAGGGTCGGCCTGAAGAGACAACTGTGTGATCCCGGGACGCGACATTGTGATTGAAGCTCTCAACCAATATTCAAAGATGTCGTTAACCGTTAGTTTGAATGCACATGCGAAATGAACGGGGCTGCTGCCTTCTTATACCCGGCACGGATGGCTTCAGAGAGTAGATATTGGTACTCGGAAGGAAAGAAGACGAGTAATACATCGTGATCTTTATTACTGCAACCTCAATTTTTTTTTTTGATCGGCGCAATTCCGGCCATCGAGAGGGCTTCGTCTGCGACATTGCATCCGGTGTTTGACTTAGCCGGGTCAATCAGGGCTGGGTCTCGCACGGTTGGGGAACGAAGATGTGTGTAGATGTAGATATGGAGGCTCCCCGTGGGGACAGCCTCCAATCAAGATCGCCGGGGCTATCGGCACCGGGTGTATCGGAGTTGATGATGATCATCACTTTAGTGAGACATGAAGTTGACCAACGACGGCGGAGAAAAGCCCTTATCCTGCATAGTCACGTGGATTCAACCGGGTGTATCGGTGCCGGAGTGTCTGTGCCTGATGGATTTTCTTTGTCTTCTCTACATTCTCGGCAAACCGCAACGTGTGGAAGGACTGATATGCCCCACTCCTATTCGGCTAGCTTCCCCAGACGCAGACGTTACAATGCCCCGAGGTGGGGATTATAGAGACAGAATTGAGAATGCGGAGGAAATGGGCACATGGCTAGACAAGAGTCAAAGTGTTTAAAGGGCCCGAGAACCCCCGTCGAATCAGTATCAGAATCGGACAAGATCTGACAAGATCGTTTCATTTTTTTTCATTCTTTCCCTAGGGGCCAGGTGGTCTTGGTTAATTGATCATCATGGATGCCGATAAACCGGTGGACAGTGCCCATGTGGAGGAATCCACGCCAGTCACAAAGGGCCTGGCAGACGCAAAGCTGGCTCAGTACTCGGAAACGCAGAGTCGAGACCATGATATGCCCATGAAAGTTGCCATTTCCAACTACTGGAGGTCCACAGCTTACTGTCTGTTCTTCTGCATGTCTGCAGTCCTGTGGGGATACGATATGCAGGTCAATGGTGGTCTTCTTGCGGCGTCTCAATTCCGTGCTGTCTTTGGATATACTCTCCCTGATGGTGAGACTATTCTTCCTGCGAGATGGCAAGCTGCTTTCAATATGATTGCCACGGTGGGTGGCATGATTGGAAGTCTGTTGTGCGGTCCGCTCTCGCCCTACATCGGTCGAAAATTGAACTTGGCCCTCGCTTGTGTCATATCGGCAGGAGCTGTCTTCTTGCAGTTCTTCGCCTTTCAACGTGGAGTTCTCCTCGCTGGGAAACTGGTCAACGGCATCGCACTTGGCATGTTCCTTGTCACTGCTTGTGCTTACTGCTCCGAGTCTAGTCCTGTCGCGCTTCGAGGTCTCACGACTGCCATGGTAAACCTTTTTGTTGTTATTGGTCAATTGTTGGGAAATTGTTTGATCAAGGCCTTCGGAAGCAGATCGGACACATATGCCTACAGAATCCCCTTTGCATTTCAGTGGTTGTTCCCAGTAATTCTAATCTCGGGAGTGTGGTTCTGTCCCGAGTCTCCTTACTGGTATGTCCAGCGAGGACGGATTGAAGAAGCAAGGAAGTCCCTTGAGAGATTCCAGGTTGGCGGCAATGTCGATCAGTGGCTTCATGAAATCCAGGAGACTGTTCGAATGGAAGAGGAATCAGCCAATTCGGCAGGTTACATCGATTGTTTCCGAGGAACCGATCTCCGTCGAACGATGATTATATTCTGCGTCTGGACAATGAATTCTCTCACTGGTGTTAATTTCGTGTTGAGCTACTCCACTTACTTTTTCGAAAGTATGACATTTATATGAGTACCCCTCTCGCTTTTACTGGGCTAACTTCTCTTGTATAATCAGTCGCCGGTCTTCCTACCTCTCGTTCCTTCGATATGGGCGTGGGTGTAACTGCTGTTGGCGTGGTTGGAAACATCTGCTCGTGGTATGTCATCAACGTTATTGGCAGACGATCTCTCGTGCCAGGCGTTGGTGTTTTGATGATAATTGTATTTATCATTGCCATCTTGGATGTTGTCCCGGGATACAACAGCTCGATGGCTTGGGGTCAATCCGCTCTAATCATCGTCTGGAACTTCTTTTATGATCTTACCCTTGGTCCATTAGGATATGTGATCTGCGGAGAGATGTCTTCGACTCGGTTGCGATCTCATGTCGTGAGCATTGGTTTCTTCACGCAGAATCTTTGGACGCTGATTATGACAATCACCGTGCCTTACATGATTAATCCCGACGAGGGAAACCTTCGTGGCAAGACTGGCTTTATTTTTGCTTTCTTTTCTGCTCTTGCGTTTCTATGGACTTATTTCTGCTTGCCTGAAACGAAAGGCCGGTCCTATGAAGAGCTTGATCATATGTTCGAGCAAAAGATCCCTGCTCGCAAGTTCTATAAGTACCGTCGAGAAACGGAGGAAAACTCATATATATCGCCCTAGAAAGATAGAAAAATACAAAATAATACTTTATCGAGATAACCACTGCCTTTTGAATTAGAAGAAGCTTTGAGTCCTTGGTTGTTATGTCGGCTGTACTTGAGAAATCACTACTAGGAATAGTTCCACATATCTGGTAAAAATGTAGATTTAAAAATTACATAGTTATACAGTACACTGTACACACCACACCGCCTTTCTTTTGTGTAGGGTTGCCTTCCAAATGTGGAGTTATCGTTGCCCGATATATTAGGCCTGTATTTTATGCCTGATTGATGCCTGATGGATCTCCGAGCTGTGCTAATCCTGGAATTGGCCAGCTCCATTCACATTCGAAAACATTGAAGATACCAACGAGTTCAAGGGACAGATATATACCTAATACTACCAACAGTAAATTTCCTGTCTTTGACCTTAACCTCGGAATGGCCGTGCTAACTGGAATACAGAATTCAGATTATATTGCACGGATTGGCATTGATACCAGCAGGCTTTCATTTAGCAGCCAGGCCACTGCCACGACAGCTCGGCTTTGAATGATTGAATGCGCTTGCTCCATATACATTATTGAAGAGCATTGGGAGCGCCCTGAGTATCGATAATTCTTTGGGCCATTCGAGTAATTCATCAGGGCCACCTCAATCCCCTTTGTTTGAATTCACGTCCCAGATCAAAAGCACAAGATGCCAATTACAGGGTAAGCCCCTTATATCCATAGTCCCATACCTGGGTCTTCGCTGGCGAAAAAAGAATCAAGTACTAATAGCCAACAGCGTCTACTTCATCCCAGCCAACCCAAACGCCACAACGGCCCTGGGAAACGTAACAGAGCGACTCCGCTCAGCCTTCCCAGACGAGGAATTAATTCCACTAGGCCGCTGGACCCTAGAGCAGAAGCTGATGCGTGATACACCGGGTCTACTACCAGCATCATCGAATCCCAACCAACGCCCCTCAAAGCCGCGTTATATGCAATTTCTCTCGTTAAGCCACTACAATAACCATGACTTCATTTATACCTCGGAGCCAGCAGAAAAGCCATTTCATCCCCCCAACGCAGCCTCACCCACACCATCCGCTACTCCGGCCGTGGGGGCGTCACCCACGCCAGTACCCGGTGGTGCTGGAACTGGGGCTGCGGGAAATTCAAATGATACTTCCATTTCACCCATGGTCATGACGACTGTGCCTCACTCCTCATATACGACTCTTTTCCAGCACTTCACGTACGCTTGTCAGCCCTTCTGGTGTCACCGGTTAACGGTTGGTGTTCAGAACGGCGTTTTCTACGATGTCGGAGACTTCGGCGTGCGACTGGGTGATGTACGACAAACGTACCCGACCAATCGTGTTCGCGGAACAGTCGTCGAGATTGAATGGCGTGGCTCTTCGGTGATTGATTCTCTAAGTCGGGGTGATACTCCCGGCTCTGGAAATGGCAATGCGGATGCAGACTCTGGTGTTGATGTTTCATTCCCCATCTCGGCGCTAGAAGAAAGTGATATTGATGCTGAGCTCGCGGCGACGGCTTCGCTGATCCGTGAATTTTGGGGTCGTTTAGGGGTTGAGGGAGCGAGGGAGGCTATTCTTGTTCCTGGGGTGGGCAGTGAAATCAAGGAGCGCTTGCTGAGGATCAAGAATAAGGGTCACATTACCCGTGGGACTGGCAACAGTAGTGGAAATGATGCCGAGACTTCGCTCGCTGCTCTAAAGACAGACTCTGCTGGTGGTGCAGAAGGGGATCCCGATCCTCAGGCCGGAGCTGATGTGGCGAGACAATACATGGAGGTCCTACGTTTCAACCGGTGATTACCATACAGTAGCAACAAAATGGAGTTTGTTCGGTGAGATATTCGTTTTCAATCAATATAAGTTCATGGCTGCCGTAGAACCTCAGCCTAAATCACGACCCAACCTTTCTCCTAATTCCTCGCTACTTGCATTTCAAAGTGCACGCTTGATCAGAACGAGTCCAAGCTATAGCCCAATCAAAAAAAGTGTAGACTACAGAGACCGGTAATGGGAACTAGACGGGAAGACAACATGGAAGAGAAAAAAGGAAACATCCTCGTTTAGAAAATCACAACTTCAGCTAAAGATGGAAACACATGTCGACGTGGAGGTTTATTTTTGCATCATGAGCTGGACGAACTCGTTGTCTGTGGCATTTTTAGCAGGTGTGAGCTGTGATCGATTGGGGTTGAATAATAGAGGAGGGTGATGGTTGCATACAGTCGATACGGCCGTCGCCGTCCTGGTCGGCCTCACGAATCATCTCATCCACCTCATCGTCAGTCAGCTTCTCGCCGATGGAGGTCATGACGTGGCGCAGTTCGGCAGCGGAGATGAAGCCGTTGTTGTCACGGTCAAAGACCTTGAATGCCTCCCGAATCTCCTCCTCGGAATCAGTGTCCTTCATCTTACGGGCCATCATGGTCAGGAACTCTGTGGGCGGCGAGTCAATATTTATTTTCACAAACGGTGTGATAATAAGGGATTCCGGCATGTGAAAATCTGAATTATGGGATCGTACCGGGGAAATCAATGGTGCCATTGTTATCGGCGTCAACCTCGTTAATCATGTCCTGCAGCTCAGACTCGGAGGGGTTCTGGCCGAGGGAGCGCATGACGGTACCGAGCTCCTTGGTGGTGATTTGGCCTATTGATCACATTTGTCTCAGTAGGGTTCGACAAGAATTGGATGGGTTCCAATCGCCGGGGAACCGCCGCCCGTGGAAAATGACACGGGTCTTCCAGCAAAGATCGCACTCACCATCGCCATCCTTGTCCTGTCGATCAGAAGAGATTCCGTCAGCCTAAAATGTTCCACACACCCACAAACTTCAATTCGGGATCAGATCACTCACAAAAAGGGAGAACGCCTCCTTATACTCGGAGACTTGCTCTTCGGTCAGAGAATCAGCCTAAAGAAGCGCGATGGCGCTGTCAGTCACGTTTCGGTACAACTGTGGACATCCCGCGGGTGCGGGGTGGTTTTTGGGTAGGGTATCTCATTCTGGGATATGGAATTGCGAGCAGAGAGAAATGCAGGTAGACTTCGTGGTAGAGCAGAGACATACCATGGTTGTTTGATGTGAAGGAGGAATATCTAAGGGAGAAACAAAGAGGGAGAGGGGTCGATGGAGTTCTGGCGGGGAGGAAGTTAAGGGGAACTCCAGCCTTACGAAAGAGGCAGAACACACCACATTGACAGCGGGCCAATAAGAGAAGATTAATGCCGAGGCGGTCAGAGTGAAACGTGACTAGACTGTACAGTAAACACACTCAGATTTAGTTGTTAGTTCCTACAGATTCCCATATTTCCCGATGATGTTCGAGCTTACTCCCATCAGATGAAATTGATATGTTATATACCAGTCTATATACTTTTGTTACTTAATAGATCGTGGCCCTATTCCGTAGGGCTGTGTTCAGAGGCGATCTCCAGCTGACGACGCCGGTGGATTGCAAGAAAAAAGCTTGGTGCTTGGCCTATTACGACCCCCGCTAGGACTAGCCAAGAGCGATGACTGCAGATGGGGGCTGTTTCTTGTCTCTCCGTATTCGAGCCTGGTGGTGCTATCAGCCCCGCAGCTGACCCTGTCTACTTCCCACGGAAAGCATGATGCTGCCACTCGCTATGGAGGGTACTCGGTTAGGCCCCGGGTTGGAATTTACAGGAAACTTTGTCCATGATAGGGCTGAGCTCAAGTTACTACATGATGGCGTTAACAGTATATATCTGATCAGCCCAGAATTTTGAAGAGAGCTTTTTCAGGAATCATCACCTTCATAACTGCGATCTATGTACTAGTATTTGCTTATGGCTGGCTGGAAATATTCTCGAAGGCTAAAATAAGGCAATATTCCCGGTTGTCGGCATTCACAGTCCTGGAGGAGATTCTACTCAGGACTTTCAAGCAGATAGGCTGCTGAAATGAGTTATCTTCTTTCAAGACCTACGATAGTATCAATGAATGATTGATGAAAACTTGGTAACCTTCTTGGAGTCTGTTCACATACCAGCATTACGGACTTAATGTACGATGGACGGTATCCAACCTCATGTAGCATTATCGTCATGACTCAGACGCATACCAGAATATGCGAAAGCAGATAAATATTACTCGTGCACAATGGAGACGGACCTTTTAAGAATTCAAAATTGTTTAATAAAATTGACTTGGTGATTGATAAAGAAACAAGAAGAAGTAGAACTAGTAGTGACTTGGAAGTCACTACTTCAAGGCTGTATGTATAGCTAGTCCGATGCCATGGGTGTTTTGAAGATCTTGGGAGTACTAGGTAATCCCCGAGCAGATTCCAGTTAGAATATCGAGAAGTATTGATGGTAAAGCTGATGCAATAGGGAAGGGACCATATTTCTTCAGACTCTCTATCAAGATGGGAGTTCAATCTGACGCCTAATATTCCAACTAGGCATAACTTGGCTTAGTGAAGTATTACCATCGGTAGTACTGAAGTAGATCGTCCCCCTGTTGAAACTTCAAGGGAACAGGGCATCGATTTGGTATTCAGAAGAGGATTCGGAGTAATTCTGCGGTTTAACCCCAATGTCAGTCTGATATCTATTCCATCAGAGACAGACAGTAAACATGCCTTTTCCTTTCAAGCCAACCATTTCTATCTCATTCTTCTGCCTTTTTGGCTGATTGGTCATCTGGAGAGGCCACTATAGTATTCGCTTTACTCATATCTGACTCTTGTGAAAGTGTTTTATGTAAATCTGCTTCCGTTGTCTTCTGGTCACGATGCTTTTGAATATGCTCACGGACATATTTCCAGGCATCCTTGGCGAGTTGGACGTCTGTTTTGGGAGTTGGGCCTCCTGGTGATCGTTGTAGTGAACCAGCACCTGCCATTGTATTGCTGTTCGATTCCGGGGATATGAAGTCTATTGTAGGTCGCAATATTTGGGAGTGTATTAACTAATAAATAAGAAATAGATATAAAATCTTTTGTTAAGTAAATTAAGTAACAAGGGGATATTTTTCTTTTAATACTAGAAGATACCCCAAGTAACGTCATTAGTTAGTACTGCCTAATAGTAGACAAACCATGACTCATGCCAGTGATGAAACATTGCTGTAGAATCGAAATTAACGCTTACGAATGATAGGTGCTGCCTAGTATAACCGAAGAAGATAAGCCTTTCTACTGCATACTACGCTGTACTAGTTGTTAACCAGTTAAGTAATTAGTGCGAGCCTTTAGTGAAATGTGTAATCCAACTTTAAAGCACTAGGCGATCATTTTCTAGTTAAAGTCCCCGCTCTATATAATGTCCAATTTCCATGGGCATTAGATCGAGATCAAAGGCTAAATGAATAGTTCTGTCTTTCAGAGATTGGGTAGTCAATATCATATATCATGGTCGCCATGGGCTCTTGTCTGTGCTTGGTTACCTCATCAGCCGCTAACATTTGACTTGCCTCATTTCGACCCCGACTTTTGAGACTTTGACGGGCCAGGTCTGTGCCTAATAGAAAGCTTAATAGTAGAGTCAGATGTCCCTAATCAGCTTAGGTGTTAAGCTGATTGAACGGCTGCCTGCAACATTTACATGTACGTCGTTCATATTCTTTAATCTACCTGACACTCCCACCTCTCGTTAAAGCACTGATGTCGCAAACAACCAGCCCCGGGAATGAGCATGAGGATGCATACCTATGCATCTCCATTTTGTCCCTGGACAGCACAGATTAGGAGCTTACTATTTTTTGCTCTTCGAAATATTCCAATGAAATATAGGGATACTGATGCATAGTAGTACATGATTGCTAATGACAATGAAAAATACACAACTATAGACCCCGTTTTACAATACATCACTTCATTAAGGCTATAATGAAGTGATTAGTATGAAAACAGCAACTTGGTTGATTAAAAAAAAAGTATTAAGCAGCATTTCAACATTCGATGGATGAAACCCTTCTACGATGTAGAACATTATTATTGTTTCATACGCAAATGCTTGAATAACGTCCTCATTAGAGATGGCCCGTGACGACGTAATTACCGCGGCCTGCCCCTGCGCGGCGGAGCAGCGGAGTGACCCTCGGGAGCTTCGCGGTTCATTCAACTTCGCCAATATCGACTTCATCGCTCTCCATTCCTCTCTCGAACACAAGATCCCAGACATAGCGCAATCTGATAATGACCTCCGCATATACGATATCGCCCCCTCAATAAATCTCTCACGCGCACACCCCTTCCTTACCTGCCACCATGTGGCGGGATCGCACCAACCTGTACACCTACCCTGACAGCTAAGCAGTCGCCCTTGTGGCCGAAGAATAAGTACCGAATACTAATCGATTACGTCGTATCTTAGCTATATCTCCTATCGCCAATCCTTCGCACATCATCCCTCCAAGAAGCCCCGATTTGGCGCCCCCTCCAATGGCTTCGATACATCCCAACCAGAAGAAAGCCGTCGCCTGATCTCCGAGACAGGTGGCTTTGAAGAAGATGGCGACATGGTCATTGAGATGGACTTGCTACCGCCACGCTGGGTTGATGTACAAGAGGAGGTATCCGAATACCTGGCCGACATTGCGCAAAAGTCATCGGAACTGGATAAGTTGCATCAAAAGCACCTACTCCCAGGCTTTGGAGACGAAGATGTACGCAGAAAGGATGAAGGCACTATTGAGCGCTTCACCCAGGATATCACTCGAAGCTTCCATGATTGCCAGAGGGCGATTCAACGTATCGAAATGATGGTCCGTGAACAGGCTGGTGTCAGCAATGGCGAAGAGACCATGGCGAAGAATATCCAAATCTCCTTGGCACAAAGGGTCCAGGAAGCTAGTGCTAGGTTTCGGAAAAAGCAAAGTACCTATTTAAGAAGTACGGATTCTCCTCTTCCTTTTGAAGCTTTGCGCCGAGAGAATACAATCGAAGAGGACACGGGCTAACAAGTGGATGTATCTGACAGAGCTTCGAGACCTTGACGGCATCTCAACACCATTCGATAGCGCCCCTGTCCCAGCTCAAAACCCATATACAGATCCGTCTTTGATGGAGTCCGATGCAGACAAATCTTTCTCGCAAACTATGTTGATGCAAACGTCACAACGACAGGCAGGCGTGAACGATGCCGCTATTGCGCAACGAGAACGGGAAATCAACGACATCGCGAAAGGTATCATCGAACTATCAGACATTTTCCGCGAACTTCAATCTATGATCATCGATCAAGGAACAATGCTAGATCGGATCGATTATAATGTAGAGAGAATGGGGACTGATGTCAAGTCCGCGGATACGGAACTCAGAGTGGTAAGTTGCATTTTACCATTATTACTCGGGTGTTTGGGTGAAAAAGGGCCGTTTCTAACTTATTTGCGCAGGCCACGAATTATCAAAAACGAACCACCAAGCGGAAGGCGATTCTACTATTAGCCATTATCGTGATCGGCTTGATTATACTCCTAGTTGTTAAGCCGAAGAAGAGCAGCTCCGCGACACCACCACCGGCCGATGAAAGTTCCAACAATATCAGGTCCGTATTGACGTCGGTGGATCGGCTGAGAAGGCATTCTTCATCAAGACGATTTGCAAGAGACCGCTGGATTGACCCAGATACATTACGATAGCCAAATCATTTCTTCATATCCGCAGAGACCAGTTAATAGAGAAGCGTCAGATGACAATTGTATCAATATGCGTCAAAATTTCCAAGCAGAGTCCGTTTCGCGAAAGCTTAAGCTACATTCACTAAACTTACCAATAGTCGTATGCACAGCGAAAGGTACAGAAATCGGGGTTACGAACCCATTGGATTGCACGCTATATTACTCAGGGACATGGTTTGTCATTTAGTCCAAGAAAAGGTTGTACTAGACTAGTAGTGCCAGTGTGTACCACGAGAACCTTTCGTACGAGTAGAAATCAAAGAGAAAAAAAAAAAAAAAAAAAAAAAACAAGAAAGAAAGGGAAAAAAAAAAAAAAAAAAAAAACAAAAAAAAAGAATCAAAAAAAAAAGAAAAAAAGAAAAAAGAAGA